>JAABUS010000084.1_pt1 | contig 213903 bp, 175 predicted proteins | sample 5560161 | NCBI WGS metagenome assembly JAABUS01 (sample SAMN10711885, study PRJNA513376) | rock metagenome | isolation source: Antarctica rocks | place: Antarctica: Victoria Land, Trio Nunatak nord | collected 2016-01-04 | reverse complement strand
GCGGTCAATTCCTGCTGCCAGTCGCCAATCTGCGCGAGTTGCGCCTGGTCCTGCGGGGTCGCCTGCATGCGCCGCCTCCTCTGGTCTCGGCGGAGTCCCGCATGCCATGTGCCGTTGTAGTACTAGGCAGGGTGTCGGTGCCGATCGCAGTGGTCTCGGGCAACGGCGCCGCGTTCCCCGGGGAGATCGCCCCGGACCGCTGATCTTGTCCGCTTCGAACTTCAGAATGACGCGAATCTGGTCGCGACCGCCGTGCCACGCGTAGGGCTGGCCGAGGTACTTCTGCGGCGGCGCCTCGATGTGCTCGGCGCCGCCCTCGGTCGTCGTCTCGACGACGCGACCCTGGATCTGCTTGTACCTGAACCGGTTCGTCGGGTCGTCGATGGCGACGGCCATCCGCGGGTCATGCGCGATGTTGCGCAGCTTTAGGAAGCCCTCGACGGCATTAATTACGACGTGCTCACCGTCGGTGTCCACCCAGGTCTGGGTCAGTGGGTCAGATGGGGCGAGCCGTCGGCCATGATCGTCGCGAGGTAACAGGTGCTCGGTTGCCGTAGCAGCGATAGGACGTCGTCCGGCAGTTTCATGGTTGCCTCCGGGAGGGTATTCGGAGCCGCTTCCGCGCGGGTCCGCCATTCGGATAGGTTGCGACACGGGGATAGGTCGATGTTCCCGCCGACCGCAGCGAAGCCGGCTGGAATTGCGCGTATCGCACGAGGCCTGGCCGCAGCATGCTATAAGATTTCGAGAAATCACCTCCTTTGACGGATAGGTTGCTGTCGGTACTTACTCACGATAGGGCCGCAAACGGCTGACGGAAGCATGGTCGGTGTTGAGAGCGTTGCCCGCGTTGCGACCGATCCCAGCCTCAGAACCGTTCGACATCTCGGCCACACCGCGGTTGGCATCGGGGAGGGGCTGGCTTGGCCGCGTCTCCGCGCGGGTCTACAGATGCTGCCCGCCCGACGCCTCGATGCGTTGCGCGTTCACCCAGCCCATCTCGGGCGAGAGGAGCGCCACCACCACCCCGCCGATGTCCTCCGGCAACCCGGCGCGACCCAGCGCCGTGTCGGAGGCGACCATCTTGTTCACGTCCGGGTTGTCGCGCACCACGCCGCCCGAGAAGTCCGTCGCGATCGCCCCGGGCGCGATGGTGTTCGCGGCGATCCGACGCGGCCCGAGCTCGAGCGCCATATACCTCGTCATCACTTCCACCGCGCCCTTGGCCGACGCGTATGCCCCTTGCCCCCCCGGCAGGGTGAAGCGCGTCAAGCCGATGGAGACGTTCACGATGCGCCCGCCGTCGGCCATCAGCGGCAGCAGCTTCTGGGTCAGGAAGAACGGCCCCTTGACGTGGACGTTCATGAGGAGATCGAACTCCTCCTCGGTGGTGTCGACGATGGCGGCATGGACGCCGACGCCCGCATTGTTGACCAGGAACTGGAAGCGGTCGGTATGCCAGTCCCGCAGAATACCTCGCACCCGATCGACGAAGGCGTCGAAGGTGCCAGCGTCGCCCACGTCGAGCTGGAGCGCGACGGCGCGGCGACCCATCCCTTCCAGCTCGGCCACCACCTCGTCGGCGGCGCCACTGTTGCTCTGGTACGTGAAGATCACGTCGGTGCCCCGCCCCGCGATACGCCGCACCATGTTCTTGCCGAGGCCCCGGCTACCGCCGGTGACGACGGCCACCGTGCCCCTCGCTCCGTTCCGCTCGCTCAACGTTGTCTCCTTCCTACCGGCCCTCCTTGAACGGTGGGCTACTGTCGCTAACACTATCACCGATTCATCGATATCGTCAACGCTGATAACCAAATTATGTTATCGAGTGTCATGAACGACGTAACGCCTGGAAAGAGGTCGGAAACGAGGGAGAGGATCGTGCGGGCGGCGGCGGACCTTCTCGCGAAGGGGGGCCGGACGGCGGTGTCGACGCGTGCGGTGGCCGCGGCCGCCGGGGTTCAGGCGCCGACGATCTACCGTCAGTTCGGCGATATGCGGAGGCTGCTCGACGAGGTGGCCAGCTACGAACTCTCGAGGTACTTGCGGGACAAGACGATGCGTGAACGGGAGGAAGACCCGGTGGAGGATCTGCGCCGGGGGTGGGACCGCCACGTCGGGGTCGGCCTCGCCAACCCGGCCCTATACGCGCTCATCTACGGCGAGCCCCGCCCGGGCGCATCCTCACCGGCGGCCGTCGCCGCGGCAGAGCTCCTCGCCGGGCAGATTCGCCGGATCGCCGAGGAGGGCCGGCTGCGGGTCGACGAGGAACGCGCCGCGCACCTCGTCCACGCCGCCCGCTGCGGCACGACGCTCACGCTGATCGCGTTGCCCGAAGAGCGCCGGGACCCGGCGCTGTCCCAGATGGCCCGCGAGGCCGTCATCGCCGCAATCACCACCGACGCCCCCGCCCCGGCCGTGCCCGGCCCGGTCGGCGCCTCGATCGCCCTCCGCGCGGTCCTGCCACAAACCTCCGCCCTGACCACCCACGAGCAGGCCCTGCTACGAGAGTGGCTCGACCGCATCGCCAACTGCTGACCGTCCGACGCCCACGGGAGGTGCCGGGGGTGCGGCCGAGATCGCCTTCTCCCGACATCGGCCGAGCGACGGCACCTGCGCGGCCTCCGCTGATCACTCCCAGTCCGCATCCAACCCGCCCAACGCTCGTTGTCGAAACGGCGCGTTCGCCGGCGATCGGAGGGGGAGCCGGTCGCCGCGCGGGGCCGGGGCGGGGGCGCGGGATCAGACCGGATCCGGCTTGCGGCGGGTCCTGGGGAGCGAACCCGGACCCGCGACTCCCGATTCCGTCGGTTTGGGCAGCCGGTCCAAAACGCAACAGGTTTGAACGGACGGAGCCTGGGATTGACGTGTTGAGGGGCGGTAGGCGCTGTGGTATGCTCCGCGACCAGATGCCATCAGAGATTAAGGCAGATTGAGTCAATGCCGCGGCGGCGGGCCTACGGGACAGCAACCGGGCACACGTCGGCACCATCGTCCCGCCGATGATTCCTCGACACATCGGAATCCGCTCCTGTCCGCAGCATGTGGTTTTCGGGTCTTCGACCAGCCCGCTAACGGCGAGACCGTCAGAAAGTTAGAGGAGCGAGGATGGCCGTACAGGCACGAAACCAGGCACAGGCGGCAGCGGTCAGCCGGCGGGCCGCCGGTGGCGACGGTCAGCCATTGTTGGAGGTCAAGAACCTTAAGACGCAATTCTTCACTCAGGATGGCGTCGTTCGCGCGGTCGATGACGTTTCCTTTTACGTCATGCCCGGAGAAACGCTGGGCGTGGTCGGTGAATCCGGCTGTGGCAAGAGCATGACCGGGCTCTCGATCATGCGCCTGATCCCGAACCCGCCAGGCAAGATCGTCAACGGCGAAATCGTCTTCAATGGCAAAGACATCCTGCGGATGTCCGATGACCAAGTTCGGTCGATCCGCGGCAACGACATCGCGATGATCTTCCAGGACCCGATGACCTCACTGAACCCGGTACTGACGGTAAACCGTCAGATCAGCGAGGCGCTCGAGCTCCATATGCACATGAACAAGCGCCAGGCGCGGCAACGGACGATCGAGTTGCTGCGCATGGTCGGCATCCCGAATGCCGAGGAGCGGGTCGATCAGTACCCGCATCAGTTCTCGGGCGGTATGCGCCAGCGCGTGATGATCGCGATGGCGCTCTCCTGCAACCCGAAGCTGCTGATCGCGGACGAGCCGACGACGGCGCTCGATGTCACGATTCAGGCGCAAATTCTGGACCTGATGCGAACGTTGCAGGTGGAACGGGATACCGGGGTGATTCTCGTCACCCACTCGATGGGTGTCGTGGCCGGTATGTCGGACCGCATCCAGGTAATGTACGCCGGGCACATCGTCGAGACGGCGTCAACCGAGGAAATCTTCGCCAATCCACGCCATCCCTACACCGTCGGCCTGATGAAGTCGATCCCACGTCTCGACGCCGCGCGCAAGGAAAAGCTGGAGCCGATCCGCGGCCTGCCGCCCGACTTGATCGACCTCCCGGATATGTGTCCCTTCGTGCCGCGCTGCAATTATGCGCGCGAGCAATGCGAACAGAAGAACCCGCCGCTCCTGAAGGTGGCGGAGGGGCACTACTCGGCCTGCTGGTTCTGGGAGGAAGTGAGCAAGGAGGCCGATCAGGACGCGGTCGCCGCCGCCCACAATTTGCCGGCGCCGTCGGGCATCCGCGACTTCGGGGATGCCTCGGAGTTGCCGGCTGGCCCGGGGGCGCCGATCAATGTTCCCTCGGGGATGCCTGAGGCGCCGGGCGCGGCCGACCCGACCAATCCCGGCAATCCCTCGGCGCCGCCGAACCTCGACACGAATTAATTGGATGGCGATCGCTTCGCAAGCGACCAGGAGAGAGGTCTGATGCAGACCCCCGCGACGGCCCCCACGCCACCGACGGCCAGCAGCACGGTGGCTGACCGCCGGACCCAGCCGCTGCCCGCGACGAACGGCGGGAGCAACGGTCATGGCGAAGCGCTGCTGAACGTCAAGGACCTGGTGATGCATTTCCCGCTGACGCGGGGCATCATCATCCAGCGCAAGGTCGGCGCGGTCCAAGCCGTCGACGGCGTGTCGTTCCAGGTCAAGCGGGGCGAGACGCTGGGTCTCGTCGGCGAGTCGGGTTGTGGCAAGTCGACGACGGGACGGGCGATCCTGCAGCTCTACAAACCGACCGCGGGCGAGGTCATCTTCCAGGGGAAGGACCTGACCAAGCTCGACGGCGGCGATATGCGCCGGATGCGCCGTCATCTGCAAATGATCTTCCAAGACCCTTACGCTTCCCTGAATCCCCGGATGACCGTTGGCAACATCGTCTCCGAGCCGATGCAGATCCACAAATTGGTGCCGAAAGGGGAGCGCACGCAACGGGTCCAGGAGTTGCTGGAAACGGTCGGGTTGAATCCCTACTTCGCCAACCGCTATCCACACGAGTTCTCCGGCGGCCAGCGGCAGCGCATCGGCATCGCGCGAGCGCTGGCGGCGAACCCGGCCTTCATCGTCGCAGACGAGCCGGTCTCGGCCCTGGACGTCTCTATTCAGGCGCAGATCGTCAACCTTTTGGAAGACCTCCAGGAACGGTTCGGGCTGACGTACCTGTTCATCGCCCATGACCTGTCCGTGGTCAAGCACATCTCCGACCGGGTGGCGGTGATGTATCTCGGCAAGATCGTGGAGATGGCGAATCGCAACGAACTCTACGCCGACCCGCTCCACCCGTACACGAAAGCCCTGCTGTCAGCGGTGCCGATCCCCGACCCCGTTATTGAGAAGCGACGGGAGCGCATCATTCTCTCCGGCGACGTGCCCAGCCCGATCAACCCCCCATCCGGCTGCCATTTCCACACTCGGTGCCCCTACGCAATGGATGTCTGCCGCCAGGTCGATCCGATCTTTGCCGATCAGGGGGACGGGCATTATGTCGCCTGTCACCTCTACCTCGGCTCCGGCGCGGAACAAGCGACCGGAGGAGCGGCGGCGTTCAAGGCGATCTAGCCCAACGCCGCTATATGCTGTCGCGAAGCGATCGATTAGGACGATCTCGTCCCGATCTGGTCGGTTCGAGCGCCGGGATCGTTCTTGACAGTTGGCGGAGGCGACGTTGCCCTCACCCCCGACCCTCTCTCTCCTGGACAGTTTCACGTGGGGCCGTTGCAGGCGATTTTGCAGGCCACTCAACCGCCGACGAGATGCGTCTGAACGGCCGATTCTGGCGCGGAGCGACGGGTTGTGGCCGCTCCTGGTTGCCGGCGACTAACCTGTGAGCGGGCGAGGGAGGGCACAGGGCCCTCCCCTACGTTTGCGGGGGAGGAGGGAACCCAGGAGCGCCGGGAAGGCGATCCACCGATCAAGCGCAATTGGTATAAGCTGGGCGTAGTGGAGGACGAGGGTTCCAGACGTCGGGACGGAAGGGCAAGCGAGGCAGCGTGATCAATCGCGATCCCCAGCAGGTCATCTACATCCTAGCGTCGTTCGTGATCGCGACGACGATCCACGAGTGCATGCACGCTTGGACGGCGCGCTATCTCGGCGACGATACGGCGCAACGATTGGGCAGGATTACCCTCAACCCGATGATGCACTTCGATCCGATTGGGTTCTTCGGGATGGTGCTCATCTCACTCGGCATTCCAGCGATCGGCTGGGGAAAACCGGTGCCGGTCAACGTTAACCGGCTGCGGGGAGAGCTTCGGGGACGCCGGCTGGGGATGGCGATCGTGGCGTTCGCTGGACCCTTGTCGAATGTGGTGCAGGCGGCGGTGGTGGCGCTGCCGCTCTGGCTCGCACATGGCAGATTGCAGAACGCGTCGCTTCAGCAGTTCCTTCAAGTCTTCATCTTCGTCAATCTCCTGCTCGCCTCGTTCAATATGATTCCGGTGCCGCCGTTGGACGGGAGCCGGATCTTGTTCGGCTTCCTGCCGAACTTCTGGCAGCCGTACCTGATCCCGCTGGAGCGGTACGGCATCGCGGTGATCTTCCTGCTCGCGATCGCCGGTCGCAACTTTGGCGGGGCGTCGATCACGGGGGCAATGTACGCGCCGGTCTACCAGCTTCTCTCCCACGTCATCACCAACAACTTCGCGTTCTGACCCACGGACGGTGCCGCTTGGAGCCGCTGCCGCCTACCGCGCGCGCCAGACCGTAGCGGCTCTTCTACCGCGGCGACCGCGTGACCTGGATCAGATTCTGGCGGTGACGCTCACCAGTGGACAAGCGGCGGCGTTTCGCGACCTCACGCCGCATGATCAGGCGCACCTGTGCCGCGTTTACCTTTTTCTGCGGCACCGGGGAGTGGTTGACGAGGATCTGTTGGTCGCGGCGCTTCTGCACGACCTCGGCAAGGTGGACGCGTCGGGCCGGGTGAGGCTGATCGACCGGATCGCTAAGGTGATCCTCGGCCGGATCGCGCCGCGCGTCTGGCGGCGACTCGCCCGGAGTCCCGCGCCTCGATGGCGGCGAGGAATGGCGCTGGCCGCCCACCACCCGGCGATTGGAGCGGAACGCGCGGCGGCACTTGGCTGCTCGCCGCGGACGTGTTGGTTGATCGCTCACCATGAGGATGACTTGGTCGACGATGATCCCGATCTTCAGCTTTTGTGGGCGGCCGACCACGCCGAGATCTGACCACCACGTCATCTCAGCGCGAGGCGCGCTCGATGATGACCGCCACACGGGAACGCACCGTCATGCCCGCCACACCGGGCCAGTGCATGCGAGGCGTCGTTCGAGCGGGGTGGCGCAGACGCGGCATGTGCCCGAGGGGCATCGCGCTCGCGCCACCCATCGCGTAGACTGTCCGTACTGTGAACGCCACGATCGCCGATCCGACCGCCTTGGGTGGCTACCAACTCAGGCTGCCGACCTTTGAGGGGCCGCTGGACGTTTTGCTGCGCTTGATCGAGCGAGATCAACTGGCGATCACCGATGTCTCACTGGTGGGCGTCACCGACCAGTTCCTGGCGTATCTCGATGCGATGGACGAGGCGCCTCCCGCGACAGTCGCCGAGTTCGCGGCGGTCGGCGGCAGACTCGTGCTGTTGAAGTCGCGATCGTTGTTGCCGCGGCCCGCGGTTGTGGAGGCGAGTGAGGACCCGGAGGATTTGGTTCGCCAGCTCGCGGAGTACCGGGCGGTGCGAGCCGCCGCGAGCCATCTCGCGATGCGCGACCAGCGCGCCGCCGGCGCTTTTCTCCGGGGAGAAGGTGTGGCGCTGCCCGATTCGAGTCCGCCGAGACTCGCGATCCACCAGGCCGGCTCGCTGGCCCGCGCGCTTCGCCGGCGTCTGACGGCCGCGGCAACGCCGCGCGCGGGCATCGCCACGAGACCGATCATCACGCTTCGCGAGATGACGGAACGCCTGCTGGTCGCGCTCCGAGGCGCCTCCGCGCCTCTCGTGTTCGGGAGATTTTGCGGGGCGTGTCAGGACCGAAATGAGGTGTTGGTCGCTTTTTTGGCGATGCTCGCGCTGATCAGACGGCGAGTGATCGAGGTGGAACAGGCGGGTCTCTTCGGTGAGATCACGCTTCGCGAATCGGGGTCTCCACCAGCTCTACGGACCGTGGGGTCACCCTCTGGGGAGTCATTCGACGCCTGATCCAACGAGACACGAGCTCGAGCGAGGGGAAGGAGATTGACGAGCAGTGGATGACGCGGCGGGAACCGGGAGGAGCGCGGATGGGCGAGGTCAAGCGGCGATGGACCTCGGCGAGAATGAAGAACCTTGCTCCGGACCAGAGCTGGCAGCGTTGATCGAAGCGCTCCTCCTGGTCGCGGCCGAACCCTCGACGTTGGAGCAATTGGCATGCGGGGCGGGAGTGACGGTTCCAGAGGTCGAGACGGCGCTGGCGACGCTTGAGCGCGACGAGGGCCGGGGCTGGGTGATTCAGCGTCATCAGGGAACCGCGCAACTTGCGACGGCCCCGCGCTTCGCCGGTCAGGTCCGGCGATTTCTGGGGTTGGAGCGGGAGACGCGTCTCTCAGCCCCCGCCTTGGAAACGCTGGCGATCGTGGCGTACCAGCAGCCGGTGACGCGGGCCGAGGTGGAAGCGGTGCGGGGAGTTGATTGCGCGGGGGTGATGGCGACGCTCCACGGGCGTGGCTTGATCGAGGCGATCGGTCGCTTAGAGACCGTGGGTCACCCTATCCAGTATGGCACCACGCCCGTATTTCTCGGGCACTTCGGTCTACGTTCGCTGGCGGAGCTGCCTGCCCTGGGAGAGGTCGAGGGTCGCGACGCGGGGTTGCTGCTGCAGTCGACCGTCGCCGCGGCGGGGCTTGACGACGGGGCGCGGCACGATCAGGCGGGAGCGGTGATCGGGGAGGACGGCTACGTGGACACGCGGTCACCCCTCGCGGACACGACCAGTGACCGAACCGTGCCTCCGGGCCACGGCGCGGCCAACGGGGCCGACGTCGACAGCCAGTCCGAGATCGCGCGTCAGCCGTTCATGCCGGACTGGGCGACCGGGCCGACGCACGAGGAGACGCCGCCTCCGAACTGAGCGATTGAGCTCGGAGGACCTTGCAGGCGGGGGAGCCGTCGTTATGCCACCCCGGCGAGGTCTCGGACGCGGCTGACGATCGCCGCCAGCACGTCGACGGTCTCGTCGATCTCCTCGGCCGTGTTGTCGCGGCCGACGGTTAACCGGAGGCTCGCGCGGCAGCGTTCGTCGGAGAACCCCATCGCCCGCAGAACGTGGCTCGGCTCGGAGTTGCCAGTGGTGCAGGCCGAGCCGGCGGACGCCGTGATGCCCTCCATATCGAGGCTGAGGAGAATGGTCTCGCCCTGCACTCCGGGAATAGCCACGTTGAGATTATTGGCTAGCCGCTGGCGCGGGTCGACGGGACCATTGAGGTCAACATCCGGGATCGCTTCCTGGATGCCCGCCAAGAGGCGATCGCGCAGACCAGCGCAGTGGGCCGCGTAAGCGTCGCGCAGCCAATCCGCCTTCTCCAGCGCGGCGGCGAGGCCGACGATGAGCGGCACATTTTCCGTGCCGCCGCGGCGGCCATCCTCCTGTCCGCCGCCGGCCTGCTGGTAGCTCATCGGCGTGCCGCGGCGCACGTAGAGGAGGCCGACACCCTTTGGACCGTAGAACTTATGGGCCGAGAGAGCGAGAAGGTCGACGCCAAGATCGTCAACGCGGATCGGCAGCGTGCCCGCGGCCTGGACGGCGTCGGTGTGAAACGGAACACCGTGCTGACGCGCGAGCTGACCGATCGCGGGGATGGGCTGGATGGCTCCAACTTCGTTGTTCGCGTACATGACGGAAATTAAACAGGTTTCCGGACGCAGCGCCGCCTCGACATCCGCCACCGCGACGATTCCATGCTCGTCGCAGGGGACATAGTCGACATCGAATCCCTGCGCCTCCAACGCCTCGGCAGCATGGAGGACCGCATGATGCTCGATCCGGGTAATGACGATGTGGGGCGGCTTGTCGGCCGGATGGCTCTGGGACCGGCGGAGCCAGGCCACCCCCTTCAGCGCCAGGTTATTGCTCTCGGTGGCGCCGCTGGTAAAGATGATTTCCGCCGGCTGGCAGCCGAGGACCCGCGCCACGGAGGCACGGGCACGATCAAGCGCCGCCCGCGCCTCCTGACCGAGGCGATAGATGCTGGACGGGTTGCCATAGTGGGTGGAGAAGTACGGGAGCATCACGGAGAGGACGTCGGGGTCGACCGCCGTCGTTGCCGCGTGATCGAGATAAATGAGATCGTCCGCGTTGTCGTCAAAGAGCATCAGGAGACTCCCAATCGTGGAAAGATCAACGGGTGATACGGCATCCGCTTGAATGCTCGGTGATCGCGGCGCCGGCCCTCACCCCCCTGCCCCGCGCCCAGAGGGCACCCGCCCGATGCGCGGGAGAGGGGGAACGACGGCCGAAGCCACGGTCATCACCTGGAGTCCGTATGAGAGGGGAGCTGCGAAGACGCGGCGCTGTTATGACCGGGGACCGCGGCTAAGGGCGGAGCGAGGACCACGCGGGGACGAACGATTAGACGGACGTCACCTGGGGTGTCGGAATCCTTTGCGCCTGCCGGGCCTTCCGGGGCCCAATGAGGTCGGCGAGGGTGGTCGAGTCGAGCGACTCGACGATCGCGTCGCGCATCTTGAGCCAGACAGGCCGCGTTTCGCAGCCGTCTATGAGCGGGCAGGTCTGGTCGGCGATATCTTCGGAGACACAATCCATCGGCGCGACCGGGCCTTCCATGACCCGGTAAACGTCACCGACGCGGACCAACTCAGGCGACCGGGTCAACTGATAGCCGCCCTGTGCGCCACGCTTGCTCTCGACCAGCCCGGCCCGGCGCAGCGGACCGATCAGCTGCTCCAGGTACGCTGACGGGACGGAGGAGGCCTTCGCGACGGCGGTGATCGACATCGGCCCATCGCCGTAATGGTGAGCGAGTGCGACCATGGCGCGAACGCCGTACTCCCCGCGGGATGAAACCTTCACCATACCATCGCCTCCACGAGGGAGGAAACCCTCTCAGACCATGCTACTCCCGGTCGGGTCAACAATCAAGGAATCGGGCCAATAGCTCTCAGCCGTTGGCTATCAGTTATGGGCAGTTGGACAGGCGAGACCCGTTCGAGGTTCGTCCCGCGGCGACGCATCAGTTAAGGCAGTAACGACATCCACTGGACCCGCGCATACAGCTGCTAGCTGATGGCGTGGCTAGCGGGTCCAGGCGCGGATGAGCTGGTTGACATTGGTCGTGAAGCCAGCGACGTGACGGGCCGCGGCGGGAAAGGGGGCAAGCTGCTGATAGACGTGGACGAACCGATCGGCGGTGAAGATGCCCCGATATTGGCCATCTTCGATGACGGGGAAGGCCCACCGGTTGAGCTGGTTCATTCGCTGTTGAACGTCATAAACGGACTCGTCGACGTCGGCCGTCATCACGGTGTCATCCATCACATCGGCGACCGTCATGCCATGGGTGCCGGAGCGAAGGGCATGGAGGAGCTGGTTGCGCCAGAGCATGCCAACGACCTGGCCGTCCTCGGTGACCGCCACGTCGCGAGGACCGCCCCTGAGCGCGTAGGTCAACGGTTGATGCGGGGCGATGCCACCCATGTCCCAGAGGGCGAACTGCCCGACGCGAAGGCGGCGCATCGCCCCTTCCAGGCGGACCGCCCGACCTTCCGCCTGGGCAACGACGATGATGAACAACGCGATCAGGGGTGTGGAGAAGGAGTGCAACCAGAAAAGTGAGCCAACGGCGAGGATGACCGCCAGCCCTTGGCCGATGAGGACGGCGGTCCGTGTCCCCGTTTCACGACCGACCATGAGGGTCAGACCAGCGCGGAGGATGCGACCGCCGTCCATCGGAAACGCCGGCAGGAGATTGAACAGAACGATCATGGCGTTGGCGTAGAAGACGGCGAGTAATAGGCCGCCAGCCGACACGTCAAACAGGCGTTCCAGATACTCCCAGGGCGAGGACAATCCTTGGATGACGCCGTAGAGGAGGACGAGCGGCGCTAAGGCGACCATGATGGCAACGTTCACGGCCGGACCCGCCAATGCGATGAGGATTTCCGTACCGGGACGCGCCGGGAAGTGTTCAATGCGGGCGACGCCGCCGATGACGGAGAGGGTCACGTCATGCACCCGGATACCGTAGTGCATAGCCATGAAGCTGTGCCCCAGCTCGTGGAGCAAGACGCAGACAAAGACCAGCCCGACTAAGAGCAGCCCGTAGAAGATGGCGGCCGCGCTATCGAGCCCGGCGCTGCCGCTCCCCCAATTGAAGATGACGTAGAGGACGACGAGGCCGAAGGTCGGGTGCAGCTTCACCTCGACCTCTCGGATACGACCGAGCCTCAACGACTGCACCATTTCGTCTCGCGCCTTGGGCACTTTTGCCCGAGATCCGGCACGCTCGCCGGTTGCGTCGCGCGATGTAGGCGGGATGCTCTACATCGGCATCTGTTCAACAGCGCCCCGCGCGGATGATAGCAACCTTGATATCTATTGTACAGGCGTTCGCTCTGGATCAGTGTCGTGATAGTGCCTTGGACGATGGGCTGTTCCACCAGCGCTGCCCAGCCCCCTTCGCGGAAAGGGCGTCCTAACGGCGTGTATCCGGCTTGACGAGAGACGCGGAGCGCACGAAATAGCAAGAATATTGCCACGAACTCACGGTGTGCCTATACTGATTGGGCATCGCTGTGACAGTCAGACAGCGTGATCAGGCCCCGGACGACGAGCTAACATGCCTCCCCACCCCTCGTCCGCATGCCGGGCTCCCCCGACAATTGCTCATCGGCGACGATGACGCGCCGATTACGTTGAGGGTACGGACATGGAAAGTGGGTACGAGCTCTCCCACGAGATGCGAACCTGGGTATCGCCCAGTCTGATCGAGGCGAACTACATCCTCAGTCTCTCGCGGATGGAGCTTCAGGCCGCAGTCGCCGCCGAGATGGAGGCGAACCCGGCTCTCGAAATGGACGAGCGTCTCACGTGTCCGCTCTGCGGCAACGTCTTGGAGGGCACGTTTTGCCCGGTCTGCCTGGTCAGCCAGCGCAGCGACACCAATCCGGAACACTACGAGGATTTCCCCGAGACGATGGCGAATGGGAATCAGACGCGAGACGACGCCGACGAGTTCGATCCCATGACCCTGATCGCGGAAGAGGTCGGGTTGCTCGACCAGATTCTGGCCGACGCGCGGACGATTCTCGAGCCAGACGAATTCGCGATCGCGGAGTATTTGGTGGACGCCATCGATGAGCGAGGCTTCCTAGCGGTTGACGTTACCGAGATGGCTCTGCTCGTCGGACGTACGCCTGGGGACATCGAGGGCATTGTCGAAGTCATCCAGGATGTCGCGCCTGTAGGGGTTGGGGCGCGGGATTTGCGGGAATGTCTCCTCCTCCAACTCCGCTTCTTGATCGAGAGCGGCCAACCGGTGCCACCGCACGTCGAACGGATCGTCGCCACCCATCTCGCCGAGTTCGGCGCCCACAAGTACGGCCAGATCGCCAAGGATCTCGGGTTATCGGCGGAGGAGGTCGAGGAAGCGCGAGAGTTTATCCGCACCTATCTCAATCCATTCCCGTTGCAAACGCAGCAGGCCCGCTCGTGGCGGACACCGACCCGCTCGCCGTTCGTGGCGCCCGACGTCATCATCACACTGACGGACGGTGAGCTCCATGTCGAGGTCGTGGAGACGAAGCACTTCCACCTCAGGCTGAGTCCGATCTACAACCGGCTGAATGGCGAGATGGGTCGCCGGCGGGCCGCTCCCGCGGCGGGAGAGAACGGGACAGCCGCACACAGTAACGGGCATGGTCCTAGCCTCAACGGCACGGTGCCGCTGACCTCGTCGCTCACCTCGACCGACGACCGGGCTCACGTCCGCCAGTACTCCTCACGGGCGAAGCTCTTCATCTCCAATATTCAGCAGCGGCGCGAGACGCTGCTCAAGATTAGTAAGTGCATTTGTGAGCTGCAGGAAAGCTTCCTCCGGGGCGGGGTGCGCGAGCTGCGGCCCTTGACGCGGGCCGTGGTCGCGCAGCAGGTTGGAGTCCACGAGTCGACCGTCAGCCGGGCGACCGCGAACAAGTACGTCATGCTGCCAACGCGGAGGGTCATCCCCTTTAGCGATTTCTTCACCCCATCGTTGAGCACCAAGGACGTTATCAAGGAACTGATTGAGCGTGAGGTGAAGAAGGGCGAGCCCTTGACCGACCGCCGGATCTGCGACCTTTTGCTTCAGCAGGGCATCCGGATCGCGCGTCGGACGGTCGCCAAGTACCGAGCCGAACTCGGCATCCTGCCCTCCACCATGCGGTAAAACGGGCCAGCGGGATGACGGTATGGCCCGGAATTGGCAGCGTTTCCCCGGCCCTCTAACCACCGGAAGTCCTGACGCCCGACGGCCCTCACCCCCAGCCCCCTTTCTCCCGGTCAGTTTCATGTTGGGCCGTTGCAGGCGATTGTGGAGACCGGTTAACCGACCATAAGCCGCGTCTGAACGGCTGATGCCAGCGCAGCGCGAAGCGTTGTGGCCGTTACTCGTTGCCGGCGATTGAACTAAGTGAGGCGAGGAGGGCCAAAACTCAAACCGTCCGGGAGGGAGGGTGTGGGGCGAGGAAGGGCACAGGGCCCTCCCCTACGATTGTGCCAGGGAGAGGAGCTTGGTGGAGAAGCCTGCGGGAGCACCGTGAACCAATCGGATATGGTGCTACATCGTGAACGAGGGGGGATAGCTCGGGTCGGTGATGGCGGGACGGCTGGCGGTAAATGGGGAGATCGGGAAGGTGGTTTCGCCACGGAGGGCGAGATCCCGCAGGATTTGGCCAAGGAGCGACGCGAACTTGAACGCGTGGCCGGCGCCCTGGGCAACGATAATCTGGGGATAGCCGGCTTCAGCCAGCGTGTCGATGACGAAGTTGCGGTCGGGCGGCATCGTGTAGAGGCAGGTCTTGGTGTAGAGGATGGGGCCGACCGAATCCGGAATGTGACGCTCCAGGAACCCGTGAAGGCGCTGGTGGGCGCGGGGATTCGGCTCGAATGTGCGGGTATCGTGGGTGACAGTCTCGCCGCCGACATCGACCCCGGCTTTGGTCGCGATCTCGCCGTAGATTGGGAAGCCGTAGAGGATGTCAGCGCCATGCCAAATCCAGATCGGGAAGCGATCAGGGGCAAACTGCCGCAGGTGCGGGGTGGCGTAGTATGTGACCTGCTCCTGGGTCACGGTGAGAGGCCACTGGATGCCGAGCGAGCCGAGGACGTGATTGGTCCAGGCGTCGGCGGCGACGACCAAGCGCCGCGCGCCGAAGGTGCCGGCGGGGGTATCGACCTCGACGCCGTCCGGCGTTGCCCGAACCGAGTGGACCGGGGTTTCGTCGAGGATGGTGGCGCCGCTGGCGCGGGCGAGCGCAATGTGCGTCGCATTCGCTTTGCGAGCATCGACCAACCCGGAGTCGGCTTGATAAAGCGCGCGTTCATCGCCATCGAGGCGCCATTGGGGGTAGGCCGCCATGACGTCGGCGGCCGACAGCTCCTCGAACGGAATAGCGGCCGCGCGCATGGCGCCCGCGTAGAGATCATACGTGTCTGAGCCAGCGGCACTGATATCCAGCCCGCCCGTCTTGACCACGAGTTGCACACCCGACTCCGCTTCGACCTCAGCCCAAGCCGTATAGGTATGCGGGGTAAGAGCCGTGTATTCGGGAAGGTGGTAGCAGAGCCGGATGATGCGGGAGTGGTCCTGCGACGCGCCATGATCGTGACCAAGACGGAACTGCTCTAACGCGAGGACGTCGCCGTGCAACTCGCGACCCAGCCAGTAGGCAGCGGCGCCGCCGATCCCGCCACACCCAACCACGATTACATCGTAGGCGCGCTTCATCCCGCTCACTCCGAACCGTCCGCCTTGGCGCACTAGTGCGATCGTGTCTCGACGCTTGTCGCTCCTCAGCGGACGACGTGGCGCGCGCGTCTGGCGTCGCGCGGTTAACAGTTAAGCGAGGCTATCGCGGCCGGAGGGTGGCGTCAAGATCGCGACCAAGCGTTCCGCTCCGGCGGAGGGGGGCCGGACCGGCCATGCTATACTCCGCGACGCCGCGCCGACGGTTGCCCCCTCGACCTCCACGCCCTCCCGCACCAAGGTGAAACGACCCACCCGATGACCGATCCTGGACTGAGCAACCGGCTCCGGCAGCACTCCCGCCGTGCCGGCCTCATGGTCGGCGTCTCGATGGCCCTGACCATCGCGATCTGCCTGGGGGGCGCCGCTATAATTTATGCCCGTCTCCTGCCGCTATCATCCGATCTCGTCCAAATTCAAGCAAAGGAGCGGACGCCGACCCCCGTGCCTCAGGCCGCTAAGGCTGGTGCCGACGGACCAGCACCGACCGGGGCGCCCCAATCCGAGGTTGTATTGCGAGGGGAGACCCCTCCGCCAGCCGCCCAAGCGATAGCACCGGCGGCGACGTCGGCCGCGCCGCAGGCAACCCAGGCGGCGTTCAAACCCGACTATCAGATCAGCGCGGCGCAAAGCGTCAATCTCAGGCCCGAGCCATCGAAGGACAACACGCCGATCCGGGCGTTGCCGCCGGGCGCGCCACTGCAATACCTCAACAAAGACCAGCCGACGCAGGACCCAAACGACGCCCCCCGGTGGATGAAATTCCGGACCAAGGAAGGGGACGAAGGCTGGGTACGGCAGATCGACACGGAGCGATTCCAACCTTAGCGGCCAAAGGAGTTCCGGGCACGGTCGCAGGTGACCAGCTCGGGAGAGCGAGCGACACCCCATGCAACGCGTGACGATTGTTGGCCTTGGACTCATCGGCGGATCGATTGGGCTTGGGCTCCGGCAGTGGTCGGAGTCGAGCCAGTCCGGTGGCAAAGCCGCGCTCGATGTGACCGGGTTCGACACCGACCTCGAGCAGCAGCATTACGCCCAGAAGATCAAGGCGGTCGATCACGGGGCGTGGGACCTGACAAAGGCGGTTCAGGGGGCGGACGTCGTGGTTCTCGCCACGCCGGTCGCCGCGATGCGAGAAACGTTCGAGGCGATTGCGCCGCACCTGAAACCAGGAGCGACGGTGACGGACGCAGGCTCGACGAAGGCTGATGTCCTGCGTTGGGCGGACGAACTGCTACCGCGCGAGGTCGACTTCGTGGGCGGTCATCCGATGGCGGGCAAAGCCCAAAGCATCGAAGGGGCCGAGGCGGGCCTGTTCAAGGGTGCGACCTGGGTTGTGGCGCCGTCCGTGCGGGCCGGCGATGGCGGCGTCCGCAATGTTCTCGGCCTGATCGCCGCGCTCGGCGCGGAACCGTTTTTCGTTGATCCGATCGAGCACGACGCGTTTGTGGCCGGGATCAGCCACCTCCCCTTCGTCGTCTCGGCCGCCTTGATGCGCACCGTCAGCCAGGACGCGTCGTGGCGAGACATGAAGAGCCTGACGGCGGGCGGCTTTCGCGACGTCAGCCGTCTCGCCGCGGGCAGCCCGGCCATGCACCGGGACATCCTGCTCACCAACCGCGAGGCGGTGACGCGGTGGCTCGACACGTATTTGGCGACGCTCGGGGAACTCCGAGCGTCACTGCAACGTGACGACGAGGAGGCGGGCCCGGCCCTGATGACGTTCTTCTCGGAGGCTCGTGACGCCCGCGCCGAATGGTCGACCCAGACGACGCGTGAAGGTGAGCTGCTCCAAGGCACCGCCGCTGAGATGGCGCCGGAAGGGCTTACCGATCAGATGGGGAGAATGCTCCTGGGCGGATTCGCCCGGCGGCGGCGCAATGTGCTTGACCGCGGCGGTCGCCCGGCCGCGGGGAGAGACCAGCGCCGGCCATAGGCCGTTGCCGGCTCAACCTCCAGCGCCTTTTACGGCACGATGCTCCAGTCAGGGGGCAGCTCGTAGGAGTACATTGCGCGTACCGGCCGGCCGTCGCGCCGGAGACGGCCGCAATCCTTGCGCCGCACGTCGGCATAGCTGTTTTGGATTTGAACGATTCGCTTCGCTAAGAGGTTGAAGACCACGAGTCCGGCCCGGAATGGTTCCAGGCTCTGTTTCCGCGTCACCTCGTCGACGACGCGAAATGGAGGTCCCTCCTCCGCCACGTTTTCCGCGAGGTAGTCGGGCGTGCCCGCGGGGTCCGCCTCCGACCATTGGGCGTCGAAACGGGAGAGCCCTTTCATGATCCCGCCGGCGAGACGCGGATCATACTCCTCAGCGATGGCGAAGAGTTGGCGGTGATCTTCGGGCCGCCGGCTACAGGCGGCGGTCAAGACTTTGAGCGCGTGACAGGGGGCGACGAAACTCATCGTACCGTCGCCATCGACAACGGTAAATCGCATCTCCGACACAAGAATTCCTCGGGGCGCGTCACCCGATTGGGATGATGCGCGCCGCTGCTCCGGCCGAGCGGGGCGACCGGTCGATGACGTTCGCTCTGGCGCGTGGCTTGCGGTCTACTGTACCATAAATCTCGCTGTAGACCGTCTCCGCCCTCGACGTTCGACCCGCCCATACCCGCGGACGATCGCCCTTGGTCGATCCCTCCGCGCCAACGACTGTTCCCATCAAACGACCGCCTCCGGCTCGTCCTCTCCCTGTGATCGGCACCACCTTGACTGACGCGACGCAGTGTGGCGCCGGCGGCAGGTCCGACTCCGCAGACCCGCCTTGACGACGATCGACGGACCCGCTTTCGCATCCACTGCGCTCAGGCGAGCGCCGACTCAGGAGGGGATCTCATGAAGGATCGTGACCATGGTGGTGACGAACCGACCGTACCCCGGAGCCGGCTTGAGGATGAAGTGCTCGAGATTTTGGTCCGTGCCGACCAGCCGACCTCCCTGCGCGACCACGTCCGGCGCAAGGCGCAGCAGCGACGGCGGACGCAGCTGACCGCGTTTACCCAATCCCTACCGCGGCTCAATACGGCCGGGCCAGGGACCTTCCTCGTCGCCTGCCTCGTGCTGGCCTTCCTAGCGATGCTGGTCCGGGACAGCTCGGCCCTGCTCGCCACTCTGCTCGCGATCGCCAGTTCCGCTTCGCTGGTGATGATCTGGGTCCGCCGGTATGGAGCCGGCGGGAGAGCGGACGTCAAGACGTGGCGGGGCCGGGACATCGATCTCGCCCCGCCATCGCCTGCCTGGGTCGACTCGCTGCGCGATCGCTTCCGACGACCTCCGCGAAAATAGCGCACGGCCCCGCCCTGTTGACGCGGCGGATCGTTTCTCTGGCGGCGAGCCGATAAGCGTGACGGTGGCATGGCGCGAATCATGCCTAAGAAGCGCCTATGCTATCGTCCATGCGCCAACATGGGGTGGTTGATGGAGGAAGGTGGCCACTTCGTGCCACGCCACGCGCCCTGCCGGCGAATGCGCACGATTCCCTTGAGCTTGTCCTTGGAGATGCCGATGCCGACGATTGCCGCCGATATCGTCGATGCGTATATCTTCCGTAAGATCAACGCGCGCATCCAATTTCTTCTGCTGCTGCGCCGACCGGACGTGAGCCTCGGCGGCACCTGGCAAAGCGTCCACGAGAAAATCGAGCCGGGGGAAACGGCTCTTCAGGCGGCAGAGCGCGGGGTAATGTTGAGCACCGGCCTGGCCGTGACGGACGCTTTCTCCGCTGACTACATCAATCAGGTCTACGACCACTTGCGCGACACCATCATCCTCGCCCCAGTCTTCGCCTTCGCCGTCCCCCCGCGCGCTGAGATCCGGCTGAGCGAGGACTTTGGCGACAAAGCCTGGTGCGAGCGGGAGGAGGCGACCGCCCGCCTCCTCTGGTCCGGTCAGCGCTGGGCGATCCGGCACATCGACGAGGTGATTGGTCAGGGTGGCCAGGAGGCTGAGTTCTACCGAGTGCGGTAACGGCCAACACCGCGAGGTTCTCACGCGGCTCGCCTCGTCTGCAACGGGGACCGCGTTCGCAGCCGCGGTGTTTCAAGTAAGCCAGCCGGGTCGTCGGGGTATACTTCCCACTTCCGTTGCCCGTCCTCATCGCGGGCGCTCGTCGTGCCTGGGAGCGTGCATGCCCGACTTCAAAATCGTCTCCGATCTGCGTCCGACAGGCGATCAACCGAAAGCCATCGAGGCCCTTGTTGAGGGGTTGAACACCGACCTTCGATTCCAGACGTTGCTGGGCGTGACCGGCTCCGGCAAGACCTTCACGATGGCAAACGTCGTCGAGCGGGTCAACCGACCGACGATCGTGCTCGCGCACAACAAGACGCTGGCGGCTCAGCTCTACGCTGAGTTCAAAGAGTTCTTTCCCCAGAACGCGGTCGAGTACTTCGTCTCCTACTACGACTACTACCAGCCTGAGGCGTACGTCCCGCGGACCGACACCTTCATCGAGAAGGACGCCGATATCAACGAGGAGATCGACAAGCTCCGGCACGCGGCGACCCGCGCGCTCTTGACGAGAAGGGACGTGATCATCGTCGCCTCCGTCTCGTGCATCTACGGTCTCGGCTCGCCGGAGGAATACGCGAAGACGGTCGTCTCTCTCCGCCGTGGCGCGCAAACGCGGCGGGATAAGGTGGTGCGCCACCTGATCGATATTCAATACGACCGCAACGACATGACGCTGGTCCGCGGCAGCTTCCGGGTTCGCGGCGACACCTTGGAGATTTTCCCGGCGTACGAGGAGATCGCGCTCCGGGTCGAGTTCTTCGGGGACGAGGTGGAACGGATCGTCGAGGTCGATCCGCTGACCGGCGAGCTGCTGGTCGAGCGGATGGAGATCGATATCTACCCGGCGAAGCACTTCGTGACGACCGCCGACAAGCTGGCCGCGGCGATGAAGGATATTGAAGCGGAGCTGGACGACCGGCTGAAGGAGCTCGAGTCCCAGGACAGGATTCTCGAGGCGGCCCGGCTCAAGCAGCGGACGATGTATGACCTGGAGATGATGCAGGAGACCGGATACTGCTCCGGGGTCGAGAACTACTCGATGCACCTCTCGCGGCGTCGGCCGGGTGAGCAGCCGTCAACGCTGATGGACTATCTGCCGGACGACTTCCTGCTCTTCGTCGACGAGTCCCACATCTCCTTGCCTCAGGTTCGAGGCATGTACGCCGGTGACCGGGCGCGCAAGGACGTTCTGGTCGAGCACGGCTTCCGCCTCCCCTCGGCGCGGGACAACCGGCCTCTAACCTTCGCAGAGTTCGAGCGGATTCTGAAGCAGGCGATCTTCGTCTCCGCGACGCCGGGACCCTACGAGCAGGAGCACAGCGAGCGGGTGGTCGAGCAGGTGATCCGGCCGACTGGGTTGATTGACCCCGCGATTTCCGTTCGCCCAACGAAGGGCCAGATCGACGATCTCCTCGGCGAGATCAACGCCCGCGTGGCGCGCGGCGAGCGCGCCCTGGTCACGACGTTGACCAAACGGATGGCGGAGGACTTGGCCGACTACATGAAGGAGATGGGGGTTCGCACCCATTACCTCCACAGCGAGATCGAGACGCTGGAGCGGATCGAGATCTTGCGCGACCTGCGGCTCGGGGTTTACGACGTGGTGGTCGGTATCAACTTGCTGCGGGAAGGGCTCGACCTGCCCGAGGTCTCCCTGGTAGCGATCCTCGATGCCGACAAAGAGGGGTTTCTCCGCTCCCAGGGGTCACTGGTCCAAACGGTCGGCCGCGCCGCGCGCCATGTTGATGGCCTTGTCATCATGTACGGGGATGTGATGACCCGCTCGATGAAGGCCGCCATCGACGAAACCTACCGCCGGCGCGAAATTCAACTCGCTCACAACGAGGCCCACGGTATCCAGCCGCGCGGCATTATCAAGGAGATCAAGGATCTCACCGACCGCGTCCGCGCTGTTGCCGAGGAGCAGGCCGAGTACCGCACCGGTGACGGCAAGCCCGGCGTGATCGCCGAGATCCCACGGGATGAGCTGGCGCGGATGGTCAAGGACCTGGAGAGCCAGATGAAGGCAGCCGCCCGAGACCTGGAGTTCGAGAAGGCGGCGTTACTGCGTGACCAAGTCGTGGAGCTGCGACGGATCTTGGAGGTTGATCCAGATCCGGTCGCCCGGGAGCGGACCCTCCGATAGCCTGGAGGTTCGCTTCGAGGGCGATGTAGCCCGGCTATGGGCGCGGCGGTCGTACGGTGGGGGCCTCGCAGCTATGCAACGTGGACGGAGGCGCGTCAGGATCGGGGCCACGTCCGCGGTGACCGCCCCACTCATGGGAGCTGTGCGTGAACGATAACCGGCAGTCAGGAGCATCGATCGAGACACCGATGGTCCTCGTATTGCACGGCCCCAACCTGAATTTGGTGGGCACACGAGAGCCGGCGCTCTACGGTACGGCGACACTCGCGTCGATCGACGAGTCGTTGCGCGAGATGGGACGGATCGCCACACCGCCGGTCAAGATCGAGATCCGGCAATCGAACCATGAAGGGGTTCTCATCGACGCCATTCAAGAATTGGGACCGGCGGCAGCGGGGATCGTCATCAACGCCGGCGGCCTGACCCACACTAGCATCGCCCTCCGCGATGCCCTCGCCGCCGTCGACCGGCCGGTGATCGAGGTTCACCTGACGAACATTCACGCCCGCGAGGCATTCCGCCACCACTCCCTGATTGCCCCGGTCGCCGTCGGCCAAATTGCGGGGCTTGGGGCGGACGGGTATCGACTTGCCCTGCGCTACCTTCTTGATCGCCATCTGGGAAGCGAGGTTGGTCCCGCATGACACAGCGTCTCGATCATGTCCGCGCGATTCTCGCCGAGCGCAATCTCAACGCGGTGCTCGTCACCCTTCCCGCGAACCGGTTTTACCTGAGCGGGTTCACCGCCGCCGATCATGGGCCGGACGAATCCGCCGGCGTCCTGCTCGTCGATCGCTGCGACGCCACGTTGCTGACGGGGGCGACGAATCTCCCCTGGGCGGAGGCGGAGGCGGTTGGCGTCTCGGTCGCCGCCGCCGAACGACCGTGGGAGAAGACGGTCGGCGAGCGACTCCGGCGCGCGGGCTGGAGCCAGGTTGGGTTCGAAGACTCCGCGCTGAGCGTCGCCAGCTGGCGCGGCCTGACCGACGCCGCGGGGGCGGATCTCAGCCTAGTGCCCCTCGGCGACGCGCTGAACCAGCTTCGCGCCGTCAAGGAACCAGCGGAGCTCGATCTTCTCGCGGCGGCGCTCCGGCTAACCGACGAGGCGTTCGTGGCGGCGACGGCCAGTTTGACCCCCGGCACGACGGAACGCGAACTCGCCTGGCGAATCGAGAGAGAGATGCGCGATCGCGGCGCAGACGGGCCCGCGTTCCCGACAATTGTCGCCGCCGGCCCGCACGGCGCCCGGCCGCACCACTCCGCAAGTGACCGCCCGATCGAGGCGGGTGAGCCGATCGTGATCGATATGGGCGCTCAGGTCGGCGGGTACGCCGGGGACCTGACGCGCACGATCTGGGTTGGGGAGCCGACGCCGCGGCTGCGCGGCGTCTACAATGTCGTCGCTTCGGCGCAGCGCGCCGCGCTCGACGCGTTGCGCGCCGGCCTGACGGGGAAGGAGGCCGACGCTGCCGCCCGCGACGTGATCGAGGCGGCGGGCTATGGCGATCAGTTCACCCATGGGCTCGGCCATGGGCTCGGCATCCGGGTCCACGAGGCGCCGTCACTCGGCAAGACGTCGACCGACGTGCTTCAGGCCGGCAACGTCGTGACCGTCGAGCCGGGGATTTATCTTCCTGACTGGGGAGGTGTCCGGATCGAAGACGTTGGCGTCGTCGAAACGGATGGTTTTCGCGTGTTGACGGCCGCGCCAAAGACCCAGCTGGACGCGGCGCCGGTACCGCAGCAGACGATGGAGAGGAGGCGCTCCAACTCATGATTGATACCGGCGATCTGCGTAAAGGGGTGACGCTCGATCTGGACGGGCGTCTCGTCAAGGTGCTCGACTATGCCCACAACAAACAGGGGCGCGGCTCGGCCCAGGTCCGGATGACCCTCCGCGATCTGCGAACCGGGGCGACGACGCAGCAGACCGTTCAAGCGGGCGCGCGTTTCACTCCGGTCCGGCTCGAACGGCAACACGTCCAGTATCTGTACAACGAGGGCGGTCATTACCACTTCATGGATACTGAGACCTTCGACCAACTCGTTCTCAATGAGCGGTCGGTCAGCGACACGATCACCTTCATCAAGGAAAACGACGTCGTCGATCTCCTCACGTACGACGGCGAGCCGATCGACATCGAACTGCCGACGGCGGTTAACCTCGCCGTCGCCGACACCGATCCGGGGCTGAAGGGGGACACCGCGAGCGGCGCGACGAAGCCGGCGACGCTCGAGACGGGTCTCGTCGTCAACGTCCCGCTCTTCATCAACATCGGCGACACGTTGAAGATCGACACCCGGACCGGCGTCTACGTCGAGCGGGTGAGCTGAGTGGAGCCGGATCAGGAAACAACGGACCGGGGAGGGCAGGACTCCGGCGTGCCCGATTCTCCCTCTTCAGACGAGATTGCAGGATTGGTCCGGTCGCTCGCGGGCATGATGGACGGCGGGATCAGCGAGCTTGACGTGACGTTCGGCGTGGTCTCGATCCGATTGCGCGGCAGCACGTCAACCGCACCGCGGGCCGCGGTCGAGGTGTCCCCCGACCCGACCGCGGACGAGATCGCGATCGCCGCTGGCGAGTCGGAGCACGTTATCACCGCGCCAATGATTGGCACCTTCTACGCTTCACCATCGCCGGGGGAGCCCTTGTTCGTCCAGGTCGGCGACGCGATCGAAGCGGGGCAAGTCGTCGGCGTAATCGAGGCGATGAAGATCATGAACGAGATCATCGCCGATCGCTCCGGCGTCGTCACGGCGGTGATGGTTGGCAATGCCCAACCGGTCGAGTATGGCTCTCCCCTCATTCGCCTCGGCGCCGCCGCGTGAGCCCACTTCTCGTCCCAGTTGCGCAGCTTACGTCGTACCTCCGGGAGGTGCTTGACGGCGACCCGTTTCTTGAGGATATCTGGGTCGAGGGCGAGGTCTCGAATTTGTTCCCAGCGCGGTCGGGACACGTCTACTTCACGCTCCGCGGCGAGGACAGCCAGATCAAGTGCGCGTTGTTCCGCGTCCACGCCACGCGCCAGTTTTCGCTGCCCGCTTCTGGCGACCAGGTGGCCGCCCACGGTCACGTGACCTTGTATGAGAGCGACGGCACGATCCAACTTTATGTCGACATCGTCCAGCCAGCCGGGCTGGGTTTGGCGGCTCTTCAGTTGGAGCGCTTGCGCCAGCAATTGGTCGCTGAGGGCTTATTCGCCGCGGAGCGGAAGCGGCCGATCCCCATCCCTCCCCGCGTGATCGGGGTGGTGACCTCGCCTGATGGCGCTGTCTGGCACGACATCCAGAACGTCTTGCGCCGCCGCTACCCGATGACGGAGGTGGTTCTCTCGCCCGCCACTGTCCAGGGGGAACAGGCGCCAGTTACCATTGTCGCCGCGTTGGAGGCGCTGCAACGCGATGGCCGGGCCGAGGTCATCATCCTGGCCCGAGGCGGTGGCTCGGCGGAAGACCTGGCGGCATTCAACCACGAGCTGGTCGTCCGGGCGGTCTTTGCTTGCCGCGTTCCAGTCGTGACTGGCGTCGGCCACGAGACGGATTGGACGCTCGTCGATGACGTCGCCGACCTGCGGGCACCGACGCCGTCGGCGGCTGCCGAGGTTTGCGTCCCCTCGGTGCTGGAGATCATGGCTCGTCTCGGTGACGCACGCGGCCGGCTTGAACGAAGCGCCAGTCTCGCCCTCGACGGCGCGAAAGCGGGACTGCGGCAACGTCAGGCCCACCTGACCCGGCTCAATCCAGGCCGCACGATCGTTCCCCGGCAGGCGCTCGTCCGGAGTCTCGCCACCCGCGCCACCCGGAGCCAGCGGGCGGCTCTAGATGCAATTTCTGGCGACGTCGGTCTTCACGTTGGTCTCCTCCGCGCGCTCGATCCAGCGGCGGTCTTGAATCGGGGCTATGCCGTTCTGGCCGAGGTCGCGACTCAGCGACCGATTACCCGCGCCGCTGAGGCGACGCCGGGGCAGACGTTTCGCGCCGATCTCGCGGACGGATCGCTGCTCGGCCGGGTCGAGGAAATCCGCGGCACGGTGCCGATGACCGTCGGAACGCGCCGGTGAGCACTGGCACGTCCAAAATGACCCCGTTCGCTGATTGGGAGTGGCGACTGACCGAGGGGTCATTCGAAGAGGTGTTCGCCACCCTCGAAGAGGTCGTCGCCCATCTCGAGGACGGCCGGTTGCCGCTGGCTGAGTCGGTCGCCTGCTACGAGCTCGGTGTCCGCCTGGCGGCGCGCTGCGAGCAGTTCTTGGCGGAAGCGGAGCTGCGAGTCAGCCGCTTGGAAGAGGTGGCGACGAGCTTCTACGACGCCGGTGAGCGGGAGGACGATGATCTTGACTCCTAGGGCGCGTGATGGTCGACGACTGGGCGGGTTGAAGACCGCATTATACGGAGTCCGGATGAATACACGGCGTTGGCAACGCCGACGTTTGCCCTCACCCCCTACCGCGCCCAGAGGGCACCCGCCCGACGCACGGGAGACGGGAGCCCGGTCCCGCGAGGGGCAAAGATCCTCCAATCATCCGGGATCAATATTAGTTCGATCGGGGGGCAGTCTCCGATCATTACGCGCGCGGTTTGCTGCCTCCTCGGACGCCGCCTCGCCAACCTGCCGCCCATCCGGGGCAAGCGCTCCCTGGTCGGGTCGAGGGGCGAGCGTTGCGTCGCCCGCTGCCTCTTCTTGGTGGGTGGGAGCGCGCATCGTTCCGGCGCCAACGCGTTTGGCGTCTCAGGCGGATGGCGTTTTGTGACGGACCTCGCGAACCGCACGTCCCTTCCAGTTGGCAAGCTCCCGTCCTCTTTGCTCGGACGGCTCCTGGCCGAGTATCAATCGAGCGATCCGTCTGTCCTCGTCGGACCGGGGATCGGTCGCGACGCGGCGGCAATCGCTATCGGCGGCGCGGTGCTCGTCGTCAAGAATGACCCGATTACCTTCGCCTCCCACTCGGCGGCCACCTACCTCGTCGACGTCAACGCCAACGACTTGGCCTGTCTCGGCGCCGTGCCGCGCTGGTTGCTGGTGACCGCGCTGCTCCCGGAGGGGGTGAACGCCGCCGAGATTGAGCGCCAATTTGCCGAGCTCTTCACTGCCTGCGCCCGGCGCGGAATATCCCTTGTTGGGGGACATACGGAAATTACCGCTGGGGTCGATCGGACGATTCTCGTCGGTCACCTTCTTGGGGAGACGACGGCCGATCGCTTGCTGCGCCCCGGCGGCGCCCAGCCGGGCGACGTCCTCCTCCTGACGAAGGCTCTCGCCCTCGAAGGGACCGCGCTGCTTGCCAACGAGCGCCCCGGATTTCTCACTCAGACTGTTGGCGAAGAAACGGTCAAGCGGGCGCGCCGGTTGCTGGACGAGCCGGGCATCTCGGTGCTTCGCGACGCCGAGGTTCTGCTCGCCGCCGGTGGCGTCACCGCGCTCCACGACCCGACGGAGGGGGGGCTGGCGATGGCGGTCCGCGAGCTGGCGGGGGCGGCGAGCCGAGCCGCGGAAATCGATCGCGGCGCGGTTCCGATTCTGCCCGAGACATCCCGGCTCGCGGCCGCGCTCGGTCTCGATCCACTTGGGATGCTCGCTTCCGGCAGCCTGCTGGCCGCCGCGGAACCGGCGGCGGTTTCGGGTCTGCTCGAGGCTGGGCGACGGGAGGGCATTCCGGTCACCGAGATTGGCTTGGTCAGGGAAGCGGACGCAGGTTTCACACTTCGAGGCGATGCTGGTGTGACGGAGTTGCCTCGGTTCAACACTGACGAGGTCAGCCGGTGGTTGACGAGCGGACCCGGCACCACAGCGGACAAAGAGGAAAGGCGGGCGATGCCCTCAGAAACCGTCAACACGCGATGAGCGCAATCGTCGTCGCCAGCACAAACGGAAGAGTCGGCATTATGCAGGCGATGGCGACGCTGCGGCGAGGCGGGAGCGCGGTGGATGCGGTCGTGGCTGGTATTCGACCGGTCGAAGCGAACCCGGACGACCACACGGTGGGCTTTTCCGGGCTGCCAAATCTCCTCGGCGAGGTGGAGCTCGACGCCAGCCTGATGGATGGGCGAACCCTAGCGACCGGTGCCGTTGGCGCCTTGCGGGGGTACCAGGACGCAATCGAGCTGGCGCGGCACGTGATGGAGGAGCTACCCCACGTTCTGATCGCGGGTGACGGCGCTCAGCGACTCGCGGCGGAGGTTGGTTTGCCGTCAAGCGATCTCCTGACAGCCGACGCGGAGCGCATCTGGCGCGAGCGACTTGCCGCGGTCGACAGCGATGAAACCGCCTACGTCGCGAAGGTGCGCGAGCTCGTCCGCCGCCTCAGCCGCGACCCAGAGCTGCCGAAGGCGCATGGGACCGTCAACATGATCGCGCGCGACCGCGCCGGCAACGTCGCCTGCGGCGTCAGCACCTCGGGCTGGGCCTGGAAATACCCCGGTCGTCTCGGCGACTCGCCGATCATCGGCGCCGGCAATTACGCCGATAACCGGTGGGGCGCCACCGCCTGCACCGGGCGCGGCGAGATGGCCCAGCGCTGTTGCACTGCCCACAGCGTGGTTGCCTTTATGCGCGGCGGTATGGATCTCGCTGGCGCGCTGCAGACGGCGGCGATGGACCTGATCGCCCTCGACGATCCCTACAAGAGCGAAGTCAACATCATCGCCGTCGACCGCCACGGAAACCATGCGGCCGTCTCGACCGCGCCTGGCAAGACGTATGTCTACGCGGATGACGAGATGGACGAGCCGGTCGAAGTCGCCCGGCAATACGTTCCGAGACCGGCCGGGTAGCTTCCAATGGCCCGGATGACGAGCCGCGGCGAGTTACCGCTCCCCGGCAAACTGACCGTGCGCGCCGGACATCGCAAGGTCGTGCTGGCGAAGCGGGCCTGGGAATCGGAACGGCACGTCCTGCTCAAAGCCCTCGTATTCAGCCTCTACGTGGCACGTTATCCCGAGCTTGCGGTGGAACGGGCGATCGGAGAACGCTACAAACCCGACCTGGTTGCCCTCGACGCGGATGGTCAGCCCCTCTTGTGGGCTGAATGCGGCGAAACCGGTCGCCAAAAGCTGGAATATCTGATCAAGGCGCTGCCCGGCACCCACCTGGTCGTCGCCAAGCAGGTGGCATCCATCGCGCCTCATACGGCTGTCATCGAGACGGCAGTTGCAAAGGGAAAGCGGTCCGCGCCGGTGGAGCTGCTCAACTTCCCGCCCGACGCCAGCCGTTTTCTCGGTGAGGACGGCGGGATCACGATCGGGTTCGCGGACGTGACGCTGGTCCGGTTCTAGGTGGCCTCCTTGATCGCCGCGATGGCCGCACGATGGCGCGCGGAGATGGCGCAAAGGCGTGGTCGCTTATGCGTCGCGCGATAGGTACCACGCGTGGATCGCTTCCCAACGTGCGTTCGGGAGGTTTACCAAGTCGACCGACCGGCCGTCGAGAGCGTCGGCTAGGGCGTCCAAGTGGTAGTGCCAGCCAGCGAGGACCATCGTCCGATACTCCTCCGGCAGGACAACCGTGCTGCTGAACGTCAGGAGGGTACCGCCGGCGTCGGGGGATAGTTCCCAGCGCAGCACGCCATGTGGCTCGCCGGTCGTCTCGAGCAGGCGCGGCGGCTCCAGGCGAGAGATCGTGGCCCGCATCGTCACCCGCTGGCCGGTCTGGTCGGCGTTCAGCCAGCGGAGCGTAAACCGCCCACCCTCGACGAGATTGATCTCAGCCTCGCCAAACCAACCAAGCAACTCGCGCGGCTCTGTTAACGCCGCCCAGACCCGTTCGATGGGGTGGGCGAGCCGTCGCTGGAAGCGAAGCACCTGCCGGTCGCCGACGGTTTCCAAGACGCCACTAGCCAGAGTTGCCGCCGCATCGGTTGTCATACGACTTCGCCTTTCGCTGCTTCATCAAGGTGCCGTTCGAGCGCATCGAGCTGGCCCGCCCAGAGCCGGCGGTAGGGTTGGAGCCAGGCGTCGATCTCGGTGAGCGGCGCGGGGTTTAGCGCGTACCAACGCCGTTGCGCGTCCTGCCGCACATTGACCAAGTCAGCCCGCCGGAGGACTCGCAAGTGTTTGGAGACACCGGGCTGGCTGACATCGAGTGCCGTGACCAGCTCTCCAACGGACCACTCGCGATCGCGCAGGAGATCGAGGATGCGCCGTCGGGTTGGATCGGCCAGTACCTCGAACGTCGTCGCCATGAGTACAATATACCTAATCATGTATATAACTGTCAATGCATGTTCACGGCCGGCGACTCACGTGCGGGGGCCGTCGGGCGCGGATGCAGCGTCGCGGAGGGGCGGCCCCGTGTCTGGACACCCGCCGCGGCAGGTCTCGGCGCCAGCAGCGAGTCGGCGGTGCGGTGCGCTTACCGGCTCGATTCGCCGCGCGGTTCGGGCCGGCTCGCCCGCAATAAGCCGATCCCGAGCGTCAGCATCCCAGCGACGAGGACGAGCGCGCCGACGTAGGCCAGGTAGATGAGCGCGTTCGGCTCGGTGGCATCCGGCGACAGGGCGGACAGAAAAAACGCGACCGGCAGAAGAATCGCGGCGAGTGGGAAGGCGTGCCGCGTCGCGGACTTTAGCCGCGGCGACAGGTTTGCCTCGTCGACGTAGCGCAGCGCGAGGAGTGAGAGGAGGAGGAGCACGGCCGCGTGGGCGTGGCCCGCCCGCCACAAATCCTGGCGTAGTTTGTTATCGGCGTATCCTGACCCGCGATCCACCAGCATTGCCAACAGGCTGACGCCACCCCAGACCACGAGCGGAAACAGGATCAGCAGGATGGCGGCCAGGCGACGCGACTCCCGAGACATAGGTGATTCTCCTGTTGTGCCGTCCCTGTCCAATGGAATCTGATCGGCCGTTCCAAGGCGCGTCGCAGACGGCGGCCAACGTGCCCCGGCGTATAAGTCCCTAAATTGTTATATTCCACTGTGGAATGTAGCCACAGAGATAGCATATACCTACCACAGTGGAATGTCAAATTGTTATCCGGGAGAGACGCCGTGTCCAGTCGTCCACTCAATGCCACCGCCGCCTCACTCCTCGGTTTCCTGCACGAGGGGCCGAAGACCGGCTGGGACCTGGTCGCCACGGCACAGGCCCGCATCGGCGATTTCTGGTCGCTGACGCAGAGTCAGGTCTACCGCGAGCTTGCCGCCATGGCCGAATCCGGCCTGATCGCGGCCGGGGAGCGCGGGGTCCGTGACCGGCAGCCCTACACCCTGACCGATACCGGCCGGGCGGCGTTTGCCGAGTGGATTGACCAGGAGCCGGGGCCGGAGACGATCCGCTTCCCACTCCTCTTGACGATCGGATTTGGACGCTATTTGGCACCGGACCGGCTGGCAACGTTCATCGAGCACCACCGGGCCGATCACGCGGCGCAGCTGCATGCGTACGAGCGGCTGCGGGAAGCGGTTGCCTCCGGCGAGGAGACGATCGACGAGTACGGGATGGCGACGTTGACGTTCGGTCTTGAGTACGAAGGCGCCGTGGTCGCCTGGTTCGATGCATTGCCAGCGGCGATCGCCGGCCGGGCCGAGAAGCAACCAACGGCCGAGCTGCTTTCGACAGCGAAAACACGGCCAACGTGACAGTGATCCTCGGTTTACTCTCCCCTCGGGTACACTTACCGTGACGCTCCGTCACCCGAAAGGGCTTCGTTGATGGTATTTTGGAACCTGGCGAGCGCGCGAGTTGGTTGAGTCCACGTACGAAGGTGGTGGCATCTCCGTCATGTCAGTGGATGAAGGCGTGCGGTCGGGAGCGTTGACCGGCGAGGGGATGGTGCCCGTTTTCGGGTCGCTCCGGTCGATCATCGATCCTAGCCGCTGGGTAAAAAGCGCGTCCCGACTGGTGCCGCGGTGCGCGGCCATCGCCGCGCTCGCCCTCCTCGCGATCGCCCTGACCATCAGCGGCGCGCTCGCGCTCCATGGCCGCGGCCACATCATGCCGGGCGTGTGGATTGGCCGCATCAACGTCGGCGGCCTGGACGCGGCCACCGCTCAAGCACGCGTTGAAACGGGCGCAGCAACGATGGCCCAGCAGCCGCTCCGGTTGAAGGTCGGCGATCGCGTCTGGACGCCACGACCGGCTGATGTCGGTATCACCTACGACGCTAGGGCATCGGTTGACGCGGCGATGGCCTTCGGGCGGCGCGATCATGTCGGTGCTGGTCTGCTCCACGTCACCAGACTGACCACCACGGCCGCGGCCGTGCCACTGGCGGTCACTTTCGACTGGAAACCCTTTAACGCCTACATGGACCGGCTCGAGAAGGATCTGGGCTCGGGCCCGGTCGACGCCACGGTAGGGATCGACGGCACCAAGGTTACGGTGACACCGGCACGCGCTGGACGAGGCATCGACCGCGCCGCGATCCACGCCGCCCTAGTTACCAAGCTGGGCGGTCTGCAACCGATCGCGCTGGAGCTTGCTCAGCGCGCGGAGAACCCGGCTATCGGCACGGACGAGGCAAACCGTGTCAAGGAGCAACTCGACCGCGCCCTAGCCGCTCCCCTCCTCCTGACCATCGATGACCGCGCCTTGCCGGTCGCGGCGAACGACCTTGCCGCCTTGGTCAGGGTGACGCAGAGCGTTGCCAACGGACAGGGGGCGCTGACGATCGGTCTCGATCAGCCCGGGCTGTCGGCGCTGGTCGCCAAGATCGGTGGCGAGGTTGACGCGGTCACGGCGGACGCGCGAGTCGAGGATCTCGACACCCATCAACGCCTCGTAGCCGCGGCGCGTGGGCAAAAGCTCCGGCGCGGCGACCTGGCCCACGCCATCGAGCGAGCAATCGCCAGCGGCGGGCATACGATCGCGCTTGAGGTCGATCAGACGGGACCCGAGCCACGTGTCTCCACCGAGCAATTGCTCGCGAAGCTCGGCGCCACCGATGTGCTGGCCACCGGTGACTCCGCGTTTGCCGGGTCCGATCCCGGCCGCGCGAGCAACGTCCTTCTCGCCGCGTCGCTGATCGACGACACGCTTATCCCCCCCGGCGGGACCTTTTCGTATAACGCCGCGCTCGGCTCGATCTTCGATACGCCAGGGTTCGTCGAGGCCGATTCCACCATCGGCGGTGTCTTGGAGACGGCCGAGGGAGGTGGGGTCTGCCAGGTGTCAACCACCGTCTTCCGGGCCGCCCTCCGAGCGGGGTTGCCGATTACGGAGTGGTGGCCGCACATCTACCGCAGTCCGTATTATGAGCAAGGGGGCTGGTCGCCGGGATTCGACGCGTCGATCACCCAAGTCTCGGACGACCCGGAGGGGGGCACCGATCTCCTCTTCGAGAACCCAACCGATTCCTGGCTGCTGGTGAAGGTCGCGGTCGAGGGTGAGACATCCCTGCGGGTCGAGTTGCGTGGGACGGACCCCGGCTATGACGTGCGGATCGACGACCCGATCGTGGAGACGCCGGAATCGGAGGATGCGCCGATCGTGACGGTGGTCCGGCAGGTCGAGGACGCCGATGGGAACGAAATCTCTTCCGACACCTTCGTCACCGCGTACCAGAGCCGAGACGCGACGCAGCCCGAGGGTGGGGACGCGGCGGTGGACTGATACGGAGTCCGGATACATACAGAGCGTCGGCGTGGCCTTCGTTTGCCCTCACCCCCTAACCTCTCTCTCGGCCTGTTTGAGTCGGGGAGACGGTTGTTCGTACGGGCCAGCAGCGGGTGCATCGGAAGGGCGGTCATGGGCCGCGGCGGTTGATGCATGGTCACGGCGGTTACACGCCCGGGGATAAATCCCCGGGCTGACGCCACGAATCCCCTCCGGGGCTGGGCTCGCTCTCCCGAACCGTTTCACGTTGGGGTCGTGGGAGGTGGTGGCGGCCGGTCGCCCAGCCCGCCGGGGCGTCCGCACGACCGATGCTGGCGGGGCGCGACGCAGTGAGCCCACATCGCCGGCGCCCGGTCGGCACTCGGTGACCGAGAGGGGGCGAGGGAGGGCCCCGTGCCCTCCCCTACGATTGCGCGGGAGGGGAGCCGAATCCCAGCACGACCGTCGAACAGGACCCAATCAACCGAATGTAGGATGAGGGGTAGCCGGTGCCGGCCTGGAGCCGGATATGTCCCTCATGGCCTCAGGGCAACGTTCGGGGCCGATCACAGCAGGCGGACCGCAGCGCCCCGCTCTGGCATGGTCCCGTGGCGGGCCACAGCGATGCGAGTGAATCCCCTAGACGTCCTTGTTCAGCGTTTCTAGGAACTCGTCGTTTTTCTGCGTCTTCGCGAGGCGGCTGAGCAACAACTCAGTCCCCTCGCTGCCACCGAGCATCGAGACCATCCGGCGCATCGTCCAGACCTGGCGGAGGCTGTACTCATCGAGGAGCAGCTCCTCGCGGCGGGTGCCGGAGCGTTGGACGTCGATGGACGGGTAAATGCGACGCTCAGCGAGCTTGCGATCGAGATGGAGCTCCATGTTCCCGGTGCCCTTGAACTCCTCATAGATGACATCGTCCATACGACTGCCGGTGTCGATGAGACACGTCGCGACGATCGTCAGGCTGCCACCACCCTCGATGTTACGGGCGGCCCCGAAGAAGCGCTTCGGCGGATAGAGCGCGACCGGGTCGATGCCGCCGGAGAGGGTCCGTCCGCTGGGCGGGACGGCCAGGTTGTAGGCGCGTGCCAACCGGGTGATGGAATCGAGGAGGATTGTCACATCACGCCCCCCCTCGACAAGCCGCTTGGCACGCTCTAAGGCCATCTCGGCAACTTTGGTGTGGTCCTCGACCGGTTCGTCGAAGGTCGAGGAGATGACCTCGCCCTCGATCGAGCGGCGCATATCCGTCACCTCTTCCGGCCGCTCGCCGATCAGACAGACCATGAGGTGCATATCGAGACAGTTGGAGGTGATGCCGTTGGCGATCGCCTTCAGCAGCATCGTCTTGCCCGCTTTCGGCGGTGAAACGATCAACCCGCGCTGCCCACGGCCGATCGGAGCGACGAGGTTGAGAAGTCGGGTGGAGAGGATGTTCGGCTGGGTCTCCAGATTGATGAGCTCGAGGGGGAAGATCGGGGTGAGGGTATCGAAGGACGGGCGGCGGCGGGCGGTCTCGGGATCGACGCCATTGACGACCTCGACCCGCAGCAGGCTAAAGAACTTCTCGTTATCCTTCGGCGGCCGGACCTGGCCCGAGACGCGGTCACCGGTGCGGAGGCCGAAGCGGCGGATCTGTGACTGCGAGACGTAAATGTCGTCTGGACCCGGCAAGAAGCGCGGCCCACGAAGGAAGCCGAAGCCGTCCTCGATAATCTCCAGTACCCCGTCGCCGAACGTATTGCCTTCTTGCTCAGTTTGGGCTTGCAGCAGCTTGATGATCAAGTCCGCCCGCGGCGTTCGCGAGTAGCCCTGGATCTCCATCGTCCGCGCCATCTCGTAGAGCGCCTCGATCGGCTTGCTCTCGAGCTCAAGGACGTTGAGGTGGGGCGCGTTCCCATTCTTACTCTGCCCCTGGCCGTTCTCCCGCGGGCTATCCAGGCGAGGACGAGGCGCCTGCGCTTCCCCTTGCCGCTCCCGACCCTCCGGTGCCGCAGCGCCAGATTGGGGTCGCGTCGCGCCATTCTGACGATCGCCCTGTCTCCGCTCCCCATTCTGCGACCGGCCGTTGCGATCCCGCCGATGCGATCGCACGCCTTCCCGCCAGTCCGGATGCGGTTGCGGTCCCTCTGGCTCCGGCGTTCGTTCAACGACGTCATCAGGCGCAACCTGACCATCGGGCGGGCTCAACAAGGACTCAGCTTCGAACGCTCGCGCTGGTGACGCTTCTGGCTCGATCGCCTCGACGACGGGCTCGTACGGCACGTCTAGGGCATCGAGGACCGCGGTCAGCGCCAGCGGCTCGGAGGCTGCGGCGCGCACCGGCGGGTCAGGAGGAGTGGGGTCAGTGACGGTATCCGGCGCAACCTCAGCGGCGGGGCGCCGCGCGCGCGAGGGGCGCGGTCGCGCTGGCTTCTTACGTGCGGGGGCGGGCGCTACCTGCTCGACATCTTCCTCGGGGGACAACCGCTTACCTCCAGCCTCTGTTCAACGGCGATCGGTATTTCAGAGCGATGGACAGCCTGACGACAGGATCAGGATTCATCAAGGGCAAAGTCCGGGGAGAATCAGAGAATCAATCCATGGGGAACGCTGGCATCTTCCTCTGGAAGTCTCCGGCAGCGCCGCGGCCCGACGCCCTCCCAGCGGTCTTTGCGAGGCGCGGCGCGCCACAGCGAAAGACCAGGCCAACGCAGACAGCAGTGAGACTACTCCAAGGGCAAGTCAGGTGTTTCGGAAGGCGGGGATTATGAGAGCCCTCCGGGGTGCGTCACCCTATGCTACCACCGCTGGCAGCAAGCGTCAATCAGGTGTTCATGTGCGTCGCGTTCGGTCCATCAAGTCCAAAGTGGACAACCACGCCAACGATTGTCATGGTCCGCCAGGGCACGTGCACCGATCTAATCAAAGGGGAACGCAGAATACTGCCGCAGCTTATTGAGGCGATGAACGGCGTCGATCTTTCGGACAGTGCCCGACCAGGAGCGCATGACCACCGACTGCGTCGTGGCCCCGTCGCCGAAGAAATGCACACCGCGAAGCAGGTCGCCATCGGTAATGCCGGTCGCGGCGAAGAAGACATCGTCGCCGGCGGCGAGAACATCGCATGTCAGGACTCGATTGACGTCGATCTCGTGCTCGCGCACCGCCTGCCACTCCTGATCGTTACGGGGCGAGAGCTTGCATTGAATGTCGCCCCCAATGCACTTGAGGGCGCAGGCGGCGACCACCGCCTCCGGCGCGCCGCCGATTCCGAGCAACACATCGATCCCCGTCCCCTCCATCGAGGTCATCACCGCGCCGGCGACATCGCCGTCGGGGATACTCTTGATCCGGGCGCCCGCCGCACGCACCTCTTCAATGATTTGCTGGTGCCGCGGTCGGTCGAGGATGACGACCGTCAGATCGGGAATCTGCCGGCCCTTGGCTTTCGCGACGCGCGCGAGATTGTGCTCGATACTGTCGTTGATATCGATTGCGCCGGCGGCCTGAGGACCAACGGCGATCTTCTCCATATACATCACGTACGGCGATTCGAAGAGTGCGCCGCGCTCCGCGACCGCGACGGTCGCGATCGAGTTCGGCATCCCGTTCGCCAGCAACCGTGTACCATCGATTGGATCGACGGCGATGTCCACCTTCGGACCATCGGCCCCACCGACTCGCTCGCCAACATAGAGCATCGGCGCCTCGTCCTTCTCCCCCTCGCCGATGACGACGACGCCGTCCATCGCGATCGACCCGAGAACCAGGCGCATGGCATCCACAGCGGCCTGATCGGCGGCTTCCTTGTCGCCGCGCCCCATCCAGCGAGCAGCAGTGAGAGCGGCCGCTTCGGTGACCCGAACGAGCTCCAGTGCCAGATTCCGCCCAATCGTGGTCTCGCTCATGGTGGCCTCCTTGACGGGGACTCAGGACTCAGGACTCAGTCCGCGCTGCGTCGTCGAGCCAGCCGGCGGCGGCCCACGGCAGATCCGCAAGACCCCCGACGCTGACCGAGCACTCCGGCAACGACTGCACGAACGATGCCCCGTATCGCTTTGTCAGGACCCGGCGATCGAGGACGGCGCAGACGCCGCGATCGTGGCTACTCCGGATCAGCCGTCCGAACCCCTGCTTGAACTTGAGCACCGCCTGCGGCACGGCGTACTGCAGGAACGGCTCGTCGAACAACTCGCTCCGAGCGGCGAAGACTGGATCGGATGGCACGGCGAACGGAAGTTTGGTGATGACCAGCAGGCTCAGGGCAGGCCCGACGACGTCGACTCCCTCCCAGAAGGTCGCGGTGCCGAGCACGACCACGTTCGGGGTCGTGCGGAGTCGCTCGATCAACTGCCGGGGACTCCCATCAAGGCGCTGGGCGAGGACCAGCACACCCGCTTCTTCGAGCGGTCGCTTGATGGCCTTCGCGGTGGCCTGCAGCGCGGCGTGGGACGTAAACAGGACGAGCGCCCGGCCCCGGGTCGCCTCACAGAGCTGGATCAGGGTCTCCTGAAGCCGCCGTTGATATCCAGGATGCCCTGGCTCGGGCATGTCGTCGGCGAGGTACAGCAGGGTCGAGCGTTCGTAGTCGAACGGCGAGGCAACCTGTAACTCGTCCGCTTCCTCCAAGCCCAAGCGCTCGGCCACGTAGTCAAACGTGCCGTCGGTCGTGATCGTGGCCGAGGTCAACACCACGGACCGGAGTGGTCCAAAGAGCTGGTCGCGCAGGACATCCCCGACGTGGAGCGGCGCGGCGTGAAGCGACGGGCGATCGCCGAGCTGACTTCGTTCCGCCCAATAGACGAGATCGCCCGTCGGGCTGCCGATGGCCGACTGGAGGCGTGCCGCCAACTCCGCCCCACCGCGCACCGCCAGCCCAAGCTCGATCAGCAACTCCTCATGCTGGATGTCAGCGCCATCCGCCTCGTGCCTCGCCCCTCCTCCGTTCGCCGGCTCGATTCGCTCGACCGCTTCCAGAAACCAGCGAAGATGGTCGTCGAGCTCTCGCAGCTCCCGCTCCAGCTCCTCCCACAAAATTTCAATCTCGAGCCAGGCACCGTCGCGGCGAACGCTTCCAGTCAATCGCAAGGTGCGGTCGTAGCCGCCGCCTTCGCCGTCCTGGCGGGCGATCACCTCGTTCAAGCGAGCGAATAACCGGCCGGCGGTCGCCCGGCCCGCGTCGGCCCGGGCCAGCGCGAGGCGAACACGTTCGGAGGCGGCGTCCGCTCGCCGCGGTCGAGCAGCACCCGCGGCGACACGACCGAGATAGGCGGCGACGGTGGCCAGGGTGCCACCGGAAACGGGGCCATCGCCGCGGATGACACTATCGAGGTGATCGACGACATCCCGCTCGTCGACGGCGAACCCGAACTGGGCTGTCGCTTGATCTTCTAGGTGATGCGCCTCGTCGACCACCAAATGCTCGTACTCGGGCAGCACCCGGCTACCGGCCATGACGTCAGACAGCAGCAGCGCGTGATTGACGATGACGAGATGGGCGTGTTCCGCCGCCCGCCGGGCACGATACAAAAAGCATTGGTTGCGCTGCTGGAAGACGCACCGCGACGCAACGCAGGCGCCCTCTTCTTCGGCGACGTTGCGCCAGAGCACCTCCTCCTCCTGGCTCAAGCGGAGCTCGGCCCGATCGCCCGTCTCGGTCTGCCCAAGCCAAACCACGATTTTGGCGCGGAGTCGCGCTTCCACGGCATCGGACACCGGTTGTCGCTGAAGTTGGAACCAGCGTCGCAGACAGAGATAGTTGGCCCGGCCCTTCAGCACGGCCGCCTCGAACGGCGCGTCGCCGCGACCGTTCGCCAGCGCCCGACGGAGGTCGGGGACGTCCTTTCGATAGAGCTGATCCTGGAGGGCGAGCGTATTGGTGGAGACGACGACCGGTTCGCCCCGCTCGACGGCGTGGAGCGCCGCCGGCAGCAAGTAGGCCATGCTCTTGCCGGTACCCGTTCCGGCTTCGACGAGCAGGTGCCCATCCTCACCGAGCGTCCTCGTGACCGCCAGCGCCATGGCCTCCTGTTGCGGACGACGCTCGTAGCCGGCGACGACCCCACTGAGCGGTCCGCTGTCCGCAAATACGGCGCCGACTCGGGCCTGATCGATTTTTCGCGTCGAGCCGGTGCGGCGGAGCGGCTCCGGACGATCGCGGGCGGTCAGAAAGGCCAACTCGTGGGGGCCGCTCCGCTCCGGCTCCGCCAATGTCTCGAACAGCGGGCCGCTCAACCGTTCGCGAGCCGCGTCAGCGAAGAGGTCCGCGGTTGGCCAGCCACCGGTCCGGGCGTATCCCGCCAACTGCTCGAGCGTAGTCGTATCGAACCGGTCCAACCGGAGGAGAAGCGCCTGGAAGACCGCGGCGCTCGCCTCGGCATCGGCCAAGGCCCGGTGCCCAGCCGGCGACTCGACGCCGAGGTGGGCGGCGATCGTGGCCAGGGTGTACGACGGGAGGTCAGGGAGGAGCAGAGTCGCCAGATCGTAGGTGTCGTAGACCGGGTTTGGCAAAACGATCCCGGCGGCGTCGAGCATCGCGGTGTCCATCCAAACCGACTGGCCGACGATCGGCCGGCCGGCGAGGAGACGGCGGACGTGAGGCGCGATCTCGCCGAAGGTCGGCGCCCCCTCTAGCTCCGCGGCGTCGATTCCGGTCAGGGCGGCGATATCGAGCGAGAGCCGTCCGCGGGGCCGGACGAGCGTCACATAGCGCTCGACGACCTGCTGCCGATCGAAGACGACCAGGGCGACTTCGATGATCTCATGCCGAGCCGGGTCCATCCCCGTCGCCTCGACGTCCAGGGCGACGAAGGCGCCGCTCACCTGCTGCTCTGCCCCAGTGCGGCCGGCGGCATCAGCGCCGAGCGCCCATCGGCGAGCGCGAGTGTCAGGAGCGCGAGCTGCGCCAAACCGGTCCCCAGAGGTGCGACGTCGATGAACTCGTCCTCGCGATGGACATTGCGTCCCGTGGTCAGACCAACGCAGAGGGCCGGGGTATCGCGACTGATGGGGATATTGGCGTCGGTACTGGAAGCGTCGTACGTCGTCTCGATGCCGAGCGCGGCGAGCGTCGCGTCGGCCAGGCGGATGATTGGACTATCGAGGGGGACGACGCCGGCGGGCCGCTCGCCAAGGACCTCGCTGCTAACAGTGATACTCCCCCGGTTCGCCACCGAGACGGCCCGGTCGACGCGATCGGCGAGGCGGGCGAGGGAGGTTTCGTCGACCGAACGCAGATCGACCAGACAGGACGCCGCCGGCGCGACGGAATTGACCGATACCCCGCCGTCAATCATGCCCACGTTCAGCGTCGTCTTCGGGTGACGAGACAACGGCAGGGCATCGAGGTCGGCGATCAATCGGGCCAGGGCGTGGATTGCACTCGGACGACCGAAATCGCCCCAGCTGTGTCCGCCGGGGCCACGAGCGGTCAGCCGCAGCCGGCGGCTACCGACCGCGATGTGGGTCACGCGACCCAGGTTATGACCCTCGACGGCGATCGCCGCCGCGACGTTTGGCCGGGCGTCCATCACCGCTCGCATCCCGCGCAGGTTGCCAAGCCCTTCCTCGCCGACGTTCGCGACGAGGAGGACATCGACGCGGCGGGGCGCCGCGACCGCTTGGAGCAACTCTGGGAGGGAGAGGATCGCCGCTACTCCGAGACTGTTGTCGCCGATGCCTGGGCCCGAGAGACGCTCCTTCTCGCGGTGGATCGTCAGGGGGGTGCCGGCCGCGAAGACCGTGTCGAGGTGGGCGGCGAGGAGCACCGGTGGCGCGCCGCTGGCCGCTCCATCGGAACTCCGCAGCGTGGCGACGACGTCGCCCAGGTGATCGACCTCGACCGGCAATCCGCGGTCCGCGAAGAGCTGCGCGACGAGCCGCGAACGCTCCCCTTCCTCACCGGTCGGAGCGGAGACGGCGGCGATGCGCTCGGTCAGGTCGAGGACGCGGGGCACGAGCTCGTCCGCCGCGACGCGCACCGCCTCGAGCAGGTCGGCCGATGGACCCGCGCTATCGCGTTGTGTGGCGTTCAATGGGTGCCCAATCTTGGCCGCGGCGGACGATGACGGACCGTCCGCAGCCCTCTCGTCCACCGGTCGCGTGGAAGCGGCAGCGATCTCGTTTCGGGTGGCGAGTATAGCATCCGGGCACGCTGTCACCCGCGCCCGCTGACCCGCTGACAAGGCGGCGGTTTCTACCCCCCTTCGCGGCAAAACGCCGCTGGGGGTGGCCAAGCGCAGCGAGGCGTCTCCCCGTCGTCCGGGTGGTTCAACCCGTCCGCCGGTGAGAGCGCGCCGATGAGGGCAGGGTTCCTTCAGTCGCGGTCTGGGTCTTGGACGAGCGCTACCTGAAAGCGGTCAGCCATTGCTTTGCAAAGATGGGTTACAGTCTCGGAATGGCAGGTTGCGACGAGGTCCCTCGCCAGGCTGGCGATCTCCGCGCGATAGCGCGCCAGACGCTCGGCGTCCGCTTCCGCGAGTGCGAGTAGGGCGAATTGTTCAGCCAGGTCATCCACGCGCGATCCGCCGTCGGCGGTGGACGCGTCGTACCAGGCGAGCATCAAGCTGAGCGGCCACGACGACGCGGCGACCCGCAGCGCCTCCTCCTCGATCGCGGCCGGTAGGGTTTCGCGTCGGGACGTCGCGCTGCGGACCCGCGCGTACAACCAGGCCTCGTCGTAGTTGACGCGCGGCGGGGAGGCGGCCATCGCCATCGACGCCGCCGGCCGCGCTTTTATGAACCCCCGCTGATCGAGGTAGCGGACGAGTGCGGCGATGTCCACGATCTCCGGCGTGTGCGTCGGCGCGCCCTCTACAAACGGGCGCCCGGCGGTGCCGAGACCGTTGATAAACGTCGTCGGCGCCGCCGCCAGCGCGGAACAGAGGAAGTAGTTCAGCGAGATGCGGTCTCCATTCGTGAGGAGGTGGAGCCGAGGCTTCGCGAGCGCGAAGAGGACCGTGTGGGCCGCGCTGCCGAGGCTGGCGAAGATGTCGGTGTGACTGTTGAATAACCGGACTTGATCGTCAAACGGAATCGTCTCCGGATGGACGATGAGGAAGCCGTTCTCCCGGAGCACGTTCTCGAGCTCGGCCTCACCGACGACCGGCCGCTGGCTGCTCGCGAGGAGGCGACGGCTGAGATAGACAGGTTGCGATGATAGCATCCCGTCGCCAGCGAACCCTTCCGCGACAGCGCGGAAGGGCCTCGTCAGGCGCGGGTGTGCGGCGTATTGGAGCTCGAACAGCGGCGCGGGAACGATGACCCGGCGCAAGCGCGCCGGCTCATCGAGCCAGAGGATTCGCGCCAGCGGCACGCCGAACGCGTCCAATATCCGCAGAAACGAATCGGGCGGCGACCATCGCGCTGAGCTCGGAGCGTGAAACACGACCCGCACCGCCGGGTCCACCTCCTCCAGGAACCAGGTCCGCGCCAGCGACTCCAACAGGAAGTGGCCGAAGGCATCGAAAAGCCAGCCGAGATAGACGACCTCCTCGTCGACCTCGCGCCGCGGCTGGATTGCGACCGGGCCGACGAGGCCCCCGGCGAGCTTATCCCCGCCTCGCCGGAGTGTGTTGAGTGGCCAGCCTTCGCGGGTGACGAGGCCGCCGTAGAGGTCAAGCTGTCCTGCGATCCGACGGTTCGCGGCTGGGACGAAGACCGCGTCCTCGATCAGCGAGACTGATGGCTCTCCGCCCCAGAGGCCGGCTCGACGGATTTTTCGCTCCAGGCGCCCTCGGAGATCGCCGAATCCACAAAATGCGTAGCCGCTCGGGTCGAGCGGAGTCAGACCACCCGGTGGCGCTTCACGGTCAGGCATGGTGAGGAGTCGCCCCGCTCCCGGACGCGGATGCTGTCGACGTCATTGTCTCCGTGGTGACGACGGTCATGCCCGAGCCTCATCTGATCGGTTCCACAATGGCCACCGGCCGATGCATCACGGAGAGGGTACTCGTTTGGCGAGGATCGGTAGCGGAGGGCGATGGGTCGAATTGCCGATGCACGATTCGGTGGGTGATCGAGCTTGACACCCACCGTCCCGGCGGATAGGTTTGCGACCAAGGAAGCCAGCGAGGGATCGTCGCCATCGCGCTATCTCCCGCTACCAGGTGATCCGTTCAGGGAGGTCGGGCTATGGCCTATCACCGCTTCGACGCGGTCATCGTCGGCGCTGGCGGCGCCGGGCTGATGGCCGCCATTCAACTCGCGGGCAAGGCGAACACCGCCGTCGTCAGCAAGCTCTATCCGCCTCGCTCCCATACCGGCGCGGCCCAGGGCGGGATCAGCGCCGCCCTCGGCAACACCGAGGAAGACCACTGGAAATGGCACATGTTCGACACCGTCAAGGGCGGCGACTATCTGGTCGACCAGGACGCCGCCGAAATCCTCGCGCGTGAGGCGATCGACGCGGTGCTCGAGCTGGAGCACATGGGTCTCCCTTTCAACCGGACCCCGGACGGCCGGATCGACCAGCGGCGCTTTGGTGGTCATACGCGCAATTATGGCGAAGCCCCCGTTCGCCGTGCCTGCTACGCCGCCGATCGCACCGGCCACATGATTATCCAAACCCTCTACCAGCAGGGGATCAAACACAACGTCAACTTTCTCGATGAACATCACCTACTCGACCTCCTCTTCACGGAGGACGGACGCTGTTGCGGCTGCGTAACGATGGAGATGCGCACTGGCGAGGTTCACACGATCCACGCCAAGGCGGTGCTGGTCGCGACGGGTGGTTTTGGTCGGGTGTTCAAAATTACCTCGAACGCCTTGGCTGGAACGGGAGATGGGCTTGCCGTCGCGTACCGCCGCGGCGTCCCCTTGATGGACATGGAGTTCTATCAGTTCCACCCGACCGGGATCTACAAGCTCGGCATTCTGCTCTCCGAGGCCGCTCGGGGCGAAGGCGGCATCCTCCGCAATGGCGACGGCGAGGCCTTTGCGGAGCGGTACGCGCCGACCCTGAAGGACTTGGCCCCCCGCGATATGGTCTCCCGCTTCATCTACCAAGAGGTGAAGGAGGGGCGCGGCATCAATGGCCAGGATTATGTCCATCTCGATCTCTCCCACCTTCCGCCGGAGTTGATCGACGCCAAGCTGCCCGACATTACGGACTTCGCCCGGACGTATCTCGGCGTCGAGCCCAAGACGGAGCCGATCCCGATTCAGCCGACAGCCCATTACGCGATGGGTGGTCTACCGACCGACATCGAGGGGCGGGTCATCCTCGACGAGACGAGCCGGACGATCCCCGGGTTCTACGCCGCCGGGGAATCGGCTTGCGTCTCCGTGCACGGAGCGAACCGCCTCGGCACCAACTCCTTGGTCGACCTCGTCGTCTTCGGCCGCCGCGCCGGACGCCACATGCTGGGTTTCCTCGCCGACGCCGAGCTGCCTCCCCTTCCCGCGGACCCAGAGTTCACCGGACGCGCCCAGATCGCCAACCTCTTCTCGCGCACGAAAGGGGAGCGGGTCGCGGAGCTCAGGGCCGCGATGCAAGAAGTGATGATGGACAAGGTCTCGGTCGTGCGGGAGGCGCGGGGACTAACGGAGGCGAAGGAGGCGGTCAATGCCATCCGCCTCGCCTACGGCCAGGTCGCGATCGACGACCACGGCAGTTGCTTCAACACCGACCTGACCGAAGCGCTCGAGCTGGGTTGCATGATCGATTGCGCCGAAGCGATCGTCGCCGGCGCCCTCGCCCGCGAGGAAAGCCGCGGCGGTCACTACCGGGAGGATTTCCAAAAGCGCGACGACAAGAACTGGCTCGCGCACACTCTGGTCTATCGCACCTCCGGTGGTCTCGAAATGCGCAAGAAACCGGTCACGATCACCGAGTTCGAGCCGAAGGAGCGAAAGTACTAGCGAGCGATCAGCGATCAGCTATCATGCGGCATCCGCTTGAACAGTCGGTGATCGCGGCGCCGGCCCTCACCCCCTACCGCTGCCCAGAGGGCGCCCGCCCGATGCGCGGGAGAGGGGAACGACGGCCGAAGCCGCAGTCATTACCAGGAGTCCGTATCAGCTATCAGAAAAATAGATGTGCTACCGGTCGGGAACGGGTCAACGCAAACGGGCGAATCGGGATGTTTCTCGATCGGTGGTGCATACGGACGGCCCCTGGGACACGATAGCTGATCGCTGATAGAGCAATGATTGAGGAGTCCTTGATGGAAGTCACCTTGCGGATCAAGCGGTACAACCCGGAGGCGGACGTCAAGCCTGGGTTCAAGGAATACGCGGTCGAGGTCGAGCCAACCGATCGCGTGCTCGACGCGCTGAACCAGGTCAAATGGAAACACGACGGCACGTTGACCTACCGGCGCTCGTGCGCGCATGGGGTGTGCGGCTCGGACGCCATGCGAATCAACGGTCGCAACCGCCTCGCCTGCAAGATCTTGATGAAGGAGCTGGGCAAGAAGATCACGATTGAGCCGCTGATTGGCTTCACCGTCATTAAGGATCTCGTCGTCGATATGGACCAGTTCTTCGCGAGCTACAAGTCCATCAAACCCTACCTCATTGCCGACGATGCCCCGAGCGCCGGAGAGCGACGGCAGAGCCCAGAGCAACGCGAGCGCTTCGACGACACCACTAAGTGCATCCTCTGCGCCGCCTGTACCACCGCCTGCCCGATTACATGGACGAACGAGCAGTTCGTCGGGCCAGCCGCGATCGTCAACGCCCATCGCTTCATCTTCGACAGCCGGGACCAGGGGGGGACAGAGCGACTACGCATCCTCAACACGCAGTCCGGAGTCTGGCGCTGCCGTACAATCTTCAACTGCACCGACGCGTGCCCGCGCGGGATCGAGGTCACCAAGGCGATCGAGGAAGTTAAGCGGGCGCTGCTGTTCGAGACCGTCTGAAGGCGCGAGCGGCGGTGCTATACTCGCCGCTCGTTGCCGCTGAGGGTCGGGAGGCGCGGATCAGTCGATGAGCAACCCATTGTCGTGGGGCTACATGACGACGCCGCCTGGCCCCGGCAAGGTGTTTGACACGTTTGGGATCGCCTTCCTCATCGTCTTCGGATTAGGCTTCCTCGTCTCGCTCATTCTCACCAACGATGGCGCTAGGAGCTTCGTGAAGCACCCCGTCGCGCGACGGGTGATCCGCCGCTTCGCCGGGATCGGGGTGACGATCTTTGGCGCCGGTCTCTTCTTCTTTGGTATCCGGATCTTGGAGATCAACCCCTTTACGTTTGGCTTGCCGATTTGGCTCTGGCTCTGTGTCCTGGCCGCCCTGGTGATGCTGCTCTACTTCGTCTATTACGCTCGCCGGGTCTATCCATCGCAGCGGCAAGCCTACGAGCGACACCAGGTTAAGCAGCGCTATCTCCGCCCCACCGCTGGCGCCGGTACGCTTCGTGCCGCTCCATCGCGGGCTAGCCGCCCCGCCCGCCGCCGGCGGTAGCGTCCTACGCGCACGGTTCCCGGCAAGCCATCAACCGGCCACACGCAAACGCCTCGCTCCTCCACGGAGCGAGGCGTTGCACCGCGTCGTCAGAAAGGCCGTGCACCCCCTGTCGATCGCGTCCCTCCGGCTTGTCGACGCTCGTTGGCTCCGGGTGGGAAACCCCACGTCACCCGGGGAGGGCGGCTTACGGCTGCTACCTTCCGGTCCTGACCGGGTTCACCGTTCCCCGCCGCGCGGGACCCTTCCATCAACACCACGTAGCGCCGCCAGTCCCACAGGGATGGACCTCGAGGGGGAGTTCAACCCCGCTAAGGCGGGTTGCGGGTTCAGGGCACCGCCAGCTCCCCATCTAGCACGACCAGCCCCAGTTTATGTTCCCCGTGCCGCCCTGTCAAAAACGCGCGTCTGCCGTTCGACGCCGAGTGGCATGGAGCGTGCAGTCTCCGCATGATTGTTCGCGCGGCCGCTCGCGCGACGCTACCTGCATGTGGTGCGTACGTGAGGGGAACGGATGCAGACGCTGCTCTACGTGTCCGAATTGGAAATCGGTCATGAGCTGGCCGTAAGAGAAGCGCACGAGGCGTTCCCGGTCGAGGCGCTGCAATCGGGTATCGGCGTCGACCGTTTGCTGGTCTTCATCGGCAGTGGCTATTACGCTCTGGAGATCACCGTCAGCGACGGCGACGTTCAGGAGAACTTCCACCGCTTTCTCGGCGCTCCAGAGATCCAGGCCCTCTTCACCGGCCTTCGTCCCTACGTCAAGAACTTGCCTCAAGCGGACGCCAAAACCGCCGAGTTGCCTCTAGCAACGGCGATGCTCCTCTGGCAGAAACCGGGCGTCCCCGACTCGACATCGGTATAGGGCGGAAGGTCACGCGCTGATGATGATCCGGGCTTCGTCAACCGCGGCGCCTCGTCAACCTCACCGCCCCACAGGCTCTCGCGTCATGGCTTGCTGCCAGGCATAAACGGGCGGTACTTCCTCGAGCTCTGATTTGGTCGGCACGTCGATGAAGACGGGTCGATCGCTAGCGATCGCCTCAGCGATCGCTGGACCAAGTTGATCGGCATGTTCGATGCGCACCCCGCGCACGCCCAGGCCTTCCGCCACCCCGGCGTAGTCCGTCTGCGGCGTGAAGTCGACGCCGAAGTAGCGATCGTCGTAGTAGAGCTTCTGCAGCATCTTGATCCAGCCATAGGTGCCGTTGTTGAAGTGGATCAGCGTGATCGGCAGACGCAGCCGGGCGATCGTCTCCAACTCCGTGCCACTCATCCCGAACGAGCCATCACCAACGAGACCGATGACCCGCTCGTTTGGCCGGGCGAAGGCGGCACCGACCGTCGCCGGTAGGGCATAGCCGAGCCCTCCGTGCGCCCGCGGGATGACGGTCGAGCGTCCCGGGCGCTTCAACCGGAACTGCGCGGCCGTAAAGGGGGTCATCGTCCCCGGGTCGGCGACGATCACCGCGTCATCGGGGGCGGTCCGCCACAGCGTCTCGATGACGCGTTGCGGCATGATCGGCATCTCGTCGCTGGTGGCCCGCTCCCGCGCTTCGGCGAAGAAGGCCGCAGTCAAGGCCCCTAGATCGTCGACCGTCCGCTCGCGGCGCAGCGCGGTCGCCCCGCGCTCGGCGGCGATCCGGAGGAGCGCCGCGAGGGACTCCTTGGCATCGCCGCAGGCCATCACCTCTGTCGCCAGGTTGTTCCCCAGCTCGCTCGGATCGGCGTCCAGTTGGAGAATCGTGACATCGCCGCCGGGGGCGGGGACGGTGTGGCTGAGGGTCACCAGCGAGTTGACCTTCGTCCCGATGTAGAAGATGCAGTCCGACTCGGCTAGCAACTGGTTGGCGTACGGGCGGCCACCGTTGCCGCCGATGACGCCGACGCTCCACGGGTTCGTCTCGGCGATGCTCCCCTTGCCGTTGATCGTGGTCCCGACCGGGATCCGCAGCGCCTCGGCCAAGCTCGTCAGCTCATCCCACGCGCCCGAGATGATGACCCCCCCGCCGGCGACGATCATCGGCCGGCTGGCAGACATCAACGCCGCCAACATCGTCTCGAGGGCGACGTTCGGCGCCTGGCTGCGGTAGGACGGCGCCCGGCGGCAGGCCGGCTCCGCGTAGATCACCGGATCGGAAATCGTCTCGTGGAGGACGTCCTCGGGCAGGACCACGTGGACAGCACCTGGCCGTCCACTCGTCGCGATGCGGAACGCCCGGCGCAAGAGATCGGGCAGGGTCTGCGGCCGTTTGATGACGACGCTCCACTTGACGGCCGCTTCGAGAAGGCGCTTCTGATCGATCGCGGTCAACGTCCCTTTGCCTTCGTCGACAATTGGGACGTCGGACGTGAAGACGACCATCGGCACCGACGAGCCGTTCGCTTCCGCCACGCCTGGCACGACGTAGGTTGCGCCGCCACCGCTCGGCGCCTCGCAGATTCCAGGGCGACCCGACAGACGAGCGTAGGCGTCGGCCATGAACGAGGCCGACCGCTCGTCGCGGGCCATCACGTGCCGGATGTCGTTGCGGGCGTGGTAGAGCGCGTCGTAGAGGAGCATCGTCGTATCGCCCGGCAATCCGAAGATATGCTCGACCTCGTACGCCTTGAGCATCTCAACCAGCGCTTCGGCGGCGTTCATCGTTGCTCCTTACCGAGTGCCCAATCTTGCGTCCTGCCGCGTCCCGTTCCACGTTCATCCCGCAAGCTGGGCGGGGTGGGTGACAAAACAACCAGTCCCCGCCGGGCGAGACCCTCGTCGCGAACCGCCGTTCCAAGCTCCGGAGGCCGCTGGTCACTGAATGACCGAGCGCCAATCCGCTCCGCGCTACTCCGGCGGCAGCGGTCCGTCGACTGGCCACTCGATCGGGCGCGGCCCCGGATCGGCCATCTCCGGGTTATCCTGGAGGCGACGGAGCACGCGGACGGTCAGATCGTTCCGGAGTTGGACCTGGCAGGAGAGCCGAGTCGCCGGGGGCAACTCGTCGATCCGTCCCAGGCGCTCCCGCTCAGCCTCGGTCATCTCCCCGGCGTCGCCAGCCACGAGCTCGACCCGGCAGGTGGTGCAGCGCGCGTTGCCACCGCAGCGATGGAGGATATCGACCCCCGCGTCCTCGATACAAAGGACGAGCCGGCGACCCTCGTCGCAGGTCGTCTCGCCGATCCCCTCCATCGTCACCGTCGGCATCTCGCGCCCAACTCCTTTTTTCCCACTCGTAGACGCCCGTGGTCGGCTTCCCGCGGTCATCGTAGCAAGCCAGCCGGTCGATCGCCATGCCCTGACCCTAGCCTCGCGCACGCCGAGCGCGCTTCTGGCAACTCCGCTACGATTGACCCCGGCACCGGATGACCACGCGCAGTGAGCCGGGGGCAGCGATGGATGACAATATTCAGGTACTCAGTGACGTCGCGCCGGATCTGAAGCCGGTGCTTTCCTCCGAGGCGTTGACCTTCGTCGCGGGGCTTCATCGTCGCTTCAATCCCACCCGCCAACGCCTTCTCCAGCGCCGCGCCGAGCGGCAGGCTGAGATCGCCGCCGGCGCCTCGCTCGACTTTCTCGATGAGACCCGCTCGATCCGCGAGGGCGACTGGTCAGTGGCGGAGACTCCGCCTGATCTCAACGACCGGCGGACGGAGATCACCGGACCGTGCGATCGTAAAATGATCATCAATGCCCTCAACTCCGGCGCCAAGGTCTTTATGGCCGACCTGGAGGACGCGTCGTCGCCGACGTGGCAGAACGTCGTCGAGGGTCAGCGCAACCTGAGCGACGCCATCCGTCGCGCGATCACGTTCCAGAACCCGGACGGCCGCGAGTACCGCCTGAACGAGAAGACGGCGACGTTGGTTGTTCGCCCGAGGGGCTGGCACCTCGCCGAGCGGCACGTCCAGATCGACGGCCACCCGGTCTCCGGTAGCCTCTTCGACGCCGGGATGTACCTCTTTCATAACGCCCGGGAGCTCCTGGCTCGCGACAGTGGCCCCTACTTCTATCTGCCGAAGTTGGAGAGCCACCACGAGGCCCGTCTCTGGAACGACGTCTTCAACGAGGCCCAAGACGCCCTCGGTATCCCCCGCGGCACCATCCGCGCCACGGTCCTCGTCGAGACGTTGCCGGCCGCGTTCGAGATGGACGAAATCCTCTACGAGTTGCGCGAACACGCCGCCGGACTGAACGCCGGCCGTTGGGACTACATTTTCAGCGCGATCAAGACCTTCCGCGACCGCCCTGACACGCTCCTCCCCGACCGCTCGCAGGTCACGATGACCGTTCCCTTCATGCGCGCCTACACCCTGCTGCTGGTTCGCACCTGTCACCGGCGGGGCGCGCACGCGATCGGTGGGATGGCCGCCTTCATTCCGACCCGCAAGGACCCGGTCGCCAATGAGACCGCGATGAGCAAGGTTCGCGAGGACAAGGAGCGGGAGGCGGGAGACGGCTTCGACGGGACGTGGGTGGCGCACCCCGGTCTGGTGCCGATCGCGATCGAGCAATTCGATCGGGTGCTTGGCGAGAAGCCGCATCAGAAGGATCGCCAGCGTGAGGACGTCACCACGACCGGCGACGATTTGCGGGCGATCGGTGTGCCTGGCGGCACCATCACCGACGAGGGTCTCCGCAACAACGTCAGCGTCGCGCTGCAATATCTCAACGCCTGGCTCCTCGGGACCGGCGCCGCCGCGATCAACAACCTGATGGAAGACGCCGCCACCGCCGAGATATCCCGTGCCCAAATCTGGCAGTGGCTACACCACGGGGCCTGCACCGACGACGGCGAGCCGATCACCGCGGAGCGCTATCAGCGGGTCCGGGACGAAGAGCTCGCAAAACTCGGTGGCGCGAGCGAAGGTCGCTACGGCAACGCCAGTGAGATTCTCGACGGTCTGATTCTCACGGACGAGTTCGTCCCCTTCTTGACGATGCCGGCGTACGACTACCTCGCCTGACGCTCAGTCCCGACAACGTGGGTCCGGCACCGCGCGGTGTCTTCTCCGGAATCTCATGTGAAGACTGGGAGATCGTGGCGCCGGCCCTCACCCCCTGCCCCCGGGGTACGTGGTCACGGCGGTCACACGCCCGGGGATTGATCCCCGGGCTGGCCCCACGAAGCCCCCCCGGGGCTGGGCTCGTCACTCGGGTTTCGCGCGCTGGCTCGTCCGGGTGTCAGGGCTCAAAGTTCTGAGACTGGAATCTCTTGACAGCCGGGTTTATGGCGCGTATCGTCTCCGGTATAGACCTCTAGCCCACGCGGGCGGCGTAGGTGACGGCTGGCATACGGCCGCAGGGTCTCCACGAGGTCGCGTGATGGATTTGATAACCGCTCGCCGCAGGCCACGTGTCAGGGAGGCACCACGATGATCGCCGTTGCAGCCGAACGAGCCTCCTTCGAATCGACGCTACCCGGCCGCTATTTCTACGAGCCAAGCATCCACGACCAGGAGCGGGAGCGCATTTTCTCCCAGATGTGGGTCTGCGTCGCCCGCGCCGACGCGGTGCCGGACTCCGGCCAGTATCTCGTCGCCGACGTCGGCACCGAGAGCGTGCTGATCATGCGCGGTCGCGACGGCGTTCTCCGAGCCTTTCTGAATGTCTGCCGGCACCGGGGCGCCCGCCTCTGCTCCGAGTCGCATGGTCAGGTGGGGCAAGCCGTTCGCTGCCGGTACCACGCCTGGTCGTACGGGCTCGACGGTCGTCTGCTCGGCGCTCCCAACGTGGCTCAGGACGAACGTTTCGATCGCGACGCGTTCGGCTTAATCCCCGTCGCGCTGGAAGTCTGGGAGGGTCTGATCTGGGTGAGCCTCGCCGACGAGCCAGCTCCGCTCATCGAGCAGGTCGAGGCGCCGCTGTTGAAGCGGTTCGGGACGCTGGAGACGTTTGACCGGTATGGTGTCGGCCAGCTCGCCGTCGGTCGCCGGATCGAGTACCAGGTCGCCGCCAACTGGAAGCTCATCGTCGAGAACTTCATGGAATGCTACCACTGCGGTCCCGTTCACCCGGAGCTTGTGCGGCTCCTCCCCGATTTCCGCAACGGAACCTCCTACCAGGGCATCGCCGGAGAGGGGACGTCGTTCGCCGGCGACATCGAAGCGTTCACCTTGTCGGGCGCGGGCGACCGGCCCCGGCTGCCAGGGCTCGGGCCGGCCGACGACCGGCTCTACTACGGTTTCGTGCTCTGGCCCAACGTGTTCGTCAACCTTCTCCCGGATCACGTCATCCTCCACACTCTCCATCCCGAGGGACCGGCCAGCTCCCGCGTGACGTGCGACTGGCTCTTCGACCCCGTCGAAGTGGCGAAGCCTGGGTTCGACCCGACCGACACGGTCGAGATTTTCGACATCGTCAACCGGCAGGATTGGGAGGTCTGCGAGCTAACCCAGCAGGGAATGCGGTCCCGCGCTTACGAGGCGGGTGGCGTCTACGTCGCGAACGAGACGCACATTGCCGCATTCCGCGACCTCGTTCTGGAGAAGCTCGGTCATCTGCCGCGGGTGGGGCATGAGGGCTAACCGGCCGGGCGCAAGCGGCACCGCCCCCATGGCGGTCGCATGACTCACGATGGTGGCGGTCACCCTAGCTGGACCGCGGCGGACGTGGCGAAGCGCAGCCCAGTCCCCCTCTACTATCAGCTTGCGGAGTTGATCCGTGAACGCGTCCAGTCGGGGAGCCTCGGTCCGGGAGATCAGCTTCCGTCCGAGCGCGAGCTGGCCGAGCAGGTCGGGATCAGCCGCATGACCGCGCGCCAAGCGCTCGCCTACCTCGTCCGCGACGGCGCGCTCGTCGCCCGACCCGGCGTCGGCACCTTCGTCGCCGCACCGAAGCTCACGTACGACGCCCTCCACCTCCTCGGCTTCACCGAGGAGACGATGAGGCACGGCGAACCCGTCGCCTCCCGCGTCCTTGAACAGTCAGTCGTGACGGCGCCACCCCCGGTCGCGGCGGCGCTGTTCCTGGCCGACGGCGAGGCCACGATCAAGGTGGTCCGCCTGCGGTCCGCTGGTGACGTCCCGATTCTGCTGGAGACCAGCTTTTTGCCGGCGGCGTGCTGTCCGGGTCTCGACCAGGAGGATCTGGAACGCTCGTCACTCTACGGTCTCCTCGAGCTGCGCTATGGCCTCCGCTTGCAACGGACGAGCCAGACGATCGAGGCCACGCTCGCCAACGACTACGAGAGCGACCTCTTCGACGTCGTGGCCGGTGCACCAATGCTCCTCCTCGAAGGGGTCACGTATACCGACGAGGATCGCCCGGTCGAGTCCTTCAAAGCCGTCTACCGCGCCGACCGACTCAAGTTCGCGCTTGCCAGCCGGCGGGAAAGCAACGGCCGCGATCCCGCGGCTGCCCCCCAGGTCAGTTTGGTCCTGCGGTAAATGGGGCCGCTCAGATGCCGGCGCCGGTTCGAGCGTGATGTCAGGGAGACGAGTTGATGGAGGTGATGGAGTGAGTCAGCCGGTTCGCGTCGGAGTTATCGGCTGCGGCAGCGTCGCCGAAAAGTACATTCCCCATCTCCAGCGCTTGAACCTGCCCCGGCAGCGGGTCGAGATCGTCGTCACCTGCGACATCGACGAAGCGCGGCGCCAAACGGTCCACGAGCGCTACGCGATCGACAACTTTACGACCGACTACCGCGAGGTGATCGACTCCCCGGATGTCGATCTCGTCCTCGTTCTGGCGGCGATGCCTGAGCACGGCCGGATGACGCGGGAGGCGCTGCAGGCCGGCAAACATGTCCTCGTCGAGAAGCCAATGGCGATGACGTTGGACGAGGCAGCCGAGATTGTCGCGCTGGCCCGGCGCAGCCCGGGGTATCTGATCTGCGCCCCCCACGTCGTGCTCAGTCCCACCTACCAGCAGATGTGGCGGCGCCTGCAGCGGGGCGAGATCGGCAAAGTGCTCTCGGCGCGTGGCTTCTACGGCTGGTCCGGCCCGTCCTGGGGTCCATGGTACTACCGCCCCGGCGGTGGCTCGATGTTCGACCTCGGTGTCTACAACGTGACGACGCTGACGGGGCTCATTGGCCCGGCGAAGCGCGTGGTCGCGATGAGCGGGATCGCCATCCCCGAGCGGGTCGTTGGCGGCGAGACCGTCTCTGTCGAGACCGACGACAACGCTCAGCTCCTGCTCGACTTCGGCGACGCGGCCTACGGGGTCGTCACGACCGGCTTCACGATCCAGCAATACCGCTGTGCCGGCGTCGAGCTATATGGCAGCGACGGCACGCTCCAGATGATCGGCGAAGATTGGGCGCCGAAGGGTTACGAGCTCTGGCGGAACAGCGAGGGCTGCTGGCAAGTCTTCGAGGAGAAGAGCGGCTGGCCGTGGACGGATGGCATCCGTCACATGATCGACTGCATCGAGCGGCAGACCGCGCCGGTGATCACACCGGAGCACGCCTACCACGTACTGGAAATCATGATCAAGACGATGGAGTCAGGGAGGAGTGGTCAGGCCCTGACCATTGAGAGCACGTTCGAGCCACCCCGATTCGACGACGCGTCCGACGGCCAGGTCGCCGCGCACCTGATCCACGATCCGGGGCGCGACGCATGACTTACCGATCCTCGCCGCGGCCCAGCTTCGACGGCCCGGCCGCCATCCCGTACGCGACGGTGACCCGCCACCTCTGGGGCGACAACGCCTCGGGGGAAGTCGCCGACTGGATTTACGTCTCGGACGCTCAGATCCATCAGATCGTCTTCGGTCTGGCGCCGGGTGGCGTCTTCCGCCACTCGGACTCCTTCCGGACGATCTTTGCCGCCGACGAAGTGCTCTACGTCCTCTCGGGCGCAATGATCATCAGCAACCCCGAAACAGGGGAGGTGCATCGCGTTTTGGCTGGGGAAGCGGCCTTCTTCCGCCGCGACACCTGGCACTATGCCTGGAGTGACGGCGCGGAGGCCTTGCGGGTGCTCGAGTTCTTCGCGCCGCCGCCGTCGCAGGGGACGTCCGGCGCATACGCACGGACGAAACCGAATCTAACCGCTCCCCGCTACGCTCAGGACGAGTGGCTCGAACGCTGGCCGATGGCGGCGGCCGAGGCCCGCGAGCGGAACACGATCCGGGTGCTGCGGGACGCCGATGTGCTCTGGCGGCTCGAAGGAACGACGCGGCAAATCCTCGTTGGCATTCTGGCGTCGACCGAACACCTGACGGTCGGTAAGTTGCGACTCCTGCCCGGTCAGTCGACCGAGGTCGGCTGTCATGGTGGAGCCGAAGGACTTTACGTCCTCGACGGTACGGTCAACGTCCGGGTCCGGGAGGGAGACGGCCCATGTTGGTTCGAACTCGAACCAAAAGACGGCTTCTACCTGCCGGCGGACACCCCCCACCAGTACTACAACGTCACCGATCGCCCCGCCGAGCTGATCTTCGGTGTGGCGCCCCGTTACCTTCCGTCAGCGCCGGCTGGGTCCTAGATGGTCGCCGCTGTTCCCCTCGTCGCGACCGCCGCCCCACCCCTGTGGGCGATTGGGCTGGACGTCGGCGGCACCAAGATCGCCGGCGGTCTGGTGGCGATCGACAGCGGGGAGGTGCGTGACCGGCTGGTGATCCCAACCAACCCAGAGCGGGGCGGCGCAGCGGTACTCGCCGACGCGGCGACGATGGCGACCGACCTGGCCGCCACCGCGAGCGCTCGCGGTGACGCGATCAGCGGGGTGGGCATCGCCGTCGCCGAGTTGGTCGACGTGAGGGGGCAGGTGCGTAGCGCGCACCGGATCGCCTGGCGAGAGGTACCGGTGGCGGACCGTTTCACCGGCATCGCGCCCGCGACCGTCGAATCGGACGTGCGGGCGGCGGCGCTGGCCGAGGCGCGGTACGGGAGCGGCTGGCCGTTCGCGCTCTTCGCCTACATCACGGTCGGCACGGGGATCAGCTCGTGTCTCGTTCAGGATGGGCGGCCCTATGCCGGCGCCCGCGGTGGCGCGCTCGTCCTGGCGAGCGGCGCGCTCTCCGTTCCCTGCGACGGCTGCGGCGCGGAGACCCGCTTCATCCTGGAGGAGTTCGCCGCTGGTCCCGCCCTCGTCAGCCGGTACAACGCACGTTCATCCTACGACGTCACCAGAGCCGAGGAGGTGCTGGCCAAGGCGACCGAAGGTGACACCGTCGCCGCGGAGATCGCCGGTTCCGCCGCTGACGCCCTTGGTTCCAGCACCGGCTTCCTCGTTAACCTGCTTGACCCCGAAGCGATCATCGTCGGTGGCGGATTGGGGCTGGCCATGGGACTCTACCGCGAACGCTTCGTCACCGCGACCCGCCGGCACGTCTGGAACGCCGCCGCTCGTGACCTGCCGATCCTCTCCGCTGGGCTCGGCGTCGATGCCGCCTTGATCGGCGCGGCCGCGGCATCCGTCGTCCGGGCTGGCGATCTTTGTTCCGGTCGGTCGTTGTCGCGATCGCGAGAAGGGAGGTGATCTGAGCGCAGAAGCTACGCCGCATTCGCCTCTCGATTCGACCGTCAATGCGTCAAAGGAGCCGCTGATGAAAGCTACTCGTCACCTGATGTCCCGGACCACGATGAACCGTCGCGCCCTGCTGCGAGCGGCGGGTCTCGGCGGCGCCGGCGCCCTGACGCTGGCGGCAGGGGGCAGGGGCCCGCTGGGCTCGTCTCTGACAGCCGCGGCGCCGGCCGCACAGGGTACGACCAAGATTACGTTCTGGACACCGGGTGGATCGCCCGCGTTCTGCGACGTTCACACCCAGATCGCCAAGGATTACGCGGCGGTCGAGCCAAAGGTCGCCGTCGACTTCCAGTGCGGCACCGACTCGGAAGCGTTCGCGGAGCGATTGCTTGGGAGTATTGCCGCCGGCAACCCACCGGAAGCGACCATCATCTGGGACACCCCGGTCTCCTTCGGCGTCCGGGGCGCGCTCCGCCCACTCGACGACCTGATGAAATCCGCCAAGTACTCCCAAGTCGAGAACTGGCCGGCGGCAGTCCTGAAGAGCTGTCAGTTCAACGGCAAGACCTACGGCCTACCGGTGACCGCCGGCACCTACGGTATCTGGTACAACCAGGAGATGTTCGAGGCGAAGGGCATCCCGACCGACCGCGCCAGCTTCCCGAAAACCTGGGACGAGCTGCGGAAGCTCTCCAAGGAATTTACCCAGTGGAAGGGCGACAAGCTCGTCTCCGCCGGCTTCGTCCTCTTCGAGCCGACGGATCTGCCGTACACGCTCCCGGTGTGGTCGGCGTTGAACGGCGGGAAGCTCTACGACGCCGCCAACCAGCGGTACTCGATCGACGCCGAATCGAACACCGCGATGATGGAGTACTTCGTCTCCTGGCTCGACGAGGAATACCAAGGCGACATCAACAAGGTGAAGCGGTCCGGCTCGTGGCGCCCCTATCCCAGCGACGAGGGACAGCCACCCGAGTTCCAGGCGGGTCATCTGGCCGGCGTGGAGTGGGGCAGTTGGGGAATGGGAGACTTCTACGCCTACGGCGACCCCGCCTTCCAAAAGTGGGAGGTAGCGCCGTATCCGGTCGGTCCCGGCGGCAAGTCGGTCGTCTCCGCCTACTGGCCCAACTGGCTCGTCATCCCCGACGGCACGGAACATCCCGAGGAGGCGTTCGCCTACCTTGACTTTATGAGCGGGGTCGGCGTCGCCAAGTGGTTCGCCGCCATCCCAGACTTGCCAACGAACGCTCGCGTCGCGAACGTGGTGCCGGAGGTTGCCGCCAAGAAACGGGATGAAGCGGTGGCCGAGGACGCGACCGCCTTCTTCCGGACGCAACTGGACGTGGCCACCCCAATGTGGGATTCGCCCGTCCAGAGCTTCGCCATCGACCAGCTTCGTGGCGCGATCGAGCGTATCCTGGCCAAGGAATCGCCCCCGAGTGACGCGCTGGCCGAGGCCCAGAAGGCGTGTCAGGCGGAGTTGGAGAAGGCGTTGAAGGGCGCATCGTAGAGCGCCCGGCTTCGGTGGTGCCGGCGCGACGAGGGCGCCGGCGCCGCCAATCGTGACGAGGGGAGGGGAGGGCACTGGGGATGGCGATCGCGCTGCCGACGCGGCAGCCCCGCGCCGGGTTGCTCCGCAGGCGGGAGGCCCGCGCCGGTCTCTTCTTCGTGCTGCCCTGGCTCCTCTCCCTCGTGATCTTTACCGCCTATCCGGTACTCGGCACGTTGTCCCTCTCGTTCACCGACTACACCATCGTCGACTCGCCGAAGTGGGTCGGGCTGGATAACTTCCAGCGGATGGTGGGCGATGACCCGGACTTCTGGAGGGCGGTCAAGAACAGCGCGATCTACGCCGGGGCGTCGGTGCCGCTCCGGCTGGTGCTGGCCCTGGCCCTGGCCCTGGTTCTCAATCTCGGGGTCCGCGGGATTGGCGTCTACCGGGTGCTGTTCTATCTTCCCGCGCTCGTTCCACCGGTGGCGGCGACGATCGTCTTCCTGTTGATGTTTAACCCGAATACAGGGCCGATCAATCTGCTGCTCCAAGGGCTGGGCCTGACCGCGCCCGACTGGCTGCACGATCCGGCGTGGACGAAACCGGCGCTCATTATTTTGAGCTTGTGGCCACTGGGTGTGGAAACGCTCGTTTTTCTGGCCGGTCTCAAGGAGATCCCGCAGGACCTCCTCGACGCGGCCGCCGTCGACGGCGCGGGGCCGGTGCGCCGCCTCATCAGCATTACGTTGCCGCTGCTCTCGCCGGTGATTCTCTTTAACCTCGTCATCGGCGTGATCTACTCGTTCCAGGTCTTCGCCCAGGCGCTCGTGATCGGCGACACCACAGGCAAACCGCTGGGGTCTACCCTGATGTACATGGTCCTGATCTACCGTAATGCCTTCCGCTACTTCGCGATGGGCTATGCCGCCGCCCAGGCGCTCGTTCTCTTCGCCGTTGTCGCGCTGTTGACGTTGCTGATCTTTCGATCGGCGCGGCGCTGGGTCTACTACGAAGGAGGGGAGCGATGACCCAGACCGTTGAGCAACCGGCTGGCCGGACCTTTGGCGGCGTCCGCGCATCGCGTGCTGCCGGTACGGCGCCGATCCGGCTCCGGCGACTGCTGCCGGCGATCGCGAAGCACATTCTTCTCCTGGCCGTGTCGGCGATCTTCCTGGTGCCTTTCTACTGGATGGTGACGTCGGCATTAAAGGACAACGGGCAGATTTTCGACCCTTCTCCCCACTGGTGGCCCGATCCGGTCCATTGGAGCAATTTCCGACGAGCGATCAACTATCCCGGCTTCCCGTATCTCCGCCTGCTCTGGAACAGCGTCTACTATTCGGGCGCAGTGACGATCGGCACCGTGCTCTCCTGCGCCGCCGTCGGCTATGGCTTCGCCCGGCTGCGCTTCCCCGGTCGCGACGTCCTCTTCGGGATCACCCTGGCGACGATGATGATCCCACCGATCGTGACCTTCATCCCGACCTACGTCCTGTTCGCCAAGCTCAATATGACCGGCTCGTACACGCCGCTGATCCTTCCCCGCTTTCTCGGCGACGCATTCTTCATCTTCATGCTGCGCCAGTTCTTCCGCGGGGTGCCGTGGGAGTTGTCGGACGCGGCCAGGATCGACGGGGCGGGGGAATTCCGCATCTTCTGGGAGATCATGCTGCCGCTTGTGCGCCCCGCCCTGGTCGTCGTCGCCGTCTTTTCGCTCCTCTACACCTGGCACGACTTCTTCGGACCGCTGATCTATTTGCAGGATCAGATGGAGTACCCGCTCAGTCTCGGATTGTTCGCGTTCCAAAATCAGCGGTCGATGGAGTGGGCGTTGATCATGACCGCGTCGACACTGACCGTGCTTCCCCTGATCGTCGTCTTTCTCTTCACCCAGCGCTACTTCCTGCGCGGGGTGACGATGACCGGGCTGAAAGGGTGAGGCAGGCAGCGAGTCGACGGGCGCAGCAAGCAGCGCCCCTACATGCCGGGAGGCAGAGGAGCAAGAGCCGGGTGACGCGGATGGCGACAGGGAGGCAGCAGTGGCGCGAACAGTCCGGGCGGGTTTGATCGGTTGCGGAAGCCTGTCACTGATCGGGATTTTGCCGCAACTGGCAGAGGCGGATGCCCGCGAGCGGATCGAGCTGGTCGCCGTCGCCGACGTGGTCCAGGAGCGGGCGCGGCAGACCGCGGCGCGGTTCGATGTCCCGCACCACTATGGGGACGCTCAGCGGCTGATCGAGCGGGATGACATCGAGCTGGTTCTCGTGATCACGCCGATCGCCTATCACTTTCCGTACGCGATGGCGGCCCTGGAGGCCGGCAAGCACGTCTACGTCCAGAAAACGATGACCGAGAGCTACCGGGAAGCGACGGAGCTCGTGGCGGCCGCGCGGGAGCGGCAGCTCACCCTCGTCTCGGCGCCGGGGCAGATGCTGGCGCCGGCGATGCAGGCGATGAAGCGCCTGGTCGACGACGGCGGCCTGGGAGCGGTCTACTGGGCCTGGGCCAGCACGCCCGGCTGGAACCATGAGTATGAGGCGACCCGGCAGGGAAGCGGCGTTCTCCAGTCGGTCGATCCCTCCTGGTACTACACCAGGAGCGGTGGTCCCCTGCGCGACGTGACCGTCTACGTTCTCCACAGTCTGACCGGCATCCTGGGGCCCGCGCGGCGGGTGACGGCGATGTCGGGGACCAGACTGCCGGAGCGGCAGTGGCGGGACAAGGTGATCCCGGTCGAGGTGGACGACAACACGCTTCTCCTGCTCGATTTCGGCGACGCGACGTTCGCCGTGGCCGGGGGCAACAGCGGCCGGTCGGGGCAGCTGATGCAATGGGGCGCGATGGGTATCTACGGCTCCGAGGGCGCGGTCGAGACGTTGGAGATCGAGCCGCTTTCCGGTCATCCGACGAAGCTCCAGGTGGCGACGCGTCAGCGTCAGCCCCTGCCCGGGCTTCGCGACCTCGGGGAGGGTGTTTTTGCTCCCGATGGCTGGCTACCGGGGGTGGATGACCGCCACGCCGCCATCCCAGAGCCGCACGTCTACGCCGACATCATGCACGCGGTGGATTGCATTCTGGAGGGCAAGGCACCAATCGCTTCCGGCGAGCACGCGGCGCACGTGATCGAGATCATCGAAAAGGGGTATCTGGCGGCGAGGAGCGGGATGACGCAGGAGCTGGAAAGCGGGTTCTGAGGGGCGAAGATCGGGGGGAAGCCGACCGTCGCGGAGGCAGAGAAAGCACGGCGGAAGGGGAGCGGAGCGCAGGGCAGTCGCGGCACACGCCGGAGGGCGTGAGGGCAGTCGGACGACGCGGCGGTGGGGAGCGGAGCGGGAGGGCCCTGTGCCCTCCCCTACGATTGTGACGACATGGGGGCCGTCAGGACGGTGGGGATGAGAGGAGGAAGATGGACAGGCTGAAGGTGGCGATTCTGGGATGTGGGGATGTGGCGCAGCGGGATTATTTGCCTGAGATGCACCGGCTGGCGGGGCGGGTCGAGGTGGTCGCGGTGTGCGGGCGGAGGGAGGCGCGCGTTCGGGAGGTGGCGGGACAGTATGGCATTCCAGCGATCTTCACCGACTACCGGCGGATGCTCGCGGAAATGACGGCCGATGCCATCGTCAATCTGACGCCGATCCAGCTCCACGCCGAGACGACGCTGGCTTGCCTGACGGCGGGCAAGCACGTCTACAGCGAGAAGCCGGCGGCGGCCTCCGTCGAGGAGGCGACGCGGCTCCGTGACGAGGCGGCGCGGCGGGGATTGATTTTAGTCTGTGCGCCGTCGGTGCTGCTCTATCCCCAGATGCGACTGGCGAGAGAGCTGCTCGATCAGGACGCTATCGGGCCGGTTCACTCGGCGCGCGGGCACGGGCACGGCGGCGTGCCACCCTGGCAGGGGTATCCGTCAGATCCGAGCCCGTTCTTCGCCGCTGGGGGCGGTCCAGCCGTGGACATGGGCGTCTATCCGCTGCACGCGCTGACGGGGCTGCTTGGTCCGGCGCGGCGAGTGAGCGCGATGACGGCTCAGGCGCAACCGAGCTTCGTCGTCGCGGACGGTCCGTTCGCCGGCAAAACGGTGCGGATCGAAGTGGCTGACACCTGGCACACGGTGCTCGATCTCGGTGGAGCGCGGCTCGCCTCGATCGAGGCCAACAACGTCGTTCAGGGAACGCGTTCGCCCCAGCTCGAGTTGTTCGGATTGAGGGGCACGATCGCCCTCAATCTGCTCGACGTCGCCGCGCCGGTCGAGGTGCTGCGGCCGAGCGGCGAGTGGGAGCAGATTTCTGTGCCGCACGACCGGGCGGGGGGACCGGATCACGTGCTCGGAGTCGAGCATCTGGTCGATTGTGTCAGGACCGGGAAACCACCGGTGCTGAGCGTCGACCACGCGATCCACGTCCTTGAGATCGTCGAGAGCGCGGAACGGTCTGCCGCGATTGGCCGCGCGCTTGAGTTGAACACGACGTTCGAGCGAGTGGCCGGATAGACGCCTGGCGCGGGGTCATCCGGAAACGCGGCGGACATTGATCGCTGTCAGGCAGAACGGCGACTGATGCCTATGGCCTCGCCCGGTTGCAGCACATTTTTCTCCCCGTTGCCGATGAGGAAATCGGCGGCCGACGACCGTCCACCCACGGCGTTCTCGACCACGGAGGCGCCGAGATTAACGGTCTCGATGGTCGGACCGGACGCGCTGTTGTAGGCTGGCCCCCACTGCCAGACCAGAGAAGCGGACTGGCGAGACGATTGAGTGGTTGGGCGGAGTGTAGCGAGCGCTGCCGGCACTGGGAAGAGCGCGGGACTGACGGGCTGCGCACCCGCGCTGCAGAGCATGGGTGACCGGCGAGGCGCGCCAATGCGGCGTAAGCGCGGCAGCTCTCACCGTCCTTTGCCCTGCGCCCAGAGGTTACCCGCCCGATGTGCAGGCGAGGGGGAACAACGGTTCAAGCCGCCGGCAGCACCCAGATGCCGTATAAGATGCTGTGCGTGTTTAGGTCGCCGCTCGGCGAAGGCGGCATGACGACGGCCTCCGGCCCCGTGTTCGGAGGTAACGCCGGTCCGGCCAACTCTGGGCGCCGTCGATGCCGGGCGAGAGGGGCAGCACGGGAGAGTGACGATTGGCTCGGCAAAGCGGACTTCACCGAGAGAAGGGCAGCTCGTGGGACCAGTCAAGCTCGTCATCAGCGATATCGACGGCACGTTGCTCACCAGCGACAGGATCGTCACACCGGGCACCGTGGAGGCGATTCAGCGGGTAACACGGCGCGGGGTTCATTTCGCGGTGGCGACGGGGAGGCCGACGCGGGGTCTTCGGGAGACGCTGGCCGGGATCGATCTGGTGCTGCCGACGATCGGCTCGAATGGGGCCGTCGTCGAGGACCTCACGACCGGTGAAGTCTTCCATAGCGCCCACATGGATCATGAGATCGCGCGGCGGGTCGTCGCAGTCGCCCGAGAATGCAACCTCGGGTGGGTCGTCTACGACACGTCCCGCGGCTGGGTCGCCGAAGTCCGCGGCGGTCGGGATGACGGCACTCTTCGCCATTTCCTTGATGAGGACGAGGTGCTGATCGTCGACGACCTCGCAACCGCGGTACCAGCCGACAGCACCATCACCAAGATCGCGGTTCATGGCGACGAAGCGATTCTGGTCCGGCTCGACCACGCGCTGCGGAGCGTAACCGGGGTACGTTGCACGACGTCCGGCGAGAACAACCGCGAGATCGTCCTCGCTGGGGTGGACAAGGCGCGCGCCGCGCAGATGCTGGCCGACCGTCTCGACCTCACTGCGGATCAGGTCCTGGCGATCGGCGACAGCGGCAACGATCTGGAGCTGATTGCCTGGGCCGGGATCGGCGTGGCGATGGGCAACGCGATCCCGGCGATCAAAGAGGTAGCGAACTGGGTGACGAGCTCGAACGACGAGGACGGCGTCGCCCGCGCGCTCGCCCGGTTCGTCCTCTGAGCCAGGTGGACCCGATGGCTCCGGGGAGGCGGGACACGTGCCATCAGCGCCGGCGTTGGCGGCCGGCGCCCTGTCCGCTTGCCCCCCGCCGATGACCCCGCCCCACGCGGTCGCAGGCAGTATGATGGCAACCCTGGACACGAGCTGACTGCCCCGGCGCTTCGAGAGCCGCGGCATGCGACGAGATGCGATGGCTGACCGACCCGTAACGATCGATGACGTCAACACCCTGGACCGCGACGCGTTCGTGGCCCGGTTCGGATCGCTGTTCGAAGGGTCGCCGTGGATCGCGGCCGAAGCCTGGTCGTCGCGTCCGTTCGCGAGCCGTGGCGGACTGCACCAGGCGCTCTGCGCCGTGGTCGAGAATGCGCCAGCCGAGCAACAGATCGCGCTGATTCAGGCCCACCCCGATCTCGTCGGCAGCGCCGCACTCTCCGGTACGCTTGGCCGCCACTCGACCGCGGAGCAAGCCGCCGCCGGATTAGATCCCGACCGGCTCTCCGCCGCCGAGGTGGCCACCTTCAGCGAGTTGAACCGGGCGTACCGCGAGCGGTTCGGTTTCCCGTTCGTCATCTGCGCTCGCGAGAACAAAAAGGTCGGTATCCTCGCTGGGTTCGCGACCCGTCTTCAGCATAGTCGAGGGGAAGAGATTGCTGTGGCCCTCGGTGAGATCGCGAAGATTTGTCACTACCGCCTAATCGAGGCGATGCCGGAGGACGACTGAGCGGGAGTGCCCGACCGCGGCGATAGGGTGTCGCGCGCGAGCCTAGGACGCCAGAGGTAGTCGAGCAGGGGGAGGCTCCATGACAACCGGTGTTCGCTACGAGATCGGCTACGGCAAACTCCGCATCCCGATCTATCGCGTCTCCGCGACGCCTCTGCTTGGGGTAACGCCGATCCCCGAATCCGCCTTCACCGGGCGCGCCAATGCCCTGTTCGCGCTTGAGGTCGACGTCGAGGTTTTGGGTGACGACTTCCTGCCGGCCTACACAGTCGGCGACAACGCGATGGTCGTCGCGACCGACAGCATGAAGAACTTCGTTCTCCGCCAAGCCCTCGCCTACGAGGGCGCGACACTCGAAGGCTTGCTCGCGTTCCTTGGTCGCGGGTTCACCGAGACCTATGTCCAACTCCAATCGCTGCGGCTCACCGGGCGCGAGATCCCGTTCCTCCCCGCGCGCGTCCCGACCGGGGAGGGCGCCTTTGCCGAGAGCGACGTTCTTTTCGACCATACGCGCGGCGACTTCGCTACCGCGACGCTCGATCTGATCGCCGAAGGTGACGACGCCACGGTGACCGCCCACCGCTGCGGGCGCGTCAACCTCCAACTGATGAAGCTGACCGGCAGCTCCTTCACCAGCTTTGTCCGAGACGGCTACACCACCCTTCCCGACCGCCGAGACCGCCCGCTCTACATCTTTCTGGACATTTACTGGCGCTACACCGACATCGCTGATCTGCTCGCCACTGATCCCGTCCGCTACGTTCCATCCGAGCAGGTCCGCGACCTCGTCCAAACGGTATTCCACCGCTTCGTCAGCGAGTCGATCCAGCATTTGGTGCATGAGATGGGGTCGCGGGTCCTCGAACGCTTCCCCCAGCTGGCGGAGATACGCTTCCGCGCCCAGAACCGGACCCGTGACCCGTTCTACGAATCGGAGACTGATCCGCGCGCGAAGGTCTACAGCGATCCGTTCTCGGCCTATGGGGAGATTAGCCTGAGGATGACGAGGAGTGAGGGGGCAGAGGGGGCGGAGGGGACGGCTAGGACTGGGGACTGAGGACTGAGGACTGAGGACTGAGGACTGAGGACTGAGGACTGAGGAGAGCGTAGCACGGTCGGGGCGAGGGTGGGTGAGGTGGGCAGGCTGACGACGCATGTGCTCGACACGGCCCGTGGATGCGCGGCCGCCGGGGTCGAGATCGAGGTTTGGGGGATCGCGGACGGTGACGAGCGGCGGCGTCTGGCGACCGCGCGCACGAACGCAGCGGGCCGGACAGATGCGCCGTTGCTGGAGGGGGCCGAGTTGACGGCGGGCATCTACGAGCTCGTCTTTTTCGTTGGAGACTACTTCGCGAGCCAGGAGAGAGAGATGCCGAGTCCGCCCTTTCTCGATCGGGTGCCTATCCGCGTCGGGATCGCCGACCCCGGCGCGCATTACCACATCCCGCTGTTGGTCTCGCCCTGGGCCTATAGCACCTACCGTGGCAGCTGACTCCGCGCGGCGCCCGGCGGCCGACACGAGAGAACGAGCGCGGCTGGTGATGGGCCGGTGCGAGGCCCTGACCATTCACAGCCAGGAGCCCGACAAGTTGACGCGGGGCTACGGCACCGCGGCCCTGCGCGCCACCCAGGAGGAGGTCGCCACCTGGATGGAGGCGGCGGGCTTGACCGTGCGCCGCGACGCGGTGGGGAACCTGATCGGTCGCTATGAGGGCAAGAGAGCAACGGCCAAAACGCTCCTCCTTGGCAGCCACCTCGACAGCGTGGGCGACGCCGGCAAGTACGACGGGCCGCTCGGGGTGTTGGTCGCCCTCGCCGTGGTTGAAGGGCTCCACGCGCGCCAGGAGCGTCTTCCCTTCGCGATCGAGCTCCTCGCGTTCGCCGACGAGGAGGGGATGCGTTTCGGCACCGCCTACCTTAGCAGCAGCGTCTTCACCGGCGCCTTCGACTCGGCCTGGTTGACGGCGGTCGACACCGAGGGCGTCAGCCTGGCCGACGCGATTCTCGGCTTCGGCGGCGATCCGGATGGTGTGGTCACCTCGCCCCCCGACGCCGCCAGTCTCGCCGGCTACGTCGAGGTTCATATCGAGCAAGGGCCAACGCTGGAATCGCTTGACCTGCCGGTAGGGATCGTCTCGGCGATCGCTGGCCGGAACCGGGTGGCGATCTCGTTCACCGGCGCCGCCGGTCACGCTGGTACCGTAGCCATGCCACTCCGCCACGACGCTCTCTGCGCCGCGGCTGAGTTCGTCCTCGCGGCCGAAGCGACGGCGCTCGCTACACCTGGTCTGGTCGCCACGGTCGGCGAGATCGCGATCGAGCCGGGCGCCGGCAACGTCATCCCCGGTCTCGCCCGCTTGGCCCTCGATATTCGCCATCCGGACGACACGGTTCGGGAGGGGGCATGCCGACGCTTACGCCACCAGATGGAGGAGATGGCCGCCCAACGGGGGGTGGAGGCCACCTGGCAGATCGTCAACGACAATGCGGCCGTCGCCTGCGATCCTCACCTGTCCGGTCTTCTCGCCGACGCCATCGAGCAGACCGGACACGCCGTCCACCACCTCCCTAGCGGAGCCGGCCACGACCCGGTGATGCTCGCCGTAGTTACCTCGGTCGCGATGCTCTTCGTCCGCTGCGCCGGCGGCATCAGCCACAACCCGGCCGAATCAGTAATGATCGACGACGTCGCGGTCGCGATCGAGGTCGTGGATCGGTTCGTCGGGATGCTTGCGGATGTGGGACCAGCGACGCGCTGATCGCATCCACTAGCCCTTTGACATACATCGATGGCCCATCCGTCGCCTCGATCGCTGGCCGGAGCCGTGGCGGGTCATGGAGGCGACAGAAATTTCGCCAAGAGGACCCAGGTAGTACTCGCGGCACCAAGGTAGTACCCTCTCGTCCATACAAGTAAGGAGATGCTCCGTGGCTCAACATCTGACCGTGCTGACCCGGAAGGGACAGATCACTATCCCAGTGGAGTACCGACGGGTCCTTAACCTTCAAGAGGGCGACAAGTTGGCGGTGTCACTGGTGAATGGACGTATGGAGGTGGTGCCCGGCGGCAGCGTTGCGGCAGAGACGGCTGGCATGTTTGGCGGCACTGGGCCTGTCTTGTCAGCAGAGGAGCTGCGAGCGGCGGCTGAGCAGGCGATCGCGGATAGCGCCGTTGAGCGATTGGACGAGTAAGTGGAGCCGCCGATTCTGGACACGAACGTCCTCCTGCGGCATTTTCTCGGCGACCACCCCGACCAGTCGCCGCGCGCGACCGCTTACATCTCCCAAATCGAGCGCGGCGAACGTCGTGTGAGGACGGCAGACACGGTCGTCTTTGAGACGGTGTTCGTCCTGGAGAGGACGTTTCACCACCCCAAGGCGATGATTCGTGACGGCGTGTTAGGCGTGCTGAACTTGCCCGGTATTGTGTTACCGGGTAAGCGCCGCGTCCGGCAGGCGTTCATGTTGTATGTCGAGCTCAACCTCCCCTTCGCCGATGCCTACCACGCGGTGCTGGCTATGGAATTGGGCGCAGGTGAGATCGTCAGCTTCGATCGGGACTTCGATCGGATCCCTGACGTCCGACGCGCCGAGCCGTAGCAGCATCAGCGCGGCGGCAGCCCCTCGGACGGAATGCGATTCCCCCTCGTTGGAACGGCTAGCGGCTATGCTGGAGCTCATCATTCGCAACGGTGCGATCGGCGGCGAGAGCGGCGTCTTCACAGGCGACGTGGCCATTGCTGACGGTCAGATCGTCGCCGTCGGGAACGAGGTCACGGGCAACGGCCAGACCGAGATCGACGCCACTGGTTTGCACCTCTTTCCCGGCGTGATCGATGCCCACGTCCATTTCAATGAGCCGGGCCGCGCGGGGTGGGAGGGGTTCGTCACTGGCACCCAAGCCCTCGCCGCGGGGGGGGCGACCGTCTGCTTCGATATGCCGCTGAACGCTCATCCTCCGACTCTCGACGGCGCGAGTTTCGAGCACAAGCGAGTCGCCCTGGAAGGTGTGTCCTGGACCGACATCGCGCTCTGGGGTGGGCTCGTGCCTGGAAATCTCGATCGCATGGAGGAACTGGCCGCGTGCGGCGTCGTCGGCTTCAAGGCCTTTATGTCGAACAGCGGGATCGACGACTTCCCAGCCGCCGACGACCTCACCCTGTATGAGGGGATGATGCGCGCGGCCGAGCTTGGCCTGATCGTCGCCGTCCACGCCGAGAGCGAGGCGCTCACCGGCCGCCTCGCCGCCCGCGCCATTGCGGCCGGCAAGACGACCGCGCGTGACTATCTTCGGTCCCGCCCGGCCATCGCCGAAATCGAGGCCATCGGCCGCGCGCTCCTGCTCGCGGAGGAGACCGGCTGCGCCCTCCACATCGTCCATGTCAGCACCGGCCGAGGGGTCGCTCTCGTCGCGGCGGCTCGGGCTCGCGGCGTCGATGTCAGCTGTGAAACGTGTCCCCACTACCTCGTTCTGACCGAGGACGATCTGGAGACGCTCGGCGCCGTCGCGAAGTGCGCGCCGCCCCTCCGCGCCGCGGCGGTGCGGGATGCGCTCTGGTCCGGTCTCTTGGACGGCGACCTTTCCATGGTCGCGTCTGACCACTCCCCCGCGCCGCCTGATCTCAAGAGCGGCGATGATTTCTTCCGGGTCTGGGGCGGCATCTCTGGCTGCCAGTCCCTCCTCCCCCTGCTCCTGACCGACGGCTACCACCGCCGGCACCTGCCGCTCCCCGTCATCGCTGATATCACGGCGGGATATGTCGCGCGGCGTTTCCGCCTCCCCGAGAAGGGCCGCCTCGCTCCCGGCGCCGACGCCGACGTCACGCTGGTCGACCTCGACGCCGGGTTTACGCTTAACAGGGATGACCTTTTCTACCGGCACAAGCACAGTCCCTATGTTGGACGTCGTTTTCGGGGCCGGGTCGTCCGGACGATTTTGCGAGGCGTGACCACCCTTCTCGACGGCAAGATCGTCTCGCCGCCTGTTGGCCGGCTCATTCGACCGGTTTCGTCTCCCTTGTGACCCGCCGGTTGTCGCCTCATCTCTGACGTCACCGTGATCTCTCCTGACATTCGCGGCGGCACTTCCAGCCGGCCGGTTGCGCTCGATCTCGCCTGAATGGGCAGCGCTCAGGTCAGCCGACCTACGCAGACAACCCATCACCCGCCAAAAACGGGAAGCGTGTCCTACACTGCCGGCATCAACGCGGTGGCGAGCGGCTTGCACCCGGACTTACTCCATGTGGCAGAGATACCTTCAACCAACGACGCTCGATGAGACCCTCAGCCTGCTGGCCCGCCACGCGGGGGAGGCGCGGATCGTGGCGGGTGGGACCGACGTCCTGGTCGAGCTGTCGCGCGGCATCCGTCCGACCGCGGCCCTGATCGACGTGACCGCGCTGCCCGGTCTGCGCTCCATCCGCGAAGAGCACGGCGTCATCCACCTCGGCGCGCTGGCAACGCATAACGATGTCATCGCATCTCCGCTCTGCCGCACGCGCGCCCTCCCTCTCGTCCAAGCCTGCTGGGAGGTCGGCGCGCCCCAACTGCGGACGCGCGGTACCGTGGCCGGTAACGTCATCACCGGTTCGCCCGCCAACGACACGATTACCCCTCTCGTCGCGCTCGACGCGGAGGTCGTTCTCGTCAGCGTCAGCGGCGAACGGGTCCTGTCGCTCAGCGACTTCTCCCTCGGTGTCCGCCGCACCGCCATCCGGCCCGATGAACTGCTGCGGGAGATCCGCTTCCCGGCCATGACCGTCGATCAACGCGGTCTGTTTTTCAAGCTCGGTCTCCGGCGTGCCCAGGCGATCTCGGTCATCGACGCTGCCCTCATTCTCACCTTCTCCGGTGAACGGGTCACGGCGGCCCGGATCGCACTTGGCTCCGTCGCGCCGACGATCGTCCGGGCGACGGCCGCGGAAACGTTTCTCACCGGCAAGCGCCTCGACGTCGAGACCTGCCAGGAGGCCGCCCGCCTTGCCTGCGCCGCCGTCTCGCCAATCGACGACGTCCGCGGTTCGGCCGGCTACCGGCTCGCCACGCTGGCGAACCTCGTCGCGGATGGGCTCCAGCGGATCGCCGCCGGCACGGAAGCGGAAGGGATCATGGTCTCGCCTGTCCTCCTCGACACCGACGACGTCGCCACCAACGGCACCGCCGCCAGCGTCGCCGCCCCGTTCGCGGGCACTATCGAGACCAGAATCAACGGCGTTTCCTACGCCTTCGAGAAGGCCACTCAAAAGACGCTCCTCAACGCCCTCCGTGAGGACGCCGGTCTGACTGGCACGAAGGAGGGGTGCGCCGAGGGCGAATGCGGCGCGTGCACCGTCTGGTTGAACGGCCAGGCCGTTATGTCGTGCCTGGTGCCGGCGCCACAAGCCCACAACGCTTCCATCACGACGATCGAGGGACTGGCGACGACGACCGCCGGCGACGATCTTCACCCACTGCAGCGCGCCTTCATCGACCGCGGCGGCGTCCAGTGCGGCTACTGCATTCCTGGCATACTCATGGCCGGCGCCAAGCTGCTCGAGGAACGACCGCGGCCTACCATTGACGAGATCCGCGTCGCCCTGAGCGGCAACCTCTGCCGCTGCACCGGCTACCGCAAAATACTCGACGCCGTCCTCACCGCCGCCGTGGGCGACGATCCATCCGGGCCGCTCGCTGAGCCGGCGCGGCCAGGCGACAATGGACACTTCATTGGAGCGAAGAAGTGACCCGCAGCAGCGTGATCGGCGCTCCCCTCCCCCGCCACGACGCGCTGGCGAAGGTGACGGGTGAGGCGCGCTACCCGGCCGATCTCGTTCGCCCCGGCATGCTCCACCTGAAGGTGGTCTTCGCCGGTCACCCTCATGCCCGGATCGTGAAGATCGACACCGCGCCCGCCCTCGCCTTGCCCGGTGTCGTCGCCGTCCTGACGGCGGCCGACGTCCCCAACAACGCGTTCGGTTTGATCGACGCCGACCAACCGGTCCTCTGTGAGGACACGGTCCGCTTCACCGGCGACAAGGTCGCGCTCGTCGTCGCCGAGAGCCCCGAAGGCGCCGCGGCTGGCGCCGATCTGGTCCGCGTCGAATACGAAGCCCTGGCCGCCGTGACCGATCCCGCGAAAGCGCTCCTCAGGGGCGCGCCGCTCGTCCACGCCGCCCGAGGGTCGAACCTGCTCGTCCACGTCCCGATTCGTAAAGGCGACGTCGCCACGGGCTTCGCCGAGGCCGACGTCATCCTCGACGGCGAGTTCACGACGTCGTGGCAGGAGCACGCCTTCCTCCAACCGGAAGCCGGCATCGCGTTCGTCGACGATCAGGACCGCGTCGTCGTCGAGACCGCCGGGCAGTGGCTCCACGAGGACCGGCGTCAAATCGCCCGCGTGCTTGACCTCCCGGAGGAGCGGGTCGTGGTCCGCTACGCCGCGATTGGCGGCGCCTTCGGTGGGCGTGAAGACCTTTCAGTTCAGCACCTGCTGGCGCTGGCCGCCTGGAAGCTGGGCCGGCCGGTGGCGATAGTCTGGAGCCGCGAGGAGTCGATCGTCGGGCACCACAAACGCCACCCGATGCGCGTCCGCTGCCGTTGGGGGGCGACGCGATCCGGCCGGATCACCGCGGTCGAGTCGGAGGTACTCGCCGATGGCGGCGCCTACGCGTCGACCAGCGTCGAGGTCGTCAAGGTCGCCACGCTCCTCGCCAGCGGCTGCTACGACGTTCCTCACATTGCAGCCGACGGCTACGCCGTCTACACCAACAACGTCCCGAGCGGCGCCTTCCGGGGGTTCGGCGCCCCCCAAGCTCAGTTCGCCGCCGAGGTCATGGTTACCCGCCTCGCCCACGCTCTCGGGCTCGACCCGATCGAGCTCCGCCGCCACAATCTGTACCGCGAGGGAAGCATCGAGCCGACTCAAAACCCACTGCCCGCCGGGGTGAGCGCCGTCCCTGTCCTCGAACGGTGCGTCGAGGAGGCCCGCGCCCGTATCGGTCTCCCGTCTCAGGACTCAGGACTCAGGGGTCAGGACTTAGCAGCCAGCGTCCGTCGCGGCGTCGGTCTCGCCTGCGGCATCAAGAATCTCGGCTACTCGTTCGGCTTCCCCGAACAGTCGACGGCCACGGTCGAACTCAGCGGCCGCGGCGAGGTTGAGCGGGCGATCGTTCGCGTCGGGGCAGCGGACGTCGGCCAGGGCTCCCACCTCGCCCTCCGTCAGATAGCGGCCGAGGAGCTGGGGATTCCCATCGAGCAGATCGAGATGATCTGCGACGACAGTGCCGAAGCGCCGAACGCCGGCAGCGCCTCCGCCTCCCGTCTGACCCTAATGGCCGGCCGGGCGGTCCACGACGCGACGGTCGCCGCGCTGGAAAGGTATCGAAACAGCGACGACCAGCGGGTCGAAGCGACGGTCCAGTACCGTCCGCCGGCGACGACCGCCCTCGCCGCGGGTACCGGTGCCGGCGTTCCGAACTATTGCTACGGCTACGCCGCCCAGGCGGTCGAGGTCGAGGTCAACCTGCTGACGGGGCAGGTCCGCGTTCTGACGATCATCAGCGTCCACGACGTCGGCAAGGCGATCAACCGGCAGCAGGTTGAGGGGCAGATCGAAGGCTGCCTGGCGCAGGCCATCGGCTACGCGCTGCTGGAGGATTTCCGCGTCCGGGACGGCCATGTGCTGACCCCCTATTTGAGCACGTACCTGCTGCCGACGACACTCGACATGCCGACCGCGATCGTTCCCGTCGTCCTCGAGCTGGCCGACCCGAATGGACCGTACGGCGCCCGCGGCGTCGCGGAGATGCCGCTCGTCCCTCTTACCCCGGCCATCGCGGCCGCCATCCACGACGCGACCGGGGTCTGGATGACGCAGCAACCGTTCACGCCGGAGCGCGTGCTGGCGGCGCTGACGGGGTCGGAGGTCGGAGGTCGGAGGTTGGAGGAGTCAGGAGTCAGAAGTCATACGGCATCCGCTTGAATGCTCGGTAATCGCGGCGCCGGCCCTCATCCCCTACCCTGCGCCCAGAGGGCACCCGCCCGATGCGCGGGAGAGGGGGAACGACGCTCGAACACGCGGTCATCACCCGGAGTCCGTATCAGAGGGCAGAGGGCAGAGATGAGCGTGGGGCGCACTTCTCAGCTTTCCTCTCATGACGATTGACGAATGGGGAGACGATACCCTCGCGGTCAGGCCGCCGGCACGATGCAGACGGCCCCGCGCGCTCAAACCTCAGTCCGCCAGACGGCCCTCACCCCCTGCCCCCTCTCCCAATTCTGGGAGAGGGGAGAACGTTTAAGGGGCGAGTGGTGACGACCGTCGGTGGGGGGGACGCGATACGCGGTCGACCCAGGGATGGGGCTGGTAGCCGACGACGGGGAGGGGCACGTGGTGTCCGGCGTGTGCGGCCGGGGTGCGGATGACGGGGGACCACCCCGGGCAGATTCTCGCCCTGCCCAGGCCCGCCCATCATGCCATGGGTGCCGCTTAGGAGATAGAATATATGTTCTTTTTTCCCGCGTCAAGGGGTGGAGTGGGTTCATTCTTGGATTCGACATTGGTGCGGCATTTGGAGTGGCGGAGACTACGGAGATGCGGCGACGGGGTTGAGGTGGGAAGGGGCGCGGGCGGGGAAGCGGGGAGCGGAAACCTTTTGGGGGTTGCCGCTGACCGTCCGCCCGCTGCCCTGTCCGACCTACAGCTCCGTCACGACCGGGAGGATCATGGGCCGGCTCTTGCTGCGCCGGTAGAGCGACTTGCCGACGATCTCCTTGGCGCGCTGGACCAGATAGCCGTACTGCGGCTCGCCCTTCGATCGTCGCTCCATCGTCCGGCGCAGGTCCTGCTCCGCCTCGCGCAACGCGCCGTTTTGCAGCTCCGGCTTCAGCCCCTTCGCTACGAGGTCCGGTCCGGCAATCAACTTCCCCGACTCGCGGTCGACCACGATCGTCACGACGACGACGCCATCGTCCGCCAGATGCTCGCGGTCGCGGAGGATCACCTGTCCGTTGCCGCGGTCCCCTAGCCGGTCGACCAAGCTCGAACCCGACGGCACGCGACCCCGGTGTGCGGCAGTTGGTGGGGCACCGCCGGTACCCGCCGTGAACTCCAGCACGCCGCCAATCTCCGGCAGCAGCACGCGATCTGGCGGCACTCCCGCCTCGGCGCACAACTCGCGGTAGAGCACCATATGCCGGAACTCACCATGGATCGGCACCGCGAACCGCGGCCGCAGCAGATCGAGCATCCGCCGCAACTCGTCCCGCCCGGCGTGCCCGGAAACGTGCACTCCCCGATCGAGCGCACTGTAAATGACGTGGGTGCCGCGCCGGAACAGATTATCGATCGTCCTCGCGACCGTCTCTTCATTTCCTGGTACGGGCGTGGCCGAGACGAGAACCACGTCTCCGGCGCCGACCCTGATCTTGGGATGCTCCGCCGCGGCGATGCGCGCCAGAGCCGCCGCCGCCTCGCCTTGACTGCCCGTAATTACCAGGACTCGCTTGTTCTTTGGGCACTTCAACACTTCGTCCAACGGCAGCAGCAACCCATCCGGCGGGTCGAGGTACCCGAGATCGAGCGCGACCCGGGCATTCTGCTCCATGCTCCGGCCGGCGACGGCCACCTTCCGGCCATACTTGCGCGCCGCCAGCAGCGCCATGTGAATCCGGCTGATGTTGGAGGCGAAGGTCGTGATGATGACCTGCCCCTTCGCCCGCCGGATCGTCTCGTCCATCGTCTCCAGCACCACCCGCTCGGACGGGGTGCTCCCGGCGGTCTCGATCCGGACCGTGTCGGAGAAGAGGGCCATCACCCCGGCGTCGCCAAGCTTGCGCAGGAGGCGTTCATCGGTCGGCCCTCCCATGACCGGCGTCGGGTCGAACTTGAAGTCGGCGGTATCGACGATCGTTCCCGCCGGTGAATGGACGGCGATGGCATTCGTGTCTGGAATGGAGTGGGTAACGTGGATGAACTCGGCGGCCAGCGCGCCCAGTTGGACGCGATCGCCCGGTTGGACCGCACGCAGATCGACCAGCTGGTCGAGCCGCGCCTCCGCCAGCTTCCCTTCGATAAACCCAAGCGCGAGCGGGGAGGCGTAGAGCGGGATCGGCGCCGCGCTCTTCAACTGCGGCAAAATGTACGGCAGTCCTCCAATGTGGTCCTCGTGACCATGCGTGATCACGATCGCCCGGAGGTTCGCCAATTTGTCCCGGATGTAGCGGACGTCCGGCACGATCAGGTCGATGCCGCGCTGTTCCTCTTCCGGGAACTTCGCGCCGCAGTCGAGCAGAATCAAGTCTCGCTCGAACTCGACGGCGGTCATGTTCTTGCCGACCTCGCCGACGCCGCCGAGGGGAATCACCCGCAGCGACCCCCGCGTCGGTGCACCAGCGGTCCTCGGCCGTCCCTCCTCACGCGCCACCGGAGCAGGGCGATCTCCATGCCAGCCGCCGGACCCATGTTGAGACCCGGCGCCAAAGGCCGGGCGCGTGCGGCCCGGCTCCTGACCGCCACGCGGCGCGCCTCCTGGCGTCCGATCGGCGTTGCCGCGGCGGCCGCCGCCACTACGTTGCGCCCCTGTCTCATCCCGCTCCGGATGGGGCGCGGCAGGTACGTGCCGCTGCCGCTCCGGTTGAAAACGCTCCGGGGCTTCCTCATCCCGTCGTGGCTGCCGCAGCGGCACCTGGGGCAAGGGAGGCCGCTGTCCCCGGCCACTGGACCGGTCCGCCGTCGCCGGTTCCACGCGTCGCGCATCGCCCACGGGCGGTTGGCCCGCTTGCCATGTTACGGGCGGCGGCGCGGCGTCCCCGGACTGCTCCGGTTGGAGGGGAGTACCGGTCGTCTGGCCCTGGGCCGGACCCCGTCCGCGCCGACGACCCCGCCGCCGGCGGCGCCTGGTCCCTGATTGCTCTCCTCGATCCTGTTCTTGGCCTTGCGGCCCCGCAAATTCCTCGGCGTCGTTCGCCACTGGCATCCTCTCGTTTCATGTCGTCGACCGCTGGTCAGCGGTCGACTCCTACAATCAAAGCGCTTTCTACTGTCTCCTGCCTGCCGCGCCCGCGGTCAGGAGCGGATCGGGACGGGTGTGTGGCGGTTCCGCCGGCTCGACGTGGACGAGCGCCTCCGTCGTCGTTGCCGCCGCCTCTTGAATGCCGCCTTCAACCGCCGTCGCGACCTCGTGCGCCTGCTTAACCGTCAACTCCGGATCGACCGTGATGTGGACCTCGACCCAAAGTCGCCCACCGGAGGAGCGAGCCCGCAGGTTATGGGCCGTCACCACTCGTGGGGTGGCGAGCACCGCGGCCAGCAACCCCGCTGGATCGGCAAACGTCGCGTCGGTCAGCACCAGCGACGCATCTCGCACGATCCCCCAGGCGGTCCAGGCAATGGTTCCGGCTACCACGAACGACATCGCGGCGTCAGAACCAGCGAGCCCAGCCCGCTCGCCCACCAAGCCAACGAGCACCGCCCCTGAGACCAGGACGTCGGAGCCGGTGTGCCGAGCGTCAGCCGCCAGGAGATCGCTCCTCAGCTGGCGACTTGCCCGCCGCTCCCAAAGGGAGACTCCGCCGTTGACCGCCATCGTTCCGAGCAGCAGCCCAAACGAGAGAGAGGTGACGTCAGGCCGAGCACCGGTTCGCAGTTCGTGAAACGCTCTCTCCACAATCTCGACGACGCCGATCGTCATCAGACCGGCGATGGCCATCGACGCGACCGTTTCGTACCGTTCGTGGCCGTAGAGATGCTCGCGGTCGGGTGGTCGCGCCGCATCCGCAATGCCAACCAAACCGACCACATTGGCCACGCCGTCGAGCAGAGACTGTACACCGTCGGCGCTCAAGGCCACCGAGCCGCTGATCCAGCCGTACCCAAGCTTGGCCACCGCCACGGCGAGGTTCAGACCGAGCACCGTCAGTAGAACGCGTCGAATTCCTCGTGTCCGCTCTCGCCGCTGCCCCTCAAGGCGTCTGGCGCTCGGACTTTCATCCTCTCCGGTCGCGCCCGGCCGGACCGATACCGGCGACGGCTGGCCACTCTTCAGCGCCATCACGGGGGTAGTGTAGCCGGTCGCGGGCCTTTGCCACACGGTTGGAAGGCCGAGCCCCCGCAATACGCGGCGATGGAGCGAGCGAAAAACCGCTCGACAGCTATGCTCCCGCTTCGGGGTAGAGGATCAACTGCGTACATCGAAACAGAGCGATCGTCTTGCCGCCTCCCTCCACTTCGACCCGGGCATCCCAGACCTGCGTTGACCGTCCCCCATGAATCAGGGTCGCCTCGCAGGCAACCGCGCCTTCGCGCGCCGTGCCGATGAAATTGCTCTTGAGCTCGATCGTCGTGAAGCCGCTGGCTCGTGCCGGCAGGTGGGCCCAGGTGCCGTACCCCGCCGTCGTGTCGGCGAGGGCAACAACCGTCGCGGCATGGAGGTATCCGGTCGGCGCCATTAACTCCGCCCGGACCGCCAGCCTGCTCGTCACCCGACCCTCCTCAACGGCGACGACGTTCATCCCAATCAGCCCCGGCAGCGTTCCCACGCTCAGCGCGTCAAACTCCTCCGCCGTTCGTATGCGCTTCACTCTCAGTCACCCCGTCGCGTATCCGGTCCTCATCTCAAACGTTTTCAAGCGACCTATAGTCGCCGAGCGCGTCCTCCGTCACCGGCCCCGCGAGGCGGGGCGACCCACTACAGCACTCGCAGCAGGACGAAGATCGCGATGCCGACGAAGATGATCAGCAGGGTCGCGATCGTGCAGCCAATCGCGAAGATGCTGCCAGTGCCAACGGTCGGCTCGTCCTGCTCAAGCGCCCCGGGATCCCCACCGGGGAGGGGGGTCAACGGCGACTCACGAGCGCCTTCGGCTAGCGGGTCCGGCATGGGTCGTCTGTTTTCACACTCACGCCGGCAGGCGCGGCGCAAGCGCGCCGATGCCACGGTTTCCTCCCGCCCAGGGCGTCCGTTACGGCGCAGCGGGGGTGGGAGACGGCGGACCGAAGAGGAAGAACGTGTCCAAGAGCCAGGCCCCATCCTCCAGCGCGAAGTTGAAGCGCTGGGGAACCGGCTCTCCGCCGAAGGTGATCTCGACGTAGGCCCAGGCGTGCGTCGGGTCGATCATCGTGACCTTGCCAATGCGCTCGAAGGTCACTGGGGTGGCCATGAACATCTGCAAATCGCTGAGGACCTGATCGGGGGTTTCTCCGCCCGGCACACTCGTCGTCAGCTCCGTCAGCACTTGCTGGCTGTGGAGGGCCAGGAAACGGCTCGTGTCTTGCGTTGCCCAGCAGCCCGACGCCTCGCGTAACAGTGTGTCAATCGCCGCGCCGACGTCGGCTCCCGCGGCCACGCCCTCATCCTGGGCCAGGGTCGGCGTGGCGGCGGCCAGTCCAGGATGAGCGGGAAGATTGCCCACCGGGGTCGCCTCCGGCGCCGGCGCCTCTCCCATCGCCGACAATGGTTCGACGGTACATGCTTCATAGCCACCGAAGGCCCTGGTACTGAGGAGGATTTGGCGCTCCGCGCAGCTATCTTGGACCGGCGTCAGCTGCAGTTGATCGCCATCGATTTGCCAACCATAGGAGGCTCCGCTGCTCGCGGGATCCTCGCCGCCACAGGCAATGATGCCGGCCCAGCCATCGAACGTGAGCGTCGCTCCGTTGATCGCGAAGTGACCGGTCGCGATCGCCCCGACATCCTGCCGCGCAACCACGTAGGTTCCGTCCTTATTGAACGTTAACGTCCATTGTCCGATCAGCGCCGGCCCGCCGGCAAGACCCGGTGGGACATCGTCGGTGCTGATCGTGACCGTGTAAATGCCGCTCGGCGCCGTTGCCTGAGCCGCGTTATCCTGGCCTTGGACGAGGGCTGCCGGGCCAAGAATGAGACTTACCGTCATCACGCAGACGCTAACGATGAGGCGTCCGACGAGGCGGGCCGCTCTCGGATGAGGCACGGCAGACCGCGACCGGGGGATTGGACCGAAGAGGGGAAACGAAGGCCGCATCTGCATGCTCCTGGTCATCGCGCCGCCATCAAGTCATTTACCACGAGGATTGGCTTCGAAACGCACCGCCGCTGACGAAGCGGCGGGTTACCCAACGCGATCGATTGTCGACGTTGCGCCTACCGATCGACTCGACGTTATGCGCGCCACGGACGGGTCTCATCCCTGGCGAGCGAGGCGTGGTACCCTGCGCTGTGACGGCACGGGTAAGGAGTCTAGCATGCTGGCACGGTCGCGCCCTCCCTCACGCTCATGCGTTCCGCACGCATCTGGCAGTGAGCGCGACAGAGTCAGGTCGTGCCTTCGCCGCGAATCGCTCGGCTAGTCGTTAGACGGGAGTTGCCATGCGCCGGTTCTCGTTTCCCCTGATGTCCCGGTCAAACGACCGAACCCCGGGCCACTCCGCTCATCACGGGTCCATCATTGCCTTGCTAGGCTTGCTGGTCCTGATGGGACCACGGCCGTCTCCGGCCGTGGCGCAAGATGCGGCTGAGGGGGCCATTCCGGTCGGCGACTTCCAGTTGTTGAAGCCGATCAAGAATTCCCTGGGCGCGTCGAGCTGGATGATGGCTTCGGGGTACGACCCGCGGCTCTGGGACATTCCGACCGGTGGCGAAGCCCGTAACGCCGATTGGGGCGCGATGGGGGTCGGGCAGACCGCGGCGCCGCGACCCGGCGTGGCCTTTGCGCCTCAAGTCCCGTTTCGGTCGGCCGCGCCAGCGTTCAGCCGCAACCTGATCGTCACCCGCCAAGTTGGGCTCTTTCCCCTTCAGACCGAGCCGAACATCGCGGTCGATCCCTTCGATTCCGAGCACCTGGTGCTTGGCACGATCGACTACAACTTCCCCTCGATGTCCTCGTACGTCAGCTTCGACGGCGGCGAAACCTGGGAGGGACCGAACCAGGTCCGCTACTTCCAGGAGGATTTCGCGGCCGCGGGGGACCCGGTGGTGGCGTTCGACCGCGAGGGCAACGTCTACATGACGTCGATCTCGCTGGGGGTTCAAGAATACCGGCTTGGCTCGCTCGTTTCCGAGACCGAAGTCTCGAGCATCGTTATTTCGCGTTCGGAGGACGACGGCCTGACCTGGAATGATGCCACCTCAACCGTGAGGAGCACGGTGGAAACGACATCCGTCCCGGACGCGGAAGGAAAAGAGCGAGGCACGGTCGCGGTCCAATTCCTGGATAAGCCGTGGATGGCGATTGGGCCGGACCCGAGCGACCCCGAACGAGACGTTATCTATTTGACGTACACCCAATTCAATACCAGCTATAGCACTATCTACGCCGACGAGTTGCCTTTTTTGACGGCACCATTGACCGAGACGACCATTCAGATGATCCATTCGGAAGACGGGGGCGCGACGTGGAGTGACCCGGTGGCGGTCAGCCCGACCGTGCTCCAGGGAGAAGGGGCGAGCGAGCCGGGAGGAGGCGGCGAGGGGCAGGCTGGGTCGTCAGCGACGGCAGCGGGCGGAGCGACCACTGAGGCTGGCCTGGGAGACAGGACGCAGCAGCAGGGACCGGCGGCGGGGACCGAGGCCAACGAGACGGTCCAGGGCTCGCAGCCAGCGGTGATGCCTGACGGCACGCTGGTCGTGGCCTATCTCGACACAACGAACGACGGGGTCCAGAAGGGGCTGATGACGATTATGGCGGTGACCTCCGTCGACGGCGGCCAGACCCTCTCCCAGCCGGTGCAGGCTGGTGTCTTCCACGAAATCCACTTCACGCCGCGCAACGCCACGTTCCGCTATTGGGGAGCCGCCTTTCCCCAACTCGCCGTCGGTCCAAAGAACGACATCTACATCGCGACGACCGCTTTGCCGGCGGACAAGCCGACCGATGACGGCGATATTTTCCTGATGCACTCGCTCGATAAGGGAGCAACCTGGCAGGAACCGGTGCGGGTCAACCAGGACGACACCGACCGCCCGCAGTTCTTTCCGTCGATCGCTGTCTCGTCGGATGACGTGCTCCACGCGATGTGGGGCGACATGCGCGATGACCCTGAAGAGGCCCGGTACAACATCTATTACACGGTCTCCAAGGACCAAGGGGCGACATTCGGCTTCGAGAACGCGCAGATCGGTCTCCACGTCCCGGATACGCGGGTGACGGACTTTGCGTCCAACGCGCTGAAGGGATTCCCTGGTGGGCGCTTCATCGGTGACTATTTCTCGCTCGCCGCGACGAAGGACAACGTCTACATGGTCTGGGCGGACACGCGCCTCGGTGAGTTCGCGGGGCCAAACCAGCAAATCGGCTTTGCTCGGCAGAAGGCGATCGCTCCTCCGTCTTTGTTCCTGAATCCGCCAAACGGGGTCGCCGGTCGAGACGTGACAATTCAAGGCTTCGCCTTTCAGCCAAACTCGAATATCGCGATCGACGTGGGAGGGATCGCGATTACCAACCTCCGGTCAAATGAAAAGGGCGAGTTCACGACGGACGTCTACATGCCGGTGACGGGAGAGGGTCCGCGCGACGTGAGTGCCTATGACGAGACCGGGAACGTAGCGGCGGCGTCCTTCTACACCGAGTTTGGCTTTGACTCGATCGCGAAGGAGCTGAACGACCTGCGAGCCGCAGAGGGCGCGCGAGCGGGGGGGACACCGGCCGGGCAACCGCCAACGACGCCGGTGCCCGCGGCGCCGAGCCCCGCACCAATTCCGAGCCCGCCAGCGACGTAGGTGGGGACGATCTGGTCTCGGGTATCGGTCGGGCATCCAAATCGACCGCGCCAGTCGTTCAGTTTGGTAGGTGGCGAGGTCGTCCCGGCCAGCGCGAGGGAGCGCCTCGTCCGGGGCACACGAATGCTTCATCGCCACGGCGCCGATCGCCGCGCTTGGAGGGAGCCTGATGGCCAACGTTGACCTGCATCGCTTGATCGAGGACCGGGAGAGCGGCCGGCTTTCCCGCCGGCAGTTCGTGCAGCGGACCACGGCGCTTGGTGTATCCGCGTCGTTCGCGACGATTCTGGCGAGGGAGCCAGCGGCGCTCGCCGGCGGTCGGGCGCTGATGGCGGCACAGGCGGCCGGGGCGACGGGGCCGGCCGCCGAGCGCCTGCTCTTCTCCTCGTTCAATGTCGATCAAGCACCCCTGGAGATCCAGAACAAGAAGATGGATCTCTATCTGTTCGGTCTCAAGACGGCCGGCGCTCAACAACTGGCGAAAGGAGCCTCCGGCGTTCGGCTGATTCAAGCCCCGGCGTCGACCCTCTCGCTGATCCTCAACCCGGCGCCGGCGCGGGAAGGCGAGCTGAACCCCTTCGCGATCAAGGAGATTCGCCGGGCGGTGCAGTTCCTGGTCGACCGCGACCTGATCGCCAATACGATCTATCAGGGCCGCGCCGTGCCGATGCGCTCCCACGTCAGTCCGCTCGATTATGACGAGCTGGCGGTCTTTAGCGTGGTTCAAGAAGCGGATATCCGGTTTGACCCGGAGTTCGCGAAGGGGACGATCGCTGAGCAGATGACGAAAGCCGGCGCAACGCTGCAAAACAACGTCTGGACGTTCCAGGGCCACCCGGTCGTGCTGAAGCTCGTGACGCGGGTCGAGGACGAGCGACGCGACATGGGAGATCTGATCCGGGCCGCTCTGGAAGGGGTCGGCTTCCAGGTGCAGCCGATCTATCAGCCGTTCGGTCCGGCGACACTGGCCGTCTACTCCAGTGACCCGATCACGTTCCAATGGCATGCCTACACCGAGGGCTGGGGGCGCTCCGCGCCGGACCGCTACGACTTCGGCACGATCAACCAGATGTACGCGCCATGGCTGGGGAACATGCCGGGCTGGCTGGAAACCGGGTTCTGGCAATACCAGCAGCCGGATCTGGACAAGATTGGGCAGCAGATCTACCGGGGTCAGTTCAAGAGCCGCCAGGAGCGGGACGATCTGTACCGGCAGATGACGAAGCTCGGGTTGGAGGAGAGCGTCCGGATCTGGCTCGTCACGGCGTTGCAGAGCTTCCCGGTGCGGGATGAAGTCAAGGATTTGACGGAGGATATCGTCGCCGGGCCGAAGTCGCCGTTCTCCCTGCGGGCGGCGCACGTCGAGGGGTCGGGCGATCTCCGCGCCGGCAACTTGTGGGTCTGGACGGACCGGACGACGTGGAATCCGGTGGGCGGTTTCGGTGACGTCTACTCCTCCGACATCTACAAGGACATGGTCGACGCGCCGATTCTGAATCATCCGTTCACCGGGATTCCGCAGCCCTTCCGCGCCGCCTTCAAGGCGGAGACGGCGGGACCGGCCGGGACGCTTCCCGTTCCTGAGGATGCGGTGCTGTGGGACGCGGACAACGACGTCTGGAAGCCGGTTGGGGCAGGGAAGACGGCCGTCAGCAAAGTGACGTACGACTACAGCAAGTACTTCCAGGCTCCCTTCCATCATGGGCAGCAGATCACGCCGGCCGACCTGATGTACTCGATCGCCCAATCATATGAGCTGGCCTACGACAAGGACAAAATCCAGATCGAGACGGCGCTCGGCATCACGCAACGGCCGTTCCTGGAGACGTTCAAGGGGATCAAGCTCCTGCCCGACGACCGTCTCGAAGTCTACGTCGACTACTGGCACTTCGAGCCGAACTACATCGCCTCGTATGCCTCGCTCGGCGGCGTGAGCACGCCATGGGAGCTGCTGGCGGCGATGGACGACATCGTGTTTGAGCAGCGACGGGGGGCCTACTCCGACACGGCCGCCGCGCGGTTCAGTGTGCCGTGGCTGAGCCTGGTGACGGAGACGGACGCGCGGTCGGTGGTAAGGACACTACGGCGCTTCGCCGCGGAGAAGACGATTCCGGCTGGGGTGTTTGACGTTCATGGGCGGAAGCTGGTGTCGCCGGAGCAAGCGGGGGCGCGCTACGAGGCGGCCACGGCGTGGTTCGAGAAAACGAACTTGCTGGTGATTTCCAACGGACCCTTCTCGCTGGCCCGGTACGACCCGCCGGCGCAGTTCGCTGAACTGCACGCCTTCCGGCCACCATCGTATCCGTTCAAGCCGGGCGACTGGCGCTTCGGCGCGCCACCGCGGCTCACGATCAAGGCCGCGCCGCCGCCGCCGGCGACCTTAGGCGCGCCGATCTCGGTGCCGGTGACGATTGAGGGCCCAGGCGCACTCAGTCTCCAGTTCGCGCTGGTGGACCCAGCTCAAGGGACCATTGCCACCTCGGGGGAGGCCAAGGCAGGGGATGGCGGGGCGTTTACCGTCGCCCTCGATCCGGCCGTTACGGCCACGCTCTTCCCGAGTGTCTATCAACTGTATCTGCTCGCCTCCAGCGACGCGATCGCGCAGGTGGCGGAGGAGCGGTTGGACATTCAGATCGCGGTGTAGGGCGGGGTCAGAGGCAGGAGCGCGGAGGGCCAGCGCGATCGCGGCCGCCACGTGAGGCGCGGTTCGCCGGGCCGCGATCGCGAGCGCCGAGACATGAGGAGAGCGGCAGCAACGACCCATGGTCGCGACGATTCGCCAACTCGCCATTCGCGCCCTGACGCTGTTCGGGGTTCTGCTGGCGGTGCTCGTTCTCCTCGTGATCACCCTTGGCGCGACCGGTTTTTCGGACGATCTGCTCCGCGCTCAGATTACCGAGGAGACGCGCGGTCTACGGCAGTCGCTGGCGCAGACGATCCGTGATCCTCAACAACTGGAGAGTACCGTCGAAGCGCGGCGGCAAGAGTTGGTGCGCTTCTACGGTCTCGATCACCCCTGGTACACGCGGCTGCCGGCGGCTGTCTGGCGCGTGCTGACGCTGAACCTGGGGGAAGCGCGCTCGATCCGGACGGCGAGCGGGAGCAACAAGATTTCGGACATCGTGCTCGAACGTTTGCCGTACACGGTGTTGCTGCTGACGACCTCCTCGGTGATCACCGCTGTCGTCGGTCTCGTCGTTGGCGTCCGGATGGCGACGCGGGTGGGATCGCGCTTGGACCGGGCGGTCGCCTACTTCGCGGCGATCTCGTTCGCGATTCCGGCCTGGTGGCTCGGCATCTTGCTGATCCTGGTTCTGGCTTTCAAGTTAGGCATCCTCCCGGCCGGGGGCATGTACTCGACGCCGCCGCCGCAAGGGAGATGGGACCGGTTGCTCGACCTGAGTCACCACGCGATTCTGCCGATTCTGACGTTGGTTCCGGTGAGCGTCGGACCCTATATCTACACGGTCAGGACGATGACCGTGACGATCGCGCAGGAGGACCACGTTCAGCTGGCGCGGGCGAAGGGCTTGTCGGAGAGCCAGGTCACGAATCGCCACATTCTTCGCGTGGCCGCGCCGCCGATTTTGACCGGTCTGATTCTCGGGCTGGCGGGGTCGCTTTCAGGCTCGATCCTCGTCGAGACGATTTTCAACTGGCAGGGGATGGGCCGGCTCTACTTCGACGCCGTCTCCGGCGCGTCGGAGGAAGGGGTGGTGGTCGCCCTGACCTTTATCTTTACGCTGATGTACGTGGTCGCCCGCTTTGTCCTCGACATCCTCTACGTCCTGCTCGACCCGCGCGTGCGGTACAGCTGATGGGCGATCGCGCGCCAGAGGGCGGGTCGACGCCTCCAGTTCTGGGGCCCGCGCCAGCGGTCCAGCCGGCGCCGGCGGTGGTTCTGGACGAAGCCGATTGGGTGGAGGAGGCGGAGGCACCCGACGACGAGGACGAGGGGCCGTCACTTCGGAACGCGCTCCGTCTCCTCGTCAAGGGGGGAACAGGCAAGGCGGGTGTGGCGCTCTTTGCCGGCATGGTCGTGCTGTCCGTTTGGGTCTTGGTGACGTATCCGGTTGATTTCGGGACCGCGCGCTGGAGCAACCCGGCGGTTTGGGCGGACAACCCGAAAAACGCGGCGCCGGCCTGGACCGCGCGGTTTGGGGGTGGGCGCCAGGTCGAGCAAACCCGGCTCGCCTTGACCAGCCCAACGGAGACGCGGACGATCCCGGCGGGCGAGGTGCGGACCTACCGCTTCGCGATTCCGTTTGACTACGACCGGACCCCGACCGCTCTCTCGCTGACGATCGATGGCGTGACGTTCAACCAGCGGCCGCCGGCGATCCTCGTGACGCTGATCCGACCCGACGCGACCGAGGTCCGGCTGACGAGCGTTCCCGTACGCGGTCCGCGCCCCGGGGAAACGGCTCCGTTCCGACGGTACTACGACAGCCCGGAGCGTCTTCTTTTGTCCCAGGAACCGACCGCGGCCCAATCGCTGGCGGGAGTCTATGGACAGCGGTATCCGGGGCTGGCGATTCCTTCAAATCTGGCAGGCGAACTCGCCGGGGGATTGTTTGGCCGTCCAGCGGACGACGGTTCCGGTCGGATCGTGCCCCTGAAGGGCGATTATGCGGTCCAAGTTCAGGCGATTGTCGCCGATCCTCGCGACGAGGTGGCTGGTCTCGGGGTCGTCCTCGGCGGGACGGTGTTCGGTCTGATGGGGACCGATGGCCTCGGGCGCGATCTGTGGCAGGGGTTGCTCTACGGCTTCCCGGTGGGTCTGCTGATCGCGACGTTGACGGCGGTGCTCTCAACGGTGATTGGCGCGGGTCTGGGTATTCTCAGCGGGTATGTGGGAGGGGCGACGGACACGATCATCCAGCGGGCATCCGATATTATCTCCAACGTTCCCGTTCTGCCGCTGCTGATCTTTCTGGTGTCCGTCCTCGGTCGACATCTGTGGCTGATCATGTTGATCCTGGTTCTCTTCTCCTGGCCAGGTCTGACGATTCTGGTCCGCTCGATGGTGCTGCAAATCCGATCCGGGCAACTCGTCGAGGCGGCGCGGGCGCTTGGGGCGTCGCGGCGGCGGATCATGTTCCGGCACATCTTTCCCCAGACGGCGCCGTTTATCGTGGCTCAGATGATCTTTTTCGCGCCGGGGGCGATTCTCGCGGAAGCGTCGCTGTCCTTCATCGGTCTGGGTGATCCCTCGATCCCCACCTGGGGACAGATGCTGGAGGCCGGGTTCCGCACCGGCGCCCTCTATGTTGGCTACTGGTGGTGGGTGCTTCCCCCTGGAATTCTGATCGTCATCACCGCTCTGGCCTTCATGCTCCTGGCGCTGGCGATGGAACCGGTGGTGGATCCCCGGCTCCGGAGCAGGCAGTAATGCCGGGGGACGCTGGAGGGCGTCAGAGCGTGGCGTGACCTGCGCTGGCGGGGGGAGGCGTCTCAGGCGGAATCCGAGTGAATGGACGGCCCTAGCGTGGCCACCGTTCGCGCTCTCCCGATGGTGCACAAAACCCTCTCCCGATGCCGCCGAAGGCCCTCAGCCACTACCCCCCAAAAGCCCTCACCCCCTGCCCCGCCCTGAGGGCACCCGCCCGATGCGCGGGAGAGGGGGAACGACGGCCGAAGCCGCAGTCATTACCCGGAGTCCGAATTACCGGATCGTGCGAGCGTGAGTCGAGGAGGGCAGGGGTTGCGCGGGAGGCGCGGCTTGGGCGGTTGCGGGGCCGGCGAGACCGCCGGAAATATCCTCACTTCGAACGGCACCCACGATCAGCTTCCAGACGGTCGCGGTGGGGCTGGGCGCCCTTCTGCCGGGCATGCCACGGTTGGAGCCGGGCGTTACCGGGACGAGAGAAACGACGGGACGGGCGGTGGGGTAGGCGGGGAGGCCGAAGCGCGCACGCGCGCCGGCTGCGGTGGGGGATGGGAGGGGGGTCGGGAGGAGCGCCAGATCGCTCTCCGCACTCGGTGCATGGCGAGCAATGGCCCATAAGCCGACGATCAGGAGCAGCGCGGCCGTGGTCACGATCAGGAATCCGGCGCCATCCCCGAGCGATCTCGCGCGGTTCAGGGCGCTATCGCGGCGTCGACCCAACGTGACCAGCCTCCCCTCTCCTCCCGATCGCCGGAGCGCCGAAGGTAAGCAAGGGATCGGGACGTGCGACGTCGGAGGTGCGACGCCGTGGGAGGTCGATCTCCGGGCGAAGCCAGGGGCGCCGGCGTCGTCCGATGGCGCTCGCCATGGGGGCTTCCCCACTCATACCACGTACCGGCCATCGCGAAGGAATGGCTCACCATCGACGTCGATGGAGCCACCCTGGCGCAGGTCGCAGATGAGGTCCCAATGGACCGCGGAACGGTTCGCGCTGCCGGTCTCCGGGTATCCGGCGCCGACCGCCATGTGGACGGTCCCGCCGATTTTCTCGTCGAAGAGGATGTTCTTGGTGAAGCGGGTGATGTCGAAGTTCGTGCCGAAGGCGAACTCTCCCAACATACGAGCGCCGGGATCGGTGTCCAGCGTCTGCAGCAAGAACGCTTCCTCCTTGGCGGCGGACGCGTCGACGACCCGTCCGCCGTGGAAGCGGAGGCGGACGTCGTGAACTTCGCGGCCGGCGGTGACAACAGGATACGAAAAGCGAACGTGGCCGTCGACTGAGTCTTCGACCGGCCCGGTAAAGATCTCACCGTCGGGAAAGTTCTTGGTTCCATCGGCATTTATCCAGGTGCGCCCCTCGACTGAAAGGGTGAGATCGGTATCGGGCCCGCGCAGCCGAATCTTGCGCTTTCCCTGGAGCCAGTCGATGAGGCGCTGCTGCTCGACGGCCTGGACGCGCCAGGCGGCGGCGGGATCGGGCGTGTCGAGCTTGCAGGCGTCGTACACGAAATCGGCGAAGTCCGAGGTCGCCATGCCGGCGTCCTGGGCGTAGGCGTCGGTCGGGTAGAGCGTCAGTGCCCAGTCTAAGTCACCAGAGGCGGAGCGCCGCATCATCGACTCGACCAGACCGGCCCGTGCCTTCCGGGATAGCGCCTGACGCGCAGGATCGACGGCGGACATGGCCTTCGTGTTCGTGTCGGCAAGAACGCTGATGGCGACGTCGACTTGCTCGCGCTGGAAGCGCTCGACCGGATCGATGAACGTAAGTTGCTGGTCGGTGCCGTGGACGAGCAAATCCGCCGTGAGCCCGGAGAAGAGCTGCAGCATGATCGGGTGGGCGCCGCGGGTGACGACCTCACGATAGACGGCGCGCAGCAGCGGCTCGGCGGCCACGCCACCGGCGATGGCGACCGTTTGTCCCGCCTTGACCGGGGCGGAGTAGTCGACCAACGTCCGCGCCCAGGTCGCGATGCGGGGATCGGTCACGGTGGCAAGACTCCTCTTCTACAGAGCGTGCTCGGCGCGTACGGCACAGAGGGACGGCCCGGCGCCGGTTATACCACGACCGGGGCCAGGGCACGGGGCGGGAAGCACGCAGGGGAACTTGCCGCAGCTCTCCGTGGTGTTGGACGTTACCAATGGATTTCGACACGGGTGCCGATGTCGACGAAGGAGTAAATTTTGGCTGCCTCGTCCGGCGCGGTGGCGACGCAACCCCAGGTCGGGCCGTCGCCACCGGGGACAACGTGACCCTTACTATCCATGACCCAGCTGTGAAAGCCGTTTTCCCGTCCTGGGTCGAAGCCGGCCCAGTACATGAAGTAGTTCTTGGCGTAGGGGGTGTAAGTGAGGTCCGCGATCTTACTGGATATCTGATAGCTGCCCGGCATCGTGTCGTGGACGTCGTCCTCTCGCCCGACGCTCATCGAGGCTTGATATTGGGCGACGGCGGTATCACCGACCATCAGCCGAACTGACCGCGTCGATTTGTTCACGTCAACCCAACGCTCACCGGTGGGAGGGCCGAGCACCTCGATCGCCGCGACCATCGGCTGGTCACGCTTGCCGAAGAACCGGAGGTCGAGCTGGCCATCATGGACGGGGACGTCGAATTGCTTGACGACAGCGGTCATCGGTCCGACGTCGTCGTAGATGTCGTAGTCCTTAACTTCAGTTTTGCCCTCGGCGGCGACGCTGAAGACGCGCTTGCCGGCGGCGCCCGACGCGCCCCCGGTGGCACCCCAGTAGATTTCCGCGAAGTGCAAGCGGACTTTGTACGTTCCGTCCGCGGGAACAGGGATTTGATAGGTAAACTCGCCTGGCTTTCCATCAGCGTCACCACGACGCTGGGTGAGGTACAGCGCGTCGTCCTGGGTCCCGGCAATCTTGGTCACCTGCTGCCGCTTCACAGACAGGCCGCCTTTGAAATCAGCATCCCCATCCCAGCCGTTCGCGGGCTTGGGGGCGCTGGGGTCACTCTGCGCCTTCGCATTCTTCTGGGCGCTGGTGGGAGGGCCGTCGAGGTTCTCTGAATCGGACGCCGTCTTGTCCCCGTTGGAGGGTGTCTCCGTGGCCCGGCCGCTCGTAGCATGATTAGACGCGGCTTGGGAGGGATCACCATCCAAGACTTCGAGATCGTCACCGGAGTTGGCCGGCTGGTCAGCGGAGTCGTTGTTCTGGAAGGGGACTCTCGTGGCACTCGCGCCGTCGCCGGCGGGTGCGGAATCGGACGCCTGTCGACTGCCGGCGTCGCGCTTCGAGGCGGGAGAGGCTTGTGAGGGCGCTGCGCCAGCGTCGATCCGGGCGATTGTTTGCAGCTTCGTCACGGGAGGATCGAATGGCTTGAGCGCGGGAGGGGGCGGGCTGACCGACGAAGGTGGACCTGGGTCGGATGAGGAGGGTTGTCCTTGCTTCGTCTTGGGAAGGCCGCCGGCGGGGTCCGGGGCGGGATCGAGCACGTCGGCATTTTGGCGGTCGGCGTTTCCCGAGCCGGCGGCACCTCGGTCCCGACTCGTTTGGTCCTTCGTACTCTGGTTCGCGGCGTCCTCGTTCGCCGGAGCGACCTTCGTCGGCTCGACGGTCGGGTCCGCTTGGTCCTGATTGCCACCCGCCTCTGGGGTCTTCGTATCTGATCCGTCCGATTGGTTTCCCGACGCGCGATCGTTGCCGTTGCGACTCTCGCCATCGCCGCCGCTTTCGTTCTTGCCGCCGCCACCGTTACCGCCGTCGGCGGGTGGGGTGTCAGGAGCCGGCGCGGGTGCCGTCTCGAGTGGGGGAGCGGCATCACAGGCGTTGCCGAGACCATTGCCGTCGTCATCGTGTTGGTTTGGATTCGCGACGTCAGGGCAGTTGTCAGCCTCGTCAGAAACGCCGTCGCCATCGGTATCAGGGGGCGGCGCGCACGCGTCGCCGAAGCCATCACCGTTCAAATCCTGCTGGCCGGCGTTCGACGTGTTGGGGCAATTATCGGCCGAATCGACAATGAAGTCACCGTCGCTATCGATTGAGCCGCCGGACGGGGCCGCGTCGCCCTTCCCGTTACGGTCCGCTCGACCGGATCCGTCGGACTTGTTACTCGAATCGGATTGATTCGTGTTGTCGTCGCGAGGGCCAGCGGTGGTGGGAGTGAGGCCGAGCGGGCCGAAGATGAGCAGCAGCGCCACCAACGCCGACAAGACCGGCGGCGTCATTTTCCGTCGTCGGCAGGTATCAGTCCGCACGACCTTCTCCTCGGCCCCTGGGGGTCCCTTCAACCGACTCAGCGCGTCCTCGCTGTCTCGCTCCAGAGCGCGTGATCGGGGTCGTCGTCTGCCGCGAACCCAGCGAGGGAGGCCCGTGAGCACGTCGCCAAGCGTTTCATTTGATGCCTGGTATCCTACCATCCTTGGCGACACAGCGGCGGTACGCACAATCAGCTATTTTCGTGATCGCTGCGGTTGGAGCCGGATATTCATAGGCATTCCGGGGAATAGGACAATACTTCACGCAAGTACGTACGGCAAGAGAAAAGATGCGATGGTGAGGAGTCGAGGTGGGCGGCCCGGCAGCGGTAATGGGTCGTAGCGGTAGGCGTGAGGGCATCGCGATCATGGGCCGTGGCGGTGGGCGCGTGGTCGCGGCGGCCACACGCCCGAGGATCAATCCCCGGGCTGACCCGACGAAGCCCCTCCGGGGCTGGGCTCTCTCTCCCGGACCGTTTCCGTGGGGTTCTGGGAGGCGGTGGTGGCGGCCGGTCGACTACCCCGAGGGCGCGTCCGCTCAACCGAGGCTGGCGGGGCGCGAAGCAGTGAGGCGACGTCGCTGCACCGGCGGCACGTCGGCAATCGGCGACCGAGGGAGGGCATTGGGCCCTCCCCTACGATTGCGCGGGAGGGGGAGCCCGGCCCAAGCACGACCGTCGAACACGAACCAATCACCGGGAATCGGTATTACTCCCGGCTCTGGCGACCCTGCTGGGGACGCTGAGGGAAGAGCAGACGGCGGGCATAACGGGGGAGGCGAGGTTGGTCAAGCAGGCTAACAAGCTGGGGCAAACGGGCAATCCCGGCGGTACCTGGTCGAAGATCCGACGCGACCGATGTCCCCGTTCGCGCGGGAGGTGAGCGAGGTGATCGACGATCTGGTCCTCCTCGCGTCGCGAGGCGCGATCGGGGCCAGGACATGGGTGAAGAGGGCCGGGCAGCGTGGGGCAAACGACCCCGACTCCGACGGCTAGCAGGCGGGCAAGGGCGGGCCGGCGAGGCACCCGATCAGTCCTGGAGCATGCCGGCGGCGTCGAAGGCGATGGGGCGGGGATCGGCGAGAAGCTCGACGCGGCCTGAGGCAAGCAACTCGGGAAGGAGCGGCTCCGAGGCCCAGAGCTCCTCGACGTGCTTGGTGTCGGGGATGCGGGCAATGTGGGCCGTTTCGGTCGTCGTCTTCAAGCAGCAGGCGAGCGCGACGAAGAGGGCTTGGCGGTCGGTGTCGACCGTGAGGGGAATGCGGGCCCCCTGGGGCGCCTTGGCGGTGATCATGTTCATGTAGGTGGCGACGGGGTCCATCTTCTCAACGGCCCGGCGCAGGGCAACGTCGGCCATGCCGATGCCGGTGGCGTTGCCCTCGGTGTCGGGCGTCAGGTCGCGAACGATGAGGCGCTGGATGTGTGGACGGAGGGGCAGCTCGCTGGCGGCGATCAGCCCGACGACGTCGCGGTTGATGACGTTGGGGTCGGCGCCATCGCCACTAATGTCCTTGCCGATGGCATCGACGATGAGGACGTCGATGCGCTCACCGGGGAGACGGCCCATGCGGTCGCGCGCGAGACGGAGCAGCTCTTGCTCACGGTCCCAGATGCGGGCGGCGGGGACGGCCTCGATCAGGCTGAGGCGACCATAGCCATTCTCGATCAAGGCGAGGCCAAAAGGAATGTTGACGCGGCCAAGGGTGAAGCCGGCGACGGCGGGAATGAGATGGTCGAACTCGGCCATGCCCTGACTGTGGAAGAAATCGGCGCCTTTCTGTTTGCCGAGACCGATGGCGATCATCTTCATGAGGCCGGACTCGACAGGGCCGTGGAAGTCGGTGTGGGGCTTGACGCGGCCGACGGGGATGACCGCGTCGGCGTGGTAGGCGTTCTGATCAAACCAGACGGGGACGGTCTCCCCCATCTCCTCGATCTCACCGAGGTGGACGGTCGCCATGCTGGAGAGGATGGGGCAGCCCATCGTCGCCTCGGTGATGCCGAAGTGGGCGATCATCTCGGCCTGACCCTCGGCGGTGGCGCCGCCGTGGCTCCCCATGGCGGGGACGATGAAGGGCTCGGCATCGAGGCGGCGGATCTCGTTGACGGCGGCCTTGAGCACCTGGTCGTTCTTGTCGATGCCACGGCTGCCGGCGGTGAGAGCGACGCGCTGGCCGGCGCGGATGGTGGCGGCGATCTCGGGCCGGGAAAATTGGGCGGCGACGGCGGCGGCGACGTCACCGACGTCGGTGGCGTCGAGTTGCTGGCGCACGGGAGCCCAGCGGGGTAGCTCGCCGCGCTCGAAGATCTCCAGACCCATGGGTGTCCTCCTACCCTCGCCCTCCACCCCGACCGACTGATGGACACGGTGAGCAGACGGGCGACGCGGCGATCGACTGTTACCAGGCATGGTGGGACGCGATCGGCCGGATGTCAACCAGCGGCAGGCGGCAGGGATAAGGAACCGTTTTCAGGCGGGGCTTTCTTACAGGGTGGCCCAGGCTGCCGGGAACCGATGCCCCGCCGAAGCTAGAGGTCGAGGTCACAGGAGGAGAGACCGCCCTGGTAGCCGTTGAGAAAGGCATCGACGCGCTCCTGCCCGGTGCCGTGGGCGTAGGGGTCGTCGAAGGGGGTGCCGACCGGGTCACCGGCGAGACCCGTTACCTGGATCGCCTCCTCGACGTCGCCGGGGTCGAGCCAGCCGGTGAGCTCGGCGTCCTCGGTATAGGCCCCGGCGAGACAATCGGCTTGTTGCTCCAGCTCGCCCGAGTTGAGCGCCGACAACTGGCCACCGTCGCCGATGTCCATCCCGAGCTGGAACTGGACATGGTGCCCCCACTCGTGGGCGACGACAACTTCCCAGCCGAAGTCGCCGACCTGGGTTTCAAGGGCAGTCCGAAAGTCATCCGAGTAGTAGATTGTCTCGTCACGCGGGCAATAGAAGGCGGCGTCGCGGCGAGGGTCGGTGCGGCCGCAGGCGGTGAGAACCGGTTTGTCGAAGCCGACGACGCCGTCGGGTGGGTTGTAGCGACGACCGGCGGCGGCGAATTCGGAGGCCCAGAAGCGATCGACGTCGGCGTCGAGGATATTGGGGAAGAGCTGAGGGCGCTGGGCGGCCTCACTCTCGGCGAAGGCCGGCGCGACGGTGTTCGGGGCATAGGTGGCGATCTGGGCCTCGACGGACGCTTGATCGGTCCCGAAGAACCACGCCCAGGGGTGGTCCGAGCGATCGGTCTTGACGAGGTGGACGACACCGCTCACGTCCGAGCGGACGCCCGCGATCCAATAGGGTTGGACGTAGGAGACGGCGGCGGCGTTCGGATAGACGCGGCCGGTGACAGGCCAGGTCCAATCGGCGATGGCGACGCTGGTCACGGTCAGCTCGGCGGTCCGTTTGGCAGTGAAGTCGGCGGTGTACCAGCCAACGAGGGCGGCACGGGGGACAAGGGCTTTGACGTCGGGGTAGAGGCGATCGTAGATCGTGTCGAAGGCGCGCGTCTCTTCGAGGCGGGAGAGCTCGCGGGCGGCGGCGGCGGCGGCTTGGCGATCGGCGATAACGGATTGGCTGGGCGACGGTGCCGGTGGACGAGTCTGGGCGGCGGTAGCGATCGGCGCGGCCAGTGGAAGGATGCTCGCGAGGCTGAGGATGACGAGGAGACGGAGGATGAGGGGACGCGACACGAGACACTCCAGCGACAACCGACCGACGTTCCTAGAGAAGTGTACGTCGTGACGAGGACTGAGGACTGAGGACTGAGGACTGAGGACTGAGAAGTCAGAAGTCAGAGATGAGCGTAGGGTGCAGCTCTCAGCTGTCGTTTCATGACGATGGACGAATGGGAGGGCGACCCTTGCGATCGGGCCGCCGGCACGGTGCGGACGGCCCCGGGCGGTTCGGATCATGTTCGCTAACGGGGCGCCTATGCCCACCTCCGTGAGGACCTCACCCCCGAGCGCTTCAGGGGCCTCACCTCAACCCTCAACAGCTCTGACCCACTGATGCTATAGGCCGTCACCTGCAGATCATACAAGCCCTCTGCCGCAGCCTCTGCAAGCCCTCAGCCCCCAGCCTCTGAAAGCCCTCACCCCCGCCCTCACCCCCAGCCCCTCTCCCGATGCGCGGGAGAGGGGAGAACTTTTAAAATGGGAGGTGGGGTTCGGTCCTCGGGGTGGGGTGGACGACGGGTGGCCAAGGGTGCGCGGGGATAAAGGGCAGAACGAGGCGGGGATAGGCGAGGAGGATGTGGCGGCGCCGACGCGGTCCACTGGAGATGTGCGGGGGCGCGGTGAAGGGCGGATTCACCGGTGTTCGGGATGGCGCCGAATCGTCGAGGTGAGGGTTTTCACGCTGACGGTGATGTCCCCCGCTCCGCGTGAGGGCGGAGCGGGGACATCCAGTATCGGGAGGAGCCGTCAGGCGACGGGCGTGGCGGAGGAGCTGGACTCGGCGATGTAGAGAATGGAACTGCTCCGCGAGAGGTCTCCGTCCTGGTAGGCGACCTGGGCGAACGCTTGGGTCGCGCCGTAGCGGTCAGCGAAATTGGGGGCGGCGCCGGCGACGGGTGTGGCGGAAACATTCGAGCCGGAGGAACTGAGGGATCGGAGAAGATCGAGGAGATCGATGCCGCGGCGGATGTTGACGTAGCTGACGTAGTAGTACTCGGACGGCAAGGTGGCGAGCACCCGCTGGTACTGCTCGTCGTCGGCGAGGGAGCTTGGAGGACCATTGACGTAGTCGTCGATAGCGGGGCCGAGACCGACGAGCAATTGACGATCGACGACGCCAAACTCGACCGGCGGGACGCCGCCAATGTCAGGGCTGCGGACGACGTAGATCTTTGCTCCTTTGAGGAGGCGGGTCGAGACGTCGAGCGATGCATTCCGCTGCTCGATCAGGCGAGCGATCCGGGTCAGGCTGGTTTGAACGGTCGCCTCATCGTCGACGTCGGAGACGAGGATCGCGGACACGCCGTTGCCGGTCGCGATACGGAGGGGCGAGATCGAGACGGAGAACCCGTAGGTGCCGACCAACTGGTCGAGAAAGTCGGCTTGGAGGTCGAAGCCGAGGTTGCGCGAGGCGAGCGCGATCTGCTCCTTGGCATCCTTGACGTAGTCGGCGGAGAAGACCGCGCCAGGGGTCGCGAGAGCGGGAGACAGCGTCCCCTCACCGAACGCTTGGTTGATGAGCGGCGCCAGTGAGGGGCCAAGGACGCTGAAGATGCTGAAGGATCCCAGGTTCGCGCTTTGGAACATGAGGGCATTTGAGGGGACGCGCTGATCGAGCGTGAGATCGACGTTCTGGGGTTGGATAGTGAGCGGCATCGCTGAAGATGGAGAGGCGACCGTGTCGAGGCGAAAACCCGGGTCATCGGCCCAGAGACCGACCGCCGCATTGCCTCCGGTCGGGCTGGCGGCGGGAGTACCGGAGGCGGACGACGCGCCAGGGGTAGCGGCGACTGCGTTCTGAAGTTGGGAGCCAAGCTGGGGGAAGAGGGCGGTCATCTGGGCGATGTAGGAGGGATCGAGCAGTGCCTGGCTGCGCTCGCCGTTGGCGAAGCCGAACCCCATGAGATCGGGATTGAGCTCCGCGCGAAGATCGGCGACGGCGGGAAGGTCGGCGAGGGCGGGAGCGTTGCCGGTCGCGGTGTCGATGACGGCGTGGAGGTCATCCGGTGAGGTTCCAATCACGATCGCGTCGTCGAGACGAGCGATGGCCGGTCTGTGTGGCCGGTCCATGTTGCCGCCCGCCAGCGAACGGATCTCGACGTCGCGGTAGGTGGACGTCTCGATCTGGCCGCCCTGGGTCGAGACGTGCGCCTGAATACGATCGTTAATGACCGCCCAAGCGGCGTCGGGATCACCGGGGCGGATGATGGCGACCGGACCGGGAAGCCGTTCACCCGGCGGGGAAGCGACTGGGGAGGCGAGGCCCGGCACGGCGGCGCCAAAGGGATCCATCCCGGCGCCCATGACGTTGAGGTCGCTGACGGCGAACGCGACCTCACCACCGAGGAAGGGATTGGTTGTCGCGCCGGCAGTCGGGGTGCCGGTGGTCGCGAGCTGGTCGAGGAGCCGCTGTTGGAGACGATCGAGCTCGTCCGGGAAGCCGGCGCGTTGGAGTAGGGTTTGCGCCTGTTGCCATTGCGCGGAATTGAGATCGAGATCGAGCGAGAAGTAGAAGAGGGTGGTTTCGGGTGCCAGCTTGGCGCTCGGCGGTAAGGAGGCGTCCGATTGGGCGACAGCGGAGGGCGCGAGCGGGCGGGCGACGCCGAGCGCCAACGCCGCCAGGAGGGCGAGCGAGACCAGTAGCCCGGTTAGGCGACCAGTTCGGACGAGACGAGCAGCTGCGGTGACGCGCGGCCGAGCCGAGAACATCATCACGGGACACCTCCGTAGGCCAATGCTGATCCGCGGGACAAGGTTTGTGAGCGACGATGTTGCGAACTGGCGACGGAAGCGTTGCCGCCGTTCGGGGACAGGATACCGCGAATAGGGAGGGATGGGAATGACGGGGCGCGGGGGCAATGGGTGCGCGGCGAGGGTCAGTTCAGGCGGAATCCAGGTCAATGCCTGGTCGAGGCATCGGGCGGGACTACCGTCAAGTTCCATTCCGGCGTAGGACGAGACTCGTTCGACGCACGGGAGCGGGTGTCCGCCCCGGAAAGGTCTCGTCCCCTTCGCCGACGGCCCTCACCCCCTACCCCCTCTCCCGATGCGCGGGAGAGGGGACGCAGCGACGGTCCCACGGGGCTCGAACCAAATTTCCGGCGACCGGCCCTCACCCTCCGGCCCCGCCCCGAGGGCACCCGCCCGATGCGCGGGAGAGGGGATGCGGCGCGGGTTCCGGTGGGCGAGCGCGTCCGGGCGGCGAGGGCGGGCCGGGAATCGAGGGACGGCGCGCCCCGCGGCCGGGTGGCCGCGGGGCGCAGTTATCCTCCTGAGGTCGTGGTTACGAGGTGGGGGTTGCGGCCGGGGCTTCAACCTTTTCACCGATGTAGAGGATCGAGGAGCTGCGGCGGTTGCCGTCCTCGTCGTAGGCGGCGAGGGCGAAGGCCTTGATCGCAGAGTAGTCGGCCTGGACCGCTTCTTGGGCCGCGTCGACGGGTGAGGCGACAGCGGCCTCAGGAGTGCCGGCGAAGAAGTCTTCGCAGACCTGGCCGTCGAAGTCCTGGTCGAGGTCGATGGTGCCGTCGGCACCGGCGTCGTAGGCCTGCTGGGCCTCCTCTTGCGTCGGGTAATTCGCGCAATCGGGGCTGGCGTCGGTGACGCTCTGGCCGGCGTCGCCGGTCGACGATGCGGCGAGCCCCTGAATGAGGGGGATGATTTGAGAGAGATCGACGTAGAGGGTGCCGTTGCGCTCGGCGGGAAGGGTGTCCATCACCTCTTGGAATTGGGCGTTGTCGGCCAGGCTCTCTTTCGGTCCCTTGACGAAGGTATCGATTGCCTTGCCGACGCCGATCAAGAGGCGGTTATCGACGACGCCGTACTCGACCTTGGGAATCGAGGGATCGCCTGTGTCGATGACGTTGACGGAGGCACCCTTGAGCTGGCGGGTGGTGACGTTGACGGCTCCGCCGCCGCCGCCCTGGATGAGGAGGGTGAGTTGCTTGAGGGTCTTGACGACGGTCGCGGGGTCCTTGACGCCGGAGGCGAAGAGCGCGGTGATCGTCGAGGGGTCGTTGCCACTGGTGATCGAGAGACCGTACTCACCGACGAGTTGCTGGAAGAAGTCGGTCTGGAGATTGAAGCCGAGGAGACCGGACGCTTGCTCGTACTGAGCGGCGATGGCCTCTTCGGGCGACTGATCGGGGACGGGGGTGGCCGCGTCGCCCGTGAGGCCACCGGCCAGCCCGAGGAGGGCGGCGCCAATGGCGTCGAGGACGCCGGTCTTGCCGAGGTCGAAGGCGCTGAGGAAGAAGAGGGCGTCACCAGGGGTCTGCTTGGCAATCTCCGACTCGAAATTATCAGCGGCCGGTGGCAACGTCGCGCCCTCGGCTGGCATGGCGACGGTCTCCATGCGGAAGCCGGGGTCATCGGCGGCGATGAGGGTCCCGGAGTAGCGGTCGCCGGCACCGAAGGCGGAGGCGGTCGAGCCGAAGGGACCACCGACGGTCTCCTCGGCCTTGGCGGCGGCGACGCCATTGAAGAAGCCGTAGAGGAGGTAATCCTGATCGAGGGCGCCGCGGACATCGGTGAAGGCAGCCAGCTTGGAGAGGGAGGGCGTGTCGCCCTGGCTGGTGTCGATCAAGGGGTGGAGATCGGCCGCCGTGGCGGCGATCAAGATGTGGTCATCGACGCGGGCGATCGCCATAGCGTTGGCGTTGCCGCCCTCGTCGGTGGTCGACTCGATCGTGACGCCCTTGTAGTCGTCGGTGGCGACCTGGGTGCCGGCTTTGGTAGCGTCGTCCTGGAGAGAGCTTTCGATGCCGGCGAAGGCGGTGTCCGGGGCGCCGGCATCGAGGACGACGGCGGCGCCAGTGGCAGCGGGGGCGGCATCGGCGGCGACGGGACTAGCGGCGAGGCCGGCTCCAGTCACGCCAGAGCTGGCCGCGGCGGCCGTTTGCAGCACCTGATCGGTGACGATGAGAGCAACCTCGCCGCCGAGGAAGGCATCGAGCGGGAGGTTCTTGCCAGAGCTATCGGTCAGGGCTTGGTCGCGGGCGTCCTTGAGCGGCGCGCCCAGTCCAGCGCGATCGAGCAAGTCGGCGCCGAGCTTCCACTGGTCGGACTTTTGGTCGAGGGTAAAGACGACGTAGGCGAGGGCGTCCTCTGGGGCGACCTCGGCGGTTGGGAACGAGGCGTTGGACTGGGCAGCGGCGGAGGGCGCGCCACCGACCGCGGCGACGCCGAGCATGGCGAGGAGCGCCAACACGACGAGACCGGAGAGGATGACCTGGGCGCGATTGCCATCGGCGGTGGCGCGGGGCGTTCCCCCGGTTCGAGAGACCACTGGGATCATGCTGTACCTCGCTCCCGGCGGCACGGCCGCCGCTGCATCGACGCGTCGCACGCGGGCACGAACGGTTCGTGGTCGCGTTGGCCTGCCACCGAGCGGCTTATCCAGGGGAAAGGGGGCCGCGAAACGAGTGGTGGCGGACACTGTAGGGGCGACAACGGGGCGCGTCAATAGACCGATCGGGCGATGTGCTGAGTGCTGAGTGCTGAGTGCTGGGTGCTGAGGAGTGAGGAGTGAGGAGTGAGGACTGAGTGTGAGAAGGGATGCGTCAATAGACCGATCGGGCGATGCTGCGCCGAACGTGGAGAGTTGAGGCCGGGAACCGTCCGGTCGCTACCGGCGGAGGAAGAGGTTGAGGGCGAGGGTGAAGAGCAGGCTGAGGAGGATCGAGGTCAGGAGCGGGGCGTAAATGGTGACCGGGCCGCGCCGGAAGACGAGGTCGCCGGGGAGGCGACCGATCCAGCCAAGGAAGGGGAGGCGAGGGCCGAGGAGGATCACGGCGCCGGCGAGCGTCAGGAGAAGCCCGGCGGTGAGGAGAAGGCGGCCGACCGCGTGGAGATCATTCATGGGAGGTAAGGGAGGGCGCTCAACTCTGGATGTTGTCGTCGATGCCGGTGGCGATGCCGAAGACGATCATGAACAGGGCGGCGAGGAGACCGACGATGATCGCGAGGGCCACGATGGTGGCCACGGCCTTGAGGAGACCCTCGATGACATCCATGTCGCACCCGCTTCGCTGCCTGGCGGCACTCTTGCATGGCGTACGCCACAGCAACAGTATAGTCCGGGTGGCACGCTGGCGTTGGGCGGGTGGCCGGCGATCGTTGGACCGGCGGAGGGTCTCGTTTCAGAGTTGAAACGAGACCCTCCGCCGGACTCGCGACAGCGGGCGGCGGGGTCTATGCGACGAGCGGCGCCTGGCTGAGGCTGGCGTGGAACGTCAGTTTGCCGCCTTCGGTGTCGACGACGACCGTTTCGCCGTCGCGGAGGTCGCCCTTGAGGACGCGGCGGGCGAGCTCATCCAAGACCTCCTTCTGGATGAGGCGCTTCAGCGGGCGGGCGCCGAAGACGGGGTCGTAGCCACGGTTGGCGAGCCACTCCTTGGCGGCGGGGGTGAGCTGAATGTCGATCCGGCGGTCAGCGAGGCGCTTGGCGACGTGCTGGAGCTGGATCTCGACGATGTGACCGATCTGCTCCCGGCTCAAGCCCTGGAAGATGATGACCTCGTCGATCCGGTTGAGGAACTCGGGCCGGAAGTTGGCGCGGAGAGCTTCCATGACCCGCTCACGCATCTCCTCCTGACCACCGGCGCCGACACTTGTGATGTAGGTCGAACCGAGGTTGGAGGTCATGATGATGACGGTGTTGCGGAAATCGACCGTTCGCCCCTGACCGTCGGTGGCGCGTCCGTCGTCGAGAATCTGGAGGAGGACGTTGAACACGTCGGGATGAGCTTTCTCGATCTCGTCGAAGAGGAGCACGCTGTAGGGGCGGCGGCGGACCGCTTCGGTCAACTGGCCGCCCTCGTCGTAGCCGACGTAGCCGGGAGGGGCGCCGATGAGCCGGCTGACGGCGTGGCGCTCCATGTACTCCGACATGTCGATCCGGATCATCGCCTGTTCGTCATCGAAGAGGAACTCGGCGAGGGCGCGAGCCAGCTCTGTCTTGCCGACCCCGGTCGGACCGAGAAAGATGAAGGAGCCAAGCGGGCGATGCGGATCGGAGAGACCGGCGCGGGAGCGGCGGATGGCGTTGGCGACGGCTTCGATCGCTTCGTCCTGGCCGACGACGCGGTGGTGGAGGCGCTCCTCCATTTTGAGGAGCTTCTCGATCTCGCCCTCCATCAGGCGGCTGACGGGAACACCAGTCCAGCGGCTGACGACCTCGGCGATGTCTTCGGCGTCGACTTCTTCCTTGAGGAGGCGACCGACGGACTCGTTCTGGTCTGACTTGCGCTCCTCGTCGCGGAGGCGCTCCTCGATCTCCTTGAGCGTGCCGTATTGGAGCTCGGCGGCCCGGTTGTAGTCGTAGGCGCGCTGCGCCTGCTCGATCTCGACCTTGGTCCGATCGATCTCCTCCCGGAGCTCGGAGACGTGCTGAATGGCTTGGCGCTCCTGGTCCCAGCGGGAGCGGAGGGCGTCTCGCTCCTCCTTGAGATCGGCGAGCTCCTTCTCTAGAGCCTGTAGGCGCTGCTCGGAGGCGGCGTCCTTCTCCTTCTTGAGGGCTTCGCGCTCGATCTCAAGCTGCATGATGCGCCGCTCGGCCTCGTCGAGCTCGACCGGCATCGAGGTGATTTCCATCCGCAGCTTGGAGGCGGCCTCGTCGACCAGGTCGATCGCCTTGTCGGGGAGGAACCGGTCGGCGATGTAGCGGTGCGAGAGGACGGCGGCGGCGACGAGCGCGGAATCGAGGATCCGGACCTGGTGGTGGGCCTCGTAGCGGTCGCGGAGACCGCGGAGGATCGAGATCGTGTCTTCGACTGAGGGCTCACCGACGTAGATCGGCTGGAAGCGGCGCTCGAGCGCGGCGTCCTTCTCGCTGTACTTGCGGTACTCGTTGAGGGTGGTGGCGCCGATGGCGTGGAGCTCGCCGCGAGCCAGCATCGGCTTGAGCATGTTGGAGGCATCCATCGCGCCCTCGGCGGCGCCGGCGCCAACGACGGTGTGCAGCTCATCGATGAAGAGGATGATCCCACCGTCGGAGTCGGTGACCTCCTTGAGGACGGCCTTGAGACGCTCCTCGAACTCGCCGCGGAACTTGGCGCCGGCGATCAGGGCGCCGAGGTCGAGGGCGACCAATTTCTTGTTCTGGAGCCCTTCTGGCACATCGCCGCGGACGATCCGCTGAGCGAGACCTTCGGCGATGGCGGTCTTGCCGACGCCCGGCTCGCCGATCAGGACGGGGTTGTTCTTGGTACGGCGGGAGAGGACCTGAATAACGCGGCGAATCTCCTCGTCGCGGCCAATGACGGGGTCGAGCTTACCGGCGCGGGCAAACTCGGTGAGGTCGCGACCATACTTCTCCAGCGACTGGTACTTCGCTTCCGGGTTCGCGTCGGTGACGCGCTGACCGCCACGAATCTCGGTCAGGGCCTCGTAAACACGGTCACGGGTGACGCCGTGGCCGGCAAGGAGCTTGGCGGAGGGGGAGGCGTCGACGTTCATAACGCCGAGCAGGAGATGCTCGGTGCTGACGTACTCGTCGCCGAATTGACGAGCCTCGTTCTCCGCGGCTTGGAGCGCTTTGCGGAGGGCGGCGCTGACGCTGGCCTCGGCGCTGTATTGCAGCTTCGAAGCGCGATCGAGCGCGGCGACGACCTCGGTTTGGATAGCGCCGGGGTCGACGTCGAGCTTGAGCAGCACCTGGGGCACAACGCCGTCGCTTTGCTCAAGGAGACCAAAGAGGAGCGCTTCAGGCTCAAGTTGGGCTAGGCGGCGAGACTCGGTCTCGCGTTGGGCGGCGACAATCGCTTCCTGCGCTTTTTCGGTGAATCGTTGGTTGGTTGCCATCGTATCTCGTCTCCAGGTTCAATGGTTCCAGGTCCGGGCGTCTAATGATGTGAGCGGCGTGCGCCGGACTGTTTAGGCACGTTTCGCGCATCGGGGCTGGGCTCCTCGACGAAGCCGAGCATCGCTAAGATTCCGTCCAGCTCCCGAGCGAGCGCGGCCCGGTCGCAGCTCACGACCGGCTCGGCTTCGCAGGCGAGCGCGGCGCGCAGCTCTCGGAGGCGGCGGGTCAGCTCCAGGGCAAGCTGAACACCAGCGAGGTTCAGCCCGCGGCCATCCACCAGGCATTTGACCTGGCGGAGGCGCTCGAGATCGCGATCCGAGTAGAGCCGGAGGTTGCCCGAGGTGCGTGAAGGGGCGATTAAACCCTCGCGCTCGTATTTCCTGAGCGTCTGCGGGTGCATCTCAAGGAGCCGCGCCGCGACGCTGATAACGAAGAGCGGCTCACCGTAGCGTGACACCATGCTGCATCTCCCTCTCTACTGAGTCGAAGTATAAAGGTTGATACATTCCGTGTCAACTTCCTAGCGCTTCAGGGAATGGATCAGGGTGGTGAAACATTGCCGACGTGGCTCGCTCCGATGCCGGTGAGCCAGCGTCTGATACGGAGTCCGGACGACTCCATGGCGTTGTCAGCGCCGCCGACGGCCCCTCGCCCCTCCCGCCCGATGCGCGGGAATGGCCCTCAACCCCTGCTCAGAAAATCTTCACCCCCTGCCCAAACGCCCTCACCCTCCTACCGCTGCCCAGAGGGCACCCGCCCGATGCGCGGGAGAGGGGAGCCCGGTCCCGTGAGGAGCAAAGACCGACCAATCGCCCGGAATCGGTATGACAGGTCCATGGAGGTTCCGGTCGGATCAGCAGGCGATCAACCACGACGGGCGGCAAGGGATCCTGGCGGCACGCAGAGAGCCACGAGGCTGCCCGGACGTGGTTTCGCCTCCGGCGCGTTGCGCCCAGGAAGCGCTTCCGGTGCGGGGCGGCGGCGATCAGGCTTTCTGGGGTTGAAGGTCGCCGGCTCGGTGTACCATGCGCACCAGACAAACCGGCCCTCCGCAAACATGGGGAAGGACGCAGACCAATGGTCGCTGTCATCGGTCAAGAACCGGTACTCTCCCCAGACGACCTGCTCGCCGCCGCGGCCGTTTCCCGCGCGGCCCTCGAATCTGCCCTCGATCGCGACTGGAGCGTTCGCGCTGGCGATCTCGAGTGGAGTTGCCGGCAGACCCTCGACCACATCGTCGATGCGCTCATCTACTACGCCGGCAACCTCGCCACCCGATCGACGGAACGTCGATCGAGTCCAGACGTCGACACCACCGACCGCCCTGTCGCCGTCGCCCTGACGATGCTGGAGACGGCCGCCGCCATCCTCGCCGAGGTCGTCCGCGCCGCGCCGCCCGGCGCCCGCGGCTTCCACGCGGCGGGCATGGCCGATGCCTCGGGCTTCGTCGCGATGGGGTGCGGGGAGACCCTGATCCACTCCGACGACATCGCACGGGGTTTGGGAATCGCTCTCCGCCCGCCGGCTGACCTTGCCGGGCGCGTTTGCTTCCGCCTTTTCCCGTGGGCTCCCACCGACGTCGACGCTTGGGATGCGCTCCGCTGGGCCGCGGGCCGGACCGAACTCCCGGCCCACCCGCGCCTTGGACCAGACTGGGGCTGGCATTGTGCCCCGCTGGCCGAGTGGGACGGCACGATGGCCAAGGCGAAGTGGCCAGTGTCCCGGTAACGTACCGACTCCGGATCAGACCACTCGCCACGTCTCGCTCTCCGCCGGCGGTTGACCTCCCGCCCGCGTTTATCACCAGGCCGGGATACGATGCGGAGGACGGTTGGACGCGGGAGCGCGAGAGGGAAGCGAGATGTGGATCTACGGGCACCGGGGATCGTCGGGGACGGCGCCGGAGAACACGAAGCGAGCGTTCGCGGCGGCGCTGGCGGCGGGGGCCGACGGCGTGGAGTTCGACGTGCGAGCGACGGCGGATGGCGTACCGGTGATCCTGCATGACCGGGGGCTGGAGCGGACAACCTCCAGGTTGGGGAACGTGGATGAGCTGACGTTTGATCAGGTGCGAGCGTTTGACGCGGGGCAGGGGGAACAGGTGCCGACGTTGGCGGAGACGCTCGATCTGGTGGCGGGGCGGCTCCGGCTCGACCTGGAGATGAAGCAGGCGGGGATCGAGCGGGAGGTGCTGACCATCCTCGGCCGCTACAAAGAGGCGACATGGGCGATCTCGTCGTTCGATTGGGAGATCCTACGCACCGTTCACGAGCTGGATCGCGGGGCGCCGCTCTGGCCGCTGGCGGTGCGGACGGACGAGGCGCTTTTCGCGGTGGCGCGGGAGCTCGCGGCGCCGGCGGTGGCCCTGGCGGCGGCAGTGGTGGACGGAGACGTCGCGGAGCGCTGCCGGGCGGCGGGATTAGCGATCATGGTCTGGACGGTGAACGAGGTGGAGGAAGCGCGGCGGGTGCGGGACCTGGGAGCGGCGGCGCTCTGCACCGATTTCCCAGAGGCCATCCAGGCGGGGCTAGACGGTAGAGGATCGCCATGAGGTCGGGGGCGGCATGCGGGGTTGGGCTGGTGTATTTCTTGCGCTCGGGGATGGGTGAGGCGAGCCGGCGATGAGCGACCCGCGACGACATGTGAGCCATCCGGAACGTTTGAGAGGAGCAGGACGATGAGCACGGGGCGGTGGGATCCGCGGAACGACTTGATAAGCCTGCGGGATGCGATGGGCAACCTGCTCGAAGAAGGCGTCGTGCATGCGCGGGGGGCCGGCACGCAATCGGCGGCACCGGCGGGTTTGCCGGTGGACATCCGGGAGACACCGGAGGCATTTACGGTCACGGCGTCGGTGCCTGGTCTGCAGCCAGAGGACGTGGAGATCACGATCCTGGGCGACACGCTGCGGATCAGCGGAGCGCAGCCGGAGGCCGCGGCGCAGGCGGCTGAGACGGGACGTTGGATTATCCGGGAGCGACGCGTTGGTCCCTTCGAGCGGACGGTCCGACTGCCGACAACGGTGCGGTCGGGGGATGCGGACGCTGAGTTCAAGGAAGGTGTGCTAACGGTGACGTTGCCGAAGACGGAGGAGGCGAAGCCGCGCAGCATTCCAGTCCGGCCGAACCAGCAGGGAGCAGACAAGGCGCGGTAGGCGCGCGTTGTGTCCTAGGACTTCGGCGGAACGCCACCGTTAGACGACCCAGTCGGGGTCGTGGGCCACGAGTCAGGCTGCGTCGAAGGATCGCGTATCGAATAGAGGCGGCTGGTTCACGAACTAGAACCGGAGGCCGACGGGGTTCGGCGTGCGGGCAACAGCGACGCCACGGCCGCGAGCGAGTCGGCACGGCCTGGGTTTGGGCGGGATTGTCGATCGTCAGGGCTGATCGTGGGAAGGTGCCATGCGCGAGGGGCTGCTCTTCGTGTCGAGCAACGCGGGGAAGATCGGGGAGGTGGTGGCAATCCTCGGCCGGCCGGTGGAGCGGCTCGATCTCGATCTGCCGGAAATCCAAGCGCTTGAGGTGGACGAGGTCGCGCGGCACAAGGCGCTGACGGCGTTCGAGCGCGCGGGGCGGCCGGTCGTTGTCGAGGACACGGGGCTCTACATCGAGGCGCTGGGCGGGTTGCCCGGCGCGCTGGTCCGCTGGTTTCTCGGGACGATTGGTGCGGGCGGGATTTGCGACCTGATTCCAAGGGGCGCGGACCGCGCGGCTCGCGCGAGAACGGCCGTCGCCTACTGCGAGGGTGGGGCCGTGGAGGTGTTCAGCGGCGAGACGCAGGGCGCGATCGTGGCGGCGCCGGCCGGGCGGGGCGGGTTTGGGTGGGACCCGATCTTTCGCCCGGCTGGCGCTTCGCGAACCTTTGCCGAGATGGAGATGGCGGAGAAGACCGTGTACTCGATGCGGCGGCAGGCATTGGAGCGGTTGCGCGACCGGATGTCATCAGCGGAGTGATCGGGAAGGCGGATGGGTACGCGGGAGCGGCGCAATTGGCGGCGGCCGGCGCCTCTCGCCTCGTAAAGCTCTCACCGCCTACTCCCGAAAGCCCTCACCCCATGGCGCCGGAAGGCCCTCACGCCGTTGCCCCGATTAGCCCTCACGCCGTTGCCCCGATTAGCCCTCACCCCCTGCCCCCAAAAGCCCTCACCCCCTGCCCCCTCTCCCGATGCGCGGGAGAGGGGATTTTGGCTGCGCAAGGTCGGCGGGAGACCCGCTGATCACACAGTATTGGCAGGACGTGGCCAGGGACGCTCGACCAAGCAACGGGTGTGACAGCATCCTGGGCGGCGATCGGATGCTGACGCGAGACGGCGGACATCCGGTGTGCGACGGAGGGGGGGGGGCGATCGGGGGGCAGCTCGTATCCTCGCACCGCGCAGGCGCGGGTTCTCGCTCACCCTGGGGTTCAGATGAATGCTCGCTCGCTACCTGAGCGGCAAGTCGGGCTCCTCGTCCGGGGTGCCGCTACGGGTGTGGATGGTCTGATCGGAGCCATCCGCACGGAGTGGTCGGGCGGGGATTGACAGCAAAACGGCAGGGGCGTATATCGGGTGTAGGACTTGTTACAAGATAGGATGCAGGTCACGGGGTGCGTTGACCGCGCGGCCGGTCGCGGGGCTCCGGGTCTGGGTTGGTTTCATCGCATCCCCTGGAGGCATGAGCAGGGACGAGAACCGTTTCGACGCCCTCGCCGTTGCCGTGTCCGGTTCCGGAACGTCGCGACGCCAGGCGCTCAAGGCGCTGGCGGGCGCGGCCATCGGGGGACTGCTCGCTCAATTCAGGTTGGACCGAGCGGCGGCAGGGGACTGCCGGCCGTTGGATAGCGCTTGCGGGCCGTCTTTATCGAAGCGCCACGGACGACCGGCGCCGTGCTGCTCTCATTTTTGCTACCACGGGGTGTGCGACTGTCCACCAGGAAAGAGCCGGTGCGGCGGAGTCTGTATTGGCCCGGACGATGTTTGCGCCGACTGTTTGGGGCTCGACGCACCGTGCGACTCGAGCGGCCAGTGCTGCGACGCGCTGATCTGCCGCGGCAGCGAGGCGGGCAACGTCTGCGCCTGCGGTGACGGCCAGGTGGCATGCGAGGGTCGCTGTGTCGACACCGCGACCGATCCGGCCAACTGTGGCGCCTGCGGCAACCCTTGTGCCGAGGGGCAGGTCTGCGTCAACGGCGGGTGCTGCTTAGGTGCGGGGCGCGGGTGCGACAATGACGGCTGCTGCTCCGGCACGTGCTGTGCCGGCATTTGTTGCCCGGATGGGGACGTCTGCGCCCTGACGCCTCGCGGCCAGACGGAGTGCTGCAGGCCGGCTGGTCGAAGGTGTGGCGACGATTGCATCCCTCCGGGAGACAGTGGTAGCGCGTGCGCGGGAGCCCATTTCTGCAGCGGGCGCTGCGTGGACGGGCTCTGCGCCTGAGGTCATCCAGGCGCAAACGTTAGGTCGGACCCGGACGGGAGACGGCCCGGCGGGCGGAAATTTGCGTCGCCAGGCAGGGACTGGGAAGCTCTCGCCGACGCGCGATGAGCCGTCCGAGCCGGTCCAGCGTTGGCGAGTTCGACACGTCGGCAGCGGGAATGACGAAGAGATGGTCGACCAAACGCGATGAGGGGGACGGATCGCTCCGTCCCCCTGGCTAGGCTCGTCGCAATCTCGTTAGCTGACGAAGGCGAAGTTGCCGTCGCCACCGCTGGCATCGGAGATGGCGACACCGCCATCCGCCGAAATGTCCAGGTTCGTCGAGGTGGTGACGTCGCCACCATCGATGGCGACCGCGCCATTCGCGGTGTTGCCGCCGTCGATCTGGCTCCCCGCGTTGTCGCCGCTATTGACATCGCCGAGGCTGACCGAGCCGCCGTTCGCGTTAGAATCTGCCGTGCCACCGTTGCCCGCCGCTGCTGTGTCCGCCATCGTGAGCGCTCCCTTCGTCGTGGTCGAGGCGGCCAGACCGTTCTGGCTCTGTCGCTAGTACACCAGGCATCACCCCGCCTGGCTGCCGAGCCGGTGACAGGGGGCTGGTCAAATCGGGAACAGCTGCCAAGAGGCGGGGCGCGTTGCGTCCCGGCTCATCCAGGGCGACGATGAGATAGGATGCGCGGATTGGGACGAGTTGAGATGATGGAAGCGAGGGCTAGCGGACGTGAGCGACATCCCCAGAGGCGAGGACGAACACCGGCGCCGTTACCGTCTCGTTGGGGATCATGGCCCCGGCGTCGCGCACGTCGCGGACCTGGCTGCACCCTACGCGCTTGGGGCGTTGGACGGCACTGAGCGCGAGGTGGTCGAGCGGCATGTGCCGCTGTGTCCCGCGTGCGCCAGGTTAATCGCGCGGGAGCAGGGAACCGTCAGCTTCTTGGCGTACGCCACGGTCGCCAGCAGTCCCGACCCTGACGTGAAGCTGTCGCTCCTAGCGCGGATCGCTCACGTTGATAGCGAGTCCCGCCCGGCGGCGAGCCCGCGAGCGACGGGGTACCAGCCGCGCCACGTCGGTCCGGCGTTGACGATCCCGGCGTCGCGGTCGGTCGCCAGCTCCAGCGCGCTGGATGGCAATCTCGGGCACGGCTCCCGGTGGCGGCTGCCGCAATCTGGGGCGTGGACCGGCTGGCCGACGGTGTTTCTGACGGTACCGCTGTTGGTGGCACTCCTCGCGACCGGGACGTGGGCCGTGCAGTTGAAGGCGGAGGCGAACGAGCGGGAGGCGAGGGCGAACAGCTTCGGCGCGACACTGGAAGAAGCCTTGACCGCCGGTAACGCGCACTTTGAGCTGGCCCCCAGCCAGGGGGCCCCGGAGGCGAAGGGGTGGATCGTGACGAACGCGACCGAGCGAGAAGCGACGTTCTTCATGAAGAACGCGGAGAGCCGGGCCGGGCAGGTTTACGAACTGCTCGGTTATGGAGACGGCGAGGCCGTTTCCCTGGCGACGGTCAAGCTGGACGAACGGGGGCGGGGCACGACAGCGTTCCCACTCACGCACCCGTTGACAAACTATCGATTTCTCCGCGTGAAGGCGTCACCGGCCGACTCCGGCAGGACCGACTCCAGCGCGGGGGGCAATGCCCTCTGGCTCCGCCTGACGACCCCAACGGCGATACCCACAGCCGGAGTGCCGACGCGGGTCCCCTGAATCCAAACGCGGAGCGCACCGGTACGTGATCGGTCGGAAACGCTGACGGCGCGTCCGGTCGTGGGCGTGGCGTAGTGACGAGGCTGAGGCTCCACAGCAGCTTCGGACACAGGGTCGGACCCTTGCCAGCGACGGTTCTCGGGCCATCCGCGTCTCGGTGCGCGGCACCAAGCGCCAGGTTTCGCGGGGCCGGGCGAAGGGGACGACAGAGCACTGGTTAAGCTTGACGCGTCCCCACGGCGCGAGGGCCACGCTACGATTCCGGTAGATCGCGGGGCGGTGGACTGCGCTTGTCCGCTCGGTATTTGGGGCGGTACGGGCGGCGTTCCGCCGACGGGCGCAGCAAGCAGCGCCCCTACGGACGGCTCGTCGCGGCGACGAGCGTGAGGAGGCGCTCGACGTCAACGGGTTTCGGGAGCGGGATGACCCCGGCGGGCGAGGGAACGTCGTCGCGGGCGCCAAGGAGAACGATCGGCGTCTCCCACTCGCGCAAGCGGCGAGCTAGCGTCCCTCCGTCGAGGCCGGACAACTCCGCGTCGGCGACAACGACGTCGGGCCGCCTCACGCCAACGGCGCGCAGGGCGGACGTGCCGTCGGCGGCGCAGCGGACGTCGTGACCTTCGAGGGCGATAAACTCGGCCAGTAGGTCAAGGACGACAGCGTCGTCATGGGCGATCAGCACCCTCCGCCCGGCCGGAGCCGGGTCATCACTGGCAATCGTCGGCGACGGGCTGCCACGCTGCGGCATCCACCACGTCGTTCCCGACTCGACGGCATTGATCCGGTGGTCCACCTCTTCACCCTCCCCAGTGACGCCTCGTGACCCCACGCGTCCGTGTTTCTAACGCCTCCACACCGGTCGGGGTGGTAAAGGCCGATTGGCCATGCGGTTCCGCGGTGTCTCGCGGGGCGCCGATGGGTGTGTCCCCGAGCGTGTGGAGGACGCTGCGAGCAAGCCACCAGCGAGGACTCCGGCGGGCGAATTCTCCGCACGGACCGGCGACGAGCCCGTCCATGCACCAACTAGTGCAGGTGGCGGGCCACGGTTCTTCAGAGTTCCTGTCATCGGCCCAACGCGGGCGAGGAATCGGCTCGCTTTTGCTATGCTGGGGTCTCCAGAGCGATGACGTGGCGATGCGGTTTCACGACGGCGGGCTGAAGATGGACTTGCGTGTCGCGGCGCCCGCTGACGTGGCGTACGGTCGGACATCGGCCGTCGTCGTGGTCGCGAGCTTGACGGCGCTCTTTCTCGTCTCCGTCCTGGCGTCTCGCCCGTGGAGACCCAGGGGAGGCGGGCTCCGGCGGGTAGCCCAGACGTTCTCGATCATGAGCTTGGTCGGGGTCGGCTGCCTGGGGTACCTGGCGGCGACGAGAGTCGATCGGACACCGGAGATCGGCGAGCCGTTGCGGAGCGGGGCCGACGTCGACGCCTACTTCGCGAACCACCCCGCCGCCGCGTCTAGCGGGGCCGCCTTTAGCGAAATCCGCATTCCAACCGGGGTGTTTCTGCAATCGATCAAGTTCGGCGGCGCGAACGACGTCGACGTCTCCGGGTACGTCTGGCAGAAATATGCCGATACGGTGCCTACTGAGATCAAACGAGGATTCGTGTTGCCGGAAGCGGACGCTGGGGCTTCCAGCGTGAGCGAGGCGTATCGGTTCACGGTCGACCACGTTGAAGTGATCGGTTGGTACGTCAACACGACGCTCCGCGAGACGTTCGATTACCGTCGCTATCCATTCGACCGGCAGGACGTGTGGTTACGGTTGTGGCATCCGGATCTCGACCGGCGGGTGGTGCTGGTCCCGGATTTCGCCTCGTTTCCCGACGTGAGCCCGGCGTCGCGTCCTGGTCTGGAAAGCCAGTTCGTGCGTCAGGGCTGGCACCCTGCATACACGGCGTTTAGCTACGCCAGCAACGCGTACAACACCTCATTCGGCTATGGAAGGCAGCCGGCACCGGAGGGGTACCCGGAGCTGTACTTCAGCGTCGGTCTGAAGCGGGATTTCGTTCGCCCGCTGCTGGAGAACATCATTCCCCTGATCGTCGTCCTCGCCTTGTTGTTCTTTGCCCTGAGGCTGAGCGGTCAGGACGCGACCGAGTGGGAGCGTGGTCCGTTCGAGCCACTGGATACGCTCGGCTACTGCGTGGGGCTTCTGTTCGTCGTTCTGCTCGAGCACACGCACATTCGCGGCGCCATTCCGCCGGAGCAGATCGCCTACCTGGAAAGCCTGGTGTTTATCTCGTAGGTGGCGATCCACCTGGTGGCGGTCAACGCGGTGTTGGTCGCGACGCGGCGCGATCTCACGCTGATCACCTACAAGAACAATCTTCTACCGCGATTGTTCTATTGGCCGTTCGTTCTCGGGCTGTTACTGGTTCTGACGCTGATCGTGCTCTTCCTATAGGCCGGGGCCGCTGGCAAACCGCAATCCGTGGGACCAGGAGGTGATCCGAGACCCGCGGTCCAGCTACGAGACGGTGAGGGTTCCAACCATGCCAGCGGCTTTGTGCCCCGGCACGTCGCAGTAGTACTCGTACGTTCCCACCGGAGCGTTCAACGTGACCTGCTTGGTCTCGCCAGGCACGACGTCGACGCTGATGTGCAGGGTGTCGATGGTGAAGTTATGGAGCGCGACGCCGGTGTTGCGGAGGGTGACGACGACAGGCGTGGTGGCGGGAATCGCGAAGCTCTTGGGTTGAAACGCGATGTCTACCAGGTCGACGGTGACGGCCGGTTGCCCCGGCGCGGGAGAGGCAGCGGCAACGGGGGTGGCGGGGGGAGGTGACGCGGGCGGCGTCGCCACCCTCGGTGCGGGAGACACCGCCGCGCCAACGAGAACGTCAGCGGCGGAGGGAGGCGGCGCGCTGTAGTAGGTCTGGAGATAGCGGGTGATCTTGGCGGCGTCGGCATCGCTGACGGGCGCGCCGTACGACTGCCGCATCTTGTCGACTTCTTTGGCCCACTGGTCCTTGCTGAATCCGTCGTGGGTGACGATTGGCTTCAAGGTGTGGCAGAGGGTGCAATTCGCGCCGACGACGTCGGCGTCCTGACCCGCCTTGAGGCGGACGCCGGTCGCGAACGGGAGCGCGACGGCGGTCGGTGCCGGGTCTGCCGGCTGGGCTCCCGCGCCAGGCGAAACGCGGAACGTAACGCCAGCGAAGATCAGCACGCCGGCAGCCGCGAGGAGGACAAGCCCGTGGCTGGTTGATCGTCTCATCTCGGACCCCGAGCAGGATGGAGGCGAAGGTGCGCGACGCGTTCCAGTTCTTTCCGTCCACGTCGAGCGCTTGGGTGGCGCCGTCGGCGCTGGTCGCCCGGCTCAGCACCGGAAACTGGCCCTTGGCGGCGACGCGGACCGTCTGGTGCCAGACACGCCAGACGTAGGGACCGACGGGCGGCTCGATTTGAACCGGCTGCCAACTTGACCCGCCGTCGACACTCGTCTCGACCTTCGCGATGCCCTGGCCGGCGTCCCACGCCAGGCCTCGCAGGGAGACGGCTTGACCGACAGGGACGCGGGTGCCGTCGGGGGGGTCGGTAATCAGGGAGTAGGTCAGGAGGCGGTCCTCCCCGGCGGGGCCCTCCGACCAGTCGGCGGGGTCCCAGGTGGCGCGGATCTCGATGGTCTCGACCTGTTTCACCCAGCTTGGAGCGTAGGTGCCGGGGACGATCACCCGGAGGGGATAGCCGTTCCAGAGCGTGAGGTCCTCGCCATTCATCGCATAGGCGAGCATGGCCTCGGGATGAAGCATCGACGCCAGCGCGTACGTCTGGACGTACTTGCCCTTCTTGCGGGCGATCGTCGTGCCGTAGGGACGAAAGGTGACGAGCTTGGCATCGGGCTTGATGCCGGCCGCTTCCAGGACCGATCGCATGCTGGCGCCCGTCCAGCGGGCGCAGGAGAGGTCTCCTTTCGTCCAGGGCACACCCGCGACTACCGGACGGAAGAGACCGTCGCCGAAGCCCGCGCACTGGCCCACGGCCCCGGACTCGACTTTGGGTAGGCTTCGGAGGTCGTCCAGGGTAAGGGCAATCGCGTGTTCGGCCTGCTCGCCGCCGACCTGAAGGCGCAGTTGATCGGGCGCGATCTGGGCGGGGCTGGCCTCCCGGTAACGGACATAGTAGTAGGCGTTATCGGTGAAGGGATAGTGCTCGGTCCCGATCAGGTGGGGCGTCGGCGTCTCGTAGTTTGGGGGAATGTCGTAGACCTGCCCCATCGGCGCCTTGCCGGGGAGCGCGACGAGCGGATACGGCGTACCGGTGGGCTGGGGAAGCTGGTCCGCGGTTTTGGGCAGGAGCGGCACCGAGGCAATGCCGCCACGCGGTCGGAGAAGAGAGCCGGCGGCGGCACCGAGGGCGCCACCCAGCATGTCGCGTCGCTTCACGATACCCCCTGTCATCCGCCGCGAGCCGGTTCATCGGGGCGGCGATCGTTTTGTTCCACGGACCAGGCGCCGATCATCGCCAGGCGATGCGGATCGAGCGCCGGCGACCTACGTCGAGGAACCGCGGGCGCGCTCGGCGGCGCGCTCGATGGCGCGCCGGGCGTAGACGCCGACGAGGTGACGACGGTACTCCTCGGAGGCGTAGAGGTCACCGTTCAGCTCCAAACCATTGGGCGCGGCCTGGGAGGCTTGTCCGATGGTCTCGGATGTCAGAGGCTGACCGGCGAGAGCCTGTTCGGCGGCCGTGGCGCGAGTCGCCTTCGAGGTGGCGCCGGTAACGGCGATGCGCGCGGTTTGGCAGGTATCACCGGCGCCGAGGGCGAGGACGGCGGCGACGCCGACGACGGCGTAGCCCGAAGCCGGGTGACGGTGCTTCTCGTAGGCCATACCGGTCCGGTCGGCGAGCGCCGGGAAGGTGATGGCGGTGATGACCTCATCCGGGGCGAGGGCGGTGGTCAGAAGATCCACGAAGAGATCGTCGGCGGCGATGGTGCGCTCGCCGTTCGGACCGACAGCCGTAATCTGTCCCCCGAGGGCGAGGACGACGGCGGTGAAGTCCGAGGCGGGATCGGCATGGGCGAGGGAGCCACCGAGCGTGCCGCGGGCCTGGACCTGCGGATCGCCGACGTTGTTGGCAGTCTCGGGAATGATCGGTAGCCGCGACCCCAACTCCTGGGAGTCGATCAGTTGCCGGTAGGTGGTCATCGCGCCGACGCGGACGTCACCATTGACGGAGATCCCCCGCAAATCGTCGATACGGTTGAGGTCGATCAGCGCAGCCGGGGAGGCGAGCCGGAGCTTCATGGCCGGGAGGAGCGAGTGCCCGCCGGCGAGGATTTTGGCGTCGGGATTCTGTTGGAGGTGTTGGACAACCTCCTGCACGCTGCCGGGGCGGTGGTACTCGAACTGATTCGGAAACACGGGTGTTGCCTCCCTTTCGTGGTCCTCTCGTCAATGCCGCCGCGAAACCCGTTCGCCCCCGGCGACGCCGCTGCTCATTTAACCCATTGTGGGCGCTCGCATCGCGCGCCAGACCTTCTCTGGAGTGATCGGCATGTCGATGTGCTGGACGCCGAGGTGGGAGACGGCATCGATGACGGCGTTGGCGACGGCTGGGGTCGAGGCGATGGTGCCAGCCTCGCCCGCGCCCTTGACCCCCATTGGGTTCGTCGGCGAGGGAGTGACGGTTCGCTCGAGCTCGTAGGCCGGGACCATGCTCGCCTTCGGGATCGCGTAGTCGTTCATCGTGCCGGTGACGAGCTCCCCCTGATCGTTGTAGACGGCGCCCTCGTAAAGGGCTTGGGCGAGACCCTGAGCGATCCCGCCGTGAATCTGACCATCGACAATCAAGGGATTGATGACATTGCCGACGTCGTCGACGGCAACGTACCGGCGAAGGTCGATCTCGCCGGTCTCCTTGTCGACCTCGACGACGCAGACATGGGTGCCGAAGGGGAAGGTGCAATTCGGCGGGTCGTAGTAGGTCGTCTCGTCGAGGTACGGCTCCATCCCCTCCGGCAAGTCGTAGGCGACGCTCGCCTGGAGGGCGATATCCTGGATCGTCTTGACGCTGTCCGGCGAGCCCTTGACGTAGGCCTTGCCGTTCTCCCAGACGATGTCTTCCTCGGCGGCTTCCAGCATGTGGGCGGCGAGCTTCTTCGCTTTCTCCCGGACTTTGGCGACCGTTTTGTAAATCGCGGTGCCGCCCACGGCAGCGGAGCGACTTCCATAGGTGCCGAAGCCGAAGGGGGTGCCCTGCGTATCGGAATGCTGAATCTCGATATCATCGTAGGGCACGCCGAGCTCGTCGGCGACGAGTTGGGCGAAACTGGTCTCATGACCTTGGCCGTGCGGAAGCGAGCCGGTCGTGACGACGACCTTACCGGTCAGATGGACCCGGATATTGGCGCTCTCCCAGAGACCAGCACCCCAACCCTCGCCCGGTAAGCCGATCCACTTCGAGGGCGCCACGCCGCAGACTTCGACATAGGAGGAGAGACCGACACCGATCAGCTTGCCGGCGCCGTTTTGGCGATTCGCGGCTTGCTCGCGCTTCAAGCCCTCGTAATCAACCAGGGCGAGGGCGCGATCGAGGGCCGGCTCGTAATCCCCACTGTCGTAGGGGAGCATGCCGATGCCGGTGTCGTAGGGGAAATCGCCAGGTTGGATGAAGTTGCGGCGCCTGACGTCGGCCGGGTCGAGGCCGGTCGCGTCGGCGACGAGATCGCAGACACGCTCGATCACGAACGCGGCCTCCGGGCGGCCCGCGCCGCGATAGGCATCGACCATCGCGGTGTTGGTGTAGACGCCGGTGACGTCGACGTGGATATTTGGAATCTTGTAGCAGCCGGCGATCATTCGGCCGTAGAGGGTGGTTGGGATGCCGGGCGCGATCGTCGAGAGATAGGCGCCGAGATTGGCCAAGGTCGTGACCTTGAGGGCGGTGATGCGGCCATCCGGTTCCGCGCCGATCTCGACGTCGGTGAGGTGGTCGCGGCCATGGGTGGTCGAGAGGTAGTTTTCCGATCGGTCCTCGAAGAACTTGACGGGGCGGCCGAGCTTCTTCGCCAAGGAGAGCATCAATGACATGTCGAAGTAGCAGAAGATCTTGCAGCCGAAGCCGCCGCCGACGTCGGGGGCGATGACGCGAATCTGCTGCTCGGGGATGCCGAGCACGAACGCGGCGTTGAGAAGTCGCATGACGTGTGGCGCCTGGGAGGTCGTCCAGAGGGTGTACTCGTCGGTGCCGGCGTCGTAGCGCCCGATGGCGCCGCGCGTCTCCATCGCGGTTGGGATCAGGCGCTGATTGACGATCGCCTGGCTGACGCGGACGGGAGCCGCGGCGAGGGCGGCGTCGACCACCGCCGCGACTTTGCCACAGGTCCACTGCATGACAACGTTGTTCGGTGCATTTTCGTGAAGCTGCGGCGCGCCTGGTTCGGTCGCCTTCTTCGCGTCAACGACGACCGGGAGCTCCTCGTAGTCGACCTGGATCGCCTCCAGGGCATCCTCGGCCTGGTAGGGACTTTCGGCGACGACGACCGCGACGGGGTCACCAACCTGGTGGACCTCGTCGATGGCGAGGACGCGAGGCGTGTTGACGTTGTTGGTGACTCCACCTGCTTGCCAGGCACAGGGGAGCGGGTTGAGCTCCTTGAAGTCCTCGCCCGTGAAGACACCGAGGACGCCGGGCATCGCGGCCGCCCGCGTCGTGTCGATCGAGCCGATGCGGGCGTGAGCGTACGCGGAGCGGAGAATGGCGGCATGGGTCAAGCCGGGCAGCTTGACATCGTCCAAGAAGGAGCCAGCCCCGGTCATGAGCCGGGGGTCTTCGCGTCGCTTGAGGGGTTTACCAACCAGTTTTTCCGGGGCCTCGATCGTCGCGCTCATGCGTGATCCCCCGTGATGTCGTCATCGACGGTCAGGCACCGTTGCCTGACCCAGGCGCGCGAACTCCGGTGCTAGCGGGTTTGGTCATCGCTCTCACCGGCCAGCTCGCCGCCCCAATCGCCAACCGTCTGGGGGTCGTGGGGCGGCGCGTCGGACGGCGCGAAGCCGTTGCCACTCGCTCCGGCAGGAGCGGGAGCGGCATCGCCTCGGAGTTGTCCAGCCGCGTACTGAACGGCGCGGACAATATTGTGATAGCCGGTACACCGGCAGAGGTTGCCTTCGAGGGCGTGGCGAATCTCCGCCTCGGTCGGGTTCGGATTGCGCTTGAGGAAGGCGTGGGAGGACATGATCATGCCGGGGGTGCAGAAGCCGCATTGGAGACCGTGCATCTCCCAGAATCCTTGCTGGACGGGATCGTAGTGACCGTCCTTGGCCAGCCCCTCGATCGTGGTGATCTCCCCGCCATCGGCTTGGACGGCGAGGACGGTGCAGCTCTTGACCGACTCGCCGTTGAGATAGACGACGCAGGCGCCACACTGGCTCGTGTCGCAGCCGACATGGGTGCCGGTCAGGCCAAGGTTCTCGCGGAGAAAATGGACGAGCAGGAGCCGGGGCTCGACCTCGGCCGCGTACTCGACTCCGTTGACTGTGGTGCGCACGGCCATTTTCGCCGGTGCCGTCATCGTGTCCGCCATGACCATCCGCTCTCCTTCGCTCCCGCGCCGCCGCGCCGGCAACGCCGCCGGGCGGTTTTCTCCTCTATCGCGACCTGGCACGCGCCGGGGACGCATTGCCGGTGGAACCGCCGCCGGCGTCCGCGAGCCGTGATGTTACGCCGGGGTCCGACCCCGATCGAGCGAGCGAGAGTATACCGCCGTGATTGCGGCCTGTCTGCATCGGGGGTGCTGCGCGGCCGCCGCTCTTCGGTAGCGGGGAGCGCATTCAACGATACGCGGCCCGGATCAGATCGTAGGAGAAGGGTCGCCCGTCTGGGAGCGTGATGCCGGCATCGGTGAACGGGACACGGTTCTCGTCATCGGGATCATAAAGGCGAGTTGGGAAATTGAGGAGCATGGCGGGAGCGTCGCTCGTGACGACCAAGCCGTGAAGGGTGCCGGGCGGGATGGTGACAACGAGGGGGGCGGGGTGATCTGGTCCGGCGGCGAGCTCGACGAGCATCACCTGGCCCTGAGTGGCGGAACCGGGACGGGCGTCGGCGATGGGGACGACGATTCGTCCCAAGAGGCAGGCGAAGCGGTCCGTCTGGCGGCGGTGGAGATGCCAACGATCCTCGTCGCGGGCAACGCCAGGGGCGGTCGTCGAGGTGTAGGCCTGGGCGAAAGGGAGCTCGTCGCCAAAGAGATCGTTCCAGTCGGCTCGCAAGAGCTCGGTCAGGGTGCCGCGCGGATCACGGTTCACTCGTAAGTCGCGCAGGATGACACCAGCAACAGCGGGCGGAGCGGAGGCGTCGCGGACGAGGAGGGCGCTGATGTCGGAACCGGCGGGCGACAGGTTAGCCCCACGGGCTGGGCGGGTCATCGGGTGGCACCGGCGGCGGGACCAGTCGCCGCCAAGCGCCAACCGTACTGCCGGTCATAGTAGTCGGCGAAGGCGTTGCCGTCTCCACGGATCGCCTGCCACCACTCTGGGTGGGAGACGTACCAGTCGACGGTGTCAGTCAGCGTCTGGGTGAAGTCCCGGACTGGCGCCCAGCCAAGCTCCCGGCGGAGCTTGGAGGGATCGAGGGCGTAGCGGCGGTCATGACCGGGGCGATCGGGGACGTGCGCGATGAGGGAATCCGGCTTGCCGAGGCGATCGAGGATGGCGTGGACGACGTCGAGGTTGGGCCGCTCGTTGTCTGCGCCGACGTTGTAGGTCTCGCCGGAGCGGCCGCGCCGGAGGACAAGGTCGATGGCGGCGGCGTGATCTTCGGCGTGGAGCCAGTCGCGGACCTGCAAGCCGTCGCCGTAGACGGGTAGCGGCAAATCCTGGAGGGCGTTGGTCACGAAGAGAGGGACGATTTTCTCGGGGTACTGGCGGGGACCGATCGTGTTGCAGCCCCTCGTCACCACAACGTCGGTTTGGTACGAGACGGCGTAGGCCCGGCACATCAGCTCCGCGCCGGCCTTGCTCGCGGCGTACGGCGACCTGGGGAGCAGCGGATCGTCCTCAACCGAGTGGCGGCCGGCCGCGACATCGCCGTAGACCTCGTCGGTGCTGACCTGGAGAATGCGACGACCGTGGCGGCGGGCGGCGTCGAGGAGGGTCATGACCCCGATGACGTTGGACCGGGCGAAGGCAGCCGGGTCGAGGAGGGAGCGATCGACGTGGGTTTCGGCGGCGAAGTTGACGACGGCGTCGCCGTCGCGGAGCAGCCCGTCGACCACGTCCGCGTCGGCGATATCGCCGTGGACGAAGCGGTGACGGGGGTTGTCGCGGACATCATCCAAATTGGCTGGATTACCGGCATAGGTCAGGGCGTCAAGGGTGACGACGTCGTCCTCCGGATGGCGGGCGAGAACGTGACGGACGTAGGCGGAGCCGATGAAGCCAGCGCCACCGGTAACCACAATGCGCACGGATTAACCCTCCTGCGACCGTCGATCAGAGCGCGGCCCTGATGGGGGATCGATACCAAGCTCGGCGGCGAGTGCCGGGGCGTACGCGGTCAAGGCATCGGACCAAGGGCGGAGCCGAATCCCGAGGGCGGCGGCGCGCCGATTGGCGAGCGTGCTATCGGCTGGCCGCGTGGCTGGGAGCGGGTACTTGGCGAGAAAGGCGGCGGTGGTCGTCGGGCGAACGGCACCCGGGTCGAGACCAGCGGCGGCGGCGGCGCACCGCGCGAGAGCATAGCGCGTCGTCCGGCCCTCGTTGGCGAGGTGGAAGAGGCCGGCGGCGCCGACGGCGACGAGCGCGACGAGGGCTTCGGCGAGGTCGCCGGCGAAGGTCGGCGAGCCGGATTCATCGTCGACCACCTCGATTGCGCCGCGATCACGAAGCACCGTCAGGACGGTGCGTGGGAAGTGTTTCCCAGGTCCCCCATAGAGCCAGGCCGTCCGGGCTACGGCGAAACGCGGATCGGTCTCCAGAACGGCGCGCTCGCCAGCGAGCTTTGACCGTCCATAGACGGAGAGCGGGGCAGGCGGCGCGTCCTCGTCATACGGAGCGCCGCCGTCCCCAGCGAAGACGAAATCGGTGCCGACGGCGACGAGGTAGGCGTTGGCTTCCTGGCTGGCGGCGGCGACGTGGCGAGCGCCTAGGTTGTTGACGGCGTCCGCGCGCGCCGGGTCTCGCTCGGCGCCGTCGACGTCGGTGTAGGCCGCGGCGTGGACGACGGCGTCGGGAGCGGCTGTCACCAGGGCGTCGCGGATGGCGGACTGGTCGGCGATATCGGCGACGAGGTCGACGCCCGGCCCTGAATGCGCGCCAAGGCCAAAGACCGTCGCGCCGGCCTCGGCCAGCGCGCGCAGCAGATAGCCACCAAGCTGGCCACCGGCGCCGGTGACCAGAACCCGTTGGCCCTCGACGGCGCTCGTCCCGACCGGCGCCACGCCTACCCGCTCGTCCATCAGATGATATCGACCAGCGAGTGATCGCCAACCATGAGGCGGATCGCCTGGGGCTTCAACGGCGAACGCTCGACGACGACCTCGCGTCCAATCAGCGAATCGGCGATGCGACGGTCGACGTTGCGGATGGTGCTCTTCTCCAGGACGATCGAGTGCTCGATCTCGCAGCGCGTCAGCTCGCAGCGGGGACCGATGGCGGTGAAGGGACCGACGTAGGCATCGACCAAGATGGACCCAGAACCAATGATCGCCGGGCCGCGAACGGTGCTGCCACGGATGCTGGCGCCGGGTTCGACGACGACGGCGCCGACGATGGTTGAGTCGGCATCGACCTCCCCTTCGATGCGCCGCGTCAGGGTCGCCAGGACCAGGCGATTCGCTTCAAGCATGTCGTCCTTTTTGCCGGTGTCGATCCAGTCATCGTCGATAACGGCGGAGCGGACGGCGTAGCCGGCGTCGACGAGGCCCTGGATGGCATCGGTGATTTCCAGCTCGCCGCGAGCGGAGGGAACAAGGCTGGGGATCACGGCGTGGACCTCGGGACCGAAGAAGTAGACACCGATGACGGCCAAATCGGAGACCGGCTCACGCGGCTTCTCGACCAGCCGGGCGACACCACCGTGCTCGTCGAGGATGGCGACGCCGAAGGCGGATGGGTCATCGACGCGCTTGAGGAGGATTTGCGCGGCGGCGCCGTCGGCGGCGAAGCGAGCGGCGTGGGCAGCGATGCCGCCCTTGAGGAAATTGTCGCCGAGAAACATACAGAAGGGGTCATCGCCGAGCCAATCGCGTGCGGTCAAGATGGCGTGGGCGAGACCGAGGGGGGCGGTTTGCGGGAGATAGGAGATCCGGGCACCGAACGCCTCGCCGTCACCAACGGCGGCACGAACCTGGTCGGCGGTATCGCCAGTGACGATGCCGATCTCGGAGATGCCGGCGGCGACGAGCTGTTCGAGAGCGTAGAAGAGGACGGGTTTGTTGGCGACGGGGACGAGCTGCTTGGCCCCAGTCGCGGTCAGGGGGCGGAGACGCGAGCCCTTGCCACCGGCGAGGACTAGACCTTTGAGTGTTCGCGTCGGGATTCGGCGCGACGGGGCCGGCGCCCCGACGACCGCGCTCGCCGCTTCCCCCATGACCCGCTCCTCCCGCGCAGCCGCGCCCGGTTCCAGACGCCCTGGCCGCCCGGGCCTTCCCACCTCGTCGCGGAGGTTCGCCGCCGCTCTCAGAATCGTAGCATCAGTGGCGTGGCCGTGGGTTGGACGGGTTCGGTCCGGGCGGTCCACGGAACGACGTAGGGACGGCGCGATGGAGGTGATCCACGTCGGTCGCCGCGCGATCTTCGGTCGGAGAGCGTTGCCGCGGCGCGGGCGAGGCGAAGGGCACGGCCGTGGACGGGGGGTACAATGGCAGGCGTTCGCCGAGGAGGACGTGATGGTGACGGTACCCCGAGTTTGGATGTGGGCCGATTTGGAGGACGTGCCGGAGGATCAAACCGGCCAGCGCTACGAGATCATCGACGGGGAGCTGATCGTGACGCCTTCACCGGTGCCCCGGCATGAGATGCTTGCCATCGAATTGACGCTCATTTTCGGCAATTTTGTGAAAGCGGGGCGCCTCGGACAAATCTTTGGCGATCGGGTGGACGTCAAGTTAGCCGAGGGCGAGGCTCTGGTCATACCCGATCTGTCGTTCATCCGGCGGGACCGCTTGGGCATCATCGGGCCAACGGCGATAAACGACGCCCCCGACCTCGTGCTCGAAATCCTATCGCCGTCGACGCGGAGCCGGGACCTAGGCGAGAAGAGGGAGCTCTACGCGCGGAACGGCGTTAGGGAGTACTGGGTGGTCGACCCAGAGGCCGAAACCGTGACCGTCTTGGTTCAGGCTGAAGGAGGCTACGAGCCGCTACCAGAGGCCGGCGGCATTGTTCGGTCAACCGTCCTTCCTGGATTGGAGTTCGACATCGCGGCGCTCTTCGCGGAGACCGGGTAGCCGTCGCGAGGCGACCGCGCGAGGCTGGTGGCCAGGCTCATGCGAACGTTGAGGGTCCGGGCCGATCTTAATCAGGAGGAGTGTGGTGCCGCCCCCGTCGCCGGCGCAAGCGACACCAAGCGCGCCCGATGGGGCTCAGCCTTTCGGGCGACTGGTCGATGACACCAGCCCCGCCTCTGCCTCTTCGTCACGCCCGACCGCCGCGGCGACGGGACGGCGCGATCGCGTCTTTGGTGCGCTCGCCCGCTACCCGACGTTCCGGCGGCTCTGGCTCGGTGCGCTGGCGGCGTCCGCCGGGCAATGGATGCAACAGGTCAGTCTTGGCTGGCTGGCGCTGACGCTGACCAACTCGGCCGCGTTCGTCGGCTGGGTGGCGTTCGCCGCCGGTCTGCCATTTCTCGTCGTCTCGCCAGTTGGGGGCGCGCTGATCGACCGGCTCGACCGGCGACGCTTGCTCCTGACCTGCCAGACACTGGCCGCGATCGTCGCCGTCGTGGTAGCGACGGACGTCATCGGGGGCTGGGTCACGCCGTGGCACCTGCTGGTGGCCGCGTTCGCGAACGGGTCGCTGCAGGCGTTGCTGACGCCGACGCAGCAATCGCTGGTGCCAAGCCTCGTCGAACGGGTCGACCTGACGAACGCGATTGGGTTGATGAGCGCGGGTCAGAACATGACCCGGATAGCAGGTCCCTCGTTGGCCGGCATCATCATTGGCTGGGTCGGCGTGGGCGAGGCGTTCTTGCTCCAAACGGTGGCACTGGCCGTGGCCTTCGCGCTGGTGTCCCGGATCGTGATCCCTGGCCGCGCAACTGACGCGACCGCGCGACGCGGCGTCTTCGACGGCATCCGCCTGATTCTCGGCCGACCCGACTTGCGAGCGTTGTTTCTCCTCGCCTGTGTGCCAACGTTCTTCGTCTTCCCCTACATCAGCTTTCTGTCGATCTTCGCCCGGGACATCTTGCGGATCGGCGCGGGTGGACTGGGCCTCTTGATGGCGGCGTCCGGCGCGGGAGCGGTCGTGGGGTCGCTGCTCGTGGCGTCACGACGGTTGACGGCAGGAGCGGGGCGCATGGTCGTGCGGCTCACGGTGTGCTACGGCGGAGTGGTCGCCGCGATCGCCCTCTCGCGCTCGGTGTACCTTTCGCTGCCGTTGCTCTTCTGCGCTGGCCTGATTGGCGCCAGCTTCATGAGCACGAGCAACGTGCTGCTGCAACACCGGATCGCGGACGAGGTGCGGGGCCGGGTGATGGGCGCGTACCTGCTGACGTTCGGGTTGATGCCGCTCGGAGCCTTGCCGATGGGGTTCGTGGCGCAACGTTACGGCGCCCCGACCGCCATCGTGTTGGGAGCGGCAATTTCATCGGCCGTAGCGGCCTGGATCGGGCTGAAGGCAGACGGACTGCGCGATTTCTAGGAGGCGACGGCCTTCCTCCCCGCGTTCAGAGCGTGCTCAGGAATCCCCGGTGGCGAGCGCGAGATCGGGTTGATGATGTGTCTGCACGTTCGTCACGGAGGACGAGGTGTCGAGCAGTTCGTTGACAATCCGGACCGCTTCGGCTTCGAGACGTGGGGCGATCGCGGTCCCAATCTGGCTGATTTCAGCGAGCATGCGTGGCAAATCGGGGACCGGCGGCTCAAGCGGGCCGACGCGTTCGCGAAGTTGCCCGCGATACCAGGCGCCAAGCCGGCGCCGGACCTGATTCAGGGACGGAGGATCAAGGGCGCGGTCCTCGGCAAGCCGGCCGACGAGAGCGCGCAAGTCCCGATTGAGGATCGGGAGGCTCGCTGCCTGGTCCACCGCCGTGCGGGCGGCGCGGATCGTTTCGACATCGGCGTTCCATTGCAGAATCAACGCGAAGGCATTTGACGCACTTGACGCGCGGGCGATGGTCTCGGCGCGGATTGCAGGCTCGTCGATCACTAAGCGATCGCCGAGGAAGAGGAGGGGCTTGGTCGCATCCGACCAGCATCCGACGGCGGCCCGCGCGAGACGGAAGTAATAGAGCGCCGCGAGCAGGCTCCGATCGATCGTCACTGGCAGGTCGTCGACCGCCGCCAACGGCGCCATCACGGTTGCCCCGGCCACTGGTCCAAAAAATGTCGCGGCGGGCGCCGGGAGGGGCACCACTTCGTCCTCGCGCACGGTCGCGCGGACAATGCCCTGGCGGCGTCGCAGCATGAGATGAGTCAACGGATAATCGGGGCAGAGGAAGACACCGGGCACGAGCTGGGGCTCCGGGTGAACGTCGCCGAGAAGGTTTGGCAGGAGATCACGCAGCCCAAGCAGACCATCGATGACGGAAGGACTGACCTGCTTTGCGCGAGCGGTCTCGACGGAAAACTTGGCGTCCGCGGCTTGGACGGTCGCGACGCCGTCGCACGTTCCGATCAGGAGCAGGTCAGGGTTCTGCAGGCCGCGCTTGGACGCGGCGGCGGCGACCGCCGGGGTGTCATCAAGGCGGAGGACACGCTCGACATGAAGCGGAGTGGTGGAACCGGGGACGGGACGCTCGCGACCGACCCAGTCGCTGGCCCGGCTGGCGGCGAGATTGGCCCAGCGGTCACCGATCAGGTTGCTAGCGCCGCCGCGATCGGCGAGGCCCATGACCTGACGATCGAGAACAGCTGTGATCAAATCGCCGCCTGGCAGGAGCGGCGAGCGGATTACCCGATCGTCCATGCCACGCCATCTTGGGCTGCGGTCCGCCGTCCTCTCACCCGTTATCCATCCGTCACCCTGGCCGAGCCCGCGGAAGGCCGGCGTCCGACACTGGGACGCCAAAGCCATTTTTCAGGATAGAGGATACCAGGCTCGCCGGTTGCCGGGTTTCCAGGCGATGGCACGCTATCTCGCGCGTCGGAGATCCGGGGAGGGGGAATCGAGGGAGAGGGGAAGCGGAGAGGGGAAAGGGAGTGCACGGGGGGGAAGGGAGTGCACAGGGCACTCCCCTACGGGCGGCGCCGGTCGGATGACTGGAGGGGGGCGTGCCGGTGGTGATAACGATGGAACGAGGCGCGCCGGTTGGTTGGTGGTCGGCGTGAGGCCTGGCGGAGGCGCCGCCGGTGCTAGAATCAGCGTGCGGGCAGGCCCATCGAACCGTCGTGCCGCGTCGTCGACAAGGATGTGGCCCATGATGACCCAGACTCACGAGTCGTGCCTCGCGTCGCCGCTCGATCCGTTCCTTGGCTCATTCCTCCGCGAGCTCGCCGAGCTCGAAGACGGTTATTCGCCGACGTCCCACTGCGGCCCCGTCGCCGCGCGTCTCGAATGGGCACCAGCCTTCGTCGAGGCGATGTTCACGAGCGCGCGGGCTCGGGGTTTGCTCGAACCCTATCGGGCGAAAGGGGCCCGCGGCCGCGCCCGATGGCGGGTCTCAGAGCGGGGGCGGACGTGGCTGATGACACGATCCTCCGAGGCGAACGGCGAGCACTTTGCCGTGATTGCGCCGACGCCGTCTCCAGCCGCGCGGTAAGCAACTCCGCCGGCCAGCTCGGCGAAGCCAGCCGCGGCGTCACTGCCGCGCACACCGGCGTTTACCTGGCGCAGCCGGGGGGTTGAGTTAAGGGCTTCGTGATCAGGCGATCACGCCGCGCCGCGGCCGGAGCGAGCGTGCCCAGCGTCTACCGACGAGCCAGGCGACAATCACGAGACCGAGCGCACTCCCGAGGCGCGCCAGCCAGTCGAGGCGATCGACGCCGTAGACGAGGTCGAGCTGGACCGGGCCAGGCGGAATCGGCACGCTCATGTACCCGCCGGCGGTGCGCGTAATCGGCGCCGCCTGGCCATTGACGGTCGCTCGCCAGCGCGGGTACCAGTTGCGACGGATGAGCGCTTCGCCGCCGGCGCTTGTCCCAGCGCCAGCCAGGCGCTGATCCTCGATCGTGCTCGTGGCGGCATTCGCGCCGGCAAGCGTGAGGATGGTCGTCGGTGAACGGACCGTATAGACGTCGTAGAGACCGTGGCGAACCGGGTCGAGCGCGGCGGCCCGGCTCGCTTGGGTCTTGATCCCGCTCGTTTCGTTACTGTCGGAGACAACGACAGCGCCAATACCGTGCTGATCGAGATACTCGTGTGTCAGGGTAGCGCGCAGAACGTCGTCAGGGTACGCGTTGCCCATGGCCGAGTCGTAGCTGGGCGCGACGTGGCGCGGCTGCCAGTTCCAGAGCCAATCGTTGTAGAAGAGCGGCCGGGCGGTCCAGAGCGGCGCCCAGAGCTGCTCGTGCCAGGAGAGATCCGAGCCGAGGACCAACAGCGCCGTTCCCGGCGCGGCGGCACGGTCGGCCGCGACGATCGCCAGCTGGAGATCGGCTTGGGCCCGCGCGACCGTGTCGACGACGGGATAGAGACCTCGCGTTGGGGGTGGCGGCACGGCAGGTTCCGGCGCGACGCCGCCGGCCGGCGCGACGAAGGCGAGGAGGAGAACCGCGACTGCGGCAAGCTGGAGCGCGTCGCTGAGACGAGCGCCTCTTGGCTGGAGACGGGCTAGGAGCCACCGCAGCAGGCAGTGGAACGCCACGGCCGCGAGGTAGATGGTGAGGAGACGCTGGAACGGCATCAAGCGCGTCGCCTCCAACTGGGGGACGAGGGCCGCCTCGGCGGGGCGGGTGAAGGCCAGGGTGACGGCGCCATAGAAGATGAGGGAGACGGAGGCGGCCCGTGTCACCGCCCGGCCGGGGATGAACCAGGCGACGAGCGTGCCGCCCACGGCAAGGGCGAAGACCGGCCAGGAAACCGCCTCAATCGCGTTGCGACCATAATCCCCGGCACCGGAGTAGCCGGTGTAATGGAAGAACTCGTAGAGGCGCGAGAACCGGACAAGGGACATGATCTCAGGAGCGGCGAGGAGACCCGCGACCACGCCGACCAGCGCCAGGCGGCGAGACAGCGTCAGGAGGGCGGGGGCGGACGTCCCGCGCCGGGCGGCGAGCGACAGCCAGACGCCGATCCCAACCACGCCGAGCGCGATCAGCGATCGGGGATTGCTGGAGATGGCGAAAGCGGCGGCGAGGGCCGCGCCAGCGGCGGTCGCCGGACCGCCGCCATCGAGGTAGGCGGTCAGCCAGAGGAGGACAAAGAGGAGGGCGACACTGGCGGCAACATTCGTGACGAGGCCCCACTGCACAAGCTCGGTGTAGCCGCCGTGCCACCAGTTCCCGGGAATCACGAGGTGGGCGGCAAACGCGGTCAACGCCAGACTCAGGGGCCAGCGATCGCGTCTCGCCATCAGCGCGAACGCGACCCCCGGCAGGAGAAAGATCACTCCGACGACGAGCTTATGGACGGCGATGATCGGTACCGTGCCCAGGAGCACCGCCCAGACGCCGACTTCGAGCCAGGCGACCCCGAGCGGATAGAACTCGACCGGATAGCCGCCCTGGTGATCGCCGATCCAGCGCAGGAGGTGGCCGGCCGCCAACGATTGCCGGAGCGTCTCAGCACGCGTGGCGTGGAAGGGGTGATCGACCCCGGCGAAGGTATCCGGCAGGTGAACGCCGGTGCCATCAAGTTTCACCGTGGCCCAGAGGTGGAGGAGGTCGATCCTGACGGCGACCCAGGCCGCGAGTAGCGCCATCAGCGCGAGCCAGATACGGTCAGACAGGCGGTAGCTGGCAGATTGCGGTGGCCGGTCGACCTCCGGCGCGGTATGCCGGGCGGCGATCATGAGCTCCGGCCGCGTTCCATCCCTCACTCGCCGCGCGGTCCTTCGGAGGGTTCGGGAGCCGCTGGATTGACGGCCGTGAGCGCCAACCAGAGGCCGATCAAGGCAGCGGCGAGCACGAGAACGAGGGTGCCATAGACGGCGGCGCGGAGGAGCGTGCCGTGGCCAAGCGGTGGCAGGTCCTGCCCGAACCGGCGCCAAACATCGGGGACCGAGAGTGTCCGGCCGGAGCCGAGACTTGGTTGGTACGGGATTGAGCCAACGGTCACGAACAGGGCGAGGCCAGCCGCCGCGACCAACCAGAGGATGAGCGCGCCGAGGCGCGAGCGAGACGAAACTGGCACTCCGTCAGGCCGATCCAGCGGGGACGCGGCATCGTCTGGAACTCTCACCCGCTCGGGTGTCTCGGTGACCATGGTCGGGTCGCTCTCCGCCGGGTCGCTCTCCCTGCCCGGAAACCAGGGTGATTCTAGATGCTGAGATAGTGCGGAATGACGTACTGGGTAAAGATCACGACGTTGAGCAGGATCAGGGCGGCAAAGAGGATGCCCTGGGCGTAGGCGTGGTAGCGACGAGGCACGACGGTGCGGAGCCCCAGCATCAGCAGCAGCGCGGCGGCGTTGACCGCGGGAAAGAAGTAGCGCGCCTGGGTCAGCGCGAACTGGGTGCCGAACTGGACGACCGCGAGATAGGCGACGACGCACGTCGCGGCCAGCACGATGAGGGCCTGCCACTGCCACCTGGTCGGGTGCCGGACCGGATCAAGCGGCGCGGCCGGCTCGCGACGGGGGGTGACGAGGTAGAGGACGAGACCAGCCACGGCCACAACCAAGGGAATGGCGATCGCCCAGAGCAGGGTCGGGGTGAGGTGGATGAGGCGCCAGCCGAACTCGCCCCAGGTCTCCCTGAACCGCATGACGATGAAGTCGCGGCTGACGAGCAGGCCGATGAAGGTACCGGCCGGGCGATTCCAATATTGGAGCCGCTCAACCTGGGCCAGTCCGTCGAAGTTGCCATATGTGCGGTAGAGGAAGGCATACCAGGGAGCGGCCAGAATCGCCGCCGGGGCGACGACTAGCGCGCCGCGGCGCACCCAACCGCCGATGCTCCGCCATCCGCTGCCGAGGACGATGGCGAGGGCGATGACAGGAGCGGCGGTGGCGGACGTCCCCTTCGCTAGGAGGGCCAGACCGAAGACGAAGCCGAGCAGGACACAAGTCCGCGCGGGGAAGCGGTCCCGGAGACCAACGACGAGCAGATACAAGATCCAGGAGTAGAGGGCGATGCAGAGAATGTCGTTGTTGACCATCGCCGTCTCGTAGGAGATCTGGGGTTGCAAAGCGACGAAGGTAGGGACGGTCACTGCCAGGAACGTGTCGCCGGGGAAGAGGGTCCGCGTTAGGAGAAAGGCCAGCATGACCGTCGCCAGCCCGAGCGGTATCGCGGTTAACCGGAGCAGGTACTGCTGGGTCACGGGCGAGAGCCCGTGGCTCGCCCAATAGAGCGGCGTCATCAGGAGGTAGTAGAGGGGAGGATGATTGGCGGCGTACTGGTAGCCCGAGGGGTAGTAGGAGCCGAGGAGGGTCACCATGTGGGGTGGGTGGAGCGCCCACTGCAGTTTCTCCGGCTGGCAAAACCAATCGAGCGTGTAGCGGCAGTAGGGGTACAACTCATCGGGTAGAAGATCGACGGTCGCTTCCCGTCCGGACGTGACCGACTGCCGCCAGGTCTGAAGATCGGGGAGGACGGGCACCCGGCCCTGAGTGGCGACGGTGCGGAGGTAGCTGTAATGGGCGACCTCGTCGTGTCCGCTGAAGGGGCGGAAGGCCACGACGTAGAGACCCTGCTTCAGGACGTAGAGCGCCACCAGGACCAACAGGAAGCGGCGGACGGCGGGCCAGGCGCGAACCACCGCGCGGCCGCGGCTGACGGGAAGCACCCAGGAGCGCACGCCAACCTCGGGAACGGCCATCGGTTCGGCCAGGTCTGCCATTGGAGTCCTCGCGAGAGAGAGGCGCCGCGTCTCGGTCGCGCTACCGCCGGCTGCCGGCCGCGGCAGGCTCCGGGACCCGCTTCATCTCGTGGTATTCCTTCTCCGCGTTGACCTGGTCGAGGTCATGGTGCTCGCCGAGGATGTTCTTCGCGGCCAGCAGCCCGGTCTCGATGGAGTGATCGGTGTTGTTGTAACGGAAGGTGCCGTAGCGGCCGATGATTTGCAGATTCTCAAGTTGCTCGACGAAGTCTTTGATCCGCTTCAGGGGCTCGTCGTAGCCGATGACGTAGGAGGGATAGGCGCGCGGCGCGCGGACGGCGAAGCCGCCGATGACCTCGTCGCGGGTGATGAAACCCATATCGTCGATCAGGTGCTTGATCGTCTGCTCAACGAGCTGTTCCTCGCTCATGCCCCAGACCGCATCACCAAAGGAACAGAAATACTCCACGACGAGCGAGGTGTACTCCTCGCCTGGCACCATCGCCGCGCTCCAGTTCTTGGGCTCGTGGAACCGGCCGAAGAGGATGTTGCGATCGTGGACGTAGAGCCAGGTGTCGGTGGTGACCTGCCGCTTCTTGAGCATCAGGTTGACGGTGATGATGTTGCGGAAGGTGAGCTTGTCGGCGGCGGCGAGAACGTCGGCTGGGGGCGCGGGATCGACGATCTTGGCGAGGAGGGTCAACGGAATCGACGAGATGAACTGATCTCCCTCGACGCGCTCCGTCACGCCATCGCGGTTGACGGTAACACCGACCACCCGGTTCCCTTCGCGGTGGACGCGCTCGACGCCGGCGCCGAGGCGGATCTGATTGCCCATCCCCGTAATGGCATCGGCCATTCGCTCGGAGAAGCGGCCAAACCCGTTACGCGGGTACATGAATTCGTCGATCAGGCTAACGACTTTGCCTTTGGACGGGACCACCGCATCCTTGACCGCGGTCAGCAGGGACATCCCCTTGGTCCGCTGCGTAACCCAGTCGCCGCTCATCTGGTCGCAAGGCAGGCCCCAGACCTTTTCCGAATAGCGCTGGAAGAAGAGCTTGTAGAGTGTGGGGCCATATTGGTCGATATACGCGTCTTCCATCGAGACGATCTCATGCGGTCGGACGCGATGGACGGCGCGGGTGCGCCCGTAATCCGCCATGGCTTTCGCCGACGTCACCGCGCCGACGGCCTTGAGCGCGTTCGAGATCTTCAACGGGTAATCAACGTAGCGGCCGTCGAAGTAGATGCGGCTCGTGCGATTGACCCAGAGGAGTTCTTCCGCGACGACTTCGCGAAAGAGATCGTTCAGCTCGTCGTTCTTGGTGAACCAGCGGTGACCGCCAATGTCGAACTTGAACTCGCCATGGTCGGTCTGACGGTGGATTGTGCGAGCGAGCCCACCGACGAACGGTGCCTTCTCGAGGACAACCGCCGGCATCCCAGCCTTGCTCAGTACATAGGCCGAGCAGAGCCCACCCGGACCAGCGCCCATGATAACGGTCGACGCGGCCGCCTGGGCGGTCTTGCCGTTCTGCCCGGTGAGGCCATGGCCATTGGCATCGAACGGCTGGCCGTCGCGGGGAAGTTGCATCGTCGTCAGGTCCTTCCTTTAGGTGCTTGTCGCGTGTCGTTAGCCGTTGCCGAGGGAAAAGCGATCGCGAACTGTCGCCCAGTGCGGCGGCGCAACCCCTGGTGATGCATGGGTGGGTGCGACGCGCGAGCCATCCTAGTGTATACCACCGGTCTTTCTCGTTGGCCACGGCCGACGCCCGGGCGAACGTGCCTGCTGGGACGCTTCGAGGGCGACGGTGGTAACGGCGGCCATCAACCAGCCAAACCCGGCCAGAAGAGCCATCAACAGTCCAAGCAGCGCCGCGCGGATCGCCACCGGGGTGGAGGTTCCCCAGCCAAAGCGCAAGAACGCGGCCAGAACGGTGGAACCGCGTGCCCGGGAATAACTCTTGACGCTCCAGAGCGTGACCACGTCATCTCCGTTGCGCGGCCCCGGCTCGACCCAGACGTAGTAGCGGTGACCGACCGAATCGGCGATTGGCGGAAAGCGGAGGGTCAGGAACGGATCGACGAACGTTGCCTTATCGTGACGAATACGTTCGCCAGGCACGGATAGGGCGATCGTCCGGACGTCGGCGGCGCCCGGTTGATCGGGTCGAATGTGGACGGTGAGATCGTAGTCGGCCGCGACGTTATAGGCGCGGAGATCGAGATCGACCCGGTTGAAGTCGGGGTAGTTCGGCGTGACGAACCCGCCCCGCACGGCGATGCCGCGACGGCTGTCAAGTGTCAAGCTAAATCCGAAGGGCGCACTATGACGGACCTCGATTGGCGCGAGTAGAGCCATGGCGGCGAGGATGAGGGCGGCGGCCGCGCCGACCGAAGCGGCAAGCGGCGAGGTCGTGCTCATGGGGCGATCGCCGCGCCACCGCCTGGTCCATCGTAGAACGGGAGCAGGAAGCGGAGGAGGACGACGGCGTTGAGCGCCATCAAGAGGGCCACGAGCACCGGCAGGGCGAATGGTCGCGCCCGGGCGGGCAACCAACCGGACAGACCAAGGATGGTGAGCGTGGCAAAGCCGATCATCGCTGGAAAGGCAAACCGGGCTTGGGTGAACTGAATTGTGCCGACGTAGAGGACGCCGTAAATCATCAGCGCGACCGACAACGCCAGGACCACGATGCCGCGGCATTGAAACGGTGTCCAGGGGACGCCACGGCCGCGACGCCACGACCACCCGACCCGGATCAGCCCACAGAGCAGCCCAGCCAAGGCGACTCCCCAGAGCAGCCAAATGAGGCGGAAATCGGTTGGATCGAGCGGAATCTGGCGCCAGCCATAGTTCCCCCAGAAGTCTTCGAGGAGCTGTCGCCAGAACGGACCGGAGGTGATCATCCGTCCATAGGTCTGGGCCTGAGCGCCGAACTCTGGGATCTGGCGGAGGCGCCCAGCGCCGGTGGGGTCGCCGTAGAGGAGCAAGGAACGGACGAACCAGGGCGAGGCAAGCACGAGCGGTAGGCCGACGGTTCGCAGGAGAGGGCCGAGGAGCTCCCGCCATGCCGACCGCGCCTCGCGCGCCGCTAAGAGCAGTCCGACGACGACGACTGGCAGGACGAGCCCGAAGCTGATCTTGGTCCAGAGCCCGGCGGCGCTGATCAAGCCAATCGTCCATTGGCCGCGACGGGTGAAGCCGTCACGCATGCCCCGCAGCGTCAGGTAGACCACCAACGAGACGAGCAAGATGAGCAGGACGTCGTGGTTAACGATGGACGCCTCGAAGGCGAATTGCGGCTGGAAGGCGACAAAGATCGGTATCCCCGCCCGGATGAGGATGTCCCCTGGGGCGAGCAGGCGCGCCGTGAGGTAGGCGAGCCAGACGACCCCGCCGCCGATCGCCACGGAGGCTAGACGGAGGAGCGCGAGGTGGGCGCCAATGCCACCCGGCGTGAGCAGGTAGAGCGGGACGAGCAAGAGGTGGTAGAGCGGAGGCTGAATCACTTCCGCGTTCGTCGGGTAATTGGCAACGTAGGCACGATAGCGCTTCGCCTCGGGTGGCAAGGTAACCTCGCCGACGACCCCGAGACCGTTCCCTTGCGCCAGGCGCTGAACGTAGAAGAAGTGGTCGACCTCGTCGTGGCCGGTGAAGGGGCCGATCATCGCGACGAGGAGGGCGCCTTTGACGGCGAAGACGATGAGCAGCGGCAGGAGCCAGGGAGCGTCGATTTTCCAATTCGCCGCGACTGGATCGGCAGCCTGCCGCCACTCACCGGTACTGGGCGTGGCGCTACGGAACCGGGAAGGGAGCATGACCACCGGCCGAGGCTACGAGCGCCAGGTGATGAAGTGGTTGAGCAGGAAGTTCCAAACGGCGGCCAGCCCAGCGCCAACGAGGTTGGCCATGAGGTAGTGCATCCCCGCTTGTCGCTCCAGTGAGAGGAGCACCCCCCAGTTGATCAGCAACCCACCGGAGTTGATGGCGCCGTAGAGCAGGGCGCGATGGACGATGCGACCACTCCCGCGGTCGTGCCAGGTCCAGAACTCGTTGAGGACGAAGGTGACAACCATCGATAGGGCAATGGCGATAGGAGAAGCTGCGACCACCGGCACCGCGCCGGGGCCGGCGAGGAGGAAGAGCATCCCCTGGTTGACCGCGAGGCCAATTACCCCGACCACGAGAAATTTTTGAAAGCGTTGCGCCACGGTCCAGGCGCGGACCACCGGCCGCGGCCACGTCTCGGTCGACATCATGCCGATCGTATCCCTCCGTCACGGGTCTGGGGGTCGGAGTCCGCCGTGGCGCACCGCTCGGCGTCGGAGACGGGACGCGAAACGATACCACGAGAGCAGCCACGGGCAAATTAACCAGCCGCGAAGCCGCTATTCTCTTACCCGGCATCGTTCTTGCTCCGAGCTTTTATTAAGAAGGAGTGATCAACGACGACGGGTGGCGACGCGGCTAAGGAGGAATAAAGATGGACGACCGCCGGCAGCGCGGTTTTGAACCCGTCGACGAGGTGGGAGCGGGTCTCCCCGATGTCGAGGGCGACGTGCAAAGCGGAGAGTTGACGACGGAGGAAGCGGCGACGCGTCTGCAACAGGCCGCTCGCCGTCAGGCCGCTGAAGAGGGGCCGACGCTCGACACGGACGAGGACGGCACGATTACGAGCGGCGGCTTTGGCTCAGGTCAGGGAATGGAGAAGCAACGGACCGGCCAGTAACACGAGGGGCAAGCGGCGACGATCAGGTTGGTGCTGGCCGAGTGCGCCCCGCGGGTTTGTCCCCGGCGCCCCAATTCGCGGTGAAACGGGAGCAGACGCAAGTCCGGTATCGCGCAGGTTAGTGCGCCTCAGTCTCGTTCTCGGTCTCGTCCTCGCCTTCGTCGTAACCGCGGTGCCCGAGCACCCTCCGCACGTCAGCTGGGTTCGTATCGGGCTGGGAGGTGCGCTCCTGGTTCGTCTCGTTCGCGTCAGCGGCCGAACCCGGCGTCGGTTCCCCGGCCTCCGATGAGCTTGCTTTCTCCGTCATCACGTTTCCCTTCTTTCCCCATCCGGGTCTGGATGCCGTTCGCCTAACTGCCCGCGATGCATCAGGTTGCATGCCCTGTGCCACCTAGCGGCGCGGAGGGGCGACGGCCGGCGTCTGGCGCAACGGAGCGTCCATTTCCCGGTCGGACGCTATGGGAGACCGGGCGGCTTCGGGATAGGAACGGTTGCCGGTGTGCCGGTGAGGTCGGCATAGGCGGCGCGGAGTTGGGTGTCTCCGCTGGTCGCAAGCTCCGAGGCAGTGAGGTTTGGGTCATCGCCGGGGCGACTGGGAACATCGATGGCGGAGAGCGCGACCTCCTGATCGGGCCGGACGCCCTGCTTCCAGATCTGATGACCGTCGGCGGTCAACCAGAGGGCGGTGCCAAGGAGCACGACCGAACCGTCGGGCTGCATGAACGGAATGAGGACCGTGCCGGTGCCGTAGGTCGTTTCTCCGACTAATGTGGCACGGTGATTGTCTCGCAGCGACGCGGCGACGATCTCGGCCGCGGAGGCGGACCCGACGTTCGTCAGGACGACGAGGGGCTTGTCGAGCCAGAGACCGTCGATACCGACCGTGTCGATCGGCTTGGCCTTGCCGTCTCGCTCTTGCTGCTGAAAGATCGGCGTCCCCTCCGGCATGAACTGGCTGGCAACGCCGACGGCTTCCGACACGAGACCGCCCGGGTCATCGCGCAGATCGAGGATGAGTGACTCCGCCCCTAGGGCGCGGACATCAGCCAGCGCGCGTTTGAGCGCATCGGTCGCCCCGGTCGAGAATTCGGCCACGCGGATTTGGGCGACGCCGTTCGGCAACATCCTCCAACTGACCGGCTGGAGGGTGATCGTCTCGCGGGTCAAGGTGACGGTGTAGGGCGTCTCATCGCCGCGATGGAGAAACGTGATTCTGACGGTCGTTCCAGCCTCACCGCGGATCAGATCGCCGATTCGTTCTTGATCGAGCCGCGCGGTCGATTGGCCATCGACATCGAGAATCGTGTCACCCGAGCGGACACCGGCGGCGGCGGCGGGGGAGCCGTCAATCGGGGCGATCACGAGCGGTCGATCGCCGGGGAAATCGACCTCGACACCAATGCCGGTCAATTTGCCTTGGGTCGCCTCCTCGAAATCTCTGGCTTCGGCCGGGTCGAGGAAGCGGCTATGGCCATCGTCACCGAGAGCATCGACCATTCCCGAGGCGGCACCGTAGATCAGCTTGGTATCGTCAATCGCCTTGGGGTCGGCGTACTGCTGATGAATGATGTCCCAGGTCGATTGCAGAACCTTGAACTCCTCGCTGCCGGTGAACGACGAGGACGCGCCAGCGATAGGCCCGCCATGCCAGGCGGCACGGTCGGCGCCGACCCCGGCGCCAAAGACGAGAACGAGGGCCATCGCCATCATGAGGGAGCGCAGCGGCGCTGGCCGATGACCGGGCCGCGGAGGCTGAGTCGATCGTTCGGGCTGGGGAACGAGCGGCGTGGACGCGATCATGATCGTGACTCCTGATGAACGGATTGATGCGAGATGTTGGTGAGCAAAGACCAGCTTGGCGGATGAGACCCTTCGGAGCGAGGGGTTGTCATCAAGTTTACGCGTACCGCCCCGTACCTGGCCGTGCACGACGTACAGTCGCAACCGAGCGAGGGATAGGCTTCGAGTGTGGAACACGTCGCACTCGGCCAGTTCCCACCGCTCTCTGGGGAACGCGACGGACTCGTTGCCACGCTTCCACCCATGTGGTGATAGCGGGCCGACTGTGCTTCGCCGCACCCTCTTGACAACCTCTATCAGAACATGTATTCTACTATCAAGCGGCACCCATGGCATGATGGGCGGGCCTGGGCAGTGCCTGAATCTGCTCGGGGTGGTCCCCCGTCATCAGCACCCCCGGCACTCACCCGGGTCACCCCGAGTCCCTCCCCGTCGTCACGTAGCGGACCCTCATCCCCGCCGTGACCGCGTATCGCGTCCCCCCGCCAGACCTCGTCCTTCTCTCCTCGTCCTTCTCTCCTCGTCCTCCTTCCGTCTTCCCCTCTTCCCTCTCTCCCTCTGGCGTCGTGTGGTTTGAGCGCGCGGGGCCGTCCGCACCGTGCCGGCGGCCTGACCGCGAGGGTACGATGATCTTCAAGCAAGAAGTCGTTGCTTGGGGTCGTCCACGTTGTACGTCATTCGGTTCATCAGGGAAGACCCGACCGATTTGAGGAGAGCGCCTCTGGACGGGCAAGATCGAGTGACCAGCTCGCTGGCCGAGCATGCTCCCGTCGTGGAAGCGGGATCGGGCAAGCACCTCGCGCAGACGCCTGGGCTCAATTCGACGCGGAAATGGCTTGCCGCCGCCGCGGTGGCCGTCCTGGTCTTGCTGGTCCTCCCCGCGCGCCTCGGTTGGGCGGTACGAGTGGTGGCCGCCTGGGACGCGGCGGCGGTTGTGCTGCTCGCGCTCATCTGGCAGGTCATCCTATGCGCCGATGCCACGCGGACCCGGATGCGGGCGGCAATCGAAGACCCCGGGGGCGTGGCGCTCCTCATCACGACGCTTATCGCCAGCGCGGTCAGCCTCGCCGCCGCCGTCATTCTCATGCGCCGGCCTGAAATGTTCGCGCCGGATAGCATGGTGCGGCCCTTGGTCGGTGTCGCCATCTTTGCCGTCGCCGTCGCTTGGAGCCTGGTCCACACCGCCTTCGCGCTGCACTACGCCCATCTCTACTACACCCCGGAGGACAATCCCGGCGGTCTCGACTTCGCCGGCGGTCCGCCGGATGATCTCGATTTCGCCTACTTCGCGTTCACGGTCGGCATGACGTTTCAGGTCTCCGACGTCGTCGTCTCCGATCGTGACATCCGTCATGTGGTCCTTCTTCATGCGCTGCTCGCCTTCGTCTTTAACACGGTCATCGTCGCTTTGGCGATCAACCTCATTTTTGGCCGGCTTGGCTAACGGACGGGTCGACTGAGGCGAGGACGCAGATCAGCCATGGCGTCGTCCGGGCGGCAGAGGAGGGATCGACGCCGCGGGTCTTGCGTGGCGCCGACTGAACCTCGGGGACCCGTCAGAGCCCGTCCCTGGCACCGCCCCGGTGGCTTGACACCTACCGGGCCCGTCGCTATCGTTGATTTCAAGGGTGGATATCCCCGCGACTCATTCCCTCCCCCGCAGCACGTTGCACGCATCCCCGGACGGCGGCGCTCCCCGTCGCAGACAGGGTCTTCATGCCCACGAAAACGCGATCGACTACCTCAAAAACGACGAAGACGACAAAGAGCACTCGCACCACAACAGCGGGTGCCGCGAAGGCGCCCGTTGGCGCGACGAACGGGAGTGGCCGGGGCAAGCTCGTTATCGTCGAATCTCCCGCCAAGGCGAAGACCATCGGCAAGTACCTCGGCGCCGGGTACACGGTCAAGGCCTCGATGGGGCATATCCGCGACCTGCCGAAAAGCACCCTCGGTGTCGACGTCGACACGGACTTCGCGCCGAAGTATCTGGTCCCCCGCGACAAAGTGAAGGTCGTCAAGGAACTCAAGGAGAGTGTGCAACGGGCTCGCGAGGTGATCCTGGCGACCGACCCCGATCGCGAGGGCGAGGCGATCGCCTGGCATCTCATCCAAGCGACGGAAGCGACCGGCAAGACGATCCACCGCGTCGTGTTCCACGAGATCACGCCAGAGGCGGTCTCGGAAGCGATCGCGCACCCACGCGACATCGACGCCAATCTGGTCGATGCTCAGCAGGCCCGCCGCATCCTCGACCGCTTGGTCGGCTACGGTGTCAGCCCCCTGCTCTGGAAAAAGGTCAAGCGCGGTCTCTCAGCGGGTCGCGTCCAGTCGGCTGCACTCCGCATCGTCGTCGAGCGGGAGCGCGAGGTCCTGGCCTTCGTGCCGCAGGAGTATTGGACCCTCGACGCCGAGCTGGCGAAGCAAGGGGGCGTGCCGCCGCGTCAGCAAGACACGTTTCGAGCGACGCTGAACCGCGTCCACGGCAAGAAGGCCGACCTCAAGACTGGTTGGGAGACGCAGGAGATCGTCCAGGGGTTGGAGGGCGCCTCCTACCGGGTCGCGACGGTGACGAGCAAGGAAGCGCAGCGGCGACCGTCGGCGCCGTTCATTACGAGCACTCTGCAACAGGAGGCGTCACGCAAACTTGGCTACGCCGTGCGCCGGACGATGCAGATCGCCCAAGATCTGTACGAAGGCGTCGATCTCGGACCGGACGGCACGCAAGGTCTTATCACCTACATGCGGACCGATTCGACCAACATCGCCAGTTCGGCGCAGCAGGCGGCACGAGCCGTCATCAGCGTTCGCTTCGGCCCCGAGTACGTTCCCGAACGGCCGCCTGTCTACGCAAAGAAGGCGAAGGGCGCCCAGGAGGCGCACGAAGCGATCCGCCCGACCTCTCCGCAACGCGACCCAGCCAGCGTCAAACCGTTCCTCTCCGCCCAGCAATTCCGTCTCTACCAACTCGTGTGGCAGCGGTTCATCGCCTCTCAGATGCGCTCGGCGATCCTCGACCAGACGGCGGTCGACATTGCGGCGGGCAAGCCGCAGGAGATCGAAGCCGGCCGTGACGCCCCGTTCGTCTTTCGCTCCACCGGGTCGGTCGTGAAGTTTCCGGGCTTCATGGCCGTCTACCAGGTCGGTCGTGACGAGGGGGAGACCGACGAGCTAGAGAAAGGCGCGCTGCCAGCGTTGACCGCCGGTGAGAACCTCGATCTCCTCCGGCTCCTGCCTGAGCAGCACTTCACGCAGCCGCCGCCGCGCTACACGGAGGCGTCGCTGGTGAAGGCGCTGGAAGAGCAGGGAATCGGCCGGCCGAGCACGTACGCTCCGACGATCGCGACGCTCCAGGCCCGTGCCTACGTTGCGGTTGAGGAGAAGAAGCTGGTCCCGACCGAGCTGGGTATGGTGGTCAACGATCTGTTAGTCGAGCACTTTCCGCGGGTCTTCGACGTCGGCTTCACCTCGAAGTTGGAGGAGGAGCTCGACGAGATCGCGTCTGGCGATCGGGCGTGGGTGCCGACCATGCGCGCGTTCTACGGCCCCTTCACCGCGACGCTGCAGCAGGCGGAGCGGACCATGGAGCGGGTCAGGATCAAGGACGAGCCCTCTGACGAGACCTGCGAGAAATGCGGCCGGCCGATGGTGATCAAGCTCGGGAAGTTTGGCAAGTTCCTCGCCTGCTCGGGTTTCCCTGAGTGCCGCAACGCCCGACCGTTACTGCAGCGAATCGGTGTCGAGTGCCCGACCTGCCATGAAGGCGAGATCGTCGAGCGCCGCTCGAAAAAGGGGCGGGCCTTCTTCGGCTGCGAACGCTACCCAGCCTGCGATTTCGTCTCCTGGAACAAGCCTGTGGCGACGCCCTGCCCCCGGTGTGGCTCTCCATACATGGTCGAGGCCGGACGCAAGGGGCAGGTCCGCTGTCCGGCGTGCGGCCAGGAAGGCCGCGACCTCGCCAAGACGGGTTAGCCGTCGGCCGTGTTCACATGTATGGAGGAGCGGTCGCCGGCGCCGCCTCCGTGGAGGATTGAGATCGCGACGACGGCTCAGGGCCGATGTCCGCTCGCGGTTTATTTTGAATTCACGAGCGCCGTGGAGACGCGGCTAAGGTACAATTCCCGCTTGCGCGCCATGCGGCGCCCAAACCCCGTGTCCGGCCGGCGCCTCGCCGGTCGGCCTTCGTGAATCGGACTCCCACCACCCGTGCCATCCCATATATACGTGCATTCGGAGCACCGTCTGCGGTCGACAACAATCCTTGGTGTCCGGCGCGATGGCGCGATTGCCCTCGCTGGCGACGGCCAGGTAACGATGGGCGACATCGTCCTCAAACACAGCGCGCGGAAGATCCGGACACTGTATGACGGCCAGGTTCTCGCTGGTTTCGCCGGTGCCGTCGCTGATGCGCTGACGCTGTTCGCCAAATTCGAGGCCCAGCTCAAGGCGTGGGACGGAAACCTCCGGCGCGCCTCCGTCGAACTGGCGAAGGAATGGCGCACCGACCGTTATCTGCGGCGGCTTGAAGCGCAACTCTTGGTCGGAGATCCCGAGTCCCTCCTGATTCTCTCTGGCGAGGGGGACGTCACTGAGCCAGACGACGGCATCGCCGCGATCGGCTCGGGCGCGCCGTACGCAACCGCCGCCGCCAAAGCCTTGCTCGTCCATACGGAGATGGACGCCCGCGAAATCGTGCAAGCGTCGATGACGATCGCCGCGAATATCTGCATCTTCACCAACGAGCATTTCAGCATCGAGTCGGTGCATCAGGGAGACGCGGAACTCGAAACGGAGGGGGACACCGCCGCGGATGACCGCGAGCTCCCCATCGACGGCTTCGTTCCCCCGCCGGATCTGGGCGGCGCGGACGACGAGGATGATGAGGACGAGACGATAAAGGCCGACCGGGAGCCCGACGACGACGAGGAGGACGGCGAGTAGCGATGGTGGAAGCCGCACGCCGGACCAGCCCTGCCCCAACCCCAATTCGCTCAGGACATGACGCCGGTGAGGAGCGACCGGCGATGGAAAGTTTGACGCCGGCCGAAATCGTCGCAGAGCTCAACAAATACATCATCGGCCAAGCGGATGCGAAGCGGGCAGTCGCTGTTGCCCTACGGAACAGGTATCGCCGACAGCTCGTGCCCGAAGAGATGCGACAGGAGGTCGTGCCGAAGAACATCCTGATGATCGGCCCGACAGGCGTCGGGAAGACGGAGATTGCCCGCCGCGTCGCCAAGATCGTTGACGCACCGTTCCTTAAGATTGAGGCGACGAAGTTTACCGAGGTCGGGTACGTTGGGCGTGACGTCGAGGCGATCGTCCGTGACCTGGTCGAGATCGCGATCGACATGCTTCACGGTCAACGGCTCGAGCAAGTCACGGAAGAGGCGGCACGGGCCGCGGCGCAGCGTCTAGTGGACCTTCTGAGCGAGCAGCACGTCGAGAAGAAACCGTCACGGAATGGCCGCCGCCCGGCCGCCAGCGGTGATGGCGCCGCGCCCAACCCAACCAGTCGCCAGGAAGCGGCGAGCGAACGGCGCAAGCAACGGGAGCGACAACGATTGCTCCAACTGCTGAACGAGCAACTGCTGGAGGAGGAGACGGTCGAGATCGAGGTGGAATCCGACTACGAGGAGGCGCCCTACGACGACTTTGGAGGGATGAGCCGGGAGGACCTCTACGAGACCTTCCACGACTTTCTCGATGGCTACATGCCGCCGCCGCGGCGGGCGCGGCGCAGAGTCTCGGTCCGGGAAGCTCGCCGCATCCTGACGCAGCAGGAGGCGCACCGGCTGGTCGACTTCGATGCGGTCGTCGAAGTGGCGATGCGGCGGGTCGAGGAGTCAGCGGTCGTCTTTCTGGACGAGATCGACAAGACCATCAGCCCGAACGGCGAATACGGTGCCGACGTCTCGGGGGCCGGCGTCCAGCGCGATCTGCTGCCGATTGTCGAGGGGTCGGTCGTGATGACACGCTATGGTCCGGTGACCACCGATCACATCCTGTTCATCGCCGCCGGAGCGTTTCATGACACGCGACCGTCGGATCTCATCCCGGAGCTGCAGGGACGTTTCCCCATCCGCGTCGAGTTGAACAGCCTCTCAGAGGACGATCTCTACGCGATTCTGACCGAGCCGCAGAACGCGCTGACGAAACAGTACACCGCGCTCTTGGCGACTGAGGGTCTGGAGCTGCGGTTCGAGGAGGCGGCGATGCGAGAGATGGCGCGGCTGGCCACGCTGGTCAACGCGCGCACAGAGGACATTGGCGCCCGCCGCCTGTACACGATTATCGAACGCGTGCTGGAGGATATCTCGTTCGACGCGCCGTCCCGCAAAGGTGAGACGCTGACGATCGACGACGCTTTCGTGATTGAACGGGTTGGCGAGGTCGCAGCCGACGACGATCTCAGCAATTTCATTTTGTAGGAGGCAGCGATCAGCGGTCCGCCATCAGCTGTGCGTCAGCTCTCTTGGCAGAGAGTGGAGGAACGCGGTTGAACGAGATAGAGCCGTCGTTGATGGGGCGTGGTCGCGTCTTGGCGGTCGATCTTGGAGGGACCAATCTGCGGGCGGCGTTGATTTCCGAGTCCGGAGAGCTGACGCACCGGCGGTCGGTGCCGACCCAGTCGAGCGCGGGGCCCGAGGCGGTCGCGAGTCGCATCGTGGCCTTGCTGGATGGGGTGGCGGCAGCGGCCGGACTCGGCGACGAGATCCCGGCCGGCGTGGCGGTGCCAGGACCGGTCGATCCGCGAAGCGGGGTCGTCTTCTTCACGCCGAACTTGCCGGGTTGGCGGGATTTCCGGCTGCGTGAGGCATTGAGCAGCCAGACCGACCGCGCGATCTCCTTTGGGAATGACGGCAACTGCGCCGCTCTGGGAGAGGCGCGGTTCGGGGTAGGCGCCGGAGCGCGCGACCTCGTGTACCTGGCGCTGGGCACCGGGGTCGGCGGCGGCATCATCAGTGGGGGCCGGCTGATCGAGGGAACCGGGGGTCTCGGCGGGGAGGTTGGGCACGTCGTCGTCGCGCTGGATGGGCCGAGCTGCCATTGCGGCAGCACCGGCTGCTTGGAGGCGTTCGTCGGGGGTTGGGCGATCACGCGGGACGCACGGTTGCTGGCAACAACCGCGGATGGCGAAACCATCCGGCGCGCCGCCGCTGCGGGCGAGATCACGCCGAGTGTGGTGGCGAGCGTGGCGGAGGCGGGGGATCCCGCGGCGACGGCCATTCTTGAACGAGCGGGGCGTGCGTTAGGAGCGGCGATCGGGGCATTCGTCAACCTCTTCAACCCGGAGCTTGTGATCATTGGCGGTGGCGTGGCGACTCTCGGGGAGGCGTTGCTGGCCCCGGCGCGGCAGGCCCTGCCGCGCCACGCCTTTCCCGCTCAGCGCCAGGCGATGCGGCTCGTTACCTCCCAGCTTTCCGACGATACGGCTCTCTACGGCGCGGCCGCGCTCGCGTTCGCGACGACCGCCGTGTGACCGGGGACAGGGGACGACGGATGAGCCAGGGGCGGGGCGTTCGGGCTGTGCGGCGTGCCCAAGTGCTCCGTCACCGGGCGGCAGAGGTTCTTGACACGTCGTGGGGGCAGTGCTAGAGTCCCGGCGTTCTCGACAGACTCCGCACGACACGGTTCTCATTGTCCGGGCCAGCGCTTTCGCGACGCGACCGGCCAGCGGCGCTCGTTACACCCCACCGCCGGTCTGAACGACGACGTGTCCGCACCCGAGCCGCCGACAGGGGCGTCGGGGGTCGTTCCCGTAACGGACGGAGCCGAGATGCTGCGCTATGCGGTTAACCGGATCTTTTGGTTTATCCCGACCCTGCTGCTGATCACGGCACTGACCTTCGTCATTCTCAAGTTGACCCCAGGCACAGGGGTGATTCCGGCTGGCGCGCAGCAGATCAGCCCCGACATGATCGCCCGCCTGGAGAAACAGTACGGCCTCGACAAGCCCCTCTACCAGCAGTTCGGGATCTACCTCAAGAACGCCGTTCGCGGCGACTTCGGGACTTCTTTTGCCTACCGACCGCAAACGGTGAACTCGATTATCCGGCGGACACTGCCGATCTCGCTCCGGCTTGGGGCATACGCGACATTGTTCGCGGTGGTGGTGGGAGTCGCGCTAGGGGTGCTGGCGGCCGTCAACCAGAACGGAGCGCTTGACTACCTGTCGGTTACCCTTTCGATTCTCTTTTACAGCTTGCCGAACTTCGTGCTGGGCTTCCTGCTGATCCTCTTTGTCGTCGTTTGGCTGCCGCATCGGGGAATCGATCCGGGGCTCAACATCGGCGGAGTGGAGACGGCGCGCGACTGGATTCTGCCGACGATCGCCCTGGGAGCGGCGCCGCTGGCGACGATCGCCCGGTTCACGCGAGCCAGCGTGATAGAAACGATCCGGTCCGACTACGTGCGGACGGCGCGGGCGAAGGGGTTGACCGAGCAACGGGTGATCTTGCGTCACGTCTTGAAGAACGGGTTGATCCCGGTCGTGACCCTGATCGGGCCGATCTTCGCGGCGGTTGGAACCGGCTCCTTCTTCGTCGAGGCGGTGTTCAACATCCCCGGTATGGGCCCGTTTTTCGTGACGAGCATGATCGCGAAGGACCAGCCGATGGTGCTGGCGGTGGTGCTCGTCTACGGCATCTTCCTGGCGGCAATGAATCTTGTCGTTGATTTGATCTACGGCTTCATCGACCCCAGGATCCGGTATTGAGCGCGGCCGCGGCGGGCACGCCGGGTCACCCATACGGGAGACGACGCGCCATGAATCGACGGGAAACTGACGCCAGGGTAGAGATGCCGTTCCTCGTTGGTCCAACGTCTGGCGGTCTGTGATGGCACAGACGGGACGACCGATGACCGTTCGCGCGCCGATTCGAGATCGGCCAGACGCCTCGGCGGCCGACGCGGTCGCGACGCTGCCGGCACCGGCACCGGTGTCGGCGCCGACGTTGGGGGCGCTGGGGTCGCAGGGGGAGGTCACCGTCCGGCGGCAACGGAGTCTTTGGGGGGACGCCTGGCGGAGGCTGGTCCGGAACAAGCTCGCGGTGGTTGGGCTGGTGATCGTCGTTAGCTTCGTCCTGCTGGCGGCGCTGGCCCCGCTTCTGGCGCCCTACGGTCAATCGGAGGTCGTCGATCCGCGTTTGACAACGTATGGTCCGAGCTGGACGTGGCCGCTCGGGCTCGATCAAAACGGGCGCGATGTCTTTAGCCGTCTGCTCTACGGGGCACGCGTCTCGCTGGTGGTTGGGGTGCTGGCGCAAGGACTCGTGCTGCTGATCGGCATTCCGATTGGCGCTATCGCCGGCTACCATGGGGGACGGGTCGACAACTGGTTGATGCGCGGGGTCGACGTGATCTACGCCGTGCCGCAATTGTTGCTGGTGATGATTTTCCTCAATCTGTTTGGACCGGGTTTAGCGAACATCTTCATCGCGATCGGCCTCGTTGGTTGGGTGACGGAAGCCCGGCTGGTGCGTGGCCAGTTTTTGGCGCTGCGGGAGCAGGAGTTCACGAGCGCCGCCCGCGTCGCCGGGGCAAGCGGGTGGTCGATCATGATGCGACACCTGCTGCCGAATAGCTTAACCCCGATCATCGTGGCGTTGACGTTTGGCATCCCAACCGCAATCTTCACGGAAGCGGCGCTGAGCTTCGTCGGGGTGGGGATTCAGCCGCCGCAAGCAAGCTGGGGACAGATGGTGGGTGAGGCGAGCCAGCCTGGCTACGTGCAGGGTGCGCCTCATATGCTCCTCTTTCCCGTGCTGGCGATCGGTATGACGATGCTCGGTTTTACCTTCCTCGGCGACGGGATGCGTGATGCGCTCGATGTCCGAGGCAGTGATTAGGCGTCCCCGCCGGACCTTCGGGCAAGACGGCGACGAGGCCGGCCCGGTGATGTGATGCAACCATCGATGGGACAGTTCGCCGCTTGGCGACCGGTGGAAAGGAGGACGGCTGGGCGACGATCTGGCCCGGTGGCGTGGGGTCTCGCGAGCCGGTGGTCGAAGGGCCACGTCGTGGGTTCCCGCGAAGAGAACGATGGCCGAGCGTCGCGGCCCCCCGGGGCAACGAACCGGCGCTCATTGAGAACCGAGCCGACGCGAAGGAGGAAACGCGGATGACGACTCAACGGGAGGATCCGATGAAGGAACTCGGAGAGCGACTGAACGACACCAGCCTTGACCGAAGGCGGCTGCTCAAGGGAGCAGCGGCGGCTGGAGCCGGGACAGCGGCGGTAGCAGGACTGGGACGAGGACTGGCACCGCTGACGGCGGCTCAGGAAGCGACGCCAGCGGCGGGTGAGGCGAGTGGCACGCTCGATAACGAGCAGATCTTTTACCACTTCGTGCTCCAGAACGAGCCGTCCTCGTTCGACTTCAACGCCAACCTCTATGCTCAGGCCGATCCCGAGGTTTGGTCGGGGTTGCTCGGATTCGACCCGGACGGCAATCCGGTGCCGGACTGGGCTGAGAGCTTCGAGGCGAACGAGGACGGCTCTGTCTGGACGTTCCACCTGCGGAAGGACAACACGGGATGGTCGAACGGCGACCCGATCACGGCCAAGGATTTCGTTTGGTCGTTCGCGCGGATCCTCGACCCGAAGCCGCTCGGGGCTGCCGCTCAGAACTCGTACTCTTTCATCCTGTACGACGTCAAATACGGTGAGCAGTTCAGCACCGCGGCCAAGGTGGACAAGGCGGGTGACCCGCTCAATGGCAAGGTGCCGACGGCGGACGACCTTGGGCTGAAGGCCGTCGACGATTGGACGTTGGAGGTAACGCTGGAGGGACCACGAGCGAACTTCCCGCAGAAGGTGGCCTACACCGCCTGCGTGCTCGCCCACCGGCCATCGGTCGAGAAGTACGGCGACAAGTGGGCGTTGGGCGACGTGCCACTCGTATCGAGTGGACCGTTCAAGCTCGACAAGTGGGATAAGGGAACCAAGATTCTCTTGTCGAAGAACCCGAATTATTGGCAGGCGGAGCAGATCAAGCTCGAAAAGGTGGTCGACCCGATCATCGGTGCGTCGAGCAGCGTGTTCGCTTTCGAGCAGGGGAAGGGGGACCAGCAGCTGGACTGGACGCCGGTGGGCGCGGCCGATCTGAAGCGCTTCCAGAGCGATCCGAAGCTGGCGGCGCTGCTCAAGCAGTACGTCTACCCAGGCATTTGGATGTTGTTACCCTCCAACGGGATCCCGCCGTTCGACAAGATCGAGGTGCGGCAGGCGCTGAGCCACGCGATCGATCGGGACCGCCTCGTGACGGTGACGAACGACCTGATCATCCCGGCGAACTGCATGGTGCCGATCGGGATCTATGGGTACATCGACGACCCGGCGATCAACGACATCCAGAAGTTCGACCCCGAGCTGGCGAAGTCGTTGCTGAAGGGAACGCCGTTCGAGGGTGGGAAGAACTGGCCGGCGATCACGATTCTCATGCGGGGCGAGGAGGAGATCTACAACTCTGACATCATGCTGAACGACATTCTGGATCAGCTCAAGAACAACCTCGGGATGGAGGTCAAGATCGAGAAGCTGGTCGGCGAGTCGTCGTTCCGACCGCGACTGCTCGAGAACCGCGACCCGTTGGTCTGGATCCGGTGGTGGTACGACTACCCGGACCCGGACAACGGCTACTTCGATATGTTCTACGGTGACAAGCCGAAGGGCTCGAAGCGGCAGGCGTGGAAGAACGCCGAATTCGACAAGATCGCCATCGCGGCGAAGGCGGAGCTCGATCCGGACAAGCGGCTGGACCTGTACAAGCAAGCGGAGACGATTATCCAGAAGGACGTCGGGTACATCCCGGTCGGCTTCCGGGTCGACCAGTACGCGTTCAAGCCGTTTGTGAAGAACGTGCCGACGAACAAGCAGGGATACACGGTGCCGGACGGCAACATCTACGTGCGGATGTTCACCCAGGTGGACATCGAGGGGCGTCCAGCGGGATAAGGAGCCCGACGTGTAGGTCTCCCCTCCCCTCGGGGCGGGGCAGCAGATGGTTGGCGAGCGGGGTGTCCTTTGGGACACCCCGTTATTATGTCAATTTCCGTGACGTCGTGATGAGCGCGTCATTGTTGACGCACTGCGACGGGCGGCTCAGCGCGCGATCGGCCCTGTTCGCGGCGGCGGCGCGGCGGCTATGATGGAGCGATGACGCGAGAACTGGGCATGAGAAGGAGGAGACGGTGGCGGAGCAGAGCGGACACCCGGCATACCTGTGGTGGAACGGGGAGCGGCGGCGATGGGAGGATGCGACGATCCACGTGACGGAGCTGGGATGGTCGACGGTCGGGGCAGTCTTCGAGGGGATCCGCGGGTACTGGAATGAGGAGGCCGGGGAGCTCGCCATCTTCCGGCTGCGGGAGCATTTGGAGCGACTCGAGCGCTCGATGAAGCTGGTGCGGTTGACCTTAGCCTACTCGCTCGATGAGTTGACCGAGGCGATTCTCGACTTGCTGCGGGCGAACGAGGTGCGGGAGGATACGTATATCCGGCCGCTGGCCTACACGAAGGATACGTCCGGGAAGCGCTTCGCCCAACTGGGGCATGAGGCGTCGCTCTTGATCAACACGAGCCCGATGGCGTCGCACTTGCTGACCGGTCATACCCAAACAGCGACGGTCAGCTCGTGGCGGCGGGTGTCGGACGAGGTGATGCCGCCGCGGATCAAGAACCTGTCGAATTACCGAAACGGCCAGCTGGCGGGGATGGAGGCCCGGCTGGATGGGTACGATACGGCGCTGCTGCTGAACGCCGGGGGGACGGTGGCCGAGGCGCCGGGCGCGTGCGTGATGCTGGTGCGCGACGGGCGGTTAATCACCCCAGACGTGACGAGCAGCATTTTGGAGAGCATCACACGCGACGCGTTGATCGTTTTGGCGCGTGAGTCATTGGGGATCGAGGTGATCGAGCGGCCGGTGGACCGGACGGAGTTCTACCTGGCGGACGAGGTCTTCACGTGCGGGACGGCGGCGGAGATCACGGCGATCGTGGAAATCGACAAGTACGCTATCGGAACGGGCAAGCAGGGTCCGGTGACGGGGAAGCTGGAGCGGCTGTTCGATGACGTGCTGCGGGGTCGTGAGGAACGCTACGCCCACTGGAGGACGCGGGTCGAGGTGGGGGCGCTGGTGACGGCCTAGGACGGGGACGGAGGTCGGAGGAGAGACGGGTCGGGAGTCAGAAGTCAGAAGTCAGAAGTGAGCGGAGGGCGCAGTTCCCAGCTGTCGTCTCAGAGCGAATCGCCGAAGGGGAGACGATACCCTCGCGGTCAGGCCGCCGGCGGGAGTGCGGACGGCCCCGCGCGCTCAAACCACACGCCGCCGGACGGCCCTCACCCCCAACCCCTCTCCCAATTCTGGGAGAGGGGAGAACTCTTAAGGGGCGAGTGGTGAGGACCGTCGGTGGAGGGGACGCGATACGCGGTCACGGCGGGGATGCGGGTCCGGTACGTGACGACGGGGAGGGACTCGGGGTGACCCGGGTGAGTTCCGGGGGCGCTGATGACGGGGAGCCACCCCGGGCAGATTCTCGCACTGCCCAGGCCCGCCCATCTGCCATGGGTGCCGCTTAGAGAGTAGAATATATGTTCTGATACGGGTTGTCAAGGGGATGGTGTGGGGTGGTGAGCCGAAGGAGAAGAGGGGGTTTGGGAGGGGAAGCGGGCTACGCGGATGAGATGGAGACCGCCGTCTTCGCGGCGACGGAAGGCGGGAGGGTGGTTCGCGATCTGTACGACCGGGCGGCGGCGGCGACGTATCAGAAGGCGGATGGATCGCCGGTGACGGACGCCGATTTGGCGTCCGATCGAGTGATCCGGGGTATTTTGAGCGAGCGATTCCCCGAAGACGCGATTCTGACCGAGGAAGGGGTCGATGAGCCGTCGCGGCGGGAGGCGAGGCGCTGCTGGATCGTCGATCCGATCGATGGGACGGATCAGTTTGTGCGGCGGACCGGGGATTTCGACGTGCTCGTCGCGCTGGTCGTCGATGGCGAGCCGGTGGCGGCGGCTGGATACCAACCGGCGGCGGGTGTCCTTTGCGCCGCGGCGGTGGGGGGCGGAGCCTGGACGCGGCGGGACGGGGGCGAATTGGCGGAGGCGCGGCTGGCTCCGGTGGAGGCGGGGGCCGCGCCTCGCCTGGCGACCTCGGTCTGGTTCGGCGCACCGGCCAACTTGGCAGCGGTGACGCGCGTGGCGGAGCGGCTGGGGGCGGCTTCCCCGGAGACGGACGAGACGGGGTTCTCGCCGCGCATCTTTTTGCCGGGCCGGCGATGCGACGCGATGCTTGGTCTCAGAACGGGGCCGGATCAGACGATGGCCTGGGAATGGGACTTCGCGGTGAGCGACCTCTTCATCCGAGAGGCGGGGGGCGTCGTCTCTAACCTCTGGGGCGGGCGGCATCGGTATAACAAGGCGTGGCCACGCAACGAAGGCGGGCTCGTCGCGGCCGCTGACCCGGCGACCCACGCCGCGCTCCTGGACGCGCTGCGGCCGGAGCTGCCGATAGCATGACGGCGAGGCGGGATGGCGCGTCAGGCGAGGCGGCTGGCGGCAGACTCGTCGGCGATCACCTCTAAGCGGTCGGCGGCGGAGCGGAGCCAGGAGGCGGGGACGTCGGCACTCATCGGGTCGTGAAGGGTCCGGCGGAGCATCTCGGCTTTGCCCTCGCCTGAGACGATGAGGACGATGCGGCGCGCTTCGAGGAGGGTGCCGACGCCGACAGTGACGGCGTGGTCGGGAATGGGCACGGCGCCCTCCCAGTAGGCTGATGCTTGGGCCAGCGACTGGGGCGTGAGGCGGACGACGCGGGGGCGAGAGCCGACGGCGGAGCCGGGCTCGTTGTAGGCAACGTGGCCGTTTGGGCCGAGTCCGACGATCGCCAGCTCCAACCCACCACGGGCGGCCAACTCCGCCTCGTAGCGGAGGACGGCCGCGGCGGGATCGGGATCGGTGGCGGGGACGGCGTGAACCCGGTTGGGGTCGATCCCGGCCGGGTCGAGGAAGGCGCGTTGGAGCCAACCGGTCAGACTGTTGGGATCGTCGGGACCAACGCCGAGGTAGTCGTCCAAGCAGTAGATGTGAACCCGCGACAGATCGAGATCGCCGCGGCGGACACGCTCGACGAGGTCGGCAAACATGCCGAGCGGCGTGCTTCCGGTGGGGACGGCGATCGCGGCCTCGGGTATCTGGAAAGCGGTCGCGGCGATGGCGTCGGCGGCCAGACGGCTCATCGCCTGCTCGTCGGGCACGATCGTAAGCGTGAATGTCGATGGATCGGTGGGCATTGGTCTCTCCCCGCGCGTACGGCTCTGTCTGACTGTCCGCGATGATAGCGGAGGAGGGCGCGGTCTGGGTGGGTGACGTGGGCGGTGGCGGCTATGCTTCGAGGCGGGAGGGAGAGGCGGTGGCGAGCACGCTGGAGACGCGAGGAGCAGAGGAGGCGCGCGTTGGCGAGGCGCTGCGTCTAATCGACGAATGGATTGGACCACAGGGGCCACCGGGGGCCGGCGCGGTGGTGTGGCGGCGAGGCGAGGTGATCGCCGAGCGGTACGCGGGCGAGGCGCGCACCGGCGTTCCGGTGGACGAGCAGACGATTTTTCCGCTGGCGTCGGTGACGAAACCGGTGACGGCGGCGGTCGTGATGACGCTCGTAGAGCAGGGGCAGGTCTCGCTCGACGAGCCGGTGACGCGGCTGGTGCCGGAATTTAGGACGGGTCCAGGGGCGGGCGCGGACGGGGTCGATCTGGTGCTGGAGCGGCTGCGGCCGACGGTGACGGTGCGCCAGCTCTTGAGTCACACGGCGGGTTTGCGCGAGGACTTGGCGCCGCGCGAGAGCCGATACGCGGAGCAGGTTCCGCTAGGGGCGATCATCGACGCGATGTGCCGGCTGCCGCTGCGATCCGAGCCGGGGAGTGAAGTTTATTACTCGAACGTGGGGTACGGGGTGCTGGCGCGGCTGGTCGAGCGGGTGACCGGTCAGGAGTTCTGGATCGCCGCGCGGGAGCGCGTGCTCGGTCCACTGGATCTGGAGAGCACGGTGGCGCAGCCGGGGCCGCGGGAGACGCCGCGGATTGCGGAGTTGATGGATACGACGCACACGGGGACCGAGGTGGAAACGTACAACGGAGCGTACTGGCGCGACCTGGCGATCCCTTGGGGGGGGCTGTTCGGGACGCCTCGGGATCTGGCGCGATTTGCTGGGGCGTTCCTGCCGGATGGTCCGCATCTGCTATCAGCGGCGGGAACGGGGTTGATGACGAGCGACCAGGCGGGAGGGCTGCCGGGGGGGGTCGAGAGTGCGCGGGTGCGGTGGGACGTGGCGCATTGGGGGTTGGGGTGGGAGGTGAAGGGGAGCAAGCGGCGGCACTGGACGGGCGAACTGACATCCCCGGCGACGTTTTGCCACTTCGGAGCAGCGGGAACGCTGCTCTGGGTTGACCCCGTGCACGATCTCGCGCTGGCCGTCTTCGCGAACCGGAGCGTGGCGCACATGTGGGCGTTTATCCTGGCGCGCTGGGCGAGGCTGAGCAATGCGGTAGTCGCGGCGGCGGACGAGCGGGGGGCGGGGAGAGGGAAGACGGACGGACGCCAGGTGTGAACAGGGGCGATCCGGAGGCGGCGACTGACTCACGTTCCGGCGTTCCGCTGTCCTCTCCCCCTTCCAAACCAGACCGGCTCGGATTCGCGGTGAAGGTGACCGGCCAACCGGGGATGAAGGATCACGATGGACGACGCTGGCAAAGTGGGCCGCACCTGCGAATCAGCATTGCGTACCTCGACGCGATTTTCGATTACCTGGCCGAGACGGGCATCCGGATGTACCGGATCTCGTCGGATATCGCACCGTATGTGACGCACCCCGATCTGCCGGGGTTTCACCGGCAAATTGAGGAGTGCGGCGACGAACTGGCGACGTTGGGCGCGAAGGCGCGGCGGCTCGATCTGCGCCTATCGATGCATCCATCGCAGTACATCGTGCTCAATTCGCCGGAGGAACGAGTGGCGCGCTCGGCGGTGGCGGATTTCGCGTATCACGCCGCCTTTCTCGATGCGCTCGGGGCCGGACCGGAGGCCAAAATCGTGACGCACGTCGGGGGTGTTTACGGCGACCGGGCGAGCGCGATCGATCGCTTCGTAGCACGGCATGAGGCGTTGCCGGACGCGGTCCGCCGTCGGCTGATTTTGGAGAACGACGAGGTTTCCTATCCGGTGGTGGATACGCTGGCGATCCACGAGCGGACCGGGGTGCCGCTAGTGTTCGACATCCTCCACCATCGGGTCAACGACCCGGCCGGCATGCCGCCGGAGGACGCGTGGAGGCGCTGCGTGGAGACTTGGCCCGAAGGGCAGACGCCGAAGATGCACTACTCAAGCCAGCGGCGAGCGGAGCGGGAGATGAGCCGGCGCAACCGGGTCACAGGTGAGCGCACACGCTCGCTCCAGGCAGCCAAGGCGGGTCAGCATGACGACTGGATCGATCCTGAGGACTTTCTCAATTTTCTGCGACAGACCGCCGGGTATGGCTACGACGTGATGCTCGAAGCCAAGCAGAAGGACCTGGCCCTGCTGCGCTTGCGGGAGGCGATCGCCGAGGCGGGACTCGGCGGGAGGATTTGGTAGGGGACCGCGAGGAGGGCTAGTGGATCGTCAACGCTGTTCCGCCCGGTGGACAGCCGCAGGTGCCGGGCGACGCATGCGTCGCCCCTACCACTGCCACGCCGGAGGCGCGCATTATCCGTGACACGCCAATAGGCGGTGTTGACAAGCGGACGGGGCGTCGCTACCGTACGCCGACGCGTAGGGCGGAGGGGGGTCGCTGCGCTCCCGGGGGGCGAGTAGGACGAGGGGGATCAGGGGGCGGGGGAAGGAGAGGTCGCGAGCTGCGGCATGGATCGATTGAGGGCACGGTCGAGCATGGACAGCGGACGTTGCCGTGCGGGAGCGTCAGGACAGAGGCACCGCGAGGCGAAGAGAAGGAGTGAGCAGATGACTAGCTTCTCCGGTGAAGATGCCCGTCTGAAAAACCTTGAGATGGAGGCGACACGGCGACGCTGGTCGCGACGGGAGATTGTCCAGCGTGGACTCGCGTTGGGGCTGTCTCTGCCGGCGATTGGGGCGGTACTCTCCAGCCAGGGGGCGGTGGCGCAACAAGCGAGCCCGGCGCCAGGCACAAGCGGTCCGGTGAAGGTCTCGATTCTCGATCGGGAGATGACGCCGGAGGAGATCAAGGCGGAGATCGCGAAAGAGGGCCAAGTCACGGTCGGCAACTGGACGTACACCGCCAACGACGCCCTCGTCAAACGGTTCCAGGATTATGTCAAATCCACCTACGGGGCCGACGTCAAGCTGCATTACGAGGCGAGCCAGGCGCCGAGCACGTATCTGACGAATCTGTACACGGCGCTGCAGAGCGGGAACTCGTCTCCCTATGACGTGCTGGCGATCGAGGAGAACTACTGGGCGGAGGCGGCGACCCAACCCAAGCCGGTGATGACGGAATTTCTGCCTTCCGGGTTGATCCCGAACGCGGATCGCGTGATCGACATGTTCAAGCATGTGCCGACGGCGATCGGATTCCAAGCATCGGCCACGCCGGGCATCGTTTATGACAAAAAGCGGGCCGGGTATCTGGCGGATTGGACGGATTTGGCGGATGAGCGGCTCAAGGGCAAGCTGACGATGCCGCTGCCGGGTGATATTACGGCGGGGGGGTTCTTGCTCGGCTTGGCGGGAGCGCTTGGCAAGGATTACAAGAACGCCGACCAGATGAACGAGGTCATCGACTTCGCGGTCGACAAGATCGGTCCGAACGTGGTCCAGTACACGACCGACAGCGCGCAGATGCAGCAACTGCTGCGAGGAGGGGTCGTCGACGCGGTCGGGTTCTGGAACTCGCTGGCGCGGTTGGAGTTTCTCAACGGGCAGAAGAACACGCAGTTCCTGGTGGCGAAGTCGGGGCAATACCTCGTCAACGGCTACATGTGGATCCCGAAGAATCCGCCGCACCCGGTGCTGGCGCAGATTTTCATTAACTGGCGGTTGAGCGACGATGGACAGTTCCCAGGCGAGGATTGGGGCATCGAGCACGGTCCGTGGGCGGAGCTGAACGAGGGGTTGCTCGGGCCATCGTACGAGTCGTTGATTCCCGACTGGTTCAAGGCGGATTACTTCACCTACTATCCGACCCTGGACCAACTGGCGAAGACGTACAAGTCGGTCGACTGGGCTTATTACGCGGCGCACTCGAAGGAGTGGATGGACTACTACTCGAAGCGGCTCGGTTTGTAGGCGTTCATCGCTTCCGAGGGAGGGTTCGCGGCGGCGCGAACGATGGTCGGCGGCCCCAACGGCCGAAAAGCCCTCACCCCCAACCCCTCTCCCGATGCGCGGGAGAGGGGAGGACGGTCGCCCGGTCCCGCGCAGTGGGCACGCGCCGGACGGCCCTCATCCCCTACCGCTGTTCAGAGGGCAGCCGCCCGGTGCGCGGGAGAGGGGAGCGCGGATGGCATACAGATGGCGCACGCTCCGCTCCCGCAACTAACCGCCGAGTATGCGACCGCCCGCCCGCGGAGGCGATGGTCGGGAGGGGGGAGGACGTGGGCGGGGATGGGGTTGCTCGTGCCCGCGATCGTGGTGAGCATTCTTTTCTCGATCATCCCGTTGCTCTATTTGTTCCAGGTCAGCCTGACGCGGGAGTCGAGTTTCTTCTTCACTGCGACGTATACGATCGCGAATTACCGGACGGTGCTCGATCGCTACCTGCCGACGGTGTGGACGACGGTCTACCTGGCGTCGCTGTCGTCGCTGGTCGACCTGGTGTTCGGCTACCCATTTGCCTACATCCTGGTGCGAAAGGTGCGGTACCGGGAACTGGTACGGACGATGATGACGTTTCCGCTGTTCGGACCGCTCTATCTGTCGTTCGGACTCTTCTATCTGTTGCTGCCGAATGGACCGCTAGGGCCACTACTGGCGGCCCTGAATATCAAGGCGACGAGCCTGCTCTACTCGCTGCCGGCGGTCCTCTTCGGGATGGCGGTCTTTACCTTTCCGTTCATGGTGATGAACATCGGCGCTGCTTTGTCAAACGTCGATCCGATGCTGGAGGAGGCGGCGACGACGCTGGGTGCACGATCGTGGCAAACGTTTACGCGCGTGCTCTTTCCGCTGAGCTGGAGCGGAATTTTGGCTGGGTTTCTGATGTGCTTCGGGTGGAATTTGGGGGTCTTTGCGGTACCGCTATTGCTCGGGCGCTTGAGCGAGCAGCGGGTTCTGTCGATCGCGATGTATCAGAAGGGGCTGGTCCAGTTTGACTATGGGCTGGCGGCGGCGATGGGCGTGGTGCTGATGGTGCTGGCCTTTGGCGTGACGTGGCTCAGCCTCCGCTTCTCGCGGGGCGCGCTCGGCGCGTAGGGTCACGCGCCGCGGGAACGAGGGGAGAGTGAGATGGAGGTTGCGGCTCCGGCGATTCAGGAGAGACGGCGGGTCGCGCGGCAGCGGCGGGGCGTGTCGGGGAAGACCGTGCTGGGGATGCTGCAGCACGCCTACATCTGGTTCTGGCTGATCGTCTTTGCCGTACCGTTCTTGACGACGCTCGCCTACTCGTTGGAGAAGGTGGGCGGAGGGTATTCACTCGGCGCCTACCGCTATGTCCTGGGAAGCTTCACGGACAATTTGCTGCTGTCGTTCGAGACGACGCTGCTGACGATCGTGCTGAACTTCTTGATCGCGATTCCGGCCGCATACGCGATCGTGCGCTTTCCCATTCCGGGGAAGAGCTTCTTGCTGTCGTCGCTGAATCTGGCGCTCTATACGCCGGCGGCGGTGATGGGTGTCAGTTTGGTGATCGCCTTCGCCTTTCTCTTCGACATTCCGCAGAGCTTCACGGGACTTATCGCCGCCTACGTCGTAGGGACGTATCCGTTGATGCTGGTGCCGATTATCGTGGCGCTGCGGGATCTGCCGGCGGTGTACGAGGAGGCGGCGCGGTGTTTGGGGGCCAACCGGCTGCAGAGCTTCTTCCGGATCGAGCTGCCGCTGCTCGGTCCGGGGATCAGCGCGGGGATCCTGCTGACGTTCGTGATCGTGTTCAATGAATTTCTCGTGACGTTGTTCATCGCCGGGCCAAACACGACGACGGCGGCGTTGCGGGTGTACAACCTGACGCGGACGGCGGGGTTCCAGCCGTCGACGGCGGCACTGGCGACGACGATGCAGCTCGTTTCGTTCCTGGTCGTGTTGGTCTTCTTCCAACTGTTCGGCTCCCGATATTTGAAGGGGACGTATTTGATCTGAGCCATCAGCTATCAGCTATTGGCTAGCAGCTAGCAGCTAGCAGCCAGCAGCTATCAGCCATCAGCCGCCAGTTCTTCGACAGAGGATGACCCTCCTCGCCCCAGCCTTACACCGGAACCAGTGATAGCTGATAGCTAAAAGCCGATAGCCGATGGCTGACGGCTCGTCGTGGAGCGGGCGATGACGAGGGTTCGGCTGGTTGAGGTGACGAAGAGGTTTGGGCCGACGGTTGCGGTCGATGGGGTCAGCGCGGACGTCGCGGACGGGGAGTTCGTGACGCTGCTGGGGCCGTCAGGGTGTGGCAAGACGACGACGCTGCGGATGGTGGCGGGGCTGGTGGAGCCGACCGCCGGTGAGATCTGGTTCGACAATCAGGTGATGAACCGGGTGCCGCCTCATCGACGGAATATTGGTCTGGCGTTTCAGAGCCACGCGCTCTTCCCGCATTTGACGGTGGCCAAGAACGTGGCCTTCGGGTTGGAGGTCAAAGGGGGATCCAAGGGGGCGGTGCGGCAGCGGGTCGAGGAGATGCTGCGATTGGTGGAGCTGGCGGACTATGGCGAGCGGACGCCAGCGCAGCTCTCGGGGGGTCAGCAGCAGCGGGTGGCGCTGGCGAGGATGCTGGCGACCGACCCACGGGTATTGCTGTTCGACGAGCCGCTCTCGGCGCTCGATCGGAATCTGCGCGACACGCTGAAGTACTCCATTCTGGCGCTGCAGCGGCGGACGCGGAAGACGGCTATTTATGTCACCCACGATCAATCGGAGGCCTTCGCGATTTCCGATCGGATCTTCGTGATGAATCACGGGCGAGTGGAGCAGGCGGGGACGCAGCTCGACATCTATCTCCGTCCGCAAAGCGAGTTCGTCGCGAACTTTGTCGGCGACAACAACGCGCTGCCGGGTCGCGTCCTGGCTCTTGAGCCGGGGAGCGGGGACGAGCCGGCCCGGGCCCTGGTGGAGACGGGCAGTCTGCGGCTGAGGGCTACCGACCCGGGGACGGTCGGGGTAGGTGACGCGGTGCTGGCATTCGTGCGGCCGGAGAACATCGAGGTGTTGGCTGATGGACGCGAGCCTAACGACTCCTCGGTGATCGAAGGACGGGTCGAGCAGATCGTGTTCGAGGGGCCGACGGTGCGGTTCACGGTGGACGCGGCGGGGACGACGCTGCGGGTGGCGGTGGGAGGGCTGGAACGACTGTCGTTGCTGGATGCGTCGAACCGGAGCGTCCGCCTGCGGTTAGCGGAGGTATCGTTGGTGCGAGCGGAGGAGGAGAACGTATCGTAGGTGCGACGAGCGGACATCTCACGGGCGGCTAGAGAGGGGACACGGCGGCCATGGCGGATGCGGGAATACGCCACCGGCGGCTCCGACTCCGGGCTGGACGGTTTGAGGGCGCCGCGTGAGGCGCAGGCGGACGTGGCTTCGTCCTTTGCGGCTCGCCGTAGGTCGCCGCGTCAGACACTATCGGGCGGCGGTGGGCGAGCGCGACGTCGCGCTCCTGATTGGAGCGGGGGTCGTCTCTGAGATCGGCGATTGGTTCAACACGATCGCGCTGATCTCCTTGGCGTACCGGTTTGGGGATGGGGCGCTGGGCGTCGGCGGGATGCTGGCGGTCCGGATGCTGGCGCGGTTGGTTTTCCAGGGGCCCGCGGGATCGTTCGTGGACCGTCATTCCGGCCGGAGGCTGCTGTTCGCGATCGAAGTCGTGATGGCGGTGCTGGCCGGCTCGTTCGCGCTGCTGGCCGTGGCTCCCCGGTTGTGGTTGCTCTATGGGCTGCTGTTGTTGCTGGAGATGGCGACGACGGTCGCACGGCCGGCATTCATGGTTCAGGTGAAGGCGGCGGCGCCGCTGGAGCACCGGGCGGCGACGAACGGGCTGCTGTTCGCGGGGATGACGGCGGGGCAGGCGGTCGGTCCGCTGTTGGGGGCGTTCGTGCTGGCGCCACTCGGGGTGGTACCAGTCTTCCTGGTGAACGGGCTAACCTTTCTTGGAATCGCGGCGTCCGTGACCCAGCTAGGGGGGGGCCTCAGCGCTTCCTCCCCGAGGGCGAGGGATGTAGCGCTCACCACGGCCGAGACCACGCTGCAGACCAGCACGGACGCAGGGGAGGCAGTTGGCTACCGATGGCTGCTTCGTCGACGGGATCTGAGCTTGTACGCGGTGCTCAGCCTTTGCCTGGCGCTGCTGGTTCAGGCGACCATCGCGCTCTTTATCGTTCGAGCTAACGCGCTCGGTCTCGGCGATGGAGGGGTTGGCGTCTTCTTCGCGGCGGTCGCGGTGGGGTCTATCGCCGGGGGACTGGTTGCCGGCGCGGGATCACCTGTCGACGCGGGCGCGCTGTACAGGTCGGCGGTCGCGATGGGACTGTGTGCCGTGGCTCTCGCCGCATTTGGCATCGCTAGCACGGTCGGGCTCGCGGTCGTGGCGCTGGTGGCTGCCGGCTTCACGACCGATTTTCATGAGGTCGCGGCGCTGACCTACTTCCAGCACCGCTTGCCAGACGCTGTCTACGGTCGATTTTTTTCGCTGTTCCTGCTCGCGCTCAGCGGGGGCGGACTGATTGGGGCGCTGACGGGACCGGCGCTGGAACGGGCTGTAGGGGTCGGCGTGGCCCTGACGGTTCTGGCGGTGCCGGGTCTTGCCCTCTCGCCGGTGCTGGCACGCGCGTCGAGGTTGTGGCGAGCGATCGACACCACGTCGGATGACTAGGGCCGGCGTGAGTCATGGTTCGGCGGGAGAGCCAGGATTGCTATGTCTGGCGGGCGGCGACCTGCGTCAGGGATGGATCAGGGGTTGCCGGGGTTCTGATGTGCCCGTCTGCAGCCGATCCGGGCTGGAAGCTGCCAAGCTGCGAGCGGCGAAGTACGACACTCTCGAACAGCTCAACAATCCGTGGGTCAAACTGGACACCGCAGCCCTTACGCAGCTCCGCGAGCGCGACGTCGGTCGGCAAGGCACGCCGATAGACGCGATCCGAGGTCATGGCGTCGAATGCGTCAGAAACGGCGATTATCCGGGAGCCAAGCGGGATCTCCTCGCCGCGCAGACCATTGGGGTAGCCGGTCCCGTCCCACCGCTCGTGGTGGTGGCGAATGATGTCGGCGCGCGACCGGTATTCCTCTAACTGACCGACGATGTCCGCGCCGATGGTGACGTGGCGTTCCATCTCTCGACGCTCTTCGGCCGACAAGGCGCCCGGCTTGTTCAACGCGGCGTCACGGGTGCCGACCTTTCCAAGATCGTGAACGCGGGCGGCGCCGATGATGATATCGACTTCCTGGCGCGAGAGCTGGGGCATCTCGTCCAGGATCCCGCGGACGGTGTCCGTCACGCGAACCGAGTGCTGATGGGTGTAGGGGTCACGCCGCTCCAGCGCGTCGGCGAGGCTCTCCATGGTGGTCCGGGTTTCCACCTGCGCCTTGCGAAGCCCGCGCAAGACGAGATGGGGCCCGATCAGAAGCGGCACGATCAACAGGGCGATCGCGAACGGGGCTTCCCTACCCAGCACGGGAATCAGACTGCCGAGGGTGACGAGCGTGAGCAACTCGACCGATGAGCCGGTGACGAGATTTGCGCGCCACATCTCCAGAGGACTAACGCCAACGACCGGTGAGACGATGAGGGCTAAGACAATGCCGTTGATGAGGGTAAAGACAGCGGCGGCGAGGATAAGCACCGCCACGTTGCGATAACTACTGAGAGGGGACTCATTGACTGTCGCCAGAGGGAGATAGACGGCGGCGGCGGCAAGGGTGCAGAGACTATGGACACCCGCGTTGACGACGGTCCGGATGGGTTGGCGGCGCGCACGAATGCCGTCGACGAGGTGCGCGATGGCGACGACGAGCCCGCCGAGAAATGGTGTGATCGTGAGGCCAGCAGCGAAGGCGAACGCGGCGGAGACCGAGACGTTGAAGGTCATGACCGAGCGAGGGAAATTGACGTCGAGGAGCTCGGCGAGAAAGATCATGACGAAGAGGATTAGGGCGACGAGGAGATCGTGTTGGGGCCACGGCCGGTCGGCCCGGAGATAGGCAACCATGAATGCCGCCGTCGTACCGGCGACGAGGATAACCATGTATACCAACGTCTGTCGCGGAACGTCCTTCATGAGAGGCAACACCCCGACACCGACGTCGCCGCAGTCAAAAAGATCGTCGCGGCACGTTCAGTGTAGAAGTATAACGCCCCTTGAGGAAAGCAGTGCAAGCCATAACATGCACAGAACCAAGATAAGGAATTTGCTACGCTGCGAAGAGCAATGACAAAAGTGATTTGCCGCTCATCACGATTGTGGCTTTCTTGAGGGTGAGCAAGGCTGTTTCGCTGTGTTGGGGCGGCGTTTCCGACCCGTGGTGCCGATGACGACGGGCGAGACTTGCGTCGCCGCTACCACGGAGTGGCCGCCTGTCAGGCGCGACGCACCGTTAGCCTCTGTTCGCAGACGATGCTGACGACGGCGCGATCGCTGGGCAAATTCCTGCCGGCATACCGCAGGTCTCTGTACGGGGTCTCCAAGGAGGGCGTCCGCGGGGTTTGGATGCCCCGCGACAGCCGGCTCATGAAGGTAGGTGAGCGGGCAACAGGGGGTCTACGTCGTTGGTCTTTGGCCGCAACGTGATCGGCGACTCGCTTACTTCCAGGTCATTCCGTTGCGTTGGGTCTTGGCGGTGTCATCCCACGTCATGGCAGGTCTCCCTTTCTAGTCCCGTCGTACGCGAACGCCACGTCTGCTCAATGGACTTACTTCCACGTCATTCCGTCGAGTTGCGTCTTGATGGTGTCGTCCCAGGTCATGGTCGTCCGTTCCTTTCCCGTTACTTCCAGGTCATTCCGTCGAGCTGCGTCTTGATGGTGTCGTCCCAGGTCATCGGAATCTCCTTCCCTTCATTGTCCGCCTAGCGCGTGCGGCCGAACGCCTGTCCTGCTGAACGATCGGGCCCCGATTCTAATTGGCGCCTCCTACTGTCTCGTTCACGAAAATAATACAATGATCCACCGAACGGTTGATAAGTAATCTACCGCTCCTTTTTTCCGTTCATTCGGAGGTCGAATCGACCCCGAAGGTGATGATAAGACACTGTGACTCAGCTGTCAAGGCATGGCGTGTGACCAATCTTGTTTCGGGCGGATGCTACGCAAGGGGACGAGGACGTCGGGACGAGGTGTGCGGTTGACCGCGCGGCCGGTGGATTGGCGGAAGGACCGCGGCACGGAGGCGTGACGAGGTGGAGGATCGGTAAGTGGTCGGTCCGCGCACCCGGTGTGAGCGGGGACTCAACCGCGTTCGCACTGGTCGTAGACGGTGTGCCATCGGGAGGGAGGAGAGCGCAGCGGAGGGCTTACCAATGCGCGGGTCCGGCGGACGGGGACGTCACGACGGACCGTAGGCCGATCTTCTCCCTTTCTATTGTAGCAAGGGTACACAGACTTGCAATTCGTTATAAGATGCGTCGGACTCAGGTAGGGCGAAGGGCGCGGCGGCAAGTGCTGGCGGTCAAGAAAGGCGTGAGGATGCCCACGCATCGTCGGGGATCGGTGCTGTCGCGCGGGGATACCCAACCATTGGGGGGCGCCATACTTCAAATTGAGGCTGGCGAGGCACCCCATAGTGATCATCGACCGCTCGTCGCACCGATCGTCATGACCCGCACGGAACGAGACCTACTGGGTCAAACCGGCATCCTGGAGCTGCTGGCGTCGGGGGCCGTGCTTGAACAGGTGCTCGACGTGCTCTGCCGATACCTGGAAGATATGATTCCGGGCAGTCTGTGCTCGATTCTGCTGCTCGACGATGATGGTCATCGTTTTTGCGGTGGATACTCGGCGAGCCTTCCCGCGGAGTTTATGGCGGCGATCGACGGGCTCGCGATTGGGCCACGGTCGGGAGTCTGCGGGACCGCCGCCTACCGCCGCGAGCCGGTGATCGTCGTTGACACGGCGACGGATCCGCTCTGCTCCAACTTTCGGGATCTGGCGGATCGTTTCGGTCTGCGCGCCTGCTGGTCCGTCCCCATCCGCGACGGTGACGCCGATCGAGTGCTGGGAACGTTCGCGGTCTATCACCGGGAACCGCGGTGCCCGACGGACGACGATCTCCTCCTCGTCCATGAGATGAGTCACCTCGCCAGCGTCGCGATTCGCAGCAAGCGATCCGAAGAGGCGATCGCTCGGAGCGAGGGGAGGTTTCGGGCGCTCGTCGAGCACACGTCGGATCTTGTTTCGGTGCTTGACGCCCGTTTGATTCGCCGCTACGTTAGTCCCTCCTATGAACACGTGTTGGGGTATCGTCCGGAGGAACTGCTCGGCCGACGGATCGAAGAGATCAACCACCCCGACGATGTTGGCATCGATCGCCACGTCTTTGCGGCCCTCGCGCGACGCCCCGACGCCAGCGAGCGCTTTGAGACTCGCGTCCGGCACAAGGACGGCTCGGTGCGCTGGCTGGAGGCAATCGCGGTCAATCATCTGGACCACCCGGAAATCCGGGGGTTCGTCGTCAACTCCCGTGACGTGACGGAGCGGAAGGTGGCGACGGAACGACTGGCAGAGGTCGAAGCCCGGTATAGGACGTTGCTCGAGAGCGTACCAGCGATCACCTATGTCCAACGGATTGACAAGCCCGGGACGGTTTACGTCAGTCCTCAGGTAAAGACGATCCTGGGATGGGAGCCCGAAGATTGCCAGGATGATCCGGACCACTGGGAGAAGCTGCTGCATCCCGACGATCGGGAGCGGGTGATGGCGGAGGACGCGAGGACGAATGCCAGCGGCGAGCCGTTCGACGTGGAGTACCGTCAGCGAACCTGCGACGGGCGCTACGTCTGGCTCCACGACCAGGCGACGATTGTGCGGGATGCGGAGGGGCGACCGCTGTACTGGCAGGGTTTATTGGTCGATGTCACGGAACGCAAGACAGCCGAAGAGCGCTTGGCTCACATGGCGTTTCATGATCCGTTGACGGGTCTGGCCAATCGCACCCGCTTGATGGACCGGCTCCAGGAGGTTCTAGCGAGCGGTACGCCGCCGCGACCAGTGGCGATGATGTTTCTCGATCTCGATGGTTTCAAGAGCGTCAACGACAGCTTGGGCCACGACGCCGGAGATCGGCTGCTGATCGCGGTCGCGGAACGTCTCCGGCGATGCCTTGGCGAGAGGGGCACGGTCGCGCGATTCGGAGGCGATGAGTTCGCGATCCTCCTGCCGGACTGCGGCGATCGCCGCAACGTGTCGCAGACGGCGGAACGCATCGCGGCGGCGTTCCGGCAGCCGTTCGTGATCGGCGGGGTGGAAGCGACTGTGAGTGCCACGCTCGGCGTGGCGTCGGTGAGCCCGGACCTCGCGCGATCGGCGGATCTGCTGCGAGCGGCTGACGTGGCGCTCTACCGAGCCAAAGCGCACAACAAGGCGGGAGTCGCGATTTTCGATCCGCGATTGGACCTGAGGACACTGTTGCGGTTGGAGCAGGAGGCGGAACTCGGGCAAGCAGTGGAACGAGGAGAACTCCAAATCGCGTATCAGCCGATCATCGATCTGACGTCCGACGAAGTCTTGGGAGTCGAGGCTCTCGTGCGCTGGCAGCATCCGAGCCGTGGTGTCCTACAACCCGCGGAATTCATCCCACTCGCGGAAGAGACAGGACTCATTATTGAGATCGGTCGGTGGGTGATGGCGGAAGCGTGCCGCCAGGTGGGTATCTGGCAGCGGGCCTATCCTAGCGCGAGTCCGTTGAGGCTCAGCGTGAACCTTTCCGCTCGTCAGTTCCGTCAGCCGGCGTTGATTTCGGAGATTGCTAGGATTCTCGGCGAAACGGGTCTCGTGGCGGGCAGCTTGTCGTTGGATGTCGCCGAGGGGGCGGCGATGGCGGATTCGGAGAAGACGATAGCGGTTCTCGAGGATCTGCAACAGCTCGGCGTGACGGTAACGATCGATGATTTTGGGACGGGATACGCCGCGCTGAGCTCGTTGACACGTTTTGCCGTCGGCGACCTCAAGATCGACAGGTCGTGCGTGGTTGCGCTGGGACGGCGGTGTGGTGATACGGCGATCGTACGGGCGCTGATCGCCATGGCGAAGGCGGTTGGCCTGGCTGTGACGGCGGAAGGGGTCGAGACGGCGGAGCAGCTCGCGCTCCTCAAGCGGCTGGGGTGCGATCGCGCCCAGGGGCATCACTTCGCTCCTCCGCTGGGCGTGGCAGCCGTTGAAGAGTTCCTCCGGCAGCGTGAAACAACCCATTGGTGGCAGGGGCGGGGCTTCAACAGAGCGCGATCGTCGTGCCGGCCGAGGCGCTTGGCGCCTACTGATACGACGGTTGGTGGTTCTCGTATCCGTCGTGCGCAGGAATTCGACGTGTTAGGGCAGAGCCGTGCCCGGTGAGGCGCGCGGTTGGGCTACCCGGCGGGGCCGGATGGCTCGGCCGGAATGCCCAATGGGCCGCCGTCTTGAGCCGTCTCGTTCCGGTAGGGGCGCCACGACATGAGGACGCGCGTCGCGGCCGGGCGCGTCAGCCATGGTAACCGGTGTCCCGTGGTCTAGCGATTCGTTATCTGGCCTGAGTTTGGACCCAGCGGCCGCCTGGTCGAAGACCTTGATGCTGACTTTTGATGATTCATGTGTATAGTACTAATGGGCCATGCTTCACAAATAGCAGGCGAAGGGCGGCGACCACGGCGTGGTCCTCACGGCGTGGTCATCGAGGTATCGAAATGGATATGGTCAAGGACGGACAAATGGACAGCGGGGTGCTACGAGGCGAGGAAAAGCTTCGCCTCCGAGACCGCTCGGTCGCCGCGTCTCGCAATGGGATCATTATTGCCGACGCTTCCCAGCCCGACGTGCCGGTGATCGACGTGAATCCGGCGGTGGAGCGCATTACCGGGTATAGCGCTGGCGAAACCTTGGGCCGCAACTGCCGCATGTTTCAAGGCGCTGACACCGACCCCGAGGCTCGGGCAACGATTCGTCGCGCGATGGACGCCCGCGACGAATGCGCGATCACGCTTCTCAACTATCGTCGCGATGGGACGCCTTTCTGGAACGAGCTCCATATCGCGCCGGTAGTAGACGAGGTGGGACGGGTCACGCACTGGGTCGGCATTCTGGACGACGTCAGCAAGCGTAAGGAGCTTGAGGCAGAACTCATCCACCAAGCGTTTCATGACCCGCTGACTGGGTTGCCGAACCGAGCGCTGATTGCGAACCACTTGGAGATGGCCCTCTCGCGGGCCGGGGAGAAGGGTCAGTCCGTAGGGGTGCTGTTCATCGACCTCGATGGGTTCAAATTTGTGAATGACGGTCTCGGACACGAGGCCGGGGACCGGCTGCTGGCGGCGCTGGCTGAGCGACTACGGGCCGGGCTGCGACCGGGTGAGACGCTGGCCCGGTTCGGCGGCGATGAGTTCATTGTCTTGATTGAAAGCGTCGCTGACCCATCCGAGGCGACATGGGTTGCGGAGAGGATCGCCGCCGCGCTCCGGCCAGCTATTCTGGTGGACGGGCGGAGCGTGATCGCGACGGCAAGTATCGGGATCGCGATCGGGGCGGCACCAACCGATCAGCCGGGCGATCTCCTCCGTCACGCTGACATCGCGATGTACCGAGCGAAGCGACAGGGCAAGGCCCGCTCCGAACTGTACGAGGCGGTCATCTCCGTGCCGGCGCCGGAACGGCTGGGTTTGGAGGAGGATCTCCGAGGTGCGCTGGGGCGAGGCGAGCTGCTGCTTCACTACCAGCCCAAAGTCGAACTGGCGACCGGACGGATCGTCGGCTTGGAAGCCCTCCTCCGGTGGCGACACCCGGAGCGCGGCATCGTCCCGCCGACGGCGTTTGTGCCCATCGCCGAGGAGATTGGGCTCATATCCTCACTTGGCCAATGGGCGCTATCCCGGGCGTGCTGGCAGATGAACGAGTGGACGAAGGAGGGCGTTCCGACTAACGCCTTGCACTGGGTAAGCGTCAATCTCTCACCGCGGCAGCTGCACGACCCGGGTCTCCTCGGGGACGTCGGGCGCGCACTCGCGGAGAGCGGGCTGGCGCCGCACTACCTCGAGCTCGAGGTCACGGAGGGGGCGGTTCTTGAAGATGGGGCCGCGGCCGTCGAAGCTCTGGCGGGATTGACCGAGCTGGGTGTCGAACTCTCGATCGACGACTTCGGAGCTGGGTTCGCTTCGCTGGCCCACCTGAGGCGATTGCCGGCGAACAGCCTGAAGATCGACCGCTCGCTGGTGGCGGGACTCGGGGGCGAACCGGAGACCGCGCTCGTCGCGGCCACGATCAGCCTTGGACACGCGCTGGGCTTAAGAGTGACCGCGGAAGGAGTTGAGACACCCGTCCAACTTGCCCGGCTCCGCGACTTAGGCTGTGACCTAGGGCAAGGGTATCTCTTCGCGTCACCTCAGCCAGCCGAGGCGATCCTGGCTCTGCTCAGGTGGCCGCTCGGCGGGACGGGCACGGCGACGTATCTGGCATGACGCCTGGAGCCACGGCGTTCGGCCAGATCGATCAAGAGCGGGATCACCCCCGGCGAGGCGCCCCGGTCGACCATTATGCGTGAGGACTGATAGTACTAACGGCAGGGGTCATTCGTACCATTTGTGTTTGTACAGTTGACAACGCCGAGCAGCAAGAGTATGGTCATAGCAGAACCGGGACCGTCAACTGAATAGACAACTCAATAGAGATGGGAGCGTTGAGCCGTCGCCTGTATGTGGTCACCTGGGCGGCGAGGAGCGAGTGGTGAAACCGGCCCTTCACAAGGGGTCGGTTTTTGTGTCGCCCGCGTGCGTCAGGAGGAGATGCCCAGCCAGCTAGCGAGGATGTCGTGACTGATCCGACCAATCAAAAAGACGGGGGGGCACCGCTGGAACGATGAGACCCCACCCGTCATGGCACCCGTCAAGCGTCCGCAAGGAGCGCTCAGCCGGTGTTCACGTTTCATAACACTTTTAAGTCATCCCCGCAAATGTCTTCGCTTTCTCACTTCTTGGCGCAGGACTTCCAGATTGCGCGACACCGGAGTCGGGCGGAATTGGAGATGGCGATGACCTGAGCGATGGAAGCGTTCGGGAAGGCACACCATCAGAGGAGCTCGTGCGACAACGGTGTCGCATGGGTGCGCGAATAGAGAATCGGGAGAGTAGAGCGATGGACGGACCGAGTTTCGATAAGCTGACTCGACTTCTTGTAGTGGATTCCAGCCGACGCTCGGTGCTGAAGCGCCTCGCAGGGAGCGCGCTGGGTGGTGCGCTGGCTGTCGTTGGATGGGAGACCGGCTACGCGAAGGGCAAAGGCAAGGGCAAGAGCCACCAAGCGAACTCCTCCACCGCAAAGATTGCCATTTGCCACAGGACGGGATCCGCGAGCAACCCCTACGTTCTGATCAACGTCAGCGAAAACGCGATTAAGGCGCACTCGAAGCACGGCGACCTCATCCCGGCACCCGAGCAGAACAGCAAGCCGTACTGTCCTAGCAGCGTCGAAGGCGGCGGCGACACGTGCTATCCGGAGTGCGGCGAGCACGAGGTATGCGACCACGGAACCTGCACGTGCGACAAAGGCTACAAGACGTGCGGTGAAACCTGTATCCCAACAAAGGATTGCTGCACGGACGACGACTGCGAGTACGGTGAGACCTGCGACTCCGGCACCTGCACCGGCGGCGGAGGTTGCTCGAGCGATTACGACTGCGGTCACGGCACGTGCGACTACGGCACCTGCACGTGCGACAACGGGTACAAGCTCTGCGGCGGTACGTGCATCGCCGATGATGAGTGCTGCACAAACGGACACCCGGGCTGTCCCGATTATCAGACGTGCGATTACGGCACGTGTTCGGGTGGCGGAGGCTGTGACAGTGGGCAGAAGCTGTGCGGGACCACCTGCATCGCCGACAGCGACTGCTGCACGAACGGGGTACCGGGCTGCCCCACGGGTGAAACGTGCGATGCCAGCACGGGCACCTGCTCCGGTGGCGGAGGCGGGGGCGGAACAATCACGATCTGCATCAGGCGTTGCGAGCGGCCCTGCCGTAAGTCCTGCATCCAGGATGGCGGGAAGGGTTCGCCAAGCAAGTGCCGCCACTCGTGCAAGAAGCGATGCGCCCGGAACTGCAGGCGGCAAGCGTAAGGTCGGATCGGCGTCGCTCGCTTCGTGCGGGCTAACGCGCGGTGTCCGCTGAGCCGACCCAACGAGCGTTAGGTTGGATAGGCAGAGGGGCGGTCTCACGACCGCCCCTCTTGTCCTGGGACCGGTGGGTTGAGGTAAAGCGTTGCCGGAGCGTGTGAGGTTCCGGCGTCGATCAGGCACCGGTGGTCGTCGATACCAGGGCGGTCAAGCGGGTGACGGGTCCAGGTGACAGGCTATCCCATGACGTTTGATAGGATCGTTCAGGTCTTGACCGAGAGCACGTCGCGGCGCACGGTGCTGCGGTCGCTGGCCCTGGGTATGTCTGGCCGGCTGCTGACACTGGGCGGCGCCTCCGGGTTGGCGGTGGAGGACAAGGCGACAGCGGCGGCGCGCCAAAAGCAGCACAACGACTGCCCGAGGTCGCGTCGCTGCAAGAAGCGCTGCTGTCGCCGGGGGGAGACATGCAAGGGCGGGCGGTGCGTAAAGAAGCAACCGCCGGTGCATGTACGTCGTAGTGTCCACTCCCTCGACGAGAGCGGTCCGGCACTGACCGCCCTGGCCCGCGGGATCGCGGTGATGAAAGCTCGCGAGTCATCCGATCCGACGAGCTGGATCTTTCAGGCGAACATTCACGGCACGAACGACGGCGCTGGGGCGAACTGGAACCAATGCACGCACGGGAGCTTTTTCTTTCTTGCCTGGCACCGGATGTATCTCTACTGGTTCGAGCGGATCTTGCGGAAGGCGTCAGGCAACCCTAGCCTCGCCTTGCCATACTGGGACTACTCAGAGTCTGACCAACGGATCGTTCCGCGCCCGTTTCGTACGCCATCGAGCTCCCTCTACGTTGCCCAGCGGAACGCCGACGTGAACGCCGGGCAACCACCGCCGGCAGAGAACGCCTGGATGTTCGACCATTCGCCGGCTTTCGAGACGGTCAACTTCTTCCACACTGGCTCGGGCACCAGTTTTGGCGGCCTGCAGGTCTCGGAGGCCCTCCATAGTGGCGGTGGTGCCGGCCAACTGGAGAATACGCCGCACAACCAGGTCCACAGTTGGGTGGGGGGCGGCTCGGGTTGGATGGGAACGGTCGCGATGGCCGCTCGCGACCCGCTGTTCTGGCTCCACCACGCGAACATCGACCGCCTCTGGAAACGGTGGTTGGATCAAGCTGGAGGGCGGGCAAACCCGACAGGCGATGGCGACTGGATGAACGACACGTTTACGTTCTTCGACGAGAACGGAACCGAGGTCACGATGTCGGGCAAGCAGATCGTCGATACCGCTCAGCAATTGAACTACCGGTACGACGACGATGGGGCGGCGTCAGGCGCGGCGGCGGCCCGTCGCGAGAAGGGCGCCTCGGCGGCAGGCAAGCAATCCGTGAAGGAGCTAGGTAAGAGCAAGGGCGCAGGTGGGGTCGACCTGGGGACGGACCCGGTCACGGTGCCGATCGGGCTCGGCGCCGCGCTGCCAGACGCTGGCGCGAGCTCGACCGAGCGGCGAGCGGATGCGGGCGTAGTGCTGACGCTTGAGGGCATCCAGGGGACTGGTGTTCTTGGGGTCGCCTTCGAGGTCTACGTCAATCTGCCGAAGGACCAGCAGCCGAGCCCACGGGACGACGCCTTCGTCGGTGGAGTCAGTCTGTTCGGTTTGCAGCCGCAGGATGCGGCCGCGATGGGCATGGGCCACACGATGATGCCGGCGGCGCTCAGCTTCGATATCACGGGAGCTGTGGCCGGTCGCCGGGCGAGCGGGCGGGAGGTCACCGTCACGTTGGTGCCCGTGAATCTGGACGCCTCCAGGCGCCTGCCCAAGGCTCCCTTGGCCCACCTTGACAGCCTGGTCGTGTCGATCGTTCAGTAACGGTTCGCTCCGCGCGACCTGCGCGGGAGGTATCCTCAAGCACCGGGTGGAGCCCGCCGCTCCCCGCCCTACTCCTCGGCAAGCTGGCCGCCGTCGATGACGACGGACTCGCCGGTGATGAAGGACGCCTCGTCGGACGCGAGGAAGGCGAAGAGGTTGGCGACTTCCTGGGGGCGACCGTAGCGACGGAGCGGGATTTTCTCGAGGTAGGCGGCGATGAACGCGGGGTCGTGGCCTCCCTCGGTGGCGAGGTCGGTGGCGATCCAGCCGGGCGCGACGCAGTTGACGCGGATGTCGTAAGCGGCGAGCTCGAGGGCCATGGTCTTGGTGAGCAAGACGACTCCCGCTTTCGAGGCGTTGTAGGCCGTCAGCCCGCGCTCAGCGACATGGCCATTCGTCGAGGCCATGTTGACGATGGCGCCGCCGGTGCCTTGGGCGATCATCGCTCGCGCGGCCACCTGGCCGAGACGGAAGGGAGCGGTGAGGTTGACAGCCAACGTCCGGTCCCAGACGGCGGGATCGTGGTCGAGGAACGGCTGGACAAGGGCGATGCCGGCGTTGTTGACGAGAATGTCGATGCCTCCGAGACGCTGGAGGGTCTCCGCGACCAGCCGCTCGCAGAAGGCAGGATCGGCAACGTCGCCAGCGAGGGAGTGAATCTCACCGGCGGCGGCCAGCTTGGCCGCGGCCGAAGCGAGTCGGTCAGTGACGAGATCGGTGACGAGGAGGCGGGCGCCTTCCGCCAGGAATTTCTGGGCGATGGCGTGCCCGATCCCGCGCCCGGCGCCGGTGATAACCGCCCGTTTGCCGTCGAGCCGTTTCACGGTCGGGCCCCTTCTTCGCCGCGATGAGGAGTGGTCATTGCTCCTCGTGCATGCGGTGAGCGGCAGATTAGCGCTCGTCTGGTACGCGGCTCAAGGCTTCGAGGTTGACGGTGAGGAGAACGCGGCCACCCTCGACGCGGGAGACCGCGTGCATCGGCACTTCGTAGTCGGTGGGAGGCGAGCCGGTGGATTGCTCGAATACGAAGAAGTGCGAGTGGGCCGTGTGGATCTTGCCGAGCAACTCGCCGTTCGCCGCGACGACGGCGGCACCGATGGGAACCTCGGTCGTCGAGGATGACCCCTCCATCGTGATTGTTCCTCCTTCGTGGGTCGCGGACGGGGCCGGCAACCGGTTGACGCCAACGTCCGTATTGCGGAGTGACGCTCCCTACGAGGCGGCGTCCGCGGCGACGGGCTCGTCAGCCGCCGGGGATTCCACGGAGGGCTCCTCCGTCAGGGGGCGGACGTTGATGCCGGCGCTGCCTTTCGGCCGCTGGCCGATCTGAAACTCGACGCGCTGGCCGGACTCCAGTCGAGGCGCCGAGTCCGTTTCCTGAGCCGCAACGCCGCTCTTGTGGACGTAGACAAGATCGCCGCCGCTATCGGGCCTGATCCAACCGCTGCCTCGACCCGCCGACCAGACTTTGACCGTTCCTGTCGCCATGGTGTGTTCCTTCCACTGCCAGTCACTCCTGGTGCTGGTCTGTTTGTTCGCTACTGCCCCCGCCGATCCGATGGCCGGCGGGAGGTCAAACCGGTTGAGGGTACCACGCGGGGGACGCCGGTGATGGTTGAGCCGCGACGCGTCCTCACGCCCACCGCCGCTCAAAGGGCACGCGCCCGATGCGCGAGCGAGAGGAGCCCGACCCAGCGACAGGGGGACAGAGTCCTATCGACCGGCTTCGATCTCAGGAAGATACCACGCTATCGGTGTGGTCGAGATCGCGCGGGCCGAAGGCGTGAGGCAAGAGCGCGGAGAGTGGCATTTGCTGGGGCGCGCCGTCGTCGTCGAGGATGATGATGATGTCGTGATCCGGGGGAACAAACTCGTTGAGGACCTGGCGGCAGGCGCCGCAGGGAGTGAGGCGGGGTGCTTTGGGCCCAACGACGGCGACCGCTTGAACGTGCCGGTGGCCGGCGGCGACGGCGGTCCAGAGGGCAACGCGCTCGGCGCAGACGGTCAGACCGAAGCTGGCGTTCTCGACGTTGCAGCCGGTGAAGACGTGGCCGCCGGTCGTGAGGAGGGCGGCGCCGACGGGGAACCCCGAGTAGGGGGCGTAGGCTCGCCGCGATGCGTCCATGGCGGCGGTGAGCAGGGTCCGCGCCTCCCGTTCTTCCAGCACACGGCACCTCCCAAGGGGTTCATCCCGTTAACGGTGATGCAAGATCGTATCATCGCGGGGACGCGGCCATAGATTGGGTCGTGGGCGGAGCGGTCGGTTTCACGGCGGTCACCGGGCGGCACGGGTGAGAGGAACGGATGGAGCAGGACGACCAACGGCTGCAAGCAGCGGCCTTCCTCGGCCAGGCGCTGAATCTTAGCGAAAGCGCCGAGGTCTTGGCGGAGGATTTGATCGCGGTCGAGCGGGGGCCGGCCGTCGCCGTCTTCGCCGCCGAGTTGGCGTCGTCGGTGGGGCCAGCGGCGTTTCTCATTTACGTTTACGACCGGGAGGCGATTGATAGCGATGGACGCGGCGGCCGGGAGATCTTCGAGGCGGATCTGGCCACGCTGGAGACGGCCGCGGCGCGCGGAGCGCCTGGACCGCGGGCGATGGCCCACGCGGAGGCTGATGGCGCGGCCTTCATTCTGGCGACGACGCCCGCAACGCTGCGGGCGCTGACGGGAGAGGATGCAGGCGAGCCACGAGGGGGGACGCCCGCAACGCCCGTCGGGGCGAGGTCGATTGAGACGCGGAGCGCGGCGGCGGAGCAGCTGTTGCGGCTGCTGCGGGCGGCCGATGGGGAGGCCGCGCGTTGGCTAGGGGCGCGGGCTGGCTCGGACGGAGGGGAGCCAGAAGTGGCAGGGCCGTCGCCGGAGTCGGGGGCAATGACACCGGAGGAGACCGAGCTGGCGCTGTTTCTGTTGGACGAGCAATCGATCCGCAACCTTCTCATGGCGCTCAATCAGCTGCTGGCGATCACGCGCGGAGGCACGGCGAACGGCAGCGGGGAAGAGTTGACGACGGCGGGTTAGGGAGCCGATCCGATCCGGCGCAAGCGTTAGGGTCGACCCGATATGCGGAATGCCATTAGACGCCGCGTGATCGCGGCGCCCCGCACCCGGCTATCCCCTAAACGCTCTCATTCCCGGCCGCTGTGCAGCTCTCTCCCGGACAGTTTCAGGTTTGGCCGTTGGCAACGGATTTGGCGGCCGGTCACCCCACCACCAGGCGCATGCGATCGGCCGATTCTCGCGCGGCGCATAGCGTGGCGGCCGCTTCTCGCCGCGGACGGCTCGCCGGCTATCGTGGAAGGCGGGCCAGGACGCAAATGGTCCGCGAGAGGGGGAGGGACGAGGGAGTGGGGGTCACTGCTGGTCGAACGCGGGTGCGTCGACACGGCGGTCATGGACTGTGATAAGGGGTGCGGGGGTAGGCGGTGATGGGCCGTGACGGTGGGCGCGGGGGCAAGACCGTCATGGGCCGTAATGAGGGGTGAGGGGCAGCGCGGTTACGAGCCGTGGCGGTGGGGGCGAGGGTACGGCGGTGACACGCCCGGGGATGAATCCCCGGGCTGACCCCACGAAGCCCCTCCGGGGCCGGGATCGCTCCCGGACCGGCTCCGTTGGGGGCGTGCGGGTGGTGGTGGCGGCCGGTCACCCACGTCGCGGCGCCGGCACCTCGCCAACAATCGGCGACCGGGAGCCAAGGCGCAAACTGCCCGGGAGAGAGCGCTGCCCAGAGGACGCCCGGCCGTTGCTCGGGAGAGGGGGAACGAAACCCGGCGCCGCTGTCGTGAGCGGGAGGTGGTATTAGACAGGCGGAAGCGGTCCCGCGAGGTAGCGATCTCTCCAGGCCTGGGCTTTGGTCTCGGGGACGCGGATGAAGGTGGCGGTGGCTTCGGCGAGCATGGTGTCATCGGGCGAGCGGCGGAGTTGGGCGGCGAGATCGATGGCGCGGCCACGGTCGGCGACGACGCGGCCAATGACGCGGGTCTCGATACCGACCTCGACCGGTTTGCGGAATTTGACTTCGATGGTCGCCGTGACGGCCCAGATGTCGCGGGCGAAGACGGCCCAGCCCATTGCTTCGTCGAGCAGCGTGGTGACGATGCCACCATGGGCCATGCCCTCGAATCCTTCGTGCTCGCGGCGTGGGGTGAAGGAGGCCCAGACAGCCGTGCCGTCCGGCGCGCGATAGAACGCCAAGCGAAGCCCATGGGGGTTGTCGTGACCGCAGCCGAAGCAGCCATGGTCGTCGCGGGCGTTCAAACGGTCGCCAGGCGCGAGCTCCATGTCGTGTTCTCCCCTTGTCTCGACTCGCGTCGCGAACGTATGCTCCATGTTGAACGGACGTGCAACGAAGGGTGAGGCAGCTGATGGTAGGGACGTACCGCGACCTGTTGGATCGCACGAAGGCGGCCATCCGGGAGGTCGATCCGGTCAGCGCGGACGAGTTGCGACGGGATAGCGACGTGGTGGTGATCGACGTCCGCGAGCAGGATGAGGTCGATCAGGGGATTGTGCCGGGGGCCGTGCACATTCCGCGGGGGTATCTCGAACTGCGGGTCGAAGAGCTTGTGCCCAATAAGGGGCGGCCGTTGCTCGTCTACTGCGCGGGCGGTGCGCGCTCGGCGCTGGCCGCAAAAACCCTGGAAGAGCTCGGCTATGGCGATGTCCAATCGGTGGCTGGCGGATTCACCGCCTGGAAGGGCGCTGGATTGGAATGGGCGACGCCGAGGCCGCTGACGCCGGACCAGCGACGGCGCTACAGCCGCCATCTGCTGATTCCGGAGATTGGGGAGGAAGGTCAACGGAAGCTCCTGGAAGCGAAGGTGCTGCTGATCGGCGCGGGTGGTCTGGGGTCACCGGCGGCGTTGTACCTCGCGGCAGCGGGAGTCGGCACCCTGGGGGTGGTCGACGCCGACACCGTGGATGACTCGAACTTGCAGCGTCAGGTTTTGCACACGACGGAACGGGTCGGCATGCTGAAGGTGGAGTCGGCGCGGCTGACGATCGAGGCTCTAAATCCGGATGTGACGGTCGTCCCCCACGCGACGCGGTTGACGAAGGAGAACGCGTTCGAGCTGTTCGCGCCGTACGACATCATCCTCGACGGGACCGACAACTTCGCCAGCCGGTATCTGATCAACGATGCCTGCGTGCTGCTCGGGAAGCCAAACATTCATGGGAGCATCTTTCGCTTCGAGGGCCAGGCGACGACGTTCCTGGCTGGGCAGGGGCCGTGCTACCGCTGTCTGTTCCCGTCTCCGCCGCCACCAGAACTGGCCCCCAATTGCGCCGAGGCGGGTGTGCTGGGGCTGCTGCCGGGGACGATCGGTCTGATTCAGGCGACGGAGGTCGCGAAGCTGATTCTCGGTATCGGCGAGCCGCTGATCGGGCGACTGCTCATTTATGACGCGATGCGGACCTCGTTCCGGGAGCTGAAGCTGAGCCGTGATCCGGAGTGCCCGATCTGTGGCAGCGGCGCGCCGGCGGATTTAGACGACATCGAGTACACGGACGCCGGCTGCGCGGTTCCGGCACTGGCGGTCGCCAGGTAGAGAGCGCCGGTGGGTCAGGCGACGGGGCCACGAATGACGAGCGCGCCTGGTGGTCACATCTAGGCGAAGGCGGGCAAGGCGTCACCGTGGGCGGCGATGAGGTCGTCGACGAGGGAGCAGATTTCATCGGGGCCGAGCTCGGCGGCGGTGTGGGGATCGAGTAGCGCGGCCTGGTAGACGTGGTCTCGCCTGCCCGTGAGAGCGGCCTCGACGGTAAGCGACTGGACGTTGACGTTGGTCTGCATGAGCGCGGCGAGCTGTGGGGGCAAGGTCCCGACGGTCGTCGGTTGGACGCCATTCTTGTCAACCAGACAGGGCACCTCGACGCAGCAGGCGGCGGGGAGATTGTCGATCAGGCCACGGTTGGCGACGTTGCCGTAGATGACGCGGGGAATCCCCGTCTCGCGGCTATGAATGATGAGGGAGCCGTATTCGCCGGAGTGGCCGGTGACCTTGTCGAACCGCGCGTCCAGCAACTCCTGGCGCATCTTCTCTGCCCGGGCGGGATCATCCTTGGCGGTCGCGGCCAGACGGCGCTCGGAGTAGCCGGTGAGGGTTTCTCGCCTCGCCTCGTAGCGGTCGATGATGGTGGGGTCTTCGGAGGTCAGAGCGACTTCCATCTCGGTCCACTCGGCTATCTGCTCCTCGCAACGCGCCGGATACTCGTCGAGCGGCACGTTGTAGCGATCGATGAGATCGGGCCGGTCGTGCTTGATGAACCAGGGAACGTACTCGGAGAAGTGTTCGCTCGATTCGGTGACGAAGTAGCCAAACCGGCGGAGGACGTCGAAGCGGACGCGCTCGTGCGCGGGCTCGCGCCCCTCGGCGAGCACCCGTTGGAGGGAGGGGTAGAGGTCACGGCCGGCGTGCTCGAAGCGGAGATAGAACGCCATGTGATTGATTCCGGCGCAGAGGTAATCGATCTCTTCCGGGGGAAGCTCGAGGATCCGGGCGAGGTCGGCAGCCGTTCCCTGGACACTGTGGCAGAGACCGACGGTGGCGATCGGGGTCGCGCGGTTCATCGCCCAGGTCAACATCGCCATCGGGTTGGTGTAGTTGAGGAACAGGACGTCGGGACAGCATTCCTCCATGTCGCGGGCCATGTCGAGCATGACGGGGATCGTGCGGAGGGCGCGCATGATGCCACCGATGCCGAGGGTATCGCCGATAGTTTGGCGGAGGTTGTACTTCTTGGGGATTTCGAAGTCGATGACGGTCGCGGGGCGATAGCCACCGACCTGGATCATGTTGATCGCGTAGTCGGCGCCATCGAGGGCGCGACGGCGATCGGTTGTCGTCTCGAACGTCGCCGCGACGCCGGCCGCGGCGGCGACGCGACGGGCAACGCGCTCGGTCGAGGCCAAGCGCTCGGGGTCGATGTCCATCAAGGAGATGGTTGCGCCGTGAAGCTCGGGAAAGGTGAAGATATCCCCCAGCAAGGCGCGGGCGAAGACGGTGCTGCCGGCGCCGATGAACGCTATCTTGGGCATTGTCGCGGATTCCTCCTGATCGCTAACCGGTCAAGCCGTCGCTCACGGTCAAGTATGCCCCGGCACGAGCCGAACTAGCGGGGGACGCTATCGAGAGGGCGGGAGGGCAGCAGCCGCCTGCCCCGTCAAAGTCCTCACCTCTGGCCGCCGAAAGCCCTCACCCCCTGCACCCGCAAAGCCCTCACCCCCTGCCCCCTCTCCCGATGCGCGGGAGAGGGGGAAAGACGGCCGAAGTCGCGGTCGTTGACCGGGGGCCGATCGGAGTATCCGAAGAGAGGGCGGGCGGCAGGCGCGAGCGGAACTCGTAGGAGCCGGAATCGACGGTGAAGATGGCGTGACTGGGTTACCAGCGGGCGAACGTGACGCCGACCGAGGTGTCCGCCGGCTGTCCTCCTTCGGTGGGCATCGCTGGTTCGACGGCGGGGACGTGAACGGTGGCGGTGGTGCCTGGGGGAATCGTGACGTTCAGCGTGAAGGCGCCGCCGTCGATGCGCCAGGCGCTGGCGATCGCGCCGCGGAGGGAGTGGTAGTCGGCGGTGGCGGTGGTCAGCCCGCCGCCGGGCCAGGGATGGATGACGACGTGGTCGAAGCCGGGTCGTTGGGGATCGACGTCGATTCCGGCGACGTAGCGGTAGAGCCAGTCGCCGACGGCGCCGAGGGCGTAGTGGTTGAAGGAGTTCATGCCTGGGTCCTGGAAGCCGTGTTGCTCGGTCCAGCCATCCCAGCGCTCCCAGATGGTGGTGGCGCCGTGTTGGAGGGGATAGCCCCAGGATGGGAACGTGTCGTTGAGGAGGAGACGGTAGGCGACGTCGAGGTAGCCGGCGTCGGTAAGGACGGGGAGGAGGAGGCCGACGCCAGCGAAGCCGGTGGTCAGGTGCCAATCGTGCTGGACGATGTTTTCGACCAGGTGTTGGGCCGCGACGGGACGGAGGTGGTCTGGAAGGAGATCGACGTCTAAGGCGAGCAGGTAGCCGGTTTGGGTATCGCCGGAATGCCGGCCGTCAGGGGAGAGGTAGGCCGTTTGGAAGGCGATCTTGATCCGCTCGAACAAGGAGGCGTAGTGGGCGGCGGGCTGGGGACGGCCGAGGACGCCGGCGATGCGGGAGAGGAGGTGGGCGCTGGAGGCGAAGTAGGCGGTGGAGAGGAGCTCTTTGGGGGGGTCGGCGTCGACGGCGAGCCAGTCGCCGTAGTCGTTGCCGCGGCGGTGACGCCAGAGGAGGTCGGGATTGGCCGAGAGGACGTAGTCGAGCCAGCGGACCATGCCATCGAAGTGCTCCACGAGGAGGCGGGTGTCGGCGTAGTGGAGGTAGAGGGTCCAGGGGAGGATGACTCCGGCGTCGCCCCAGACGGGAGCGCCGTGGCGGAGCGTGTCGAAGCGGGGTGATAAAGGGGCAACATCGGGGTAGGCGCCGTCCGGCGCCTGGGCGTCGGCGACGTCGATCAACCACTTGGTGAAGAAGGCGGCGACGTCGCGGTTGAAACAGGCAGTGGGGGCGAAGACGTGAGCGTCGGCGAGCCAGCCGAGTCGCTCGTCACGCTGCGGACAATCGGTGAGGACGGAGAGGAAATTGCCGCGTTGACCCCAGACGATGGCGTGTTGGAGTCGATTGACGAGGGGATGCGAGCAGACGAAGTTTCCGGCCGGGGGCGCGGCTGACTCGACGACGCAGCCGGTGATGGCGTCCGGGGTGAGGAAGCCGGGATAGCCGGCAACCTCGACGTAGCGAAAGCCATGGAAGGTGAACCGCGGCTCGAACGTTTCGACGCCCTGGCCGAGGAGGACGAAGGAGTCGGTCTGGCGGGCGGCGCGGAGATTGTCGGTGTAGAGGGTGCCATCCGGGTTGAGGACCTCGGCGAAGCGGAGGCGGACCCGTGTGCCGCGATCGCCACTGACGCGGAGCTTGACCCAGCCGACCATATTCTGACCCATGTCGACGATGGTGGTGGCATCGTCGCGGGGAGTGATGGTCGACGGGGGGAGATGTTCGGTGACGCGGACTGGCTCGGCCCGATCGGCGACGAGGAGGGTGTCATCGCGCGGGGAGACGCGGACCGGCGCCCATCGGGAATCGTCGAAGCCGGGGGAATCCCAGCCGGGCAACTCATAGCGGGCGTCGTAGGTCTCACCCATCAGGAGATCAGCGGTGACGATGGGACCGGTCGTGCCTCGCCATGAGCGATCGCTGACGATGAGGGTGTCGGGACCGGTGTCATGCTCGACGCGCAGCTGGATCAGCAGCTCGGGGGCAGGACCGTAGTGTTTGTTCTGTCCGCCAAACCCAAGATAGCCGCTAAACCACCCGGCGCCGAGGATGGCAACGACCGCGTTCTCACCGACGTGAAGGAGGGGCGTGACGTCGTAGGTTTGGTAGGGGACGCGTTTGGTGTAATCGGTCCAGCCGGGACTGAGGGCGGCGTCGCCAACTTTCTGACCGTTGAGGTGAAGCTCGTAGAGACCGCGGGCGGTCACGTAGAGCCGGGCGCGGCGAATCGGGCGCGGGAGCGTGAACAGGGAGCAGAGGTAGGGGCTCGGCGGAAGGTCGAGGGTCGTGGTATCCGGGTCAGGCTCGAGGTGGCTGGAGTGGTAGAGATCGGAGGATGAATCGGACAGCGGAGCGGAGGGATGGGCGCCGAGGCCGATCCAGGTCGCTTGCCAGTCGTCGGCGCGCAACAACCCCATTTCCCACCAGGCGGGCGAGGTGAAGGGGGTGGCGCGGTCGTCGCGGTCCCAGACGCGGAGAGCCCACCAGTAGCGGTGGGCCGAGCGCAAAGGCGGGCCACCGTAGACGACGTGGGCGGATTGGGACGTGGGGACGCGACCACTCTCCCAGACGTCGGCTTGTCGGGCGAGGAGGCGCGGGGCGGTGCTGGCGACGAGGATCTGATAGGCGGTTTGGCGCTGGCCGCGCTGATGGGCGGTGAGGGTCCAACTGAGGCGTGGGTGGAGGACGTCGATACCGAGGGGATCGGTCAGGTACTCGCAGCGGAGGCGCTCTGGACGAAGGTCCGTGCTTGGCATCGTCGTCTCCGGGATTGAGCCGCGAGGCGCGGCGGAGAGAACCTGTTGGTCCAAGGGTGTCGCGATCCCAGGAGGGATTGTGCCTGGTGGGAGACGAGGGGTAAAGGGGCCAGGAGGACGGATGGGGGACGCGCGACGCCACGTCGTCGGGTTCGCGGACGAGGACGTGAGACGACCCGATGGCGAGGAGGAGCGTGCAGAGCGTGGAGGTGGGGCCGAACGCGGGGGCCGCTAACGATCAGGAGGGAGAGGAGACACGCCGAGCAGACGCTTATGCTGATATGATTATCAAAGCATTATCCCGCCGCTTCCACACGAGGATCCGCCAATGGGCGAGCTTGTCGCCGGCACGCCGGCCCTCCGCCTGACGACCACCGTCTCTCTCCCGCTCGACCTTGTCTCGGTGTTGTCGCTGCTGTATCGCGCCGTCCCCGGCAGCGACCTCGGTCCCTGGTTGATCGAGGCGCGTCAGCGCTTGCCGGAGGAGCTGCGCGCCGACCTCGATCTGTTGCATGGCTTCTCGGGACGCCTTTTATATTATGTCGAGGAGCCAGTCTTGCGGTTCTCGCCGCTGGACCGTGAGCGGGTGGACGCGGGCGCGGACGATCTTTTCGCGTTTTTCGAAGGCTTACCGGCGCTGGACTACCTCGAGATGGCAGCTCAGGCGCTCAACCGAGTTCAGGGTGATCTTGGGCTCTCCGAGGCGGTGACGGTTGGCGATGACGAGGCCGCCTGGAGGAGGGCGCTGGAACCGGCGCTAACGACGGCGGCGGTCGACGAGGTTCTCCCCCTGCTTGGCAATCCCGAACAGCTCAAGGAGCGGACGGTGTCATTGTTCCGGGGCGTATGGGAGGAGGTCTACCGGGGGGAGCACGCGACGCAGGTACCGCTCCTGCGCGACGCGGCCCGGCGGGCGGAGCAATCAAGCGATCGCGGTTTTGGGCTGGCTTTCGCGGACTTGACGGGTCACCGTCCGCCGGCAACGCTGGTGGGGCGACTGGGCGAGATCGACCGGGTGGCGTTTTGTCCTTCGGCCCACCTTGGCTCGTTCGTCAGCTACATCGTGTCTCCGCCCGATCTGATCGTCTACTTCGGCGCTCCGGAACTGTTGAGCCGGTTTGCGGGAGGAGAGGTGCCGGCAGCGGCGGGACCCGAAGGGACAGACCGCAGCCGCGCGGAGCGGCGGGCAGGAGGCACGCTCGCCAGCAACGCGATGTTGGAGGCGCTGCGCGCGCTCGCCGATCCGACGCGGCTGCGGGTGCTTGAGCTCCTCGGCGAGGACGAATTGTACGCGCAGGAGATCGTTGGCCGGCTGGGAATCGCGCAGTCGGCCGTGTCGCGTCACCTCTCGATGCTGGAGCGCGCGGGGCTGGTGACGGTGCGGCCGAGAGGGGGGATGAAATACTACGCCCTTGATGCCGAACGCCTGGAGACGGTGGCGGCGACGTTGCGCTCCCAGGGCCGGCTTCGACGGGCCGGGTAAGCCGGTATCGGAATGGTGAGGTGCCGGAGGTCGGCACCGTGGGCGTTTGCGGCGACCATCCCGCTGGCGCTGAGAAGACCGCGCTCCCTACTCTCCTCTCCTGGACAGTTTGAATTTTTGTCTTCGTTGGCCGATCGCGGGTCAATCACCGGCGACGAGGAGCGGCCTCGACGCTTCGCGCCGTGCTGAAATCGGCCGTTCCGGCGCGGCTCGTGGGCGGTTAACTTGCCTCAAGACGATGGCGGGCGCGTGGTCACGGCGGTCATGAGCCGTGACCGTGGGTGCATGGGCAAAGCGGTTATGGGCCATGGCGGTGAGGAGGTGGGCACGGCGGTTATGGGCCGAGGTGGTGGGGAGGTGGGCACGGCGGCCACACGCCCGGGGATAAATCCCCGGGCTGACGCCACGAAGCCCCTCCGGGGCTGGGGTCGCTCTCCTGGACCGTGTCCGTTGGGGTCGTGGGGGGCGGTGGTGGCGGCCGGTCAACCACACGAGCACGCGGCGACGGGTGGGGTGCTTGACCTCCCGGAGATTGCGCCGGTCGATCAGCGTCGCGGTGGGAGGCCGGTTATGGGCAGTCCTCTCGAACGCGTGGCGAGGAAGGCTGAGATGATTCCCAACTTAGCCTTGGGGAGCGGAGACTGGGTCGGAGGATCGGAGCCGGACTAAGCGGGGGCGGTACGTCTGGCGAAGCCTAGCGGCGAGCGCCTGGGCGTCGGGTTGCCGACCGGTTTCTTCATAGGCGCGGATGACGATCTCGTGAGCGCCGCGCTCGAGATCCCAAAAGGTGGGGATCGAGGTGAGGTCCAGCGCGGGGTCGAGACGGACGGCGTCCGCGAAGGCGGTCTGGGCGGCGGCGAAGCGGCGCTGGCGCGACAACAATAAGCCGCGGAAGGCGGCGGCGCGGGCCCGTCGCTCGGTGGCGGTGAGGGGCTCGGACGCGGTTTCGGGGGAGGACGTGTCAGCGGGGGCGGGGGCGAGCGGTGCTTCCTCCGGCATTGCTTTGGCGATCGGAATCGGTTGGGCTGGAGGCGCCAGGGACGGGCCCCGACCGAAACAGAGGTCAAGGAAGGCGCGAAGCCAGCGACCGCGGGTGGCTTGGAGGCAGATTACGGCGGGCTGCGAGATTACCATTGGTTGTCTCCCCTCTCGCGCACCGCGTCGCCCAGAGGGGGCGCGACGGCGGCCCGTTATCGTTGTGGCCGCCGCGGGGAGACGGCATCATGAGCGTGCGAATGACTCTTGATCGACGCTGGCGGTACCCTAACCCCCATCGTACCACCGACCCCGTACGTACACAAGGGCAGGTGTGGTGCACGCGGCAGGAGCGAGGGGTCGGGCGGTGGCCGCGTGCCACGGGCGATGACCGCTGGCGGCAGGGGTTTGGCGGCCGCCGTCGGGTCAATTCCGCTCGGGTAGCGGGCTACGATGGGTATTGATCTCGCGATGGGGGTCGATGAGATATTGATGAAGCGGGGAGTCTGGTCCGATACACCGAACCCCGACAGGAGATAGCCGTGAGGAACGAAAGCCAGGGCGGAGATGGCGGACATCTCGCTGACGTGGCTGACGAAAGCGGCCAACTGGCATCGCTGGCGAAACTGATCGCCATGACGCGGGCGACGCGTCGGATCGTCGCGTTCACGGGGGCGGGGATCAGCACGGAGTCTGGCATCCCGGATTACCGAGGTCCCGGCGGCGTGTGGGAGCGGCAAGCGCCACCGACGCTGGGCGACTTCCGGGAGAACGTGGAGACGCGTCGCCAGTACTGGGACCATCGCCGCACGGTCTACCCAAGAATGGCGGCGACACTGCCGAACGCGGGGCACGCCGCACTCGTCGCCCTCGAACGGGACGGTCGCCTGGCGGCGGTGATTACCCAGAATATCGACGGGTTGCATCAGAAGGCAGGCAATCATCCGAGCCGGGTGATCGAGCTGCACGGCACGTCCCACATTATCCGCTGTCTCGACTGCGGCGATGAAACACCAGCCGGGGTGATCCAGGGACGGCTCAATCGGGGTGAGGAGGTACCCGCCTGCATGCTCTGCGGGGGACCGTTGCGGGCGGCGACCATTCTCTTCGGAGAGTCGCTGCCAGAGGACGCCCTGAGGCGGGCGGTCGCTGCCGCCCGGGGGTGCGACCTGATGCTGGTAGTCGGCAGCTCGCTGATCGTTAATCCGGCCGCTCGCCTACCGCTGCTCGCCAAGCGGGCCGGGAGCCGGTTGGCGATCGTTAACAGGACGGCGACGCCGTTGGATGGGTTGGCGGACGTTCGGGTGGTGGGCGGCGCGGGCGAGATTTTGTCGGCGGTCGTGGCGTAGCGGCGGGCTTGCGCGGTGGATTGACCGGCGCGATGGTGCACGACTGCCATTTGTGTCCGGGTGGCGACTCCGGGCGGACCGTCCTTCTCTCGCTCGCGTTCGTGCCGCTCCAGGACGTGCCGCCGAGGATGGTCAAGCCGGCACTGACGCTTGGTGGCACCAGCCACGCTGGGGATGAGGTGATCGGCTCGCACGGGATGTTCCCGGACGGCATCTGTGAGACGTTGAGCATGGCAATGGTCGTCACGGTGCCGTGATCGGCATCGTACAGAGACGGGGAAGCATGAGGGGGCAGACCGGATACGGCGACGCCCGGAGGAATACACGGCGTCGTCAGCGCCGACGTTGGCCCTCACCCCTCTCCCGGACAGTTTGAGGTTTGGCCTTCCTTCGCGGAAAGCGGGCGAGCCGCCGGCGACGAGCAGCGGCCGCGGCGCTTCGCGCCGCGCCAGAACTGGCCGGTCGGACGCGGCGGGTGGGGGGGTTGACCAGCCGCGATAACCGCGTCCAACGGCCCACACATGAAGCTGTCCGGGCGAGAGGGGCAGCGGGAAGAGGAGGCGGGGGTTGAGAAGCTTGTGAGCGCGGGGTGAGCAGGGCGAGGGACGCGGGAGACGGTTGTTCGTGCCTGCCAGTGGCGGGTGCCAGGGCAAGGCGGTCACGGGCCGTGACGAGGGGTGCGGGGGCAAGGCGGTCACACGCACGGGGATTAATCCCCGCCGGCCGAAGGCGGGTGCGTGGTCACGGCGGTTATGGGCCGTGGCGGTGGACGCGTGGTCACGGCGGTCATGGGCCGTAATCAGGGGTGCGGGGGCAAGGCGGTCATGGGTCGTGGCGGTGGGTGCGGGGGCAAGGCGGTCGCACGCCCGGGGATAAATCCCCGGGCTGACCCAACGAAGCCCCTCCGGGGCTGGGGTCGCGCTCCCGGACCGTTTCAGGGGGGGCGTGGGAGGCGGTGGTGGCGGCCGGTCAACCACCCCGACAGCGCGTCCGCACGACCGATGCTGGCGGGGCACGACGCAGTGAGTCCGCGTCCCGTCGCCGGTAATCGGCGACCGAGAGCCAAAGCGCAACCTGTCCGGGAGGAGCCCTATCCCCTCTCCCAATTCTGGGAGCGGGGAGCTGGTCCCGCGAGGGGCAAGGACCCACCAGTCACCCGGAATCGGTATCAGGAGGACCGTCGCTGGCATGCGGCATGCTCCGCGACAAGGGTCACCAAGGGAACCCGCGGGATCACGGCGAGATTGAGGCAGGAGGAGACGATGGACCGCATGAACGCGCCGCTTGGCGGGGCAGAGCAGCGGGTGGTTTGCCCGAACTGCGGCAACGACCTGGCGATGTCGGGGATCGATTCGCGGTGCGACCGATGCGGCACGTTGCTCAATCCGGCGGGAAGTGGAAAGGCCGGGATGAGCAACGCCGAGATCCCTGGACAAGCCGACCCGGTCAACGTGCCGCCGGCAGAGGCAGCCGGGGGGATTGGTGGGGTGAGCGACGGCACCCAAGTGTCGCACCACGTGACGTCGGCGGTTCCGGGTAAGCCGATGGCGCCGATCGCTGACGGACCAGCGGGCGGCTCGACGATGGAAGGGCAGGCGATGGATACCGCGGCGTCGGGCGCGCATGGCGAGCGGGGGGGCTCGGGATGAGCGAGGGAGACGATCCGGCGGTGGCGACGCGGCCAGGAGGGCGGACGTATCACCTGGCGCCTGAGCCAGTTTGGGAGGCGCAACGGGACGGAGGCGTGTACCGGCCGGAGACGTATGCGGAAGACGGATTCATCCATTGCACGGATGGTGAGGTGAATCTTCTTGCCGTCGCCAATCTCTTTTACCAGGCGGATAAGCGCCCGCATGTGGTGTTGGTGATCGATCCCACCCGAATTGAGGCGCCGGTGCGCTATGAGGACGCGGAGAGGATCTATCCCCACATCTACGGGCACCTCAATGTTGACGCCGTGGTGGAGGTGCGACGCGCCGTCCGACTGGCCGATGGATCATTCGCGGGCATTGAAGACGCGGGAGCGTGAGCCAGGACGACTGGTGACCGCATGCTCAACCGGGGTCGAGGCCGCGTAGCGTCGGTCGCGCCAGAAACGTGGCTCTCGAACGATCATATGCTGCGGGCTGGGATGGCGTCGTCACGCGCTGGTTCGCCCACGTCCGGCATGGTTGCTTCCGTGGAGGTCTGTTGTTCGCGTCGATTGGCCGTTTCGGATATCGCCGGCGCTGGGTTATCGTCATCGGCTGGGTCGCGCTCCTGGCGGCGGCCGCTCCCTTTCTGCTTCGGATCGAGGAGCCCCTCAAGGTCGGTGGGTTCTCGTCGCCTCATATCGAGTCGGCGCGGGCGCGACAGGTTCTGGAACGGAACCTCGGGTTCGCGCCGTCGACGATGGTCGTCATCTTCCGCAGCGACCGCTATGACGCGAGCGACCCGACGTTCATGGGTGAGGTCCGGGCGTCGCTGGCGCGGGTCCGTCACTTGCCACACGTGCGCGACGTCGTCCTGCCGAGCGACGACCCAAACCTGATTTCGCCGGGTGGCGAGACGGCGTACGCGCTCGTCGGTCTGGACCTCGCGCCGGAGGAAGCCCAGCGGATCGTGCCGGCGTTCGAGCAGGCTCTGGGCCACCCGCGGGATCTGACGATGTTGGTCGCGGGAGCGCCGGCGTTTTACGCGGATATCGAGACCGTCAGCCAACGCGATTTGCGGAGGGCGGAGCTGATCGCCTTTCCCTTCGCGCTTGGGGCGTTGCTGCTGGTGTTCGGTTCCGTGGTGGCGGCGGTCGTGCCACTGGCGGTCGGTGGGGCGGGCGTGGCGGGGGTGTTGCTGGCGCTCTACCTCGTGGCGCAGGTGACCGATCTCTCGATCTTCGTGCTCAACCTGGCGACGATGTTGGGACTAGGGCTCGCCGTCGATTACTCATTGTTCGTGACGAGCCGCTTCCGAGAGGAGTTGCAGGCGCGGCCCGGCGACGTCGGGCGAGCGGTCGAGCGGACGATGGCGTCGGCGGGCCGGGCCGTCTTCTTCTCGGGGCTGACGGTGCTGATTGGTTTGATGGGATTGGCGTTCTTTTCCTTTATGTTCCTGCGCTCGGTCGGGATCGCGGGCGTCATTGTCGTGTTCTTCTCGATTCTGGCGGCGCTGACGCTGCTGCCGGCGCTGCTGGGGATCGTTGGCGGCGGCATCGATCGGTTCGCGATCCGGCGGGTCGTGCGCGTGGGTCGTGAAGACGACGGATTTTGGGCGGGGCTGGCGCGACGCGTGATGGCCCATCCGGTTCGCGTCCTGGTGCCGACGCTGGGACTCCTGTTGCTACTCGGCACGCCGTTTCTGAAGGCGGAGATCTCCTCGCCCGACGCGACCATTCTCCCGAAGGACCTGCCGTCGCGGCAGGGGTTCGACATCTTGAGCGAGCAATACGGACCGGGTGAAATCTCGCCGTTCTTCATCGCCGTGCAATCGCCGTCGTCGATCTTTCGCGCGGAGAACGCCGGCGCGCTCTACGACTTTACGCAACGCCTCGCCGCCGACCCCCGCGTCGTGCGCGTACAGAGTATCGCTCCGGCTGTGCCCGGTCTGACGCGGGAGCAGGCGGCGGCACTGGTGAACGTGCGCCGGGGGTTGGCGCGAGCCGGCGTCAACAGTCAACTGGGCCGGCTCGCTAACGACCAGACGGCGGTCGTCCTCGCCTACACCCGCTATTCGCCAAACGACGATCGGAACAAGGAGCTGCTGAAGGAGATCCGCGGGGGGACGATGGGCGGCGACCTCTCGATTCTGGTGGATGGCGGCACAGCCGAGATCGTCGACGTGGTGGACCTGATGTACCGGGACTTCCCGCGGGCGGTCGCGCTGATTTTGGCGGCGACGTATGTGGTGTTGCTGATCCTGTTCCGGTCGGTGCTGCTGCCGCTGAAGGCGATCCTAATGAATACTCTCTCCATCCTCGCCTCCTATGGAGCGCTCGTCTGGGTGTTCCAGGAGGGCCATTTGAGCCGCGTGCTCGATTTCACGCCGTTGGGGTTCGTGGAGGCGTCGCTGCCCGTGATCATGTTCTGCGTCCTGTTTGGACTGAGCATGGACTACGAAGTGTTTCTGCTGTCGCGGGTGCGCGAGGAGTGGGACCGGACGGGAGACAACAGTCACAGCGTGGCAGTCGGACTGCAGCGGAGCGGACGGATTATTACGAGCGCCGCCCTGATCGTGGTCGTGGTGACGGCGTCTTTCGTGACGGCCGACGTCATTTTGATCAAGGCGTTGGGTCTGGGCATCGCGCTGGCGGTGTTCCTCGACGCGACCGTGGTCCGGGCACTGCTGGTGCCGGCAACGATGCGGCTGCTGGGGTCGTGGAACTGGTGGGTACCATCGCCGCTGCGGCGCGTGCTGCCGGCGCGCTCGTTCGTAGAGGAGTCCATTTAGATGGTCTGGGGGTCTGTTCCGTGGGTGACGCGCCGCCTCGCTCTGGTTTGTGTCGTCCTCGTTCTTTTGCCGCAGGTGGTGACGGCGGCGACGGTCGCGACCCCGAGGGCGTCGCCATCGACGAGCGACGCACCGATTCCGGTGGAGCTGCCACGGGACGACGGTCCGCATCACGTCAGTACGGAGTGGTGGTACTACACGGGCCATCTCCTCACGGCGGAGGGGGGGCGCTACGGGTTCGAGCTCGTCTTCTTCAAGGGGGAGCGGGGCACGCTCGAAGGGTACGCGGCCCATTTCCCGGTGACCGACTACGCGGGGCGCCAGTTCCACTTCGACCAGCGGATCGTTGGGGCGGAGGGGGTGTCGAAGCCGGGAACGGGCTTCGATTTGACGATCGGCAGCTGGGCGATGCGGGGAGCAAATGGGCACGACGCGCTGAGGGCGGCGTTACCAGGCTACGCGATCGACCTGCGGCTCGTCAGCGACAAGCCGGCGGCGCTGCATGATGGAGACGGGTACATCGAGTACGGGGATGGCACGGCGTCGTATTACTACTCGCGGACACGGCTTGAGATCGCGGGGACGTTGAAGGTGGGCGACACGGCGCGACCGGTGACGGGCGAGGCCTGAATGGATCATCAATGGGGCAACTTCCAGACGTACAAGGATGGGGGCTGGGATTGGTTCTCGATGCAGCTCGACGACCAGACGGAGGTGATGCTTTACCTGATCCGGAACGCGGCGGGTGAGGTCGTGCTCGTCGACGGGTCCGCGATCGATAGCGACGGGACGTTGACCGTGTTGGAAGCCAAGGACGTTTCCGTGGAGGCGACCGGTTCGTGGAGGAGCCCGGCAAGTGGGACGACCTATCCGTCCGGTTGGGTGGTTCGGTTGCCGGCCGAGGACTTATCGGTGAGGTTGACCCCAAGCTTGGAGAACCAGGAGCTCGACACCACCGCGTCGACGGGGGTTACCTATTGGGAGGGAGAGGTGACGCTTCAGGGGACGCGACGAGGAAAAGCGGTCGGTGGTCTCGGTTATGTGGAGCTGACCGGATATTCCCCGGTACGCGAGGTGGGGCGGCCGTAGGGCGGAGCCGGGCGGATCGGCCATGCGAGGAGCGTCGGGTGGCCGTCCGGCAGCATCAGGGAGTTGGAGCATGGCAGGTCGGTCAGCGACGACGGAGGCGATCCCCGGTCTCGACAGCGAGAAGGCGAAACGCTACAGCCGGGCGCGGCTGGTGGCGCTTGGCGCGAGCACCGTGTGGACGGTCGTCCGGTTGGCATGGTTCTCGTGGAGCGGCCGCTCCACGCGCCTACGTGGCGCGGCCGATCGGGTGGCGCCGGATGCGCGCTTGGCGGCGGCGGTCTACCTGGCGGCGACGACCTTCCTGGCGTGGCTGACGAACCTACCGGTGAGCTATGCGGGGGGCCACCAGGTGGAGCGGCGGTTCGGGTTGACCAAGCAGAGCAACCGGGGCTGGCTGGCGGATCAGGTGAAGGGTCTGGGACTGGGGCTCGGATTGCAGGTGCCGTTGTTGACGGCTGCCTTCGCGGTGATCCGAAGGCGGCCGCGTGACTGGTGGCTGATCCTGGCGGGGGCGACGGTGCCGCTGGCCGTGGTGCTGAGCAACCTCGCGCCGGTTTTGATCCTGCCGCTCTTCAACCGTTTCGAGCCGTTACGCGATCGGGCGCTGGCCGACCGGGTGCGGACCTTAGCGGACCGGGCGGAGGTGCCGATTGCCGACGTGTTCCAAATGGACATGAGCCGGCAGACCGAGAAGCCAAACGCGTTTTTCGCTGGATTGGGCAATACGAAGCGGATCGTGCTCAGTGACACGTTGATCGAGCGCTTCGAGACGGAGGAGATCGAGGCGGTGGTGGCTCATGAACTGGGGCACCAGGTCCACGGCGATATCTGGAGGTTGATCGCGGTCAGTGGTGGACTGGGGGTCGCGGCAAGCTATGCGCTGGCGAAGCTGACGCCACCGCTCGTGCGATCGACGGCGCGCCAGAGCGGCGTGCGGTCGATCGGTGACGAAGCGAGCTTGCCCTCGCTTGGGCTGGTGATGGCGTTGGTGGGGTTCTTTATGGCGCCGATCCAGGCGGCGTTCAGCCGGGCGATCGAGCGGAGGACGGACCGGTTCGCGCTCGAATTGACCGGCAATGGTGGTGCTTACGCGTCGACGATGGCGCGTCTCGCGACGCAGAGTCTGGCCGATCCAGATCCGTCGCGGGCGACCGTTTTCTTTCTCTATAGCCACCCGCCAATCGCGGAGCGGATCGCCACGGCGCGCGCGTTCGAGACCGAGCGGGGGGCCGCGTCGTGACGTGTGGCGGCCGCCCAATTGGGGTGTTGCGGAGAGACGGTTTGCGCTAAACTCGCGTCCCCGTATCCGTCTCGTCCCGTGATCGAGACAGAGTCGTTAGCAACCGGAGGGAGTCTTCGTCTCGACTGGTTGTGATGTCGCGATGGGAGCGTTGGGCGACCGGTGGGCTGACCGGTCGATTGACGAGCGACAGAGGGGGGCGACGTGGGGGGATTGACGAGCGCCAGTGGTGACTTCTTTGTTTGGCGGCATGGTCGGGCTGAGGTCACGCTGTCAGGAGCGGACGATCGTTGGACGGTCATCTATCGTTCGACGACCCGTCTGCTGGGACCCCGACAGGTGCTGTATGAACGGCAACACCAGGACCCAACTTTCGCCGCCTGGGACGTGATGGCTCGCGTCGTCCTCGTCTCGCGAGATGAGGATGAGGGCCTGCGCGCGGGACGATCCGCGGCTCACTGGATCAAGAGCCGGCCGAAACCGGTCAGCGACGACGCGGCGCCCGCCGCAGGCGAGCCGTGAGGGGACGGGCGCGAGCATCTTTCGCGCGGTCCGTGGAGGAAGCGGGTCGTGCCCGAGTTGCCCGAAGTCGAGACGATGCGCCGTATCGTGGAGCGGGAGCTCGTCGGACGACCGGTTGAGACGATCGACCTCCGGTTACCGAAGCTGATGCGGGGATCGCCCCTGCCGAGTTTGGAAGTTTTGCTGGGACGGCGTCCGCTGGCGGCGCGACGGCGAGCGAAGGTGCTGATCGTCGACTGGGAGGGTGGATGGAGCTGGCTGGCGCACTTCAAGCTGGCGGGTCAACTGGCGGTCGAGCACGCTAGTGGTGAGCGGCACGTGGCCGGTCATCCGGTGCCGGACCCGGCGGGGAGCTATCCGCACAAAGCGACGCACCTGATCATGGGTTTTGGCGGCGGGACGACGTTGTACCACAGCGATCTGCGGCAGTTCGGGTGGCTGCGGCTGATGCCGACCGGGGACGTCGAGGCGGCGATCGCGACTTTTGGCTTCGGGCCGGAGGGGACGGGGCCGGAGGGGATTGGGCGGGACGATCTGGGGGCGCGGCTCGGGCGGAGGCGGGTTCCGATCAAAGTGGCGCTGCTCGATCAACGAGTGGTCGCGGGTCTGGGCAATATCTACGTCGATGAGGCGCTCCACCGCGCCCAGCTTCATCCCCGGCGGCCGGCAAACAGCCTGAGCGGGGACGAGCTCGCGCGGTTGCACGAGGCGATCGGCTGGGCGCTGGACCGGGGAACGGAACAGGGCGGGGCGAAGATCGTCCATAACTGGGCCTATCCACTCGACGGGTTTCCTCAGGTTCACGCCCGCGAAAACGAGCCATGTCTGAGTTGCGGTGGGGCGATCGTCAAGGTCCGGGTGGGAGGACGGGGGACGTATCTGTGTGAGGGGTGCCAAGGGGACGAGGGTCGGAGGTCGGAGGTCGGAGGTCGGAGGAGTCAGGAGTCAGGAGTCAGGAGTCAGGAGTCAGAGATGAGCGGAGGGCGCACCTCTCAGCTTTCCTCTCATGACGATTGACGAATGGGGAGACGATACCCTCGCGGTCAGGCCGCCGGCACGGTGCGGACGGCCCCGCGCGCTCGAACCACACGACGCCGGACGGCCCTCACCCCCGGCCCCGCCCAGAGGGCACCCGCCCGATGCGCGGGAGAGGGGAGCCCGGCCCCAGCACGACAATCGAACACGAACCAATCAACCCGAGCTGGTATAAGGTGAGGGGGAGAGGCCGTACGCGGAGCGGCGGGAAACGACGTTGAGACATGAGGCGGCCGGTGGGTTGGGCCACTGTGACGGCGGGACGGGATTGACCGTTGGGTGGCGTGTTTGACGCTCCCGCGGGGCGGGCCTATCATCGCTCCCGTCCGCGCTCAACGAGCCCGCTCGACGGCGAAGCGGGTCAAGCAGCGCGAGGAAGGCGTGGCGGTGCAAACGCGCGATGAAATCCGTCTGACGACGCTGGCGGCCTGCGCCGGCTGAGCGTCGAAGATGGGCCCGGCGGCCCTGGCGCAGGTTCTGCGTCCCCTAACTCAGCGCACGCACCCCAATCTGCTCGTCGGCTTGCAAACAAGCGACGACGCGGCGGTCTACCGGCTGTCAGCCGATCTGGCGATTATTCAGACGGTTGATTTCTTTACGCCAATCGTCGATGACCCGTGGACGTACGGAGCGATCGCGGCGGCGAACAGTATGAGCGACGTCTACGCGATGGGGGGCGACGTCCTCTTAGCGCTCAACATCGCCGCCTTTCCCGAGAGCTTGCCGGCGGAGGTGATGGCGGCCATCTTCGAGGGAGGCGCGACCAAGGTGGCCGAAGCGGGGGCGGTTATCGCGGGGGGGCACACGGTTACCGACGACGAACCGAAGTATGGGCTGAGCGTGACGGGGACGATCCACCCCGATCGGATTCTGACCAAGGCCGGAGCGCGGGTGGGCGACCGGGTCTTCCTGACGAAGGCATTGGGGACGGGGATCGTGACGACGGCGCTGAAGCGGGAGGTCGCCGACGCGGCGCACGTGGATGCGGCGGTCGCCGCCATGTTGACGTTGAACCAGGCCGCGTCGGTAACCGCGCGCGCGGCGGCGACGATTCACGCCTGCACCGACATCACCGGCTTCGGCTTACTAGGACACGCCAGCGAGGTAGCGACGAAGAGTGAGGTCGGGCTGCGGTTGGTGGCGAGCGCCGTTCCGCTGTTGCCAGGCGCGGCAGCATACGCTGAGGGCGGCCAGATCCCTGGGGGCTTGAATCGGAACCGGGAGTTTTTCACGACCGCCGACGGGGGCATCCGGATCGACGACGCGGTCGATCCCGCGGTTGCGACCATCATGTTCGATCCGCAGACGTCTGGCGGGCTCCTGTTGACGGTGGCGGAGGACGAGGCCATGGCACTGCAAATGGCGTTCGATGACGCGTCGCTGGCGCTGTGGGAGATCGGCCAGGTGGCGAGAGGAGCCGGCATCGTCGTCACTCCATGAGCGGCGAATGACCCGGCCGCCTGAGCGCACATGGCGCGAGAGTGCCAGGGTTGTACCACCTGTGACACCAAGCTGGCCGACCGAGGGCACAGGTCGAGCGCTGGCGGTCACGGTTCGCTTCCCCTGAGTGTCGTTGGAGTACCCAACGGGTGGGGAGGGTGACGGCTTCATGAAGGCGGACGAGATCAATAGGTCGGGGAAACAGGCGGGGCCGGGGACGACGCGGGGCGATGGGATAAGCGTAGGTGGGGTCGGGTCGATGGCACCGAGGCGGCGTGCGTCGTGACGACCGAGCGCGACCGGGTGGGTGTCATTCTCAATCCGAATGCGGGGGGAGGACGGGGGCGCCGGCTCCTGCCGCTGGTGATGGAGCGGTTACGAGTGGAGGCGGTGATGTATCACCTCCACGTCACGGGTGAGCGGGGCGAGGCGACCGCGACGGCCGCGCGGTTTGTCGCCGAGGGGATGCGATTGGTTGTAGCGGTCGGTGGTGACGGGACGGTAAACGAGGTGGCCAACGGACTCGTGGAAGCCGGAGGAGCCGGCCAGGTGACACTGGGCGTCGTACCGACGGGGCGCGGGTCGGATTTCGCCCGCACGCTGAATGGACAACCCGAGCCGGCGGCGGCGCTCGCTCGCGTGTTCCGGGGGAACGGGCGCCGGGTCGATCTCGGCCGGGCTGTCTTCGGCGATGGATCGTCGCGGGTATTCGTGAACGCCGCCGGGTTGGGGCTCGACGCCACGGTGGCGGCACGGGTGGCGCGATCCCATCTTCCGGGCAGCCGGGTTCCCTATCTGGCTGGCGTCGCGGGAGCTCTGCTGCGTTATCGCTTCCTGGAGGTGGATGTCCATGCTGACGGCACGCGCTTTACTCATCCGGCGCTCGCGGTCGTGGTGGCGAACGGCCGTTACTTCGGCGGTGGTTTGCAGATCGCACCGGACGCGGTGCTAGACGATGGACGGCTCGATCTCGCGATCATCGGCGACCTCTCACGGGTCGAGCTGATCCGGCAGGTGCGAGGAGTCTATCGCGGCAGTCACGTTCATCATCGGAAGTTCACGCACCTCCCGGCCCGCTCGGTCCGGGTCGAGAGTCAGGAGCTGGCACAGGTCGAATTGGACGGCGAGGTGGTCGGGAACGGACCGGTCACGTTCACCATCGAGCCGAACGCGCTCAGTGTCATTGGATGAGCGACACCGCGCCGCAGGATGAACGGGACCGCCTGCCGACCTCGCGCCGCGCGTGGACGGCCTTGCTCCAACACCTTGGCGTGCGGCCGAGCAAGGGGTTGGGGCAACACTTCCTGTTCGAACAGGGTATCGTCCAGCGGATGGTGCGCGAGGCGGGGATTGGTCCCCACGATCACGTGCTGGAGATTGGCCCCGGTCTCGGCATTCTAACGTCGGAGCTCCTGCGACGGGCGGGATCGGTGACGGCGGTGGAATTGGATCGACGTCTGGCTGAACATTTGCGCGGCACATTCGGCGGTGAGCCGTGTTTCCGGCTGGTCGAGGGAAACGCGTTGGAGTTGGGGACGGATGATCTGATGCCGCCAGCGGAGCCGTTCGTCGTCGCCGCCAACCTGCCGTACGCGGTCGGTTCGGCGGTTGTTCGTCATCTCCTCGAGCAGAGGCACCGGCCGCGACGACTCGCGGTGATGCTCCAGATGGAGGTCGCGGAGCGGATCGTGGCGCAGCCGCCAGCGATGAGCATTTTGGGCGTCTCGGCACAGTTTTACGCACGGACGAGGATCGCCTTTGTCGTCCCCGCGTCGGTTTTCATCCCGCCGCCAACGGTCGAATCGGCGGTCGTGATCCTCGACGTGCGGGAGGAGCTACCCTTGGCGGAGGGGGAGCATAAACGATTCTTCCAGATCGTCAACGCGGGCTTCCGGCAGAAGCGGAAGCAGGTTGCCAACTCGCTCGCGGCTGAGCTCCGCTTGCCGAAAAGCGCGGTTACCGCATGGTTAAACGGGACCGGGGTCGATCCGATGCGACGGGCGCAAACCCTCTCGGTCGAGGAGTGGGTGGAACTGACCCGATCCGCGCCATCGGAGGTGGCGGCATCGTGAGCGACGTTGAGGAGCACCAGCTTCTGACGGTGCGGGCGCCAGCAAAATTGAATCTCGGTCTCGAGGTGGTTGGCAGGCGGGATGACGGGTATCACGAGGTTGTGACGATCTTGCAGACGGTCGCCATCTTTGACGATCTCACGCTGGCGGCGCAGAAGACGCTGACGCTGACGAGCATCGACGCCGGGTTAGCGGAGACGGAGAACCTCGGCTTGACCGCGCTCGCTCGTTTACAGGCGTGGTGTGGAGAGACGGCTGGCGCCGCAGTCCATCTATCGAAAGGCATTCCCATCGCCGCAGGGCTCGGCGGGGCAAGTAGCGACGCGGCGGCGGCGCTTCTGGGCGCGCGCCGCCTCTGGAAACTCTCCGTGAGCGATGAGCGATTAGCGGAGCTGGCATTGACGTTGGGGAGCGACGTGCCCTTCTTTCTCACGGGAGGGACGGCGCTGGCAACAGGACGTGGCGAGCGGCTGGTGCCGCTGCCGACGCTGGTCGGCACCTGGTTCGTGGTGGTGTCGCCGCGAGTGGCGATTCCGCGCAAGACGGCGACGCTGTACGGAGCTTTGAGCGTCAGCGATTTCTCCGAAGGGGAGGCGGTGCGGGCGCAAGCGGCGAGGCTGGGCGGCGGCGCGGCGCTCGAAGCGGGATTGCTCGGCAATGCCTTCCAGCGAGCGTTGTACGCGATGCAGCCGGAGCTCGCGGACCTGCCTGGATTGTTGCGGCGGTATGGCGCGACCACAACGGGTCTTTCCGGCGCCGGACCGAGCCACTACGCGGTGATGTCCGACCGGGGCAGCGCGGATCGCCTGGCGGGAGCGGTCGCCGCGGCGCTTGGAGACTCGGCACGGGTGATGGTGGCGGCGCCGGTCGATGGGCCGCCGGTGATCGCGGCCGGGTTGCCGCAGGTGGAGCGTCCGCCGCAACCAACGCTCGTCGCGCCGCGTTGAGAGGGCTAGACGGAGCGCGGGGACTGACCGGCGGCGGCGATTCGACGCAGTTTTCGGTCGACGGAGATGGGCGAAGGAGGCGCCACGACCGAGGATGATGGAGGAGATCACGGTCAACCGCCGATATGAGATCCACGGGCTGATCGGCGAGGGTGGGATGGCGGTCGTCTACCGCGGCCGCGATCTGCTGCTCGGGCGCGAGGTGGCGATCAAGACGTTGCGGCCCCAGTTCGCGGCCGATCCCAATTTCCGTGCCCGCTTCGAGCGGGAGGCGCAGGCGGCGGCCGGCTTTACCCACCCGCATATCATCGACATCTACGATGTTGGGGATGAAGGCGGCACACCGTACATTGTCATGGCCTTCGTTCGCGGTCAAACCTTGAAGGAGATCATCAGCGCGGAGGGACCGTTCCACCCAGATGACGTGGCGGCGTTGCTGGAACAGGTGTGCGCAGCACTGGACTACGCGCACGAGCGGGGCTACGTCCACCGTGACGTGAAACCACAAAACATTCTGGTCGACGACCGGGGCGTTGCCCAGGTGGTGGACTTTGGGATCGCGAAAGGGCTGGCTGACAGCGATCTGACGGATGTGGGGACGGGACTCGGCACGGTCCACTATCTCTCACCGGAGCAGGCAAGCGGACTGATGGCGACCCCCGCGTCCGATATCTACGCGGCCGGGGTCATCGCCTTTGAGATGCTGACGAAGCACCTCCCGTTCGAGGCGGACTCGGCCGTGGGCGTGGCGATGCGGCACGTCCATGACGCACCACCCCGTCCGTCGGGGTTGGGAACCGGCGTGCCGCCCGCGGTCGACGCAATCGTGCTCCGGGCTCTGGACAAAGACCCGACGAAGCGTTTCCTTAGCGCCGGTGCGTTCGCACGGGCGCTGACTCACTGGCGCCAGTACGAGACCGAGGGGGCGAACGTCGCCACGCTGCCGGCGGCTCGGGCCGTCGAACCGGCGGCGCCAATGAATGTATCCGGCGGGCTGAGGGTCGAGCGCGAGGCGCGGTTCCCGGCGCCAGCGCGAAGGGTGGAAGCCGGGACAGCGGGTCGCGGCCAGCGGCCAGCCCCGGTAGTAACAGGGAGGACGGCACCGCGCGATGACATCGGCTGCGCGACCTGGGTCGTCGGTATCGTCATCTTGTTGGGATTAATTGGACTGATCTGGTTGGGATTCCGGCTGTCGCCCCGGCTGGCGAACGTCGGAGGGGGCGCCGTGGCGCCAACTGAGCTGCCAGCAGCGGTCGCACCGACAATTGAGGGCAGTGACGGCATCGCCAGCGGAGACGCTCCTGAGGCACCAGCCGCGCGGAGCGTGAGCGCGGAAGCGGACAACGCCGGGCAGGTTCCCGCGCCGGCCCTGATCGGGATGACGGTCGACGAGGCGACGACGGCCGCGAATGAACGGGGCCTGGTGCTGGCGCGGGCCGATCCGGTCTTCTCGGAGCAGGTACCCGTCGATCGGGTGGCGGAGCAGGAACCCCCGCCGAACACGATGGTGGCTCAAGGCGACACGGTGGGGATCAAACTGAGCCGCGGCTCGGGAGAGGTCGATCTGGAGGCGCTGAAGCTCACGGGGCGCGATCCAACGGAGGCGGAGGGACTCCTCCGTCACCAAGGGCTGGAGGTAACGCGAGAGGAGGTCGCCAGCACGGACGTCGCGCCGGGACTCGTCGCGGGGAGCGATCCCCCACGCCGCGCGAGCGCTGGGCAGACGGTGACGTTAGGGATTAGTGTCGGAGACAAGGTGCGGATTCCGGGAGCGCTCCAGGGAGAACCGCTCGACCAGGCGGCGGCTCAACTCGAACGTCTCGGCTTACGGGTTGGTCAACGGTTCGGTGTTGACCAGCGGACGATCGTCGACTCGGGGCTCGATCCGGCGACGGCGGGGATCGAGGACCAGGACGTGGTAGGAGTCCAGGGCGACGGGGTCGGGCTCGACGCGTGGGTGGCAAAAGGGACCGTGGTCGATCTGGTCTACTACGACCGGACGCGGGACGTGTCGTAGGTGGCCGGCGCCGGCGAGAAGACCACGAGGCGAAGTGTCCTCATCGTAGCGGCGGTCGTCTTTTTGTTGACCACGGGCGGAATGATCGCGATCGGTATGGCCTGGGCGGGCGATCTCCGGCAGCCGCAGGTCGTGCTGGTGGGCTCGGGCCATCGTCTCTCGGTGCTGGTGACCGCGGGAGAGGCACGGCTGTTGATCGCCACGGGCGATGACGCGACAGCGTTTGGCAACGGTCTCGAACAGGTACGGCACCCCACGACGCGGCGGCTCGACGTCCTCCTGGTGGCGGGACGAGGAAGCGATCTGATCGCCCCGGCGGCGATCCGAGACGATAGGCACGTCCGGTACGCGGCGTCGATCGGACCATTGGCGAGCTCAGCGGCTGCGGACGCGCTCGGTGGCGACATCCTGCCGGTGCTGCCGACGCCGCGGCGGATTCAACTCGACGAGGACGTCAGCGTAGTCGTCGAGCGTGTCGAGCGGGCCGCGGTGGAAAGCGGTGAGCAGTCCGAACTGGCATGGCGGGCGACCGTGCGACACGGGAGCACGACCGTGGTGATTGTCTCAGAGGGAACGGCGGCGGCCTTATTCCCGAGTGTTGGTCCGGTGGCGGCGTTGGTGGTGGCTGGACCCCACGTAATGGAGGCATGGGCGAGCGTGCCGGCGCCGGTTCTGGTGGCGCCTGGCGAAGACACGATTCTGAGCGGGCAGACGTTACGGGAGGGGGCCGCCCGATTGTTCACGGAGAGCCATTGGGCGATCCGGGTGCACCCCGGCGAGGCGTTCGCGCTGCGTTTCGTCGCGGGCGGTCTCGAGGTGCCGCGAGAACCGGCCCAGGCGGTTCCGGGGACTCCGGGGGAGGTCAACCATGGGGCGTAGGGATCGGTCTCCCTGCCGCCAGGCGGCGATTATCTGGCGGCGCCGGACTGGTAGGCGGTCGGGCGGGGGCGCCGGAAAGGTGATGCCGCGACGGCCGAGGGCGTAGCGGGAGACCCGGCGCGCAGACGCGGTTCGTGGCGCTCTGGTGCGACGAGGGCGGGCGCGGACAGGCTGAGACGATTGCCGCGCCACGAGCGGTGGTCTCAGCGTGAGCTGGGCACGATGACCATTCATTTGCCGGTCGGGGAGGAGCCAGCGGTTGTGTCGTTGCCGAGGACGGTGGGCGACGCGTCAGCACCGTTGGGTCGCCGGGTGAGGACGTTATGAGGAGCGCGTGGGGATCGCCGCGGACGACGAGCCGCTGTCGCTGATATCCAGAAGGTCGGCCGCAGCGGTCAAATGGTTGCTCCGCACTCGGGACAAAAGACGTCGTTCGATCCAGGGACGGCGCCGCAGGAGGGGCAGCGCCGCGGCAGGGCATCGAAGTTGGTGCGATCGAGGGCGCCAGGACGCCAGCGAGTGCCGGCGGTTGAGGGTGGCTGATCGCTGTCGTCAGGACGGGGCGCCGGGCGAGACCGACGCAGCCAATCGTCGGCGACAGGCGGGGTCGGTGCATGACCGTTGGTCGCGTGACCGGGGTCGATGGGAGGGAGAGGACGGGACCAGGCGCTGCCGCGATTTTGATCTTCCGCAACACGCGGTCGATCGCCAGTATCCAAGAGCGGAGCCGTTTGGCTCAGCGACGACGTGCCGCCGCCAAAACGGCCTGGTCGGGGATCCGGGGTGGTGCTCGAGCCGAAGGACGCGCCACCGGTCGGTTCGTACTTCCCAGCGTCGGCCTCGCGGGCGACGCGGACCGGGCGCTGCCGCGGTGGGACGGCGCCGGCGAGGGGATCGGGGGAGGGCGGCACTGGGACGTCGTTGCGGTGGCGGAAGGCGGTGATGATGAGACCGAAAACGACGCACGCGGCGAGGAGGCCAGCGGCGCCGAGGAGGAGCCAATCGAGGTGGCGGAGAAGGGCGCCGCCGACGTAGCCGTCGGCGATCACGCCGGGATCGTTGCCGTGGTTCAGGTAGTGCTGGACGAAGGCGAGGAGGTAGGCGAGGACTAACGCGCCGTTGATTGCGGCGAGGACTCCACCCGCGAGGCGAGCGAGAAGACCCTGGCGCACGCGACCGAGGGCCGCGCCTCCGCCGTAGCCGAGAACGAGCAGGCCGACGCCGAGAGAGGCGACGGCGACGACGAAGCGGGCCGTGTCGTGTCCGACGTCAAAGCGTTCGACGAGGGGCTCGGCGCCGCGATTCGCCCAGGTCTCAGCGACGGCGACGCCGAGGAGGAGACCCGCCGAAACCATCGCCTCCTTCGCTACGCCACGGCGAACGCCGAACGGAACGAAGAAGAGGATGATGACTCCGAGGAGGAGGTCTAAGAGCAGAGCGGCATCGATGGTGGGCACGTGAAAACTCGTTCTCTCACCTCGAATGAGGGACGGGGTGACACCCCAACTACGTGAGCCTAAGGGTATCACCTCGTGGCGCGGCCATCAGCGGCGACGGTGGCACGAGTGCCCGGACGCGCCCACGGAGCCAGTGACCGAGGGGAGGGACGCGAAGCCGCGAGCGATCAGTGGTTTTTCGGAGCTCCCGCGAGCGCTCGCGACGGTGGCGGGGCGGTGGGACGCGTGTCGCTCTCGGAATGAGTGAGAAGGGCGTCTTTCGGCGTCTTGAAGGAGGGGTAGCAGCGTCGAGATGACTATCGCTGCCGGACAACCGCTGTCATCGATGGAGCGGGCGGGACGGGGATAATGGTGCGATCGGGAGGCGGAGAGGATCGCGCTCCCTGATACTGCTTATTGTCAATACAACGCCTGGTTATGCTAAAATAGGTGAAGAGCAGGCAGCGGCGTGCTGTCACAAACCGGCGGCGTTTTGCCGCCTTTCCCGCAGAAGGAGCGCTGCGATTTCCACCACACCTACCCGTCGCCGGAGCAGGAAGCCATCGGAATCAAGTTCACCAGAGATTCCGGTTCGTCCGGCAGCCGCGACCTCCACACCCCCCTCGACGTCGAATGCTCGCCAGACTGGCCTAGAACGGAACGCGCAACAGCCGCGGCAGCAGGAGCGGGAGCCAGGCTGGTGGCGGATGGACCTTCACCTGCACACCCCGGCGTCGATTGATTATCAGGAACCGACGGTTTCCGCACTCGACATCCTCAAGCGGGCCGAGGCGCAAGGGCTCGACATCGTCGCCTTTACCGATCACAACTCGGTGCGCGGCTACGCGGAGATGTGGCGAGAAATCGAAGATTTTGAGCTTTTGGAGTATTTGAAGCGGCTGGAGCCGGCTGAGGAAGAGCGGTTACGTGAGTATCGCCGCCTGCTGGGCAAGATTCTGCTGCTGCCTGGGTTCGAGTTCACCGCGACCTTTGGGTTCCACATTCTCGCGACCTTTCCAGAGCGGACGAGTGTCCGGTTGATGGAGCATTTGCTCCTCCTGCTCGGTGTGCCTGAGGACCGGTTCGGGAGCGGCGAGGTCGGCGCGACGAGCGACGTTCTACGGGCGTATGAAGTACTGGCCGAACATGGGGCGCTGGTGATCGGCGCTCATGTCAATTCGACGCACGGGATCGCGATGCAAGGGCTGCGATTCGGCGGCCAGACAAAGATCGCGTATACGCAGGACGAGCACTTGCACGCGTTGGAGGTGACTGATCTCGCCTTGGGACCGCATCGCCGCTCGACGGCGCGATTCTTCAGCGGGACGAAGCCGGAGTATCCGCGCCGGATGCATTGCATCCAAGGATCGGATGCGCACCGGCTCGAGCGGGACGCGCAGCGCGAGACGAATCTGGGGGTTGGCGATCGAGCTACGGAGGTAATGCTGCCGAAGCCCTCATTCGAGGCGTTGAAGGCACTTTTCCTGAGTGACGACTTCTCGAGGACGCGGCCGTATCAACCGCAAACGGCGATCGAGGACGCGGTGCGGGCGGCGCGGAGCGACGGCAATACGCTGATCCAAGCCTTTCACGAGAGCTTGAGCACCAAACGCTCCGGCCTGTCGCATATTCTGCGGGACGCGGTCGGGATGGCGAACACTGACGGGGGGACGGTCTACGTTGGGGTGAGCCCGTTCGAGAAGCGGCCGATCGCCGGGATTGCGGACCCTGAGGCGGCGATGGCGGAATTGACGACGGAGGTAGCGAAGCAGATCGCTCCGGCGCTTGAGGTCGCGGTTGAGACCGTCGAGTCGGACGGGAAACAGGTGATGGTGGTCCAGGTGCCGAGGGGGGCGGAAAAACCGTATGCGCTCGCCTCCGGCGGCATTTTCGTGCGACGGGAGAGCGAGTCCGCCCCGGCAAGCCGAGACGAGATCGTGGCCATGGTGCGGGAAGCGTCGCGGTCGAGCCTGGTGTCCGAGGCGGCCGGCGGCGGGCCGACGACGCCGGGGAGCAATGGCAGCGGTGGCGACCTGGAGCGGCAGACGGTTGAGACGGAGATCCCGGGGACGGAGCTCGTCGTGCCGAGCGGGGTGAGGTCGTCAGGCAGGCGGCGCGGGCGACGAGGTGGGCGAGGTCGCTCTGATGGGCGGCTGGAGGACGGGGCGCCGGAGCCGACGGCGACCGCGGTGGCCCCGGCGGTGGCGACGGTCGGAGGACAACTCGAGGAATACGCGGAAGAGGTAGGGCCGGACCCGGTGGCACCGGCGAGCGGAATCGAGATTCTGGATTGGTTCGAACAAGATGGGACGAGGTATTACACCCTGCGTGACCTGCGAAATAAGACGATCGTCTACAACGTGACGCAGCAGACGGAGCGGCGCCTGTGGCGCTCGGCGATCGCGCAGCGGGAGGAACAGGAGGTCGATGAGTCGCAGGTGCGCTGGCAGGGCGACTATGGCTTCTGGCAGTCGTACCGGCCGCGGGGGGGTGAACGGCGGTATTACCTCGTCTACCGCGGGGATGGCGATCCGCGGGTGTTCTATGGAGTCAGTGAAGAGGGTATGGACGAGCATTGGCGGGGCGTGATCCCCGCGAAGCGGGGATAGGCGCGGCGCCCCGGCAGGTGGCAGATGGGTGAGACGACGCCCAGCGGCGCTGAGGCGTCGGCGCGTCCAGGCGGATTGATCCGGGTCGGGACGTGCGCGTGGTCGGACCACGAGGACTTCTATCCACCGGGGTTGAAGCCTGGCGATCGGATCAGCTACTACGCGCAGCGCTACCCGGTGGTCGAGGTCAACGCGAGCTACTATCACCTCCTGCCGCCGCGTAACTACGCAACGTGGGCTGAAAAAACGCCGCCGGATTTCGTGTTCAACGTCAAAGCCTATGGGCAACTGACCCAGCACCGGCGGGATGAACCGCCGACGAGCGAAGCGTTCGCGGCGTTCCGGGAGTCGTACCGGCCGCTCGTCGAGGCGGGGAAGCTGCGGGCGATTCTCTTCCAGTTTCCGCCCTGGTTCACGGATGAGGCGAAGAACCGGCGGTATCTGAGCCGCGTTGCGGAAGCGATGGCGGGGGATCAGGTGGTGGTTGAGTTCCGCCACACTTCCTGGTTGACGCCCGAGCGGGCGCCGGAAACGCTGGGGGCGCTTTCGGAGCTGGGGCTGGGCTATGTGATCGTCGACGCGCCGCAGGTGGGGACGGGGACGGCCCCGCTGGTGCCAGCCGTGACCGACCCCGATCTGGCGTACGTCCGCTTGCACGGGCGCAACCTGCGGGCGTGGTACAAGAAGGTAGCGACCACGGGCGAGCGGTTCGACTACCTGTACAGCGCGGACGAGCTGCGGGAGTGGCTACCACGGGTCGAGGAGCTGGCGCGGCACGCGGGCGAAGTCCATGTGATGTTCAACAACAACCGCCGCAACTATGCCACGATCAACGCGGAGCAGATGCAACGTTTGCTGGGGTTGGTGGACCGGCCGCCGGAAACGGATCAGGGTCTGCAACTGCCGCTGATGGGCGAGGACAACGAGTCCGGTTGAGGCGCGTTTGGCGGGCGGAGTGGGTGGGCGGCCGGGCTGCCCGAGCCCAGGTCGGTCATTGACCGCGTCCAGAGCGTGACGCGTTTGGGCGTGGCAAGAAGCCGGTCATGGCGGGACGGCGATCGAGACCATCAACTGAGGTCAAGATGGAGCCGGCCTGGTTTGCGAAGGCGGTGCCGGCGATGATGTCCTCGAGCTTGGTGGCGAGCTCGGGCAGGGTGAGCGGGTTATCGGGGTCGCCCTTGGGGGCGTCGACGGTCGCGACGCGCATCGCGCCGTCGATCGACTCGATGGTGACGCGGGCACCCCACGTTTGAGGATAGGCGGCATCGAGGGCGGGATCGACGGTGAGAACGACGCGGGTCATCAAGGCGTGCAGGTCCGGATCGGTCAGACGATCGGGGCCGAAATCGTGGAGGCCGACGCGACCGTAGCGGAGCGCGTGGGCGACGGTGTACTGGAGGCTGAACTTCGCCTGGTAGGGATTGCGCGGCGCGGGGGCGTCGGTGATGGCGAGGGCGGTGCCGTAAGTTGCAACGTGGACGCGGGCGATGGCGGCGCTTGGCGAGTCGCCGAGCTGAGGGCGTAGGGCGAGGGCGGCGTCGATGGCGGGATGGGTGTGGCGGCAGGAGGCGTGGGGCTTGATCGAGACGCCACCGATCTTCCAGGGTGTGGTTGCGCCCAAGGTATTGAGGCCGGCGACGACGAGGGGAGGATCGGCGTCGTCGGACATCGCGGCGAAGAAACCCTGAGGGCCTTCGAGGATGGCGCGGGCGCCGGTGAAGCCGCGAGCGGCGAGCCGGGCGGCGAGGAGACCGTTGGCGGCGGCGCGTCCGGCGTGGAGGTGTTTGGTCATGGCGCCGTCGTGGTTGAACTGCCAGAGGCCGCCGGCGACGCTGCCGGCATTGCCGAACGCCCAGGTCATGGCCTCGGGGCTGAGACCGAGGAGGTGGCCAGCGGCGGCGGCGGCGCCGAAGACGCCGCAGGTGGCGGTGTTTTGCCAATAGGCGTAGTGGGAGCGGCCGACGGCGGCGCCGACGCGGAGGGCGGCTTCATAGCCGACGGCGACCGAAGTCAGGAACGCGAGCCCATCCGCACCGGTCTCCTCGGCGGCGGCAAGGGCGGCGGGGATGACGACGGTACCGGGGTGAACCACCGAGGCGCGATCGAGATCGTCCATCTCGATTATGTGCGAGAGACCGCCGTTGACGAGGGCGGCGACTTCGGCGTCCCGCCCAGGATCGACGCCGAGAACGGCGCAGAGCCCGCCGCCGCGGCTCTGGCCTTCGGCGATGAGCATGTGGCCGACGGGTGTCGCCGTGCCGCCGAGGGCGGACGCGAGCCAATCGAGGACGAAGCGCTTGGCGTCCGCGATAGTCATTGGATCGAGGTCGCCGGGGCGGAGGGAGACCAGGGCCGTCGCTAGGCGCTCGGTGAGGGACGGGGGCGCGGCGGGCAGCGCGGACGACGACTGGGGACGGACGGCGGGATCGGCGACGATCATGGTAACGGCTCCCGGCGCGCCCGGCTAGTGTTTGACGACGACGACGTCCTTGTCGAAGAGGACGGGGAGGCGGCCGGTCCACGGTCCCTGGCGCGTCCCCTGGAGCCACGGCTTCTGGACGAACATCGGCAGCCAGTTGGCGATGGGGACATAGACGGCGTTCTTGAGGACGAGCTCCTCGCCCTGGCGGTAGAGGTCGTTGCGGGCGTCTTTGTCCTGCTCGACGTCGGCCTTGTCCATGAGATCGGCGAAACTCTTGGCGTCGGCACCAGGATCGAAATCGCCGGACCCTGGGAGATCGGGGCTCCAATTGAAGACGCCCTGCATATAGGGGGAATCGGGCCGGAAGACCTCGCTCAAGAGGTGCGGGGTCTCGGTCACGTTTTGCCACCAGATGATGTCGAACTGGCGGCCACCGTTGTCCTTCTGGAGGCTGTTGATCTGATCGATGGTCTTGGAGTTGTCGAGGGTGATGGCGATGCCGAGGTTGTCCTGGAAGATTTGGAGGACGGACTGGACGCGCTTCAGCTCCTCCTCGGACTCGCCGGCGGGGTGGTAGTAGACGATCTCGGGGAGGCCGTCACCATTCGGATAGCCGGCTTCCTCAAGGAGGGAGCGAGCGGTGTCGACATCTTGTTCGAGCCCTTTGGGGGGTTCGTAGCCAGCAAGCTCCTTGAGGACGGGAGGTGAAAAGATGGTCGATGGCGTCCAGGTTCCGTTGTAGATCTCGGCATAGCGATCGCGGTCCATGGCAAGGGCGAAGGCGCGGCGGACACGAACATCGTCGAATGGTTTCTGCTTGAAGTCCATCGCCAGGGAGCGGATGGTTCCGGGAATCTTGATCTCGCTCAACTCTTGGGAGAGGACGGGGTCGCCCTGGACATCGGCCATGAGCGAGAGGGGAACATCAGCAGAGACGGCCTCATCCTTCTTGTATCGATCGAGTGCATCGCCGGCGGCGGTCGGACCGGTGAGCACTGGCCAGATGATACGGGCGAGGGAGGGGGAGGCACCGCCAAAGTAGTTGGGATTGGGCTCCATCGTGAACTGCTGGTCGAGCTGGTACTCGGTGAATTGCCAGGGACCGGCACCGGCGCGGTTAAGAACGAAGTTCTGCGCGCCAGCGTTTTGGAGGACCTGGGGATCGACGACGCTCCAGACGAACGAGGCGAGGTAGGAGGTAAAAAAGCTGTAGGGCTGGCTGAGGGTGACCTCGACGGTGGCATCGTCGACGGCACGGAAGCCGAGCTTGGCGCCTTCGGCCTGGTCGAGGTAATCCTGGTAACCGGCAACGTGTCGCATGAAGGAGGCCATGGGGGCGGGGTTGCCAGGGTCGAGGACGCGGGCCCACGACTGGACGAAATCGGCGGCAACGACCTGGCGACCGCTGGCGTAGGCGGCATCGGAGCGGATCTTGAAGGTATAGGTGAGACCGTCGTCACTGACGGCGGAGCTTTCGGCGAGGTCTTCGCTGACCCGGCCCATCTCATCGTAGCGAAGCAGGCCAGCCCAGACGTTTGGGTACATGACCCAGAAGCCGCCGTAGTCGGCGGATCGATGGGGATCGAGGGTGACGGATTGACCGAAGGCGTCGAAGGGGACGGAGATCTCGGCGTCCTGCTCGACGTCGCCATCCTGGCGGAAAGGAACGGTGGCGAGGGGGCCGCGTGGCGCGGCGGAGGCGGGGCGAATGCCGAGCCGAGCAGTGGCGACCGCACCAGTGGTGATAGCCGACCAGCGGAGAAGGTCGCGGCGGGTCGCGGATCGGGAGCTCTCGCGGAGCGTCCGGCGAAGTTGATCGAGATCGGCGCGCTCGCGCGCGGTCAATGGCAGCCCAAGCCGGCGATCGGCCATCTGTGGTGTCCTCCTCCATATACGTCGCGACGAAGGATAGCGAGTCGCCGCGTCCGCGGCCAGCCGGTCGGCTGAGGATGGGTCGACCGGGATGTCGCCATATGGGTTTTAACGGCTACGAGGGGGCGTTGGTTACCGGGGCGGAGGGGGCGGAGGGGGGTCGCTGCGCTCCCGGGGGCGGAGTAGGACGGGGAGTCAGAAGTCGGGAGTCAGGAGTCAGGAGCGGCGGGCGCACTTCCCGGCTCGCTATCAGCGGGTATTCACTCGATGGGTGGGCGACCCTTCCGGTCAGACCGCCGCACGGGTGCGGACGGTCCCACGGGGCTCGAACCAGGTCGCCGACGGCCCTCACCCCCTGCCCCCGCCCAGAGGGCACCCGCCCGATGCGCGGGAGAGGGGAAAGCGAGACAGGGGCGAGTGGGTATGGTCGTCGGGGAGTGGGAGCGCGATGCGTGGTCACGGCGGGGATGCGGGTCCGCTACGCGACGACGGGGAGGGGCTCGGGGTAACCGGGGTGAGCGCCCGGGTCGCGGATGACGGGATGACGGTCCCGGGCAAGATGGGCCGCTGCCCAGGTCCCCGCCCTCCGGCCGGAGGCAGACCGCTTGTGTAGTAGAATATATGTTCTTATTTTGCGTGTCAAGGGGATGGAGAGGGGCAATCATGGATTCGACAATGGTGCGGTATTTGGTGTGGGATGCGCTACTTGATGCGGTT
>JAABUS010000083.1_pt1 | contig 214604 bp, 208 predicted proteins | sample 5560161 | NCBI WGS metagenome assembly JAABUS01 (sample SAMN10711885, study PRJNA513376) | rock metagenome | isolation source: Antarctica rocks | place: Antarctica: Victoria Land, Trio Nunatak nord | collected 2016-01-04 | reverse complement strand
GATCACCATCTTGACCGCCTCGTCGCGGTACTCGGCCGAGAACTTCCGCCGCTTCTCCACAAACACTCTCCATTCCGTCGGCCGGACCTTATTAGGCCCGGCGTCCGGAAGAAGGAAGGCTCACCAGCTGATCTGCCGCGCGTTTCTCGGACAGTGATCGTCATTCTTCTTATGATCCTGCGCAGGCGGCGGGGGAGTCGGTGTTCAACATCGCCACGTTCTTCATCCCTGTGGGTGGTGCTGCTGCGGGGGACGGCGAAGGCCGCGTCGTTGGTGGGTAAGACCGCCGGGGTGGTGGGTGTGGCGGGCACGGCCGCGAAGGTCACCGACGTTGTGAAGGCCAGCCGGGTCGCTGACGTGGTGGCCGGGGTGCGCGCCACCGTGGACCTGGAGCCTGAGCAACGCCGCGTACGTCCTGCACACGGCGTTGGGGGGACCGGACCGGGCCCTGGCCGGCCCGGGACCCCGGCACCTGCCCGAGGCCCCAGTGCCGCACACCCCGGACCTGCACGCCACGACCGTCCACCCCGACCCACCCGCCGCCCCACACCCGGACGGGCCGACTGGCTCCCACGGCGAGGGCGCGCCACCAGACGAGCCTGTCGCAGCCGGATCCCACGACCCTGGCCGAGTAGCCGTCGTCCGTGATGAACGCGGAAACGTGGAAGGAGTGCCGGGAGACCCCGCACAGACGCTTCGGCGGCGTGTCGAACTCGGGTTTCCCGACACCCTGCGTGATCCGCGTGCGAGCCCTTTGTTCCCGCCCGGATACGACCCGCTTCACGGGCATTCTGTCGACCAGGCGATCCACGACATGTCTGATGGATCCTACCCGGACGGTAGCCTTAAGTGGGACTACGCCAACCAAGCTCCAGATGGCGGCAAGATTATCGGATATTCACGATACCCGGTGAGTCACGATCCGTTGCTGACTGACGTAACAATCGACCGGTTCGGGTCCCCGGGAGGCAAGTTTGCCTCACCCGAAGGGCTTCCGTATCCTAGTCGTGGGCTACACCGGATATGGCTGGAGCGCAATACCACCAGTATCGGGTCGTTAGGGATATCCGGGCAACCTGGTAGAGACCAGTTACATCGAGAAAGCATTCTACGAAAACCGCGGACACCCGCCAGGAATCCAATTTACCTTCTCGAAGTCAATATCTGAGCTCGTAAAAGAAGGATACCTCGAAGAACTTCAAGTTCCGTAGCATCCACCTGATCGTCAAAGTGGAGAGGTGACAACGTGAACATCTGGGACGTAAAACGTGTTGCTCACGAAGCAGGAATGGCGATGAGCTGGACCGTTAGCGACGAACCTGCCCGTCCCGGTTCTGGGCGCCCCGCAAGCTCGTGGGTTGTGGAACCTTTGGAAGACGGTGTTAATTCACGATGGACCATCTACTACTCGGAGAAGGGAATCGACGGGAGCCACGAGTACTTCGACTCGGCGGACGAGGCGTGCCGGTGGGCCGCCAAGAAGATCGAGGAGGATGTCGCTCAGTCGAAAGTTCCTCTCCACGTTATGACTGACGAGGAACAAGCCGCGTCCGCCGAAGCGCGGAGAAAGTTCTTCGAGAAGATGAACGTTCCGGACTGGAAATAGATTGACCAGCGCCGGAGCCGGCCCTGGCAGTTGTTCGAGACTCCTGATGTCGAGATGGCCAAAGAAGAACAAGAGGGCTCTACGACGTGACGGGTCGCGAGGCGTCGCGACATGAGCTTCGGGTGTAGCAGCCCGGCCCCCGGGGCCCCACGATTCGTGTTCGGCCACAGAGTCGGGACCCGGGGGCCATAGGTGGACATCGAGGATGGTGCGCTGCCGGCTTGGCTCCGGAGTCGGGGGTGTTGTTGCAGGCGATGGTGCCGGTGGCGTTCACGGCGGGTGGTGTGGGCGCCGACCTGAACGCGGCGGGGTCGGCGATCATGGCGTACGCGACGGCGGTGCGCCCGATCAAGGCCCGGTTGCAGGGGATGGTGTCGGAGGCGTCGGCGTTCGTGGCGTACGCGAGTGCGCACGACAACTGGGACACCGACCAGTCTCGGGTGGATCCGACAAGCCAGTATCCTGGTACGTTTCCAACGGCTACCTGAAAAGAGGTCCACTAGTGAATGTCTGGGACTTTCGCGAGATCGCCATTCTCGCAAACAAGGCAGGAGAGTATGCACGTCAATGACGTCTTAAATGAAAACCCTGGATTGCCGAGTAGCGCCACTGTGATCGAACCCACGCGTGACCCGCGGGGGAGCTGGACAACGTTCTTCACTGAGCGAGGACAGATCTTCGACCAGCTCTTCTTCGTTCGACCAGCTCTTCTTCGACAGTGTGGATGAGGTCTGTCGATTCATCCTCGAAAGGGACATCTACTCCACACCACCGCCGGTGTACGCCGATACTGAAACCCCAAAGGAGCGTGCTATCCGCCTACGTAGGGCCGCAGAGAGGGCTGAATTGCGCCGAGCTGAACTGCGGGCTCTAGGATACTTGAACTAGTCGCAAGCTGGTCGCCCCACGCTCCGAACCGTTGCGCGACGCGTATCACTCTCGGGTTCGTGGTGTCGGTGCTGAGGTCGGTGCGCTGATCGCGCAGTCGTTGGTGGACAAGGTGAAGGCCAGCAATCCCACTGGTGGTCTGCTGCAGATCAACGGCTCACCCACCGACGCCGCTGCCGGGCTCATCAAGAAGGGCGTGCACAGCGTGGTGGACTCCAGCGGCCTGAAGCTGCTCGCCGAGTACGACACACCCGGCTGGGAGCCGGCCAAGGCCCAAGACTGGGCGAGCGGCCAAATCACCCAGTATCGCAACCAGATCGTCGGCGTGGTGGCAGCTAACGACGGCACCGGTGGCGGCGCGATCGCGGCGTTCAAGGCCGCCGGCATCACCCCGGTGCCCCCGGTCAGCGGCAACGACGCCGAACTAGCGGCGGCGCAGCGCATCGTCGCCGGTGACCAGTACAACACCATCTCCAAGCCGATCAAGACGGTGGCCGAGGCCGCCGCGGAGATCGCCTACCAGTTCGCTCAGGGCCAGAAGCCGGCCGGGGAGACCACCCTGTTCAACACCCCGTCCAAGCTGTTCACCCCGCAGGTGGTGACCAAGGACAACCTCAAGCAGGTCCTGGTGGCGCCCGCTGGACCGCTCAAGGCGTCCGACATCTGCACCGCTCAGTACGCCAGTGCGTGCAAGGCGCTCGGCATCTCCTAGCCGAGGGTGGCGACCCGGCCCGGGACGTCCTACCTGACCACCTATCCTACCCGCTACATCTGGAGCACCATGTCAACGACGACACCCGAGCACGACACCCGCACCGTCACGCCGGTTCTGCAGTTGCGGGGGATCACCAAGTCTTTCGGGGCGGTGGCCGCACTGACCGACATCGACCTCGATCTCGTCGCTGGCGAGGTGCTGGCCATCGTGGGCGACAACGGGGCAGGCAAGTCCACCCTGGTCAAGGTGCTCTCCGGGGTGCACGCGGCGGACAGCGGCACCATCACCTTCGAGTCGCGCGCCGTCAGCGTGCCCCACCCGATGGCCGCGCACCAGTTGGGCATCGCCACGGTGTTTCAGGATCTGGCGCTATGCGAGAACCTCAACGTGGTGGAGAACCTGTTCCTCGGCCAGGAGCTGCGTGCCTTGCGGCTCAACGAGGTGGAGATGGAAACCCGGTCCTGGGAGCTGCTGCGGCAGCTGTCGGCCAAGACCCCCACCGTGCGGATCCCGGTGGCGTCGTTGTCCGGCGGGCAGCGCCAGACGGTGGCCATCGCCCGGTCCCTGCTGGGCGAACCCAAGGTCATCATCCTGGACGAGCCGACTGCCGCGCTGGGGGTCGCGCAGACCGCCGAGGTGCTGAACCTGGTGGAACGGCTGCGCGAGAACGGCCTTGGGGTGATCATGATCAGCCACAACATGGAGGACGTGCGGGCGGTCGCTGACCGGGTGGCGGTGCTGCGGTTGGGTCGCAACAACGGGGTGTTCGACATCGCCACGGTGTCCTCGGAGGAGATCATCGCCGCGATCACCGGGGCCACCGACAACGCGGTGACCCAGCGCTCGGCCCGGCGGACGGCACCGCCGGTTTCCACCACGACCACGAAGGACTTCTCATGAGCACCGAGACCCAGGCCACTGGCGCCCGTGCGACCGACCAGCAAGACGAGCGGCTGCGGCAGCGATCGGGGTGGCGCGGCATGCTGGCCGGGTTCATGGAGCGCACCCGTTCCGGGGATCTCGGGGTGCTGCCGGTGATCGCCGGACTGCTGGTGATCTGGGCGGTGCTGCAGGCGCTGAACCCGATCTTCTTGTCCAGCGCCAACCTGAGCAACCTGCTGATGGAGTCCGTTCCGGTGGGGGTCATCGCCCTCGGGGTGGTGTGTGTGCTGCTGGTCGGGCAGATCGACCTGTCGGTGGGCTCGGTGAGCGGGTTGTCCTCGGCGATCGTGGCGGTGCTGTTCGTCAACAGGGGGCTGCCGGTGTTCGTCGCGGTGCTCGCCGCGGTGCTGGCCGGCTCGGTCATCGGGTTCGTCTACGCGCAGATCTTCACCCGGTTCGGGGTGCCGACGTTCGTGGTCACCTTGGCCGGGCTACTGGGTTTTCTGGGGTTGCAGTTGTATGTGCTGGGGGTCAACGGCTCGATCAACCTGCCTTTCGACTCCCCGCTGGTGAACTTCGCCCAGCTGGCTTTCGTGCCCCGCCCACTCGCCTACCTCATCGCGGTGCTGGCGGCCGGGGCGTTCCTCGCGTCGGGGTTCCTGCTGGCCCGCGAACGTACCCGCGCGGGGCTCTCGGCCAAGCCGATGAGCGTCATCGTGGTGCAGAGCGTGCTGCTGTTGGTGGCGTTGACGGCGATCGTGGCCTTCCTCAACCAGACCCGCGGGGTGGGCTGGATGTTCGTGCTGTTGCTGGCGCTGGTGTTGGCCCTGAACTACGCACTGACCCGCACCAAATGGGGCCGGTCGGTGTTCGCGGTGGGCGGCAACGCTGAGGCTGCCCGGCGCGCCGGCATCAACGTCAACGCGGTGTTCGTCTCGGTGATGGTGTTGTGCTCGTCCTTCGCCGCGCTGGGCGGGGTGCTCGCGGCGGCCCGGTTGGCGGCGGCCAACCAGAGCAGCGGTGCCGGGGATGTGAACCTCAACGCGATCGCCGCGGCGGTCATCGGGGGCACCAGCCTGTTCGGGGGCCGCGGCTCGGCATTCGCGGCACTGCTGGGGATCATCGTCATCCAGTCCATCTCCAGCGGACTGACCCTGCTGAACCTGGACTCCTCGTTCCGGTTCATGGTCACCGGGGCGGTGCTGCTGCTGGCGGTGGCGCTGGACTCGGTGTCCCGCAAATCCCGCACCTCACACGGCCGCGCCTAGCCGTTCAGGAAGTGCGCGATCGTCGCTGCCGAGTTCTCCGGCTCCTCCAGCAGGAACAGGTGCCCGCCCCCGTGCACGATGTGCAGGTGCGCCCGGGGGATGCGCCAGGCCAGGATGCGCCCGTTCAGCAACGGGACGATGGGGTCGTCGTCGCCGGCCATCACCAGGGTGCGGTGCCGGATCCGGTGCAGCCACGGCAGGCTCGACCAGCCCTGGATGGCGTAAAGCTGCTGCAGGTAACCCGCCCAGGACGGCGGTGAAGCGAAGCGTGCGGCGCTGCCGTGCACCGGGGAACCCGCGGCGGTGCGGGAGCGCCCGCCGTAGAGGTCCCCGGCCACCCGCCGGAAGTACTCCGGGTCCCGGTATCGGCGCGGGGTGCTCATCTGCAGCAACACGCTCGGCGCCGCAGGCATCCCACCGATGCCGGGCATGGTGGCCGCCAGCACCAGCTTGCGCACCCGGTGCGGGGCCTGCCGGGCCAATTGCTGGGCGATGGCCCCACCCAGGGAGACCCCCAGCACGTCGACCTGGCCCTGTCCGAGTGCGGTGAGCAGCCGCTGCACCACCCTGGCGATGGCGGGCATCCGCCGGGGCAGCCGCCAGCCGGTGGACTCCCCGGTGCCCGGCGCGTCGAAGGTGATGGTCTGGAAACCGCGTGGCACCAGCTCACGCTCCAACGGCGCCCACATGCCCAGGTTGCCGCCTAGCCCCATGATCAGCAGCAACGGCCGCCCGGTGCCGCGGACGGACACCTTGATGTCCAGGCCCTCGACGTGCACGACGCGCACCTGCGCCTTGGTCAGCGGCGCCACCGGGGTTCCAGCGCTCACGTGGCGAACACGTAGGTGCCCGGAGCCGCCCCGATCACCTCGTAGTTCGCGCTGCCCAGCGTTGCCGGAGCCGGCTTGTCCACCCCGGAGTGCTCGGCGAGCCACTGCACGAAGTCGGTCCACCAGCTGCCCTGGGTGGGGGTGACCGAGGTGAGGAAGTCCTGCGGGTCGGTGGGGGTGCGCTCACTGACCCGGTAGCTGGCCTTGGGGTTGCCGGGCGGGTTGACCAGGGCGGCGATATGCCCGCTGGTGGACAGCACGAAGCGACTGTGGCCGCCGAGCAGGTGCGCGGTGCGGTAGCAGCTGACCCACGGGCAGATATGGTCGGCGATCCCGGCCACCACATAGGAGTCCACCGTCACCGCGGACAGATCCACCGGGCTGCCCAGCGCGGTGGCCGCACCCGGGGTGGCCAGGGAGTTCGCCGAGCTGAGCTCCAGGAAGTCGGCGTGCAGTTCGGCGGCCATCCGGGTGGTGTCGGCGTTCCAGTACAGCACGTCGAAGGCCGGGGGTTGCTTACCCAGCAGGTAGTTGTTCACCCAGTAGTTCCACACCAGGTCACCTGGGCGCAGCCAGGCGAACACCGCGGCCAAGGAACGGCCGTCGAGGTAGCCGTCGGCCCGGGACTTCGCGGCCGCGGCCTTGACGAGGTCCGGGCTGGTGACCGAGGACAGCAACCCGGCCCGCGCCTGGTCCAGCAGCGTCACCCCCACCGAGAACCCGGCCAGGCGGTGCTCCTCGCCGATGTGCACCAGGTGCCCCAGGGTGAGCGCGGAGATGATGCCCCCGGCGCACAACCCGAACAACACCGTCTTGTCCGTCTCGGCGATGTCCTCCACGGCGGCCATCGCGTCGAGCACCGCCTGCACGTAGGTGTCCATTCCCCAGCTGGCGTGCTTGCGGCTGGGGTTGCGCCAGGACATCAGGAACACCTGCTGGCCTGAGGCCACGAAGTGTTCGACCATGCTGCGCCCGGGGGCGAGGTCGGCCACGTAGTACTTGTTGATGGTCGGGGGCACCAGCAGCATCGGCGCGCTGTGCACCGTCTGGGTGGTCGGGGTGTACTGGATCAGCTCGAACACCTCGGTACGCAGCACCACCGCCCCCGGGGTGACGGCCAGGTCCTGACCGACGTTGAACGCCGTCGTGTCCACCATGGACGGTACCCGTGGCTTGACCGCCATGTCCCGGACGAAGTTGCTGGCCCCGCGCGCGTAGTTCTTGCCGCCGGTGTCCAGCGCGGCCTTCAACGCCGCCGGGTTGAGCACCGGGTTGTTGCTGGGGCTCAACGCCTCCACCAGGTTCTCCGCCACGAAGGCCAGTCGCTCCCGGTCCCGCCAGCCCAACCCGGCGTCGGTCACCAGGTCTTTGGTGGACTGCCCAGTGACCAAGTAGGACTGCAGCACCCGCCGCAGCCACGGGTTGTCCGTCCACGCCGGCTCGGTGAAACGCCGATCCTTGGGGGAGGGGGCGACGGAGGAAAATCCGATGGCGACCTTGGCCAGCTCGCCGGCGGTGCGCCCGGCACGGCGGGCGATGGTGCGTGGGCGGGTAGCCAACCGGGCCGCCATCCGCACCCCGGACATGCCGGGGTTGAACCGGCGCAACGGACCGAACACCGCGTCGACCAGCAACGAGTCCAGCGGTGCGGCCACGTCGGCGTTGTCCGCCCCCATCCCCCGGTCCGGCGCAGCGGCGGAGGCGCGTTTCTCGTCGCGTCCTGGGTCGGTTGAAGGCGGCGTGCTCGACGCCTTGGTGGGCAGCTTTCGTGGTTTGCCCTTGCTGGTCGCCGAGGGGGGGCGACGAGCGGCGCTGCGGCGGGCGCGGGGGGCGGACTCGGTGGTCATCGTCGCTCCAATGGGACGGGTGCGATACAGGTCACAGTGACTCCTCGGTCCTGGCCGAGCCTAGGGCACTACCGGCTCGGACACCGGCGGACCGTCCGCACGCCGCGACTCCGCGAGTTCGTCGACCTCGAGCAGGTCCTGGCGCACGCCCTGCTCCCGGTGGGCCAATCGGCCGATGCGGTGCGCAATCACTGGTGCGGTGAGCAGCTGAAACAACCCGGCGAGCACCAGCATGCCCACGTCAGGGTTGCCGCGTAACCGGATGGCCGCACCGGCGAGCACCATCAACAATCCCAGCGTCTGCGGCTTGGTGGCAGCGTGCATCCGCGACAACGTGTCCGGGAAGCGCAGCAATCCGATGGCGGCGGTCACGGCGAGCAGGGCACCGGCCAGCAACAGCGCGGCGGCCAGGACGTCCAAGACGGCGGTCATTGATCGTCGCGGACCCGGAAGCGGGCCACGCTGACCGAGCCGACGAAACCTAGCAGGGTCAGCGCGGCCACCGCCGGCACCGGTGAGGAGTCCAGGGTGAACGCGGCGTAACCGCAGAGTCCGCAGATCAGCACGGCCACCAGCATGTCCAGGGCCACCACCCGGTCCAGGGTGTTCGGTCCGCGCACCATTCGCGCCACCGTCATCGCGGCTGCCATCCCCAGCAGCACCGCGACCAGCACGAACACGGCCGTCATCTGGTTTCCACCTCCTCGCGTGCCGGCGCCTCGAAGGCGCCGATGAACAGGTCCTCCAGCTGGTCGACCTTGCGCTGGAAGCGGTCCAGGTCCGCCCGGGAGTGCACCCCGAGCACATGGGTGTAGATCACCCGTCCGGTCACGTCGACCTCCAACACCAGGCTGCCCGGCACCAGGCTGATGGTGTTGATGACCAGCGCGAGCACCAACTCCGAGCGGGCGCGCATCTCCGAGCGCACCACGGCGCTGCGCGGCGGTGGTCCCTGCGCTACCGCCAGCCACGCCACCTGCAGGCTGGACACCACCAGATCGGCGGCCACTACCGCGATGAGGCGCAGCATGGTCGGCAGGTGCACCCGGCCCCGGGTGCGGACCGCCGGCAGCGGCAGCAGCACCCGGACGGCAACGGCCACCGCGACACCCCCGACCACGTTCGCCACCGACACCGTGCCCCACAGCAGCACCCAGACCAGGGTCAGCCAGGCCAGCACGCTCACAGCGTGGATACCGGTGCGGGTCACCGCGTGACCCCGCCGAGCACGGTGGCGATGTAACCGCTCCGGTCGATCAGGGTGCCCGCGGCCCGGTCGGTGACCCCCACCAGCGGCCCAGCCAGCACCGACAGGGCCAGGCTCACCACCAGCATGCCCACCGTGGGCACCAGCATGCCCACCGGGATCGGCCCCACCAAGCTGCGCTGCGCCACCCCGGTGTTCGCCGCCTCGGGCACCTGCGCCACCGGGCCGGAGTCGGCGAGGTGGCCCTCCGGCGCGTCGTCGCGGGCCCGCCAGAACGCCTTGGTCCACACCCGGGCCATCACATACAGGGTCAGCAGGCTGGTGATCACGGTGGCGGCCACCGCCGCCCAGACGAGCACCCCGCCGTCGGCCACCCCAGCCTGGATCAGCGCAGTCTTTCCGATGAACCCGGAGAACGGCGGGATGCCACCCAGGTTCAGCGCGGGCACCAGGAACAGCACCGCCAGCAGCGGGCTCACCGAGGCCAGCCCACCCAGACGACGCAGCGACGCCGAGCCACCCTGGCGTTCGATGATGCCGACCACCAGGAACAGGGTGGTCTGCACGACGATGTGGTGCAGCACGTAGTAGATCGCCCCCGACAGCCCGGCCCGAGACGACAGCGCGATGCCGAACACCATGTACCCGATGTGGCTGACCAGGGTGAACGACAACAACCGCTTGATGTCGTTCTGGGCGATCGCACCCAGGATCCCCACCAGCATGGTCAGCAGCCCGGCCACCAGCAGCACCCCGTCCAGCGCGCCCCCGGGGAACAGCAGCGTCTGGGTGCGGATGATCGCATACACCCCCACCTTGGTCAGTAGCCCAGCGAACACCGCGGTGACCGGTGCCGGGGCGGTGGGGTAGGAATCGGGCAACCAGGCCGACAGCGGGAACACCGCGGCCTTCAGGCAGAACGCCACCAGCAGCACCACCGACAGCGCGGTGCGGGTCCCCACCGGCACCGCATCCAGGCGCAGCGCCATCTCCGCCATGTTCAGGGTGCCGGTGGCGGCGTAGCAGAAGGCGACGCCCACCAGGAACACCAGCGACGACGTCAGGTTGACCACCACGTAAGACACCCCGGCGCGGATCCGGTCCTCGCTGCCACCGACGGTGAGCAGCACGTAGCTGGCGGCCAGCAGAACCTCGAAACCCACGTACAGGTTGAACAGGTCGCCGGCCAGGAACGCCTGCGCCACGCCGGCGGCCAGCACCAGGTAGGTCGGTTGGAAGATGGACACCGGCTGGCGCTCGTCACCGTCGCGGATGCCCTGCCCGATCGCGTACACCAGCACCGCCAGCAGCACAGTAGACGCGACCACCAGCATCAACGCCGAGAGCCGGTCGACGACGATGGTGATGCCGATCGGCGCGACCCACCCGCCCACCTGGACGGCCGTCGTCCCCTGGCGGTCGGTGAGCACCAGCAGGGTCAGCGACACCACCACCACCACGGCGAGCACCGTGACGCTGGTCAGGCGCTGGATTCGGGGGGCTCGGCCCAGTACCAGCGTCGCGGCGGCCCCCATCAGCGGCAGGAGCACGGGCAGCGGGGCCAGCGTCGCGATCACGACGGGTTCCGGTCGCGGTCGGGTGCGTCGGCTTCGCTACGCCGGGCCACCTTGGTCGCTTCGGGGTCGTCCTCCAGGGCATCGCGCGCGCTCAGCGAGTACGACCGGTAGGTCAGGGCCAGCACGAACGCGGCCATGCCCATGGTGATGACGATGGCGGTGAGCACCATCCCCTGAGCGAGCGGGTCGGCCATCCGGTCCTGCGGGAAGCGGCCCACCAGGGCGGGGTCACCGTCCCGGCCCCCCGCGGTGAGTACCAGCAGGTTCGCGCCGTTGCCCATCAGCAGGATGCCCAGCAGCACCCGGGTGACGCTGCGCTCGATGAGCAGGTACACCCCGCACGCGAACAGCAGCCCCACCACCACCAGCAAACCCAGGTTCGCGCTCACTGCCCGCCCCCCACGTCGCTGCGCTCGCTCATCTGCCGGCCCCCCACGTCGCTGCGCTCGCTCATCTGCCGGCCCCCCACGTCGCTGCGCTCGCTCATCTGCGGCTGACTTCCCGGACCGCGGGGCTGAACTTCTCCGCGCTCAACGGCCCCTCGTTCTCCGCCTCCCGGTCCAACCCGGCGCCGAGGCTGCGCAGCACGTCCAGCACCAGCCCCACCACCACCAGGTACACCCCGATGTCGAAGAACAGGGCGGTTACCAGCTTGACCTGCCCCAGCAGCGGCAGGCTCACCTGCACCACCGCCGAGGACAGCACCGGCGCCCCCATCAGCAGCGACGCCACGGCGGTGCCCCCGGCGAAGAGCAACCCCAGGCCCAGCAGCAGCCCGGCGTCCACCGGGGCCGCTTCCCCGAGTTCGTAGCGCCCACCCGCCAGGTAGCGCACCACCAGCGCCAACCCGGCCACCAGGCCCCCGGCGAAACCGCCACCGGGGGCGTTGTGCCCGGCGAAGAGGAAGTACACCGACAACACCATGATGGTGGGGAACACCAACCGGGCCGACACCTCCAACACCAGTGAGCGGTGCTCGGGCCCGACCAGGCTGCCCCCGCGCAACCAGGTCGTGCCGACCTGCCCGCCCGAGTCCTGCTCGCCGCTGGTCTGCTCGCCGCCGTCGGGTCCTGGGGGGTCGGCGAGCCCGTCCCGGTAGGCGTCGGCAACCCTGGGCGCCACCCCGGTCCTGCGGTGCCGGAACACCAGGCTGGCCACCCCCGTCGCGGCCACCACCAGCACCGAGATCTCGCCGAGGGTGTCCCACGCGCGGATGTCGACTAACAGCACGTTCACCACGTTGGACCCGTTGCCGCGCCGATACGCCGCGTCCGGCAGCGCGAGCGCGTCGGGAACCGCGGTGCGGGCGTTGACGGCGTAGGCCCCGAGCACCGTGATCGCCGTACCGACCCCAGCCGCGAGCACCGCCCGCAGCCCACGGTGGCCGACGGAGTTGGTGTCCTGCATCTCCGGGGGCAGCTTGCGCAGCATCAGCACGAACACCACCAGCGTCAGGGTCTCCACCAGCACCTGGGTCAGCGCTAGGTCTGGTGCACCGTGCAGGGCGAAGATCACGCTGCACGCGTAGCCGGTGACGCTGACCACCAGCACGGCCGCCAGCCGGTTGCGCATCTGGGTGGCTGCCAGCGCTGCCACCACCGCCAGTACCGCTACCAGCGCCTGCAGCGGGGAATCGAAGGACCGCAGGCTCGGCCCGGTGCGGGTGCCCATCGCCAGGAACACCGCGGGCAGCACGGTGAGGGTGAGCAGGATGGTGGTGAGGTTCAGCGGCAGTGAACCGCGCTGCGTGCTGCCGGTCAGCCGCAGCGACACCGCGTCGGCCACCCGCAGCGTCGCGTCGTACACCCGGTCGGCGTTGCCCAGCGCCGGGCTGGCGAACTGCAGCCGCAGCACCGCGGCCCGCAGCCCGAACAGCGCCAGCCCCCCGAGTATTGCCACCGCGGACAGTCCCAGCGCCGGGTTCAGCCCGTGCCACAGGGCGAGGTGGTAGTCGCGGGCCCCGGGCAGGGTGTTCGCGTACGGGGCCATCGCGCGGTCCAACGCACCGGCGCCCAGCCCGGCGCCCAGCCCCCCTGCGGCCAGCAGCACCGGCGGCGTGAGCAGCAGCGCCTCGGGTCGGTGCATCGCGGTGACGGCCGGGCTGGGTGCTCGTCCACCGAACGCCCCCCACAGCACCCGCAGGCTGTAGGCCACGGTCAGCGCGGAACCAGCCACCACCCCGAGCAGGGTCAGCACCGCCGCGGACCCGTCGGGCAGTCCGCCGCGCAGCAACGCGGCCAGGGCGGTCTCCTTGCCGACGAACCCGATGAAAGGTGGCAGGCCGGCCATGCTCGCGGCCGCGGCCGCCGCCGCTGCTGCCAACAGCGGCGCCCGCCTGGCTAGTCCGCTGAGCTCGCGCAGGTCCCTGGTGCCCGTGGCGTGGTCGATCGCACCTACCACCAGGAACAGGCTGGACTTGAACAACGCATGCGCCACCAGCATCGTCAGCCCGGCCAGCGCCATGTCCCGGGTGCCCGCACCCACCAACACCATCAGGAAGCCCAGTTGGCTCACCGTGCCGAAGGCCAGCACCAGCTTGAGGTCGTTCTCCCGCAGCGCCCGCCAGCCGGCCACCAGCATCGACACCAGGCCCAGGGTCACCACACTCGCGCGCCAGGGACCGGAGTCGGCGAAGCCGGGCGAGAGCCGCGCGATGAGGAACACCCCGGCCTTCACCATCGCCGCGGCATGAAGGTAGGCGCTGACCGGGGTGGGCGCGGCCATCGCCCCCGGAAGCCAGAAGTGCATCGGGATGATCGCGGACTTGCTCAGTGCGCCGATGAGCACCAGCGCGACCGCGACCCCGGTCAACCACCCCCGCGGTGCTGAGGCGATGACGTCGGAGAGCAGGTAGCTGCCGGTCCGCTGACCGAGGATGACGATGCCGATCAACATCGCCAGGCCCCCGGTGGTGGTGACCAGCAGCGCCTGGGTGGCGGCGCGCCGGCTGGCGGCCTGGGTGCCGTAATGACCGACCAGCAGGAAGGACAGGACGGTCGTCACTTCCCAGAACACGTACAGCAGCAACATGTTGTCGCTGAGGACCAGGCCGAGCATGGCCCCGGCGAAGGCCACCATCAGCGCCGCGAACAGCCCGAGCTGCGGCTCGTCGGAGGCGAAGTACCGGGAGCAGTAGACCAGCACCAGCGCGCCCACCCCGGTGACGAGGGTGGCCAGGGTGGCCGAGAGCGGGTCCAACCGCAGCACCACGTCCAGGTGGATCCCGGGAATCCACGCCAGGTCCACCCGCAGTGCTGTGGTGGCGTTGCGCGCCACGAACACCAATGCACCTAACGGGACGCCGGCCAGCAACAGGAACCCGTTGCGGCCCAGCAGTCGCACCACCACCGGCGCCCCCGCTGCCGCGACGGCGTGGGCGAGCAGCAGGTAGAGCAAGGGCACTCCGTTGGGGTCGTCGACCGGTCGCGGCACGCGCAAGGCCAGGCGCTGCTCCAGCCTATGGGGTGCGGCGCTCGCCGGCCCCACCACCAGCTCAGCGGCGGATCAGCGGCGCCGGCGGCCAGCGAGACGGCGGCGCGCGCCCGGGGTTCGCAGCCGGAGCCGGCGTTGCGAGCGGCCTCGCACCGTGCCCCGTGGCGCAGCCGGGGCGTGCCAGGCGTCCGGGTGCGCGGCCAGCCAGCGCCACCGCCGAGCGGCCAGTGGTAGATGGGCGAGGTACACCACGGTCAACCCGACGACCATCGCGTACGGGAACACCGTGAGCCCGGCGATGATGGCCCCGACCAGCACCAGGTAGGGCGCTGCATACCGTGGGGGCACCCCGACGATGCTGATCGCCAGGGTGGGCACGCGGCTGACCATCAAGCCCGCGACGCCCAGCACCCACAGTGCGACCACCGGTGGCGAGGACCACCAGCCAGGCCCCCACTGCAGCGATACCGCCACCGGCAGCAACGCCACCATGGCCCCCGACGGGCTGGGCACCCCGGTGAAGAACTCCTTGGCGAACGGTGGCCCGGTGTCGTCGTCGAGCAGGGTGTTGTACCGCGCCAGGCGCAGCACGGTGCACACCACGAACACCAGGGACACCACCCAGCCGCCGCGGCTGCCGTTCAGCATGGTCACGAACAGCACCAGGGCTGGGGCTACCCCGAAGGAGATGGCGTCGGCCAGGGAGTCCAGCTCGGCGCCGATGCGGCTGGAGACGTCCAGCAACCTGGCGATCCGCCCGTCCAGGGCGTCGAGAACGGCCGCGGCCGCGACGGAGAAGTAGGCGAAGCCCAGCGCCCCGTCCAGGGCGAACTTCACCGCCGAGAGCCCGAGGCACATCGCGAGCACGGTGACCGCGCTCGGCAGCATGCTGATCCCCCGGGTGCGCTCGCTGCCCGGCGGCTCGCGCTGCGGGCTCACGGCAACTCGGCCAGCACGGTTTCCCCGCCGACCATGCGCTGGCCGCCGTCGACCAGCACCCGGCTGCCCACCGGGAGGTAGGTGTCCACCCGGGAACCGAAGCGGATCAGGCCGTAGGTGGCGCCCATGCGCACCTGGTCACCCGGGTGTAGATCGCACACGATGCGACGGGCGATCAGCCCGGCGATCTGCACCACCAGCACGTCGTGGCCGTCGGTGGTGCGCAGGTGCACGCAGGTTCGTTCGTTGTCGGTACTCGCCGAGGGGAGGTCGGCGGAGGTGAACCGGCCCGGGGTGTGGACCACTTGCGTCACCGTGGCGCTCACCGGGCTGCGTTGCACGTGCACGTCGAGTATCGAGAGGAACACGCTGACCCGAGGTAGCGGGCCGGTGCCCAGCCCGAGCTCGGCGGGTGGCACCGCGGTGTCGGCCAACGCGACGAGACCGTCGGCGGGAGACAAGACGATCCCTAGTCGACGAGGTGGCACGCGGGTGGGCTCGCGGAAGAATGCTGCACCGGCCAGCGCGGCCAGGGTGGCGGTGCGCCGCAGCACGGTCCTGCGGTGCCCGAGCACCGCCAGCACCGCGGGGACCGCCACGAACGGCCGCCCGGCCGGGTGCAGTGGGGGGATCGCCTCCCGGACCAGGCCGAGGAGGTGGCGAAACCCGCTGGGCTCGCCTGATGGGCTGGGACGGCGGGCCACGGTCTCCTCAGCAGGATCGATGGTGCGCAGGATCGATGGTGCGCAGGCGGGCGGGCGGGTCACACCGTACGTGACCCGCCCGCCCGCGGTACTGCTGTTGGCTAGCCGATGGAGACTGCAGAGCGACCGGTCAGCGCCGCGACCTGTTGCCGGTCACCGCCTTCACTACGAAGAGCAAGAGCACTGCGCCGAGTAGCGCGACGAAGAAGGTGAAGATGAGGCCGCCGCCGGCGACGTTCACCCCGAACGCGCGGAGGATGAAACCGCCGATGAGGGCGCCGATGACGCCGACGACGACGTTGAGCACGATGCCCTGCTGGGCGTCGGTGCCCATGAACTTGCTCGCGATCCAGCCAGCCAGGCCGCCGATGATGATGTATCCGATGAGGCCCACCGTGGTGGTCATGTCTACTCCCTGCTCGTGGTGTGTCGGTGCGGTGTGACAGCGGACCTGGCGGCCCGCCACGTCACACGCTGATCTTGTCCACTTTCGGCGCTTTCCACCGAACGAACCGATGGTCCCAGGTCAGTGGTAGTTCAGTCCAGCACCCACGCGTCCACCTCGGCCCCGACCTCGAGGCGGGTGGTGTCCTCGGAAAGGTCCAGCAGGCAATCCGAGGCGGCCAGCCAGCGCAGGAAGTGCGAGGCGGGTGGGCCGATCGGGCGCACGGTCGCGCCGGCGATGTCGCGGACCCCGCGCCGGAACTGCCGCCTGCCCGCAGGAGACTCCAGAGCTTCGCTGAGCCGGGTACGCACCAGGCGGCGGTGGATGTCGGTGTGGCCCATGGCGGCGCGGATGGCCGGTCGCAGGAACACCTCGAAACTCACCAAAGCGCTCACCGGGTTGCCGGGCAGTGTCACCACCGGCACCCCTCGAAACACGCCCGCGCCCTGGGGCATCCCCGGCTGCATCGCCACCTTGAGGAACTCCACCCCCTGACCGGTGAGCGCGTCCTTGACCACCTCGTACGCCCCGGCGCTGACCCCACCGCTGGTGATCAGCAGGTCCACCTCGGGCAGGGCCACTGCCAGCGCCGCGTGAAACTGCGCCACGTCGTCGGCCACGAAATGCAGCTGCTCGGCGACGGCACCGGCGGCTCGCACCGCGGCGGCCAGCATCACCCCGTTGGACTCGTGAATCTGGCCGTGCTGCAACGGTTTCCCTGGTTCTACCAGCTCTGTTCCGGTGGAGAGCACCAGCACGCGCAGTGGCCGGTGCACTCCTACCGTCGGCTCACCCAGGGCAGCCAGCAGCCCCAGTTGCGCAGCCCCCAGCCGGGTGCCGGCCGCCAGCACGGTCTCGCCGACGGCCACGTCCTCGCCGGCTCTGCGCACATGGGTGCCCAGCCGGCGTGCCGCCAATACCCGCACGGTGCCCATCGCCGCGTCGGTGGCCTCCACCTGCACGACGGTGTCGGCACCGGTCGGAATCGGCGCACCGGTCATGATGCGGTGCGCGGTGCCCGGCGCCAGCGGTGGGCCATCCACCCGGCCAGCTGGCACGTCCTCGGCGACGGGCAGGGCCACCGGGTCGGACTCGGTGGCGGCGGCGATGTCGGTGCAGCGCACGGCGTAGCCGTCCATCGCTGAGTTGTCGAAGGGGGGCAGCGCCCTGGCGGCGACAAGGTCGGCGGCCAGGACGAGCCCGGCGGCCTCGGCCAGCGCCAACGTGACCGCCTCGGTAGGCGTCAGCAGGGCGGCGACGACGGACTGGTGTTCGGCAACGGTGCGCACAGCAACGATCCTGCACCGTAGGCTGCCGGGGTGGCTGAGCAGGGGGATCTGGTGGGCCGCCGCCTCGGTCACTACCGCGTCGACGGGGTTATCGGCCAGGGCGGGATGAGCACGATGTACCGCGCCACCGATGTCCGGCTGGGTCGCGCCGTCGCGCTGAAAATCATGTCTGCCGCCCTCGCCGACGACGCGGAGTTCCGGGAACGGTTCGTGGCTGAGGCACGCAACACCAGCGCCGTCGACCACCCGCACGTGGTGCCGCTGTACGACTTCGGTGACATCGACGGGTTGCTGTTTCTGGCCATGCGCTATGTGGCCGGCACCGACCTGGCCCGGGTGATCGCCGGCGGTCCGCTGCCGCCGGAGCGGACCCTGCTGTTGCTGGAGCAGGTGGCCCGTGCCCTGGACGCCCTGCACGAGCACGACCTGGTGCACCTGGACGTGAAGCCGGCGAACGTGCTGCTGGGCGAGGGAGCCGCGGCCGAGCACGTCTACCTCGCCGACTTCGGCCTTACCCAGGGCGGTCGGGTCGGGCACCGCACCCACAGCGGGGATTTCCTCGGCTCGCCGACGTACGCCGCGCCCGAGCACCTGCGCGGCGAGCCGGTCGACGCCCGGACCGACGTGTACTCACTGGCGTGCGTGCTGTTCGCCTGTCTCAGCGGGCGAGCCCCCTACCTCGGCGCGGTGGACGAGGTGGTCAACGCCCATCTGAGCGGTGTGGTGCCGGCCGTGTCGGCGGTGCTCGCCCTGCCCGCGGTGGCCGATCCGGCGCAGATCGACGCCGTGGTGCGATGGGGGATGGCCGCGGAACCCGGTGCCCGACCAGGCAGCTGCGGGGAATTGCTGGAGCGGGCCGCTGGCGCGTTGCGTACCGCGCAACCGGCTCCGCGAGCGCGGATGGCGCACCAGGCGGGTGGGGTCGACGTGGCCGCCCTGCGGTTGCGGGACCCGCTGCCCGCCGCCACAGCGGCCCTGTTCACCGCCGAGGCGCCTGCTGGGCAGCGGTGGGTCGTGCCGGCCGCGGTGCTAGGGGTGCTGGTGTTGGTGGTCGTGACCCTGCTGGCGGTGCTCTGAACGGGCGGCACCCACCCGGCACGCGTTGCACTCGCCGGTGTCGAGTGCTAAAACTGGGGTTGGCACTCGCCACCTGTGAGTGCCAGGTCGGGTCGGTGAGACCGGGTGTTCGTGACCCCCGGTCGTCCGTCGCGGGCACTGGACCTGGCCAGCAAACGTGTCACCCCCAATCCGGAGGATCACTTCGCAATGGCCAAGATGATCGCGTTCGACGAAGAGGCTCGCCGCGGCCTCGAGCGGGGTATGAACACCCTCGCTGATGCGGTGAAGGTGACGCTGGGGCCCAAGGGTCGCAACGTCGTGCTGGAGAAGAAGTGGGGTGCCCCCACGATCACCAACGACGGTGTGTCCATCGCCAAGGAGATCGAGCTCGAGGACCCGTGGGAGAAGATCGGGGCTGAGCTGGTCAAGGAGGTCGCCAAGAAGACCGACGACGTCGCCGGTGACGGCACCACCACCGCCACCGTGCTGGCCCAGGCACTGGTCCGCGAGGGTCTGCGTAACGTCGCGGCCGGCGCGAACCCGATGGCGCTGAAGAAGGGCATCGAGAAGGCCGTCGAGGCGGTCACCGCGAAGCTCATGGAGACCGCCAAAGAGGTGGAGACCAAGGAGCAGATCGCTGCCACCGCGGGGATCTCCGCCGGTGACCCGTCCATCGGCGAGCTCATCGCCGAGGCCATGGACAAGGTCGGCAAGGAAGGCGTCATCACCGTCGAGGAGTCCAACACCTTCGGACTGGAGCTCGAGCTCACCGAGGGCATGCGCTTCGACAAGGGCTACATCTCGCCGTACTTCGCCACCGACACCGAGCGGATGGAGTCCTCCCTGGATGACCCCTACATCCTGCTGGTGAGCTCCAAGATCTCCACCGTCAAGGACCTGCTGCCGCTGCTGGAGAAGGTCATGCAGTCCGGCAAGCCGCTGGCGATCATCGCCGAGGACGTCGAGGGCGAGGCCCTGGCCACCCTGGTCGTCAACAAGATCCGCGGCACCTTCAAGTCGGTTGCCGTCAAGGCCCCCGGCTTCGGTGACCGCCGCAAGGCGATGCTGGCCGACATGGCCATCCTCACCGGTGGCGAGGTGATCAGCGAGGAGGTCGGCCTCAAGCTGGAGACCGCCGACATCTCCCTGCTGGGCAGTGCCCGCAAGGTCGTCGTCACCAAGGACGAGACGACGATCGTCGAGGGCGCCGGGGACACCGACGCCATCGCGGGTCGGGTCAACCAGATCCGCGCGGAGATCGAGAATTCCGACTCCGATTACGACCGCGAGAAGCTGCAGGAGCGCCTGGCCAAGCTGGCCGGCGGTGTTGCGGTGATCAAGGCCGGAGCGGCCACCGAGGTGGAGCTCAAGGAGCGCAAGCACCGCATCGAGGACGCGGTGCGCAACGCGAAGGCCGCTGTGGAGGAGGGCATCGTCGCCGGTGGTGGCGTGGCGCTCATCCAGGCCAGCTCGGTTTTCGAGACCCTGCACCTGGAAGGTGACGAGGCCACCGGTGCCAACATCGTGCGCGTCGCGCTGGAGGCCCCGCTCAAGCAGATCGCGATCAACGCCGGACTCGAGGGTGGTGTGGTTGCGGAGAAGGTGCGCAACTTGCCCACCGGCCAGGGGCTGAACGCGGCCACCGGTGATTACGTCGACATGCTCGAGGCTGGCATCAACGACCCGGTCAAGGTCACCCGCTCGGCGCTGCAGAACGCGGCGTCCATCGCGGCCCTGTTCCTGACCACCGAGGCCGTCGTTGCCGACAAGCCCGAGAAGGCCGGTGCTTCCGCTGGCGGCGGCGGTGGCGGCGACATGGGTGGCATGGGCGGCATGGACTTCTAAGTCCCCACCTGGTCTGCCTTCTACGCTGACCCGATCGGGAAGCGTCCGTGGTCGTGACGACTACGCACGCTTCCCGATCGTCGTTTCCAGGGTGGCGTCACATCCGGATGACGGTGGGGCCGCCGACGTCTTCGATCGCGTCGAAGTCGGTGTCCTGACTGAGGACATCCATCCCATTGGCCGCGGCAATCGCTGCGATCCACAAGTCGTTGACCTTCGCGGTGCGCCCCTCTTCGGCCAGCCGCACCCGGAGGGTGGCCCAGTGGCGGGCCGCCTCGGCGGTCACCGGCAGCGCCTGCACGACGGCGATCGCGTCGAGTGTGGCGAGGCGGCGCGCACGGGTCGCGGTGTCTCGCGCCGCCAGTACCCCGGCGTGTAGTTCCGCCAGGGTCACCACGCTCACCGCGGTGGTTTCCGGCACCGAGTTGGTATCGAGCGGCCGACCGCTCTCCCGGGCAATCAGCACGCTGGTGTCCAGTAGCGCAGGTCGAGGCGTCACAGCGGGCCGAGGTCCGCCGTGGTCTGTCCGGCAAGCGCCACGAGGTCGTCAGTCAGCCCGGGATCGGCCTGTCGCCGAGCCATGATCTCCAGGAGGTCGGCTTTGGACAGGAACTGGGCGCGCGCCGAACGCAGCGGACTGATCTCCGCCACCGGCTGGCCGTTGACGGTGATCGTGACGCGCGTTCCGCTCGACACTTGACGCAGTACGTCGGCCGTGTGGTTGCGCAGGTCCCGGGAAGCGACAGTGCTCATGTGCGCGACCGTAGCAGTCGTGCCCCACCCGTTCTCTTCCCGATAGCAGCGGGGGAGAGGGAGAGGGAGAGCGGCCGGCGGGAGCGGGGGGAGCGGGGCCCGCTCACGCCTCGGCCAGCAGCGCCGCGGAACCCAGGCCCTGCAGCAGGCGGGCCATCTGATCGCGGTCCAAGCCGCGCCCGGCGTAAGGGGTGGAATTGAGCAGACCGAACACCGCGTGCACCCGGGCGCGCGCCACCGCCTCGGGCAGTTCGGGGCGCACCGCGCGCAGTTGCGCCACCCACAGCTCCACGTAGGCCCGTTGCAGTCGGCGTACCCGGGAGCGGTCTTCCGGCGTGGTGGAGGCGAGGTCGCGGTCCTGCACCCGGATGAGGTCGGGCTCGCCCAGGGCGAAGTCCACGTGCCAGGCGAGCAACGCAACCAGTGCCTGCTCCGGCGAGCCGGTGGCGGCTACCCGCGCCTGCCCGGTCGCCAGCAGCCGCTGGCTGATCCCGACCAGCATCGCCCCCAGCACGGCCTGCTTGTTGGTGAAGTGCCGGTACAGCGCCGGTCCGCTCACCCCGGCGGCGGCGCCCAGGTCGTTGATGCTCACACCGTGATACCCGCGCTCGGCCATCAGCCCGGCAGCCACGCCCAGCAGCTGCTCGCGGCGCGGCACGGTCACGAAGCTCAGGTTAGCAGTCACTAACGCCGTGGGGCTGGCTTTCACGGCCGCACGGGGTTGACCCAGTGCAACTCGTCGAACTGCGCGAAGTCGGAGTCGGCTGAGCAGACGACCACCCCGTGCTCAATGGCCAGCGCGGCGAGATGGGCGTCCGGGATCGCCTGGCCGCTCAGGTGGTATCGGCGGATCAGCGACCCCAGCACCGAGGCGTGACGCGTGGTGGGCGCAGGTATCCAGGCAGCCGGCGCGGCCAGCCAATCCTCGACCCGGCTCCAGGCCTCCGTGCTCGTCAACGGGGTCGTATACACCTGCGGATGGGTCCTGATCCGCACAAAGGACAACAGGCTCGGCCACGGCAGGCCCACCCGCACATCGCCGTTGAGTACTTCGGTCAGCCAATCCCGCGCCCGCGGATGAAACGAGCTCGAGGAATCCTCGGCGTAGAGCAGCAGGTTGGCGTCGAGGAGCATCAGCGCTGCGCGGATTCGTCGAGAACGTCGAGTACCGCTGCGATGTCGGAGACGTCCATCCGCGCGTGCCCGGTCGAGGTGCGTTGCGTGAAGGCTTGCGCCGGCTCCGGCCGCCTCAAGCCCCGGCGAAGCAACTCGTTGACGGCGGCACTGACCCCGACACCGCGCTCCCGCCGCAGGTTGTCCACCGCCGCGGCAGTGTCCGGGTCGAAGGTCACCGTCGTACGCATGCGGTCAACCTAGCATCATGATGCTACCCGCCGACGTTAACGTCTGCTAACGTCGTCGAGGTGACCGCAGCCCCGGTGCTCAGCTCGCGTCTGGACGCCACCTCCGCCGATGCCCAGACCAACGCCGCGGCGATGTCCGCGCTGGTCAACGATTTGAACACCCGCCTGGCCCGCGCTGCGCGGGGCGGTTCGGAGCGCAGCCGCACCCGGCACACCGACCGGGGCAAGCTGCTGCCGCGCCACCGCGTGGACACCCTGCTGGACCGGGGCAGCCCGTTCCTGGAACTGTCCGCGCTCGCCGCGAACGGCCTGTACGGCGACGACGCCCCGGGCGCCGGGATCATCACCGGGGTGGGGCGGATCGCGGGGCGCGAATGCGTGGTGGTCGCCAACGACGCCACCGTCAAGGGCGGCACCTACTTCCCGTTGACGGTGAAGAAACACCTGCGGGCGCAGGAGGTGGCGCTGCACAACCACCTGCCGTGCGTGTACCTGGTCGACTCCGGTGGGGCGTTCCTACCGCGCCAGGACGAGGTGTTTCCCGACCGCGAACACTTCGGCCGGATCTTTTATAACCAGGCCACCATGAGCGCCCGGGGCATCCCGCAGATCGCCGCTGTGCTCGGCAGCTGCACCGCCGGGGGGGCATACGTGCCGGCGATGAGCGACGAGGCCGTCATCGTGCGCGAGCAGGGCACCATCTTCCTGGCCGGCCCGCCGCTGGTGCAGGCCGCCACCGGGGAGGTGGTGACCGCCGAAGACCTCGGCGGCGGCGCGCTGCACTCGCGTACCTCCGGGGTCACCGACCACCTCGCCGACGACGACGCGCACGCCCTGTCCATCGTGCGTACCATCGTGTCGACCCTGGCACCGCGCACCCCCATCCCGTGGTCACTGGCCCCCACCGAAGCACCGGTGCACGACCCCGCCGACCTCGGCGCAGTGGTCCCGGCCGATGTGCGCACCCCCTACGACGTGCGTGAGGTGATCGCCCGGGTCGTCGACGGCAGCCGGTTCCACGAGTTCAAAGCCGAGTACGGCGCCACCCTGGTCACCGGGTTCGCGCACGTGCACGGGCACCCGGTGGGGATCGTGGCCAACAACGGGGTGCTGTTCAGCGAATCGGCACTCAAGGGCGCGCATTTCATTCAGCTCTGCGATCAACGTCAGATACCGCTGGTATTCCTGCAGAACATCACCGGGTTCATGGTCGGGCGGGAGTACGAGGCCGGTGGCATCGCCAAACACGGCGCCAAAATGGTCACGGCGGTGGCCTGCGCCCGGGTGCCGAAGCTCACCGTGATCATCGGCGGCAGTTTCGGCGCGGGCAACTACTCCATGTGCGGACGGGCCTACTCCCCGCGCTTCTTGTGGATGTGGCCCAACGCCCGGATCTCGGTGATGGGCGGGGATCAGGCCGCCGCCGTGCTCACCACCGTGGGCGACGGCAGCGACGCCGACGCCATCCGGGCGCAGTACGAGGCCCAAGGCAGCCCCTACTACTCCACCGCCCGGCTGTGGGACGACGGCGTCATCGACCCCGCCGACACCCGCACCGTCCTCGGCCTGGCCCTCGGCGCCGCCGCCCACGCACCGCTGCAGCCGGCCGGCTACGGCGTCTTCCGGATGTGAGCGCGATGCCCGAGCCCGCCCAGTTCGCCACCGTGCTGATCGCCAACCGCGGGGAGATCGCCTGCCGCATCCTGCGCACCCTGCGCACCCTCGCCATCACCGGGGTGGCGGTGCACACCGAGGCCGACGCCCGTGCCCGGCACGTTCGCGAGGCCGACGTTGCCTTCCGCATCGGCAGCTATCTGTCCATCTCCGACATCCTCGACGCCGCCGCGGCCACCGGGGCGCAGGCGATCCACCCCGGCTACGGCTTCCTCGCCGAGAACGCCGACTTCGCGCTGGCCTGCGCGGACGCCGGGATGGTGTTCATCGGGCCACCGGCGCACGCGATCGCCCTGATGGGCGACAAGATCAGTGCCAAACGCACCGTCAGCGCCGCCGGGGTGGCGGTGGTGGCGGGCCGCGCCGAGCCGGGCATGAGCGACGCCGACCTGGTGGCCGCCGCCACCGACGTGGGCTACCCGGTGCTGATCAAGCCCTCAGCCGGCGGCGGCGGCAAGGGCATGCACGTGGTGCATTCCCCGGCGCAGCTGCCCGGAGCACTCCTGACCGCCCGCCGGGAGGCCGCCGCCAGCTTCGGTGACGACACGCTGTTCCTGGAGCGGTTCGTGCACCGACCCCGCCACATCGAGGTGCAGGTGCTCGCCGACGCCCACGGCCACGTGCTGGCGCTGGGGGAGCGGGAGTGCTCGCTGCAGCGGCGGCACCAGAAGATCATCGAGGAGGCGCCGTCGCCGCTGTTGGACTCCGCCACCCGGTCGCGCATCGGGGCCGCGGCCTGCGAGACGGCCCGGGCCTGCGGGTACACCGGGGCGGGCACGGTGGAGTTCATCGTCTCCGCCGATGACCCGGAGCAGTTCTTCTTCATGGAGATGAACACCCGGCTGCAGGTCGAGCACCCGGTGACCGAACTCGTCACCGGGGTGGACCTGGTGGCCGAGCAGCTCCGGGTGGCCGCCGGTTTCCCGCTGTCGCTCACCCAGGACGACGTGGTGTGCCGCGGGCACGCCGTCGAGGCCCGGGTGTACGCCGAGACCGCGACCATCCACGACGGGCAGGCGATGTTCCTGCCCACCGGGGGCACCGTGCTGGCCTTGTGCGAGCCCACCGGTCCGGGGATCCGGGTGGACTCCGGCCTCATGGTGGGCACCGTCGTCGGCGCGGAGTACGACCCGATGCTCGCCAAGGTGATCGCGCACGCCCCGGACCGACCCACCGCGCTGGCCCGCCTGGATGCGGCCCTGGCCGGGACGGCGGTGTTGGGGGTGGGCACCAACATCAGTGTGCTGCGGTCGCTGCTGGTGCACCCGCAGGTGCAGGCCGGGCAGCTGGACACCGGGCTGGTGGACCGCGAACTGGCTGCCCTGGTCGACACCGTGGTGCCGGTGCAGGTGCCGCTGGGTTTTGCGCTGTACTCCATGGCCCAACAGCACTCCATGGCCCAACAGCACTCCATGGCCCAACAGCACTCCGCAGCCCGCCGGCGCACCGACGACGTGTGGGCGGTCCCGACCGGCTGGCGGATCGGCGAGCCTGCGCCGCTGCGGTGGCGCACCAGCGCCGGGGACGTGGAACTGCGCGGCGACCAGGCCAGCGTGGACGGTGGCCAGCCGGTGGCGGTGGACGCCACCATGACCGGTGCCGAGCTGGTGCTCACGGTCGCCGGGCGCACGTACCGCTTCCTGGTCGCCACCGAGGGTGGCACCCTGTGGTTGGGCCGGGGCGGGTCCGCTTGGGCGGTCACCGAACTCCCACCGCAGCGCAGCACCGTGGCAGCCGCCAGCGCTGCCGAGGTGCGTAGCCCCATGCCGGGCACTGTGCTCGCGGTGGCGGCGCAGGTCGGCCAGCAGGTCGACGCCGGAGAGCCGTTGATGGTGGTGGAGGCGATGAAGATGGAGCACACCATCCGCGCACCGCACGCCGGGAGGGTCACCACCCTCGACGCCCGGGTCGGCCAACGCGTCGCGGTCGATGCGCTGCTCGTCACAGTGGCGGCGACCGGTGAGTGAGTTCGGCGCGACGGCGGTGCCCGGTCTGCCGGCGCGGGTCACCGTCTACGAGGTGGGGCCCCGGGACGGGTTGCAGAACGAGGCGGCCATGGTGCCGCTGCAGGTCAAGGCGGAGTTCGTGCGCCGGCTGGTCGCCGCCGGGCACCGCGCGGTGGAGGTGACCAGCCTGGTCCGCCCGGACTGGGTGCCGCAGCTATCCGACGCGCAGGACCTGCTGGCCGAGCTGGGGCCGGCGCCGGAGGGGGTGCGCATGCCGGTGCTGGTGCCCAACCGGCGCGGCCTGGACCGGGCACTGGCCGCCGGGGTCCGGGAGGTCGCGGTGTTCGCCAGCGCCACCGAAACCTTCGCCCGCCGCAACCTCAACCGCAGCCTGGCGCAATCCCTGCAGGTGTTCGCCCCGGTCGTGGCCGCCGCCCGCGCCGAGGGCGTCGCAGTCCGCGGCTATGTCTCGATGTGCTTCGGCGACCCCTGGGAGGGTGCGGTGGCACCGGCGCAGGTGGCCCAGGTGGTCACCGCGCTGCGGGACATGGGCGCGCAGGAGATCAGCCTCGGCGACACCATCGGGGTGGCCACCCCCGGTTCGGTGCTCGCCGTCCTGAATGAGCTCGCGGCAGTGCCCGTCGCCGACCTCGCTGTGCACTTCCACGACACCTACGGCCAGGCGCTGGCCAACACCCTCGTCGCGCTGCAGCACGGCATCACCACCGTCGACTCCTCCGCCGGCGGACTCGGCGGATGCCCATACGCGGCCTCGGCCACCGGCAACCTCGCCACTGAGGACCTGCTGTGGCAGCTGCACGGACTGGGGATCGACACCGGGGTGGACCTGGCCGCCATGGTCGCCACCAGCGTGTGGATGGCCGACCAGCTCGGCCGGCCCAGCCCCTCGCGCGTCGTCACCGCACTCGCCAGCAAGGAGCCCTGAATGCTCGACACCCAGCTCAGCCCAGAGCAGGAACAGTTACGCGCCACCGTGGAAGAGTTCGCCAGGGAGGTGGTGGCACCGGTCGCCGCGCAACACGACCGCGAGCACAGCTTCCCCTACGAGGTGGTGCGCCAGATGGGCCAGATGGGCCTGTTCGGGCTGCCCTTCCCCGAAGAGCACTGTGGCATGGGTGGGGACTACTTCACCCTGTGCCTGGCGCTGGAGGAACTGGGCAAGGTCGACCAGAGCGTGGCCATCACCCTGGAGGCGGGAGTGTCCCTCGGCGCGATGCCGGTGTACCGCTTCGGGACCGCTGCCCAACGCCAGCAGTGGCTGCCCGGTTTGTGCTCGGGGGAGATGTTGGGCGCGTTCGGGTTGACCGAACCCCAGGCGGGCAGCGACGCCGGCGGGACCGCGACGACCGCGGTGCTGGACTCCGGGCAGTGGATCATCAACGGCAGCAAGCAGTTCATCACCAACTCCGGCACCGACATCACCCGGCTGGTGACGGTCACGGCGGTCACCGGCCGCGCCGCTGGCGGGCGGAAGGAGATCAGCGCCATCCTCATCCCGGTGCCTACCGGTGGGTTCACCGTCGGCAAGGCCTACGACAAGGTCGGCTGGAACGCCTCCGACACCCACCCGCTGAGCCTGGACGACGTGCGGGTACCGCAGGAGAACCTGCTCGGCGAGCGCGGCCGCGGGTACGCCAACTTCCTGCGCATCCTGGACGAGGGGCGCATCGCCATCGCCGCGCTGGCCACCGGCGCCGCACAGGGCTGTGTGATCGAGAGCGTGCGCTACGCCCGCCAGCGCGAGGCATTCGGTCGCCCGATCGGTACGAACCAGTCGATCGCGTTCACCCTCGCCCGGATGGAGGCCCGCGCGCACACCGCCCGCACCGCCTACTACGACGCCGCGGCGCGCATGCTGGCCGGGCAACCGTTCAAGAAGGCGGCCGCGATCGCCAAGATGATCGCCGGGGAGGCCGCGATGGACAACGCCCGCGACGCCTGCCAGGTGCACGGCGGGTACGGCTTCATGAACGACTACCCGGTGGCCCGGCACTACCGGGACTCCAAGATCTTGGAGATTGGCGAGGGCACCACCGAGGTGCAGTTGATGTTGATCGCGCGCGAACTGGGACTCTGACCGGAAACCGGGCGCAGCAACACCTTCCGCCGCTCGGACACCTCGTCGTAACACGGTTAGGTCTCGATCTGTGTGGCGGTGGGACAACCCGGCTCCGCATCCGCTATGACTTACCTCACCACGCGGTCGACCGCTGCCCGCACGCCCTGACCCTCGACCAGGTCTCACCCCGTCCGACCTGCACTGCCCAGAGGAGTTGCATGCTCGAGGTCCAGGATCTGCACGTCACCTACGGCGGTGCGGTGCGGGCGTTGCAGGGGGCGTCGCTGACGGTGCCCGACGGCAAAGTCGCCGCCCTGCTGGGTAGCAACGGCGCTGGCAAATCGACGCTGCTGCGGTGCGTCTCGGGGACCCTGCGGCTGCACCGCGGCGCGGTCAACAGCGGTTCGGTCACCCTCGACGGGAAATCCATGCTCAAGCGCGAGGCCGCCGCGATCGTCGCCTCCGGCGTGGTGCAGGTGCCCGAGGGGCGCCGAATCTTCGGTCGGCTGACGGTGGAGGAGAACCTGCGCGCCGGTTCGCTGGGCAACTCGACGCGCTCGGCACGCGGTCGGTTACAGAAAGAGGTCTTCGAGATGTTCCCGGTGCTCGCCGACCGGCGGACCGGGCGAGCAGGTCTGCTTTCTGGGGGCGAGCAGCAGATGCTGGCCATCGGTCGCGCGCTGATGGCCGAGCCCAAGCTGTTGCTGCTGGACGAGCCTTCGCTCGGCCTAGCTCCGAAGATCATCGGCCAGGTGGGCCGGGTGATCCGCGACATCAACGCCCGGGGGGTCGCAGTGCTGCTGGTGGAGCAGAACGCCGCGATGGCCCTGGAGGTCGCCGACTTGGCCTACGTGCTGGACCTCGGCCGGGTGTCGCTGTCTGGTGCGGCGGCGGAGCTGGCCCAGACCGACGCGGTGCGGCGGTTGTACCTGGGCGACTCCGCCGGTGCCGAGTCCACCGGGCAGGACACCCCCGAGACGGCGTCCGCTTCGTCGTCCGTGCCCGCCCCGCTCACCCGCAGCCTGAGCCGGTGGGAGCGATGAGCACCGGCACCCACGCCGCCGCAGTCGACACCGAGCTGCCGGCGCTGCGGGTGGCTGACCTCACGGTGCGCTTTGCCGGGGTAACCGCCCTGGACGCGGTGTCCTTCACCGTCGCCCCCGGCACCATCCACGCGGTGATCGGCCCCAACGGCGCGGGCAAGTCGACCTGCTTCAACGTGATCTCCGGGGTGTATGCCGCCACTGAGGGCGCGGTGTACTTGGGGGACGCCAAGATCTCCGGGCTGCGCCCACACCGCATCGCGGCACTCGGGGTGGGCCGAGCGTTCCAGAACATCGCGCTGTCCAAGACCCAATCGGTGTTGGACAACCTGATGCTCGGCCGCCATCACCTCACCAAGGCTGGGTTCCTCACCACCGGTCTCAGCTGGCGCACCGCCACCAGGGAACGAGCCCGCCACGCCGCTCGGGTGCAGGAGATCGCCGACTTCCTCGGGCTGGCCGACAAGCTGCACAGCCCCGCCGGGCTGCTGTCCTACGGCGACCAGAAGCGGGTTGAGATGGCGCGCGCGCTGGCGATGGAACCGGCTGTGCTGCTGCTCGACGAGCCGGTAGCCGGGATGAACGCCGACGAGTCGGCCCAGATGGCTGGCGCCATCGCCAGCGTGCGCGACACCCTGGATGTCTCGGTGCTGCTGGTCGAGCACGACATGGGCCTGGTCATGCAGATCTCCGACCGCGTGACGGTACTGGACTTCGGCCGGCTCATCGCCGACGGACCGCCCGCCGCGGTGCAGAACGACCCCGACGTCATCCGGGCCTACCTCGGCACCGGTGACGACGACGCCGACCGTCACATCCAGCGTGCCGCCGCACCCATCAACAGCACGGAGGACCCCTCGTGACCAAGTTCGTCGAGCTGCTGATCCAGGGGGTGTCCCTGGGCTTCATCTACGCCCTCATCGCGCTCGGATTCGTGGTGATCTTCAAGGCCACCGAGGTGGTGAACTTCGCGCACGGGTCGTTGCTGCTGCTCGGGGCATACGTGGTGGGGGTGAACAACCAGCAGTTCGGTTTCTGGCTCGCGCTGCTGTTCGGGGTCGCCGCGTCCGCAGCAGGTGCCCTGTTCATCGAAGTGGTGCTGATCCGGCGGTTACGCGGACGCGATGCGAATTCCCTGGCCATCCTCACCATCGGCGTGGACGTCATCCTGCTCACCGAGATGACCCGGCGGATCGGGTCGAAGGTGCTCAGCACCGGCGACCCGTGGGGCAACAAGCTGATCACCGTGGGCGGGTTCACGGTGCCGCAGTCCCGGATCGCGGCCATCGTCGTCGCCGCCATCCTGATGGGATTGTTCTTCGCGGCCTACAAGTTCTCCAGCTGGGGGGTGGCCACCCGGGCCGCCGCCGAGGACAGCGAAGCCGCCGCGCTGATGGGCATCCGGCTCGGCCGGGTCTCGATGCTGTCCTGGGTGATCGCGGGAACGCTCGCCGCCATTGCCGCGATCTTCCTGGTCGCCTTCCCGACGCCCGGTGTCACCAACACCACCGGGCTGATAGCCGCCCGGGCCTTCCCCGCCGCCATCCTGGGCGGGCTGGACTCCACCGCGGGGGCACTGGTCGGCGGGATCGTGGTCGGTCTGGCGGAGACCATGACCTCCGGCTACGAGGACAAGCTGCCGTTCCTGGGCGGTGGCTTTGGTTCGATTATGCCTTACATCGTGATGATCCTGGTGCTGTTGTGGCGCCCGTCTGGACTGTTCGGCACCAAGGACATCGCCCGTGTCTAATACCACCGAAGTCAGCACCGCCGGCGCGTCACCGGCTCCGGTCACGCGGCGCGCGCCGCTGGCCCGCCGACGGCGACCCACCGTGCCCACGCTGCTGCGGGTGCTGGTGGTGGTGTTCGTCGCGGTGCTGCCGCTGTACCTGCCCAGTTCGTTGCTGCAAACCGGGTTGTTCTGCATGTCGGCCATCATCGGGGCGATCGGGCTGAACCTGCTGACCGGCAACACCGGGCAGCTGTCCTTGGCGCATGCCTTCTTCCTGGCCGTCGGCGGCTACTCCTACGCGTTCTTCTCCGGGCGCACCGCCGGGGTGGGCGGCGGCATCACCGCGGTGGGCCTGGAATTGCCCACCATGCTGGCCGCGGTGCTGGCCGTGCTGCTCGCCGGGTTCCTCGGGCTGCTGTTCAGCCCGATCTCTAGCAGGTTGCGCGGTATCTACCTGGGTATCGCCTCGCTGGCGCTGGTCTTCATCGGCCAGCACATCCTGTTCAACGCTGAGACGGTGACCGGCGGGTTCAACGGGCGCAACGTTCCCGCGTTCAACCTGTTCGGGTTCGTCTTCGACACCGCCGAGCCGCAGTTGTACGTGCTCAACGTGGCGTTCGGCCGGTTCGAGAAGCTGTGGTACCTGGGCCTTGCGCTGGTCGTGCTGTCCTACCTGTTCGCCAAGAACCTGCTGCGGGGCCGGCCGGGCTGGGCGATGCAGATGGTGCGCGACAGCGAGATCGCCGCCGCAGTGATGGGCGTGGACGTCCGGCGGTACAAGGCTTCGGCGTTCGTGGTGTCCTCGATGTACGCCGGGCTCGCCGGGGTGCTCTTTGCCTTGACCTTCTCCCGCATCGTCCCGGATACCTTCGGTTTCGACCTGTCCATCCAGTTCCTGGCCATGATCATCATCGGCGGACTCGGGTCGGTAGGAGGGGCTGCGCTGGGGGCCATCCTGGTGGTGGCGTTGCCGCAGCTACTCAGCCAGTACAGCTCGGCCTTGCCGTTCCTGGCCGCACCTGGCTCCGGCGGTATCGACGCCGGCAGCTTCGCCCGATACGTGTTCGGCGCGGCGATCGTCGGCTTCCTCATCTTCGAGTCGGGCGGGCTGGCCGCGATCGGCCGGCGTCTGGCGCAGGGCTTCACCCGAACTGTGCGGCGCAAACCTGGCTGAGCAGCGAGTCACCCCGTCCTTGCTCCCCCTTGTCGAGGAGCGTCACCGAACAACGGCCCGCCGTCCGGCGCGGCTTCGCTCTCCTGGAGGTCACGATGTATAAGAAACCAGCTCGCGCGGCGGTTGCCGTGCTCGCTCTCAGCCTGCTGGCGACCGCCTGCAGCACCAAGGCCACCACGTCCTCCGGCGGCGGTAGCCCCGCGGCAGGCGGGGCGGTGAAGACCGGGATCGGTGTCACGGCCGACACCATCACCGTCGGCGAGCTCACCGACCTGACGGGGGTGTTCGCTGCCCTGGGCAAGAGCATCACCCAGGCGCAGCAGTTGTACTACGAGCAGGTCAGCGCGGCCGGCGGGGTCTGCGGGCGCAAGATCAACGTGATCGTCAAGGACCACGGCTACAACGTGCAGAACGCGGTGACGCTGTACCAGCAGACCAAGGATCAGGTGCTGGGGTACTCCCAGGTGATCGGGTCCCCGATCAGCGCGGCACTACTCGACCAGTACACAGCCGACAAGGTGATCGCGATCCCGGCTGCCTGGGCGTCGACGCTGCTGGCGAACCCGGAGATCATGATCGTGGGCTCGACCTACGACTACGAGATGATCAACGCGATCGACTACGCGCTGGCCAACAAGCTGCTCAAGAAGGGCGACAAGATCGGCCACATCTACTTCGAGGGTGAGTACGGCGCCAATGCGCTCGCCGGCAGCAAGTACGCCGCCGAGAAGAACGGCCTCACCCTGGTCGAGAAGAAGATCAAGTCGACCGACACCGACCTCACCGCCCAGGTCACCGACCTGAAGAACCAGGGCGTGGCAGCCATCGCGCTCACGGCGGCACCGACCGCTGCGGCCTCCGTCGCCGCCGTCGACGCCGCGATCGGGCTCAACGTGCCGATCTTGGCCAGCAACCCCAACTTCTCCCCGGGCCTGCTCAAGACCCCGGCCGGGCCCGCCCTGGAGAAGCTGCTCTACGGGGTGGCGTCCTGGCAGCAGCCCAACGGCACCGACCCCAGCACGGTGAAGTTCGTGGCCGACTACAAGGCCAAGTTCCCTGGTGACCAGCTCGATGGTGGGCTCACCTGGGGCTACGGCGCCGCCAAAGCCTTCACCGACGTGATGAAGAAGGCCTGCGCCAACAACGATCTGACGCGCGACGGGATGAACACGGCGTTGCGCGCGTCCAATGCCATCGACACCGGCACGCTCGCCCCACTGGACTACACCAAGCCCGGTGCCGCGCCCACTCAGAAGGTCTACGTTTTCCGGCCCGACGCCACCCAGGCCGGTGGGCTCAAGGACGTGAGCAACGGCCTGTACGAGGGTCCGACCGCTGCGGGGTACAAGCCGCCGGCGGCCAAGTAGTCCTACCGCGTCACCCAGCACGACGGGGGACACCGCACCGGTCATTCGGCGCGGTGTCCCTCGTTGGCGTTGCGGCACAATGAGGCGGTGAAGGCGGTCGGGGTGCTACTGGCGGCGGGGGCAGGCACCCGCTACGGCGGCCCGAAGGTGTTGGCCCACGACGGTGCGTGGCTGCGGGCTGCGGTTGCCGCGCTGCGCGAGGGTGGTTGCGCGGCGGTGCTGGTGGTGCTCGGCGCGGGTGGCGCCGATGCGGTGCAGCTGCTGCCGGCGGGGGCGGATCCGGTGTTCGCGGGGCAGTGGGCCGCCGGGATGAGCGGGTCGCTGCGGGCCGGCTTGGCTGCGGCGGAGCGCACCGACGCCGACGTCGCGGTGCTGCACCTGGTGGACACCCCGGACGTGGGTGCGGCGGTGGTGGCCAGGGTGCTTGCCGCTCGCGCCCCGCTGGCGCGGGCCACCTATCACGGCAGCGGTGGGCACCCGGTACTGCTGCACCGGATGCACTGGGCTGCGGTGGCCGCCGCGGCGACCGGTGACCACGGTGCGCGCGGGTTCCTGCGCGGGCGCGCGGACGTCCTCGCCGTGGAGTGCGCCGACCTGGCCACCGGGGCCGACATCGACACCCCGGACTAGCCGCGCAGGAATTCCTGCAGTGCCGCCAGGGTCTCGGTGGGTCGTTCCTCGGCCAGAAAATGCCCGGCATCCACCGACGTAGCGTGCACGTCGGTGGCGTACTCCTGCCAGACCGCGGCCACGTCGTACCGGCGGCCGACGAGGCCCCGGGTGCCCCACATCGCCAGCAGCGGCTGGGCTACCCGGTGCCCGGCCGCGGCATCGGCGTCGTCGTGTACTTGGTCGATGCTGGCCGCTGCCCGGTAGTCCTCGCACACCGAGTGCACCGTGCCGGGCAGGGTGAAGCACCGTTCGTACTCGGCCAGCGCCTCCGGGGTGAAGGCACTGGGGCTCCCGGCCAGCGCCCCGGCCAGGGTGGTGCGCAGGAACCAGCCGGGGTCGGCGCCGATCAGCTTCTCCGGCAGGGGTTCTGGCTGGGTCAGGAAGAACCAGTGGTAGTAGGCCATCGAGACGCTGCGATCGACAGTGGCCAGTACGTGCCGGGTGGGCACGATGTCCAGCACCGCCAGCCGCGCCACGGAGTCCGGGTGGTCCAGCGCCATCCGGTGCGCCACCCGGGCACCGCGGTCGTGACCGATCACGGCGAACTGCTCGTGGCCCAGGGCGCGCATCACCGCTACCTGATCAGCGGCCATCGCGCGGAAGGAGTGCTCGGTGTGATCGGTGCCCGGCGCTGTCACCGGGCGCGACGAGTCGCCGTAGCCACGCAGGTCGGCGGCGACCACTGTGTGGTCGGCGGCTAGCCGCGGCGCCAGCTCGTGCCACATGGCCCTCGTCTGCGGATAGCCGTGCAGCAGCAGCACCGCGGGACCGGACCCGGCGTGCACCAGCGAGATGGTGGCACCGTCGGTGTCGACGCTGGTGGCGGTGTAGTCGTCGTACATGGTGTCGGCGGCGTTTAGTTGGGTGCGGTGAGTTCCAGTGCGACGCCGTCGGGATCCCGGAACTCCAGCAAGGCGAACCCAGCGTCGCCGAGGTTCTTGATGCCCTCGTGCGCCACACCGGCTTCGTCGAGAACGGCCGCGGCGGCCTCCAGCTCCGCCAGACTGCCCAGCTGGAAGCTCACGTGGTCCAAGCCCACTCGGTCCTCGTTGAAGCGGTCGCCTGTCCCGGCCACCGGGCGTAATCCGAGCAGGCCACCGGGGAACTGGTAGATCACGCCGCCGAACAGGAAACCCAGCTGCGCCTTGGTGGCCTCGTCGGCGCTGGCTGGCACCTCGAAGGCCACCGGGAACCCGAACACCGTGTCGTAGAACTGTCGCGACCTGGCGATGTCGGTGACGGTGATGCGCACGTGGGCGTAGTCGGTGACCCCGGCGATGGGCACGGTGTGATCTCCTCGAGTCGATGGATGGCGAACCTTCGGGACGGTCCACACGCTGCCAGATCGTGGCCATGATCGCCTGATCGGGCACTGGGGTCTGCCACCGCGTGGTGGGCCGGCTCACAGCACGCTTACGCTGCGCTGCGTGGACATCGCCTCCCCCGCCGACATGGCCGCTGCGCTGCGCTCGGTGAGTTATCTGCCTGACGACGGGGTGGCCACCGCGGCCTTCCTGGCCCTGGTGATGCAACGGCCGCTGTTCTGCGAGGGCGAACCGGGTACCGGTAAAACCGCGCTGGCCACCGCCCTGTCGCAGGCATTGGGGTTGCCGATGGTGCGGTTGCAGTGCCACGAGGGCATCGACGCCAGCCAGGCGCTGTACGACTGGGACTTCCCCCGTCAGCTGCTGCACCTGCGGGCGGTAGAGGCCAGCGGCGCCGACGTGCAGGAAGGGGAGCTGTATTCCGAGCGGTTCCTGCTGGCACGCCCGCTGCTGCAGGCGCTGCGGTTGGCCCCCTGCGTCCTGCTGGTCGACGAGATTGACCGCGCCGACGACGAGTTCGAAGCGTTCCTGCTGGAGGTGCTCGCGGAGAACCGGGTGAGCATCCCGGAGCTGGGGGAGATCACTGCCGCGGTGCCCCCGCTGGTGGTGCTCACCTCCAACCGCACCCGCGAGGTGCACGACGCGCTCAAGAGACGCTGCCTCTACCACTGGGTGGACCACCCGGATCTGGAGCGGGAGGTGGCCATCGTCGGGGAACGGTTGCCGCACGTCAACGCCGAACTGGCCCGTCAGGTGGCGCTGGCCACCCGGGCGCTGCGCAGCATCGACCTGCTGAAGCCGCCCGGGGTGGCCGAGACCCTGGACTGGGCGTGTGCGCTGCACGCACTGGGCCGCACCACCCTGGATGTGCAGTCGGCTGCGGCGACGCTGGGCGCGGTGCTCAAGTACCGGGAGGACTCCGACAAGGTCACCCAACTGGGTCTGGACGGGTTGCTGTTCCGGTGAGCGAGGAACTGCTGCGGGCGCATCTGGGTTTCGTTCGGGTGCTGCGCGCCGCCGGGGTCCCCGCCGATCCCAGCCGGGGCCGGGCGTACCTGGAGGCGGTCGCAGCGCTGGGTTGCGACGCGGTGGCCGGGCCGGTGTCCACCTACTGGGCCGGGCGGATGACGTTGTGCAGCCAGGCCGACGACCTGCCCCGCTACGACGCCGCGTTCTCGGCGTGGTACGGCGGCACCGCAACCCGCCAGGCGGTCACGCCCCCCACCGAGCTGCCCCAGCCCAGCGTGCAGGCCTCCCTGTCCGGGGCACCGCCCACCCCGCAGGACCCCCAGCAACCCCAACAGCAGCTGACCACCGCGGCCAGTGCCGCCGAGGTGCTGCGCCGCAAGGACTTCAGCGAACTCAGCCCGTCTGAGCGGGAGCACCTGAAGGTGCTGCTGGCAGGTTTGCGGTACCGCCCAGCCACCCGACGGGCGGTGCGGCGCCGGCCCGCCCGGCGCGGACCGGTCAACCCTCGCGCCACCGTCGCGCGGATGCTGCGCGCCGGCGGCGAGCTGGTCGCGCCGGTGCACCACCGCCGCTCCACCCGCCCACGCCGCCTGGTGCTGCTGGTGGACGTCTCCGGTTCGATGTCGCCCTACGCCGACTCGTTGCTGCGCTTCGCCCATGTGCTGACCTGCGCCGCCCCGGCCACCGTGGAGACCTTCACGTTGGGGACCCGGCTGACCCGGCTGACCCGCGCGATGCGCCACCGCGACCCCGAGCTGGCGTTGCGCGCGGTGGCGGCTGCGGTGCCGGACTACGCCGGGGGGACCCGGCTGGGTGAGACGCTGAAGGTGTTCATCGACCGCTGGGGCCAGCGTGGCCTGGCCCGGGGTGCGGTGGTGGTGGTGTTCTCCGACGGCTGGGAGCGGGGCGACGCGGAGTTGCTGGGTGAGCAGGTGGCGCGGTTGTCCCGGCTGGCCCGGGCTGTGGTGTGGTCCAACCCGCACGCTGGGCGGGCCGGGTACGCCCCGGTGCAATCGGGCATCGTGGCGGCGCTGCCGGCGTTGCACCGGTTGCTGTCCGGGCACTCGCTGAGCGCACTGGAGGAGCTGGTGGAGGTGGTGGCAGATGCGTGAGGTGCTGGCCGAGACGGTGCACTGGTGGCGGCAGGGTTCCCCGGTGGCGCTGGCCACGGTGGTGGGGACCTGGAAGTCCTCGCCGCGCCAGCCCGGGGCGTCGATGTTGCTGGGGGGTGACGGCGCGGTCGTCGGGAGCGTCTCCGGGGGTTGTGTGGAAGGCGCGGTGTACGAGCTGGCGCAGCAGGTGGTGGCCGACGGGGTGCCGGTGCTGCAGCGTTACGGAGTCTCCGACGACGACGCGTTCGCCGTCGGGCTGACCTGCGGCGGCATCCTGGACGTGTTCGTCGAACGGCTGGACGAGCGCAGTTTCCCCGAGCTGGGAGACGTCGCCGAGGCGATCTCCGCGGGCCGCCCGGTGGCGGTGGCCACCACCACCGTGCACCCCGACCCGGCGCGGGTGGGCCAACGGCTGGTGCTGTTCGGGGTGGGTTCGCCGGGCGACACCACCAGCGGCACCCTGGGCTCGCCACGCGCGGACGCCGCGGTCATCGACGATGCCCGGGGCCTGCTCGCGGCCGGGCGCAACGGCACCCTGCGTTACGGGCCGGACGGGGAACGCCTGGGGGACGGCATGGAGGTGTTCGTCGCCTCCTACGCACCCCCGGCGCGGATGCTGGTGTTCGGGGCCATCGACTTCGCCGCCGCCGCAGCCCGGATCGGGGTGTTCCTCGGCTACCGGGTGACGGTCTGCGATGCGCGCGCGGTGTTCGCCACGGCCAAACGCTTCCCGGACGCCGACGAGGTGGTGGTGCGCTGGCCGCACGAGTACCTGCTGGCCGAGCGGGACGCCGGGCGTCTGGACGAGCGCACCGTGCTGTGCGTGCTCACCCACGACCCCAAGTTCGACGTCCCGCTGCTGGAGCTGGCACTCGGCGACGACGGCTGGGCGCAGCGACCGGCGTATGTGGGGGCGATGGGCAGTCGGCGCACCCACGACGACCGCGAGCAGCGGCTACGTGAGCGGGGGATGACCGATGTCCAGCTCGCCCGGTTGCAGTCCCCGATCGGGCTGGACCTGGGGGCGCGCACCCCGGAGGAAACCGCGGTGTCCATCGCGGCGGAGATCATCGCCGGGCGCTGGGGCGGTGGCGGGGCGCAACTCACCGCCCTGCAGGGCGCCATTCACCACCCCAGCTGAGACCGCACGCGTCGTGGCTGGTGGACAGGATCGGACCTGCCCGGACGAGGAGGTCGACTCAGCTGCGCGGTGGCCGGCGGGCGCGGTTGGGCGACGGGCCGTCGTGCGGAGTGAGTTCGATGAGGTGCCCGGAGATGCGGGTGCGTGCCAGGCGCGCCAACGTCTGCGGCGCTAGCTTCGCGGGCAGTTCCACCAGGCTGTGGTCGCCCTGGATGTCGATGTGGCCGAAATCGCCGCGACTGAGGCCGCCTTCGTTGGCGATGGCCCCCACGATGGCCCCCGGCTGCACCTTGTGCCGGCGACCCACACTGATCCGGTAGGTTGCCAGCGGTCCGCTCGGCTGGGCGCGCTCGGCGGCGGGCCCCCGGGGGGCACGGGCGGCCTTGGGTGGGCGGGGCGGGGCGGGTGGCTCGGGGCGCAGCAGGAACGCGCCGTCTTGGGACAGCACGGCCAGGGCGGCAGCGACGTCGGCCATCGGCACGTCGTGCTCGCGGACGTAGTCCTCCACCAGCCGCCGAAACAACGCCAGTTCGTCGGAGCCCAGGCTGGTGGTGATGGCGTCGGCGAACTTGGCGACCCGCTGGGCGTTGACGTCCGCCACCGAGGGCAGTGCCATCTCGGTGATCGGCTGGCGGGTGGCCCGTTCAATGGCCGAGAGCAGGTGGCGCTCGCGGGGGGTGACGAACAGCAGCGCGTCCCCGGCGCGCCCGGCCCGGCCGGTGCGCCCGATCCGGTGCACGTAGGACTCGGTGTCGGTGGGGATGTCGAAGTTGACGACGTGGCTGATCCGCTCCACGTCCAGGCCGCGGGCGGCGACGTCGGTGGCGACCAGGATGTCCAGCGCCCCGGTGCGCAGCTGGCCGATGGTGCGCTCGCGCAGGGCCTGGGCTACGTCGCCGCTGATGGCGGCCGCGGAGAAGCCCCGTGAGCGCAACTTCTCCGCGAGTTCCTCGGTGGCTTGTTTGGTGCGGACGAAGATGATCATCGCCTCGAAGTCCTCGACCTCGAGGATGCGGGTGAGGGCGTCCACCTTGCGTTGGTGGGCCACCGGCAACCACCGCTGCCGGGTACCGGCCGCGGTCACCGTCTTGGTGCGGATGGTGATCTCGGCGGCGTCGGTGAGGTACTTCTTGGAAATGCGCCGAATCTGGGCGGGCATGGTGGCGGAGAACAACGCCACCTGTTTGTCCGCTGGCGTGTCGGCCAGGATTGTCTCGACGTCCTCGGCGAAGCCCATGTTGAGCATCTCGTCGGCCTCGTCGAGTACCAGGAAGCGCAATTCGGTGAGGTTCAGGGTGCCCTTGCTCAGGTGGTCGATGACCCGGCCTGGGGTGCCGACCACCACATGCGCGCCGCGCCGCAGCCCGGCCAGTTGGCCGCCGTAGGCCTGCCCGCCGTAGATGGGCAGCACCTGCAACCCGGGCAGATGCTTGGCGTACTTGCCGAACGCCTCGGCCACCTGGATCGCCAGCTCCCGGGTGGGGGCGAGCACCAACGCCTGTGTGCTGCGCTGGGTGACGTCGATGCGGGAGAGCACCGGCACCGCGAATGCCGCCGTCTTGCCGGTGCCGGTCTGGGCCAGCCCGACGACATGGCGCCCGGCCAGCAGCGGCGGAATGGTCGCTGCCTGAATAGGGGACGGACTCTCGTACCCGACGTCGGCCAGGGCGCGCAGCACCCGCTCGTCGATCCCGAGGTCGGCGAAGGTCTGCTGGTCTTCCTGCGGCTCGCTCATCGGCGTGGATCCTACGGTCGCGCACCCCGCAGTCCCACCGTGATCAGGGCTGACCCCTGGCTCAGCAGGCTCAGTAGATCGGTGCCCTCTTGCACCAGCCACTGCTCGTAGGCCGCCAGTGCGACCCCCAGCAGTACCCACCCGGCGGTGCGGGGCAGGTGATCGGTGCGGCAGGTGCCGGTGCGTTGGGCGACGTGCTCGGCCACCACGTCCCGCCACCCGGCGTACTTCAACGCCGAATGCGCTTGTAGCGCCGGAACGCCGAACAGTAGGGCCATCCGTTGTCGGTGCCAGGGGGCCTCCTGCGGCGGGAAGGTGTTGAAATCTACCAGGGCGAGGGTTAACCCCTCGGCCAGGCTGGTGTCGTCGGGTAGTGCGGCCAGGAAACGGCGCATCCGGTTCAGTTCGGCGTCGAAGTCGCCCCATGGGACGTCGTTCTTGGACCGGAAGTAGCGAAACAGGGTGCGCCGGGAGATGCCCGCGGCCGCGGCCACCTCACCTACCCCGGTCTGCTCGAAGCCGTGGCGGGTGAACAGCTCGATCCCGGCGTGGCTGATCTCGGCGCGGGTCGTCACCGGGCGGCGACCGGGGCGGGCGGGGGGCGCGGTGGGTAGTGCTGCGGCGGGTGCGGACCCTGCCCGACCGGGCGGTATCCCCGACGTCACCAGCGCAACGTCCACGTCAGCCTCCTCCTGGCCTTCCCAGCGGCACCCGGTGCCATTATGGTCCCCGTAGCTGACTGGTGACCCCCGTCACCCTGAACCGAGGAGCGTGCCATGGCCGAGCCGACAACACCCCACACCCCCGACGAGCCGCTGGTCGAGGAGACCCTCGTCGAGGAAGTCTCAATCGACGGCATGTGCGGCGTGTACTGAGTCCCGCTGTGGACCTCGACCCCACCGTGGACCTCGACCGGGCCTGGCAACTGCACCCCAAGGTGGCGCTGCGGCCCGAGCCGTTCGGGGCGCTGCTGTATCACTTCGGCACCCGCAAGCTCAGTTTCCTGAAGAACCGCACCGTGGTAGCCGTCGTGCAGTCGCTGGCCTCACACCCCGACGCCCGCAGCGCCTGCACCGCCGCCGGCATCAGCCCTGAGGCATTGCCCGCCTACACCCGAGCGCTGGCGACCCTGGCCAGCTCCGCCATGATCGTCCCGCGGGACGAGACAGCGAGGCCCGCCGCATGACCGCAATACTGCCCGCCCTCGCCACGGTGACGTCCCCCGTCGCTGCGCTCGCCCCGGTGACACCCCGGCTCGTAGATCAGTTCGAGCTCGGCCTGGACGCCCCGATCTGCCTGACCTGGGAGCTGACCTACGCCTGCAATCTGGCGTGCGTGCACTGCCTGTCCAGCAGCGGGCGGCGCGACCCCCGCGAGCTGAGCACCGCCCAGTGCAAGGCAGTCATCGACGAGCTGCAGCGGATGCAGGTGTTCTACGTCAACATCGGCGGCGGTGAGCCCACTGTGCGCAGCGACTTCTGGGAACTGGTCGACTACGCCACCGCCCACCAGGTCGGGGTCAAGTTCTCCACCAACGGCGTCAAGATCACCCCGGAGGTAGCCCAGCGGTTGGCGCGCAGCGACTACGTCGACGTCCAGATCTCCCTGGACGGGGCCAGCGCCGACGTCAACGATGCAGTGCGCGGCACCGGATCCTTCGACATGGCCTGCCGCGCGCTGGCAAACCTCGCCGACGCCGGTTTCCGCGACGCCAAGATCTCGGTGGTCTGCACCCGGCACAACATCGCCCAGCTGGACGAGTTCAAGGCCCTCGCCGACCGCTACGGCGCCACGCTGCGCCTCACCCGGCTACGGCCCTCCGGCCGCGGCGCGGACGTATGGGACCAGCTGCACCCCACCATGACCCAGCAGCGCGAACTGTACGACTGGCTGGTGGCACACGGCGAAGGGGTGCTCACCGGCGACTCGTTCTTCCACCTAGCCGCCTTCGGTGACGCCCTGCCCGGGCTCAACCTGTGCGGGGCTGGGCGGGTGGTGTGCCTGATCGACCCGATCGGTGACGTCTACGCCTGCCCGTTCGCCATCCACGACGCGTTCCTGGCGGGAAACCTGCTGCACGACGGCGGTTTTCAGCAGGTTTGGCAGCACTCGGAGTTGTTCACCGAACTGCGCAGCCCCCAGACCGGCGGTGCCTGCAGCACATGTCAGCACTTCGACACCTGCCGCGGGGGGTGCATGGCAGCGAAGTTCTTTACCGGGCTGCCCCTGGACGGGCCGGACCCCGAATGCGTGCAGGGTTACGGGGAGCTGGCCTTGGCGCAGGTGGACCGCACCGCCAACCCCAAACCGACCGGCGATCACTCCCACACCGGGCCGGTGCGCGGGCAGTCCACCACCCTGGGCATGCCCGCCGTCGCGGTGCATGCCTTGGCGCCGGCGAAGATCTGTGACGAGAACCCGCTGAGCGCGGTGATCCGGTGAGCGGCGCCTGGTTCGAAACCGTCGCTGAGGCCCAGCGGCGGGCCAAGAAGCGGCTACCGAAATCGGTGTATAGCGCGCTGGTGGCCGGCTCCGAGCGGGGTGTCACCACCGACGACAACACCGCCGCCTTCGCTGAGCTGGGTTTCGCACCGCACGTTGCTGGGCTGGCCAGCACCCGGGATCTGTCCACCACGGTGCTCGGCCAGTCGGTATCCATGCCGGTGCTCATCTCGCCGACCGGCGTGCAAGCCGTGCACCCCGACGGGGAGGTGGCGGTGGCGCGGGCCGCGGCCGCGCGCGGGGTGGCGATGGGCTTGAGCTCTTTTGCCAGCAAGCCCATCGAGGAGGTGGTCGCAGTCAACCCGCAGACCTTCTTCCAGATGTACTGGGATGGCACCCGGGATGTGCTGGTACAGCGGATGGAACGGGCGCGCGCCGCCGGTGCGGTCGGGCTGATCATGACGTTGGACTGGTCGTTCTCCCAGGGCAGGGACTGGGGCAGCCCCGCCATCCCGGAAAAGGTGGACCTCAAGGCCGCGTTGCGCTTCGGCCCCGAATGTGTGCTGCGCCCGCGCTGGCTCTACGACTTCGCCCGCAGTGGTGCCATCCCCGACCTGACCACCCCCAACCTCACCCCGCCCGGGGGAAGCGCGCCCACGTTCTTCGGCGCCTACGGGGGCTGGATGAACACCCCGCTGCCGACCTGGGCGGACGTGGCGTGGTTGCGCGAGCAGTGGGGCGGGCCGTTCCTGCTCAAGGGCGTGATGCGCGTCGACGACGCCCGCCGCGCGGTCGACGCCGGTGTCAGCGCGATCTCGGTGTCCAACCACGGTGGCAACAACCTCGACGGCACCCCGGCCCCCATCCGGGCGCTGCCGGTGGTGGCCGAGGCGGTGGGCGTGGAGATTGAGGTGCTGCTGGACGGCGGGATCCGGCGGGGCAGCGACGTCGTGAAAGCCCTGGCACTGGGTGCCCGCGCGGTGCTGATCGGCCGCGCGTACCTATGGGGACTGGCCGCGAATGGTCAAGCCGGGGTGGAGAACGTGCTGGACATCCTGCGTGGTGGCATCGACTCCGCGGTCCTGGGGCTGGGGCGGTCCTCGGTGCGTGAGCTCAGTGCCGCCGACGTCATCGTCCCGCCCGGTTTCCTTCGCGAGCTCGGTGCTGCGGAGACCCGCCCGACCGGATGATCACCGTTTGGGCATGAATCCGTGCGCTGGGCGCATGACCTCATGCCGAAACGGCGATCTTCGCGGACCAGGCTCGCCGCCTACGGTGGGCGAATGTCGGCGGAGTTGCTCCCAGCGCGGGTGGTTGACGTGCATGAGCTGGCACTGGGCATGCCGCACGTCCAGGTCAGTCACGGACCGAGCGGCAACGCCGTGTATCAGGTGGGCGGCAAGTCTTTCGTCTTCTTCCGTACCCCCCGACCGGACGCCACCGACCGGGAAACGGGGGAACGCTACCCCGACGTGATCGTCTTCTGGGTGGCGTCGCAGTCGGAGAAGCAGGCACTGGTGCAGGATCCGGCCTCGCCGTTCTTCACCACCGCGCACTTCGACGGTCACCCGTCGGTGCTGCTGCGGGCCGCGCGGATCGGTGAACTCACTCGCCAGGAGCTGGCCGAGGTCGTGCAAGAAGCGTGGCTCGCCCAGGCGTCGCCCCGCAGGGGATCGACCTGGCTGGCGGGCAGGTGAGCACCAGTGATCGTCGGCGATAACCCTTCACTGCACCTGCGCCGAGATCCGACCGGACAGGAGTAGGGCCGCGATGGCGACCGCGGTCAGCAGCCCGAAGGACCAGCCGAGCGCTGTGGGAGCGGAGGCACCGACCGAGCGAATCAGCGCATACGTGCCCCCGCCGACGAAGGCGCCGACCGCCGCGCCTACGACCCGGGCGGGGCTTTCGGGTGGCCCAAGACCGCCAACGTGCTGCTCGCCTACTGCCCGCGCCACCGTCCGGTAGAGCCGTGCCGTCAGGCCTTTCGGCCCAGTCGAGCCAGCAGGCGCACCGTGCGGTCAGCGTCGGCCGGCGGCTCCAACGCTTGCTTGCACACCCCGTCCATGTGCAGTGATTGGCCGAAACCCGCTGCGCCGCGGTCGATCTGGTCGAGTTCGGCGTCGGTGAACCCGGCGTCCGCGCCGACAGCATGTGCGATGTCCCAGCGGTGCACCAGCATGTCCCACATGTAGAACCGCTCCAGGGTGGCGCCGACCGTGGTGGGCCCGAAGTGGCCGTCGTAGGCGATAGCAGGCACCGCGTCGTCGGCGATCGCCTCGACGACCCGTCTGGCGTGCGCTCGCCAGGCGGCGGCGGGATCGGCCTCGATGTCCGGCGGCTCGCCCAGGTCGATGCGCTGGCCGGTGAGGAACTCCCGTTGGGTGTCGATCATGTGCCGCAGGACGTCGCGCGCCGACCAGCCCTGGCAGGGCGAGGGCTCCGACCAGTGGTGGGCGGGGACGGCATCGAGGACAGCGGTCAGCGGAGCACAGGCCTGCTCGTACTGCATCGTGGTGTGGTTCATGGTTTCAAGCTAGGTCGTGCGGCACCCTGGGAATTGATGAAACCCGACAACACGGCGCCGGGTGCGCCGCCGACCCCGTTGGACACGATCGAGCGCGCGCACCTCAAGGACCCGCGCGACAGCTCGCACGTGATGTATCGCTATCAGCCGACCTCGGAGTTCGACGGTCTGCTGCAGCGGTTCTGGATCCCGGTCTGGTCGGTGCCGCCCGGCCGCGAAGCTGCCCAGAAGGTGTTGCAGTACCCGGTGTGCCTGCTGGTGATCTCGGCGGAGTACGCGAGGTTCTACGGCGTTGTATCGGGGCTGTCGACGACCACACTGACCGGCGACGGGTGGGCCGTCGGGGTGATGTGCGCGCCGGCCGCGGGTTACCTTCTCGTGAAGACGCCGGTGGCCGCGTACACCGACCGGTTCGTGGACGTGATCGAGGTCCTCGGCACGCCCGGCGAGCACCTCGTCGACCGGGTCCGCGCTGCCATGACGAACGACCCCGGCTCGCCACACGCGCACCGGTCAGCGATGGTGGCCTACGGCGACGCGCTGTGCCGTTACCTGCCGGTCGATTCTGAAGGAGAACTCGTCAACCGGTTGGTGGCGTTCGTGGAGCACAGCAGCCTTGTCACCCGGGTCGGGCAGGTCTGCGAGGAGTTCAGCCTGTCCGAGCGGACGCTGCAACGGCTCGTGCACCGACGCCTGGGTCTGACCCCGAAGTGGCTCATCCAGCGCAGGCGGTTGCAGGAGGCCGCCGAACGCCTCCGCGATCATTCGACGACGCTCGCGCAGGTCGCGGCGGCACTGGGATACGCCGACCAGCCGCACTTCATCCGCGACTTCGCGAAGGTCACTGCCATGACGCCCGGTGAGTTCGCTTCCTTGCACGGCCGGTGACGTAGTCGCTGTCCATCTGGGTACTCCGATCGGGCGCGAGGCTGGGTTTCGGCATCCGGCAGTGGTGGTCTCCGCACAACGATCCGCGACGTGCTCGCGCTCATCCTGGGCGTACCCGGGCTGAGTCGAGCCGTGCCCCATGCCATTGGCCCCGGTGCAGCACAGGCAATCACTCCTGGGCCAACCAGGCGAACCCCAACCCCGCCATGACCAGGCGCCCGTCCCGCACCACCAGCCCGCCGTCGCTGCTGAGCACCACATCGGTGGGTCCCAGACCGAACAACGCGCCGAGCTCGACCGACGCCGGCTGCTCGCTGAAGTTCGCCAGGCCGATGAAGTGTCCGCTGCGGGGGTGGCGGCGGTGCCAGGCGAGCACCCGGATGTCGTCGGTGTGCAGCGGCGCCGACTCCGCCCCAGCTCGCAACGCCAGCACCGTTTTGCGTACCTGCACGATCCGCTGCGTCCACCCGAACACCCGCCCGGCCACGGTGCTCAGGTCGTACCGATCCGCCGCGGCGTCCCAGTCCATCCACGGCCGGTGCATCCACCGGTTGTCCTGCGCGAGCGTTGGGTCCTCGGCGTAGCTGGTGTCGTTGTCCAGCCCCAACTCATCTCCCATGTACAGCAGCGGCAATCCCCCGAATCCGTGCGTTACCGCGGTGAGCAGCACCAGGCGACGCTCGGCCGACGCCAGCTCGTCGGGGGTGGTCGCCGAGTGCACCCCGCACAGCGCCGCCGCCGTCCCGGAGATCCGGGCGTCACCGGTCCGCTCGTCGTGGCCGAAGCGCGCCCCGCGGGCGTAGGAACCGGGGAAGGTGCCGGCGAAGAAATCGTTCAGAAAGCGGCGGTGGGAAGCGCCCTCCCAGCCCACCGCGGCGGCGTCGGAGTCGTTGATCGCCCACCCGATGTCGTCGTGGCAGCGGCTGTAGGTCACCCACGCTGTCTCGGCCGGGATCGGCCGCATCCGGCCCAGGGCCACGGTGGCCAACCGGGCATCCTGGGTGGCCAGCCCGCTCCACAACTGCACCATCAGCTGGTTGTGGTAGGCCAGCTCGCACTCGGGCCGGTACCGCTCGTGCACACCGAGGTAGCCCACCAGGTCGTCCGGGGAGACGATGGCCTCGGCCTTGAAGATCACCGCGGGTGCGGCCATCCGTACGGCGGCGTGCAACACCTGCAGCAACGCGTGCGCCTGCGGCTCGTTCTGCCCCGAGCCACCCAACCGCTTCCACAGGAAGGGCACAGCATCCATCCGGAACACCTCGATGCCCTGGTTGGCGAGCCAGAGGATTTCGGTGAGCATCGCCATCGTCACCTGCGGGTTGGCATAGTTCAGGTCCCACTGGTAGCGCCAGAAGGTGGTCCATACCCAGCCGCCCTGCCCGCCCCGGGCCGCCGGCACCCAGGTGAAGTTGCCCGGTGCGCGGTCGGGAAACACCGAACCGATCGTGGCGTCGTAGGCGTCGGGCAGTTCCCGGTCCGGGTACGCGGTGTAGAAGTCGGCGAACTGCTCCTCGCCAGCCAGCCAGCCCTGCGCCCACGGGTGCTCGCGGGCGGTGTGGTTGAGCACCAGGTCGATGCACAGGCTGATCTCATGGCCGCGCAGCGACGCGGCGACAGCACTGAGCTCGGCCATGGTGCCTAACGCTGGGTTCACGCTACGGAAGTCGACGACGGCGTAACCCCCGTCGTTCTCCCCGGGCCGCGGCCGCAACAACGGCATCAGGTGCAGGTAGGTCACCCCCAGCTCGGCCAGATAGTCCACCCGGGACGGCAGCTGCGCCAGGGTTGCGCAGAAGCGCTCGGTGTAGCAGACGTATCCCTGCATCCGCGCCCGCTGAAACCACTCCGGGTCCACCTCGCGGCGGCGGTCAAGCAGGCGCAGCCCGGACGGTCTGGCGGCGGCTGCGTCCAGCGCGAGGCGCACCACTCGCCCCACCAACGACTCCGCCTCCGCGCCGTACACCCGCTCCAGGGGCGCCGACAGGTCCAGCAGGTGCCGCTGCACCCGGGTCAGGAACACCGCGGCCTCCGTCGCGCCCAGCAGCGCCTCCGCCTCGCGCCGCAATGGCAGGCGCAATGACTCCCAGGTGTGCTGGCCGCGGGTAGGCGGACTCCCCGCGCTTGATCCGATCATGGGCATGATCTCAGCACCCCACGCCAGACCAGGGCGGGCGGTGCTACGACTTCGCGCTACCGTGCCTGCTTCCGACGAGGAAGGAGTGCTGGTGACGGCCCTGGCGCAGCTGAGCTGGCCGCAGGTGAGCCCGGGGTTGCTGGTCGTGCCGGTGGGCTCGGTGGAGCAGCACGGGCCGCACCTGCCGCTGGACACCGACACACAGGTCGCGACCGCTGCCGCCGTGGCGCTGGTCGCCTCCACGCCGGGTGCGGTGCTCGCACCCGCGGTGAACTACGGCGCCAGCGGGGAGCACGAGGGGTTTCCCGGCACGGTGAGCCTGGGATCGCAAGCGCTGTACGTGCTGCTGGTGGAGCTGGGTCGCTCGGCGTGCCGGTGGGCGCCGCGATTGCTGTTCGTCAGCGGACACGGCGGCAATGCGCCCACGGTGGTCCGCGCCGTGGCGCTGTTGCGCCAGGAGGGGCGCGACGTCGCGTGGTGGCCGTGCGCGGTGGGCGGGGCAGGCCACACCCCGGACGCGCACGCCGGGCGGACCGAGACGTCGCTGATGCTGCACCTCAATCCGGCTGCAGTGCGTGTGGAGCACGCAGCAGCCGGTGACGTGCGCCCGGTCGCCGAGCTGATGCCGGCCTTGCGGTCCGGCGGGATCATCGCGGTCAGCGCCAACGGGGTGCTCGGTGACCCGGCCGGGGCCAGTGCCGCGGAGGGGACGCACCTGTTCGACGACCTGCTCACCCGGCTGGTCGCCGCTGTGGCCGGATGGTCCCCGCAGGAGCACGGCGTGCTGCCGTGACCCCCCGGCTGCCCACCGGTTTCGCCGTCGAGCTCGACCCTGCGGTGCGCCGCCTGGACGCCGGTGCTGCCCTGCTGGGCGGCTCACCGCCCCGGTTGCTGAGGTTGGCACCCTTGGCGCGTCAGCTGTTGGGCGCCGGCATCCTGCAGGTCCAGGACACGCGCACCGCGGGACTGGCTCGCACCTTGCTGGACGCTGGGGTGGCCCATCCCCGGCCGGCACCCGGCCCGAGCGCCGCCGACGTCACCGTGGTGATCCCGGTGCGGGACAACCCCACCGGGTTGGCAACGGTGCTGGCTGCCGTGGCGGGGATGGCCGTGGTGGTGGTCGATGACGGCTCGGCGACACCGGTGCGGGCCCCGGCCGGGGTGCTGGTGCTGCGCCATGCCCGCAGCCGGGGACCCGCCGCGGCTCGCAACACCGGTCTGGCTGCCGCCGCAACACCGTTCGTGGCCTTCCTGGACTCCGACGTACTCCCCGGTCCGGGGTGGTTGGCGCCGCTGCTGGCGCACCTGAGCGATCCGGCGGTGGGGTTGGTCGCACCCCGGATCGTGGCCACCACCGGGACGGCGCAGGGCTGGGTCGGCCGCTACGAGTCGGTGCGCTCCTCGCTGGACCTGGGGACCAAGGAGGCGCCGGTTGTGCCGCGCAGCCGGGTCGCCTACGTGCCCAGCGCTGCACTCGTGGTCCGGGTGGTGGCGTTGGTGTCCCTGCAGTCCTGGCCGGGTTTCGACGAGAGCATGCCGGTGGCCGAGGACGTCGACCTGTGCTGGCGGCTGCACGCCCAGGGCTGGCGGCTGCGCTACGAACCGGCTGCCACCGTCGGGCACTCGCATCGGACCAGGGTGCGCCCGTGGCTGGCCCGTAAGGCGTTCTACGGCACCGGCGCCGCAGCGTTGGCCTGGCGTCACCCGCAGCTGGTGCCGCCGGTGCGGCTCGCTCCGTGGACCGCCGCGGCTTGCGTGCTGGCGGTGTCGGCCACCTGGCCGGGGTTGCTCGGTGCGGCCGGCGTCACCGCGGTGGCTACCAAGCGGCTGTCCGGGTCCCTGTCGCAGCTGCAGCATCCCGGCCGGATCGCTCTCAGCTTGGCGCCGCAGGCCCTCGCGGGCGCTGCGTGGCAGCTGACGTCGGCCGCGTGGCGGCATTGGTGGCCGATCAGTCTGCTGGTGGCGCTGGCGTCGGCCCGCGCGCGGCGAACCTTGCTGGTGCTGGGCGTGGCCGAGGGGGTGGGGGACTGGTGGGTGCATCGCGCGGCTGGGTGCGGGCTGGACCCGGTGCGCTACCTCGTGGCCAAACGCGCCGACGACCTGGCCTACGGGGCGGGGTTGTGGCGGGGCGCGGGGCGGCACCGCAGCATCACCGCGCTGCGCCCCCAGCTGCGGTACCGGTGAACCGGGTTAGAGTGAGGGGGCTCACCAGGAGGAGCCCGATGACGTGGTCCACGCGCCGTGTGTTGCGCCCGGAGCCGATGGTGGCCGGGTGAGCAGCCCGTGGCTGGCCTGGCGCCACGGCGAGGACGTCGCGCTGTTGTCGCGGCGGGTGCATTCGGCTTACGAATCGTTTCTCGCTACCGCGTCCGATGCCCCTGCGTCCGATGCCATCGATACTGGTCGGCCGGGTCCGGGTACCACGGCCACCGCGGTGCGCCCGTTGATCCTGGATTCCTGGGTGCGCAGCCGTGACCGCGGGGTCGACCCCGACTCGGTCGGCGCCGCTGTCGTGCTCGACGACGCCGAGCTGAAGTCGTTGCGGGACAGTCACCCGTTGGCTGCGGTGGTCCCGGTGGTGCGCCGCCTGCTGGTGCAGGACGCCACCGAGACCGGTCTGTTGGTGGCCATTACCGACGCTCGCGGACGCATGCTGTGGGTGGAGGGCGACCCGACGTTGCGTCGGCGGGCCGCCTCCATGCGCTTCGTGGAGGGCGCCGACTGGAGCGAGGCCGCCGCCGGGACGAATGCCCCCGGCACCGCGCTGACCCTCGATCACAGCGTGCAGATCTTCGGGGCCGAACACTTCAGCCGCTCCGTGCAACCGTGGAGCTGCTCGGCGGCACCGGTGCACGACCCCAGGACCGGCGAACTGCTCGGCGTCATCGACGTGACCGGCGGCGACCGGGTCGCCGCGCCGGAGATGCTCACTCTGGTTCGGGTGACCGCGGCGGCGGCGGAGTCCGAACTGCTGCTGCGGGCGCTGGACGCCAGGGTGGTCGCCGGTAGCACTGCCAGGCTGACCTTGCTGGGCCGCGATCGACCCCGGTTGCACATCGGCGGGTCCAGCATCGCCCTGTCGTTGCGGCACGCCGAGATTCTGCTGCTGCTGGCCGAACGTCCCGAGGGGATGGGCGCCGACGAACTGGCCGTGGAACTGGCCGAAGGCGACCTCGACACGGTGACCGTGCGAGCCGAGGTCTCGCGGCTGCGCCGGGCGGTCGGGGCGGAACTGGTCGGGTCGCGGCCCTACCGGTTGACCCTGCCGCTGCGCACCGACGTGGCGGAGGTGCGCGCGGAGCTCGCCTGCGGGGATCGCGCGGCCGCGGTACGGGCCTGCCGTGGTCCGGTGCTGCCCGCCTCGGTGGCACCCGGTGTCGTGGCGGTGCGGGAGGAACTGCGGGCCGACGTGCGCGCGGCGCTGCTCGGAGCGCCACAGGACACCACGGTGTTGCTCGACTGGCTAGCCACCCCGCAGGGCCGCGACGACACCGGCATGTGGCAGGCGTTGCTGACGGTTCTTCCGGCGGGGTCGCCCATGCGGGACCGGGCACGGGCGCGGGTGAACCTTCCGCTGGGGGGCCCAGGCCCACTGCCCCTGCACGGGCTGCGGACTCATCGTGCAACCCCGATGCAACGTCCCAGCTCGTAAGGTGGGGTGACGTCGGTCACGTGGGAGCCCCCGCGGGCTGAACTTCTCTCCGGGAGGCTCGATGACGCGCGTCACCATGACCGTCGACGGTGTGAACTACGCCGACGACGTCGAACCCAGAACCCTTCTCGTCCATCATCTCCGCGAGCGCCTCGGCAAGGTCGGCACTGTGGTCGGTTGCGACACCAGCAACTGCGGTGCTTGCACCGTGAGCGTGGACGGCCAGAGCGTGAAGTCGTGCTCGGTATTAGCCGTCCAGGCCGACGGTTCCGACATTACGACCGTGGAGGGCCTGGCCCGAGACGGCGAGCTACACCCCGTGCAGAAGGCGTTCCACGAGAACCACGGCCTGCAGTGCGGTTTCTGCACCCCAGGGATGATCATGGCCTCGATCGACCTGCTCGGGGAGAACCCCGACCCGTCCGAGGAGCAGGTGCGCCACGGGCTGGAGGGCAACCTGTGCCGGTGCACCGGCTACCAGAACATCGTCAAGTCAGTCCAGGCCGCCGCGAAGAGCATGGCGCCGGGCACCCATTCGGCAAGCACCCCGACCCCGGTAGCAGGTGAGTGAGACATGACCGCAACGATCGACTCCGCAGCCCCCACCCTGGAGATGGGTAAGGCGCGGCTGCGTAAAGAAGACGCCCGCCTCATCACCGGCCGCACCCGCTGGACCGACAACATCACCCTGCCCGGGATGCTGCACGTGGCCGTCCTGCGCAGCCCGTTCGCGCACGCCACCATCACCGGCATCGACGTCACCGACGCCACGTCGCGCCCGGGCGTCGTCGCCGTCTACACCGGTGCCGACCTCAAGGACGAGCAGGGCAGCCTGCCGTGCGCCTGGGCGATCACCCCGGACATGAAAGCCCCTGCGCACCCGGCGATCGCCGTGGACACCGTGCACTTCGCCGGTGAGGCGGTGGCGCTGGTCGTGGCGCGCTCGGCTGCCGAGGCGGTGGACGCACTGGACGGGATCGAGATCGACTACGACGAGCTGCCAGCGGTGCTGGACATGGAGGCAGCCCTGGCCGAGGGTGCCGACCTGGTGCACCCCGAGCTCGGGACGAACCGTAACGCCCTGTGGGTCTTCGACTCCGGCGAGGCGGGCTCCGGTGGCGCGATTCAGGAGGCGTTGGACAACGCCGAGGTCACCGTCACCCGGCGGTTCCGCCAGCAGCGCCTCATCCCAGCGTTCATGGAGCCGCGGTCGGTGGTCTGCGACCCGACCGGGGAGCAACTCACGTTGTGGTCGGCCACCCAGGTCCCGCACATCGTGCGCACCATGCTGGCACTCACCCTGGGCCTGCCCGAGCACAAGCTGCGGGTGATCGCCCCCGACGTCGGGGGCGGCTTCGGCGGCAAGCTGCAGTTCACCCCGGAGGAGTTGCTGTCGGTGCTGGTGGCCCGTCGGCTCAGTAAGCCGATCAAAATCACCGAGTCCCGCTCGGAGTCCCTGCTGGCCGCTCACCACGGCCGCGACCAAATCCAGGACATCACCATCACCGCCACCAAGGACGGCACGCTCACCGGCCTAAAGGTCGAGCTGATGGCCGACATGGGCGCCTACCTTGGCCTGGTCACCCCCGGCGTGCCGGTACTCGGGGCGTTCATGTTCAACGCCATCTACAAGATCCCGGCCTACCACTTCGCCTGCACCAACGTCTTCACCACCAAGACGTGGACCGACGCCTACCGCGGTGCCGGCCGGCCCGAGGCAACCTTCGGCATCGAGCGGATCATGGACGAGCTCGCCGTCGAGCTCGGCATGGAGCCGATGGAGCTGCGCAAGAAGAACTGGATCCGCCACGAGGAGTTCCCGTTCACCACCGTCGCTGGTCTGACGTACGACTCGGGCAACTACGAGGCCGCCACCGAGAAGGCGATGGCCCTGTTCGACTACGACGGGCTCCGCGCCGAGCAGCAGCGGCGTCGCGCCAACGGTGACGTCAAGCAACTCGGCATCGGCATCTCCACGTTCACCGAGATGTGCGGCCTGGCTCCGTCGCGGGTGCTCGGCTCGTTGAACTACGGCGCCGGTGGCTGGGAGCACGCCGCCATCCGGATGCTGCCCACCGGCAAGGTCGAGGTCGTCACCGGGGCCACCCCGCACGGCCAAGGTCACGAGACGGCGTTCAGCCAGATCGTCGCCGACCGCCTCGGTGTGGCATTCGAGGACGTCGAGGTGCTGCACGGGGACACCCAGACCTCACCGAAGGGATTGGACACCTACGGTTCCCGCTCGCTGGTGGTGGGGGGCATCGCCATCGTGCAGGCGGCGGACAAGGTGATCGAGAAGGCCCGGCCGATCGCGGCGCACCTGCTGGAGGCGTCGGTGGACGACCTGGAGTTCGCCGGCGGCCGGTTCAGCGTCAAGGGCACCGAGGCGGGCGTGGCGATCGGCGACATCGCCCTTGCGGTGTTCGCCGCGCACAACCTGCCTGACGGCACCGAGCCGAGCCTGGATTCCGACGCCACGTTCGACCCGGAGAACTTCAACTACCCGCACGGGACTCACCTGTGCGCGGTGGAGGTCGATACCGAAACCGGGTTCGTCAAGATCATCAACTACACCTGTGTGGACGACATCGGCAAGGTCGTCAACCCGTTGATCGTGGACGGCCAGATCCACGGTGGCCTGGCCCAGGGCATCTCTCAGGCGCTGTACGAGGAGGGTGTGTACGACGAGTCCGGCACCCTGCTCACCGGCACCCTGGCCGATTACCTGGTGCCCTCCGCGGTGGACCTGCCGCACTTCAACACTGACCGCACCGAAACCCCGGCGACGTCGAACCCGTTGGGCGTCAAGGGTGTCGGGGAGGCGGGGACGATCGCTTCCACCCCGGCGGTGGTCAACTCGGTGCTCGACGCGGTGCGTCACCTCGGCGTGACCGATGTGGAGATGCCGTGCTCCCCGCAGCGGGTGTGGCGGGCCATCGCGCAGGCCAAGGGCACCCTGTCCGCCGGTGGTCCGGCCGGCCAAAGTACTCCCGAGGCGGGGGGAGGCCTCGGATCCACCGACGCTTCGGATTCCGTCGACCAAAGCACCGTCGACCAGCACACCCACGGAGGCCAGGCATGATTCCCGCATCGTTCGACTACGTGGCCCCGACGACGGTCGCCGAGGCGCTGTCCGCGCTGGCCGAGGCCGGTGAGGACGCCAAGGTGCTTGGCGGTGGGCAGAGCCTGCTGCCGGTGCTGCGGCTGCGACTGGCCGCGCCGACCGTGGTGGTGGACCTGAGCAAGGTCACTGAACTCAAGGGCATCACCGTTGAGGGTGGCGAGCTGGTCATCGGCGCGATGACCACTCACTACGAGGTGGTCAACAACCCGCAGGTGGCCGAGCACGCCGCGCTGCTGGCGCTCACCGCCGCCACCGTGGCCGACCCGTCGATCCGCCATCGTGGCACCCTGGGTGGCGCGCTGGTGCACGCCGACCCGGCCGGCGACTTGGGGGCACCGGTGCTTGCCTTGGATGCAACCCTGGTGGTCGCGTCCCCGGGCGGGGGCACCAGGCAGGTGCCGGTAGCGGACTTCTTCCAGGATTACTTCACCACCGCGGTGGAGCCCGGGGAGCTGCTCACCCAGATCCGGATCCCCAAGCACACCGGCTGGGGCGCGCAGTACGAGAAGTTCAACCGGGTCGCGCAAGCGTGGTCCATCGTTGCGGTGGCTGCGGCGCTGCGCATCGACGGCGGCACAATCGCCGAGGCCAAGGTGGCGCTCACGAACATGGCTGCCACCCCGGTTCGGGCCAGTGGGGTCGAGCAGGCCCTGGTCGGGCAACCCGCCACCGCGGAGTCTTTCCGGGCTGCGGCCGAGCACGCCGCGGAGGGGACGTCGCCGGGTAGCGACATCGGCGCCGACGCGGAGTACCGCACGCACCTGGCGAGTGTGCTGACCCGACGGGCGCTGGCCACGGCCGCCGGGGTGCACTGATGGATCTGGAGCACTCCTTCACTGTCGACGCGCCGATCGCCGAGGTGTGGAGTGCCTTTCTCGAACCCGACCGGGTGGCCCCGTGCTTTCCTGGTGCCACCTTGACCGGCTCGGACGGCACCTCGTTCACCGGCACGGTGAAGGTCAAGTTGGGTCCGATCGCCATGCTCTACAAGGGGACCGGTCAGTACGTCGACACCGACGAGTCCACCCGCAAGGCGGTGATCAAAGCCAACGGCAAGGACTCCCGCGGCAACGGTCAGGCCAACGCCACGGTCACCATGACGTTGACCGAGTCGACCCCTACATCGACCGGTGTGGTGGTGCTCACCGACCTGTCCATCACGGGTAAACCGGCTCAGCTGGGGCGGGGGATCATCGCCGAGGTCGGCGGGAAGATCATCGGGCAGTTCGCCGATTGTCTGGGCCAACGGCTGGGGGCCGAGGCGGAGTCCGTGGCGGGGCCGGTGGTGGATTCCGTGGTGGATTCCGCAGCTGAGACGCCGGAGGTGGTGGCCCCGGCCGCCAGCAACGGTGCGGCCTCGCTCGGGGTGGGCGCACCGGTGCCCGGCACGCCACCACCACCACCCCCGCTCGCTGCGGCGCCCAAGCCGCGGCCGAAGGTGAACTACCCGCCGACGCCGGACGCGATCGACCTGCTCGACTCCGGCGGCAGCGCCGTAGCCAAGCGGGTCGCACCGGTGGCGGCAGGAGCCGTGCTGGGCGGACTAGTGGTCTGGCTGATCACCCGCTCATAGCCCCCCTCCCCACCGCAGATAGCGGGCTATTTGCGCTCCAGGAGCTCTCGGAGCCGCAGATAGCCCGCTATCTGCGGGTGAGCGGGATGGGCTCAGGCGGCCCAGCGGGACAGGGCGAGCGCGTTCTTGACGTCGGCGACGAGCGAGCCGGGTCCACGAGCCAACGAGGCGGCTGTGACGAACACCGTGGTCCACCCCGCGCCCTGCAGGCTGTTCTGGCGCGCCCGGTCCTTGGCCAACTGCTCGCGCAGGGCGTGCCAGCCGCCGTCATACTCCACAGCCACTCGCTCCCGCTCAAACCCCAGGTCGACCCGCGCCCATGAGCCATTCGGGAGCCGAACCTCCAGCTGCGGCACCGGCCACAACCCCGCCCGGTTCAGGTGGCACCGCACGACGGACTCACGGGGCGATTCTGACCGTGGGTCGGCGAGCTCCAGCACTTCCCGGGCTTGCGCGACGCCATGGTTGCGGCGGCCGCGTAGGTAGCGCTGCACCTGCGGTGGGGTGATCCCGGTGGCTCGCAGGAAGGCGTCCACGTCGGCTACGGCATCGTGCACCTCGCGCGAGCGGGCCAGGTCGAACGCTGTCCGCACCGGGGTCGTAACCAGGGCGTTGGCCCACGGTCGTAGGTCGGCCGCCACGAGCTCGGTCCGGGTGACGTCCATGCCGACAACCGGTCCGAAGCGTTGCTGCTCCGGCACGCTGACCTCGACCGGGTCCAGCGCGCGGGGCAGGGGCACGCCATGCGCCACGGCGGCGGACCGTCCGCTGATAGCGGCGCAGCCGGGAAGCAGCAGCGTGGCAGCCTCAGCGCGCAGGCAGTGATCGACGATCATTCCCGCCGGAACGTAGACGCCACGGAACAGCCGCTGCACCAGCGGGCTGCGTAGCTGGGCGGGGGTAAGCAGTCCGGCAGCCACGGCAGCGGAGCCGCGGAACGGTCCGCCGACGTGCCGGAGCCGCATTCGAGTGGTCATGGTGCGCCACGTTGCCGAACCCGCCCCTCGGTTCGGGGGCACCGAACCTCGAACCCGGGGAGTTATCCACAGGCCCACCCCCGCAGATAGCGGGCTATCTGCGGCCAAATGACGTCCTGAACCGCAAATAGCCCGCTATCTGCGAAAGGGGGGGTCTGCGAAAGGAAGGAGTCCGCGCTCAGCCCACCTCGGGGATCGGCGGCCCGAGCAGGTCGTCGGCGTCAGTGATCCGGTACGCGTACCCCTGCTCGGCCAGGAACCGCTGCCGGTGCGCGGCGTAGTCGGCGTCCAGGGTGTCGCGGGCCACCACGGAATAGAAGTGCGCCTGCCCCCCGTCGTGCTTGGGCCGCAGCAACCGCCCGAGACGCTGCGCCTCCTCCTGGCGCGAGCCGAATGTGCCGCTGACCTGCACCGCCACCGAGGCCTCAGGCAGGTCAATGGAGAAGTTCGCCACCTTGCTCACCACCAGGGTGCCGATCTCCCCGCGGCGGAACGCATCGAACAGCTTCTCCCGCTCCCGGTTGGTGGTGGAGCCCTGGATGACGGGTGCGTCCAAGTCCGCGCCGAGCTCATCGAGCTGGTCGAGGTAGGCGCCGATGACCAGGGTGGGGGCACCGGGGTGGCGGGCCAGGATGGAGCGCACCACCGGCATCTTGGTGCGGGCGGTGGAGCACAACTTGTAGCGCTCCTCGGGCTCGGCGGTGGCGTAGGCGAGGCGTTCGGCGTCGGTCAGCGTGACCCGGACCTCGACGCAGTCTGCCGGGGCGATCCAGCCCTGGGCCTCGATGTCCTTCCACGGCGCGTCGTAGCGCTTGGGGCCGATCAAGGAGAAGACGTCGCCCTCGCGGCCGTCCTCGCGCACCAGGGTGGCGGTCAGGCCCAGGCGACGACGACTCTGCAGGTCCGCGGTCATCCGGAACACCGGCGCGGGCAACAGGTGCACCTCGTCATAAATGACCAGTCCCCAGTCCCGGGAGTCGAACAGCTCCAGGTGGCGGTACTCGCCCTTCGTCTTGCGGGTGACGACCTGGTAGGTCGCGATGGTGACCGGCCGGATCTCCTTGCGCTCCCCGGAGTACTCACCGATCTCCGCCTCGGTCAGCGACGTGCGGGCGATCAGCTCGCGCTTCCACTGCCGGCCGGCCACAGTGTTGGTCACCAAGATCAACGTGGTGGCTTTGGCCTTGGCCATCGCTGCGGCGCCCACCATGGTCTTGCCGGCACCGCACGGCAGCACCACCACACCGGAGCCGCCCGCCCAGAACGAGTCCGCCGCCATCTGCTGGTAATCGCGCAGCTCCCACGACCCCGGACCGGTGTCCAGGGAGATCTCGTGCGCCTCCCCGTCGACGTACCCGGCCAGGTCCTCCGCGGGCCAGCCCACCTTGAGCAGAACCTGCTTGAGGTGGCCCCGCTCGGAGGGGTGCACCACGATCGTGTCGGTATCCACCCGGGCGCCCAGCATCGGGGCGATCTTCTTGTGCCGCAGGATCTCCTCCAGCACAGCCCGGTCCAGGCTGATCAGCACCAACCCGTGCACCGGGCTCTTCACCAACTGCAACCGGCCGTAGCGACCCATGGTGTCGACGATGTCCACCAGCAGGGGCTGCGGTACGGCGTAGCGGGAGAACCGGACCAACGCGTCCACCACCTGCTCGGCGTCGTGCCCGGCCGCGCGGGCGTTCCACAGGGCCAGCGGGGTGATCCGGTAGGTGTGGATGTGCTCGGGTGCGCGTTCCAGCTCGGCGAACGGGGCGATCGCCTGGCGGGCTTCCCCGGCAAGAGGGTGGTCCACCTCGAGCAATAGCGTCTTGTCGGACTGGACGATCAACGGTCCATCGGTCACGCATTCCTCCTGGTTGGGCGGCGACCCACCATTATCCACCCGATCCTCGCCGGGCAGCGCACATCGCTGTCAGGGTTCGGTCAACGCTACCGAGGTGATTCGGTGCAGGGCGAAACGCCGGAGTTCCGCGGCGCCCGGGTCGAAGCCTTCCAACACCCCACCGCCCACGCTGACCGGGTCCACCACCCGTTGGCTGGCCACCCCTTGCGCGTCGACGTAACCCACCCACACGCTGCGGTGCTCGCGGGCTGCCTGGGCCAGCACGGCCACGGTGGCCACACCGCTGGCCCTGCTGCCGTCGGCGACCACCCGATCGGTGGTGGCCATGCTGGCCGCACGATCACCTGCCCGGACCCCCCGGACCACCGCCTCCCATTGCTGCACCCCCGCAGCCGTCGGGGGCGCACGCCGCGGCCGCTGCGGTGCCACCCGCGCTCCGGTTGGCCGCAGGTCGAGCACGTCCCCGGCGGCGTCCTCTCCGACGGGGGCGAACCCCGCGCCGCGCAACCCCCCGAGCAGCTCGTGCAGCGGGGCCGGGCTGATCGCCACGGTGGGCGCCAACCGGCGCAGACCCAGCTCACCGGCCACCGCCGAGGCCAGCACCTCGGCGAGCAGGGCCTCGTCGTCGCAGCGCAGGAAGGCTGCGGCCGTACCTGCGCGTAATCGGCCGTGTCGGCGGGCGACGTCATCGATCAGGTAGGTCAACGACTGCGGCACCGGTGTCCGAGACCGCTGGGCGAACAGGTCATGCAGGTCGTCGGCGCTGCGCCCACCGTCCAGTGCTCGGCGCACGCTGGACGGGCTCACCCGGTACACCGTGGCGGCCCCGGCCGACTCCACGTCAGCCACCAACCCGATCTCCCGCTCCAGCTCGGGGCGCAGCGGTCCGGGTGCCACCACGGTGAGATCGGCCTGCACCAGGACCTGGTCCAACGGTTCGGGCAGTGCCATCGCCATGGCCGCCGCCGCGGTCCCGGGTGCCAGCAGCAATGCGCGGCCCGGGGTGCTCAGCGCGCCCCGACCCAGCACCCCCACCGCGGTGGCCTCGGCCAGCACCTGCGCCACCACGTCGCGGCGCCCGCGGCCACCCCAGCGCGGCCACCGCCAGCTCAGCACCGCCTCCACCGTCTGGGTCGCCAGTGCGCCACCTGCGTCCAGGTCGGCAAGCACGCCCAACGCCCGGCGGCGATCGCGCGGCGCCGAGGATCGGCGCAGTTCGTCGGACAGTGCAGCGATGGGCTTGCCCCGCTCGTCCTCGCGCCCCACCCACGCGGGCCAGCGGGTCAGTTCCAGCCATCCCTGCGCCAGCGCCGACCAGCGCGCAGCTGGCTCGGCGGGCAGCCAGGCATCCACCGCCGTGGTCGGCGCCCAGGACTCCTCCCCCGACCCGTCCCCCGACCGCCCTGTCCCGGGCCGCCCTGTCCCCGCCCGTCCTGTCCCCGCCCGTCCTGTCCCGGCCCGGCCGTCCGCCGCACTGCCGGCCCACACCAGACCGGCGCCGACCAGCAGCTCCAGCACGAAGGCCACCCGCGCCTCGTCCAGCTGCGTCTGCTTGGCCAGCCGGCGCACCGCCAGCACCCCGATTCCACCCGAGCGCAGTACCGGTGCTGGCGCGGCCGCCAAGGCGGCCAGCACGTCATGGGCGTGGCGCAACATCTCCAACGCCTGCCCGGCCGCCGCCTCGTCCACTGCGCGAATGTTGCAGCAGGTGGGCGGCGCAGCGGGTGCGCTGACCGCGACCTCACCCATCCGGTGATCGCCGCGCAGCACGGCGCTGACCTGGCTGGGTAGCTCCACCGTCTGCTCGTCCACGGCCAACAGCAAGCCGGCGGCCAACAACTGCGGCACCGGGCGGTCGGCCGGGGTGTCCAGGGCAGCGTCGCGGGTGCGTCCCAGCGGGGACCCCTGGGCCAGGGTGGTCAGCAATGCGGTCCTGGGCTCGTCCAGCTCGCGAAGCAAGGCCGCGACGTCCACCCCGACCAGCTGCGGTGACGCCCGACCCACCCGGCCTACGGTGCGGGGCAACACCTCTCTGGCTGCGGGCGTGACCCGAAGACCCGGGAGGTCCTCATCGCCACCCCACGCTAGAGCGCGACGGCGTAGCGCCGTGAGCGCGGCGGTCAGCTGGTCTGCGCTGACGCCGGGACCGAGTAGCGCGGCCACCTCGGGCTTGCTGACCCCCCGGCTGTCGGCCCCCGCGAGCACCAGCGCCTCCCACACGGTCAGCACGAACATGTCGAGGTCGTCGGCGCAGCGTGCCACCGAGGCGCGCAGTCCGGCCCGGGCCGCCAGCACACCGGAGTCCGCGGGCGGGGGCAGGGCGAGGTCGGGGCGCAGGGTCAGCAGCGCGACGAGGTCGGCGTCGGAGGCGCGCGCCAACCAGGCGGCCAGGCTGTCGGGGGCGGGCATCACCGGCCAACGGTAGTGACCTGGCGTCGCGGCTGCCTCGCGGCTGTACGACCGGGCGGTCTACCGGCACAATGACGCCTATGGCCAAGGTGCAGGACGGCAAGAAGAAGAGCCACTGGGTGGACCCGACGTGGCCGCAGCTGGGCGAGGGGGAGCATCCGGTCAGCGAGCTGGCCTCGCCGGTCGCCGGGGGGTTATCCCCGTTCGGTGATGTGGAGTTCCCGCTGGCGTCGGTGCCTTACGTGCACCCGGTGACGGTGATCAACCGCTGAGCGGGCGTCTTCGGCCACCGCACTAGGCTCGGTGGCACGTTCGCCCCGAGCTGGAGGTCTGCCCGCGATGCCCGTACCCGGCCCTGGCTACTCGATCACGATCCGGGTGGAGGCGCCGGCTACGGCGAGTGCCGCCGGGGACCTCGTCAGCGCCGTCGGTACCTGCGGTGGGGTGGTCACCGCCTTCGACGTGGTGGACAGTCACGCCGCGTCCATCGTGGTGGACATCTCCGCCAACGCCCGCTCCGAGCAGCACGCCGCTGAGATCACCGACCACCTGGGCGGCCTCGGTGGGGTGACGGTGCGCAAGGTCTCCGACCGCACCTTCCTCATCCACCTCGGCGGGAAGATCGAGATCTCCTCGAAGGTGGCGTTACGTACCCGCGACGACCTGTCCCGTGCCTACACCCCGGGGGTGGCCCGGGTCTGCCAGGCGATCGCAGCCAACCCGGCCGACGCCCGCCGCCTCACCATCAAACGCAACACCGTCGCAGTGGTCACCGACGGGTCGGCGGTGCTGGGGCTGGGCAACATCGGCCCCGCAGCAGCGCTACCGGTGATGGAGGGCAAGGCGGCGCTGTTCAAGAAGTTCGCCGGGGTGGATGCCTGGCCGGTGTGCCTGGACACCCAGGACACCGAGGAAATCATCCGCACCGTGCAGCTGTTGGCCCCGGTGTACGGCGGGATCAATTTGGAGGATATCGCCGCGCCACGCTGCTTCGAGATCGAGGCACGGCTGCGCGTATTACTGGACATCCCGGTGTTCCACGACGATCAACACGGCACAGCGGTGGTGGTCCTGGCCGCGCTGCGTAACGCCCTGCGGGTGGTGGGCAAGGAGATGAACCAGGTGCGCATCGTGGTGTGCGGGGTGGGCGCGGCCGGCAGCGCGATCATCCGGCTGTTGTTGCCGCTGGCCCCGGCGCACATCACCGCGGTGGACGTGGCCGGCATCGTGCACCCGGACCGGGTGGGGATGGACCGCAACCTGGCCTGGATCGCCGCGCATACCAACACCGACGGGGCCACCGGCACCCTCGCGCACGCGTTGGTGGGGGCGGACGTCTTCATCGGGGTGAGCGCCCCGGGCCTGTTCGGTGCCGACGAGGTGGCCACGATGGCCCCCAACGCCATCGTCTTCGCCCTGGCCAACCCCGACCCGGAGATCGACCCCGCGCAGGCGCAGCCGCACGCGGCGATCGTCGCGACCGGACGCAGCGACTACCCCAACCAGATCAACAACGTGCTGGCGTTCCCTGGCATCTTCCGGGGCCTGCTGGACGCCGGCGCCCGCGACATCACCGACGGGATGATGGTCGCCGCCTCCGCAGCGATCGCCGACGTGGTCACCGAACCGAACGCATCCTTCATCATCCCCAGCGTGTTCGACACCGCGGTGGCCCCGGCGGTGGCCGCGGCGGTACGCAGCGCGGCCGAGCAGCACCTCACGGCCATCCAGGCGGCCGCCGAAGCCGAGCAGCACGTCGAGGTGGCCAGTGCCTGAGCTCTCCCACACCGACGCCGCCGGGGCGGCCAGGATGGTCGACGTCACCGGCAAGGACGTCACCGCGCGCACCGCGGTGGCGACCGGCACGTTCCGCACCACTCCCGAGGTGCTCGCGCTGATCAGCAGTGCGGGCCTGCCCAAGGGGGACGCTCTGGCCACCGCCCGGATCGCCGGGATCATGGCGGCCAAACGCACCCCGGACCTGGTGCCGCTGTGTCACCCCCTGCCCATCAGCGGGGTGAGCGTGGACCTGGCGCTGGGGGAGCGCACCGTGACCGTGACCGCCACCGTCCGCACTACCGGGCGCACCGGCGCGGAGATGGAGGCGCTGACGGCCGTCGCCGTGGCCGGGTTGACCCTGCACGACATGGTGAAGGCGGTGGATCCGGGCGCAGTGCTGGACGGGGTGCGGGTGTTGAGCAAGACCGGCGGCAAGTCAGGGCAGTGGGCACGGTGAGCAGCGCAGCAGTGATCGTGGCATCCAACCGTGCCTCGGCCGGGGTCTACGCCGACCGCACCGGTCCGGTGATCGTGGCGTGGTTGCGGGAGCGTGGATTCCGCGTCGGCGATCCGGTGGTGGTGGGTGACGGCCCGCCGGTCACCGGCGCCCTGCAAGCGGCCCTGGCCGAAGGGGTGGACCTGGTGTTGACCACCGGCGGTACCGGTATCAGTCCGACCGACGCCACACCGCAGGCGACGGCCGCCGTGTTGGACTACGAGGTGCCGGGTATCGCCGACGCGATCCGGGCTTCCGGGTCCGGCGCAGTGCCGACGTCCATCTTGAGCCGTGGGGTGGCCGGCGTGGCCGGGGCGACGCTGGTGGTGAACCTGCCGGGGTCTACCGGTGGGGTGCGCGACGGGCTGGCGGTGTTGGGGCCGGTGCTCGAGCACGCGCTGGACCAGTTGACGGGGGGCGATCACCGATGACGGCGCGCGTTGCCCGGGCCACCGTTACCACCGACGTGCTCAGCGTCGTCGAGCACGAGCAACTGGTGGCTGATGCCGGGGCGGGGGCGGTGGTCAGTTTCGCTGGGGTGGTGCGCGATCACGACGACGGCAAGGGAGTTCGCGCGCTGGACTATTCCGCGCATCCGTCCGCAGCCGAGCTGGTGGCGCACGTCGCCGCGGACGTGGCAGCCCGGGTTAGTGGAGTGCGGGCGCTGGCCATCAGCCACCGGGTCGGCCCACTGGCCGTCGGCGATGTTGCCCTGGCGTGCGCAGTGTCAGCCGATCACCGCGCGGCGGCATTCCAGACCTGCGCCCTGCTCGTCGACGAGGTCAAAGCCCGGATTCCGGTGTGGAAGCATCAGCAGTTCGCCGACGGCACCCAGGAGTGGGTCGGCTCCGCCTAAGGACACCCCCCGCAGACCCCGCCACCTCGGCGGAGGTGACGGGGTCTGCAGGTGGTTAGCGACGGCTCAGAGCTTGAGCAGCTCGCCGGGGAAGATCAGGTTGACGTTCTCGACCACGTCGCGGTTGCGCTCGAACAGGGCCTGGTAACCGCCCTGCACGTTGTTGCGCTGCGCGATGGTGGCCATGGTGTCGCCGGAGACCACGGTGTAGGTCACAGCGGACGCGGCGATCTGCGGGACGACCTGCACCGGCTGGGGGTGGGTGTGCGCCAGCTCCTGCTGTGGCTGCGGGGCGGCCAGTGTTTGCTGCTTGGCGGCTGGCGCCGGTGCTGGCTGGGCAGCCGCCTGCGGAACCGGCGACGACGCCGACGGTGCGCCCAGGCCCACGCCACAGACGGGCCAGGCGCCCTTGCCCTGACCAGCCAGAACGTTCTCGGCTACCCGGATCTGCTCGGCCTTGGATGCGGCGGCCGGGTTGCCCGTGCCACCGAAGGCCTGCCAGGTGCTCAAGGTGAACTGGAGTCCACCGTAGAACCCGTTGCCGGTGTTGATGGCGTAGTTGCCGCCGCTCTCGCACTGGGCGACAGCATCCCATTGGGAGGCGGTGGCGGCCTGGGCCGGAGTGGACAGTAGGGCGACGGGGGCGCCGAGGGCGACTCCGCTGACCGCGACGCGCGCGACGCGGCGGCGGGTGGCACTGGGCTTGCGGTGCCGGCCATGAGAAATGCTCATGCGGGATGGATCCTCTCCGTACGCCTACGGGGTGAGCTGTCGGGTTCGGGCACAGGAGGTTGCCCGGCCGCCGGTGGTTGCGCGGCTTCACCCCAAGGCTGAGTGGGTGACTCAGCCAGTCGTCTTGAGGGACGTGGGTCCCCCGTCCCTGCCCCTGATGGTTCGTCGGGGCACCGGTGCTCCCGCGGGGCAGGGCTTGGCGTGGCGGGCCGGTGTTGGCCGGTGTACTCCGGCCGCGTCTGACCGTACGGGTCGTTCTCAGCGTCGTCACATCACCCAGCGTTAGCCTGGGGATAGCTGGAGCCGTCGCAGCACTGCGTCGAAGCCCGGTCTCTGCGCTGGTCACGCCCACAATCGGGGCTGCCAAGGCCGGACGGCAGCCCTGCCATGATGTGATGCAGATCACACCACCGATCGGGACGCGACTAGCCGCCAGCAAACGGCGGCAACACATCGATGGTCGAGGCCGCACCCAGCTGTTCGGTTGCTTCGCGTACCGCGACCTCGTTGTGCAGGTAGGAGCACCGCAGCAGGACCCTGGCGAGCTCAGCCCGCCCGGTGCCGATCGTGGCCACCAGGTCGGCCACGGTGGCTCCGCGGGGCAGCTGGACGGACTCCTCGGTCGTCCCCGCGGCCGCCCGCGCAGCAGCGAAGTAACGGACGAGCACGCTCAGCTCACCCGGTTCGGTCATCCGCCGATGGCACTCATTGGCCGGGTCGGTTGCAGGAAGCTGGGGTCGTTGATGCCGTGACCAGGAAGCTTCGCCCACATCGCGTCCTGCCAGCGGGCGGCGATGGCGTCGTCGTCGGCGCCGGTGCGCAGCAGCCCGCGCAGGTCGGTCTCACCGGCCGCGAACAAGCAGTTGCGGATCTGGCCGTCGGCGGTGAGCCGGGTGCGGTCGCAATCCCCGCAGAACGGCCGAGTCACCGAGGCGATAACTCCCACCGTGGCCGGCCCACCGTCGACGAGCCACCGTTCGGCGGGGGCCGCACCCCGGGCAGTGGGCTCGGGTGTCAGGGCGAAGCGGGTGCGCAGGGACGCCAGGATCTCCTCGGCGGTGACCATCTCGGCCCGGTTCCACTGGTGCTGGGCGTCCAGCGGCATCTGCTCGATGATCCGCAGCTCGTAGCCCTGCTGCAGGCAGAACTCCAGCAACGCCGGGGCCTCGTCGTCGTTGATGCCGCGCTGCAGCACGGCGTTCACCTTCACCGGTGTGAGTCCGGCGGCGGCCGCCGCTGACATTCCCGCCAGCACGTCGGGCAGCCGGTCGCGCCGGGTGATCGCGGCAAATCGGTCCCGGTCCACGGTGTCGAGGGAGACGTTGACCCGGTCCAGGCCGGCGGCGCGCAACGCCGCCGCCTTGCGCACCAGACCCAGGCCGTTGGTGGTCAGGGAGAGTTCGGGGCGCGGGGTCAGCGCGGCTGCGTCGGCCAGGATGTCGGTGAGGTCGCGGCGCAGCAGCGGCTCGCCACCGGTGAACCGAACCTCGGTGACCCCCAGGGTTCGCACGGCGATGGCGACGAGGCGGCCAATCTCGGCGCGGCTGAGCAGCTCGGAATCGGCCATCCAGTCCAGGCCCTCGGCCGGCATGCAGTACGTGCAACGCAGGTTGCACTTGTCGGTGAGCGAAATCCGTAGGTCGGTGGCGACCCGGCCGTGGGAGTCGAGGAGACCAGCCGACTCCGGGCGGGCCGGGTCGTGGCCGGGACCCCCGGTCGACGTCAGACCGGGCAGGCCCAGCGAGACAGTACTCATCGGGTGAGCCTAGCCCGCACCCTGCGTACTCGGTGGGCGAGCGTCTCAGCGGCTGTGCCGGGCCAGCTCGTGTCGGGCAACGGTGCGCAGGTGCACCTCGTCCGGTCCGTCGGCAAGGCGCAGGGTGCGTGCGGAGGCGTAGAAGTAGGCCAGCGGGGTGTCGTCGCTGACCCCGGCCCCGCCGTGGATCTGGATGGCTCGGTCGATGATGGTGCACGTCATCCGGGGCACGACCACCTTGATGGCGGCGATCTCGGTGGCCGCGCCCCGGGAGCCGTGCGAGTCGATCAGCCACGCGGTCTTCAGTACCAGCAGTCGGGCCTGTTCGACCTCGATCCGGCTGGTGGCGATCGCCTCGCGGACCACCCCTTGCTCGGCCAGCGGCTTGCCGAAGGCCACCCGGGAGTTAGCCCGGCGCACCATCAGGTCGATGGCGCGTTCGGCCATGCCGATCAGGCGCATGCAGTGGTGGATTCGGCCGGGGCCTAGGCGGGCCTGGGCGATGGCGAATCCACCACCCTCCTCACCGAGCAGGTTGGCGGCGGGGACCCGGACGTCGGTGAACACCAACTCGGAGTGGCCGTGTTGGTCCTGGTAGCCGAAGACCGGCAGGTGCCGGACGATCTGCAGCCCAGGGGTATCCCGCGGCACCAGCACCATGGACTGCTGAGTGTGGCGGGGGGCGTCCGGGTCGGTCTTACCCATCACGATGAACACCGCGCACCGCGGGTCGGCCGAGCCGGAGATCCACCACTTGCGCCCGTTGATGACGTAGTCGTCGCCGTCGCGACGGATCGAGGTCTCGATGTTGGTGGCGTCGGAGGAGGCCACCCCCGGCTCGGTCATCGCGAAGGCCGACCGGATCTCGCCTTCCAGCAGCGGGGTCAGCCACTGCTGGCGGTGCTCGGGGGTGCCGAACAGGTGCAGGGTTTCCATGTTGCCGGTGTCCGGCGCACCGCAGTTGATCGCCTCCGGCGCAATGTTCGGCGACCATCCGGAGACCTCGGCGATCTGGGCGTAGTCGACGTTGGTCAGCCCCGACACCGAGGGCAGGAACAGGTTCCACAACCCCAGCCCGCGCGCGGTGTCCTTGAGCGTCTCGATGACCGGGGGCAGCTCGTGCTCGGCGTCGGTGCCTCGGCGCTGCGCCCGAAACGCCTCGTACTCGGACTCAGCAGGAAGTACCTGCCCGTCCAGGAAGGTCCGCATCGTTGCGGTGAGCTCGGCGGCGCGCGCCGAGGGGGCGAAGTCCATGCACCGACCTTGCCAGGTTGTCCGCCACTGCGAACAGCCGGGTGCGCTGTGACAGAAGAAAGCCCGTGTTTGCGGCAGGTTCTGCTTGATAGCAACGCAGATGCGGATCTATGGTGACGCTGTGCCGTCCTACCGGGTCCGTGAGGCCGCCGACCTGCTGGGTGTCAGTGACGACACCCTGCGCCGCTGGGTGGACTCCGGCGACCTGACCGCGTCGACGGATGGGGCCGGCCGCAAGGTCGTCAACGGAGCCGAGCTGGCGGAGTTCGCTCGTGGGCACGCCGTGGCTACCGCGGATCCCTCGGCCGTGGGGCGCTCGGCGCGTAACCGGTTCGTCGGGTTGGTGACCCGGGTGGTGACCGACGCGGTGATGGCGCAGGTCGAGTTGCAGTGCGGCCCGCATCGAGTGGTGTCCCTGATGAGCAGCGAGGCGGTCACTGAGCTCGGTCTCGAACCCGGTGTGGTTGCGGTGGCGGTGGTCAAGGCGACCACAGTGGTGGTGGAGACCCCGGGTGGGCGGTCGTGAGCAGGACGTGGATCGTGGCGGTGGTCGCCGCGCTGGTTACCGCCGGGTGCGGCAGTAGTGCCGGCGTCGGACAATCGAACCGCATCACCGTGTTCGCCGCGGCTTCGCTGCAGGCCACGTTCACCAGGCTCGGGACCGAGTTCGAATCCTCGCACCCGGGCACCGCTGTCACCTTCAGCTTCGCCGGTTCCGCAGACCTGGTCACCCAGATCGGCCAGGGCGCGCCCGCCGACGTGTTCGCCGCTGCCGACACCGCCACCATGACCACGGTGACCAGCGCGGGTCAGTCAGCGGGGGCACCGGTCAACTTCGCCACCAACACCCTGCAGATCGCGACCCCGCCGGGCAACCCCGCACGGATCGCCTCGTTCGCCGACCTGTCCCGACCAGGCGTCAAGGTGGTGCTGTGCGCCCCGCAGGTGCCCTGCGGGGCGGCAGCGCGGACCGTGCAACAGGGCACCGGAGTCCGGCTGACCCCAGTCAGCGAGGAGCCGTCGGTCGCCGACGTGCTGGGCAAGGTCAGCTCCGGGGAGGCAGATGCTGGTCTGGTCTACCTGACTGACGTCCGCGGCGCGGGCGGCCGGGTGAGCGGGGTGACGTTCCCTGAAGCCGCCATGGCCGTCAACACCTACCCGATCGTCACCCTTAGCGGTTCCCGGTCACCTGGCACCGCCGCGGATTTCGTTGCCTTCATCACCGGTCCTCAGGGGGCGCAGGTGCTCGCTGCGGCCGGATTCGGGCCACCCTGAACGTGGCTGGCCGCCGTCGCCCGGTGCCGGTCGGTCATCCGCGGTGGTTGTGGGTGCCGGCCGGCCTGGGCGCTGCCCTGGTGCTGGTGCCGCTGCTGGCGATGGTGCTGCGGGTGCCGTGGTCGCAGTTCCCGGCTTTGGTCACCTCCGCGTCCTCCCGCGCCGCGCTGGGCCTGAGCCTGCGAACGTCGGCGGCGAGCACGGTGTTGTGTGTGGTGTTCGGGGTGCCGATGGCGCTCGTGCTTGCCCGTACGTCGTTTCGCGGTCAGCGGCTGTTGCGGTCGCTGGTGTTGCTGCCACTGGTGCTGCCCCCGGTCGTCGGTGGGATCGCGCTGCTGTACACCTTCGGCCGCCGCGGCTTGCTGGGTCAGCAGTTGGACGCACTCGGCATCCAGATCGCCTTCTCCACCACCGCTGTGGTGCTGGCCCAGACGTTCGTGGCGTTACCGTTTCTGGTGGTCAGCCTGGAAGGTGCGGTCCGCACCGCGGGCCGGAGTTACGAGGCGGTGGCCGCCACCTTGGGTGCTCGTCCGTCCACTGTGCTGTGGCGGGTGACGTTGCCGCTGGTAGCCCCCGGTGTGGCTGCCGGTGCGGTGTTGGCGTTCGCCCGCGCGCTGGGAGAGTTCGGGGCGACGCTGACCTTCGCCGGGAGCCTGCAGGGGGTGACGCGCACCCTGCCGCTGGAAATCTACCTGCAGCGCGAGACCGACCCGGATGCTGCGGTGGCGCTGTCGCTGGTCCTGGTGGTGATCGCGGTGGTGGTTGTCCTGGTGGCTCGACCGCGCGAGAGCGCTCGATGAGCACCGCTCTGCGAGTCGACGTCGCGTTGCCCACCCGCGGTATCGAGGTGGCCCTGGAGGTGGCCGAGGGGGAGGTGGTCGCACTACTGGGACCCAACGGTGCCGGGAAGTCGACGGTGTTGTCGTTGGTGGCCGGGCTGTTGGCGCCGGAAACCGGCCGGATCACCCTCGGCCCAGACACCCTGGTGGACACCGCGAATGGTGCCTGGGTAGCACCGCACCGTCGCGGGGTGGCCCTGCTCGCCCAGGAAGCTTTGCTGTTCCCGCACCTGAGCGCCACCGACAACGTCGCCTTCGGTCCCCGGGCCAAGGGGTTGCCTGCAGCGGCCGCCCGGGCCGCTGCCCGACGATGGCTGGCGGCGGTGGACGCCACTGAGCTGGGCACCCGGATGCCTGGCCGCCTCTCCGGTGGCCAAGCCCAACGGGTCGCGGTGGCCCGGGCGTTGGCAGCCGAGCCCCGGCTGCTGTTGTTGGACGAGCCGATGGCGGCGCTGGACGTGGCCGCGGCCCCGGCGCTGCGCCAGCTGCTGCGCACCGTGCTGCGAGCCCAACGCCGCTCCGCTCTGCTGGTCACCCACGACGTGCTGGACGCGCTGGTGCTGGCGGATCGGGTGGTGGTGCTCGACCGTGGGCGGGTGGTGGAGCAAGGCCGGACCCGCGACGTGCTGGCCCGCCCGCGCAGCGCCTTCGCCGCCCGGGTAGCCGGGTTGAACCTGGTGGCCGGCACGGTGGACGGACACGGTTTGCGCGCCGCCGACGGCGTCCACGTCGCTGGGTTGCTGGACGCGGCCTGCGTCGCTGGCGCCCCGGCGGTGGCGGTGTTCAGTCCCGCGGCGGTCGCCGTGCACACCCACCCGCCAGGCGGCAGCCCCCGCAACGCCGTGGAGGTGGTCATCGCGGCGGTGGAGCCGCGCGGTGAGCTGGCCCGGGTCAGCGCCACGCGGGTCAACGCTGTGCCGGGCTGCGGCGGGGCGGGCTTGATGGCCGACGTGACCACCGCCTCGGTAGCCGAACTGGAACTGGTCCCCGGCGCCCGCGCCTGGTTCGCGGTGAAGACCACCGAGGTCGCGATCCACCCCGGGTGAGCGGCCGGTGCACCAGGACAGGGAAAGATCAGGCCCGTGAGCAACCCAGAGCACGGTCACGCCAGCTGGACCTACTTGATGGACATGGACGGGGTCCTGGTGCACGAGGACCACCTCGTACCCGGCGCCGATGAGTTCCTGGCCGAGCTGCGCGCGGCGGGCACCCCGTTCGTGGTGCTGACCAACAACTCCATCCGCACCCCACGCGACCTGCGGGCCAGGTTGCTCAGCACCGGGCTGGACGTGCCCGAGGAGTCCATCTGGACCTCGGCGCTGGCCACAGCCAGCTTCCTGCACGATCAGCGCCCGGGCGGGACGGCGTATGTGGTGGGGGAATCGGGGCTGACCACCGCCCTGCACGACGTCGGTTACGTGCTGACCGACCGGGACCCGGACTATGTGGTGCTGGGGGAGACCCGGACGTATTCGTTCACCTCGATCACCACCGCGATCCGGCTGATAGAGCGGGGTGCCCGGTTCATCGCCACCAACCCCGACACCACCGGACCCTCCCGGGAGGGGTCGCTGCCCGCGACCGGTGCGGTGGCCGCGCTGATCAACGCCGCCACCGGTCAGCAGCCCTACTACGTGGGCAAGCCCAACGCGCTGATGATGCGCAGTGCGCTGCGCAAGATCGGGGCACATTCGGAATCCACCCTGATGATCGGCGACCGGATGGACACCGACGTGCTCAGCGGGCTCGAGGCGGGGCTGCAGACCATCCTGGTGCTCACCGGCATCTCCACCGCCGAATCAGTGGAGCGCTTCCCGTACCGGCCGAGTCTGGTGCTGGACTCGGTGGCGGCCCTGGTCGGGCGGACCGCGACCCCGTTCGGCTGAGCACTCGGCCCGTCAGCGCCCACCGGCCAGTCGCCTGCTGCGCTGCTCGGTGCCCGGACCGCCGTAGGGGTAGTCCGCCGCACCCGGATCGCTGGCGGCGTCCAGGGCTGCCGTCTCCTCGCCCGACAGATGCAGCCCGGCGGCACCCAGGTTGTCGGCGAGCTGCTCGGTGGTGCGCGCCCCCAGGATCACCGACGTCACGGCGGGCCGGTCGGCGAGCCACGCCAGGGCCACCTGCGCCATGCTCACCCCGCGGCTGCTGGCCACCGCGCGCACCGCGTCCACCACGTCCCAGGTGCGCTGACGGCTGCTGCGGCCGTCGTAGGCCTCCACCCCGCGGTCGGGGTTCTCCCCCAGGCGGGTGGCACCGCTCGGCCGTTCATCGCGGGTGTACTTGCCGGTCAGCCAGCCGCCGCCGAGCGGGGACCAGGGCAGCAGACCGAGACCATTGGCCTGGGCGGCGGGCACGATCTCCCACTCGATCTCCCGTACCAGCAGGTTGTACTGCGGCTGCAGGGTGACCGGCACCGACAGGTGGTGGTGCTCGGCGAGATCCACCGCGCGCTGCAGCTGCCAGCCGGTGAAGTTGGACAACCCGACATAGTGCACCTTTCCGGCCCGCACCGCGTCGTCGAGAAAGCCCATGGTCTCCGCCAGCGGGGTCCACGGGTCGAAGGCGTGTACCTGGTAAAGATCCACCCGGTCCACCCCGAGCCGGCGCAGCGAAGCGTCCAGCGCGGTACTGAGGTGGCGGCGGGACAACCCAGCGTCGTTGGGTCCCTCACCCATCGGGAAACGGCCCTTGGTGGCCAGCACCACCTGCTCGCGCACCGCGGTGGGCTGCTTGGCCAGCCAGGAACCGATGATCTGCTCGGACACCCCCGCGCTGTACACGTCGGCGGTGTCCACCAGGGTTCCCCCGGCGTCGAGGAAGGCATCCAGCTGAGCGTGCGAGCCGGCTTCGTCGGTCTCGTTGCCGAACGTCATGGTGCCCAGCGCGAGCGCAGACACCGCGCATCCGCTGCGGCCGAGCGTGCGGTGCTCCACGCGGTGAACTCCTCAGGATCGGGGTCAGGAAGACTGTCCCACGGACCCTATCGCCCGAGCTCCCCGTCCGCGGCTGCGAGCGGGACGGCCCTCAGCCCTGCCTCGGCGCACGAGCTCACCCAGCTCGACGCGTCGGGTCGTCGGCGGCAGCAGGCTGTGGCTGCGACACATCAGGCGGAAGGCGGGGATTCTGCAGCAGTCATTGGTGCACTCCAGCTCGGTTCGGCCCCCTCATCGTGGGCGGGCCGCTCGCCGGGGCGGGCGTGTCATCCTGCGACGCCGGGTCCCCGCAGCGGGTCACCGGCGATCGGCCGGGCGGTGGGCGTCGCCGCGGGCCACCACCGGGCTCGCGATGCCGTAGTCGTGGATCTTGCGGTAGATGGTGGCGCGCGACAGGCCCACCGCGCGGGCGGCCTCCGGTTTGTTACCACCGGAATCTGACAGCGCGGCAATGATCGCGTCGCGTTCCATCGACTCCAGGGCTGAGAGCCGACGCCGGCTGTGGGAATGCAAATCGGCGGGTAGGTCGGTGGACTGGATCGACCCCGAACGGCGCAGCGTCGCGACCCGGCGCAGCACCGCCAACAACTCGGCGACGTTGCCCGGCCAGCCGTGCCGCACGAGCAGCTGCATCGCCTCGGCCGAGCAGGTCAGCCGGCCGCCGTGACCGAGCCGGTTGATCAAGAACGGGACCAGGACCTGGACATCCTCGGCGTGGTGGCGCAAGGGGGGGACGACCACGGTGCGTGGGAACGACCGCAGCAACGCAGCCGTGGCGGAGCCGGCACCGTCCGCACTGGTCGTCATCGCCACCACGGTGTCGGCGCGGCCGGCAACACCCTGCACAGCTGCCGTCACCGCCCGCAGGGTCACCCCGTCCAGCAACTCCGGCCGACGCAAGACAATCAGGCCCGTCTCGCCAGCGCACACCCGCAGCGTCTCGGTCATCCAGCCGGGGTCGCTGGCGCAGGAGGCATCCACCACGGTGAACCGCCGGGTGGGGGCGGTGCGTTGGTGCACGGCACGCAGCAGCGCGAGTTTGCCGACCCCCGCCTCACCCTGCAGGACCGCCCAGGCGCCGTCCCCGCTGGCCGCGAGGACCTCGCTGATCGCGCGTCGCCACAGCGCCCCGGAGCCGACCAGCCCTGGCAGCGGCATCGCGGACGTGACAACGGTGGCATCCACACCAGCAGGCCGCTCGAGGACCTGACCCTCGATCACCCCGCCGGCCAGCATGTCATCAGCTCGGACCAATCGGTGGTGGGTGCGCAGCACGGTGCCACTGGGCAAGGTCACCACCACCGCGCCGGGACGGTCGGTGAGCACCTCTGCCCCGTGCCGGATCATCGCGGCCTGGTCATCAGGCCCGAGCGTGGTCTGAGTCAGCTCGTTCATCATCACGATGTCGCTGTTCATCGCGATCACCATGGCGCTGGTGCGGTTGCAGGCGCGCAGGTAGGCGTGCAGCAAATCGAGCTCGCGTCGGCCGGCCTCGGCGAGCAGCGCGGTCGTGACCTGACTGGCCGTCGACTTCGCCAGCGCGAGCAGCAAGGCTCCGGCGTCGCGACGCCAGCAGGTCAGGTCCACCGCGCCGATCGTGCGGCCCGAGACCGGGTGGCGGATGGGCACGGCGGCACAAGCCAGGTCCTCCAAGTCCTCGGCGAAATGCTCGTGCCCGAACACGTGCATCGGGCGCCCGACTTCCAGCGCGGTCCCGATGCCGTTGGTTCCGGTAGCGGACTCGGCGTAGGTGAACCCCGGTGCCAGGCGGACCCGGTCGAGGTGGCGCGCCAATTCTGCGTCCGCAGTCAGCCGGTTCAGCACGAGCCCGGAGGCGTCGGTCAGCACGATGCTCAACGGTTGCCCGTCCAACTGCTCGGACAGGTGCCGCAGCACCGGCTCCGCTCCCCGGGTCAACGGGGTGTCGAGGTTGGGGTCGCGCTGGTACTGCATCTGCAGACCTTGCGCGGCCACGCTGTACTGGCGCGAACGCGTCCAGGACGCCAGGATCGCCGCCCGGACCGAGGCGTGAGCGGGCTGCTCGTCAGTGAGAAAGCGCACCCGTGCCTGGGCAATGCTCTGTTCGTCGGCATCGGTGCCGACACCTCGCCCGAGGGGCATGGGACCTCAACTCCACCGTGGCGCCGCCCGAGGTTGCGAGCGCGCCTCTCCACGGTAACCCGCTGCGGGGACCGGCTCGTCTCAGATTGAGACTCGCCGAGCCGGGGTCGCTCGCTCAAGGTAGGCGGCACCCCGGGTCGTGACACCGACGTCACCTGCCGGTGCGGTCACCGGGGATGGGAGGCCAGCATGCCTGAGACGGACGTACCCGCGCATGGCTCGAGCGAAACGTACAACCCGTGGAGCATCGTGCACCTGGTTTTCGACCACCTGGTCTCCGAGGGCCTGCACCCCGTGCTCGGTGAACCCGGCGATCCGCATCCGGCAGCGGCGGAACTGCTGAAGATGCTCGGGATCGAGCCAGCCGCCGAAGGAAACCGCCAGGTCACCCAGGACATCCGGGAGCACCTGCAGACGCTGCGGACCACGGTGTTGGGCCAGCGATGAGCGGTTGGTGTGACCGGCGTCTCAGGGTGAGACCCCAACCCGGTCCCGGGGCGGCTTTGCTGGTCTTACGTCAGTTCACCCGAGGAGGGACCACATGACGCGTCAGAGCGTGGCAAAAGCCCACCAGAAGATCCAAGAGCTGGCCTGGGAGCCGCTCTACCACGAGCCGGTGACGCAGTACGGCACCGACTACACGTTCAGCAAGGCCAAGAAGAAGGACCCGCTCAAGCAGGTCCTACGGTCCTACTTCCCCATGCAGGAGGAGAAGGACCACCGCGTCTACGGCGCCGCCGACGGCGCGATCCGCGGAAACATGTTCCGCCAGGTCCAGCCCCGATGGCTGGAGTGGCAGAAGCTGTTCCTCTCGATCATCCCGCTGCCGGAAATCTCGGCTGCGCGGGCGATGCCGCTGCTGTTCCACAACGTGCCCAACCCGGAGCTGCACAACGGGCAGGCGATCCAGATGATCGACGAGGTGCGGCACTCGACGATCCAGCAGAACCTCAAGCGCCTGTACATGAACAACTACATCGACCCGGCTGGTTTCAACTCCAGCCTGCGCAACTTCCAGAACGACTACTGCGGCACGATCGGGCGTCAGTTCGCCGAAGGCTTCATCACCGGTGACGCCATCACCGCGGCCAGCATCTACCTGACCATCGTGGCCGAGACCGCGTTCACCAACACGCTGTTCGTGGCCATGCCGGCCGAGGCGGCGGCCAACGGCGACTACCTGCTGCCCACGGTGTTCCACTCGGTGCAGTCCGACGAGTCGCGCCACATCAGCAACGGCTACGCCACCTTGCTGATGGCGCTGTCCGACGAGGGTAACCACCAGTTGCTCGAGCGCGACCTGCGCTACGCGTGGTGGAACAACCACCGGGTGGTCGACGCGGCCATCGGCACCTTCATCGAGTACGGCACGAAGGACCGCCGCAAGGACCGGGAGAGCTACGCCGAGATGTGGCGTCGGTGGATCTATGACGACTACTACCGCAGCTACCTGGTGCCGTTGGAGAAGTACGGCCTGGTCATCCCGCACGACCTGATCGAGGAGTCCTGGAACCAGATCTGGAACAAGGGCTACGTGCACGAGGTGGCCCAGTTCTTCGCCACCGGGTGGCTGGCCAACTACTGGCGCATCGACCCGATGGACGACAAGGACTTCGAGTGGTTCGAGTACAAGTACCCGGGTTGGTATGACAAGTACGGCGCCTGGTGGGAGAACTACAGCCGGCTCTCGGTAGCCAACGGCCACCACCCGATCGTGGCCGAGGACGTCGACTACCAGTACCCGCACCGGTGTTGGACCTGCATGGTGCCGTGCCTGGTCCGTGAGGACATGGTGATGGCCGAGGTCGACGGGCAGACGCGCACCTACTGCCACGAGGCCTGCCGGTGGACCGATGTCGAGGCGTTCCGCCCCACTTACCAGGGCCGGGAGACCCCGAACATGGGCCAGCTGATCGGCAAGCGGGAGTGGGAGACGCTGTATCACGGCTGGAACTGGGCCGACGTGGTCACCGACATGGGTTACGTCCGCGACGACGGACACACCCTGGTGGCCCAGCCGCATCTGAACTTGGACCCCAAGAAGATGTGGAACCTCGACCACCTGCGCCGGATGGCGCCGTTGCAGAGCCCGAACGTGCTGCTCAACGAGATGAGCAAGGAGGAGCAGAAGGCATTCCACGCTAACTACATCCTCGGTGGACCGGCGGGGCGGCCAGCACCGGAGAAGGTCTGAGCGCACCACCCCGGCAGGTGGGGTCCGGATCCGATCCGGACCCCACCCACCGGTGCCCACCACCGTCCCGCGCGGCGCAGCAGAGAAGGTACGAGGCGATCATGAGCGACAAGCACCTGGTGCGCTTCGAACCGGTCGGGATTGACATCGAGGTCGCCGAGACGCAGAACATCCTGCGTGCGGCGTCCGAGCAGGGAATCATGCTCATGCACGGCTGCAAGGAAGGTCAGTGCGCGGCCTGCAAGTCCTTCGTTCTCGAAGGCGAAGACATCGAACTCGACTCGTACTCGAACTTCGCGCTGCCCGACTACGAGCGGGAGGAAGGCTTCACCCTGCTGTGCCGGGCGCACGTGTACGAGGACGTGACGATCGAGCTCCTCAACTACGACGAGGAGATGATCCGCTCCGGGCTGCCCATCAAGGAGGTCAGCACCTCGGTGGTCTCCGTCGAGTCGGTCACCCACGACCTGCGCCACCTGGTGCTGGCCTTGGAGGACGCCGACGAGTTGGCCTTCTTCCCTGGCCAGTACGTCGACATCGCTTTGCCCGGCACTCAGACCACCCGGTCGTTCTCCATGGCCAACACCACCAGCCGGGACTCCGGTCAGCTCGAGTTCGTCATCAAGGTTTACCCCGGCGGGGTGTTCTCGGATTTCCTGGACAGCACCCTCGCCGTGGGCGATCGCCTCACCGTCACCGGCCCGTTCGGGGTGTTCACCCTGCGCGAGGGCGACGCCGACATCGTGCTCGTCGGCGGTGGGGCCGGGATGGCGCCGATCCTGTCCTTGCTGCGCTCGCTGGCCGAGCGCGACACCGGCCGGCGCGCCACCTTCTACTACGGCGCGCGGGCCCGGCGCGACCTGTGCTTCGACGCCGAACTGCGCGCACTGGCAGATTCCCTGCCCGGGTTCCGCTACGTACCAGCGCTGTCGGAGCCCGCACCAGACGATCAGTGGGACGGCGAGACGGGCTTCGTCACCGACGTGATGGCCCGCCACGAGACCGACCTCGCCAAGGCGCACGCCTACGTCTGCGGTCCGCCCCCGATGGTCGAGGCCGCGATGGTGGCGCTGGAAACCCTGGGCACGCCTGAGGCCCGCATCTACTACGACAAGTTCACCACGACCGGCAACACCGAAGGAGACCCGACGACATGACGACCACCGTCCCCCAGGCACCCACCGAGCGGAGCGTTCCCAAGCCGGAGTTCACCGACGCGGAGGCCGGCGCCAAGGTCTTCCCCGACTCCACCTCGCGCAGCTACAACTACTTCGTCCCACAGAAGCGCAAGCAGACCCACTACGAGGACGTCACCGTCGAGGTCCAGCCCGACCCGCGGCACTACCTGTCGCAGGGGTGGATCTACGGTTTCGCCGACGGTGAGGGTGGCTACCCGCTGGGCTGGACGAAGCTCAAGGCGTGGGGCTCGGACCGACCGATACCCGAACGCTTCCCTGGCTCGGGCGGCAAGGGCTATGACTGGCCGGCGCACGGCTGGCACGAGTTCCGCGACCCGAACGAGGAATGGGAACTCACCTTCTACCGCTACAACTCCAACGTCGTCCGCCAGATCACCGCGAACGTCGACGCCGCCAGGCAGAGCAAGGCCTTCGCCCAGTGGAACCCCAACTGGGTGCAGTTCGTGGAGAGCCACGTCGGCGCATGGATGCACGTCGAGCACGGGTTGGGGCTGTACGTCTTCGCCAACGCCAACCGGCGCGCGCCGACCAACATGCATAACAACGCCATCTCGGTGAACTCCATGCACCGCATCCGCTTCGCCCAGGACCTCGCGCTGTACAACCTGACGTTGACCGAGGAGATCGAGGGCTTCGACGGGACGGCGCACATCCAGGCGTGGAATTCCGACCCGTGCTGGCAGGGGGTCCGCAAGGTCACCGAACAGTTGACCTGCGTCGATGACTGGGCCGAGGCGGTCTTCGCCACGAACATCGTGTTCGAGCCGCTGGTGGGGGAGCTGTTCCGCAGCCACCTGGTGCAGCAGGCCGCACCGGGCAACGGTGACTTCGTCACCCCGACCGTGGTCGGAGTCGGTGAACACGACTACGCGGTGCGCGACCTGCGCTGGACCACCGCGATGCTGCAGCTGCTCACCGAGGACCGCGAGTTCGCCGAGCACAACAAGGCGCTGATGGGGCAGTGGCTGAGCACCTGGGTGCCGCGGTGCCTGTTGGCTGCCCGCGCCCTGCAGCCGCTGTGGTCGCAGACCGACGCCAAGCCCCCCCGGTTCGAGGACGGCCTCGACCGGGTCAAGAGCCGCTTCACCGGGATCCTCACCGATCTCGGTCTGGCCATCCCCGAGGAGCTGAAAGCATGACTACCGCCAGGAGCTTCACTACCGCGCCAAGCCCGTTCGACGCAGACAACACCCCCTCCGGGCGTTGTGGAGTGACGTTGATGAACAACCAGGTCGGGGCGGTGATGGCCCAGGTGATGTCGTTGCAAGACGCCGTCACGGTGACCCCGCTGCCGTCCATGATCCGCCTCGACGCGGTGGGTCGGATGGACTTCGTCTTCAACGACATCTCCGAGGCGCTCGGCGAGGAACCGGGGTCCTTCGACTCCTCCGATTTCGAAGAGAACATGTCCACCCACTACGGAAAAATGGTGCACGAGGACGACCGCACCATCATGTTCGCCAGCCTGGAAGACGCCGCCGCGTACATGGACTGGGACCTGCCCACCACCCGTTGAGCACCAACTGCTGAGGAGAATGCCGTGTACACCAAGGACGGCGAGAGTTACTTCGTAGTCGACTCCCACATGCACCACTGGGACGCGAGCCCGGCTAACTGGGTTGCCGGTGCCGAGCAGTACGCCAAGGGTTGGATCGAGTGCTTCCACGCCTATCAGAGCCTGGGACCAGCGGAGACCCACTGGTCGATCGAGCATTTCCAGAAGGCCTCCGAAGAGGACCTGATGCGCAATGTCTTCACCGACGGCTACGTGGACGTGGCGGTGTTCCAGCCGACCTACCTCAAGGAGTGGTACCGCGACGGCTTCAACACCACCGAACGCAACGCCGCGCTGGCCGAGAAGCACCCGGGCAAGTTCGTCGTCAACACCCGCTTCGACCCGCGCGACGGCGACGCCGGCATGAAGGAGTTCGCCGACAACGTCAAGCGGTACGGATCCACCGGGATCAAGCTCTACACCGCGGAGTGGAACAACGGCTCCCGGGGCTACAAGCTGAGCGACCCGGAGTGCTACCGCTTCCTGACCAAGGCCCAAGAGCTGGGCATCAAGAACGTCCACGTGCACAAGGGCCCCACCATCTGGCCGTTGGACAAGGACGCTTTCGACGTCGCCGACGTGGACCACGCCGCCACCGACTTCCCGGAGCTGAACTTCATCGTCGAGCACGTGGGCCTGCCCCGGATCGAGGACTTCTGCTTCATGGCCACCCAGGAGCCCAACGTCTACGCCGGACTGTCTGTGGTGATCGGCGGCCTGATGCACGCCCGGCCGAAGTTCTTCGCCAAGGTGATGGGTGAGCTGCTGTTCTGGGTCGGCGAGGACAAGATGACCTTCGGCAGCGACTACAGCATCTGGGAACCCAAATGGCAGGTCGAGGGCTTTGTCGACTGGGACTACCCGAGCGATGAGTTCTCCGACTACCCGCGGGTGAACACCGCCACCAAGAAGAAGATCCTGGGGCTCAACGCCGCCAAGCTGTACGGCCTGGAGGTGCCCACGGAGTTGCAACTGCCCGCCGACGCCGGCACCCCGGCAGCCCAGGACGACGCCGCCCTGGTCTCGGAGGGGGCCTCCCGTTGACCGCCACCGTCCCGGCGCGTCTGGCGGTTACTCCGGCCGCGGTGCTGGCCGCGCTCGGGACGGTGCGCGATCCCGAACTCGACGAACCCGTCACTGACCTCGGGTTCGTCGCGTCATGCACCGTGGACGCCGACGGCGTGGCGGACGTGCACCTGCGCCTGCCCACCTACTTCTGCGCGCCGAACTTCGCCTTTCTCATGGTGGCGGATGCGTATGAGGCGGTGAGCGCCGTGCCGGGGGTGTGCCGCGCCGACATCATCCTGGACGACCACTTCGCCGCCGAGACGATCAACGCCGGCGTGGCGGCCCGTTCGGGTTTCGTCGGCTCCTTCGGCGACGAAGCGGCGGCCGAACTCGACGAGCTGCGCCGCGACTTCACCCGCCGAGCGGTCCTCGCCGGAACCGACCGGGTGGTGCGGCCGTTGCTCGCCGCCGGGCGCAGCCACGCCGAGCTGGCTGAGCTCACCCTGGGGCAGGTGCCCCCGTCGGCGGACCTGGACCGGTTGTGCGCCAGGCGCGCGGAGCTAGGACTACCAGCCGGGGCCGACGACGCGGTGCTGGTGGACCCGCAGACCGGCGCCGCGGTCGAGCACGGTGCGCTACCGATGCACCTGGGGCGGGCTCGGCTGAGCCGGGTCAGCGCTGAGGCCAACACCGGGATCTGCCGCGGCATGCTCCACCAGCGTTACCCCACCACTGGACAGGGAGAGAGCACATGAAGGCCGTCCGCCTGCACGCCTACCACGATCAGCCCGTCGTCGAGGAGGTGGCCGAGCCGATGATCTCGGGGGCATTCGACGTGATCGTCCGGGTCGGGGGGGCCGGGGTGTGCCGTACCGACCTGCACATCATCGAAGGCCAGTGGGAGCAGGCCATGGGCCCGACGCTGCCCTACATCCTGGGCCACGAGAACGCCGGGTGGGTGCACGAGATCGGTTCGGCGGTCACCAACGTGGCCGTTGGGGATACCGTGATCCTGCACCCGACGCCGACGTGTGGGTTGTGCCGGGCCTGCCGGGCCGGGGCGGACATGCACTGCGAGAACAGCACCTTCCCCGGCCTCGGGTTGGACGGGGGTATGGCGGAGTACCTGCTGACCTCGGCCAGGGCCTGCGTGAAGCTCGACCCGGCCACCAAGCCGGCCGACGTTGCGGCGTTAGCGGATGCGGGTATCACCGCCTACCACGCCGTTCGCAAGGCGATCCCGCTGTTGTACCCGGGCACGACCTGCGTGCTGATCGGCGCCGGCGGCCTCGGCCACATCGGGATTCAGTGCCTGGCCGCGCTCACCGCGACCAGGATCGTGGTGGTCGACCGCAACCCGGCCGCACTCGAACTCGCCGGCAAGCTCGGGGCGCACCACACCGTCGTCGCCGACGGTGGGCAGGTAGCCGCGGTAGCCGACCTCACTGGCGGGGCGGGGGCGGAGGTGGTGCTGGACTTCGTGGCCGAGCAGGGCGCGGAGAATGACGGTTTCGCGATGACCCGCCCTGGCGGTTCCTACTACGTCATCGGTTACGGCGGCACGCTCACCGTCCCGACGCTGGACGTCATCTCCACCGAACGCAACATCGTCGGCAACATCGTCGGTACCTACAACGAACTCGCCGAGCTGATGGTGCTCGCGGAGTCCGGCCGGGTCACGCTGCACACCAGCGCCTACCCGCTGGACGCCGCGCGCGACGCCTTCGCCGATCTCGACGCGGGCAATGTGCGCGGCCGCGCCATCCTCGTCCCCTGACCCCACCCCCACCACGAGAACACTGGAGTTCCGATGTCCAAAGAGCTGAGATTCTCCGAGGACGCCCGCGCCCTACTGTTGGCGGGTGTCGACCAACTGGCCGAGGCGGTGAAATCCACCCTGGGCCCCAAGGGCCGCAACGTGATCATCGAGAAGATCACCGGCTCGCCGGTGGTCACCAACGACGGGGTCACCATCGCCAGGGAGATCCACCTGCCCGACCAGTTCGAGAACATGGGCGCGCAGCTGGTCAAGGAAGCAGCGATCAAGACCAACGACATCGTCGGGGACGGGACGACGACCGCCACGGTCATCGCCCAGGCCATCATCCGCGAGGGGATGAAAGCTATCGGCTCCGGCGGCAACCCGGTTCTGGTCAAACGCGGGGTGGACATCGCGGTCGGGTGCCTGGTGGAGCACCTGCGCGGGGTAGCCCGCCCCGTGGCCACCGAACGCGACTACGCCCGGGTGGCATCGATCTCGGCCAACGACGACGACATGGTCGGCGACGTGCTGGCCAAGGCGCTGTTCACGGTCGGCGACGACGGCATCGTCACCGTGGAGGAGTCGCCCGTACCGGGCATGAGTGTCGACTTCGTGGAGGGCTTCGAGTACGACAACGGCTACCTGTCGCCGTACATGGTCACCCACCCGGCGAGCCTGCAGGCCATTGTGGATGACCCCTACATCCTGCTGTGCAGCGAGAAGATCACCAAGGTGCAACAGGTGATGCCGATGCTGGACAAGGTGATGCGGGCACCGCGGCCGCTGATCATCATCGCCGAGAGCATCGAAGGGTCTGCGCTGAGCATGTTGGTGCAGAACCACATCAATGGCATCTTCACTTGTGTCGCCACCCGCGCACCCGGTTTCGGAGACCGCCGGTTGCGCAAGCTGGAGGACATCGCCGCCGTCACCGGCGCCACCGTGCTCAGCAAGCATTCCGGTTTTACGCTGGAGACGATGACGCTGGAGCACCTGGGTCGGGCGCGCCAGGTTCGGGTCAACGCCGAGCAGACCACCATCGTGGGCGGCGCGGGGGCCGCGGAGGCCATCGAGTTCCGGTTGGCGCAGCTTCGCAGCGAGTTGGAGCGGGCAACGTTCGGCATCGACGAGGACGTGCTCTCGGAGCGAATCGGTTCGCTGTCGGGGAAGGTGGCGGTCGTGCGGGTCGGCGCGCACACCAACGCCGAACTCGCCGAGTTGCAGCACCGGGTGGAGGACGCGTTGTCGGCGACCCGGGCCGCGATGGCCGAGGGCATCGTCGCCGGGGGTGGCGCCGCCCTGCTGCACGCCGCGCGGGCCTTGGATGCGCTGGAAGTCAGCGGGGACAAGGCGATCGGGGTGGAGATCGTCCGGCGGGCACTGCCGGAGCCGGCGTGCCTGATCGCGGACAACGCGGGCTACTCAGGCCAGGAAGTCATCGCCAAGATGGCCGAGATGGGCGATGACGACGGCTTCGACGCCTTGGAGGGCGTGTTCGGCAACATGATCGACATGGGGATCATCGACCCGCTGCGAGTGTGCCGCTCCGCGTTGCAGAACGGCGCCTCCGTGGCCGGCCTGCTGCTCACCACCAACACGCTGATCGCCGAGGAGCAGACCCCGTGGGGTGGCAGTCGGGCGATGATGACGGAATTCGGCGAACTGGACGGCGGGCTGCGGCAACCCTCCCCCGACGCCAGCACCCCACAGTCCCTCGGCCTCGGGCCCTCGGTCGGATGAGTTCGTCGAACTCGACCGGGTCGGCGGGCTCGGTCGAGCCGGCGCCGGCCGCCGACCCGGTGCAGTCCGCCGACGCAGCGCAGGCCGCGGAGCCCGCCGAAATCAGGCGGATCGACACGCCGGCGGCGCGGGCGTTGGCCGACCTGGCCGGCGCGTTCGAGGACATGCAGGTGGTCCTGGCCTGTTGTGAGCGGTTGCTGGCTCAGTTGCAGGCGGGTCAGGTGGACACGGTGGCGGCGGAGTCGCTGTGGACGACCGCACTGCTGTCCTACGCGCGTTGCTTCGCCCCCGGCACCCGCGGCACCGGACTGACCGAGGCCGACCTGGCCGAAACTGGGATGGCCGGTGAGCTGGACGGGTGGCACCATGCGCTGATGCGCATGCGCGAGCATTTCGCCACACCTGCGGCCAACCCGCGCGAGACGTTCTCCGTCGGAGCAGCGCTGGACGCCCAGGGTGCGGCGGTCGGGGTAGCGGTCACCTCCGCCCGCCGCCCGGTCGTCGACGACCTCACCGTCCGGCAAACCGGTGCGCTGGCGGTGGCGCTCGCTCGACTGCTGGACGGCCGGATCGCCGAGCAGCAAAAGGTGGTGCGCACCGCGTTGGAGACGTTGAGCAGCAAGCAACTCGCGCAGCTGCCCTTGCTGGAGGTGGCCGCCCGGGAAGGTACTGGCGCGGCCGGGACGGACTGAGCAAGATGGGGGCGGTGGCGGCGCCCGCACCGACGACGGTGGCGGCGCTGCGCCAACGCGGGCGCCTGCGCGGTGGTCTGCCGTTGCTGGGCCCAGCTTTCGTCGCGGCAATCGCCTACGTCGACCCCGGCAACTTCGCGACCAACTTCGCTGGCGGTACCCGCTTCGGCTACCTGCTGATCTGGGTGATCGTGGCCGCCAACCTGATGGCGATGCTGGTGCAGAGCCTGGCCGCCAAGCTCGGCCTGGCCACCGGGCGCAACCTCGCCGAGCTGTGCCGGGAGCATTACTCGCGCCCGGTGGCCAGGGGGCTCTGGGTGCAGGGCGAGCTGGTCGCCATGGCCACCGACTTGGCTGAGGTCATCGGTGGCGCGATCGCGCTGAACCTGCTGTTCGGACTGCCGTTGCTGGCGGGTGGGTCGATCACCGCTGCGGTGGCCTTCGGGTTGCTGGGGTTGCAACGCCTGGGCTACCGGCGTTTCGAGGTGGTTATCGCCGGCCTGCTGGGAGTGATCCTGCTCGGTTTCCTGGCGCAGTTGGTCCGGGTTCAGGTGGACTTCGGTTCCGCTGCCGCAGGCCTGGTTCCCCGCTTCGCCGGTACCGACAGCCTGCTGCTCGCGACCGGGATCCTCGGGGCGACAGTGATGCCGCACGCCATCTACCTGCACTCGGCGCTGACCCAGCAGCGGGTCCCGGCGGTGGGCCGCCTCGAGCGCCGCCACGTGATGCGGCACCACAACATCGACGTGACGGTCGCGATGGGACTGGCCGGTGTGGTGAACCTGTCCATGCTGGTCATAGCTGCCGCCTTGTTCGCTGGCCAGCGCGCGGAGATCGGGGACAGCTTGGCCGCGGTCCACACCGGACTGGGCCAGTCGTTGGGTCCCGGTGCGGCGCTGGCGTTCGCTGTCGCGCTGCTCGCGTCCGGGTTCGCCTCCGCCGGGGTGGGGACGTTGGCCGGACAAATCGTCATGCAGGGCTTCATCCGCCGCTCGATCCCGGTGGTCGTGCGGCGGGCGGTGACCTTGTTTCCCGCGATCGTGGTGCTCGGGCTGGGGGTGGATCCCACCTACGCGCTGGTGCTGTCGCAGGTGGTGCTGTCCTTCGGGTTGCCCTTCGCGTTGGTGCCGTTGGTGCGGTTGACCGCCCACCAGGCTCTGATGGGGGACCTGGTGAACCACCGGGTGACGACGGTGCTCGCCTCCGGAGTGGTGGCGGTGATCGTCGCCCTCAACGGCGTGTTGCTGGTGCAGACCTTGAGCTGAGGTGGCTGTCCGGGCGGCCGACAGCCGTACAGGTCCTCCAACTCGCGGTCCTGCGCTGACCAGCGGAGTACCTGGTGCCGGGCGGCGGCTTTGAGCAGCTGGTCGGGCTCACCCCGCAGCAAGCAGGTCAGCGTCGCACCGTCGAGGACGGCGTCCTGCGCCCCAGCCAAACGGCAAACACGGACAGGTCCACCGGCCCGGCGAAGCGCAGCTGCACCTGCTGCCGGCATGGTGGCGCAGGGTGTGCACGTCGTCGGTTAGCACGGTGCGCACACCAGCGATCACTACGGAAGCCGTCGGGTTTAGATCCGACGCACGTCGATCAATTGCTCGAGGCCCACCAAGTCGTCGGCATTGCGCGTACCCAGGGGCATGCTGTGCGCGAGGGCGACGGCGGCGATCAGCAGGTCGAACTGGCGGCGTCGCGGCTGGCGACCGGCACGGCGCACCGCGGCGGCTATCGAACCGAACGCACGGGCGACGGTGGCGTCAATCGGCACCGGGTCGTAGGTGGACTCCACCTCGTGTAGGCGGTGCTGACGACGAGCCTGTTCGGCCGGATCGTCGGTGAGCAATGGTCCGGCAGCGAGCTCGGCCAGGGTCACCACGCTGATCGACGACGCCTCGGGCAGGGCGGCCAGCACCACGGGATCGTCCAGGTCGAGGATTACCGAGGTGTCGAGCAGCCACGTTCCAGCGTCGAGCTCGGTGCTCACCCCTGTATCCACGGGTCAGCGATGTCGTCGAGGTCCCGGCGAAACCGTTGTGGATCAACCGATTCGAGGCGACGACTGAGTGCGAGGAGGCGTTCTCGTCCCACTACCCGTTCGCGTCCATGCGGTAATGGGCGGAGCTCGGCCACCGGCACTCCGTTGCGCGTCACGATGAACGTCTCCCCGGCCTCGACCCGCCGCATCACGTCGGCATTGTCGTTGCGCAGCTGACGTTGCGCGATGATCGGCATACGGCAAGTGTAGCGCAGGACGCTACGCGGCGATCGATGATCGACGGAGGTGGTGTTGTCACGCTGGACTAGGCAGGATGTGAACCAGGGCACACCCGGCGCCCCCGTTGTCCTCCGGAGGTTTGCGTAGTGGTTGAGCTCGCCTATGACCGGGGGCCTACCGAGCCGCCGATGTTGACCACCACGATCGGGGCGAACCTGGCGGCCACGGTGGCCCGCTATGGTGCCCGGGACGCGCTGATCGACGTACCCAGCGGGCGGCGGTGGTCCTACGAGGAGTTGCAGCAGTCCGTGCGCCGGTTGGCGGCCGGATTGCTGCGCACTGGCCTGCGCGCCGGTGACCGGGTTGGCATCTGGGCGCCGAACTGTCCGGAATGGACACTGACCCAGTACGCCACCGCGGAGATCGGGGTGGTGCTGGTGACGGTGAACCCCGCCTACCGGGTACACGAACTGGAGTACGTGCTCAACCAGGCGGGCATCCGGATGCTGGTGGCGGCCAGTTCATTCAAGACCTCCGACTACGAGGCGATGATCGCCGAGGTTGCCCCCCGCTGCCCGGACCTGGTCGACGTGGTCATCATCGGCGCGGCGCGCTGGCACGAACTGGCCGACGGCCCGGCCGACGACGCGGCCGTCGCGGTGGCCGCGGCCGGGCTCACCGCCGGGGACCCGATCAACCTGCAGTACACCTCGGGCACCACCGGGTTCCCCAAGGGCGCCACCCTCAGCCACACCAACATCCTCAACAACGGCTACCTCGTCGGGGAGCTGTGTGGGTACACCGAAGCCGACCGGGTGTGCATCCCGGTGCCGTTCTATCACTGCTTCGGGATGGTGATGGGCAACCTGGCCTGCACCTCGCACGGGGCCGCCATGGTGATCCCCGCCCCCGGTTTCGACGCGGCGGCCACCTTGCACGCCGTGACCGCGGAGTCCTGCACCAGCCTGTACGGGGTGCCCACCATGTTCATCGCCGAGTTGGCGCTGCCCGACTTCACCGACTACGACCTGTCCTCGCTGCGGACCGGGATCATGGCCGGCTCACCCTGCCCGGCGGAGGTGATGCGCAAGGTGCTGGACCGAATGCACATGCCGGAGGTGAGCATCTGCTACGGGATGACCGAGACGTCACCGGTCAGCACCCAGACCCGGGTGGATGACTCCCTGGAACGCCGGGTGAGCACGGTCGGCCGGGTCGGGCCGCACCTAGAGGTCAAGATCGTCGACCCGGTCACCGGCGACACCATGACGCGCGGGGAGGTCGGGGAGCTATGCACCAGGGGATACAGCGTGATGCTCGGCTACTGGGAGGAGCCGGCCAAGACCGCTGAGGCCATCGACCCCGAGGGCTGGATGCACACCGGGGACCTGGCGGTGATGGACGCCGATGGCTACCTCGCGGTCACCGGACGGATCAAGGATCTGGTGATCCGCGGTGGAGAGAACGTGTACCCGCGGGAGGTGGAGGAATTCCTCTACACCCACCCCGACATCCTGGACGCCCAGGTCATCGGGGTGCCCGATGCCAAGTACGGCGAGGAGCTGATGGCCTGGGTGCGGCTGCACCCGGGGTCCCCCGAGTTGACCACGCAGGCGCTACGCGACTTCTGTGCGGGAAAGCTCGCGCATTACAAGGTACCCCGCTACGTGCACGTGGTGGAGGAGTTCCCGATGACGGTCACCGGCAAGGTGCGCAAGGTCGAGATGCGCGAGGTGTCCAGCCAGCTGCTCGGGTTGGGCTGAGCCCGGAGCTGCGCGGGGATTGCGGTTAGCGGGGACGGCGGTAGTCGCGGGCCAGGGCGACCCCGGCAATCACCATGGCGGCGGGCAGCAGCATGCTGAGCGCGTACAGCACGAACGGCGGGCGTGCGGAGCTGACAGCGGCCGTTACGTACACCGCCACGATCGCGATGAAGCCGGTCAAGGCAAGCAATAGGGCTGCGGTGAACAACGGTCGACGCCGGGGCGGCGCGGGCAGGTCGGGCACACCAGCAGCGTAATTGGCAACGGGAAGGGCAGCGGAACCCGCCGGGAATCACCTGTCACGCAGGAGCGCCCGAGGCGTCATACCCGGCGATCTCGTCGGGTGTCCGCGGATCACGACCTGAGCTGCGGCGTAGTCGGCGGCAAGGTCGGTCAGCTTGGCGTGGAGCGTGGGTTGTTGGGCGTCGCGGACCCGCTCGAGCCGCTCCCGGAGCGCGACTGTGACCGCCTGGGTGAGGGACTCGTTCGTCGCAGCGGCGAGCGCGCGGGCCAGCGCGTCCGCCTCGTCCGTCTTGATGCTCAAGGCCATGGGCCAGTTCTGGACCCTCCAGGCGAAGTTCAGAAGGGCGCCCGTAAGCACGGCTGCGGGTAGCAGCGGCCGATGACCGCTCCCGGCATGAGGGCTGCAGCTGGAAACGGGTGTGCTGGGCGAGCGCCGGGTGACTACGCTGGGCGGTGACGCGCCCAGCCACGAGCGGGGCGCGTTCGTCGTGCCGGGGACGGTGCGTCGCAGGACGAGGCAGACGACGGAACAGGTGAGCAGCGTGCCGACCGGCAAGGTGAAGTGGTACGACGCGGAGCGGGGCTTCGGCTTCCTCTCCCAAGAGCAGGGCGAGGACGTCTACGTCCGGTCCTCGGCATTGCCCGCCGGGGTGGAGGGCCTCAAGCCGGGGCAGAAAGTGGAGTTCGGGATGGCCTCGGGCAAGCGCGGCCCGCAGGCGCTGAGCCTCACGGTACTGGCGTCGCCACCGTCGGTGCAGCAGCCCGCTCACGCCCCCCAGCGCAAGCACACCCCCGACGAGCTGCACGGCATGGTCGAAGACATGATCACCCTGCTGGAGGCCACCGTGCAGCCGGAGCTGCGCAAGGGCCGCCATCCCGACCGTAAGGCAGCCCAGCGCATCGCCGAGGTGCTGCGGGCAGTGGCCAGGGAACTCGACTCCTGAGCAGTCAGCCGTGCGGGGTGTAGTCGTTCTGCACCGACCACGCCCCGCGCGCCACCGGGTTCCCCGCCGCATCGGTCGCACCAGAAGGCAACTGGATCTCCACACCCTGCAGAATCGCCGCCGGGTCGTTGAGTCGAACGGTGACGGCCAGCCGCTCACCGGGTCGGAAGTATTGGTCCCGAACCTGTTGCTGGCCTTGGGCGTCGGAGAACACCGTGATCAGCCGCCACGGCGCGTTGCCGATGTCGGTGGGAACGGACAGCTGCAGGGGGTAGCCCGGTGGCACCGACAGCGTGGCCACCTGCCCCGGGGGCACGCACCGGGTGAAGTCCAGCGAGCAGAACACCACCGGTCGGACTACCGCGGTGCGCCCGTCGGCATAAACGGTGATCTCGGGCGGACCCGGTGCACTGCAGCTGCTCACCCCGAACACCACGGCGGCGGCACTGGCAAGGACAGCGGCGCGGCGGTTGCGGGGAGAGCGGGGCACACCGGCGAGCGTAACGGCCGGGTGGTTAGCGAACTCTGGGAACTGCCTGGGGCGCGGCACGGCGGGGTCGCGCCCCCCCGACGCCGGGCAGCAGCGTACCGCCCCGGCTGGTCAGCGCAGTCTGGGCCAGCCCGACGGCGGCGAGCACCGACACCACGGCGAACCCCAGCCAGTAGGTGGGTGGCATCAGCACACCGAGAGCTCCGCCGAACACCCAGGTCAACTGCAGCACCGTCTCCGAACGGCCGAACCCCGACGCGCGGGATGCTTCGGGCAGGTCCCGCTGCAACGTGGCGTCCAGCGACACCTTGGCGAGCCCGCTGGCCGTGGAGGTGACCAGCGCGGCCAGGGCTGTGCTGCCGATTCCCGGTAGCACAGCCGCGACCACCACCGCTGCCAGGCTCGCGACGACGCAACCCAGCACGATGGCGTCCGGTTTGCTCAACTGGAGCCTGGCTCCGGCCGCGTTGCCGGCGAAGCTACCCAGCCCGGCGCCACCGCCGACCAGGCCCAGCATGGCCAGCTGCGCCGCGGGCGAAGCCTGGGTCTGCGCCTTGACGACGAACGCGGTGAACAGCATCAGGAAGCCGGTCACAACCCGGATGGTGCCGTTGCCCCACAGGGTGGTCAGCACCGTTCGACCAATCGGTTGCCGCGTCGAAACCCGGCTGAGCAAGGTGACCGGGGGCAGGGACTGCGGGTACAACAGCGTCGTGGGCACCTCGCCTTCGGTGACCTCCACCCAGGCCGGGATCCGGAGGCACAGCCACACCCCGACCGTCATCACCGCAGCGGTGAACAACAGCCCGCTGGCCGAACCCAGCACCACGGTCACCGCCGATGCCAGCGCACCGGAGACCCCACCCGCGATGAGACCGAACATGGTGATCCGGGAGTTCGTCTTCACCAGGCTCAGCCGGTGCGGCAGCACCCGTGGGGTCACAGCTGCCTTGAGCACGCCGAAGGACTTGTCTAGCACCAGCACGCCCAGCGCGGCGGGGTACAGCACCCAGGTGTCGAAGTTCAGCGCCAGGGTTGCTGTCAGTGCGGCCCGGACGGCGAACGAGCCGGCCAACGCCCATCTGCGGCCGTGCTGTACGCGGTCGAGAAGCGGGCCGACCACCGGGGCGATGAGAGCGAACGGGGCCACGGTGATCAGCAGGTAGAGCGAGACGTTGGTTCGGCTCTCCGCGGTCGCGGCGGCGAAGAACAGGGTGTTGGCCAGCGCCACAGCGAGCGCCGCGGCCGCGGCATAGTTGGCCATCACCGCGTAGGTCAGCCGAGTCAGCCCCGACTCGTCGGCGCCATCGGCGCTGGCCGCGCGGTGAAATGAGTCGATGCCACTGCGGGTGAGCTGGCGACTCCGCATCGCGGCGACGCGGGTCACGGTGATCTTGCGGGGCAGTTGGGGGGCGTCCCGGGGCCGGCGGGGTGGGCGCAGTGGCGGCAGCACCGAGCGTCGCTGGCCGCGGGGCCCGCGGTGGGCGTGCTCGGGGGGGTCCACGGTTAACTATCCTGCCGCACGACGTGTCCGTCGGCGCACATCTGCCTGCATCCGATCGGGGGCCGAGGGTTAGCGGGCAACGAAGCGGACGGTGAACACGGTGGGCCACAGTTTGCCGGTGAGCAGGAACTCGTCGGTACCGGGGAGGGCCGCGATGCCGTTGAGCACGTCGGCGCTGCTGCGTTGGGCGACGTCGAGCAGCCCGGCAGCGTCGACGACGGCAGTGACCGCGCCCGACGACGGGTCGATGCGCACTATCTCCTCGGTCTGCCAGACGTTGGCCCACACCTGCCCGTCCGGGGTGCATTCCAGCTCGTTGAGCTGGGTGAGAGCGTTGCCGTCGAGGGTGACGTCGACGCTGCCGGTGGCGGCGAAGCTCACCGGGTCGCGGAAGGTGAGCGTGGCGCTGCCGTTGCTCATCACCAACCGGTCCGGCTGGGCGCACAGCCCCCAGCCTTCACCGCGGTAGCTGACGCGGCCCAGCTCGACGAGGGATTGCCGGTCGCGGGCGATCGCGATCCCGTTGCGCCAGGTGAGTTGCCACAGGCGGGGGCCGGCGACGGTGATGCCCTCCCCGAAGAAGTCCGGCGGCAGGTCCTGGCGGGCCGCTACCGTGCCGTCGGCCAGCGAGCTGCGTTGAATTGTGGAGCGCCCGGTGAGCCCGGTGCCCTCGTAGAGTTGGCCATCCACCACCTCGAGGCCCTGTGTGAACGCCGAGGTGTCATGCGGGCGGGTGTTCACGACTTGCACCACCAAGCGTTGCACTGAGGTGCCAGTAGACGGCTGTAAGGGTGGGGGGGTTGGCGCGGAGCAGGCCCCGACCAGGGCGAGCACGCCGCCCAGCACCGCCGCCCGCCCCATCCGCACCTACCCAGTGTGCACGGCAGGAATTTGATGGAACCCGCCCCAGGTGTCGGCCGTCTGAGTTAGCGTCGGGTTGACTCGCAGTTGGGAGGAGGTTGGTACGGTGGCGGAGCCCAGCAGGGTAGGTGCTGACGCGTCGGGGATGCTGGCCCAGCAGGCGTCGTGGTCGTCGTTGAACGCCGCGGCCGGTGCGGGCACGTTGCGGATGGAGCCGGGTGCCGCCGAGGAGTGCGCTGTGGCCTGCGAGGTGCTGCGCGATGAGCTAGCCGCCCAGGCGCTGAATCTTCGACGGGTGACGCGGCTGGAGGGCCTTGGGGAGTTGGACTCTGGTCGGGCGTTGGCCCGCAAGTTCGAGTTGAAGGCGTTCGGCGAGATGGGGGTCTCGGCCATCGAGGTGCTCCAGCAGCATATGGCGGTGTTGGTGGAGATGGCGGCGACGTTCCGCGCGGCCGGTGCGGCTTACCGGGCGCAGGAGCAGGCCACCGCTGATGGGTTGGGGGGCGCGCGATGAGGGCGGCGGTGCTGGCGGTGCTGGCGGTGCTGGCCCTCGGGGGGTGTGTCGCGAGCAGTGTGGCGGGGTCGCCGGTGACGTCCTCGGGTCTGGCCCCGGTGGAGACGATCAACTTCGACCCGTGTGCGGTGAGTGACACGGTGGTGGCGCAGCTGGGTTTGGAGCCATCGACCAAGAAGCAATACGGAGAGAAACTGAAGCAGCAAGGTGCGGAACGAGGGTGTAGCTGGACGAACGCCGTCCGTAACTTCACGGTGGGTCTCGACGTGGGCAGGTCGACCCGGGTGGTGCAGGAGTACGCCGATAACCCGCTCTTCCTGGACAAGATGCGGACCACGGTCGGGTCCCGTGACACGGTGCGGTTCGCCACGGACACCCTCGGAACGTGCTCGCTAGCGGTGCAGGTGCCCGGCGGGGTCGTGGTGTTCACCACCAGCACAAGTTCGGTCGCGGTGAACGTCGACCCGCCCGCGGCGTGCCCCGAAGTGGAGCGCCTCGCCGCTGGAATCGAACCGTTACTGCCATGAGAGAGGATTGAGATGGGCATTGTGGACGGGGTGGGTGACGCCATCGACGGGGCGCGCGAGGCTGGTTCGGCGTTCAGCACCGTGGCCGGCACCATGATCCGCGGCGGCGGTTCGCGGGTGATGGATGGGCTCAGCGAGATCGACTCCGCTCTGACCGGGGACGAAAGCCGCATCGACCGGAGGACCCGCGAGGCGGGGTACGGCCAAGCTCAGGCGGCTGGGAACAGTGCGAGGGAGGGCATCTACGACGAGCAGGCTGGTCTGCGCGGTGATCTGGCCGCCGGTGGCACCCCGCCCTCGATCGATCCGCCGTCGGTCCCGGACTTCGAGAACTTCCAGGCGTGGGGGCACCCGGAGATGCGGGCGGTCGCCGACACGATGAGTGGCGCGGCGGTCAGCGACGCGGCGGCGACGTGGCGTACATCTGCGGCTGCCACCGAGAGCGCCTTCGACCAGTTTCGGGCCAAGGTGGCCAACTCCGTCGCCGATGGGTGGACGGGTGACGGCGCGTCGGCAGCTACCGCAACATCCAGCGTTTTCGCCCAGCGCGGCGCGAGCCTGGGGCCGGCCTTCGCCATGACTGCGTCGAAGATGGAGGAGGCTGCCAGCGGTGCAGCCCAGACCAACGCGATGGTTCCCCCTCCGGTGGCGTTCAACCCCCGGCATGCCGTGGTGACCGGAGTTGTCAAATCCATGCTCGGGATGGGCAGTCCCGCCGAGGACGTCATCCAGCAGGCCGCAGCGTCTGAGGCGGCCCGGCAGGAGGCCGCCCAGGTGATGTCGTCGGTGTACGTGCCGGTGTACCAACAGGCGGACTCCGGGGTGCCCGGATATCCGACGCCCACCGCAACTCCGGCCGCCGTGGGTACCGCGGCCGCCGGAGTCGGCGCGGTCGGCGCACCGGGCGGCCCGACCGGGCTGGGTGCAGCGCCGGGTGGCCCGACCGGGCTGGGTGCAGCGCCGGGTGGCCCGACCGGGCTGGGTGCAGCGCCGGGTGGCCCGACCGGGCTGGGTGCAGCGCCGGGTTATGTCGGGGGCGGTGCGGGTTTGGGTGGGGGTGCAGGGCAGGGCCGGGGCGCTCTCGCGACCGCGGGGTGGTCGGCGCCCCAGAGTGCTGGGTCCTCGCCCGGGTCGTCCTTCGGTGCGGCGTATCGCCCGGAGAACTCGGGGTCCAGGTTCCCGGGGGGCTCGATCGGCGGGGTGGGTGCCGCCGCGGGTACGTCGGAGCTGCCAGGTGCGCGGAGCGGGACGGGTCCATCAGGGGCTGCCGGGTACGGGGCTGGGCGCCCGGGGTCGCAAGGAATGCCCGGATACGGTGCCGCCCCGTCCGGCGCGGCTGGCTACTCGAATACGGCGGGCGGTCCTGGCGGTTACGGCACCGGAGCAGGTGGGTACGGCACGGGGGCAGGTGGCGGATCCGGCGCAGGTCCGGCCCCCGCGGGCGTCAGGGGCGTCGGAGCGGGTTTGGCGGGGGCTGGCGGGGTGATTGCGGGTGCGTACGGAACCGGGGCGTGGGGTTCTCGTGGCCGTTCGACTTCCGGCCGACGGGGCGCAGGTGGTGGTGCGAACGTTGCTGGTGGTCCAGGCGCGGCAGCCCTCGGCGGGTCGCGGGGTGCCCCGATGGCCGGGGGCGCGGGCTCGCCGGGCGCCGGCCCGGGTCCGGGTGCTTTCGCGCCGCCCGGTGCCGGGGGAGCGTCCGGGGCTGGCCCCACAGGCACCGGTCCATCCGGCGGCGGGGCCCCGGGTACCGGCGCGTCCGGTGGGGGTGCCCATGGTGGCACGGCAACCACCAGCGGGACCCCGGGGGTGGTCGGCTCACCCGGGGCTGGTCGGGGAGTCGGCACCGGGATGATGGGCGCGCCGGCCCGGGGCGCCGGTGGCGGCGACGATCTCGAGCACAACACTCCCAGCTACCTCATCACCCAGGAGCACGGGTCGGAGATCGTCGGCGCGTTGCCGCTCGTGGCGCCCCCCGTCATCGGCGAGTGAACGGCGGCGGCGAGTGAACGGTGCGACCACCTGGCGGTTGGATGTACACGCCCTGGGCGTCCTTGCCGGCTATCTGCACGTCAGCAGCTATCCGTTCCCCTTCGCCGTGCGGCCCGCCGCCAGGATGCGGGCCGACCAGCAGGCCTGCGAACGGGAAGCCCACCACCGCCTGGAGGTGGCGTGCCTGGTGCGTGCGGGCCGCGTCGACGCCGACCTGGAGGCGGCCCTGCGGGCGTTGCTGCGCCCGACCATGAGCCTGGAGGCCTTCGGCTTCTTTGGTGAACGCCCGGAGTCCGTGGTGCGGATCCTGGCGGCGACAGCAGGTGGGGCCGGGATCGTCGCCTGGCAGCTACCGGGTGAGAGTGACCAGGTGGGATCGGACCTGATCTTGCAGGAGGTGGCGCCCACTGGGCTCGCTCCCGGTGTGGTTCGGGCGCTGCCGGCGGCTGCGCCGGGGCACGAGCCCGCGCTGCACGTGCCCGGGGCGCAGCTGCGAGCGCCCCGGGGATCGGTGCACACCCAGGTCACCCGATCGCGGTTGGAGACAACAACGGCACGTCTGACCGACCTGGGTGCTGGCCCGTTCGCCGGCGGCGGACAGTTCGCGGTCAACGCGACCGACCCGCGAGGTGCTACCTGGCGGGAGTGCCGGTGGCGGTGGTTCGACCGGGCGGGGGATGGTCGTTACCTGCTGCGCGGGGACGGTGACGTCGCCGTCAGGCCGGCCGACTCGGCCGCGCTCGTCGCCGTACTGCAGGACTGCCTCGACCGTGCCGCGCGTCGACGCTGAACCCGGCCGTCGCCACCCGATGCCGAATTGCGGCACAATCAGCGCGGTGATGACAACCGAGGACGGCCCGCAGGTCGCCGAAGCCACGCTGCGACCGGTCCTGGCGGACGCCGTGGCGCAGGCCAGGTCGGCTGCCGAGGAACTGGGTCGCACCACGGTCGGTGAGCACCTGGGGGTGCGCGCCGAACCCGACAGCGTCGGCGCCGCCGCCACCCATCGGTTCGCCGCGGCGTTGCCCGGGTACCGCGGATGGGAATGGTCGGTTGTGGTGGCCGCCGCGCCCGATGCCGAGTCCGCCACTGTCAGTGAGGTCGTGCTGCTGCCGGGTCCCGACGCACTGGTCTCACCGGTGTGGCTGCCGTGGGAGGAGCGGGTGCGCGCGGGTGACCTCGGGCCCGGCGATCTGCTGCCGCCGCCGGCCGACGACCCCCGGCTCGTGCCCGGTTACCTCGTCAGTGACGATCCGGCGGTGCAGGACGTGGCACGCGATGTCGGTCTGGGTCGGCGTCAAGTGCTCAGCCGGGAGGGCCGCCTGGACGCGGCGCAGCGGTGGTTTGACGGTCCGCGTGGCCCGCTGGCCGATGTGGCGGTGGCCGTCTCATTGCAGTGCGGAACTTGCGGGTTCTACCTGCCGCTCGCGGGTTCGCTGCGGGCCGCGTTCGGGGTGTGCGGCAACGAGTTCGCCGACGACGGCCAAGTCGTGCACGTCGAACACGGCTGCGGTGCCCACTCCGACACCGTCGTAGCGGAGATGGCGGCCACCCCGGTCTCGGCGCTGGTGCACGACGACAGCCAGCTCGACGTGGTCGTGACCGGCCCCGCCTCACCGGACCCGGACCCGGACCCGGAGGCGCAGGGGGCGGCGGGTGAACCGATCGGCATCGACGAGGTGGACGAGCCCGTCCCCGCCGAGTGACCCCACCGGGACCGACTGAACCGGCCGATCCGTTCGGCACCGCGGCGCTGCGCGCCTCCACCCTGCAAACGTGGCGCTCGTCGCCGACCCGGTTACGCGAGGACACCGCAGCCGAATCCGACCTGGTCACCGGCGGATACCGGGACCGGGTGCTCACCGAGCTCGCCCAGAACGCGGCCGACGCTGCCGACCGCGCCCACGTCGCCGGTGAGCTCAACGTGCAGCTGGTCGGCCGGGAACTGCGAGTGGCCAACGTCGGTGCGCCCCTGGACGCCGACGGCGTGACCGCGTTGGCCGCGTTGCGGGCCTCGGGTAAGACCAGCGGAGTTGGCAGATTCGGAGTGGGCTTCACAGCAGTGCTTTCCGTCACCGATGCCCCGATGCTGCTCTCCCGTAACGGATCCGTGCAGTTCTCCGCTGACCGCACCCGCCACGAGGTGGGCGGTGACGTCGCTGTCCCGGTGCTGCGGCTGCTCTGGCCCGCACCTGGGCGCCCCGTCGAGCCCTACGACACCGAGGTGGTGCTCCCGCTTCGGGAGGACGTGGACGCACCGGCCCTGCTCGCACAACTCGCCGCTCAGGCCCCCCAACTTCTGCTGGAACTGGATGCCCTGCAACGGATCATCGTTGGGCCCCAGGTTGTGCAGCGGACTCAACGTGAGCTGGGCGGCGATCTGAGCGAGCTGCAGGTCGACGGACGCACGTGGTGGCAGCACCGCCGGGGCAGAGCCCGCTGGCTGGTGGAGCTCGCCGACGCAGAGGTGGTGATCGCGGCACCCGACGTGCTGCACGCCCCCACCCGGACCGACGAGCAACTGTCGCTGCCCGCGCTCCTGGTTGCCGACGTGGACCTCGCCCCCGACCGCCGCCGCCTGATGCCCGGAGCGTCCCTGGCCGGGCTGGCGCAGGGGTACCCGGAGTTGGTTGCGGCGCTCGCCCCAGCGCAGCGCACCCGGCTGGTGCCGCTGCCCGGCTTCCCCCGCAGTGCCACCGATGCGGCGCTGCGCAACCAGGTGCTCACCGCGCTGGGTGATTACCCGTGGTTGCCCAGCGCTGCCGGGGCGGACATCACCGTCCGGGCGGCGGTGGTGCTGGATCAGGAGAGCACCGCGCTGGTGGGTGTGCTGACCGACGTGGTTCCTGGGCTGTTGATAGCCGAGCTGTCCGCCGCCCAGCACGCCCCGGCGATCTCCGCGCTGCAGGTGCCGCGCTTGGGTCTGGGTCAGATCGCCGACGCTGTCGCCGGGCTCGATCGTGCACCGCAGTGGTGGCAGCGCCTGTACGCCGCGCTCGAGCCGCTGGTCCACGACCGGGCCGACGTCCAGGAACTTGCCGCGCTGGGCGTGCCCCTGGTGGATGGCCGCACCGTGCTCGGTGCACACACCGCTGTCCTGCTCGAGGGGGTGAGCGCGACCCTGCCCGGGCTGCGGGTGGTGCACCCTGGCGCTGCACATCCACTGCTACTGCGCTTGGGCGCCGTGCCCACCGGTGCGGCGCAGCTGTTGGCGGACCCGACGTTGGTACGGGCCTCAACGGAGGTGGACGACGGTGACGCACCGGCCATCGCCGAGGCACTCTTGAGCCTGGTGGCTGCCGCCGGAGCCCGGCCCGGTGAGTACCCCTGGCTGGGTGAGCTGCTGCTGACCGACGACACCGGCGAGCTGCGCGCGGCTGACGAGCTGCTGTTGCCGGGGGCTCCGCTGATCGCGCTGCTGGCCGCCGATGCGCCCTTCGGCACGGTCTCCCCGGGGCTGCTGCAACGCCACGGCGCTGGCGTGCTGCGGGCGGTCGGCGTCGGCTGGGGATTCTCGGTGCTGTCAGACCCCGACGCCACCGGCCCCGACCACGACCTCGCCGAGGAGGCCGGCTGGTGGGACGAGCAGCCCACCGCGCCGACGCACGTGCTCGCCGTTCGCGATCTGGAGCTGGTGGACCCCGGGGCGTGGCCGCAGGCGCTGGCCCTGCTGCACGCCGAACCGGACACCCTCGCAGCAATCACCGAACCCGGCGGTTACACCGGGTGGTGGTTGCGCCGGCACGCGACGATCGGCGGTCTCCCGTTGGGGCACTGGCGATCCCCCCAGGACGCCACTTTCGCCGGCCTGCTCGACGAGGTGCCGGTCAGTGCAGTGAGCGCCGGCCTGCTCGCGGCGTCGCAGGTGGATTCCCCGGCCGTGGCCGAACTCCTGCTGGAGCGGTTGGCCGATCCCGCGCGGCACCCCACGCCGGCGGTGGTGGCCCGCACCCACGCCCTGTTGGCGGCCGCGCTCACCGCCGATGTGCTGGACCTTGCGCAGCTGCGCGTGCCCGCCCGGGTGCGGGCGATCGACGGCAGCGTGGTGGACGCCGACACCGCGGTGGTGCTCGACCGGGCATGGCTGGCGGCTGTGGTGGCGCCACAGCGCCTGGTGCTCGGCCCGCTGCACTCCGACGCCGAGGCGTTGGCCGACGTGCTCGACATCGGGCTTGCGTCCGAACAAGGTGGCGGGCAGGTCGTCGGTGACGCGACGGCGCGGGCGTGGGCACAGGTCCCGGAAGTTGTGCTGCTCTGCGCGCAGCTGGGTGCGGCGGTGCCGGCCGGGCAAGCGCTGGAACACCCGGACCTGCAGGTGCGGTTCGCCGGCGCGCAGCGGTCCGTGCCGTGGTGGGTCGAGGGGACCGGTCGGGTGCACGTCGGCCCCGGCGGCTGGCCATCTGCCCTGGCGCACACGCTGACGTCGCCCGGCGGCGACCTCCTCAGGTGAGGCCCCGCTGACCGCGACCGGTCCCCCGGCGCACGCTGCGACGTTGCAGGAAGAAGATGGCGTAGCCGATTCCGCCGAGCGCGACACCGGCGACCCCGGTGGCGAGCGCGGTGCCCATGCCCGGGTAACCGAGTAGCGCGCGTACCCCTACCACCGCGGCGAACACCGCCCACAGCGCGGTGCCGACGACCATCACCGGTCGAGGGTCGGCCAACGACGGTGGTAGCGCTGGCACCTGGGGCGGATTCGCCCGGGTCACGGGATCGGCTCGTCATGGTGGGCCGCGGCTTGTACCTCGTCCAGTCCTTGGGAGGTGATCAGCCCGTGGCTGGCGGCATGGAACGCGGCCGCGGGGGTGTCGGCGACCAGCTCGAAGGCGACCCCGGTATCACGCACCTGGCGGGCGATCACGCCGACGTCGGCGTCGCGCTCCGGCGTGGTGACATCGCGGATGTACACCGCCAGAATCCGTCCCGGCCAGGCCAGCACCACGTCGCGGTAGATCTCCGGGTCCTGCTGACCACTATCACCAATCAGCACGAACGACAGGTCCGGGTACGTAGCGAGCAGCCCGTTGATCAGTTGGGATTTGTGCGCGCTGTGGCCGCCGCCGGTCACCGCGTCCGCGTCCAGTCCCCAGGCCCGCAGGAACAGCGGGCCAACGGGGATGTCGTGCACTCGCAGGAAGTCCTCCACGAAGTCGTAGAGGTTCCACGGGCTGGAGGAGACGTAGAACAACGGGTTGTCCGCGCCGCCGGAGGGCCCCGCGCGCAGCGCCCGGTAGAACGCCGCCACCCCGTGAAACGGCGTCCGGGTCGTCGCGTTGTTGAGCAGCACCGTCGCCGCGGCCTGGAGGGGCTCGGTGACCGCGCTGCGCAACACGGTGTCGTCCAGGTCGCTGATGACCCCGAACTCGGCGTCGGCGGGCGGCACGAGCACCCGGCCGGTGGTGGTGTCACCCGCCGGCGCCAGCAGTTCGGCACTCACGTCGTGCCAGCCCTCGCGCAGCGGTGGGACAGGGTGCAACTCGGCGCGGAAGTAGCCGTCGCGGTCGGAGACGACCTGCACTTCCGTGCCCCCGGTGGCGGTACCGGTTGACGCCAAACGCACCCGAACCCGCGCACCGGGGACGGGGGTGGCGGTGAAGCGCCGGACGGTGGCCAGCAGGTTGTCCAGCGCCGTGTCGCAAGGCCGCGGTTCGTCCACCCCGCTGCGCTCGCGGACCCGGCCCTTGACGTACACCACGTCCGGGGTGCCGTGACCCAGGTAGGGCCGCGACCGCAGGGGCCGAAGCAGCCCGGTCGCCTGCTTGCTGCGCAACACCACTGACCCGTACAAGTCCTGGGCGCGTGCCGCGGTTGCCAGCAGTGCGGCGCGGAGGCCAGGTGGGATCACCCGCTGTGGTTACCCGCCGGGCGCGGTGACGTCAAGCCAGAAGAGTGGCGAGCGCAGCCCCAATGGGTGAATCTGGCTCGCCCACCGGCCGCAAGCCGGTTCGCTCACTACCGTCGACGTGTGGGTGACGGGGTGGGCGTCCTGGGGTTGTTGGCGGCGTCGGACGTCGGGCTGGTGCAGTACTACCAGCGGATGTTCGAGGCGAGCCCGGTCGCGCTCGCCCTGGCCGACGAGGCCGGGTTGTTGGTCTTGGCAAACGACGCGTACTGCACGCTGGTGGGCCGCAGCCTGGCGGAGATACTGGGGCATTCCTCTCGGGAGTTCACCCACGTCGACGACTTGGCCCAGCACGCGGCCATGCAACACCTGATGGCAGCGGCCGAGGCGGTGGGTGACACGCTGCGGGTGGAGAAGCGATACCAACGTCCTGACGGCAGCGTTCGTTGGGGCTGGGTGTCGGTGGCCAGCATCGCCGGCCCAGAGGGGCAGGGCTGGACGATGGCCGTCGTCCAGGACACCACCGAGCGCAAGGACGCCGAGGATGCCCTGCAGGATGCGGCCACGACGGATTCGCTGACTGGGCTGCTTAACCGTCGAGGCTGGCGCGATGCGCTGAATCAGCTGATTCTGATGGGAGAGCACGTAGCGCCGCTCACCCTCGCGGTGCTCGACCTCGACCACTTCAAGGTCTACAACGACACCCATGGCCACCCGGCCGGTGATCACCTGCTGCGCGGGTTCGCCCGCCGGGCCAGGAGGTCGTTGCGCGGCGCAGACGTGCTGGCGCGCTGGGGCGGTGAGGAGTTCGCGCTGGCGCTGCCCCGATGTGCCCGCAACGATGCCGAGGCCGTGCTCGCCGACCTGGCTGCGTTGGTGCCCGCGGAGCAAACCTTCTCCGCCGGGTTCACCACCCTGCGCGCCGGAGAGAGCGTCGCCGATTGCTGGGATCGAGCCGACACGTTGCTCTATCGGGCCAAGCGCCGCGGCCGCAACCGCGTCATCACTGACCCGGCCTGACCCGGGGGTGGGTGCCGGCCCGGCACGGCCCGGCACGGCACGGCACGGCGATAAGGTTCCGAATCGCCCGGCGGATACGATCGGCAACCGCCCACTGCCGCACGTCACCGGAGCACCATGGCCACCCGCACCGCCGCCACCAGCGTGCTCGACCGCTACTTCAAGATCACCCAGCGTGGTTCGACAGTCTCCCGAGAAGTACGCGGCGGACTGGTCACCTTCGTGACGATGGCCTACATCGTGGTGCTGAACCCCCTGGTCCTCGGCAGCTTCTCCGCCCAGGATGCCGCCGCCAAGACCGACGTCACCGGGGCGATCCTGCCGGTGGCCCAGGTGGCGGCCGTCACCGCACTGGTGGCCGGGGTGATGAGCGTGCTGTTCGGGATCATCGCCAACTACCCGTTCGCCATCGCCACCGGCCTGGGCATCAACACCCTGGTAGCGGTCACCATCGCCCCGCAGGTGACCTGGGCGGAGGCGATGGGACTGGTGGTCATCGACGGACTGGTGATTGTGGTGCTGGCGGTCACCGGATTCCGCACCGCCGTGTTCAACGCGGTCCCCGCTGAGCTCAAGGCGGCGATCGCCGCGGGCATTGGGCTGTTCATCGCGTTCATCGGCCTGGTCGACGCCGGTTTCGTCCGCCGGCTGCCCGACGCCGCGGCCACCACGGTGCCGGTCGGGCTGGGCATCAACGGCTCCATCGCCTCGTGGCCGACCGCAGTGTTCTGCGTGGGCCTGCTGTTGATGGGGGTGCTGGTGGTGCGCCGGGTGCGCGGCGGTCTGCTGATCGGCATCGTCGCCACCACCGTGCTGGCCGCCGTGGTTCAGGCGATCACCAAGGTCGGGCCCTCGGCGGGGGTCAACCCGAAGGGTTGGAACCTCTCGGTTCCGGCGCCGCCCAGCTTCGCCGCGAGCCTGCCCGACCTGAGCCTGGTCGGCGCGGTCAGCTTCGGGGCATTCGCCCGCATCGGTGCCCTGGCAGCCACGCTGTTGGTGTTCACCCTGGTGCTGGCCAACTTCTTCGACGCCATGGGCACCATGACCGGCCTCGGTAAGGAGGCGGGACTGACCGACTCCCGCGGCAACCTGCCCAACATCGGGCGGGCACTGGTGGTGGAGGGCGCCGGTGCCGTGGTCGGCGGGGCAGCGTCGTCGTCGTCAAACACGGTCTTCATCGAATCCGCCTCCGGCATCGCCGAGGGTGCGCGGACCGGGCTGGCCAACGTCGTGACCGGGGTGTTGTTCCTCGCCGCCATGTTCCTCACCCCGTTGTATTCGGTGGTGCCGATCGAAGCCGCCGCGCCCGCTTTGGTAGTGGTGGGTGCGCTGATGGTGGCCCAGGTCAAGGACATCGACTTCGGCGACTTCGCGGTGGCGTTGCCAGCCTTCCTCACCATCATCGTCATGCCGTTCACCTACTCCATCGCCAACGGGATCGGAGCCGGGTTCATCACCTGGGTGGTGCTGCACGCGGCGAAGGGGAGGGCCCGGGGTGTGCACCCGTTGCTCTGGGTCATCGCGGCACTGTTCGTTGCCTACTTTGCTGTCGGACCCATCACGGCTGCGCTGTCCTGACCTGCCCCGACGCCGGTCGTTGAGGTTTCCACCAGATACTCTCGTGAGGTAGGCTAAACACCATGAACGACGACCGGCTGGCCAGTGACTTGCGGCTGGCGGTGCTGCGGCTGAACCGTCGGCTGCGCGGGCAGCGCCTCGACGCCAGGGTGAGCCTCACGCAGGTCTCGGCATTGTCCACGTTGGACATGTATGGGCCGATGACCCCGGGCACCCTGGCCGCGCGGGAGCGAGTGCAGCCGCCGTCGATGACCCGGATTATCGCGGCCCTAGACCAGTTGGGCTTCATCCACCGGGTGCCGCACCCCACCGACGGGCGCCAGGTCATCGTGTCGCTGTCTGGCGCTGGCGAGCAGTACATCAAAGACGAGGTGCACGCCAGGGAGGCCTGGCTGGATGCGCGATTAGCCGCCCTGACCGCCGACGAACGGGACACCTTGCGAGCGGCGAGTGTGATCATCGACGGCATGGTGGGCAGCAGGGAGTGAGGACCGCCGAACCTCGGGTGGCTGCCTCGGCTGTGGCCAAACCCTCGATGTTCGCCTCGCTGCACACCCGCAACTATCGACTGTGGACGACCGGGCAGGTCGTGTCGCTGGTAGGTACCTGGATGCAGCGGGTCGCTCAGGACTGGCTGGTGCTCACCCTCACCGGTGGCGATGCCGTCGCGCTGGGGATCGTCGCGGCCCTGCAGTTCGGCCCGACCCTGGTGCTGTCCATGTGGGGCGGGGTGCTCGCCGACCGGTACGACAAGCGCCGGCTCATCCTGATCACCCAGTCCCTGATGGCCGCCTGCGCCCTGGTGCTCGGGCTGCTCGATCTAGCCGGCGTGGTGAGCCTGTGGCAGGTCTACGCGATCGCGCTGGCGATGGGATGCGTGTCAGCGGTGGACGCGCCAGTGCGCCAATCGTTCGTGGTGGAAATGGTCGGGCCCGAGCAGCTGACGAACGCGGTGGGCTTGAACTCGATGACGTTCAATCTCGCGCGCATCGTCGGTCCGGCGGTGGCCGGGGTGCTCATCACGGTGGTGGGCACCGGGTGGGTTTTCCTGGCCAACGTCGGCAGCTTCGCTGCGGTGATCGCCGGGCTGGCGGCGATGAACCCGGCGGCGCTGCTGCGCGCTGCCCCCACCGCCCGGGCCAAAGGTCAGCTGCGGGAGGGTTTGCGCTACGTACGTGGCCGTCCCGACCTGCGGGTGGTGCTGGTGGCGGTGTTCCTGGTCGCTACCTTCGGGCTGAACTTCCCGGTCACCCTGGCCATCCTGGCCCGCAACGTGTTCGGGCAGGGCTCGGACATTTACGGCCTGCTGCTGACGATGCTCGCCGTCGGCACCCTCACCGGGGCGACCTTCGCCGCCCGACGGACGGGGCGCGCCCGGATCAGGCTGCTGCTGGGCGCGGCCGGGGCATTCGGCGCGTTCGAAATCGCTGCCGGGTTGATGCCCAGCTACGTCCTGGTCGGCTTCATGTTGATCCCGGCCGGCGTGGCCGCGTTGACGTTCACCACCGCTGCCATGGGCACCATGCAACTCGCGGTACCCGCCGAAATGCGCGGCCGGGTCATGGGCATCTACCTGCTGGCCTTCCTGGGTGGAACCCCGTTGGGTGCACCGCTGCTGGGTTGGCTGGCCAACACCCTGGGCGGGCGGGCACCGATCGTCGCGGGGGGAGCAGTGTCGCTGCTGACGGCGCTGGGCTGCGCGCTGTACCTGAAGCGGGTCCGGTCAGAGCCGGCTGAGCATCCGCACACCTTGGCGCAGCGTCAGCTGGGGCAGGTACGCGCGAGTCAGGGCATTGCCGATCCGAGGTAAGGCGGCAAGCTCTGGGTAGGCCAGGTACAGCGGGCGGTAGCGGGGCGCGAACTTGGCCTTGAAAGCCAGCAACGACCGGAACCCGTACACCGGCTCGAGCGTGCGGCCCATCACGTCCAGTAGCCGCTGCACCCCGCTGAGGTCGACCGCGGGGTCGACCCGCGCCAGCGGTGCGCCGGACAGGCTGAGGAACTCCGCACCCTCGGATTGCAGATCCAGCGCCGCGGAACCGATGAGGAATTCCACCACCCCCTTGAACCCGGTATCGCGTCGGCGCATGAAATCCAACGTCCAGCCCACGGCAACCCCGCCGCGGTACACCGGTAACCAACTGGTGATCCCATGCACGGTCCGATCGGCGTCGACCGCGACCAGGCAGCGCACCGCCGGGTCGTCGAGCTCGTCGAGGCCACCGAGGGTGAAACCCATCTCGGGCATGCCCTTGTCCGACACCCAGTCCTCGGCGATCACCTCGATCTGATCGAGCAGGGCACGCGGCGCGGTCGGGTAGCTGATCCATTCCGCGGTGATGCCCGCCTTGGCGGCTCGGTTCACGGCGGTGCGGACGTCCTGGAACTTCTTGCCGGTGAAGGCCAGCTCACCCAGCGGCAGCACGGTTTCCTCAGCCACCTGCACCCGTTGCCAGCCCATCGCCGTGGTGGCCGCAGCGACCGGCTCGGTGACGCTGTACAGGCATGGGGCCCACCCACTTGCCGAGCAGAACTGGACGAAACCGCGCACCGCGGCCGGCATGCGGTGCGCCGGTCCGACCGGGTCGCCGGTGGTAATCGCGACCGACCCGCAGACGCGGTAGGCGACGAAGCATTCGACGTCCGGGGTAAACCAGTAGCTGTTGCCCGACCACATCGTCAGGTAGGACAGCGAGTGATCTCCGTGCTCGCGCAACAGCGCTCGGGCGGTGACGGCGGCGGAGTCGGTGTCGCTGCGGCGGGCACTGGTGAAGGTGGGTAGCACCACCGCGATGATCACCGCCCACACCACGATGCCGGTCCATTCGAACAACACGGTGGCCGCCGCGCTGCGCGGGAGGAACGTCGGCTCGACCACGCCCAGGTACCCGGCCGGCACGAGGCGCAGCGGGAAGTCCGTGACCAGCTGACCCAACCCGACCGGCGGGTCGAATTGGCGGGCCAGCCCCAGACCGGCCAGGACGTACACGGCGAACGCACCCGCGACGGCAGCGCCCAGCACGCCCGCGGTGCGCAGGTAGGTGCCGGGCGGCGCGGAGATGGTGAACGCCCGGCGGGTGGCCACCAGAACGCCCAGTATCAGCAACGGCTGGGCCAGCGGGCCAACCACGCCAAACGTGCCCCGGACACCGGCGAGGGCCTGGGCGGCGGCGTCGGTGGTGGGCGTGGTGATCGCGGCAACCGCCAGCACAATTCCGAACACCGCGAGGACACCGTGCACGGCCACTGCTGCCCACCAGGCGAAGGCCCGCCCCCGGCGCAACCCCACCGTGAGCACCAGCACCAACACCGCAGGTAGCACCGACAGCACGGTGGGTCCGACCCCGTCCAACCGCAACTGGCGCTGCAGGTCGACGCACGCCTCGGTGGTCGTCGGGTCGGCGCAGACGAGGTCGAGGGTGGCAGGATCCACGGTGGGAGAGGTGAAGATGTACTGCAGCACCGACAACGGTCCCGTCGCGGTGGTGGCGAATGCGGCCAGTACCGGTCCCAGCGCGGTGGCGCCCAGCAGCACGCTGACCAGGGTGCGTACCTCGTGGCGGGTACAGCGCGGGGGCGCATGCAGCGGCGAGCGGTGCAGCAGTAGCGCGCCCACCGCGAGACCGGTCAGCGCGGTGCTGAGCCGGAGTACGTCCTGCAGCAACCCGCCGTAGAGCATCAGGGTGGCCAGCACCACCAGCACCCCGAGCCGCACCCTCCGCCGCCACAGTGCGGTGGCCCGAGCGGAGTAGGCCAGCACGATGCCCAGCAGCATGGTGCTGGGGCCCACCGCCGACCCGGTCGCCAGCTCGGCGCGCCACATGCCCCCGGTGAGGCTGAGGACCTTGACCGCCCCGAGTCCCACCGCGACCCCCGCCACCTGCACACCCAGCCCGGTGAGCACCACCTGAGGGGTTCCCCAGCGCCGTTCGATGTCGGCCACAATTGTCAGGGCGGCCACCGTGAGCAGCAGATGACCGACCAGGTTCGGGTTCCACAACGTGGCGGTCAGCAGGGTATAGGCCCGCCCGGCTGCCAACGCCGGAACCGATGCGCCGAACTGTTCCCGCAATGCCGACGACGGACCGGTGAGCAGGCTGCCGGTCACCGCGCCCACCCCCCACAGCAGCACCAAGAACGCGAGGGTGGCCGGGGCGTGGCGTGCGGCCCGCAGCTGGAGCCCGACGCCGTGCACGGCTACACCGGCAAGCGTCCGCAGCCGGCGCAGGGTCGGTATCCGCAGCGGCGCGGGCGTGCCGGTTTTGCTCGCCGTCTCGGCCGTGGGCGCACTGGGCACGGCAGAATCCGTTCTCCGATTTGCGGCTATTTTGGGGCTAGCTGGACTGTACCGCGGTCGTCGTGTCCGCCGTATGCGGCGACGACACCCGGGCTGCGCCCGAGGATGCTGACCCCGACCAGGCACACCGCCATGCCGAGGACCTCGGCGAGGAGGAACACCGGCTCGCGCCGGATGCTGTCGCCGAACACGGCGGCGCCCACGCCGATACCGGCCAGCGGTTCCACCGCGAAAAGGCCGGTGACGGCGGCGGCGGGTGACCCGACCTGGAAGGCCTTGGCCGCCAATGTCAGGGTGGCCGCCGCGGCGACGGCCAGCGCCACCACCTGCCAGCTGGTGGCGACCGAGCGCCAGCCGCGGTCCAGCTCGGTGCCCACCGCCTTAGCCAGGCCGGCGAACACCCCGTTGACCAGCCCGGCAGCCGCGCCCAGCGACAGGGCCCGGGCCGCCGGTCGCCGGCCCCGGGCGGCCAGCACCAGCGCGAAGGCCACCACGGCCACCGTCGAGGTCACCATCACCCACCGCGCCACGGGCACCGCCCCGGCGCCTTCCACCGGCTGGGCTGCTATGAGGAACGCCACCAGACCAGCCACGACCAGCCCGCCGGCCGCCAGGTCCGAGCGCCGGACGGGGCATCGCGCCAACCGTGCGCCCAGCGGCAGCGCGAACAGCAGCCCACACACCAGCAACGGCTGCACCAGGGTTACCGACGATCCGCGCAGCGCGAGGAACTCCAACCCGAAACCCGCAGCGTCCATACCCAACCCGGCTAGCCACACCGGGCTCGTCATCATGGCGGGGACCGATAACGCCGGACCGGTGCCTACGTCCGCGCCTGGCTGGTAAGCGCCCCGCTGCTGCAGAACCGCACCAGTGGCGTAGGACAGGGCAGCGGCCAGCGCGATCAGCGCCGGCACGGCGGGTGAGGTCACGGGTGGACTGCTTCCGGTGGGAACCTATTGGCGGGCGGAGGACTAGTGCTCAGTCTGGCAGGCTGCCCGCCCAGCAACCCCTCACACCAGCAGGCGACCCACCGGCGCGAACCAACCCAGGGCCACCGCGGCGCCCAGCAGTAGCGCCGGCCCGAAGGGCAGTCCGGTACCTCTGCTGACCCGCCGGGTGGCTAGCAGCGCCACCGCCAGCACCGCGTGGACGGCGAATGCCACCAGCACAGCCAACAGCACCGTGCCGAACCCCGCGGGTCCGAGCACCACCCCCAGCGCCCCGGCCAGCTTCACGTCCCCCATCCCCATGCCCGCCGGTGAAATCAGCGCGGCCAGCAGGAACACCACGAACAACCCGGCGGCCCCGCCCAGCGCACCCCACAACGTCGCCACCCGGTGCCCGGCCACCGCACCGAGCACCACCAACACCGCGAGCACCACCGCGCCGGGCAACAGCACGGCGTTCGGCAACCGACGGTGCCACAGATCGGTCAGGGTGAGCACCACGGCCAGCCCCACCAGCCACAGCTGCGCCGGCAGTTGCCAGCTGGTGCCCAGGTGCGCGGTGACCAGAGCGGCCAGCGACGCGGTGCCCACGCTGACGACGGCGGTCAGTGGTGTCGGGCGCCGCAGCGGCCACACCGGTTCACCCAACGGGACCGCGTAGGCGACCGCGTGCAGCACCGGACCGACGGCCAACCCGGCTACCCCGGCCACAGCCACCGCGGCGGCGCTCAGAAGTCCGTCCCGTGCACGGGCGCACGATCGGCGCCGAACGCCAGGTCCAGTCGATGCAGCACCGCGGGGTCGTCCACGCCGAGCAGCCCAGCCCGGTGCAGCGTGCCCGCCCGGTGCCCGCCCAGGTGCAGTGACCCCAACGCGGCGACGTCGGTGTGCACCTGCGCCGGGGCGTCCGTGCGGGTGCACTCGGCACCGTCGGGTCCACCCCGCAGCCGGAACCGGCCGCCTTGGCCGAGGAAATCGTCACTGACCTGCGCGACAACGTCCAATTCGGTGCCGTAGCGGCGGGCGGTGAGTGCGGCGGGTAGGTCTAGCAGGCGCACCCACATGCCGTCCCTGCTGTTGATGACACGCACCGCCCGACTGTCGGTGAGCAGGAAGGGCAGCGGGTCGTCGGGGGCCACCGTCGCGGTCACCGTCCCCAGGATGTCCAAGCCCATCAGCACCCGCCACAATGCGGCGTGTGCATCGTCGGTGGCGGCCACCAGCTCCACCACGTCGGCGCGGCGGCCCCGCTCCCCGCTGGCCACCCGATAGGTGGCGTACCCGTCGGGGTGCACCAGGAAGAACAGCGCGCTGGCCCCGGCGCGATCCTCGGGTTGATCGGCCAGCTGCCAGTCCCACCACAGGTCGCTGCGCGCCAGCGCCCCAGGGGTGCGCTGGCGCCAGCGGGTGTGCACCTCCGGCAGCAGCGTGCGCGCCTCGTCGGCCACTACCTGACGGACCCCGCCGGGGTCGGGCGCGCTGGGACGGAAGCTGACGTGGCGGCGGTCGATGTCCACCCGGTTGGCCACCGTTGCGCTGCCGTAGCCGAACCGGCCGTAGATGGTGGCCTCGCTGGCGGTCAGTGCGCTCAGCGCAACGCCGGAGTCCAGGAGTTCGCGGTGCTGGGTGGTGAAGATCTGCCGGAGCACCCCGCGCCGTCGATGGGTGGCGGCCACCGACACCGCAGATATCCCGGCAGCATCGACCTGCGCACCACCGGGCAGTGTCATCTGCAGGGCCATCCGCGCGGTCACGGCGACCACGGTGTCGCCGTCGAAGGCAAGTACGTGATCGTCCGGGCTCATCAGGGCGTCGAACGTGGCGATCATCGCCGGCGAGTGGTGCTCACCGAAGGCTCGACCGTCGGCCAGGTGCACCGCAGCCATGTCAGCAGATCGAGCATGGCGGACGTCGAAGGTGCTCACGGGGTCCGAGGGTGCCAGCGTGCTGGCGGTTTTCATAACGGCCAGGTGTGCACCGGGTCGCCGAGGTGCATCAGCTCGAGGTAACGACGCAGCATCTCCGTCGTCGCTTCCGGGCGGCTGCGCCCACTGGCTTGCAGCCCGGCCACCGTCTCGCGCTGCCACACCGAGCCGGTGCGCCGCGCGAGGCAGCGACCCTCGATCACCCCCAGGTAGCGCTCCCGGGCCGCGTCGGACACCCCGAAGCTGCGTAACCCGCTGTGCGCCAGGGGCAGCAACCGGCGCAGCACGAGTTCGTCGGGGCGCACCCACCCGACTTCCGGCCAGTACAGCTGGGCGTCCATCCCCTCCCGCGCCCCGGAGTGCAGGTTCTCCTCAGCGGCATGGAAGCTCATCTGCGTCCAGAGTGGACGGTCTGCCTCGACCAGGGCGCGCAGCGCGCCGTAGTAGAACGCGGCGTTGGCCATGGTGTCGGTGAGGGTGGGCCCGGCCGGCAGCACCCGGTTCTCGATGCGCAGGTGCGGGGTACCCGCCACGCAGTCATAGATCGGGCGGTTCCAGCGGTACACCGTGCCGTTGTGCAGCTTGAGTTCACTCAGGTCCGGGACGCGACCGGCGTCGAGCTCGGCGCGGGGATCCTGCTCGGAGCACACCGGCAGCAAGGCCGGAAAGTAGCGCGAGTTCTCCTCGAACAGGTCGAAAATCGAGGTGATCCAACGCTCGCCGAACCACACTCGCGGCCGCACCCCCTGGTTGCGTAGTTCCGGTGAACGGGTGTCGGTGGCCTGTTCGAAGACCGGTATGCGACTCTCGTGCCACAACGCGGCGCCGGCCAGAAACGGCGAGTTGCCCGCGAGTGCGACCTGCACTCCGGCCAGACACTGGGCGGCGTTCCAGTGCGCGGCAAAGGTGTCCGGCTCCACCTGCAGGTGCAGTTGCACCGAGGTGCACGCCGCCTCCGGCAGGATCGAGTCCGATGTGACCTCCAGCCGGTCCTCGCGTGCGGCGCCGGGCATCGCGACCCCCACGATGTCGAGTTCGATGTCCTCCCCGCGGGCGGCGAAGATCTGCTGGTTGAGCAGGTCGTAGCGCGGGCTCAGCGACAGCCACTGGCGGTGGAAGTGCTCCTGACTCAGGGTGGGCAGCATCCCGATCATCACCAGTCGGCTGCCCCGTGCGCGGGCCCGGGCGTCGGCGGCGTTCAGCGATGCGCGCAGGTCAGCCTCCAGTTCCTGCGTCTGGTTCCCACTCAACGGCCGCGGCGCGACGTTGATCTCGATGTTGAACTGGCCCAGCTCGGTCTGGAAGTCCGGGTCGGCGATCGCCGCCAGCACCTCCGCGTTGGCCATCGCTGGCTGCAGGTCCGCGTCGACGAGGTTGAGTTCGATCTCCATGCCCAGCTGAGCTTCGTCCGCGGCGAACCCTCCGTCGGCGAGCATCCGCGCCAAGGCGTCCATGCAATCGGTCACCTTGGCGCGGAACCGTCGGCGGTCCTCGCGGGTGAACTTCCGGCGTTCGACGTCCTCGCCCATGCGACAACCGTGCCACGGCTGGTGGGGCGGTGTCGCGGTGGTTGGGTATCGGGGGTTGCCGTGGTTGCGGGTCGGGGCTGCAGTTGGGGGTTGTGGCTCTGGGTTGCGGTTCGGGGTTGCGCGAGGATGGTGGGCGTGCGCATCATCGCCGTCGACGATCCGACCGACCCGCGGGTCGACGACTTCCGCGACCTGAACTCCTCCGACCGGCGCCCAGACCTGCCCGAGGGCAAGGGGCTGGTGATCGCCGAGGGAGTGCTGGTGGTGCGGCGGCTGCTCGAATCCCGCTTCCCGGTGCGGGGGATACTGGGGGTATCGGCTCGCCTGGACGCGTTAACCGAGGACTTGGCTAACAGCGATGTGCCGTTCTTCCTCGCCACCGCGCAGGTCATGCACGACGTGGTGGGGTTCCACCTCAACCGCGGAGTGTTGGCCGCGGGGGACCGCGCGCCGGCGCTGCCATTGGTGGACGTGCTGGATGGTGCGCACACCCTGGCTGTGCTGGAGGGTGTGAACGACCCGGAGAACCTCGGCTCGATGTTCCGCAACGCGGCTGGGCTGGGGGTGGACGGCGTGCTGTTCGGGGCGCGCTGCGCAGACCCGCTGTACCGCCGGGCGGTCCGGGTCAGCATGGGACACGTGCTGCGGGTGCCCTTCGCTGCGATCCCGGACTGGCCGCGCGGGCTGGACATGCTGCGCAAGCAGGGTTTTCAGACGATCGCGCTGACCCCGGACCGCGCAGCGGTACCGTTGGCAACGGCGATGACCGGCGACAAGGTGGCGGTGTTGCTCGGCGCGGAGGGGTCAGGGTTGACCGAGCACGCCATGCGCGCCACCGACATCCGCGCTCGTATCCCCATGGCCGCGGGCACCGACTCGCTGAACGTGTCCACGGCTGCGGCCATGGCCTTCTACGAACGCGTCCGCTGAGGTGGGACCTGCGAGCCTGGGCCGGGGCGATTCGGAACCCTTTCGACGGTGGTGGTGGCCGGGCCGGGGCGATTCGGAACCCTTTCGACGGTGGTGGTGGTGGGGCCGGGGCGATTCGGAACCCTTTCGACGGTGGTGGTGGTGGGGGCCGTCAGAGTCGTGTAAGCAACGCACCGCGGACTCGGCCGACCAGCTCGGTCTGGGGTCTGTAACGGTCAGAAGCTGTAACGAACACCACTTGCCAACCGGCCTGCCGCAGTCGATCGAGGCGTTCGCGGTCGGGCCGCAGCATGGACGGGTCACCGTGATGGGCGCCTTCGTACTCCCCTGCCACTCGTTCCCGTTCGAATGCCAGGTCTACCCGGGCGACGAACCCGCGCTCGTCGAAGATCTCGACTTGAGGCGTCGGGTTCAGGCCAGCCAACGCGAGCACGACCCGGGTCCAGGACTCGGGGCGAGATTCGGCGCGCTGGTCCGCCAATGCCAGGGCTTGGCGGGCTAGGACGATTCCGCGGTCAGATCGCCCGGTCAGCATCGTGAGCAACTCATCGACCTTGACAAGGCCCGTGCGAAGGGTGAGATCGAGCAGCGGTACGGAGTCCAGGACGGGGCGACCAAGCAGCAGGTCGAGGGTGGCCCGCGCCGGGGTAGCCAGGCGGCGGTCGCCCCACTGCGTCGCTTCGTGGGGCAGCACCAGTCGGCGGCGCACCAGTACGTCTGGTCCACGAGCGAAGCGCTGATGCGGCGGGATGACGACGTGTATTGGCTCTTCGGTGCGCGAAGCGGGTGCGCCATACAGCGTCAGGGCCGATGGCCCGCTGATGACGGCAGCGTTCGGAGCCACCAGGGCCACAGCCTGGCAGCGTCGCTCGACAGTGACACGGACCTCGGCCGGGCAGTAAACCCCACCAATGATCCGCTTCACGCGGGGTCCGCGAAGTTCGCGCGCGGTGAGGGCGCCGGCCGAAACGGCATCGAGACCGGTGAATACCTCGGGGAGTTCAGAACGCCTTCTGTTCATGCCCCGACTGTGCAATCTCAGCGGGGCCTTTGGGGCACCATCGTCCAAGTTGTGGATAACTTGCTTGTCAATCCACAACCGCGGCCTCGGTAGCTTGACATGATGACGGGCGCCGACGACGAAAGGGTTCCGAATCGCCCGGGGGAGACGGGCGCCAGCGACGAAAGGGTTCCGAAGCGCCCCCCGGGGCGGCCGGGCAGGGGGTCAGGCGAGGGATTGCTGCCACTGAACGTGCAGCTGTGCGAACGCCCCACCGGCGGCGATCAGCTGCACCGGGGAGCCGTCCTCGACGATCCGCCCGTCGTGCACCACCAGGACCCGGTCCGCGACGAGCACAGTGGACAGCCGGTGGGCGATGATCACCGCCGTCCGGTCCTGCAGCACGGTCTCCAAGGCGGCCTGCACGGCACGCTCACCGGGTATGTCCATACTGGACGTCGCCTCGTCCAGCAGCAGCACCGCCGGGTCGGCCAAGAATGCTCGGGCGAACGCCACAAGTTGACGTTGCCCGGCCGATAACCGCCCGCCGCGCTTGCGGACGTCGGTGTCGATCCCCTCGGGCAGGGCATCGATGAAGGCGGTGGCGCCCACCGCAAGCGCGGCAGCCTGCACCTGCGCCCGGCTCGCTCCTGGGCGCCCCAGGGCGATATTGTCCGCCACCGACCCGCCGAACAGGAATGACTCCTGCGTCACCAATACCAGCGCGCGCCGTAGGTCTGCGTCCGACATGGCCCGCAGGTCCACCCCGTCCAGGGTGACCGCCCCATCGGTGGGGTCGTAGAAGCGCGCGAGCAGCTTCGCGACGGTGGATTTGCCGGCCCCGGTCGGGCCGACCACCGCAACCACCTGACCGGCGGGTATGTCGAGGTCGAGGTGGTGTAGCACGGTGCGGTCCGGAGCGGAGGAGTAGGCGAACTGCACGCCGGCGAACCGCATGGCCCCTACCGAGGGCTTCAGCAATTCGACCGGATCGGCCGGGTCCTGCACCGACAGCGGCTCCTGCAGCACCCCGGACAACTTCTCCAGCGCCGCCGATGCCGACTGGTAGGAGTTCAGGAACATCGCCAGCTGATCCAGCGGCCCATACAGCCTGCGCAAATACAGCACGAAAGCGGTGAGCACGCCGATCTGCACCGCACCAGCACCCACCCGGGATGCCCCGTACCCGAGTACCACCACCAGAGTCAGGTTGCCGACTGCGCGCAGCGTGGTGGTGTAACTGGCTAGCAGCCCGGCGGCTTGTGCATTGGAGTGGGCGTAGCGACCGCCGACCTCGTCCATGATCGCGGCGTTGCGGCTTTGCCGCCGGTAGGCCTGCACCGCCCGAATGCCGTTCATGCTCTCCACGAACGCGACGATCACCTCCGCGATCGCGGACCGGTTCGCGCGGTAGCTGACCGCGGCCTGCCGGCGATACCAGCGGGTCAGCGCCACCAGGGGCACGAACCCCACCAGCACCACCACTGCCAACGGCACATCCAGCCACAGCAGCACCACGGTGATCGTCACGATCGACAGCAGGGAGAACAGCAGCTCGTCCAGCCCCTGTTCGAGCATTTGCGACAGCGAGTCCAGGTCGCTGGTAAGTCGGGAGATCACCCGGCCGGAGGTGTAGCGCTCGTGGAAACTCACCGACAGCCGCTGCACGTGGCGGAACACCCTGGTGCGCAGTTCCAGCAGAATGTCCTGGCCGATCCGCCCGGAGATGAGCAGGAACGCCGCGCGCAGCCCCGCCGAGGCCACCCCAGCCGCGATGTAGGCCACCGCGATCCTTACCCCCGGGCCGTAGTCGCCGCGGAGCGCGGACGGCACACCCGAGTCGATGGCCGCCGCGATCAGCAGCGGCCCGGCCAATGCAGCCAGGTTCTCACCGATCGCCAGCACCAGCGCGACCCAGGCCAGGCGCCGATGCGGGCGCACAAGTGATCCCAGCAGAGCGCGGGACCGGGCGGCGAGGGCAAGGGAGGTCGCCGCGGTGAGATCCTCGGCCTCGGTGTCCTCCGCAGCGACCCCGCGCCAACTCTGTTGCGCTGCTGGTGCACTCATGTCACCGGGCTCATCTCATGTGGGGTGCGCTCAACGCTGGAGATCACATACCGGTAGGCGGCCGAGGTGGCCAACAGCTGCGAATGGGTGCCGACCTCAGCGATCCGCCCGTCGCGGAGCAGCGCGACGCGGTCAGCCAACGCGACGGTGGAGGGCCGGTGCGCCACCACCAACGAGGTGACGCCGACGAGCACCTGCCGCAGCGCCCGCTCCACCTCGGCCTCGGTGTGCACGTCCAGCGCCGACAGCGGGTCGTCGAGCACGAGAACGGCCGGTCTGCCCAGCACCGCGCGGGCCAGGGCGAGGCGCTGCCGTTGCCCACCGGACAAGCTCAGTCCCTGCTCGCCGATCCTGGTGTCCACCCCCCATGGCAGCGCCTGAACGAACTCCCAGCAGTGCGCGACCTCCAGCGCCTCGCGGACCTGCTCGTCGGTGACCACCCCCGGCCCCAGCGCCACGTTCTCCCGCACACTGGCCGAGAACAGCACCGGGTCTTCGAACGCAGTGGCCACCTGGGTGCGCAGCACGTCGGTACTGAGCTCACGGATGTCGACCCCGTCGATCAGCACCGAACCGCTGGTGACGTCGAACAGCCGCGGGATCAACGCGGTCAGCGTGGTCTTGCCACTCCCAGTCAGCCCGACCAGCGCCACCGTCTCCCCGGGTGCGATATCGAGGTCGATGCCCCGCAACACCGCCTCGGTGGCGTCGGGGTAGGTGAAGTGCACGTCATGCAGGGTCAACCGGCCGCGGGCCGGGGTGCCAATCTGGCGTGCGTGCATCGGTTCGACGATGGTGTTGGGGGCGTCTCGCACCTCCCAGTAACGGTCGCTGGCGGCAGCGGTCTTGTTCGCCTCGGCGAGCAGCCAGCCGAGGGAGTCGATCGGCCATTGCAGGTACACGACTGTGGTGACCGCAGCGACCAGCCCACCCAGGCTCAACGAGCCCTGCCCGACCCCGATGCTGCCGATCAGCAGGGTGGCGCCGATCGCAATCTCGGGCAACGCGATGATGGCCGCCCACAGCACCGCGAGGATCTTGACCTTGGTGAGCTCGGTGCGACGCAGGGCACCGGACTCGGCGGCGAACCGGGCGGTCAGCTGCGGCCCGCGCCCGAATGCCTTGAGCACCCGCACCCCGAGCACCGACTCCTCGACCCGGGTGGCCAGGTCACCCACCTGATCCTGAGCATGGCGAGCAACGCTCTTGTACCGGTGTTCGAAGATCGTGGACAGCGCCACCATCGGCACCACCAGGCCGAGCGCGACGAACCCGAATGGTGGCCACAGCACCACCAGCACCACGGCACCCAGCAACACGGTCACCCCGTTCACCACCATGAAGATGGCTCCAAAGGAGACGAACATCCGGATGGTGGTCAGGTCCGAGACTGCCCGCGAGAGCAGCTGACCGCCCTGCCAGCGGTCGTGGAAGGCCACCGGGAGCTGCTGCAGGTGCGCGTAGAGATCGTCGCGCATCCGCTTCTCCAATGTGGCGGTGGGGCGGGCTATCACCCTGCGCCGCAACAAGATCAATCCCGCCTCACCCAAGCCGAGTACCAGCGCGAACGCCAGCAGCGGCACCAGCGGCACGAACCCCGAACCGGTGGCGATGGTGTCGACCACCCGCTGGGTGATCAGCGGGATCACCAGACCTGCACCGGATGCGCCCAATGCAGCGGCCCCGGACAGCACCATCGGCCAGCGGATCTGGCGCACATAGGGTCCGAGACGTCGCAGGGACGCCACGGTGCTGCTGGGTGCAAGGAGTTCAGTCGTCATGTCATTGCGAAGGCTAACCAGTCCCACCGACAGAAGCACGCCGATTTCCGGCGGCGCTGTACGGCAGCGGGGGGCGGGATCAGCCGCGTTGGCTGCGCACTCCGAGTACGACGTCCGCCCACGACGGCATGGTGGGACGGCCCCGCTGGACCCGCGGCTGCGTCGCAGTGGCGGGCTCGCTGGGCGGGCCGCTCGGCGCGTCGACGTCGGTGATGACGACGTCAGGCAACGTGTCCTCCGCTACCGGTGTGGCGCTGACGACCGGGACGATGGCAGCGACGGTGCGCAACGGTCGCGTGGGGTCGGGGTCGACGAGATCGGCGGCGTGGTCGTCGAGGGGGATGATCGTGCCGCCGTGCGCACCGGGCTGGAAACGCCAGTGTGCGCGGTTGTCGCTGCGCCCGGTGTTCCAGCGCAGCTGCACGACCCACCGGCCGTCCTCGCCACGCCAGGCGTCCCAGTGCGCCGAGTCCAGGTCCTGCCCGCGCACCCCGAACGCGGCGTGCACGACCTGCAGAAGGGTCTCCACCGCAGGGCCGTCCGGCCGCAATGGGTGACCACCCTGGGCGATCTGGGCAGCACGCGAGCGCTCCAGCAACACGGGGTGGGCGTAGCGCTCGACCCGTTGCGCAGGGACGCCGGACGCGGCGGCAACCTCTTCGACAGTGCTGCCGGCTCGGATGCGCGCCTGGATCTCCTTGGGCCGCAACTGACTGCCGATCTCGATCGCGAGTTGACCCAGGCGGGCCAGGTCACCACGTGCGGCGGCACGCAGGTGCTCGTCGGCGGGCAGTCGGAACTGTTGGGCGCACTCGGCGTCCTCGCAGATCACCGACCGGCCGTCGGCGTCCAGGCCGATGACTCGAAGTGTCCGCATGGTGACCTCCCAGTGACCTCGCAACCCGAACAACATGACTGTAATTCACCGGTGACCCGTGCAGGTGCGGACACGCGGCGTGACCAGGGCGAAATTGTGCGCCGAGCTACCCGCGCCCGCCGCTCGTGCCCGCCGCTCGTGATCAACAGGACGTGAGGGTGGTTGTGCGGCCGCTGGGCTGCTCCGACGTCCTGATGATCATGAACGTGGCCGCCCGCGGGCGCCTGCAGGCTCAGGTCAGCGCCGTCACCGCGTGGTCGATGCACGCGGTCAACGCGCTCACGTCGTCGGGTTCGATGGCCGGGAACATGCCGACCCGCAGCTGGTTGCGGCCCAGCTTGCGGTAGGGCTCGGTGTCTACGACACCGTTGGCGCGCAACACCTTCGCCACGGCGGCAGCGTCCACTGAATCCGCGAAGTCGATGGTTCCCACTACCTGGCTGCGGTGCGCCGGCTCGGCGACGAACGGGGTGGCGTACTCGCTGGCCAGTGCCCAGGAGTACAACCGGTCTGAGGAGTCCGCAGTGCGCGCGGTGCACCAATCCAGGCCGCCCGCGGCGTTCATCCAGTCCAGCTGCTCGGCGAACATCAGCAGGGTGGCCACCGCCGGGGTGTTGTAAGTCTGGTCCTTGGTGGAGTTGTCCACGGCGGTGGTCAGCGACAGGAACTCCGGGATCCACCGGTCACTGGCCCCGATCTCGGCGACCCGCTCCAACGCCGCCGGACTCATCAGCGCCACCCACAAGCCGCCGTCGGAGGCGAAGCATTTCTGCGGCGCGAAGTAGTAGACGTCAGCGTCGGCGACGTCCACCGGGAGCCCACCAGCACCGGAGGTGGCGTCAATGGCGACCAGGGCACCGTCGGAACCGGCCGGGCGCTGCACCGGAATCATCACCCCGGTCGAGGTCTCGTTGTGCGCCCAGCCGATCAGGTCCACCGACGGGTCGCTCACCGGTTGCGGCGCCGATCCTGGCTCGGCGGTGATGACCACCGGGTCGGCCAGGAATGGTGCGCCCTTGGTCACGCTGGCGAACTTGGCGCTGAACTCGCCGTTGGTCAGGTGCAGCGACCGGTCGCGCACCAGCCCCAGCGCGGCAGCATCCCAAAACGCTGTGGTGCCCCCGTTGCCGAGGACCACCTCGTAGCCCGCCGGCAGGGCAAACAGCTCCCGCAGCCCCGATCGCACCCGGGCCACCACGTCCTTGACGGGCTTCTGCCGGTGGCTGGTGCCCATCACGGACGCACCCCAGCCGGCCAGCACGGCCAGCTGCTCGGGTCGAACCTTGGACGGCCCGCAGCCGAAGCGGCCGTCGGTGGGAAGGAGATCAGCGGGAATCCTGATGGCCGGGTGCCCGGAGTCAGCGGAAGTCATAGGCCCAGTCTGGCAGGGCTGGGATCGGCGGACCCGGACCCGGGCGCGTCGACTCGGCGCAAGCAGACCATCTCAGCCGTGGGTGATGTCGTCCCAGCCCTCGACGTCCTCGGCGTTGCGCGGCTCGGGTCCGACGTATAGCGCGGCCGGGCGGACCAGCTTGCCCAGGCGTTTTTGCTCCAGGATGTGCGCGGCCCAACCGGCGGTGCGCCCGGAAGTGAACATCGCGGGCATCATGTGTGCGGGCACTTGAGCGAAGTCCAGGATGACCGCAGCCCAGAACTCGACGTTGGTCTCGATGGGGTGATCGGGGCGGCGGGTACGCAGCTCGGTGAGCGCGGCCTTCTCCAACGCAGCCGCCGCCTCGTAGCGCGGCGCGTCCAGCTCCTGGCACTTGGCGCGCAGCACGCGGGCGCGGGGGTCCTCGGCCCGGTAGACCCGGTGCCCGAAGCCCATCAGCTTCTCCTTACGGTCCAGGATCCCCTTGACCAGCGCCGTCGGGTCACCCGTCTTTTCGGTCTCGGTGATCATCGGCAGCACCCGGGCCGGGGCGCCCCCGTGCAGCGGGCCGCTCATAGCGCCGATCGCCCCGGAGAGCGCGGCGGCCACGTCGGCGCCGGTGGAGGCGATGACCCGGGCGGTGAAGGTGGAGGCGTTCATGCCGTGCTCGGCGGCCGACACCCAGTAGGCGTCGATGGCCTCGACGTGCCGGGGATCGGGGTCGCCCTGCCAGCGGGTCATGAACCGCTCGGTGACGGTGCTGCACTGGTCGATCCGCTTCTGCGGCACGGCCGGCTGGTGGATGCCTCGGGCGGACTGCGCGACGTAGGACAGCGCCATCACCGAGGCCCGGGCCAGCTGGTCGCGTGCGGTCGGCTCGTCGATGTCCAGCAATGGCTGGTAGCCCCAGATCGGTGCCAGCATGGCCAACGCGGCCTGCACGTCCACCCGGACGTCACCGGTGTGCACCGGCAAGGGGAACGGCTCGGCGGGCGGCAAGCCGGGGCCGAAGCGGCCGTCGACCAGCAATGCCCACACATTGCCGAAGGTCACGCCGTTGCCGACCAGGTCGGTGATGTTGACGCCGCGGTAGCGCAGCGCACCACCGTCCTTGTCCGGCTCGGCGATCTCGGTCGTGAAGGCGAGGACGCCCTCCAGGCCGGAGACGAAGCCGGCAGGTACCTCTGCTGCGGGTGCCATCAGTGTTCAGGTCCTCACTCGTCCGGGGCGGGTGGTGCCCGCATTGCTGTCGGGGCGCAACCGGCGAGCTGGAGATCATCTGCACCCGCGCTGCGCTGCACGTTCGGCCTCAGCCTGCCCTGGCCCCGTGGACCTGTGCAACGTGGCGAACCACGCTGTGAGCACGATGACCTCCAGGCGTAGCGTGCTGGCAGTGATCATGGGGACCGGCGAGCAGGCTCAGCAACCCCCGAACCTTGCTGCGATGCGGGCGACCTACACCGCGGGCCGCCTCGACGAGGACACCCTGGCCCCCACCTGGCACGAGCAATTGCAACGGTGGCTGACCGAGGCCGAAGAGTCCGGCCTGGTCGAACCCAATGCCATGGTGCTGGCCACGTCCGGCACGGCGGGGCGGGCGTCCAGCCGAACCGTGCTGTGCAAGGGTTTGGACGCTCGGGGAATCGTCTTCTACTCCAACCACACCTCGGCCAAAGCCCACGATCTACGCGACACCCGTTACGCCAGCGCCACTTTCCTGATGTTGGCGCTGCAACGGCAGGTGCATCTGCGGGGCGCCACCGAACGCACCAGCCCGCAGGAGACTGCCGCTTACTGGGCTAGCCGACCACGCGGTTCGCAGCTGGGGGCGTGGGCCTCGGCGCAGTCGCGGACCGTTGCGTCCCGCCAGGCCCTGGACGACGCCTTGGAGCAGGTGGCACGCCGCTACGTCGACGTCGAGGAGATTCCGGTGCCCCCACATTGGGGTGGTACCCGGATCAGGCCGCAGTCGGTGGAGTTCTGGCAGGGTCGGGACAACCGGATGCACGATCGGCTGCGGTTCCGGCTGGATCCGGCCACCCGGGATTGGGTGCTCGAACGCCTGCAGCCCTGAGGTGCCGCATACCGCAGGTAGGCGCTCAGGCCGGGGTGGGTTCGACCCGGATGACCGCGCGTTCGCCGAGCTTCACTGCCACGACGCCGGCCAGGATGAGCACACCGCCGAGCAACTGGACGGCGCGGGGTAGTTCGTCGAGCAGCAGCCACGCGAAGCCCACCCCGGCGAGAACCTCCAGCAGCGCGACGAAGGACGCCAACCGCGAACCCAGACGGCGCCCGGCCGCGATACCCGTGGTGTACGCGACCGCCGCGGTGACCAACCCCAGCACGACCAGCGGCACCCACCATTGCACCGAGCGGCCGCCATAGGTCGTGGCCAGCGTCGAGGCCCGCATCGGCATCACCCCGAGCGCGCCGAGTACCCCGAGAATCACCGCGCCCACGACGAGCCCGCCGCCGGCCAACGCCAGCGGCGGCAACCCGTTGCTCTCATCCGCGGAGATCACGAAGTATGTCGCCGCCCCCACCATCGCCGCCAGCGCCCACAGCACCCCCGCGGTGTTGAGTGCGGCCCCGGAGAGCAGGTCGAGGACCAGGACGAGCCCGAGCGCGGCGAGCCCCGCACCTGCCAGGGTCACCGCACCGGGTCGCTGCCCGTGCCGCAACCACAGCCACACCACCACCGCGGCGGGTGCGGTGTACTCGATGAGCAGGGCCGGACCCACCTGCATCTGCGACACCGCGGAGAAGTAGCAGAACTGTGCCCCTGCCACCGCGAACAGGCCGTAGACCATCACCAGGCCGGCGTTGCGCCGCAGCAGCCCCCACCGCCCGCGCAGCGCCAGCGCACCGAAGGGCGCGACCACGATCGCCGCGAGCCCCACCCGGACCCCGACGACGGCACCGGCACTCCAGCCGGTATCGAGCAGGCCACGCGCTAGGGCCCCGGACATCCCGAACGTGGTCGCAGAGACGACGGCGAACGTGAGGCCGCTCGCGAGCCGGTTGCCGCCCGGGCTTTCCGGCGTCGTCACGGACGTGCCCTGAGCAAAAGTGCCCCGAGCAACCGCGTCATGAGCAAAGGAGGCCATGGCTCGTGACGTTAGGGCCGCTCGCGGTAACCTGTCAACGTGGTTTTCACCCATGACGCCGAGCTCTCGCTGCAGGCTGCCGTCATGCTGGCCAACAGCGCGCGGGAGCCGGACTCCCTGACCACGACGGCCGAGCTGGACGCATGGTTCACGGGGTTCTGCTACACCGGGCGCCACGACGGTGACCGGGCCGAGCTCAACGCGGTGCGGGCGCTGCGCCCGGCGCTGCGAGATCTGCTGACCAGCGACCGTGACCGTGCCGTGGAGCTGACCAACACGATGCTCGCCGACGCCGCTGCGCTACCCCGCCTGGTCCGCCACGGCAGCTTCGACTGGCACCTGCACGCGGTCGAGCGCGACGCCCCGCTGGCCACCCGGGTGATCGTCGAGACCGCCATGGCCATGATCGACGTGATCCGCTCTGACGAGACCTCCCGGCTGGGGGTGTGTGCCGATGCCGACTGCGACGGGGTGGTCCTGGACCTCTCGCGCAACCGCTCGCGCCGCTTCTGCAGCGCCGCCTGCGGCAACCGCAATGCCGTCGCCGCCTACCGGGCCCGCCGCGCGGGGCGCGCCGTGCCAGAAAGCGCACCCGTGCCTGATGCCTGGCCCGGTGCTCCATGATGGTCGCCGTGAGCGAGCACGAGATCGTCTCCGGGACCACCCGCGCCGTCGTCACCGCGCGCGGTGGCGGGCTCAGAGTGCTGGAGGTGGACGGCGCACCGCTGGTCGAGACCTGGGAGGCCGGTGGCACACCCCCGATGTCGGCGGGGACTGTGCTGTTCCCCTGGCCCAACCGGGTGGCCGACGGCCGCTACCGCTTCGGCGGCGTCACCCACCAGCTCGAGCTCAGCGAACCCAGCCGGCACAACGCCATGCACGGCTTCGTTCGCAAGCTCGACTGGGACGTGGTGTCGGTGGCGGCGGACGCGGTGGAGCAGGTCGTCGACGTCGGCCCGCACCCGGGCTGGCCGTTTCGGCTGCGTCTGCTGACCCGGCACGAGGTGCACCCGGGTGGGCTCACCGTCACCCATACCGTGACCAACCCGGGCGGCCGCGCCCCGTTCGGGCTTGGCGTGCACTGCTTTCTCAGCCCCCGCGGTGCGGCGATGGACGAGTCCACCTTGCACCTCGACGCCGCGCAGGTGCTGCCCCTGGAGCGGGAACGCAACCTGCCCACCGGTCCGCTGCACCCGGTGGAAGGCACCTCCGAGGACTTCCGGACCCCGCGTCTGCTCGCAGGCGTGTGGCTGGACACCCCGTTCCGCACCGGGGCGGCCATGCACACCCTGCGTGGGCCCGACGGCAGCGGGGTGCGGCTGTGGACGTCGGCTGAGCTGGGTTGGCTGCAGGTGTTCACCGCCGACCCCAGCCACGACCAGGCCTACCCCGGGCGCGGACGGGCGCTGGCCGTCGAGCCGATGAGCTGCCCGCCCAACGCGATGGCCACCGGTGCGGACCTCGTGGTGCTCGGACCCGGTGAGACCTGGCGCGGCCGGTGGGGTGTGGAGGTGGTGCCGGCGTGACCGTCGTGGTGTGCGGGGAGTCCTTAGTGGACCTGGTGCCGGTCGCCCCGGACCCACTAGCCCTGTTGGCCCCCCGGCTCGGTGGCGGCCCACTGAACGTGGCGATCACCCTGGGCCGGCTCGGGGTTCCCACCGCGTTCTGCTCCCGGGTGTCCACCGACGGGTTCGGTGAGCAGGTGCTCGCGCACATGGCGGCCAGCGGGGTGCACACCGAGCTGGTGCAGCGCGGTGACGAACCCAGCACTCTGGCCGTGGTGGCACTGCGACCCGACGGCTCAGCCGGGTACTCCTTCTACGTCGAGGGCACCGCCGACCGGTTGGTGCACGACCCCGGCGCTCTGGGTCCGGACGTGCACGCGGTCAGCTTCGGCACCCTGTCGCTGGTGTTAGAACCAGGCGCGTCGGTATACGAGGCGGTCCTGCACCGCGAGCACGCCGCCGGGCGGGTCACCGTGCTGGACCCCAACATCCGGGCCGCGCTGATCGCCGACCCAGCCGGTTACCAGGCCCGGTTGCGTTCCTGGCTGCCCAGCGTGGACGTGCTCAAGCTCTCCGACGACGATGCCGACTGGCTGGGTGGCACACCAGCGCAGTGGCTGGCCGCCGGGGTGGGCGCGGTGGTGCTCACCCGCGGCGGGGACGGGCTCAGCGTGCACACCACGGCCGGTCACGTCGGCGTGGGAGTGCCGGCGGTCGATGTGGTCGACACGATCGGCGCCGGGGACACCGTGCACGGGGCACTGTTGGCCTGGCTGCACGACATGGAGAGGTTGAGCCAGAGCACGATTCGCGAGATGGGACTGCCGCAGTGGCGCGCCGGTTTGGAGTTCGCCGCGGCCGCCGCCGCGGTCACCGTCTCCAGGGCGGGTGCCGACCCGCCATGGCGCGGACAGTGCTGACCCGCCGTTGGTGCTCACCGGCTCCGTTCGTCCGCAGCCTGTGCCCGGTGCGGGACTAGCCTGGCGGTGCCGTTGACGTGCCGTCGGGGCGGCGGCGCTCGGGTGATCCCCGGGGGCCGTCCGCTTCGGCTGGCCGAGCCTGAGAGGGACCACCAGTGCCCGATACCGAGACCACCACCGCCACCCTGAGCTACCCCGGCGGGCAGCATGCCATGGCCGTGACCGCGGCCACCGAGGGAAACGACGGGGTGCGGCTGGACAAGCTGCTCGCCGAAACGGGTCTGACCACCCTGGATTCCGGGTTCGTCAACACCGCGGCCTGCACGTCGGCCATCACCTACATCGACGGGGACGCCGGGATCCTGCGCTACCGCGGGTACCCCATCGACCAGCTCGCGGAGAAGTCCAGCTTCCTCGAGGTCAGCTACCTGCTCATCCACGGCGAGCTGCCCACGGCGAGTGAGCTGGACGACTTCACCAGCCGCATCCAGCGGCACACCCTGCTGCACGAGGACCTGAAACGGTTCTTCGACGGGTTCCCCCGCGACGCGCACCCCATGCCGGTGCTCTCCAGCGCGGTGAGCGCGTTGAGCACCTTCTATCAGGATTCGCTGGATCCCTTCGACCACGCCCAGGTGGAACTGTCCACGGTGCGGTTGTTGGCCAAGCTGCCCACCATCGCCGCCTACGCGTACAAGAAGTCGGTGGGTCAACCGTTCCTGTACCCGGACAACTCCATGTCGCTGACCGAGAACTTCCTGCGGATGACGTTCGGGTTCCCGGCCGAGCCCTACGAGCTCGACCCGGAATTGGTGCGCACCCTGGACATGCTGCTCATCCTGCACGCCGACCACGAGCAGAACTGCTCGACGTCCACCGTCCGCATGGTGGGCAGCTCGAATGCCAACCTGTTCGCCTCGGTGTCGGCGGGTATCAACGCTCTGTTCGGACCGCTGCACGGCGGGGCCAACCAGGGCGTGCTGGAGATGCTGGAGCGCATCCGGCGCGACGGCGGGGACGTCGGCGAGTTCGTGCGCCGGGTCAAGGACAAGGAGGACGGGGTAAAGCTGATGGGCTTCGGCCACCGCGTCTACAAGAACTACGACCCGCGGGCGAAGATTGTCAGTGCGGCCGCGCAGGGCGTGTTGGCCAAGCTCGGTGGCGACGACCAGCTGCTGGAGATTGCCCAGGCGCTGGAGCAGGCCGCGCTCACCGACGACTACTTCATCGAACGCAAGCTCTACCCCAACGTGGACTTCTACACCGGGCTGATCTACCGGGCGATGGGCTTTCCGACCCGGATGTTCACCGTGCTGTTCGCGATGGGGCGCCTGCCAGGGTGGATCGCGCACTGGCGAGAGATGATCTCCGACCCGCAGACCAAGATCGGCCGACCGCGGCAGGTGTACGTGGGGGCGACCGAACGGCATTACCTGGACCTCTCCGCCCGCTGATGGGGGTACTGCAAGTACCACCAACTACGGCTGCAGGGGTCCGTAACCGCTACCAACTGCGAGATCCTGGACGACCGCGGCCGGGCCGCAGCTCTGCTCGGTTCGAGGTGCGGCCCACCGGCGCGGGCCATAGCGTCACCGTACGTGGACGACGTGGCGGTGGTGTGGTTTCGGCGCGACCTGCGCCTAGGTGACCTGCCGACCCTGACCGCGGCAGCTGACCGCGCCGAGCGAGCCCTCGCGCTGTTCGTGCTCGACGACACCCTGCTCACGCCTGCAGGGCCCCCCCGGCGCACCTTCCTCTACCGCTGCCTGCGCGAGTTGGACGCCGCCCTGGACGGCAAGCTGTTGCTGGTGCACGGCAACCCGGTGGACGTCCTGCCGCGGATTGCCCGTGCAGTGCAGGCCACCAGCGTGCACATCAGCGCCGACTACGGCCCCTACGGCAGCCGTCGCGATGCCGCGGTGCGCGAGCGCCTGGGTCCGGACGTGGAGCTGGTCGCCACCGGGTCCCCGTACGCGGTGGCGCCGGGGCGGGTGATCAAGGGTGATGGGCAGCCCTTCCGGGTGTTCACCCCGTTCCGCCGCGCGTGGACCGAGCACGGCTGGCGGCCACCCGCGGACACCTCTATGTCCACAGTGGACTGGCTGGAGCCGCGAGACTCCGACATTGACGGCTCACCCGTCCCTGCCGACGACGACCTGGGTGGCACCCAGTTGCCCCCGGCCGGTGAGCAGCCAGCACGGCAGCGGTGGCAGGAGTTCCTGCACGACAACGTCACTGGGTATCGCGATGACCGCAACCGGCCCGACCATGACAGCACCAGCCGCCTGTCGCCGTACCTGAAGTACGGCTGCATCCACCCGCGCACGCTGCTAGCGGACCTGGCCGGCCACACCAGCGCCGGGGCGCAGACGTTCGTCACCGAGCTGGCCTGGCGGGAGTTCTACGCCGACGTGCTGCACCGCCAACCCGATAGCGCGCGCCAACACTACGACCGGCGCTTCGACGCCATCAGCTACCGCACCGGGCCCGACGCCGACGCCGACTTCCACGCCTGGGCCACCGGCCGCACCGGGTACCCTATCGTCGACGCGGGGATGCGTCAGCTGGTCGCCCAGGGGTGGGTGCACAACCGGCTGCGGATGATCGTGGCGAGCTTCCTCACCAAGGACCTGCACCTGTCCTGGACCCGGGGTGCCCGGTATTTCATGCAGCATCTGGTGGATGGTGACCTGGCGTCCAACCAGCATGGGTGGCAGTGGACGGCGGGCACGGGTACCGACGCGTCGCCGTACTTCCGGGTGTTCAACCCGACCCTGCAGGGGCAGAAGTTCGACCCCCAGGGCGACTACGTGCGGCGTTGGGTCCCAGAGCTGCGCGGGGTCACCGGCGTCGCCGTGCACACCCTGCCCGACGGTGTACCCCAGGGCTACCTGGCGCCGATCGTCGACCACGGCCACGAACGTACGGTGGCCCTGGAGCGCTATGCCGCCGTCAAGAACGCCACCTGAGCCGGCAGCGCCTGAGCCGGCAGCACCTGCACCAGCCGCTCACCCCCTGCCCAGGGCCTGCCTCCAGCTGACCCGCGCGCCTGACCGCAGCACCGATCGTTGATAGATCGCCGCGGCGCCCACCGCCAGCGCGGCAGTGACCAGCACCATCAGCAGCACCGTGCCGACCACCTGAACCGGACTGGCCACTCCAGCGGCGATCCGCAGCGGCATCAGGATCGCCGAGAACGGTGGGATCCAGGCCATCACCGACGGCAGCGTGCCCGACGGATCCTGCACAGAGGTTTGCGCGAGGAAGAACATCGCAATCACCAGCAGGGTCAGCGGGGTGGTGGTCGAACCGACCTCCTCCTGCCGCGACACCATCGACCCGGCGGCCGCGTACAGCATCGCGAAGAACGCGTAGCCCAGGACGAACCACCCCAGGGTGCCGACGAAGACCGCGACCGCCGTGCCGGTGATGGTGATGACCCCGGTGGCCGCCGCCGCCCCCAGGCCGACCACCCCGTAGGCCGCCAACTGCAGCAGCCCGATCACCCCGATGCCGGCCACCTTGCCCATCAGCAGCTGCAGCGGCGTCACGGTGGACAGCAGCAGCTCCACCACCCGGCTGGTCTTCTCCTCCACCACCCCGGTCGCCACGGCCAACCCGAAGATCAGCAATTGGAAATACAGCAGGCCCACGCTGACCAGGGCGAGCGCGGTCCGTTGCCCGCTGTCGGGGTTCGGCGGATTCAGCGCGTCGACGGTGACGGTGGCACCCGCGGTCGCCGCCCGCAGCTGGGCAGGGTCGACGCCCTGGGCCTGCAGCGCACCGTTCACCGCGAGCTGCGTGACCGCCGTGTCGAGCACGGTCCGCAAGCTGGCCGCCAGCGCTGCGTCGGTGACGGCCGTCACACCCCCGTTGGCGCGGGGGATCAGTGCTGCTGCCAGGTCACCGCGGCCGACCTGCTCGCGCGCGGTGGCCTCGTCCGGCAGCGCCGTGGTGTTCACCGGGGTGCCCAGCGCGGTGCCGGCATCGGTGAGCGCCCGGGCCAGTGACTGCGCGCCGCCGACCAGGCCGACCCGCTTCGCCTCGGTCGGACCGCCACCGAAGACCGCAGCGGCGGCGATGCCACCTACGATGACCACCAGGAACACCGCGTTGCTGATCAGGAACGACTTGGTCCGCACCCGGGTGCTGATCTCCCTGGCGGCGACTAAGCGCACCGCCCGGGCCGGGTTCACCTGGGTACTCATGCCGCCACCACCTCACGGAACAGCTCGGTCAACGACGGGCGCCGGGTCGCGAAGGTGTGCACCGGACCGGTGCGCAGCGCCGCGGCGAGCACCGCCTGGTCATCGGCCCACTCGCTCAGCTCCAAGACGGTGCGCCCGTCCTGGTGGGTCACGGTGCGCACCCCGGTGACGCCGTCGGCCCAACCGGCGGTGGCCAGCGGCGCGCGCACCTCCAGCTGGCGAGGACCCTGCGCGCGCAGCTCGTCCACCGTGCCTACCGCCTGCATGTGGCCGTGGCTGACGATGCCCACCCGGTGGCAGATGCGCTCGACCAGGTCCAGTTGGTGGCTGGAGAAGATCACCGGCACCCCCTGCGCGCATTTCTCCGCCAGCACCGCGCTCATCACGTCGACGGCTACCGGGTCCAACCCGGAGAACGGTTCGTCCAGCACCAGCACCGCCGGGTCGTGCACCAGGGCGGCGGCCAGCTGCACCCGCTGCTGGTTGCCCAAGCTCAGCGCCCCGACGGTGTCGCCCAGTCGGTGGGCAATGTCCAGGCGACGGGTCCAGTGCCCGACCGCGTCCTCGGCGGCGGCGGCGCTCAGCCCGTGCAGCTGGGCCAGGTAGGCCAACTGCGCGCCGACCTTCATCTTCGGGTAGAGCCCACGCTCCTCGGGCATGTAACCGATGCGTCGGCGCATGTCCAGGTCGACCGGCCGCCCGCCGAGCAGCACCTGCCCGGAGTCGGCTGCCAGCACCCCCAGCACGATCCGCATGGTGGTCGTCTTGCCTGCGCCGTTGCTGCCGACGAACCCGAACAGCTCACCCGGGCGCACCGTCAAGTTCATGTCCTGCAACGCCACCGTCTGCCCGTACCGCTTGGACACCCCGTGGACGTCCAGCTGGTCCTGCACCATCAGTTCCCTTCCGTGTTAGCGCGCTGCGCTGATGGACCGGCTCGCCCGGCCCCACACCGCCGCGGTCAGCACCCCGACGACGATGCCGACCAGGCCACCAGTCACGTTGGTGACGTAGTCCGCGCCGCTGCACACCCGTCCCGGGATCCGAGTCTGGGTGAGCTCCACCGCCCCCGGCAGCGCCAGGATCACCATGGTCGCCAGCACCGGGCGCCGGGTGGCGAGCACCATCGTCACCCCGAGCGGAACCAGAAACACCAGGTTGAGCAACGCCTCCGCCGACGTGGTGATCCGGTACACCGACGTCTCCACCAGAGCGGGCGCGGCCCGCACACACGTGCGGATACCGCCCGGCCCGGAGGCCGACCCCGGGCCCATGGTCAGGGCCAGCACCGCGGTGATCAGCAGCGCCGACGCCAGCGTCGTCGCGTTGCCCCACCCGCTTGCCCGGACCACCGGGCGCCATACAACCAGGCTGAGCACCGTCCCGGCGACCGCGACCAGCAGGGTCCACCAGGACACCGGGGTCACCGCAAGGACGGTGTGGACGAGGTGGCCCACTCAGGTCAGAACCGGACCAGCATCTTGCCGGTGTTCGCACCGCGCAGCAGGTCGATGAACGCCTGCGGGGCGGCATCGACCCCGCCGTCGAGGGTGGTCTCCCGGAATCGCACCGCGCCCGCGTCCAGCCACCGGCTCATCTCCGCGACGAACGTCGGCTGCAGGTGGTTGAAGTCGCTGACGATGAAGCCGCGCAGGGTCAGCCGCTTGCCGATGATCATCGCCAGGTTGCGCGGACCCGGCGCCGGTTCAGCGTCGTTGTACTGCGAGATCATGCCGCAGATCGCGATGCGCCCCTTGAGCTTCAGCGCGGAGATCGCCGCCTCCAGGTGCTCACCCCCGACGTTGTCGAAGTAGACGTCGATCCCGTCGGGTGCAGCGGTACGCAGCTGCTCGCGAACCGGCCCGTCGTGGTAATCGAATGCGGCGTCGAAGCCCAGCTCGTCAACGAGGTAGCGCACCTTCTCCGCCGAACCCGCCGACCCGACGACGCGGGCGGCCCCCTTCTGCTTGGCGATCTGACCCACCAACGAGCCGACCGCCCCGGCCGCGCCGGACACGAACACGGTGTCACCAGCGTGCATACCGGCGACCTCCAGCAGACCGGCGTACGCGGTGAGCCCGGGCATGCCCAGCACCCCGAGGTAAGCCGCATCCGGCGCCACCGCGGGGTCGACGACGATGACCCGACCCGCCGACGCCGCCGCCACCTCCCGCCAACCCAGCCCGTGCAGTACATGCGCCCCGACCGGGACGTCCGCGCTGGTCGAAGCGATGACCTCGCCCACAGCCCCGCCGTCCAGTGGTGCCCCGACCTGAAACGGCGGCACATAAGACGGCCGGTCGTCCATCCGGCCCCGCATGTAGGGGTCGACGCTCATCACCAGGTTGCGGACGAGGACCTGATCGGCGCCGAGTTCCGGCACTGGTGTCGGCACGACGGTGAAGTTCTCCGGGGTGGGCCACCCCGACGGGCGGGAGGCGAGGTGCACCTCACGGGACGTGGTCGGCAATGCAGTCATGCGGTCAGTGTGGCACCCGACCGCACACCTCAGCGGGCGTGCCGGGCGGTGCTCCGCCGGCGGCCGAGGACCAGCATCGCCAACCCGGCTGCGATCGCCGTGATTGCCGCCGTGGTCAGGTCGGTCACCGGGGTACCGGTGTTCGCCAACTGCGGTGCGCCGGTGCCGAATCCCGACCCGGTGCCGAACCCCGACCCGGTGCCGAACCCCGAGCCGGTGCTCAACCCGGCTCCGAGCACCTGCGCCGAGGGGTCCGGCAAGCCCGCGGCCGGGGCCAGGAAGGTGAAGGTCTGCGGCCCGGAAGTGCCCGCGGGGGTGGTGGCGGTGACGTTGACGGCACCCGCGGGGTTGGCCGGGGTGGTGAAGGTCAACGAGGTGGGGCTGGTGACGGTCACGGCGCTGGCCGGGATGGTGGTGGCGCCGATGGTGACGCTGGTGGCCCCGGGGACGAACCCGTCACCGGTCAGGGTGACGGTGGTGCCCCCGGCGGTGGGTCCACGGTCCGGGGTGATCCCGGTCGCGGCCGGAGGGGTGGGTGCGGCTGCCGGCACGACGCAGGACGCGGCACCGGCCACCAGGGAACCGAGCGGGATGGTGACGGTGGTGCCGCCGGTGGTGGTGCCGGTGATGCGCAGGGCGATGTCCAGGGCGCGGGCGGTGGCCGTAGTCGCGGTGGTCTGCTCGATGCGGGTCTGCACCGTCGCGGTGAGGGTCGCTGCGGTCAGCCCGGGCACGGTGACCGCGGCGGACACCGTGGCCGCGGGGGCCCCGGCGGTGACCGCCGTGCCGAACACCGACAGGTTGGTCACCACCGTGCTCGCGGTGGGGGCACCGCTGGACGGGCACGTCGCCCGCCCGGTCAGGGCATCGACGGTGATGTTCTGCCCCAGTACCGTGCCGGCGAACGTGGTGACGGCGGAGTTGCCTTCGGCGGAAGAGGCCGAGGAGGTGGCCGACGCGGTGGCGACCCCCGTCGCGGTCACCGCGGTCGTCGTGCCCAATGCGGTGGCGATGTTGGCCACGTTCGCCGAGGAGTCGGGCGGCGCCGTGACGTCGGCGATCGCAGCGTTGGCCGAAACGAAGGTGACCGCGGGTGGGCCGGCGGTGGCGCCGGTGATGGCCAGCCGCAGCGCGGTGGCCGCGGCGTCGCCCGGGGCGGCCGCAGCGACACCGGGCACTACCAGGGCCGCGGCGGTGGTGAGAACTCCGGTGGCCAGCAACGCGGCCAGCCCCTTGTGTACGCGAGAGTGACGCACCTTCACCATGACTGCCCCCAACGATCAGTAACGTTGCGGGTGCGACCCGTGCGGTGCACCTCGCTCAAACGTTGTAAGAACGGTGGCACGTCTGCGGACGGGGCGGCAGTAACCAAAACGGGTGAAGCTGCCTCACTGGCTGTGTCGTGGCGAGGCTCCTGCCGCCGCGGCCGTGGCCGCCCGAGCACCGTTCGGGGCCACCATGATCACGACCTGTTGACGTTGTTGCGGGGTGACAAAATTTGCCCACCGGATGAAATGGCGTCACGCAGGGTGTTCAACGGCCGCGCCGGCGGTTACCGTCAGCCGACCTCAGTGAGGCATCCGCGCAGATGGTGGGCGAGGAGGGCAACTCCGGCGACCAGCTCGCCGGGGCGGCTGACGACACCCCGGTGGTGCGCCACGTGACCGCGTTGATCGAGCGGGCCATCACCCTCCCGGGGCTCGGACATCCACCTGGAGCCCAGCGAGTTCGACCTCAAGGTGCGGTTGCGCATCGACGGGGTGCTGTACGCGGTGGACACCGTGCTCCAAGGCATTCAGGCCGCACTGATCTCCCGGTTCAAGATCGTCTGGCCTGGATATCACCGAACGCCGGGTACCGCAGAACGGTCGGATCTCCATGGTGATCGCCTCGCGCAGCGTGGACCTGCGGGTGGCGACCTTGCCGACCGTCTGGGGGGAGAAGGTGGTGCTGCGGATCCTGGACACCGGGGGGTGGACCTGGACCTACGCAAGCTCGGCTTCACCGAACACAACTACGCGCGGCTCGCCGAGAGTTTCCACAAGCCGCACGGCATGGTGCTGGTCACCGGCCCCAGCGGGTCCGGTAAGTCCACCACCCTGTACGCCACCCTCACCGAGATCGCCCGGCCTGAGGTGAACGTGATCACCGTCGAGGACCCAGTGGAGTACCGCATCGACGGCATCAATTTGGTACAGGTGAACCGCAAGTCCGGGTTGGACTTGCCGTGGTGCTGCCGGCCATCCTGCGGTCGGACCCCGACATCGTGCTGATCGGGGAGATCCGCGACCGCACCACCGCGCAGAACGCGCTGCCCAACGCGGCCAAACCGGTGCTGCAGAACACCATCGAGCTGCCCTACGCAGGATGAGCGCGCCCGCAGCCCGGAGGGCTCAGCGCTGCGGGGCGGTCGTCGGGGTGACCGGTGAGGGCAGCGCAGTCTCGCCCTGCAGGTAACGGTCCACCGCCGCCGCGCAGGAGCGGCCCTCGGCGATGGCCCACACGATGAGGCTCTGGCCGCGGCCCATGTCGCCGGCGACGAACACCCCGTCGACGTTGCTGGCCCAGTCGGTGCCGCGGGCGACGTTGCCGCGCTCGGTCAGCTTCAGCCCCAGCTGCTCCATCAGCGATCCCCGTTCCGGACCGACGAAACCCATTGCCAACAGCACCAGGTCGGCGTCCAGGGTGTAGTCGCTGCCCGGCACCGGGGTGAAGCGCCCGTCGACCAGCTCCACCTCCTGCACCCGCACCCCCGTGACGTGCCCGTCGGAGCCCAGGAACTCCGCGGTGTTCACCGAGAACACCCGTTCACCGCCTTCCTCGTGCGCTGAGGAGGTCCGGAAGAGCATGGGGTAGGTGGGCCAGGGGTTGCTGGTGTCGCGCAGTTGCGGTGGCCGCGGCATGATCTCGAACTGGTGTACCGAGGCGGCGCCCTGGCGGTGCGCGGTGCCCAGGCAGTCCGCGCCGGTGTCACCCCCCCCGATGATCACCACCTTCTTGCCGGCCGCGGAGAGGGGGCTCTCCGCCAGATCGCCCTCCTGCACCCGGTTGGCCGGCGGCAGGAACTCCATGGCCTGGTGGATGCCACGGAGTTCACGCCCCGGCACGTCCAGGTCCCGCCAGGCGGTGGCCCCACCGGCGAGCACCACGGCGTCGAAGTCGGTCTGCAACTCCTCGGTGGTGACGTCGGTGCCCACGTCCACCCCGGGCCGAAAGATGGTGCCCTCGTCGGTCATCTGCGCCAACCGGCGTTCGATGTGGCGCTTCTCCATCTTGAACTCGGGGATGCCGTAGCGCAGCAGACCACCGATCCGGTCCGCCCGGTCGAACACCGTGACGGTATGTCCCGCCCGGGTCAGCTGCTGGGCTGCGGCCAACCCCGCCGGACCGGACCCGACCACCGCGACCGTCTTGGCCGTGGTCAGGCTGGGCCGAACCGGCCTGACCCACCCGGCGTCCCAGGCGCGGTCGATGATCTCCACCTCGACCTGCTTGATGGTGACCGGGTCGGAGTTGATCCCCAGCACGCACGCCGCCTCGCACGGGGCCGGGCACAGCCGACCGGTGAACTCGGGGAAGTTGTTGGTGGCGTGCAGGCGTTCGATGGCCTGCTCCCAGTCGGCCGTGTAGACTAGGTCGTTCCACTCCGGGATCAGGTTGCCCAGCGGGCAGCTGTTGTGGCAGAACGGGATACCGCAGTCCATGCACCGGCTGGCCTGGGTGCGCAGCTCGTCGGCGTCGAAGGGCTCGTACACCTCGTTCCAGTCGCGCAACCGCACGTCCACCGGTCGCCGCACCGGCAGTTCACGCCCGTGGGTGAGGAAGGCCCGAGCGTCACCCACGAGCTGCCGCCATGATCGCGGTGTCCACGTCCGTCCCGTCCTTCTCCGCGCTGTCGATGGCGAGCAGCACCCGCTTGTAGTCCCGCGGCATCACCTTGACGAAGCTCGGCGTGCTGCGCTCCCAGTCCAGAAGAATCCGTTGTGCCACAGTGGATCCGGTGGCGGATGCAAACCGCGTCACGAGCTCGTGCAGCAGCCGTTCGTCGTCGGCGTCCAGGCTCTCCAGGTCCACCATCTCCGGGTTCACGTCGGCGGCGAACGTCCCCGCCGGGTCGAAGACGTAGGCCACCCCGCCGGACATGCCGGCCCCGAAGTTGCGCCCGGTCGGCCCCAGCACCACCACAGTTCCGCCGGTCATGTACTCACAACCGTGGTCACCCACCCCCTCCACGACGGCGGTGGCACCGGAGTTGCGAACCGCGAACCGCTCCCCAACCAACCCGCGGACCAGCAGTTCACCGGAGGTGGCGCCGTAGAGGAACACGTTGCCGCCGATGGTGTTGTCCTCGGCGACGAAATCCGGGTGCGCGTGCAGTGGTGGGCGCAGCACGATGTGCCCGCCCGAGAGACCCTTGCCGACGAAGTCGTTCGCGTCGCCGTGCAACCGCAGGGTGATCCCCTTGGGCAGGAACGCTCCCAGGCTGTTGCCGGCCGAGCCGGTGAGGGTGATGTCGATGGTGTCGTCGGGCAGACCGGAACCGCCGTGCGCCTTGGTGACCTCGTGACCGAGCATGGTGCCGACGGTGCGGTTGACGTTGCGCACCACCCGCTCGATCCGCACCGGCGTGCCCTCGCGCAGCGCGGGTTGGGCCGCGGCGATCAGGTCGTTGTCCAAAGCCTTGTCCAGGCCGTGGTCTTGGCCCCGGGTGCAGTGCAGGTCCTGGTTCATGAACGCCGACTCCGGCTGGTGCAGGATCGCGGTGAGGTCCAACTTGGCGGCCTTCCAGGTCTGCACAGCCCTGCGGGTGTCGATGATCTCAGCGTGCCCGACGGCCTCGGGGATGCTGCGGAAACCGAGCTCGGCCAGCAGCTCACGCACCTCCTCGGCGATGAACCGGAAGAAGTTCTCCACGAACTCCGGCTCGCCGGCGAACTTGGCGCGCAGCACCGGGTTCTGGGTGGCGATCCCCACCGGGCAGGTGTCCAGGTGGCAGACCCGCATCATGATGCAGCCGCTGACCACCAGGGGGGCGGTGGCGAAGCCGAACTCCTCGGCCCCGAGCAACGCCGCCACCACCACGTCACGCCCGGTCTTGAGCTGCCCGTCGACCTGCACGACGATCCGGTCCCGCAACCCGTTGAGCAGCAACGTCTGCTGCGTCTCGGCCAACCCCAGCTCCCAGGGGGTTCCGGCGTGCTTGAGCGAGGTCAGCGGGGTGGCCCCGGTGCCGCCGTCGTGCCCGGAGATGAGCACCACGTCGGCGTGCGCCTTGCTCACCCCGGTGGCCACGGTGCCCACCCCGACCTCCGACACCAGCTTCACGTGCACCCGGGCGGAGGGGTTGGCGTTCTTCAGGTCGTGGATCAGCTGGGCTAGATCCTCGATGGAGTAGATGTCGTGGTGCGGCGGCGGGCTGATCAGGCCCACCCCGGGTGTGGAGTACCGGGTTTTGGCGATCCACGGGTACACCTTGTGCGCGGGCAGCTGGCCACCCTCACCGGGCTTCGCCCCCTGGGCCATCTTGATCTGGATGTCGTCGGCGTTGGTCAGGTACTCACTGGTCACGCCGAACCGCCCGGACGCGACCTGCTTGATCGCCGAACGGCGCCGGTCACCATTGTCGTCGGCGACGTAGCGTTCGGCGTCCTCACCGCCCTCGCCGGTGTTGGACTTGCCGCCAAGCCGGTTCATCGCGATCGCCAGCGTCTCGTGCGCCTCGGCGGAGATGGAGCCGTAACTCATCGCCCCGGTGGAAAACCGCCGCACGATGGCCTCCACCGGTTCCACCTCCGCCAGCGGCACCGGCGGGCGATCGTGGCGCAGTTCGAACAGTCCGCGCAGCGACGCCAGCCGGGTGGACTGGTCGTCCACCAGCCGGGAGTACTCCCGGAACACTTCGTACTGCCCGGTTTGGGTGGCGTGCTGCAGCTTGAAGACGGTGTCCGGGTTGAACAGGTGGTACTCACCTTCGCGGCGCCACTGGTACTCCCCACCGACCTCCAGCTCCCGGTGCGCGCGCAACTCCGGACGCGTCGGGTAGGCGGTGGCGTGCCGGGCGGCGACGTCGGCGGCGATCTGGTCCAACCCGATGCCGCCCAGGCGGCTACTGACCCCGGTGAAGTGCTCGTCGACCAGCTCCTGGCTCAACCCGATCGTCTCGAACACCTGGGCACCGGTGTAGGAGGCGATGGTGGAGATGCCCATCTTGCTCATCACCTTCAGCACCCCCTTGCCGGCGGCCCGGACGTAGTTGGTGATGGCCTCGGCCAGAATCACCCCGTCGAGGTGGCCCCGGTCGATCATGTCCTCGATGGTCTCGAAAGCCATGTAGGGGTTGATCGCCGCGGCGCCGAAGCCGATGAGCACCGCCATGTGGTGCACCTCGCGGGCGTCGCCGGACTCCACCACCAGGCCCACCTGGGTGCGGGTGCGTTCCCGGACCAGGTGGTGGTGCACCGCGGAGGTCAGCAGCAGCGACGGGATGGGTGCCATGGTGGCGCTGGAGTCGCGGTCGGAGAGCACCACGATGCTGGCCCCGCCGGCGATGGCCGCAGACACCCTGGTGCGGATGTCACTCAGCGCCTGCGCTAGCCCGTCGCCGCCCTCGGCCACCGGGTACAGCCCGGAGACGACCGCGGAGCGGAAGCCGGGCAGGTCGCCGTCGTCGTTGGCGTGCACCAGCTTGGCCAGTTCGTCGTTGTCGATGATCGGCCGGGGCAGCGCGATCTGCCGGCAGGACGCTGCGGTGGGTGCCAGCAGGTCGCCTTCGGGGCCGATGGTGGCGCCCAGGCTGGTGACCAGTTCCTCCCGGATGGCGTCCAACGGGGGGTTGGTGACCTGGGCGAAGAGCTGGGAAAAGTAGTCGAACAGCAGCCGGGAGCGGGCCGAGAGGACCGCGATCGGGGTGTCGGTGCCCATCGAACCGATCGCCTCCGCACCGGTACGAGCCATCACCGCCAGCAGGGTGTGCAGCTCCTCGCTGGTGTAGCCGAACACCAGCTGGCGGCGCAGCACCGAGGTGTGACTGTGCCGCACGTGCGGTCGTGGCGCGAGTTCTTCCAGCCGGATCAGCCCAGCCTCGAGCCATTCCCCGTAGGGGTGCGCGGCGACCAGCTCGGCCTTCAGTTCGTCGTCGCGCACGATTCGGCCCTGCGCGGTGTCCACCAGGAACATCCGACCCGGCCGCAGCCGGACTTTGCGCACCACGGTGGCGGGGTCGATGTCGAGGACCCCCACCTCCGACGCCATCACCACCAGGCCGTCGTCGGTCACCCAGATGCGGCTGGGGCGCAGGCCGTTGCGGTCCAGTACCGCCCCGATCACCGTCCCGTCGGTGAACGCCACCGAGGCAGGACCGTCCCATGGCTCCATCAGCGATGCGTGATAGGCGTAGAACGCCCGCCGGGCCGGGTCCATCGTCTCGTGACGTTCCCAGGCCTCGGGGATCATCATCAGTACGGCGTGGGCAAGGCTGCGTCCGCCGAGGTGCAGCAGCTCCAGCACCTCGTCGAAGCGGGCGGTGTCGCTGGCCCCCGGGGTGCAGATTGGGAATAGCCGCTTGAGCGTCTCGGCGTCGCCGAAGGTGGTGGTGCCCAGCAGCGCCTCGCGTGCGCGCATCCAGTTCTCGTTGCCGTTGACGGTGTTGATCTCGCCGTTGTGCGCGACCAGCCGATACGGGTGCGCCAACGGCCAGGACGGGAACGTGTTGGTCGAGAACCGCGAATGCACCAGTGCCAGGGCGCTGTCCACCCGGTCGTCGTGCAGGTCCAGGTAGAAGTCGCGCAGCTGGGGGGTGGTCAGCATGCCCTTGTAGACGAAAGTTCGCCCCGACAGGCTCGGGAAGTACACCGTCTCGGCCGGGTGACCCGACCGGCTCCGACCAGCGACACCGGCCCCTTGGTGGCCGAGTTCGCGCTCGACCCGCTTGCGGACCACGAACGCCTTGCGTTCCAAGTCCATCCCGGTCGGCCCCGAATCGTTGACGCCCGCGATGAAGACCTGGCGCAACGTGGGCATCGCGTCGCGCGCCAGCGCCCCCAGGGAGGTGTCGTCGATCGGCACCGCACGCCAGCCGAGCACCTGCAGTCCCTCGCTGCGCACCACGTCCTCCACGGCGGCGATGGCGTCCTGCGCCTGGACGGCGCCTTGGGGCAGGAAGGCGATGCCGGTGGCGTAAGCCCCCGCTGGCGGCAGCTCGATACCGGCGCCCTCCTCGGCCAGGGCTGCGCGGAAGAACCGGTCGGGAATTTGGATCAGCAGGCCGGCGCCGTCACCGCTGGTGGTCTCGGCACCGGATGCTCCGCGGTGTTCGAGGTTGAGCAGGGCGGTAATCCCCTTGTCGACGATGTCGCGGCTGCGGCGCCCGTGCATATCGACGACGAAGGCAACCCCGCACGAGTCGTGCTCGTTGGCGGGGTCGTACAGGCCCTGGCGGGTGGGGATCTGGTTCATGCATCTCTTCCACAGCAGCGGCGACCGACCAGCGGTGCCAGGGTGAGCGGAACGGCCGAGCACCCCATTGTGCCCTGAAATCGTGCGGGTTGAGGCTGGGCCCTCAACTTATGATGCTGGCGAGTAATCGGCAGATCTCCGCGTCCCCGACCGGTGTGAGCGGGGTGGGCTCAGTGGGCAAGGTGCGTCATGACTCTGACGAAGGTCTTTGGCGGTGAGCGTGGTTCGCACGTTCGTCGAAACGATAGGTCACGCCCGGGGTCAGTCCCAACCCGCCCGCCCGCGAGGCCCCTGCCCGGGTCCGCCCTGCCCCTGCCCCTGCCGGCCTACTTGCGCCGCCCCGCCCCTGCCGCCCCGCCCCTGCCGCCCCGCCCCTGCCGCCCCGCCCCTGCCGCCCCGCCCCTGCCGCCCCGCCCCTGCCGCCCCGCCCCTGCCAGCCTACTGGTGATCATCAGGACGTCAGGTGGCACACCCGGCGCCGAACCCGCCACGGTGTCCTGTTGATCTTGGGGCACGGGGATGGTGCGGGGGGCACGGGGATGGTGCGGGGGGCACGGGGATGCGCCGCGGATAACGGGATGGGTGCAGGCGCAGGGCCCGGCAATCCGGGTATCAGAGTTCGGTCAGGGCTCCGGCGTCGAGCACCCAGCGGCGAGTGGCGCGCACCGTGTCCAGCATTCGCCGGTCGTGCGTCACCAGTAGCACCGTGCCTGCGAAGTCCGCCACTGCCTGCTCCAGCTGCTCAATCGCCGGCAGGTCCAGGTGATTGGTGGGCTCGTCCAACACGAGCAGGTTCACTCCACGGGCCGCCAGCAGCGCCAACGCCGCCCGGGTGCGCTCCCCGGGTGACAGCGACGCCGCCGACCGGCCCACGTGTGCCGCGCCCAGTCCGAACTTGGCCAGTAGGGTGCGGACCTCGGCGTCGGCCCAGTCCGGTACCGCCGCCCCGAAGGCCTGCACCAGGGACTCATTGCCTGCGAACAGCCTCCGAGCCTGGTCGACCTCGCCTACGGCCACCCCTGAGCCGAGCCGTGCGCCGCCGGAGTCCGGGACGAGCCCACCCAGCAACAAGGCGAGCAGGGTCGTCTTGCCCGACCCGTTGGACCCGGTGATCACCACCCGGTCACCCACGTCGACCTGGGCGGTCACCGGTCCGAAGGTGAAGTCCCCGCGGTGCAATACCGCCGCGTCGAGGCGGGCCACCACCGACCCGCCGCGGGGTGCGGCCGCGATCTCCATCTGCAGTTGCCATTCCTTGCGTGGCTCGGCCACCTCCTCGAGCCGTTCGATCCGGCGTTCGGTCTGGCGTGCCTTGGCGGCCTGCTTCTCGCTGGCATCCTGGCGGAACTTGCGGGTCAGCTTGTCGGAGTCGTGAGCGTTGGACCGGCTCTTGCTCACCCCGGCCTTCATCCACCCGCGCTGCATCCGGGCGCGGGCCGCCAGTTCCTCCTTGGTCTCGGCGAAGTCGTCGTAGGCCTGCCGGGCGTGCTGGCGGGCGAGCGCCCGTTCGTGCAGGTAGGCGGCGTACCCCCCGTCGTATACGCCCACCTGCTGCTGGGCCAGGTCGAGCTCGACGACCCGGGTTACGGTGCGCGCCAAGAATTCCCGGTCATGGCTGACCACTACCGACGGGGTCTGTAGCTCGGCGACGAAGCGCTCCAGGCGATCCAATCCGTCCAAGTCCAGGTCATTCGTCGGTTCGTCCAGCAGCAGGACGTCATAGCGGCTGAGCAGCAACGACGCCAAACCCGCGCGGGCCGCCTGACCACCGGACAGCGACGTCATCTCCGTCCCCAGGTGCACCCCGAGCCCGACGTCAGCGCCCACCTGAGCCGCCCGTTCGGCGAAATCGGCCCCACCCAGGGCCAGCCAACGCTCCAGGGCGGGGGTGTAGGTGTCGGTGTCACTGGTGGCCAGGGCGGCAGCGGCGGCGTCCATCACGGCTTCGGCGTCGCTGACCCCGGTCCGCTGGCCGAGGAACTGCAGCACGGTCTCCCCGGTGAGTCGCTGCGGCTCCTGGGGCAGCAGGCCGATCGTGGCATCCGGCGGGCTGAGGGTGACCCGGCCCTGCTCAGGCCGGTCGAACCCGGCCAGCAGGCGCAGCAGGGTGGACTTGCCGGCACCGTTGGCCCCCACCAGTCCGATGACGTCACCCGGGGCAACGATGAGGTTGAGGCCGGTGAACAGCACCCGCTCACCGTGCCCGGCGGCCAGGTCAGTGGCGTGCAGCGTGGCGCTCATGATGGCGGTGAGGGTATCGGTGCTGGAGAGGTAACCGGGCACCTGGTCGTGAGCCTGTGCAACGATCGAGTCATGGCTGATACCCCGCGACAACTCGCCGATGCCCACCTCGACGCAATGGCCCGGCTGAGCCCGATCCTGGCCACCAGCCTGGGGCTGCCCTACGGCCAGGACGAGTTGGGGGACTTCTCCCCGGCCGGTACCGCCGCCGTAGCCGACCTCATCCGGGCCACCCTGGCCGCACTCGACGCCGTCCCCGCCGAGGTATCCGCGCTCCCCGCCGAGCAACGCTGCGCCACCCTGCTGCGGGAGCGCCTGACCTCCGAGCTCACCCAGATCGAGCACGGTGAGCACCTGCGGGCGGTACGGAACCTGTTCTCACCCATGCACTCGATTCGGCAGGTCTTCTCCATTATGCCTACCGACACCGACACCGACTGGTCCCACGTGCGGGCCCGGTTGGCAGCGATGCCCGACGCCTACGCCGGGTACACCGACACCTTGCGGGAGGGGCTGCGGCTGGACATGCTGTCCGGCCCGCGCCAGGTCACCACCGCCATCGAGCAGCTCACCGCGTGGCTCGACGACGGGTACTTCCCCAGCGTCGTTGCCGACGGCCCGGCGGCCCAGCGCGCCGACCTGGACCAGGCCGCCGCCGCAGCCGAGCAGGCCTGCCGGGACCTGCGAGAGTTTCTGCAGGTGACGTACGCACCTGCGGCAGTCGAGCAGCCCGACACGGCCGGGCGGGACCGTTACGCCCGCTGCGCCCTGGAGTGGACTGGCTCCACCATCGACCTGGACGAGGCCTACAGCTGGGCATGGCAGGAATTTCACCGCCTGGACGCCGAGCTGCGGGCTGAAGCAGAGAAGGTGCTCCCCGGGGCCACCCCGGCGCAGGCAATGGCCTGGCTGAGCACCGACGGCGACGCCGTGGACGGCGAGGACGCGGTGCGGCAGCGGCTGCAGGAGATGATGGACACCGCCATCGCCGAGTTGGACGGCACACACTTCGACCTGGCGCAGCCGGTGAAGCAGGTGGAGGCCATGATCGCCCCCGCCGGTGGTGCCGCCGCGCCCTACTACACCCGCCCGGCACTGGACTTCTCCCGCCCGGGACGCACCTGGTTGCCGACGATGGGCCGTACCCGGTTCCCACTGTGGGACCTGGTGAGTACCTGGTACCACGAAGGGGTGCCGGGCCACCACCTGCAGCTCGCACAATGGACGTACGTGGCCCCGCAGCTCAGCAAGTACCAGACCTCGATCGGCTCGGTGGGTGCCAACGTCGAGGGCTGGGCGCTGTACGCCGAACGACTGATGGACGAGCTCGGCTACCTGCGCACCCCGGGGGAACGGATCGGCTACCTCGACGCCCAGCAGATGCGCGCCGTCCGGGTGATCATCGACATCGGGATGCACTGCGAGATGGCAATCCCGGCCGGGGCCGGCTTCCACGACGGCCAGGCCTGGACCCCGGAGCTGGGCCGGGAGTTCTTCGGGCTGCACTGCGGGCGGGATGAGACCTTCGCCGAATCCGAGCTGATCCGCTATCTCGGAATGCCCGGTCAGGCCATCAGCTACAAGTTGGGGGAGCGGGCCTGGTTGGCGGGCCGGGCAGCGGCGCAGGCCGAGCAGGGGGACAGCTTCGACCTCAAGCGCTGGCACATGGCTGCGCTGTCCCTGGGTTCGTTGGGCCTGGACGACCTGGTGGGGGCGCTGCGCACCTGCGGGTGAGCCTGGGGTGCGACACTGCGCGCCGTGCAAGCACTGGTGGTCCGGGCCTTCGGGCAGCCCCCGCGGCTGGAGGCGGTCCCTGACCCGATGCCGGAGCCCGACGGCGTGGTGGTGCAGGTCGCTGCCACCGGGGTGTGCCGCAGCGACTGGCACGCCTGGCAGGGCCATGACGACGGGGTGAGGCTGCCGTTCGTGCCCGGACACGAGCTGGCGGGCAACGTGGTGGCGGTAGGAGCACAGGTCGACGCCGCGTGGGTGGGTCGCCGGGTCACGACGCCGTTCGTCTGCGCCTGCGGGGTGTGCGCGGCCTGCCGCACGGGCCAGCAGCAGGTATGCCCGCGCCAGGAGCAGCCGGGTTTCACCCATGACGGGTCCTACGCCGAGTTGGTGGCCCTGCGCTATGCCGAGGTGAACCTGGTGCAGCTGCCCGATACGGTGCCGTTCGAGGTGGGTGCCTTGCTCGGCTGCCGGGTGGCCACGGCGTGGCGGGCGGTGCAGCACCGGGCTCGGGTGCGCGGCGGGGAGACGGTTGTGGTGCACGGCTGCGGTGGGTTGGGGCTGGCCGTGGTGCTGGTCGCGGTGGGTGCCGGTGCGCGGGTGGTGGCCGTCGACCCTTCTGCGCCGGCGCGGGCGCTCGCCCTGCAGCTGGGCGCCGTCGAGGCCCTGGCCAGCGCCGATGCCCTCGATCTGACCGCTCGGGTGTCGCTGGACTGCGCAGGCACCCCCGCCAGCGCCGCCGCGTCGATGCGGTGTCTGGGGTTGAGGGGACGGCACGTGCAGGTGGGGTTGCTGACTGACGGGGCGCACCTGCCGATGGAGTTGGTGGTCGCCCGTGAGCTCGACGTGCTGGGCAGCCACGGCGCCCCGGCGCACGCCTACCCCGGTCTGCTGGCTGCGCTGCCCGCGCTGGACGTCGGGCGGTTGATCACCCGGCGGCTGGGCCTCGACGGGGCCGCGGCGTCGTTGGACGCAGCGGGCGGCGAGCCCGGAATCACCGTGCTGGTTCCCTGATCGGCTGCTCTGACAGCGAAGGGTCGACCCGACTAGTCCCCGTGAGCGCTAGTTCCCCCTGGCTTCTCATGAAAAGGGGGGGATGCAGCGGTCATCCTCGGAGTGTCTCGTCAACGCATTCAGCAGATCGCCATGGCCTGATCGTGGCCTCGGCGCGCTACGACCCGCGATCCGCGACCCGGGCGCGGTAATGTGCGCAGCGTTCGGCAGGCTGAGCCGATGACCGACCGGGACCTCACGCTCGCCGGGGCACACAACGTTCGCGACCTCGGTGATCTGTCCACAGTAGATGGACTTCGGGTCCGCCCAGGTATGGTGCTGCGCGCCGCCAGCCTGGCCGACCTCACTGACGCAGACGTAGCAACGCTGCTGAACTGGGGTCTGAGCACTGTGGTGGACCTGCGCGGGCCGGCCGAGGTGGCGCGCGACGGCCGCGGCCTGCTGGCCGCGACGTCGGTCGCCTACCGCAACTTGCCCGTCGCCGGTGCCCGTTCGGTGCGCCTGGACCAGGCGCAGGACCTGGATACCGCCAGCCTGCTGGAGCACTACATCACCTACCTCGAACACAGTGCCTCCGTCGTGGTGGCCGCGTTGCGCCTGCTCGCCGACACAGCTGCTGTGCCCGCGGTGGTGCACTGCGCGGCGGGCAAGGACCGCACCGGGGTGGTGGTGGCCGTGCTGCTGGACGCGCTCGGCGTGCACCGGACGCAGATCGTCGCCGATTACGCCGCCACCGAGGCCGCCATGCCCCTGGTGCGGGCGCAGCTAGCCGCGTCGGCCACCACCCGGGAGTTGGGGTCGGTGCCTGACTGGGTGCTGACCGCGCTGCCAGCGACGATGGACGGCTTGCTTGCGCACCTGGACGCCCGAGGCGGCACGGGGGCCTGGCTGCAGGCGCACGGCCTGACCGATGACGAGCTGGGGCGGCTGCGCGCGAACCTGCTCACCTGAGTTGGGCACTACCAGAGCGCGACGGGGCGGGGATGGTGGTGGTCGCGCAACCGCTGATCCTTGGTCACCAGGATCCAGCCGTGCTCGACGGCGGTCGCGTAGATGAGCCGGTCGGCGGGGTCTCCGGAAAAGGTGGGGGGCAGCGCTGAGGCTGTCGACGCCACAGCCGGAGTAATCCCCATCGTCCGAACGTCGGCGGCAAGTTGGTCCAGCCATGAGTCGAGCGGTACCGACAGCCGGATGCGGTCGTGCCGCGCGAGCCAGGCGAGTTCGAACCAGGTGATGCCGCATACTGCGAGTACGTCGGCGCCCGCAACGGCCGCAGCGGCTCGGGCGCTGAGCCGTTCGGGCTCGGCGGACCACCAGTGCAGCACGTGGGTGTCGAGCAACACCGTGCTCACTGCGCTTCCCACGTCGCGCCCGTGGTGAACAGCTCGTCTTCGCCAACGGTCGTAACGGCCACACTGGCGAGCCGCCCGCGGATCGCGTGGGGGCTGTTCGCCGGGATCAACCGGGCGACGACTCGACCGTGCTTGGTGATCTCGACCTCATCCCCGGTGGCGACGTGGTCGAGGACTGCAAGAAGGGTTGCTTTCAGCTGAGTAGCGGTCATTCGGTTAGTCACATGACCATTTTAGCGGTCATCATCCAGATTGCGGTAGACAACACGAACGTCGTCGATGACTGGAGGAACCGTGCCCGGACCGCTCGCCGGACTGAAGGTGCTGGAGCTGGCGGGATTGGGCCCCGGCCCGCACGGGGCCATGCTGCTGGCCGATCTCGGCGCGGACGTGGTGCGGGTGGACCGCGCGGGTGGCGGCGGATTGGAACTCGTCCCCCGCGAGCGCGACCACACCCTGCGGGGTCGGCGTTCGATCGGCGCCGACCTCAAGACCGACGCCGGCCGCGAGATGGTGCTGGCACTGGCGGACAAGGCCGACGTGTTCATCGAGGGCCTGCGCCCGGGGGTCGCCGAGCGACTGGGTATCGGGCCAGAGCAGTGCCACGCGCGCAACCCCGGGCTGGTGTACGCGCGGATGACCGGATGGGGCCAGGACGGGCCGCTGGCCCAACGTGCCGGGCACGACCTCGGCTACCTGGCGCTGACCGGGACGTTGCACGCCATCGGCCCCACGGAGAAGCCGGCGGTGCCGCTGAACCTGGTCGGCGACTTCGGCGGCGGCTCGATGTTTCTGGTGTTCGGCATCATGGCGGCACTGTACGAACGGCAGACCTCGGGGCTCGGCCAGGTGGTGGACGCGGCGATCGTGGACGGCACCGCGGTGCTCGCCCAGATGCAGTGGGCCTACCGCGGGGCGGGGGTGTGGAACGACGAGCGGGCGTCCAACCTGCTCGACGGTGCGGCCCCGTTCTATGACACCTACACCTGCGCCGACGGCGAACACGTGGCCGTCGGGGCGTTGGAGCCGCAGTTCTACGCCCAGCTGCTGACGGGGCTCGGGCTCGCGGAGGCCACCCTGCCCGCGCAGTATGACCGGGCTGGCTGGCCGCAGTTGCGCGCGAGGTTCACCGCAGTTCTCGCCAGCCACACCCGGGCGGAGTGGACGGCGGTGTTCGAGGGCACCGACGCCTGCGTGGTGCCGGTGCTGAGCATGGCCGAGGCGATCAAACACCCACACAACGTGGCCCGCGGCACCTTCACCGAGGTCGATGGGGTGGTGCAGCCCACCCCGGCGCCGCGCCTGTCCCGCACCCCCGCGCAGTTGTCCACCGGGCCCCGGGTGCCGGGGGCGGACACCGACGCCGTACTCGCCGACTGGGGACTGGGTTAGAACTGCCTAGACGCCGAACCCGACGCCCAGCACCTGCGCCACCAGCTCGTAGCTGCGCACCCGGTCGGCGTGGCCGTGCACCAGGGTCGACACCATCAGTTCGTCGGCCGCGGTCCTGGCCAGCAGCTCATGCACGGCGTCGGCCACCGTCGCCGGTGCGCCCACGATGGCACTGGCGGTCATCGCGCCCAGGCTGGCCCGTTGCACCGGGGTCAGCGGGTTCGCCGCGGCTTCCTCCGGGGTCGGGACCGTGCCGGGGGTGCCTGCGCGTAGCCGGGCCATCGCCAAGGCCATCGGAGCCGCCAGCCAGCGCGCCTGCTCGTCGCTGTCGGCGGCGACCACCGAGGCGGTGATCATCAGGTACGGCGCCTGCAGCACCCCGGGTCGGAAGGCGGTGCGGTAAGCCGTCACAGCCGCGTCGGTGGAGCCGGACGCGAAGTGGTGAGCGTGCGCGTAGGGCAGCCCCAGGATGCCGGCCACCTGAGCGCTGTAGGTGGAGGAACCCAACAGCCACACCGCCACCTGGGCACCCAGACCGGGCACCGCGGTGATCGCCGCGTACGGGTGGTCCGCCGGGTAGCCGTCGTCGAAGAACGCTCGCAGCTGCGCCAACTGCTGCGGAAAGTCGTCTTCGCTCAGCTGGCCAGCCGAGCGACGCAGCGCGTGGGCGGTCACCTGGTCGGTGCCCGGTGCCCGGCCGATGCCCAGGTCGATCCGCTCCGGGTACAGCGCGTCCAAGGTGCCGAACTGCTCTGCGACCACCAGCGGTGCGTGATTGGGCAGCATGACGCCACCCGAACCGACCCGCAGCCGCTCGGTGACCGCCGCGACCTGCCCGATCATGACCGGTGGGGCCGAGCTGGCAATTCCGGGCATCGAGTGGTGCTCGGCCAGCCAGTAGCGATGTAAACCCAGCGCCTCGGAGCGCCGAGCCAAGTCCAGGGTGTTGCGCAGCGCGTCGCCTGGGGAGAAGCCGGTGGGAACGGGTGAGACGTCCAGGACGGAGAGGGGCACCGAAAGGGTCACAGTCCTGCCAACCGCCGCGCCGAGCCGGGTGTTCCGTCCCGTGTTGAGACCACCGGCCAACTAAACGCGCATCTGGGCGAGTCGGGGAGCACAGTGGGTGTGGTGTGCCGCACACGGCGCGCCACCCACCCAACACCCGAGGAGGCAGGTTCGATGGCAGGCAACAGAGGCGTCGCTTACATCAAGCCCGGCACGGTTGAGGTCCAGTCGATCGACTACCCCAAGCTGGAGCTGCAAGACGGTCCGGGGGTGAACCCGGCCAACGTGGGCCGCAAGCTCAACCATGGCGTCATCCTGAAGGTCGTCACCACCAACATCTGCGGCAGCGACCAGCACATGGTGCGTGGCCGGACCACCGCCCCACCCAACCTGGTGCTCGGCCACGAGATCCTCGGCGAGGTGGTGGAGAAGGGCCCCGACGTGGAGTTCGTCAAGGTCGGCGACATCTGCTCGGTGCCGTTCAACATCGCCTGCGGGCGGTGCCGCAACTGCAAGGAGGGCAAGACCGGCATCTGCCTGAACGTCAACCCGGCGCGGCCGGGCGCGGCCTACGGCTATGTGGACATGGGCGGGTGGGTCGGCGGCCAGGCCGAGTACGTCACCGTGCCCTACGCCGACTGGAACCTGTTGGTGTTCCCCGACCGCGACCAGGCCCTGGCGAAGATCATGGACTTGACCATGCTGTCGGACATCTTCCCCACCGGCTTCCATGGCGTGGTCACGGCGGGTGTCAAGGCGGGTTCCACGGTGTACATCGCCGGGGCCGGCCCGGTTGGACTCGCGGCCGCGGCCGGGGCGCAACTACTGGGCGCCGCCGTGGTCATCGTCGCCGACCTCAATGAGGAACGGCTGGCCCAGGCCCGGAGCTTCGGATGCGAGACCGTGGACGTCTCCAAGGGTTCCCCGCAGGACCAGATCGAGCAGATCCTCGGCGTGCCCGAGGTGGACGCCGCCGTCGACGCGGTCGGTTTCGAGGCCCGCGGGCACGGCGAGGGTGCCGGCACGGAGGCCCCGGCCACAGTGCTGAACTCCCTGATGGAGGTTACGGCGGCCGGTGGCCAGATCGGGATCCCCGGGCTCTACGTCACCGGTGACCCCGGTGGCATCGACGAGGCAGCCAAGGTCGGTGCGCTGTCGTTGAGCCTCGGGACCGGCTGGGCGAAGTCGTTGGCCTTCACCACCGGGCAGTGCCCGGTGATGAAGTACAACCTGGGGCTGATGAAGGCGATCCTGAACGACAAGGTGCAGATCGCCCAATGCGTCAACGCCACGAAGATCAGCCTGGACGAGGCCGCGCAGGGCTACGCCGACTTCGACAAGGGTGCCGCCAAGAAGTACGTCATCGACCCGCACGGGATGGCCGCCTGACCCGCGGCCGCAACGTGGCTCAGTGCTCGCCCTGATCAGCACGCTCGCGGTCGGACCCGTTGCGGTCTGACCGCGGGCGCTGCAGGGTGAACGACTCGAACGCGGTGAGCTCGCCGTAGGGGCCGGTGACGTTGTAGTAGGTCACCTTGATGGAGGTGGCACCGCCGGGCTGGCCGGGATCCACCTCGAACGCCGCGAAACCATAGGAGTTGGCGGCGTCGCGCACCGCGGACCATGCGGCGGGTTCGGTGACGTACACCGGGGAGCGCTTACCGCTGGCCGCGTCGGGGGCACCCACCGCGGTGATCACCCGACACTGCGGTGGGGTGAAGAACAGCTGGTTGGACGGCACCGACGTGCCGCCACCGCCGATCACCATGTGCACGGTGCCCGCAGTGGTGTCGACCACGTCGGTGCGGGTGCTGGTGGGGATCGGGGTCAGCGTGTTGTTCTGCTGCTGACCGCGGATCGGGTGCGAGCGCTCGTAGTGGTGCTCATGCCCGCAGACGACCAGGTCCACGCCGTAACGGTCGAACAGCGGCACCCACTCCTGCCGGATGCCCAGGTCGGCGCCGTTGAACTTGTCGGCGGTGCTGATCACCACCTGGTGCATGCACACCACCACCCAGTCGACATCGGGGTTGCTGCGGCTGCGGGCCAGTTCCTGCTCCAGCCAGGCCTTCTGGGCGCCGCCAGAGTACCCGCGGACGTAGGTGTTGCCGCCGTCCTGATAGCAGACGTCGTCGTTGTTCAGGCTGATCACCCGTACGGAGCCCACGGTGAACGCGTACCACAGCCCGCGGGTGGTGTCGGTCTGCCCGTCCGTGGGAGGTAGAGAGAAATAGGTCTGGTACGCAGCGAACCCGATGGGTCCGTTGCCCAGCTCGTTCTCGTGGTTGCCAGCCGAGGGCATCCAGGGCCGGTGGCGTGCGCTGCGAGTGTTGTTCTCCCAGAAGTCCGACCACGTGCGGACCCGGTCGGTGGCGATGTTGGCGTAGCAGAGGTCGCCGTTGAACAGGTGGAACAGCGGACGCACCCGCTCGACGCCCGCGGTGGTGTCCCCCGCGGCGGGGGAGCCCAGGTTGTCGTTGACGAATGTGCCCGCGGCATTCTTCTTGCCGACGGTGGGGGTGCCCTGGTCGCCGAAGCTGGTGAAGGTGAACTTCGCCCGACCGGACGCAGCGGTGACGAACGACGCCAGCTCCGGCTCGGCACCGTCGTGGACCACCGCGTAGGAGTAGGCGGTGTCCGGTGCGAGCCCCGTAATCCGCGCGTGGTGGGCGTAGACGACCTGGCCTGACTTGGCGTCGGTGTAGGACACGGTGGTGGCGCTGGCGGCTTGGCCCAGCACCTTCGGGGAGGTGCCGTAGTACACCCGGGGGCTGCCCACCGGGGTGAGGGAGTGCCAGGAGACCACGACCTCGCGTGCGGCGTCCGCACCGAACTGCAGGTGCAACCCGGCGACGCGCGGCGTGCTCACCGGGTCGCCGACCCCGTTGCGCAGCGGGTTCGCGGTGTCCGCAGCGGCCGGCGGGCCGCCGAAGATCGGGCTGCTGGCCAGGACGGCGCCCCCGATCCCGGCCGAGGCCAGGAAGCCTCGCCGGCTGAGGCGGCTGGTGGACTGGTCGTTCGGGTTCGTCATGTCGCGCACCCTGCCCATCCCGCGCGACGGGGCCAGCTCATCGCGGCGACCACCGGGTGAACGTCCGCTGAACCTCGTGAACTCGACGGCCCGGCGGGAACACGTTCGCCTGGCTCACGGTTGTCTTGGGCATGACCTCAACGACCAGTACCCCGGCCGTCCCGGACACCGCCCTCAACGACGGCACCACCATTCCCCAGCTCGGCTTTGGGGTGTTTCAGGTGCCGCAGGAGCAGACGTATCAGGCGGTGACGACGGCGCTGCAGGCCGGGTACCGCCACATCGATACCGCCAAGGCCTACCGCAACGAGGCAGGCGTCGGGCGCGCTATCGTGGACTCCGGCATCCCGCGCGAGCAGCTGTACGTCACCACCAAGCTGTGGAACGGCGACCAGGGTTACGAGTCCACCCTGCGCGCGTTTGACACCAGCCTGGCGCAGCTGGACCTGGACTACCTCGACCTGTACCTGATCCACTGGCCGGTGCCGGCCAAAGACGAATACGTCAACTCCTACAAGGCTTTCGAGAAGATCAAGTCCGACGGCCGGGTCCGGTCCATTGGCGTCTCGAACTTCACCGTTGACCACTTGGGGCGGCTGCTCGGTGAGACCTCGGTGGTGCCCGTGCTGAACCAGATCGAGCTGCACCCGAACTTTGCGCAGTCCGAGCTGCGGGCCTTTCACGCCGACCACGACATCCGGACGCAGGCCTGGAGCCCGCTCGGCCAAGGCGGCGCGCTGCTGCAGGAAGCGACGTTGACCGAGATCGGCACCGCACACGGCAAGAGCGCTGCCCAGGTGGTGCTGCGGTGGCACCTGCAGCTCGGCAACATCGTCATCCCCAAATCGGTGACCCCGGAGCGCGTAGCCGCCAACATCGACGTCTTCGACTTCGAGTTGACCGGCGACGAGATGGCCAGCGTTGCCACCCTGGACAACGGTGGGCGCCTGGGCCCCGACCCGGCGGAGGCCAACTTCGAGTAGCGTGCCGCGGCGGTTCACGCCGACCGCAACACCCCACCGGTGAACCGCCCATGCCCCGGGCCTCATCATGCCGGCGTCCACCCGCAGAGCAATGATGCGCATAGCGAGGGAGGTGTAAAAGGTGGGCGATGAGGTGCTGGTGCATCGGGTGAGCACGTCGGTGGTTGCAGCCCGTGACCGGTTCGAATTTTGGGAACAGTCGATGGCGTCGCTGGTCTACCCGGTGCGCCTTCGCCCGGTCGAGCACCGCGACCGGATGCGGGAGACCACCGACTTCCGCGCCGAGTTCGTCCGGGTTGACGCAGGCGCGGCCACGTTGAGCAGCGGTTTGCTGGACCCGGTGCGTTCGGAGACCACCACCGAGCACGCCGGACAACGCTCTGGCGAGGTGGTGCACATCGGCTTCCACGACGGCGGCAGGTTGCTGCTGGAATCGCGGCAGGGCAAACAGACCTTCACCGGGGGCAGCCTGGTGGTGCAGGCCGACGACGAGCCCCACGCGCACACCTTCCTGGAGCGCGTTCCGATGGTGCTGCTGTCGGTGCGAGCGGCGCGGTTGTCGTTGCCCGTCGAGGCACTGCGGTCATCGATGTTCCTACCCCTGCAGGCCGACCCCGCGTTGCGGTCGTTGCTGCTGGGAGCCGCCGATGTCGCGCGCCGGTCCCGCGGGGCGCTGGATATGGCGGGGATGGCCTCCTATCTGGTGGGGGTGGCAGATCTGGTGCTGCGCACGGTGGCTGGGGTTCAGCCTGACCATGCCGGCACCGCCGAGGCGCGGCGGCGGCAGGCGCTCGAGGTGATGAGCGCCCGACTCGGCGATCCGCACCTGGCGGCGTCGGTGGTGGCCGAGGCGATGGGCATCTCGGTGCGCCGAGTGCACCAGGTTTTCGCCGGCGGCCCAACCCTTGCCGAGCACATCCGGCGGGCGCGGGTCGAGTTGGCCAAGACCCTGTTACGCGACCCCCTCTGGGCCGGGCAGCCCGTGTCTGCGGTCGCTCATCGATGTGGGTTCCTCGACCACTCGCAGTTCTCCCGCTCGTTTCGCAGCGAGACGGGGACAACGCCCAGTGACTACCGCAGCGCAGCTGTGCAGAAACGGTAGTCGGCTAGGCACGGGGTGCAGTCGGCCCGGCAGAAGGGGGGGCGGAGTGCGAAGAACAGGCACGATCGTCTGGCTCGGTCACGAATCGACCCCACTGCCGAGGGGACAGTGGGGCCGATCAGGTCGCAGTGTGGCTGGGCTGGATGGAACACCTGGCGTCCGTCGCGGGGTTGTGCAGGCCATGAGAGCCATCACGTACGCCACGACCGGAACTCCCGATGTCTTGCAACTGGTGGACCGCGAGGTGCCGCAACCGGTCGCTGGCGAGGTGCGCGTGCGCGTGGTAGTCAGCGGGGTGAACCCGACGGACTGGAAGTCCCGCCGCGGCGCGGGCCCCGGTCAGGGGTTGCCGTTCGCGGAGGTGGTACCCAACCAGGACGGTGCGGGCGTCGTTGATGCGCTCGGAGCGGGGGTATCGGGTCTCGCGGTGGGCCAGCGGGTGTGGTTGCTGTTGGCCGCTCATCAGCGACCGACGGGCACTGCGCAGGAGTTCGTCGTGCTGCCCGCTGACCGGGTTGTGCCCCTGCCCGATGGTGCCTCCTTCCACCTGGGCGCCAGTCTGGGTGTGCCCGCGGTGACCGCGCACCGCTGCCTGACCGTCGCCGAGGACGGCCCGAACCGGTTACATCCGGGGGCGTTGCAGGGGCGAACCGTGCTGGTGGCCGGTGGGGCCGGCGCGGTGGGCCATGCGGCCATTCAGCTCGCTGGCTGGGCCGGTGCCCGAGTGATCACCACCGTCAGCGGGCCTGAGAAGGGTGTGCTGGCCGCTGCCGCCGGGGCACAGCACGTCATCTACTACCGGCACACCGACGCCGCTACGCAGATCCGTGAACTGGCGCCGGACGGCGTGCACCTGGTGGTGGAGGTCGCGCCCGCCCAGAACGCCGCGCTCAACGCCGCCGTGGCGGCGCCGGGTGCGTCGATCGCGGTGTACGCCAACAACGGCGGTGACGAGGTGACCCTCGACGTCCGACCGCACATGGTGCTCAACACCCGGTATCAGTTCGTGTTGCTGTACACCGTCGGCAAGCAGGCGCTGGCGAGCGCCGTGGCCGACGTCAACGCTGCGGTGACCGCCGGTGCGCTGCCCGTCGGCGACGGTGCCGGGTTACCGGTGCACCGCTTTGCCCTGGAGCGCACCGCAGACGCGCACGCCGCGGTGGAATCTGGCGTGGTGGGCAAGGTGCTCATCGACGTCGGCGCAGCGCCCTGATGTCTGAGGGGCAGGTGTCCACGACCGACACGGTGGCGGGCGTGGAATCTCTGGTGGGATGGTGCGTTCCTGGGTTCGTCGAGGCGGCCACGGCACGACGTCTGCCCGGCGCCTACCGGGGTGAACGGTTCTGGCACGGACGAGCTACCGTCGAGCGGCACCGGCACTGGGTGGTGCAGATCCCGTGCCTACTGGACGGAATGGCCGCCGTCACCGTCGGATTCGACGGTGCCTGGGCGTGGGTCAGCCGACCCGACGACGCCGCGGTGGCAGCGACCAGTCTGGACGACGTGCAAGCGGCGTTCGACACTGCATTGCCCGGTTGACCGGAGCGAATCGTCAGCGGTTTCGGTACGGTCGATGTACAAGTCAGGCGCATATCGCGCGACTAGCCGAGATCGCACCCCTTCGTCTCGAGGATGACGCCCATCCGAACTGGGGTCAACTTCTCAGGGATCGGCCAGCATTACCTCTCGCAAGCACGACCGGCGGGGAGCAGCACCGCAAGGGTGCCGCTCCCCGCCGGAAGTGATCAGCTGCTGAATGGTCTAGCAGCTCGGCCTCACTCAGCCGTTGTCGCGGTTGTCGTCCTTGTCGTCCTTGTCGTCCTTGTCGTCCTTGCCGTCGTTGTCGCGGTCACCATCCTGGTCGACTGGGGAGATCGCGACCAGCTGGTCGAGGGCCGAGGTCTGGCCCGCGTGCTGACGGTGACCGAACAGGGTCTTGTCGCCGACCAGGGCGGCGACTGCCGGGTCCGGGTTCTGGCGGGCGAACTTCTCGGTGCCCTCCAGGGCGAAGTACGGCCCGCTGGGCTCGGCGATGCAGTCCTTCATCGAGGCGAACCGTTGCACGGTCCGAGCTGGCTGGTGCGTGCCGCCCTCCGGCGGTGCGGCGACGAAGTAGTCGTCACCTTCCGTCTTCTTCGGCGGCGTGCCGCCCGGGTCCTCCATGACGACGAGGTTGCCCTTGCTGTCCAGCGCGAGGTTGTCCGGGGAGCTGAAACCGGTCGCCTTCGAGGCGTTGCCCGCCTGCTGACCGACGTAGTCGTACGCGAACGGAGCGTCCGCCTTCGTCAGGTCGATGGCCAGCACACCCTCGTCCTCACCCTCGGTGAGGGACACGTAGAGAGTGTTGCCACCGTTGTTGCGGTCCTTGCCGGTGCTCTGCCCGGTTTCGATGTCCTCGGGGCGCTGGTACTCGTTCGCGCCCTTGGCCTCGGCCTCGGCGTCGGCGTCGATCTGCACCTGCGTGCGGTCCAGGTCGATCCAGCGTCCTGCGCCATCCTGCCGATTCGGGCTCGCGAACGCCTGCAGCCGCCCGCTGGAGAGGTCACCGGCGCGGTCGGGGACGAAGCGGAAGATCCCCCCGGAGGCGCCAGACGTCGTGCGACCGCGCGACTCGGCGATCCCGTACAGGTTGCCCTGCTTGTCGAAGCGCATGCCCTCGTGGGCCTTGGCGCCGATCGCCGGGCGGACCCGGATCCCGTCCTGGGTCGTGTCCGTGGTCCCGTCGCCGGGGGCGGTCATCGGCTCACGGGAAGGATCGAGCCTGCTCGGGTCGTTCGGGTCGATGAAGAACTCGTAGACCAGGCCGGCCTTGGCCTGCGGCACCTGCGGGTCGGGCTTGCGCGAGCGGGTGACCTCCTCGTTGGCCAGGATGGTCCCCCACGGAGTCCACACGATCCCGTCGAAAGCCTCCCAGTCCACCCGCTCTGCCAACACCTTCGACGTTCCGGTCTTGAGGTCGTAGACCGAGAGCTGACCGGCCCTGGCATCCCGGTTCTCCATCGTCCGGTAGATGTAGCGACCGGCGTCTTTGCCGAACTCGTTCTGGGTGTTCATGTCCCAGTTGTCGGTGTTGACGTTCGTGCCGGGGTCGCCCTCCTGGGCGAGGACCTGCTGCTGGAAGCCGGCCGGCAGCACGAACGGCTTGGCCTGACGCCCGGCCGGCTCACCCGGGCACGGCGCGGAGGACGCCAGCGGCTGGAACTTCTCGAAGGGGGTGAGGTCGGCCTCGGTGTCGATGGCCTGACCGAACCGGCGTCGCTCGTCGTCGGCCAATGCCGCTGGCCCGGTCAGCGCAGCGGTGCTCGTCAGCACCCCAGCCGCGATCGTGACCGTCACTACTCGTCCGAACCTCATCTGTGGACTCCCATTGATTTGATGATGGCTTTAGGTCGTCTTGACGGTAACGAGGACGTTCGTCGTCGGGGCAAACCGCACGTGAACGCAGGATGCCGGTTGGGGGCCGGTCAGCGAGCCGGTGACAGCACGTCGCCGCCGCCTGCGCACCCCGGCTGTTTACGCTGGCACAGGTGAAACGCCCCTGGACTTACGCCGCACTCGTCGGCGCCCTGCCCGCAGCCTGGTTGGGCCGTGCCTTGTGGCAGGTGCGGACCTCGATGGGGGCATCACGTCGAACGATCCGCCCGTATGCGGCCGGCTCGCCGCACTTCCGGGACGGCGACTTCCGCAACACGGTGCCCGCCAGCGTGATGTCACCGGGTTCCAGTACCAGCCTGATGCGGGCGCTGATCACCCGAGGTCGCCGGGGCATACCGTCGCGGCCGGTTCCCGTCGTGCGCCCCCAGCTGCCCGATACCGCCGCTGACCTTGCGGTCACCTGGTTCGGCCACGCCAGTGCCCTGCTCGAGGTGGACGGTCAGCGGGTGCTGGTCGATCCGGTGTGGGGTGAGCGGGTCTCGCCGTCTCAGGTGCTGGGGCCACGTCGTCTGCACCCGGTGCCTGGCCCGTTGGAGCAGCTGCCGCAGGTCGATGCCGTGCTGATCAGCCACGACCACTACGACCACCTCGACTTGCCTACGGTGCGGACGTTGCTGCGCACCCAGCGCGCCCCGTTCGTGGTGCCGTTGGGCATCGGAGCGCACCTGGGCGGCTGGGGGGTTCCGCCGGACCGGATCGTGGAACTCGATTGGGAAGGGGCCCACACCGTCGGGGACCTGCGGTTCACGTGCACCGAGGCCAGGCACTTCTCGGGTCGTGGGCTGTCGAACAACCCGACGCTGTGGTCGTCATGGGCGATCACCGGGCCACGGCACCGGGTGTACTTCGGCGGCGACACCGGTTACACCCCCGCCTTCGCGCGCATCGGCGCACAACACGGCCCCTTCGACCTGAGCCTGTTGCCGGTGGGCGCCTACGGGGTGCAGTGGCCCGACATGCACTTGGACCCCGAGCAGGCGGTCCAAGCGCACGGGGACCTCAACGGCGGTAACCCGAGCACCGGGGTGTTCCTACCGATCCACTGGGCCACCTTCAACCTGGCATTTCACTCCTGGGCGGAACCGGTGCGGCGGCTGCTGGCCGCGGCGGCCGCGGCCGACGTCACGGTGGTGATCCCGCAGCCCGGGCAGCGGGTCGACCTAGCCACCGGCCTCGAGGTGCACGACTGGTGGAGCGCGGTGGAGTAAGCCTGGGCTGAGACCCGCTCAGACGTCGAGCCACCGGCGCAATCGCGGACGATCGAGCCTGGACCACGCCCGCTCGTAGGACGACTCGGTGTCGCCGGTCTGAGCCTGCACCTGGGCATCCAAGCGCCCGTAGGTGAACGTCGACTCCCCGGCCACGTCCGCCTGCGCAGCGACATCGCGCACGAGCTGCCTCGTCACCGCCGCATCCTGATGCTCACCCAGCACCGTCTGCACCCGTTTAGCCGCCTTCGCCAGGTGTTTCGCCGGCTTGACGCGCACCGGCGCGGCCGAGGTCGCCGCGTAACGCAGCCGCTTGGCTGCCTTGCGCACCTCGTGCAGCAGAGCCACCCGTTGCTCAGGAGTTCCCGCGGTATCGGCGGCGGACGCCTTGTGCCGCAGACGCTTCCAGTCCTTCCGGACGCAGGCCGGCAGTACCTGACCAGCTGGTTGACCAGCCAGGGGGGTGAGCGGCGGTTCGGCGAGCAGCGCGTCCAAACCGTCCAGCAACCGGTACCACCGCGTACTGCTCAGCTCGCCCACCACCTGGCGGTGCGCGGTGCGGTAGCGCTGCGCCAACGTCTGATCGAGTCGGCGGCCCACCGGCCCAAGGACCAGCCCCGGCGGTTGGGCCGCAACCAGATCGGAGCAGTGCGCCAGAACCACCTCGGTGTCGCGGGCAGCCCCCAACACCTCGCCCATCCAGCGCAGTTCCGCCCGCAACGGGTCGGTGGCCGTGCGATCCAGGACGGGACGGTAGGTCGCGAGCAGGCTGCGCAGGGTGCGTAAGGCGACCCGCATCTGGTGCACCGCGTCGGGTTCATCCGCCCGCACCGCAGGGTCATCGCTCAGCAGCCTCTCCACCTGCGCGCCCACCGCGGCGAGCACGGCATCCCCGGCGCACGAACGACGACTCACCTGGCGCACCGTCGGCGGCGCTGGCACCCGGGAACCCAGTGCGCGGACCAGCTTCGACGGGCTGCGCGACACTGTGGCGCCGCCGGCGAGCAGCAGCGCCTGCACGTCATCGAGCAGGGTGGGATCGCCGCCAACCAGCTCGACCTCCCACTCCCGCCATCGGGTGCGGACGGGGGTGTCACCCAAGGCCTCCGCGGTGACAGTGTCATCGCACACCTCAGCAAGCACGCTTGCCTGGGCGTCGAGCAACCGGTGCACCACCCGGTGTGTGGTGATGGTGGCCACCGGCACCACCGGTCGATCCCGTACGTACACCCGGACCGGTGCCAGCACCGTGGATGGCACATTCCGGTTCGCTCGGCCGAGTGGGCGGTGCAGTTCGGTGCGCTCCTGGACACTGACCGGGAGTTTGACGTGCCAGCCGTCGTCCTCGCCACCAGTCCTGCGGCGCAACGTGATGCGGTGCCCGGCCAGGTCCAGCGCGGGCGTGTCGAAATACGTCGCGCTGAGTTGCAGGTGCACCGGTGGCGCCACCGCCGACACCCCGGTGATCGAGGTCAGTACGGGCAACGGTGTCGTTGCGTCTACGGCGTAAGTCCGCTCCACTTCGCGGTAGGCGGACGACGGCATGCAGCCCGGTCTACCGCATTGGCGCGCCATGCGCATCAGGCACCCGCCCCGTCGCCCGACTCACACCATCGCCCCACGCCGCGCGCCACCGCCCCACCCGCGGCCACCCCTCCACCCGCGGCCACCCCTCCACCCGCCGACGATCCCTCCACCCGCGGCCACCCCTCCACAAGATCAACAGGACGTGGGGGGTGGGGTGCAAACCGCGAGACGTAGATGGCGTCCTGTTGATCAACCCGAAGGCGAGCGGCGCCAGGCGGGTGGCGCGACCTCAACCAAGCGGGCGGGCGCCGCAGGAATGGTGGGGGCGGGCAGGGTCGAACCCGAGGGCCCCTCGCCTACGCTGCTGAAACGAGGGGCACTCCGACGGTAGAAGCGTGCAGGGGGGCTGCGCTCAACGAACGGCCCAGGTGAGCGGTACAACACTGTTCATAAGATGTTCACTGCCTTGGCGATGACCAGCCCGATGGTCGACAGCGCCACCGCGCTCTGCAGGGTCATCAGCAACTTCACCCCGCGGGTCAGGGGCATGGTGTCGGTGGGGGAGAACGCGGCGGCATTGGTGAAGCTGACGTAGAGGTAGTCGACGAACTCCGGCTCCCAGTCGTTGTCGGCCAGGTGCGGCTGCGTCATTTGCGGGAACAGGAAGTCCGGGTAGGGGTGGGCGCCCGCCGCTCGCTCGAAGGGCCCGCCTCGGTCGAGCTCCCAGTACCAGATGCCGAACGCGATGATGTTGGTGAGGTAGATCGCCGCCGCGGACGCCAGCAGCGGGCCCGCCTGGGTGCCTGCCGTGCCCTGCAACAGTTTGCTGTCGAGCAGGACGGCACTGGCACCGTTGTCCAGGGAGATCAGCGCCACCAAGCCCAGGCTGAGCCACCGCGCCGTGCCCGCATGCCGGGTGAGCCGGACCGGGTTGAGCACCAGCATCGTGGCCAGCAGCACCACCTCCAGGCCCGGCAGCAGCCAGCGGGGCTCCACCAGCGTGAACCGCGCTGGCAGCAACAGTTGCAGGACCACGGCGACCACGATCGCGACGGCGGCGGCCAGGCGGTTCTCCCCTTCGGTGGCCCGACGCCAGGCGGGGACCGGTGTCACCCCCGGTGCCCGGCTCAGTCGCGCATCGACTGCACGAACAGCGACACCGTCATCACCACGACCACCAACACAGTGAGGATGACGACGACCACGCCGACGACGTTCACCGCCTTGACCCGATTGCGAAGTCCGGTGCAGCTGCGCAGCGAGCGAATCTCATGGCCCCATTCTGGCACCAGAGCGCTGCCACCCCGGAACCTGGCCGACCCTTTGCCTTCCGTCACCTTGTGCTTGCCCGGTGCACGTCTGAGATCCCTACCGTTCGCGGAGCGCACCAGGAGGGCCCTGTGCGCATGTAGAGGACGACTGATGCCCCGAAACCTCACCCGGCTCGGCGCCATGTTGGCCGCCGGTGCCACCGGTCTGGCCGCCGTGGCTATCGCCGCGCCATCGGCCAGCGCCGACGACGAGAAACCCAAGGGCGCCAAGAACATCATCCTCATGATCGGCGACAGGATGGGCTACACCCACGTCACCGCTGCCCGCGAACGCTTCTACGGCGCAGCAGGCCAGCTGAACCTGCAGCAGGCCGACGCGTCCGGTCAGGTCTCGACCAACGCCGTCGATCCCAACAGCGCGAAGCCGAACCTGGTGACCGACTCCGCCGCGACCGCGTGGTCGTCGGGGGCCAAGACCTACAACGGTGGCCTCGGCATCGACTCCTCCGGCAACGTGGTGCCGACCCTGATGGAGCAGGCCAAGGCCGCCGGCATGCGCACCGGCAACGTCTCCACCGCGGAAATCACCGACGCCACCCCGGCCGGGATGTTCAGTCACGCGCTCAAGCGGGGCTGCCAGGGACCGAAGTTTTCGCCGGCCTCCTGCAACCCCGATAACAAGCCCACCCCGGACCCGTTGGTGGTGACCCCCATAGCCGAGCAGATCGCCCGCAACGGCACCGCCGACGTCATCTTCGGCGGCGGCTTGGGCCGTTTCGAACCTGACGACGAGCAGGCCATGAAGGCACAGGGATACCAGGTGCTGGGTAGCCAAGCTGGCGTAGACACGCAGACTGCCGCCACCCAGCGGGTTGCCACCCGCGAGGAGCTCAAGGCCGCGAACGCAGCCAAGGTCATCGGGCTGTTCAACCGTGGCAACCTGACCGTGGAGCAGGCCAAGGCGCAAGGCAAGAACACCCAGGAGCCTGCCCTGCCGGAGTACACCGCCAAGGCCATCGAGCTGCTGGCCGCCGGTCAAGGCGGCAGTGACGGGGAGAACAACGACGACGGCAAGAACAAGGGTCAGGATGCCAAGGGCAGCAAGGGCTTCCTGCTGCAGGTCGAGGGCGCGTTGATCGACAAGCGCTTCGCATGCCAACGACGCCGCCCAGACCCTGATGGAGATGAAGGCCTTCGACGACGCGGTCAAGGTGGCCAAGGACTTCGCCGCCAAGGACGGCAACACCCTGGTGATCGCCACCGCCGACCACGAGTGCGCCGGGTTCAACATCATCGGCAAGGGCAGCTTCGCCAACGCCGAGGCCGCTGCACCCCCCGGCAACATCGACTCCGGCAACACCGCGAACAACAGCTCGCCGTCGCGGGAGTTCGCGGCAAACAAGAAGGACTCCGCCCGCTCCACCGGCCCGGTCAAGGCTCCGGCTCGGGTGACCCGAAGAACTTCGCGCCGGCCACCTTCCGCACCGCTGACGACCCTGCCGGCGTCGCCGACGGCAGTACTGACGCCAGCCTGTGGTTGACCTACCTCTCGGGTAACCACACCGGGGCCGACGTCCCGATCTACGCGGTCGGCCCGCAGAGTGCCCGGTTTACCGGCCCGCAGGACAACACCGACATCTACCGCCCCAATCCGAGGATCATCCATGGCCTACGGCGAGGACGCGAATCCCGACCCCGCCGCGCAGAGCTCGCCGGCCGAAAAGGACGGGGTCGCGTTCACGGTGAACGCCGACCCTGCCTGGCGGGCCCAGGTGAACAGCGTCGTACTGAGCGTGCCAGTTCTGGTCAACGAGTAGCGCCGGTCTACGAACGATGACAACGTTCAGCGGATCCACAGCCGCACCGGGGCACCCTCAGCTCTAACAGCCGCGCCCGCACCCGCCGGGGCGGGGATGCGGACGAGGGACGGTGTCGATGGCTGCAGTGCCGTGGCGCCCCGGGCGGTGGGGGGTGCGTACCCGCTCCGCGGTGGCGGCGGCGTTAGTGGTCGGGGTGGCCTTCGGGGTGGCGTCGCTCGCGCTGCTGTGGGTCTTGCAGCGTTCGTTGCAGTCGGCGGCAGACGGCGCTGCCGGGGCCAGGGCCGACCAGATCGCCCAACGCCTGCTGGGAAACTGCACCCGCCGACCTGGATCGAGCCCTGCTGGCCACCGACTCGCGCACCACGGTGGTGCAGATCGTCTCGGTCAGCGGCGCGGTAGTGGTGTCCTCCCCGCAGGCCCCGGCAACCCCGATCAGCGCTGCCACGCCCAGTCCCGGTGAGCAAGTCAGGCTCGGCCGATCAGACAACACCACCCAAGGCGGTGACTACCGCGTCACCGCACGGGGGGTCAGTGGCACCTACGGGGCGTTCACCGTGCTGGTTGGGTCCGGTCAGGACCCGATCGACGCGACGTTGACCACGGTGGGGGAACTGCTCGCCCTGGGGTGGCCGGTGTTGGTACTGGTCTCCGGCGCAGCCACTTTCGCGTTGGTCGGGCGATCGCTAGGACCGGTGGAACGGATGCGGGCCAGAGTCGCCACCATCGACAGCACCGATCTCTCCGAGCGGGTCCCGGTACCGGCCTCCGGTGACGAGATCGCCAGGCTGGCACTCACCATGAACGGCATGCTCACCCGCGTCGAAGCCGGTCACCGAGCCCAGCGCCGCTTCGTCGGGGACGCCTCCCATGAGTTGCGTAGCCCGCTGGCCACCGTGACCGCTGGCTTAGAGCTGGCCAGGGACCGGCCGGAGGTGTTCGACCGCGCCCTGCTGGAGCAGACCCTGCTGCCCGAGGCGGAACGCATGCAGGCCTTGGTGGAGGACCTGCTGCTGCTGGCCAAGGCCGACGAGCGGGGCCTGTCGCTGCGGGTCAGCGACGTCGACCTCGACGACATCGTGGCCGCCGAAGCTAGCCGCGTCCGGGCGCTGGGCACCGTCGCCGTCACCTTGACGGCGCACCCCGCACGGTTGCGGGGCGACCCGGATCGAGTGGCCCGGGTAGTACGTAACCTGACCGAGAACGCCGTCCGGCACGCGCGCACGTCGGTGCGCCTGGGCAGCACGGTCGTGGGTGACTGCGCGGTGTTGACGGTGGCCGACGACGGTCCGGGCATCGCCCCGGCCGAGCGAGCCCGGGTTTTCGAGCGGTTCGTCCGCCTGGACACCGACCGGGCGCGGGCGGCCGGTGGTTCCGGGCTGGGTCTGGCGATCGTCGCCGAGATCGTCACTGCGCACGGCGGGGCGGTCAGCGTCACCGACGCGGCCGAGGGCGGCGCGGAGTTTCGGGTGCGACTTCCCCTGCGGTGACCGCATCCGCGGTGGCGGGCGTCGGCTCTCAGCGTTCCCTCAACTGAGGGGTGTCATGGTCGCCGCATGCCCTATTTCGCCGGTATGTGCGCACCGGGCAGAACCCGCTGGTCACCACCACCACGAACCCAGGAGATACCCGGATGAGCCACCCCACAAGCATCATCTCCGAGCCAGGCATGCGCGCCTCCGACGCCGACCGCGAGCGGATCGTGCAAACGCTGCGCGCTGCCACCGGCGCCGGCATGCTCACCCTCGCCGAGGCCGACGAACGCCTCGCCGCCGCCTACGCCGCGCGCTACCAGTCTGAACTCCCGCCGCTCGTGGCCGACATCACCGCAGCCGACACCACGACGCCGCGATCAACTCGTGGAATCGCCGGTCAGGTGACCCAAGCCGCGCAGGGACTGTTCGCCCGGCTGCTGCCGGTGCTGATGGTGCTGTGGGCTCTGGCGCAGCGGCACAAGCTGGCTGCGGCGGCCGCGGTGGGGATCGCCCTGGTGGCGATGGTGGCGCTGGCCCGGATGGGTATGGGTGGGCCGGAGGGGATGATGAATGGTTCCGAGGCTGGCGACTAGTCCCCGAACGACATAACGACGGGCTGGCCAGGCGAATGCCTGACCAGCCCGTCGTTATCGGGTGCAGCGGCGTATCAAGCGCCCGCAGGTGCTCCGGCGACGTCCGGAGTGGTCTGGTCACCCTGCTGGTCGTTGGGACCGTTCTGCACGTCCGGGCCACCGGGAGCCTCGGCGGCACCAGCGGCCTCGGGCGCGCCCGCGACCTCGGGTGCTCCGGCGACACCAGGAGTGTCGGCGGTGTCACCCGGGGTAGCGGTGTCCACCGTGGAGGAGTTCGTCGGCGCAGGGTTCGACGTGGGGCTGGCGTTGGCTACGCCGGCACCTACCGCGGCGAGCGCCAACAGCCCGAGGGCCGATCCGGCGATCTTCTTCTTGTAGTCCATGGAGTTTGGTCCTCTCTCCGATACCAGCCCGGGTGGCTGGCTCACCGACGACACTGCCCGGTGGGTGCTGTGGGGTTGCTGAACGGCGCTGAGGACGGCAGCCCTAGCCGTTGTGCGTGTCGGTGGCCGTCGTGGAATGCTCAAGTAGCTGGCCGCCGCCGACCCCCCTTCGGCGCGTTATGTACAGATAACGCCGCCAGATTCGCCGTTCTGGCGGCGTTATCTGTACATAACGCGGTGCTGGCCAGTCCGCCCCCTGACGTCAATTAAGGGAGACACCCACGTGCTCACCGTGAACGCCTACGCCACCGCCTCAGCGCAGGCCCCGTTCGAGAAGTCCACCATCACCCGGCGCGACCTGGGGCGTAACGACGTGCTCATCGCGATCGGCTACGCCGGCATCTGCCACTCCGATATCCACACCGCGCGCGGCGAGTGGGGCGCCACCAACTACCCGCTGGTGCCCGGCCACGAGATCGCCGGCGTCGTCGAGCAGATCGGTGCCGACGTCAGCAAGTACCAGGTCGGCGACCGCGTCGGAGTGGGCTGCTTCGTAGACTCCTGCCGGGAGTGCGTCAACTGCCTGGCCGGGGAGGAGCAGTACTGCTTGCTGGGCGAGACCGGCACGTACGGCGGCATGCAAGACGGCAAACCCACCGACGGCGGGTATTCCACGCACATCGTGGTCGACGAGAACTACGTCCTGGGCATTCCCGAAGGGATCGACCTGGCCGCCGCGGCCCCCCTGCTGTGCGCCGGCATCACCCTGTACTCCCCGCTGCGGCACTGGGGGGCGGGTCCCGGAACCGCGGTGGCCATCATCGGGCTCGGCGGGCTGGGCCACATGGGCGTCAAGATCGCGCACGCGATGGGCGCCGAGGTCACGGTGCTCAGCCAGTCGCTGAAGAAGCAGGAGGACGGGCTGCGCCTCGGCGCCGATCACTACTACGCCACCGACGACCCCGCCACGTTCGACACCCTGGCCGGGTCCTTCGACCTGATCGTCAACACCGTGTCGGCGAACCTGGACATGGACCAATACCTGGACCTGCTCGCGGTGGACGGCACCTTGGTGGAGGTGGGCGCACCGGAGCACCCCATCCCGGTTGCGGCGTTCTCGCTGTTGAAGAACCGCCGTAGCCTGGCCGGATCCAAGATCGGCGGGATCCACGAGACCCAGGAGATGCTGGACTTCTGCGCCGAGCACGGCCTGGGCGCCGAGATCGAGATCATCTCCGCAGACCAGATCAACGGCGCCTACGACCGTGTCGTGGCCAGCGACGTGCGGTACCGCTTCGTCATCGACGTCGCCACCATCGGCTGAGCAGGACTACCGTCGCCGGTCATGGGAACGCGGTCGTGAGCCGCCTCGGGAGCGCGGTGCGATCGTGGGTGCGGGGGGGCACCGAGCGCGACGTGGCGCGCTCGGACGCCCTCGCCGCACAGGTGGGCGAGTTCGCCGAGTGGGCTGCCGGGCTGAGTGACGCGCAGCTGCGCGGCGAGGTGACCGCGCTGCGCGGGCAGGTGCCCAGCGGGTCGCCGTTTGACGACGACGAGGAATTGCAGCGCTACCTGGCCCTGGGCCGCGAAGCTGCCGAACGCTCGATCGGGCTGCGCCCCTTCGACGTTCAGCTGCTGGGTACGTTGCGTTTGCTCGCCGGGGACGTGGTGGAGATGGCGACCGGGGAGGGCAAGACCCTGTCGGGCGCGCTGGCAGCAGCCGCGTTCGCCGTCCGGGGCCGTCAGGTGCACGTCATCTCCGTCAACGACTACCTGGCCCGGCGCGACGCGCAGTGGATGGGGCCGCTGTATGCATTGCTCGGGGTAGGGGTGGGTTGGATCGAGGCGACGTCGACCCCTGGACAGCGGCGCGCGGCCTACGCCGCCGACGTCACCTACGGCTCGGTCAGCGAGATCGGCTTCGACGTGCTCCGCGACCGGTTGGCCACCGACCCGGCCGACCTGGTCTCGCCGACCCCGCAGGTGGCCCTGGTGGACGAGGCCGACTCGGTGATGGTGGACGAGGCTTTGGTTCCGCTGGTGATCGCCGGTTCAGTGGCCGGCGCCGGCCCCGCGCCGCGAATTAACCAGGTGGTGCGGTCATTGCGACCGCACACCCATCACCGCAGCGACGCCGACGAACGCAACGTGCACCTCACCGACGCGGGTGCTCGGGTGGTGGAACGCGCCCTGGGCGTGGACCTCTACTCACCGGAGCACCTGGGCACCCTCACCCAGGTGAACGTGGCGCTGCACGCGCACGTCCTGCTGCAACGCGACGTGCACTACCTGGTGCGCGACGGGAAGGTGCAGCTGATCAACACCTCACGCGGGCGGGTGGCGCACCTGCAGCGCTGGCCGGATGGCCTGCAGTCGGCGGTGGAGAGCAAGGAGGGGTTGACCCTGAGTGAGGCCGGGGAGGTGCTGGACACCATCACCGTGCAGGGATTGTTGCGCCGCTACCCCACCCGCGCGGGCATGACCGGCACCGCCACAGCGGCCAGCGAGCAACTGCGCACGCATTACTCCCTGGAGGTGTCCACAGTGGCGCCGAACACCCCCACAGTGCGGGTCGACGAGCCCGACCGGGTCTACGACACCCCGCAGAACAAGGAAGCCGCGCTGATCGAGCACATCCGCGAGACCCACGACGCGGGTCAGCCCGTGCTGGTGGGCACCCTGGACGTGGCGGAGTCGGAGCGGCTGGCGCAAGCACTGGCAGATGCTGGGGTGCCGTGCGTGGTGCTGAACGCCAAGAACGACGCGCAAGAGGCGGGCATCGTCGCCGAGGCCGGTGCCCCGGGCGCGGTCGTGGTGTCCACTCAGATCGCCGGGCGCGGCACCGACATCCGGCTCGGCGGGTCCACCGAGGCCGACCGCGACACGGTGGTGGCCGCGGGCGGATTGTGCGTGATAGGTAGCGGCCGCCACAGCAGCAGCCGCCTCGACGACCAGTTGCGCGGGCGGGCGGGACGCCAAGGCGACCCCGGCCGCACGGTGTTCTTCACCAGCGTGCGCGACGACCTGGTCACGATGCACACCCCCGACGCGGAGGCGGTGCCCAGCCAGAGCAGCGACGGACGACTCCGCACGGCCCGGGCGGTGCGGATCGTGGAGCACGCGCAGAAAGTGGCCGAGGCCACTGTGGAGGAAGTGCACCGCAACACCTGGCGCTACAACCAGCTCATCGAACGGCAGCGGGCGATCCTGGACGAACGACGAGACGAACTGCTGCGCACCGACCGGGCAGCGCGGGACCTGCGAGATGGCTGCCCGCAGCGTTGGGCGGAGGTGTCGGCGCAGGTGGACTCTGACGTCCTGGTCGCGGTGGCGCGCACGATCACCCTACACCACCTGGACCGGTTGTGGTCGCAGCACCTGGCGTTCCTGGCCGACCTGCGCGAGAGCATCCACCTGCGGGCACTGAGCCGCCAAGACCCGCTGGATGAGTTCCACCGGGCGATGATCCCGGCGTTCACCGAACTCGGCGAGCAGATCGGGGTGCTCGCCGCCCAGACCTTTACCACCGCCACGATCACCGCCGACGGCCTGGACGACGACGCCGACGTGTTGCAGCGCCCGACCGCCACCTGGACGTATCTGGTGCACGACAACCCGTTCGGCTCGGAGATGGCGCGCGCCGCCGCCGCGCTGCTGGCCCCACTGCGCCGTCGGGGCCGGTGACGCGAGGGCGACTATCGTCGGCGCATGCCACTGCAGGAGCTCATCGATGCGCTCGGGCAGCCCCGCGTGCTCACCGACCCGGACGTGACCGACCGCTACACCCGTGACCAGGCCGAATGGGCCCCGTCGGGGGCGCCGCTGGCGGTGGTGCGGGCGCAGAACACCGCCCAGGTGCAGACCGTGGTCCGCTGGTGTTTGGCGCACGGGGTGCCGGTGGTGGCCCGCGGTGCCGGGACGGGCCTGTCCGGTGGGGCCAACGCCGTCGCGGGCTGTGTGGTGTTGTCGCTGGAGGCCATGGACGAGGTGCTGGAAATCAACCCCGCCGAACACCTGGCCGTGGTGCAGCCCGGCGTGGTGAACGACCGGTTGCGTGCGATGTGCGCGGAGCAGGGCCTGTGGTACCCGCCGGACCCGGCTAGCTCCCCGTGGTCCACCATCGGCGGCAACGTTTCCACCAACGCCGGCGGGTTGTGCTGCGTGAAGTACGGCGTGACCGGGGACTACGTACTGGGCTTGGAGCTGGTGAACGGCGCCGGGGAGGTGGTGCGGCTGGGGCGGCGTACCGCCAAGGGGGTCGCCGGGTACGACCTGTGCCACCTGGTCGTGGGTGCGGAGGGCACCCTCGGGGTGGTCACCGAGGTGACGGTGCGGTTGCGGCCCGCACGAGCCCCGGAGCGCACCGTCGCCGGGCACTTCGGTTCGGTGGTGGACGCCGGGCGGGCGGTGGCGGCGATCGCCGCCACCGGGGTGCGGCCCTCGGCACTGGAGCTGCTGGACCGGCACTGCCTGCAGGCCGTGGACGACTGGAAGCACCTGGGGTTGAGCGTGGACGCCGAAGTGGTGCTGTTGGGCCGCAGCGACGCGGTGGGTGCGGCCGGTGCCGAGGAGGCCACCCAGATGCTGGCCTGCTTCGAGCAGGCCGGTGCGAGCTGGGCCGCGCAGTCCACCGACCAGGTCGAGGCCGACGCCCTGTTCGCCGCCCGCCGGCTGGCCTACCCGGCGTTGGAGCGGCTGGGTCCGCTGCTCACCGAGGACGTGTGCGTGCCGGTGGCGGCGTTGCCGGAGATGTTGGCCCGGATCGAGAAGACCGCGCAGCAACACGACACCCGGATCGCCAACATCGCGCACGCCGGGGACGGGAACCTGCACCCGCTGATCATCACCACCCCCGGTGACGACGCCGCCCGGGCCCGGGCCCAGCTGGCCTTCGACCAGATCATTGACGACGCGTTGGCGCTGGGGGGCACGGTCACCGGCGAGCACGGGGTGGGGCTGCTCAAGCGCGCCGGGCTGGAGCAGGAGCTTGGCCCGCACGTACTGGCCATGCACCGCGCGGTGAAACAGGCGCTGGACCCGGCGGGGATCTTCAACCCGGGCAAGGTGGTTGCCCCGACCGCCGGGTGATCGCTGGTTCGGCATGAAAACGCGCGCCCGGCGCGCGTTTTCATGCCGAACCGGGGGCTGGCAGCGGGTGCGGCCGCGATGGAGCTGGCTTAGTGTGACGGTTGTCACCTCAACGATGAGTCGGACGAGCCGGTCTCACAAGGGTGGCTGCCCTGGGAGGCCCCCTGTGAGTTCCGCTATCGATGATGTTTTGCGCCGTGCCGTGGAGTCCGGTGCTGTGCCCAACGCGGTGGCCATTGCCGCGGACCGCACCGGGGTGATCTACGAGGGGGCAGCCGGTCCGCGTATCGCCGGCGGGCAGAGTGATCCGGTCAGCCCGGACACCCACTACCGGATCATGTCGATGACCAAGATGGTGGCCACCGCCACCGCTCTGCAGCAGATGGAGCAGAACACCCTGGACCTGGACGCCCCGGTGGACACCTACTGCCCGGAGTTCGCCGACCTGCAGGTGTTGGAGGGCTTCGACGGGGACACCCCGCGGTTGCGGGCACCGGCCAGTCGGGCGACCGTCAAGCAGCTGATCACCCACACCGCCGGGCTCGGGTACTGGTTCTGGAACGCCGACCTGGTCCGGTGGGAGTCCGCCACCGGAACGCCGAACGTGCTGTCGGGCTCGAACGTGGTGTTCACCGCACCGCTGCTCGCCGACCCGGGTACCCGCTTCGAGTACGGCATCAACACCGACTGGCTGGGCAAGGTCATCGAGGCAGCCTCCGGGACCACGCTGGACGTCGCGGTGAAGGAGGCCATCACCGGCCCGCTGGGCATGGACGCCACCGCGTTCCGGATGGCTGACGACCAGCGTGCCAGGTCGGTCCCGGTGCACCTCAAGGGCGACGACGGCACCTGGGCGCCGAGCGAGATCGAGCTGAACCAGGCCCCGGAGTACTGGGCGGGCGGGCACGGACTGCACTCCACCCCGCGGGACTACCTGAAGTTCCAGCGCGCGCTGCTCGGGCGTGGCGAGCTGGACGGCGTACGCATCCTGGAGGAGTCCACTGTGGACGCGGCATTCCACAACCAGATCGGTGACCTGAACTTTCCGGCCACCATCGAGACCGCGGACCCCGCCTCCAGCTACTCGTTCAACGCCGGCCCCGGGCACAAGTGGGGCTACGGGCTGCTGCTGAACACCGAGGACGTGCCCGGGATGCGCCGGGCCGGGTCAGGGGCGTGGGCCGGGCTGCTCAATACCCACTACTGGGTCGACCCGACCGCTGGCATCACCGGGGCCATCTACACCCAGTTTCTGCCGTTCGTCCCGGAGGAGGCCATGACTATGTACGCCGACTTCGAGAAGGCGCTGTACGCCTCGCTGTGAGCCGGGTGCGGTGATCAGGTGGCCAACGCCAGTAGGGCGACGTCGAGCAGTGCCCCCACCATGGTGGTCGGGCCCACGTGCCGGGGCCGAACCACTCCACTGGCGCCCCCTGCTCGACTATCCCGCCGATCATCAGTCCGCTCACATCGACCGTGCCCCGGGGCGGATCTACCTCGCACGACGCCGTCGGCGTGAGCGCACTAATTGCCGTATTTGTTACGCTGCGGGGGCGCGCTCTGACCCTGACGTCTGCGATTCCCTCGGGCTGCGGGCGGTGTCAGGTTTGCGAGAGGGGTGACCAGAGGAGGTCTGCTATGACCATCGGCGACTCAGGAGATGGCAGGGAAATTCGCATTGCTCGAATGCGACTTGAGTTCCTTGAGGCGATATGCGACGCAGTTGATAACCGCGAGGTTGTATTACGGCTAATCAAGGAAGCGGAGACTCGTACGCAGGCGAGCGAAAAGCTTCAAGGCAGGTTCAGTATCCCCAAAGCGTCAGCTGACGCAATTCTCGCGCTGCCGTGGTCTACCCTGACCGCGGAGGCGCTACGTGGATTAGCTGACGAGGTGGAGACGTGCCGTAACGTTATTGCTGGGCTGACGAACAACTCTCAACGTTAGAGCGCAGAACTCAGATAGTTCCTGTCACCGCAGCAGTGCCGATATCATCGTGACTTGGATATCGGCTACGAGGTAGACCATCCAGTAGGAAGCTCGGTGCCCAGCCACCGCATGTTGATCTTCGGTGGGGCGTCAGAGTTCGGTCCGTGCTCGCAGGCGACCCGGTGATGCGGCGCGACTGATGCTGACTCGCAATGGCGGATGCAGTGTGTTGAGCGGGTGCGTAATGATCCTCAGTCGCATACGCGCGCGAACGACTCAGTTTCCCTACGGAAGTGGTGGAATCATTAGGCCGGGCGTTGCGCTACTGGGCTGTGCTCTACCTACCGCACAGGGTCGCACTGACTGCGACGCAGTTTTCGTCTGAGGTGTCAGGTGGCCAACACCAGCAGGACGACGTCGAGCACGGCGACGGCGACAACCGTGTAGAAGGCGGCGTCGTCCTGCTGGCGACGCCAGGCCAGGGTGGCCGCGAGCAACGCACCCAGCACGGCGAGCGCCGCCCCCATGCTGATCGCGACGGTGGTCGGTCCCGCCCGCCCCAGCGCGACAACCCCGGCTGCGACCACCAGCACCGCCGCCATGACCACTGTGCTCGGTAGCCGACCGAGGCGGTGCGGGAGCCCGCGGACCCCGGCCTCGGCGTCCTCGGCCAGGTCGGGCAGCACGTTGGCGATGTGCGCAGCGACCCCCAGCAACGCGCCGGCTGCCACCGACCACCACGGCGGTGTCCGGCCAGTGGCGAGGTACACCGCGGCCGGCAGCGCGCCGAACCCCACCGCGTAGGCCAGCGCGGAGAAGGCGGTGGACTTCACGCCCAGGTTGTAGGCCCACCCCGCCGCGGGCAGCAGCAGCGCGGTAAGCCCGGCACCCCAGCCCAGCAGCAGCGACACCGCCACCGTGGCCACCCCCGCCGCGGCCGCGGCCACCCACAGCGTCGTGCGGCTGACCCGCCCGGTCGCGGCCGGCTTGTCCTGTCGGCCGCTGAGCCCGTCGCGGTCCGCGTCGACGGCGTCGTTGGACCAACCCACCGACAGCTGCCCGGTGAGCACCGCCGCCACCAGCACCGCCAGCGCGTCTCCGCGGAGGCCCACCCCGACCCCGAGCAGCACCGTCAGCAGCGTCACCGCCACCGTGGGGCCGGGGTGGGCGGCCGCGGCCAGCGCTCGCACCATCGGGTGAACCTAGCGGTGCGGCGCTAGCGTGGTCGCGGTGACGACTCTGGCTGCGGTGCACGGCGTGCTCCCACCGCACAGCTACACCCAGGCGGAGCTCACTGCCATGTTCGCCGAGCTGTGTCTGCCCCCCGGGCAGGGCCGCCGGGTGGCCGCGAGGCTGCACGAGAACGCCCACGTCGCCACCCGTCATCTGGCGTTGCCGCTGGAGGCCTACGCAGCGCTGGACACCTTCACCGCCGCCAACGACGCCTTCCTGCGGGTGGCGGTGGAGCTGGGGTGCGCGGCCGTGACCGGCGCACTTGACAACGCCGGGCTGCGTGCCGCCGACGTCGACCTCATCGTGTCCACCACGGTCACCGGGCTCGCGGTCCCGTCGTTGGACGCCCGCATCGCCGCCCGGTTGGGGATGCGCCCGGACGTCAAACGGGTGCCGTTGTTCGGCCTGGGCTGTGTCGCCGGTGCGGCTGGGATCAGCCGACTGCACGACTACCTGCGCGGTGCACCCGAGGACGTCGCGGTGCTTCTCAGCGTGGAGCTGTGCTCGCTGACCGTGCAGCGCAGCGACCCCTCCACGGCCAACATGATCGCTGCTGGGCTGTTCGGCGACGGTGCGGCGGCGCTCGTCGCGGTCGGCGCCCACCGTCAGGCGCCCGGGCCGCAGGTGATCGACACCCGATCGCAGCTCTACCCGAACACCGAACGGGCCATGGGCTGGGACGTCGGCAGCACCGGGCTGAAGATCGTGCTGGGTGCGGAGGTGCCACAACTGGTGCACGACTACCTCGGCGACGACGTCGCAGGTCTGCTCAGCGAGCACCACCTGGAGGTCGACGACGTCGCCCGCTGGATCAGCCACCCGGGCGGGCCGAAGGTGATCGAAGCCATCCAGAAGGTGCTCGGCCTGGACCGTCACGAGCTGGAACTGACCTGGGACTCGTTGCGCAACATCGGGAATCTCTCCTCGGCGTCGGTGCTGCACGTGCTGGCCGACACCCTGGCGATGCGGCCGGCCGCTCCGGGGGACTGGGGTGTGCTGATGGCGATGGGCCCGGGTTTCTGTTCCGAGCTGGTGCTGCTGCGGTGGTGAGCGCCTACCTGGTGCTGGTGGCCGCGGTCGCGGTGGAGCGGGTCGCCGAGCTGGTGGTGACCAAGCGCAATCTGGCGTGGGCGCTGGCCCGGGGTGGACGGGAGACCGGTTTCGGTCACTACCCGGCGATGGTGGCGCTGCACACCGGGCTGCTGGTGGGTGCGGTGGCGGAGGTGCTGGTGGCCAGCCGGCCGTTTCAACCCGGGTTGGGATGGCCGATGCTGGCGGTGGTACTCGGCGCCCAGGGGCTGCGGTGGTGGTGCATCAGCACACTCGGTCCACAGTGGAACACCCGGATCGTGGTCGTGCCCGGGAGCGGGTTGGTCAGCGGCGGCCCCTACCGGTGGCTGCGACACCCCAATTACGTCGCCGTCGTGGTCGAGGGGTTCGCGCTGCCGCTGGTGCACAGCGCGTGGGTCACCGCGGCGGTGTTCACCGTCGTCAACGCCGCCCTGCTGACCGTGCGCATCCGGGCCGAGAACCGGGCCTTGGCCGATGCTTGACGTGCTCGTCGTGGGCGGAGGCCCGGCCGGGCTGGTCACCGCGCTGTACGCCGCCCGAGCGGGGCTGGACGTCGCCGTGGCGGAACGACGGCCGGGGGTGCTGGACAAGGCGTGCGGGGAGGGCCTGATGCCCGCGGCGCTGCGCGCACTGGGGGAGTTGGGGGTCGACCCGGCGGGCCAGCCGATCGCCGGCATCACCTACCGCCAGGGTGAGACCGCAGTGTCGACCCGCTTCGCCTCCGGGCCCGGCCGGGGAGTCCGCCGGCTGGAGCTGCACGCCGCGCTGCACCAGGCGGTGGCGTCGGCGGGGGTCGCGGTGCGGGAGATCGCGGTGGGTAAGGTGACCCAGCACGGTGATCACGTCCGAGCCGGCGGTCTTTGCGCCCGGTGGCTGGTGGCCGCCGACGGGTTGCACTCCCCGATCCGCGCTGGCCTGGCCATGCCCCGCCCCGCCCGTCACCCCAGGTGGGGCCTACGCCAGCACTACGCGGTGTCGCCGTGGACCGACACCGTCGAGGTCACCTGGGCTGGCGTAAGCGAGGCGTACGTGACGCCAGTCGGGCCGCAGACCGTCGGGGTGGCGGTGCTGACGTCGGTCCGGGGTGGGTTTGCCGACCAACTCCGCGCGTTCGGAGAGCTGACCGAGCGGCTGGATGGCGCGGAACCGGTCTCGGCGGTCCGCGGCGCCGGCCCGCTGCGCCAGGACGTCCGTCGTCGGGTGCACGGCCGGGTGCTGTTAGTGGGCGACGCCGCCGGGTACGTCGATGCACTCACCGGCGAGGGCATTGCTGTGTCGATCGCCGGCGCCCGGGTGCTGGTGCAATGCCTGGTGGCGGGTCACCCCGAACGCTACGAACGGCAGTGGCGGCGGGTGTCGCGGCCCTACCGGCTGATCACCGCCGGATTACTGGCCGCCCGGCAACGTCCAGTGACCACCCGTGTGGTGGTGCCGGCGGCGGCCCGGCTGCCGCGGGCGTTCGGCTTCGCGGTGAACCGGCTGGCCGGATGACCGGATGACCGTGGTGGGCGCGGGACCGGCTGGTACAGCTCGGACGCGGAGTCGAAAGTTCTCGCCAGACGCTGCCGGTCGTCAGTCACGCGACCATCCTTGCTCGACTCCTTCGCCTTGCGTCGCCGCCGCTGAGAGCGCCGCCGCCGCTGAGCGCGTCGCCGCCCGGCCACGCCGACCGAACTTTGCCCGATCGACGATCGCTATACGGCAACGATCGCGCGGCGGGTTCGCGGGCTTCACCGGGCCGCGCCCGCTCACACGCACGTCGCACTGGGATGCCGGGCTGATGCGGGTAGAAGTTCCAACCATGATCCTCCCGAAGGTCCGAGACCCACGCTTCGTGACGATCCGCCGCGGCGGGAGCCTCACCGACATGGATCACTGGTTGTTGGCGCTGTGGGCGGCGGCGTGCGCGGAGCACGTCCTCGACCTGTTCGAGTCGGCTCAGCCCGAGGACCCCCGGCCGCGTCAGGCGATCGAGCATGCCCGCGCCTGGGTGCGTGGGGAGGTCACGATGATGCAGGCCCGTGCGGCGGGCGGCCATGCCATGGGCGCCGCCCGGGACCTGGGTGGGGCAGCACGGCATGCCGCGTACGCGGCCGGGCAGGCCGGGGCCGTCGCGCACGTCGCGGCGCACGAACTCGGTGCTGGGGCCTACGCGATCAAGGCCGCGCGCGCGGGCGCGCCGGTGGGTGAGGGCGAGGCCGCGGGGCGACGTGAGTGCCGGTGGCAGCGTGACCAGCTTCCGGAGCCGATCCGCGAGCTCGTGCTCGACGACCAGCGGCTGCGCAACGACATCTGCTGGTCAGTGTTCGACTGTTAGCCGACGTACCAGCCGTTAGCACCGCCCCCCAAGCCACGAGCGAACGCGACGGGCCGGATCATCTTGCTCACCAGTCTCACGGGGCGACCTGAGCACGCTCCATCCACCCCGTTGAGCATCCCCTTGCGTACAACCGCTCGGGTCAGTCGTAGATGCCGCTGCGGTTGCCCACGTCGATGGCGATGATGACGAGTTCTCCCCGGCGGATGTCGAGGATCACGCGGTAGTCGCCCACTCTGAGTCGCCACAGGCCCGTGTGGGGCCCCGACAGGGCCTTGAACCGTTTCGTCGGGTCGTCCAGACTTTCCAGCGCGACGAGGGCCTTCAACACTCGGGCAGCGACCTGACGGTCCAGCTTCCTCATCGCTCGGTCGAAGTCGCGGTCCGTGCGAATGGTCCATGTCATGCAGGCTGATCAGGCATGCCGTCCAGTTGCGCACGGGTGATGTCCAGCTCGGCCATCAGATCGTCAAGCGGTCGGGTCTCGCGCTGTCCAGCGCGGATGGCCTCAGCCCGGGTGACGAGTCCGTAGGCGTACTCCAGATCGTCAATCCCGGCGGTGACCAGCTCGCGCAGGTAGTAGCTCTTGGACCGTCCCGTGGCAGCCACCAGCCGTGACAGTCGTTCATCGATCTCCACCGGAAGGCGGAGAGACCGGGGTACCTCACTCACCGTCACGGCACACCTCCATCACTACATGTAGTCATTCCAAGGTACACCCCGCCTGCCTCCGACCCTGCGTGGTCATCTCGGGGTAGACCCGACCGACTCCTGGCGGGGAAGTGTCAGCTCTCGTTCAGGTCGCCAGCAAGTGTCGTCCGGTGGAGATGAGCCGCGGCCGCGCGTCCAGGGCGTCCACCTCGAGCAGGTGGTTGTTCTTGCGCTGCCAGGTGCCGTCCTTCAGGTCGACCTGCGACTGGGTCATGCCTCGGGTCAGTACCCGCGGGTCGAGTAGTTGTAGGCCCGACATCGACTGCCGCACGGCGGGGTCCTGGTAGGCCGTCGGCCGCGCGGCGGTGCGCCGCAGGGTGTGACCCGGCGCGGTGCATGGGCACCGGGGCTGTCAGGGTGTGGGCATGACGACTCTGGTGGCCAGCGCTGCTGTGCAGCGGCGCACCCTGCGCGTGTTGGTGTTCACCCAGTTACTCGGTGGGGTGGGGCTGGCTGCCGGGGTCGCCGTCGGTGCGCTGTTGGCCAGGGATCTGCTGGGCGGGGACGCCCTGTCCGGGTTGCCATCGGCGGCGGCCACCGCGGGCGGGGCGCTGGCCGCGGTGCCCATCTCCCGGTTGATGGCCCGCTCCGGGCGGCGTCCCGGCCTCGCCACCGGGTACCTCACGGGGGGTGTCGGCGCGGCGTTGGTTCTGCTGGCCGCGCAGCTGCGGAGTTTCCCGCTGCTGGTGGCGGGCATGGTGGCGTTCGGGGTGGGCAACACCGCCAGCTTGCTGGCCCGCTACGCCGCGGCCGACCTGGCCGAGCCGCAGCGCCGCGGGCGGGCTGTCAGCACCGTGCTGTTCGCCACCACCTTCGGCGCGGTGGCCGGGCCCAATTTGGTGCAACCAGCTGGTGCGCTGGCCCGGGCGGTGTCGCTGCCGGAGCTGGCCGGCCCGTTCATGCTGTCGGTCGCGGCGTACGCGCTCGCGGCGCTGGCGGTCACCGTGCTGCTGCGCCCGGATCCGCTGCTGACCGCACGCACGTCGGAGCCGCCAGCACCCGCGGAGCCTGCCGGGTCGGCGTGGGCCGTGGTGCTGCGCGGTCCGGCGCTCGCCGGTTTGATCGCGATGGTGGGCGCCCAGTTCGTCATGGTCGCGATGATGACGATGACGCCCGTGCACATGTTGGCCAACGGCCGCGGTCTCAGCGTGATCGGCTTCGTCATCAGCGCGCACATCGCCGGCATGTACCTGCTGTCCCCGCTCGGTGGGTGGATCTGCGACCGGTTCGGCGCACTCGCCACGATCCGCCTCGGTGGGCTGACGCTGCTCGCGGCGGGGCTTGCTGGTGCACTGGCCAGCTCCGCCTCAGTGGCCTTGCTGACCGTCGCCCTGTTCCTGCTGGGCCTGGGGTGGAGCCTGTCCCTGGTCGGTGGCACCACACTGTTGACGTCGGCGGTGCCGTTAGGCCAGCGTGCCGGGGCGCAGGGCAACGCCGACCTGCTCGTCGGGCTGGCCGGTGCGACCGGCGGGCTGGGATCGGGTCTGGTGCTGGCCCTGAGCGGCTTCACGGTGCTGGGTCTGCTGACCGCGGCGGTGGCCGTCGCCTTGCTCGCGACCGGGGTTCGCACAGCTGCTCAGGCGCGCTGACCGAAGCCCGACCGGGAGGCTTGGTGGTCGTGGCAGCCCCGCTCAAGCGACCGGGAGACCTCCTTCGGTGGCTACGCCGTCGCAGCGGCCATGTCCATCCACATGACCTCCCACAAGTGCCCATCCAGGTCGGTGAAGCTGCGCCCGTACATCGGGCCTTGATCCATCGGCGGCATCGACGGGGCGGCACCCGCCGCCAGCGCCTTGTCCGCGAGCTCGTCCACACCGGCGCGACTTTCCGCCGAGAGGCACAGGATCGCCGTGGTGTGCGTCGCCGGGTCCGCAACCTGTTTCGTGGTGAAGGTCGTGAAAAAGTCTCTGACCAGCAACATGACGAAGATGTCGTCGCTGATCACCAGGCAGGCGGCGTTGTCGTCGGAGAACGTGTCGTTGAAGGAGTACCCCAGCGCGCTAAAGAACCGCCGGGAATCGGGCAGGTTGGCGACGGGCAGGTTCACGAAAATCTTGGTGCTCATGGGTGTCACTTTCTCCTCGGGATGATGAGTCGGGGGGTAGACCGGTCCGCACCACGCAACTCATCGGCGATCACTCTGCCGGGTAACGCAGCCCGATCTGACGCCGTACCTCGTCCATCGTCTCCAACACCGTCACAGTGTCCGCGTGCGGCCGCAGCGCGCTTTCCAGCAACCCGGCGCGCACGCACCGGGCCACCTCCACGGCCTGGTGGCGCAGCCCGATCCCGGTGTCCGGGTGCTCGTGCCGGGTGGCAACGCCGGCACTGGTGGTGAGGGTGAACCCCCCTGGGGTGAAGAACGGCGGGTCGATCTCCACACGGGCGAGGGTGCCCACCACGGCGGCACGATTGGGGTGCTCGGCGACGATCGAGCTGGCCAGCAGCGAGTGGCCGCCGCCGGTGTGGTGCAGCAGCATCGAGGTGTGGGCGTCGACGCCGGTGCTCGCCCGGGTGCCCACCGCGGTCACCGAGGTCGGTGCGCCGAGCAGCAGGCAGGCCAGGGACACCGGATACACCCCCAAGTCCAACAGCGAACCGCCGCCGAGCTTGGGGCTCAACAGCCGGGCGGACGGGTCCGGTGGGAACCGCACCCCAAAGTCCGCGCTGACCGCCAGCACCTCGCCGAGCACGCCGTCGGTGATCAGCGCCAGCAGGTCCCGCGTGTAGGGCAGGAAGCGGGTCCACATCGCCTCCATCACGAACACCCCACGCTCGGCGGCCGCGGCGAACACGTCCCGAGCCTGGCGGGCGTTGAGCGCGAACGGCTTCTCCACCAGCACGTGCTTGCCGGCCGCGATCGCCAGCAGGGCGTTGTCCCGGTGAGCTGGGTGCGGGGTGGCGACGTAGACCACGTCGACCGCAGGGTCGGCGACCAACGCCGCATAGGATCCGTGCCGGCGTGAGATCCGGTGGCGCTGGCCAAAACCCGCCGCGCCGGTGCCGCTGCGCGAGCCGACTGCGACCACCTCCGCGTCCGCCAGCAACCCGAGGTCGGTGACGAAGGAGGACGCGATGTCCCCGGTACCCAGCACACCCCAGCGCAGCGCTCTCATGGCGCCATCCTGCTGCGCAGCTGGGGTGGGCGGACATCTACCCCGGCGAGCACCTGCTCGACCCAGGTCAGCAACCCCACGACGTCGATGCCGTAGGGCGGCTGGTCGGCGAAGTCGGCCAGGTTGCCCCGCCCGCGGGCCAGCACGGTCTGCGCGCCGGAGTCGTTGCCGCGCAGCAGGTGCGTGACCCCGACCGCCAGCTGCGCCAGCCCCTGCCAGAGGGGGCGCTCGGCCAGCGGCGCGGATTTCCACACCCCTTCCAACACCTCGTGGGCATGGAACGGCCGCCCCGTGTCGAGTAGTTGCTGCGCTTGCAACAGTGCCCGTTGTGGGCTGAGCTGTACGGTCTCGTCGACCCGCGCCACCCCCACCGCACCGCGAGGCAGGGGCCGACCGAGGCCGTCGCGGGGCCGGGCGTTGAGCGGTCGACCCGCAGCGTCACGATCCCGCTCGGTCACCGCGCCGACGCTAGCGCAGCTACCCAGGTTCGCCGAGCTGCGCGGCCAGCGCGCGGCGGTCCACTTTGCCCGGTCCGCGCAGCGGCAGCCTGTCACGCAGGTGCAGCTCGCGCGGAGCCGCGGCGCGACCCAGCTCGGCAGCGACATGCTCGCGGACCTGCGCCAGGCTCGGCGCTGTGACTCCGGCAACGACCACAGCCACGACCCGCTGACCCCACTGCTCGTCGGGCAGGCCCAACACCACACACTCCCGGACCAGCGGGTGCGTCATCAGCGCCGCCTCCACCACCGCTGGCGCGACGGTCAGCCCGCCGGTGGTGATCGCCTCGTCGAGGCGGCCGTGCACTGTCAGCTTCCCGTCGACCAGTGTCCCGGCGTCGTCGGTGCGAAACCACCCAGGTTCGGCCCACGCCGGGTGCTCCGCCTGGTTGAGGTAACCCGACGCCAGGCACGCACCGCCGAGGTGCGCCCGCCCGCCGGATACCCGAACCCGCACCCCGTCTAGCGGCACACCGTCGTACACGCACCCACCGCACGTCTCGCTCATCCCGTAGGTGCGCACCACCCGCAGTCCAGCCGCGGTGGCCGCCGCCAGCAATGCCAGCGGGGTCGCCGCTCCCCCCACCAGGATCGCGTCGAACGCGGTGAGCGCCTCGCGGGCCGCGGAGTTTTCCAACGCGCGCCGCAGCTGGGTGGGCACCAAGGATGTGTAGCGGCGCCCACCGGACAACCTCGCGACGACGGCGGGCAGCACCGCGGGGTCGAAGCCCCCCCGCAGGTCCATCACCACCGGCTCAACCCCGGCCAGCAGGCTCCGGACGAGCACCTGCATCCCGGCCACGTGCTGGGCGGGCAACGCCAACATCCAGCGCCCCGACCCGCCGAGTCGGCTGTGGGTGGCCGTGGCACTGGCCCGCAGCGCGGCCGACGGCAGGAGCGCACCTTTTGGGGTCCCCGTCGAACCGGAGGTCGCCATCACCAGCGCGATGTCGTCGGTGACCACCGCGCCAGCACCGAGCGCCACGGTGAGCCGAGCCGACTCGCGGGCGTCGTCGGCGGGCACCGGCAACCACGCCGGGCCGCGCCCATCCAAGGCATCGACCAGGGCGGGCAGCAACGCCAGGACAGCCGGGCCGGCGGGAACCGGCAGCGGCGTCAGGGTTCGGGTCATCGACGTGGCCGGTCAGAAGTACCGCGGGTAGGGGCTCCAGTCGGGGGGGCGCTTCTGCAGGAACGCGTCCCGGCCCTCCACGGCCTCGTCGGTCATGTAGGCGAGGCGGGTGGCCTCCCCGGCGAACAGCTGCTGGCCCACCAACCCGTCGTCGGGCAGGTTGAAGGCGTACTTCAGCATCCGTTGCGCGGTCGGGGACTTGGCGTTGATCTCCCGCGCCCACTGCACCGCCGTGGCCTCCAACTCGGCGTGCTCGACCACCTCGTTCACCGCACCCATCCGCTGCATCTGCTCAGCGGAATAGGTGCGGCCGAGGAAAAAAATCTCCCTGGCGAACTTCTGACCCACCTGGCTGGCCAGGTAGGCGCTGCCGTAGCCGCCGTCGAAGCTGCCCACGTCGGCGTCGGTCTGCTTGAACCGCGCGTGCTCCCGGCTGGCCAAGGTCAGGTCGCACACCACATGCAGGCTGTGCCCGCCGCCGGCTGCCCACCCGTTGACCACCGCGATGACGACCTTGGGCATGAACCGGATCAGCCGCTGCACCTCCAGGATGTGCAACCGGCCGGCCCGGGCCACCTCGACGGTGTCGGCGGTGTCACCGGTGGCGTACTGGTAGCCAGCGCGACCGCGGATGCGCTGGTCCCCACCCGAGCAGAACGCCCACACCCCGTCCTTGGGTGCCGGGCCGTTCCCGGTGATCAGCACCGTCCCCACATCCGAGCTCATCCGGGCGTGGTCCAGCGCACGGTACAACTCGTCGACGGTGTGCGGGCGGAAGGCGTTGCGCACCTCAGGACGGTCGAAGGCCACCCGCACCGTGGCGTCGTGGACGTGGCGGTGGTAGGTGACGTCGGTCAGGTCACTAAAGCCGGGCACGGCCTGCCACACACGGGGGTCGATGGTCACGGCAGGATCGTAGGCGTGGACCTGCCGGCACTCGACGACCTGCTGGGCGAACTGCGCGTGGTGGCGCTGCCGATGCGCAACCGCTTCCGGGGCATCGACACCCGGGAGGTGGCGCTGCTGCGCGGGCCGGCGGGGTGGGGTGAGTTCGCGCCGTTCACCGAGTACGACGACGCCGAAAGCGCCTGGTGGCTGGCGGCCGGGTTGGAGCAGGCGTGGCTAGGTCCGCCACCTGCGTTGCGGGAGCAGGTGACGGTGAACGCGACCGTGCCGACGGTGGGCCCGGAACAGGTGGCGCAGGTGCTCGCCGAATTCCCCGGGTGCACCACCGCGAAGGTGAAGGTGGCCGACGGTGCTCTGGCCGACGACCTGGCCAGGGTCGCCGCCGTCCGTGAGCTGGTTCCGACGGTGCGGGTGGATGCAAACGGGCGCTGGAGCGTGCCCGCGGCGGTGGCGGCGCTGCAGGCGTTTGCGCGCCAGGGGACGTTGGAGTACGCCGAACAGCCCTGCGCCACGGTGGATGAGCTGATGGCCGTCCGCGTGGCCGGCACCGGAGTACCCATCGCCGCTGATGAGAGCATCCGCCGGGCGTCGGATCCGCTGCGGGTGGCCCGAGCCGGTGCAGCTGACGTCGCGGTGCTCAAGGTGGCGCCACTGGGCGGTATGCGGGCGGTGCTGGCGCTGGCGGCGGTGCTGCGCGAGGAGCACGGCCTGCCGGTGGTGATCTCCAGCGCGTTGGACTCGGCGGTGGGCATCAGCGGGGGACTGGCCACCGCGGCGGCGGTACCGGACTTGCGACTCGCGTGCGGGCTGGCCACCGGCGGGTTACTGGCCGCCGATGTGGTCGCGGATGTGCGCCCCGCGGGGGGCGTGCTGGCGGTCGGGCCGGTGACACCGGAGCAGGCGCGGATGCGGACGCTGGCCGCACCACCCGAGCGAGCGCGGTGGTGGGAGCAACGACTCAGGCGCGCTCACGCGCTGCTCGCTGCGGGACACCCAGCCTGGCCACCGCACTCGTGACGGTGTGTCGCTCAGCGCCGGGATACAACGCACACCGGGCCTGCGAGATCGGGGCGTCAGTTGTGTGACCTTCAGCAGTATGTGGTGCGGATCTGACAGCGCTATTCGGCCGGGGTTGCTCCTGCGGCGCCAGCAACGGACGTGTCTCCGGCGGCGCGCCCGAGCGCGCGGTAGACCGTAGATCGGCCGACCCCGAACAACTCGGCGAGGTTGGACGGTCACTTCTGGCGGGTAGTCAGCTCCTCGACGATGTCGCGAGCGTCGGACAGCGACCGGACGAGGCGGTCCAGCTTGGTGACCACCGAGGTGTTGCCGGTGCGGCAGGCCGCCATGGCCTCACGCAGGCTGGGCCGCGCGCGGTTGCTGCCGGTCGGGCCGTGGTCGACGTCGATGCGGTCTGCGTCAACTTGAGGGCGGCGAGGCCGTCGCGCTGGGCGGTGAGGTCCTGGTTGGTCGTGGAGACCCTGGCGTAGCCGATCTTGAGTCCGGTCACGCCGAGCAATGTGCCGTATGACGTGCCTCAGCGGGACTTCAATTCGGACGGGTCTGCTGGGACGGCCAGTCCTGCTTCTGCTGGTGGTCCGGCTGGTCAGCGATTTTGTGCCGCTTGTCGTCGGCTATCGGGAGGGCGCCTGCAAGAGGCGCGGGTAGTGGCCGGCTGGGGCTAGAGCCGTAAGCATCGCCGTGAGTTGCTCCTGTTCGCCTGCTGTGAGGTGGGCGAAGACATCGCTCTCATGGTGGCGGACCGGGCCTAGAACCTGCTCATGGAGCTGACGACCCGCGCTGGTGACGGTGACGTCCCAGACCCGTCGATCCGCGGCCCGGGAGCTGCGTTGCACGAGGCCGCGCTGCTCGAGGGTGTCGACGAGGTGCAACGCCTGCTGGCGCTCGACGCCGAGGAAGGCCGCGAGTTCGGTCTGCGTCATCGGTTCCCAGCGGCGCAAGGCTGTCAGCATCCCCAGCCCAGTCGCGGTGAGCCCGACGGGCGCCAAGACTTCAGCGAACGCGCGGCTGAGGGAGTGAGCTACTCGGTCCAGCAGGAAGCCGAGACCGCCAACCCCTGGGCCGGTCGGTGACGCACTGGGAACGCTCACAGTGTGACTCGCTTCGTCATGTTGTCAACCATATGACAGTCATAGTCTTGACAGTCTTGCAGGTGGCTGTCAGTCTGCTTAATGCCGCTCCCTCACCTCAGAAACGAGAACCAGCAATGTCGGACTCCCTGCGCTATGGCTACACGTTCATCTGGGTGGACGATGTGCACGCCGCCGTTGAATGGTACGAACAGGCCCTGGGCCTCTCGCGGCGCGTTCTGCGTGAGAACGGACCGCTCGGCTGGTACGCCGAGATGCAGACTGGGAACACCACTCTGGCGATCGCCGACACCCGCGAAGCCGGAGCTCTGTTCCCTGACGGGTTCCGAGCGTTGGACGAGGCCGAGCCGGCGCTGTTCCAGATCAGCTTCATCAGCAACGACGTGCCCGCCGACTACCAGCGCGCGCTCACCGCCGGGGGCGTGTCCTTGGCTGCGCCGCACGACGAGCCATGGGGGCAGACCATCAGCAGAGTCCGTGCGCCTCACGGCACCGTAATCTCGATCGTGAGCGTGCCGCCCACGTTCTGAGCTGTTGCTCAAGCAACGACGCGCACACGGCGTCCCGCAAGGCCATCGGTGGCGCACTATCCCCTACGGTGCACGGCGTCGATGACCGTCCGGTCTGGTGCAGGAGAGCCTGGAGTCGGGAGGCGCTGCGCCGAGAGGTCGAGTCGCTGCTCCTTCTGGGCCCGCCGGTTCTGATCCTGGAGCACGTCCTGCCCGGCACACCGGCAGGCGATCGCCGCCACACTGCTCGCGCTGTGGGTTCTGGTGCCTGCGTGGTGCGGGCTCCCGCCCGTGCACAAGACGTTCGGCATGCGGGACGATCCTGACGCGCCTGCTAGCTAGGCTGGTGTCAGTCGCCCACATGGGGGCCGATGGTCGGTCTGGAGGGTCTGTTGACGTCAGTCAGTGATCACAGCGCGCTTCCCCTGGTGTCGGCTAACCCCGGTCGCGACGTACAGCGGGTGGGCACCGCGCAGTTCCTCGGCGAAGACCCGGCCAAGATCCACGAGCCGGTCTGGGCGGTGACCGGCAACCTCGGCGACAGTCAGTGCTACCTGGGCGTCCAGGCCAAGGTCGCAGCCATTCAGGCCGCGATGTCGAGCCGCATCCATCGCGACGATCTTCCGCTGCGGCTCGTGGCACCGGCTTACACGTTGGCAGTCTCGGACGGGCAGCTCAACGGCACGGATCGAATGCGGTTCTCCCTGATCGGCCGCGAGCTCGTCAACGACAGCATCGACATGCATCTGAACGCCAGCGAGGTCGCGGGTCTAGTCGCGGTCGTGGCGTGCGACAAGCCTCCGGTCGGCACGCTCGCCGCTGTCCTTGAACACAACACACCAGCAGTGCTCGTCTCGGACGGTTCCATCAAACCCGGTATCGATCCCGCAACAGGCGAGCGCATCGACCTGGTCGCGGCCTTTCAGGCGTCCGGGGAGCCCGACCCGGAGGTTCGCACGCGGATGGCGTTACACGCCTGCCCCGGGCAGGGCAGCTGCGGGGGCATGTTCACCTACAACACGATGCAGACGTTCATCGGCGTGCTCGGCATGGAGCCCCTGCACATGGTTGCACCGCCCTCGGACGATCCGCGGCGGCTGACCGACTACCCCGACCAGCTGGTCGACTGTCTACTCGCGATGACGCAGGCAGGGATCCGGCCGCGCGACATCGTCACGCCGGCAGCATTGCGCAACGCGCTCACAGTGTCGATTGCCATGGGTGGCTCGACCAACGTGGTGTTGCACAGCGTGGAAATTGCCAGGGCCGCTGGGATCGACCTGTGGGCCGAGGTGCTCAGCCAGCAGGAGTTCAACGCGTTGTCTCACCGGCTTCCGGTGCTAGCGAACATGCGGCCGTTCGGCTACTACTCGATGGTGGACGTGGACGCCCAAGGCGGTCTCCAGGTGATCGTCAGGGAGCTGCTCGAGGCCGGGTTCCTCGACGGTGGGACCATGACGTGCACCGGCGAGACCCTCGCTGAACAGGTGCGCCGCCTCGACCCACCGCAGCCGGATCTGGACGTCATCCACTCGGTTGCCAAGCCGTTCAAGAACACCGGTGGGCTGCGCGTGCTGCGTGGAAACTTGGCTCCCGATGGGGGGGCGATCCTCAAGCTGGCCGGTGTGGAGGGCGGGATGACCGACGGCGTCTTCACCGGCCGGGCACGGATCTTTAACGACGAGGAGAATCTCGTCCAAGCACTCAAGGAGGACCCCGGCTCCTTCGCCGACAAGGACATTGTCGTGATTCGCTACCTGGGTCCTCGGGGCGCACCGGGCATGCCTGAGCTGCTCGATCCGACCTCGCGCATAACGGCGCTGTGCCGGCGCAACAGCATCACCATCGCGCTGATGACCGATGCGCGGTTCTCCGGTGGGTCCGTAGGACTGGTGATTGGGCATGTGGCGCCAGAGGCGTTCCTTGGGGGTCCAATCGCGTTGCTCGAAGACGGGGACACCATCGCGGTCAACATCAACGATGACACCCTGGACTGCACCGAGCTTGCCGATCCAGACGTGTATGCACGCCGTGCTGATGCCTGGCACGCCGCAACGGCGGCCAACGGCGGCATACACCCAGCCGTAACACCGGTGACCAGTCGTGTCCTTAAGCGGATGCGCGCAACCGCACGACCTGCACTGCAGGGCGGCGGCATGACCTCCGGCTAGCAGCCAGCCGATGGAAGGCCATCGCGCGGCGCGCGGTTCGATTCCAGGACGCATTGATGGCGCAGTCAGCGGCTTATTCGGTGGTAGCGACAATGTCCGCTAGACGATCAACCAGTCGCACGACTGCCAAGGTAGAGCTGTGACGGTCGACGAGCATGTCCACTTGGTCGCCGCCGGGCTCCTGCTGCGCGGCGGGCGCGGCCTGTTGGTGCACCGCGCACCGACTCGGTATTGGTACCCGGATTGTTGGGACCTGCCTGGCGGGCACGTCGAGGACGGAGAGACGCCCGCCGACGCACTTCGCCGCGAGCTCCTCGAGGAACTCGCAGTGACCGCCGCCGTCACCGGGGCTCCGTTCGCGCAGGTCCGTGGCGCCGACTTTCGCATGGACGTCTGGATCGTCGATCAGTGGGACGGCGAGCCAGCCAATGCCGACCCCGACGAGCACGACGCCCTGGCCTGGCTCAACGACATCGAAATGGCAGGGCTCAGGCTCGCCGATTCTCGACTCCCGGCACTCGTCGAAGCCGCGCTCCGCTGACCGATCGTTTCGCGAGACGTCCGATACGCTGCCCGCTGTGAGCTTCGACCTCGCGCAGGTGAACGTGTCTCGGCTACTCGCGCCCCTGGATTCGCCGCTGCTGGCGCAGTTCATGGCGGCGCTGGACGAGGTCAACGCCGAGGGGGACGTGGCGCCGGGGTTCCTGTGGCGCTTGCAGACCGAGGACGGCAATGCAACCGCCGTACGTGCCTTCGGCTGGGACGTGGCCGACAGCCATGGCGTGATCGTCAACCTGACGACCTGGACGTCGGTGCATGCGCTCGGCACCTTCGTCTTCTCTGGCCGGCACCTGCAGGTGATGCGCGGGCGGCGGCAGTGGTTCCAGCGAGCCGCCGAGGCGACGACGGCGCTGTGGTGGGTGCCATCGGGACACAGACCCTCCACTGATGAGGCGGAGGCGCGCGTGCGGCACCTGCGCAAGCTTGGCCCCACCAGCGAAGCCTTCACGTTCCGCAAACCCTTCCCCGCGCCGGACCAGCCCGTCGGCACGGTGCGGTCCGATGACGGCTGGCTCTGTCCCGCCTGACGCGGCTCCGGTCTGTAGTCGATCGGCAAGGGGGTGGCCGGGGTCGAGCATTTCCGGCGTCGTCCGACCGGTGGCCACGTCGCTGATCTCTCCTCCGACGCGTGCCGCCGTCGCGCCACGGCCGGGCTGCGGTCGGTGGAGGTCATCCGCCGATGCCACCGTGGCCGGCGTCGCGGCCTGCACCACCCGTCGTCAGCCGGCCGCGACTGCGTACAGGAAGCACTGCGGCGCCAGCGTCCGCACATGCACCGTCGCGACATCCGGTTCGGAGAGCAGGCGCTCGATAATCGGCTCGAGATCGGCCTCGTCCGTGACGACGGTGTTGTGGTCGTAGTTCATCGTGTCGTCGGCCCGATAGGTGCGCAGCACGCGCGGGCCGGTGCCCAGATGCTCGGGCAGCCGGCCGGTCGGCGTGTAGCCATCGCAGCGCGCACCGTGGATGTAGACGGGCCCGACCTCCGTCCACCGTCCACACCGACGGATGGTCGAACGGGGCGTAGGAGGTCAGCGTGATCTGCTCACCCGGCTCCGCGTAGCGCAAGCAACAGCGCAGCGGTTCGCCCTGGCCGGTGGCGGCGAATGGGTGGAGCCGGTTGCCGTGACCGTCCGTGCCGCTGCCGCGAACCTCGTCGAGGCGAGCGGGATCGATGGCCTGCACGAGCAGGTGGGACATCGTGTTCACCTCGTCATCCTCTCCTGCCATCTGCTCCCGCGCTGGCGAAAATCGGACGTCGCTTTCGTCCGGCACCGCGCCTTCCCATCGTTAGGCGCCTCCTCATGGGGCCGCTCGTTCGTGCGGCCTGACTGCGAGCTGGAGGTCGACGGGCTCGACGGCTGCCGGCGACCAGGGTTCCGATGAGCGGGACGTAGGGATCAGCGCCGAGCTCGACCGCGAGGGGTACGTCGTCGTCGGTGGACGCGCGCAGCACCACCGACCCGTGCGCCGGCGGGATGTTCGGCCAGGACGGCAGGGGCGCGCTCACGCCGCCAGTGTTGCCGAGGCCGCGTAGGTCCAGGTCGTCGGCCATGGCGACGACGGGAGGCCGGGCGGGGTACCGAGTCGCACAGCCATCGGGGGCTGAGACCCACGACGTGCCATTCCCGGTTGACGATCGTCAGTGAGACGAAGCGGCAGCAATCTAGAGGCCGAGTACGAGTCGCAGGGCCGCATCCACGTGCCGCAGTTCATCGAACGTGAGGCTGCCCAAGCTGACGCCGAGACGGGCAGGGTCGACCGCCGCGGTCTGCTCGGCGAGGACACGTGTCGTTCGCCCGCCGATCTCCACTTCAGGGCGGAAACTGGCCGGACGTGCCGAGGTAGAGGTCGGAGCAACCAGCCAGGTCGAAAGCGGGAACTGGTCGGACTGGACGACTACGCCGTACCGAGAGCCTTGCTGCTCGCGCCCCTGGACGTCCCGAGGTGCATGTAGGCGGTAGACCTCACCACGCACGCAGGCTCTCCATGTCCCGCAGGACCTGTGCAGCCTCGGCCCGGTCCTGCTCGTCGGCGGCTAGCGCCTCTGCCTCGGCACGAAGGGCGGATCGGGCCTGCTCACGAGCCGCGTCGATGAGGGCCGCTCGCACGGCGCTCGACACCGGTGTTCCGTCGCGGGTCAACACCGCCAGAGCACGGGCGGCGTCCTCATCGGGACGAAAGGTGATCGTGTCAGCCATGGACTCAACGTAACACAGATTGTAAGACGGTCCGTTGGGAGTCCCGCAGCCCCGATCGGCTTGCGGACAAGATCATCGCTGGCGTCATCTGGTCGGTGAGTGCCTGATAGCGGTTCGGTTGTGGGACGTGAGGCAACGGCTACGCCGTGAGTTAGGACATCGATGCTGGCCCGGGGCTGGCAGAGGTGCGGAGGACACGCTGGACGGCTGCTGCGACGAGGTCAGGCCGGTCTACCGGCACGAACGTCCGTGCTCGGTCGGCCCAGATGACTTGTGTGTCGAGCAGGGCGGCAGCGCGGCGCCCGTCTCGGGCGGAGAAGAAGATGTCATGCCGTGGCCAGACGACCGCTGCGTGGCCCTGCAGGTAGCCGAGTCGACTGCTCGCGCCTAACAGGACCTCGGGCCGCAGGGACCTGATGAAGGCCGCGAGGTCGTTGCGGACCTCCGGGTCTTCGAGGATCGCGGCAAGGACCTCGCGGACGTAGGAGCGGCCGAAGCCGCGGACGGTGAAGATGTTGAGCGGTCCGGGTTCGGCCAGCAAGGCCGGGATGCGGAGCAGCCGCGCGAAGCCGGCGAGGGTCACCGGCCACTTCGCCCCGGCGACGAAGGGCGCGAACGCCGCTGGCGGGAAGTGTTCGAGGACCTCGCAGCCGGCGAGGACCAGGCCAGCGACCCGGTCCGGGTGTCGGGCCGCGAAGACCTGGCTCATGGCCCCGCCGTTGTCGTTGCCGACGACGACGGCCGGTCCCAGGGCGACGTCGGCCAGCACGTCGGCGAGCGCGTCGGCAATGCCGCCGGCGTGCAGGAGGTTCCGGTCGGGGACGGCGCGCCGGTGGGCGCCCTGCGGAAGGTCGGGCAGGACGACGGTGGCGGACTCGGACAAGAGCTTCGCGGTGGCGTCGAAGATGCGGCTGTCCACGAAGGCCCCGTGCACGCACAACACCGGCGGGCCCTGGCCGACTAGACGGACCGGGACCGGGCCGAGCCGGGTCGCCACGTCCAGCCGTTGAACGCTGATATCCGGGAGAGTATCCATGTGCTGCTCCTCATCGTGTAGCACCTGCTACGCAACCCAATGTAGCGCCCGCTACAGCGGCTGGCAAGGTTCGTGGAGAGGTGGGACAGCGATGACGGACCGCGGCAGGCCGGAGCAGCGCCAGGCCTTCTTGTCCGGCGCCGTCAAGCATGTCCTGCGGCACGGGGCCAGCGGGTTGTCCTTGCGTCCGCTGGCCGCAGCGTTAGGTACCAGCGACCGCATGCTGCTGTACTACTTCGGCAGCCGCGAGCACCTGCTCGAGACGGTGCTCGACCTCGTCGGTGACGGGCTCGTGGCGGCGCTGTCCGAGGCGGTCCCGGTCGGCAGGTCCCATCCCGAGGTGCTGCTGCGCGCGGTGTGGTCGGTCGCGCGCGACCCCGGTGTCGAGCCGGTGCTCCGGCTATACGTGGAGATCCTGGGTCAGGCCGCCGCACAGGTCGCTCCGTTCCCCGCGGTGGCGCGCCGGGTGGCGCACGGCTGGCTGGACTGGGCGCAGGACCGAGTAGACGTGCCCGTCGCGGAGCGGCAGGACGCGGCCGCAGCTCTGCTCGCGACCGTCGACGGCCTCCTGATCCTGCATCTCGCCGTGGGGAGCGGGGTCGCCGACCGGGCTGCGCGACGCCTGCTGGATCAACACTGAGATGTAGCGAGCCGCCGAAAGCGAATGCGACCAGGCGCCAGGCAGATGACGAGCTCGGGGTGGTCAACCGGGACGAGCTGCGCTCGGTCATGCCCAAGAGCAGGCCGGAAATGGCGCACCACGGTCGCTCGGCAAGCGCTGGGTCACCGTCGGCCTGACGTCCCGCATGACGTTCGGCCATCGGGACGGCCGCGGTGGATAGCCGGCACTACCGTCCGGTGGGTGCTTGTGCTTCTCGACCTCGACGGCACCCTCACCGATCCCTATGACGGCATCACGAGGAGCGTCACGTACGCCCTCGATGGCCTGGGCCTGCCGCGGCTGGAGGAACGACAACTCCGGTCGTTCATCGGACCGCCGCTCCAAGACCAGTTCGCGGCCCTTGGCTTGGATGAGGGCGACGTGGCACGGGCCGTGGAGTTGTACCGCGAACGGTTTCGGGACCAGGGGGCTCCACCCACCCCCCTAGCACCGACCGCTGCACCCGCCAAGTGCACCGCGCCCAGAGCACCGGCGACCCCGCGGCCGACCTCGGCCGCGGAGACTGATCGCTTCAGCGCCGGCCGCGGCCGGCTCCGGGTCTACTCCGCCGGCACCTGCACCGGGATGCCCAGGGGCGCCCTGCTCAGGGGCGCACTGCCCAGGGCGGGCGGTCAGGCAGTAGCCCACGCCCGCAGCAGTCGCGACACCTCTGCAGGTTGCTCCAGCGGCGACAGGTGACCGGCGTCGGCGATGACGTGAAGCACGCCGTGGGGCACACCCTCGGCGATCTCCCGCTGGGCCTCGACAGGGGCCAGGGCGTCGTCTTCACCGGCGCACACCAGAATCGAGCATGTGATCCCGGCGAGTGCGGGGCGCAGGTCGGTCCGTGAGTGTTGAGCTGAGAGCTGCTCGAGCAACCGTTGGGGTCCGACGTCTTCGGCCATGGCTACGACGGCCCCGCGGAGTCCAAGGTCGTCCTGGTGAGCGGGATTGAGCAGCACCGGCAGCAGCAGATCGGGGGTGATGCTCGTGAAGGCCCCCTCCACCGTCAAGGCCGCCATGATGTCCCACGAGTCGTGCTGCTCCGGGCGTGGCGGTCGAACGGTGGCCGAGAGCACCGCCACACGGGTGACCCGGTCGGGGGCGGCCTCGGCCACCCTCAGGGCCACGATCCCGCCCAGCGACAACCCGATCAGCGACATCTGCGGATGGGGAAGCCCGAGGATGCCCGCCACCATCTCCTCGATGGTGTTGCCCTGCAACGGCATCGGGTGCAACTGCACGTCCGGGCCGAGGTCGAAGCCGGGCTGGGTCCACAGTCGTTCGGTGCACAGCATCCCGGGCAGCGCCACCACCACGGGACCGCTCACGAGCGAGGGCCGCGGACGGCGGCCGGGGGCATCTCACCAGCCACCGGCCTCCCCATCTTGTGAGTGCCGCGCAGCACCGGCGTGACGGCGTGCACGTCGACGTGGGCGGGTGAGTCATCCCCGGCTAGGCGGCTCAGCAGCATGTTGATCGCGCTGCGGAGCATGGCGTCGAAGGGCACCTTGATGGTCGTCAGGTTGTACACCGGCCACGACGCCTCCTCGAGGTCATCGAAGCCGGTCAGTGCCAGGTCGTCGGGGATCCGCAGCCCCAGCTCGTGGGCCGCGTTGATTGCTCCCATCGCGATGATGTCGTTGGTGCAAAACACTGCAGTAGGGCGGTAGCGGCCCCGCAACAAGGTGGTCAGCGCACTGCGGCCGAAGGCGTAGTCGAAATCACCGTGCCGCACCCGGCTCTGCGGCAGAGAAACCCCGCCCTCGGACAGCGCATCCCGGAAGCCGGACTCCCGGTCGCGTCCGGTGCTGGTCTCCGGCGGGCCGAACAGCGCACCGATGCGGGTGTGGCCCGCGGTCATCAGCACCTGCGCAGCCGCCCGTCCACCGTGCACGTTGTCGGCGACCACCGCATCCGCCGTCGTCCCGGAGATGGTGCGGTTCACCAGGACGAAGGGCACCCCCCGACCCGCAAGCATCTGCGGCAACCGGGCGTCGAGGCGGGCAGAGCTGATGATGACCGCGTCGGCCCACCCACTGGCGAGGTAGGTCGAAATCTTGACCGGGTCACCGTGCTCAGCGAGCAGGGTCATGGTGTACCCGTGCTGGGCCAGCTCGTCGTGCGCCTGGGCCACGAGCAGGGACCAGAGGGGGTTGTCCAGGTCGGCGACGAACGCGATGCGGTGCGTTGCCTGGTTCTTGAAGCTGCGACCCAGGTCGTTGGGGACGTAACCGAGTCGCTGCGCGGCCTCCTGGACCCGGAGCCGGGTCTTCTCCACCACGCTCGGGTCGTCGCGTAGGGCGCGGGACACCGTCGCCTGCGAGACACCCACGTCAGCGGCTACGTCACGGCTGTCGACCTGCGGGGGACGACGGACCCGCGCCCCACGGGTGCTGGCCGTCCCGGGCATCAGTACCCGCTCAGGGCCGGGTCCATGTGCGCCTCACCTCGGATGGTCGCGAGCCGGGCGGTGACACCGTCGCGCATCAGCACCACGTCGTTGCCGGGGGTCACGAGGTCGAAACCGTCATCGGCGAGCTGGCGGGCCATCCGTGCATCGGCGCAGTATGCGCCGACGGCCACGCCCGCGGAATGGGCGGCGGCGAGAATCTCTCCGAGTGCTGCCGTCACCTCGGTGGCAACGGGCACTGTCGCTGGGGTGACACCCATTGAGAGGGCCAGGTCGTTCGGGCCGACGTAGATCCCGTCCAGCCCGGGTGTCGCCACGATCTCGGCGAGGTTCTCCATGGCCGCGGCGGACTCCACCATCGCCCACACCTGCACGGTGTCGTCGGCGCCGTCGAGGTAGTCCGGGCCGCCGTAGAGCAGGCCGCGGGCCGGTCCGTAGCTGCGCCGCCCCACCGGCGGGTACCGGCAGGCCGCCACCAGCGCGGCACACTGCTCGGCGGAGTCGATGCTGGGGCAGATCAAACCGTACGCCCCGGCGTCCAGCAGCTTGCCGATCTCCGCCTCGTTCAACGCACTGGCCCGGACCATCGGCACCGCCGGCCCGGCGGAGACTGCCTGCAACAGCCGCACCGCACCGTCGAGGCCGAACATGCCGTGCTGCAGGTCGATGGTCACCGTGTCGTAGCCGGAGTGCGACAACACCTCCGCAGCGTAGACGCTGTCGCACGACACCCATCCGTTGATCACTGTCGTACCGTCCTCGATCAGCTCTCGAACCCGGTTGGCCCGCACCCGACCTCCCTCTCCTTCATCTCCACCTTTGTTCATCAGCTACCTACCGAGTGTCACTCCTTCACTGCGCCTCCGACCAGGCCCTCCACGAAGTACTTACGCGCGAAGATGGTGACCAGGACGATGGGCACGGCCAGCGCCAGGCTGCACGCGGCTAGCAGCTGGTAGGTGGTCACGTCGTCGGCGCCGGACTGCGCGGCGACGAACAACGGGATGGTGACCGCGTTGTTCTGTGTCAGGGTCAGCGGGATCAGGTACTCCTGGAAGGCCAGCAGGAAGGAGAACAGCCCGGCGGTGACCAGACCCGGACCGGTCAGCGGCACGATCACCCGCCAGAACGCCTGCAGCCGGGTGCACCCGTCGATCATGGCGGCCTCGTCCAGCTCCTCGGGGATCGCCCGGAAGAAGCCGGTGAGCAGCAGCAGGGTGAACGGCATGTTGATCGCTACGAACGCGATGACCAGCACGGTCCTGGTGTCGTACAACCCGATTGCCCGTGACGCCTGGTAGAAGGGCAGGACGACGGCGAAGCGGGGCAGCGCCCGGAACACCAGCGCCAGCACCAGCAGGATCGGACCGATCCGGCCCCGGTAACGCGCGAAGGCGTAGGCGGCGGGTGCACCGAAGACCAATGTCACCACCACCGAGGCCGCTGCCACACCGGCGGTGTTGACCATGATCGAGGCGAAGCGAGTGTCCTGCCACAGCTGGGTGAAAGAGCCGAACTGGGGGGTGAATGCCCACACCGGCGGGTTCAGGAACGCCTTACTGAACGGCTTGATCGCGGTCAGCCCCGCCCAGATGAACGGCGCCATCATGATCACCGCGATCACGATCAGCGCTGTCAAGCTGACCCACGAGCGGTACGCCCCCTCCGAGTTGCGTCTCCTGCGCGCTCGCCGGGGTTGCGCCGGTGGCGGTGGGATGCGCTTGTCCTGTTCCGGAATTGAGACGGCGGTCATGCGTTCCCCCGAGCGTCACGCCACGTGGAGCGTAGGAACGGGATCAGCAGGACCAGCGTGATGAGGATCGTCAGCACGTTCACGGCGCTGCCGATCCCGAGCCGGTAGCTGTCGTTGAGGGCAATCTGGAACACGTAGGACATGAGCGACTCCGTGCCCAGGTTCGACGCCGCCGGGGTGATGATCCGCACGGAGTCGAACACCTTCAGGTCGTCCATCAGGCTGATGACGCAGACGAAGGCGAGCATGCGGCTCAGGCCGGGGATGACGACGAAACGCTGTCGCTGAACCCAGTTCGCCCCGTCCAGGGTCGCCGCCTCAAGCTGTCCCTTCGACAGCGACTGCATGCCCGCGAACAGGATCAGCACCGCGAACGGGACCTCGTGCCAGGTGATGTGCATCAGCAACAGGGTCCGGGCCGGCCAGGTGTCCACCAGCCACTGGATGTTCACCCCGAACAGGTCCAGCACGCGGTTCACCGGTCCGCCGAACACGTCGTTGAACAGCCACGAGAAGTCCAGCGCCCCCACGACTGTGGGCACCACGTAGGTCGCGAGGATGATGCCGAGGAAGATGGCCCGCCCCTTTCGGACGTTGTTCAGCAGCAGCGCGATCGCGTAGCCGATGACCACCTTGAGCACCGTGGCCGCGACCGCGAAGCCGACGGTGAACACAGCCGCACTGCGGAACCGTGCGCTTCCCACCAGCTCGGTGTAGTTGGCCAGACCGGTCCAGGTCCCGGGCTGGCCCACCGGCACGTTCTGAAAGCTCCAGACCAACGTCGCGAACAGCGGGACGACGAGCAGCAGCGTCATCAGCCCCACCGCAGGCGCCGACAGCGCGACGAACGTTCGACTTCGCATGGTTGAACCTTCCCGACCGTAGGGCTACTTGCCGAAGCCCGAGCTCTGGATCGCCTTGGTCGCCACGGACTGCGCGTTGTCCAGGGCCTGCTGGACATCAACCTTGCCCGAGACCGCGTCCCCGATCGGCGCGCCGAGCACGCTGTAGACGTCGGCCATGTATGGGACCGGGTTCAGCGGCTGCGGGTCTGCGGTGTGCAGGACGTCCAGGGCGTTGGCCGCGAACGGGATCGTGGTGCCCTGGAGGACGTCTAACCGGGCCGGCAGTGCGTTGGGCAGCGCCGCCTTGGCCGCGTTGTCGCCGGTGGCCACCGCGGTCAGTTGGAACAGCAGGTCCGGGTCGACCGCGGAATTCTTGGCCAGCGCGAAGCCGTCGACCGACAGGAACGACAGCGGCTTGCCCCCGGCCTTGACCGACGGCGGGGTCGCGAAGGCGAAGTTCGCGACATTGGGTGACTTCGACGGGTCGACCAGCGGCGAGAGGCGTCCGGTGACGAGCATGCCCATGGCGGCCTGCCCCGTCAGCAGCTGCGTGGTCACCTCCGGGGAGGAGAAGCTCAGCGTCTGGGGGGACATGTAGGGCAGCAGGCTGCGGAGCTCGTTGACTGCCTCCACCCCGGTGGGGGTGTTAATCGCCGGCTTGGCCTCGCCCTTGACGAAGTAGTCACCACCGAGGGAGCGGATTGTCTGTCCGAACAGGCCCTGAATGTCGTTGGTGGGGGCCATGGGGATCGCGAGCGGATACTTGATGCCGCCCTTGTCCTGAATGACCTTCGCGTCGTCGCGCATCTCCGCGAATGTTGTCGGGGGCTTGAGCCCGAGCTTGTCGAAGATGTCCTTGCGGTAGACCATCTGGTTGACGCTCCAGTAGGTCGGCAGACCGTACAGCTTGCCCTGGTAGTCCGCGGCCTTCAGCAGGTTCGGGTCGATCTTGTCCAGGTTGAACTTGTCCTTGTACTTGGTCATGTAGTCGTCCATCGGCACGGTCCAGCCGCGTGCGGCATAGAGCGGGAACACCGTGCCGAACTGTTCGACCAGGTCGTAGCTCGCGCTCGACCCGGACAGCGACTGCACCGCACGCTGCTTCTGCCCCACCAGGTCGGTGGCCGGGTGGTTCAGCGTGAGGTTGGCGGACTTGCAGTCCGAGGTGAGGACGTTGGTGAACGGGTCGGTGGCGACGCTGTTGTAAGCGAGGATGTTGACCGTGGTCGACGACGTCGGCTGGGTGATGTCGCACGGCACGTTGGCCGTCGTGCCGCCCGCCCCGCCGCCACTGCTGCCGCCCCCGACGTTCGAGCCGGCACCGCACGCACTAAGGGCCAGAACGGACACCGCTGCGACCGCGACCACCGGGAGGCGCTTGCGCAGGCGGGTGCGGACAGAGGACAGGCACTCCGACGGGGGGACAACGTTGCGCGACATCTGGGGGGACGGCCGGTTGGACGGCTCGGTGTAGGACAAGGGGGCCTCCGGGGGACTAGTCACGTGGCCCGCCTCGCATGACGCGGCAGGGGCTAGCGTCGCTCAGGCGGGTTGATGTATACGTATACAAGACCACGGCGTTTAGCCCGTCAAGGGTTTTCGTCCACCGATTTTCCCCGCTCCGCCGCTCGCAGGAAGCCGAGGCGTCCATGCCGAACCACCCTGGCCCAGGCAACGTCCAGTCCATCAACCCCGCCAGCTACGCACCGTTCGAGAGCCCCGAGGAGTACATCTGCGGGTGGACGGACCTGATCTGGGAGGACTACGGGTTGGGCCGACTGGGCGAGCACTACGCCGCCGATCTGGTGGTGCACAGTGCGTACGGCCCGATCAAGGGCATGGAGACCGTGCTGCGCGGGTCGTTGGTGAAGAAGAGCTCGTTCCCCACGCGGGTCGGCACCGCCGAGGACGTCATCTGTGAGTCGCGGGGTGAGGACGCGTTCGTGAGCCACCACAGGGTCTTCCACTCCGGCCCGCAGCTTGGGTGGAGCACCTATGGGCCCGCCAACAGCAACAATTCTGAGTCCCGCAACATCGCGATCTGCCTAGTGCGTGACGCCGTCGTCGTCGAGGAGTGGGTGGTGCGCGACGAGTACCGGGTGGTCACCACCCTCGGCCACGACCCAGCGGCGGTCGCCCGCACCCTTGCCTTCACTGGTGAGGAGGAGGGCCTGTTCGCCACCCCCGCTCCCGCCGATGTGCTGCGTCTGGGGGAGTCGGGGCCGCGACCGGACAGCCACGGCGCGGAAGCGGCGTTCATCAACGAGTTCATCACCGATGTCTGGGGCCGGCGTCACCTGGAGCGGGTCCCCGAGTTCACCCAGCGCGACTTGTTCCTGGAGACGACCCGCGCCCGGGTGCGCACCCGCGTGAACAACTACCAGATGGACCTGACCCAGATGCTTGCCCCGTTCCCCGACGCCACCATCGAGGTGCGTGACATCGCGGTGGACACCGCCGACGAGCAGGGCACCCGCATCGGGGTGTTGTGGCGCCTGGCCGGCACCTACGACGGCGCCCCCATTTACGGCCCCGTCACCGAGTCACCGGTCGAGATCCTCGGCTCGTCACAGTTCCTGCTCCGCAAGGGCAAGATCATCCACGAGTGGCGGGTGTTCGACGAGATCGCCGTGATGGCTCAAATCGCCAAGGCCCGTGGCGACGAGCCCCGCACCCCCCATGCCAGCTGAGATGACCCACCCCGAGGAGCCCCGCACCCCGGTGCTGGGCTGCGTCGCCGACGACATCACCGGGGCCTCCGACCTGGCGGACGTCCTCGTCCAGGCCGGGCTGGCCACCGTCCAGGTGTTCGGTGTCCCGGCCGACGGCGAGGCTCTGCCCGACTGCGACGCCGTCGTCGTCGCGCTGAAGACCCGCACGTGCCCGGCCGCGGACGCCGTCGAGCAGTCGTTGGCCGCGTCGCGGTGGCTGCGCGCGCACGGCGCCGAGCGGATCTTCTTCAAGTACTGCAGCACCTTCGACTCCACCCCCGCCGGCAACATCGGCCCCGTCGCCGACGCCCTGCGGGGACCGGGGACCTTGCTCGTGCACAGTCCCGCGTACCCGGTCAACGGGCGCACCCTCTACCGCGGGTACCTTTTCGTCGGGGACGTGCTGCTCTCGGAGTCCGGGATGTGTGAGCACCCGCTGACCCCGATGACCGACGCCAACCTGGTGCGGGTACTGGGCCGCCAGACCCCGGCGCCGGTCGGTCTGCTGGCCCTGCCGCAGGTGCGTCGCGGTCCCGACGCGGTCGCTGCGCATTTAGGCGAGCTCGCCGCCGACGGAGTGGTACACGTGCTGACCGACGCCCTGGACGACGGCGACCTTGCCATCACCGCGCAAGCGATCGCCGAGCACACGGTCGCCGCCGGGGGTGCAGCCTTCGGGGCGGCGTGGGGGGTGGCCCTGGCCCCCGCACGGGTCGGCACCCCGAGTCCGCGGCCCAGAGCCCCGACCGGGCGCGCCGCGGTCCTGGTTGGCAGTGCCTCCACCGCCACCGCCGCGCAGGTCACCAGGGCCGAAGCGTCCTGGCCGGTGCTGCGACTGGACCCCGACACCCTCGCCGGACCCGACGGGGTCGCGTCGGTGCTGCGCTGGGCGCAGGAGCACGCAGGCGACGGGCCGGTCCTAATTACCGCCGACACCAGCGCCGACGGGATCCGGGCCGCACGGGAGAAGTTCGGCGACGACGCCGGGGAGCGGGTCGAGGCGACGCTCGCCCAGGTTGCGGTCGGGCTACTCGAGCTGGGGGTGCGGCGCCTCGTCGTCGCCGGCGGCGAGACCTCCGGCGCCGTCGCCGCCGCGCTGAACCTGACCCACGTGACGGTGGGCCCACAGATCTGCCCCGGTGTGCCGTGGACGATCTCAGGCGACCCCGACCTCGCGGTGGCGTTCAAATCCGGCAACTTCGGCGGCGAGAACTTCTTCGCCGACGCCTTCGCATCCTTCGACACTGAGGCGTGGGAGCACCCGTGACCAACGACGACACGGCGGACTCGGCCCGCGCCGGCCTGGTCGAGCTTGGCCGCGCGCTCTACGACCGGGGAATCACCCCCGGCCGGACCGGCAACCTCAGCCAGGTCGTCGGCGAGCACATCATCGTGACCCCCACCAACAGCTGCCTCGGGCGCCTGCACCCCGGCCAGCTCTCGGTCGTGGCCCGGGACGGCACCCACCTGGACGGCCCGCCCCCGTCGAAGGAGGCGGTGCTGCACCTGGCGCTGTACGAGTCCCGGCCCGACGCCCGCGCCGTCGCGCACGTGCACTCCACCCACGCGGTGGCCTACACCTGCCTGGACGACCTCGACCCCACCGACGTCCTGCCGCCGCTGACCGCCTACTACGTCATGCGGGTGGGCCGGCTGCCGCTGGTGGGATACCTGCGCCCGGGCGACCCCGGCCTGGGCGCTGCCGTCGTCGCGGCCGGCTCGCCCTGCGTGCTGCTGGCCCACCACGGATCAGTGGCCGCGGCCACCACCCTGGAGGCCGCTGTCGACGCCGTCGAGGAGATCGAGGAAACCGCCCGTATCGCGCTGCTGCTGCGCCCGCACCCCCACCACCCGCTCAGCCCGGCCCAGGCCGACGCGCTGAGGTCCTGACCCCCACACCACCAGCTGCTACGAATACAGAGAGGTTTCAGGGCATGAACGACACCGACATCGCCGTCACCGCCGCCGAGATCGAGCACCGCACCATCCGCAGGGCGGAGCTCGTGCCCGACACCTCGGCGTTCATCGACACCATCCTGCCGCAGTGCAAGGGCAAGGCGAACTACGCGCTGATCGGCCCAGGCGTCGCGGAGAACCCCGACCAGATCGTGCCGGTGACCGAGCCGCACGGGTTCAACCTGGGCGTCGCCGCACTGCCGCACGGGGTCACCAACTCCCTGCACCTGCACTTCACCGCCGAGGTGTTCAGCTGCATGAGCGGGCAGTGGACGTTCCGGTGGGGCATCGACGGCACCGACGGCGAAGCGGTCATCGAGCCCGGCGACATCATCTCCATGCCGTCCTGGATGTTCCGTGGTTTCACCAACCTCGGTGACGACGACGCGTGGATGTTCTCCTCCCTCGGCCAGGACGAGAACGGCGGCATACTGTGGGCGCCGTCGGTGTTGAAGGCCGCCGCCGAGCTCGGCGGCTTCCTCTCCGCCGACAACCGCATGGTCACCGGGGAACCGAACCAGCCCCCCGCCGGGGTGAAGCTCACCGAGCCGCTGCCCGAGGAGGAGCTTGCCAAGCTGACCAAGGTCACCCCGGAGCAGATGCGGGCGCGCCTCACCAAGCCCGAGGACCTGGTGTGGTCGTCGAGTGCCTTCCTGTGCTCCGGGCAGGACAGTGGCAACGCCGAGCTGGCCCTGGTCATCGGCTACGGCCTCACCGAGGAGCGCACCATGCACCCCCGGGTGTTCAACCCGCACGGATTCTCCATGGCGTGGCTGCGGGCGCAGCCCGGCGAAGGTCTGCTCACCCATCGCCACCACGCCGCGCAGGCCTACATGGTCAAGGACGGCCGCTGGCGCATCACCCTGAACCGGGAGAACCCGGTGACCACCGAGATCGGTCCGCTGGACACGTTCTCGGTGCCGATCGGGGCCTGGCAGAAGATCGAGAACATCGGCAACGACACCGGGATGATCGTGGCCATGACCGGCGGCGACGGCCGGGTCCGCCTGGAATGGACCGACGCGGTCCGTGTCGCCGCGCTCGCCGCGGGCACCGCATTCGACACCGACGGCTACCTCGCCCCTGCCGCAGTAATCGCAGCCTGAGCTTAGGAAGGAGCACTCCATGAGCACCACGCCCACCGATCTGCCCCCCACCGCCGACGTCGTGATCGTGGGGGCTGGCCTGATGGGCGCGGCGAGCGCTTGTCAGCTGGCCCAGCGTGGTGTCGAGGCGCTCGTGCTCGAACAGTTCGAGCCGGCTTCGGCCCACGGCAGCTCGCACGGCTCGGCACGGATCATCCGCCGGGCCTACCCCCACGACGACTACGTCACGCTGACCGGGGAGGCCTTCGAGCTGTGGCACGAGCTGGAGCGGCAGAGTGGCAGCACCCTGGTGCGCACCCTGGGCGGCATCGACCACGGGGCCGGACGTGATCCGCTGGCCATCTCCCAGGCCCTGGACCGGGCGGGCATCTCCTACGACCTCATGGCCCCCGCCGAGGCGGAGAACCGTTACCCGGGGATGCGTTTCGACGGTCCAGTGCTCTATCAGGCCGACGCCGGGACGTTGGACTCCGAGGGTGCGGTGGCCGCGCTGCTGCAGGTGGCTCAGCAGCAGGGGACACAGCTGCGTACCGGAGTGTCGGTGACCGGCGTCGAACCCGGTGACGACGGGGTCGTCGTGCACACCGACCACGGCGACGTCTGGGCCGGCACCGTGGTTGTGGCCGCAGGGGCGTGGTGCGGGGGGCTCATCGGCGGGCTGGTGCTGCTGCCGCCACTCGCGGTCAGCGAGCACCGAGTTTTCCACTTCCCGCGGGTCGACGAGTCGGTGCAGTGGCCGGTGACGATCCACCGGGAGACCCTGGACCTCTACCACCTGCCCGGTGGGCGCGACGGTGGCCCGGGTGACGCTCGCAAGATCGCGGAGCACATCGGGCGCCCGTCGGACCCCCGCCGCCGCGACCCGGAGATCGACGTCGCGGCGCGCGAGCGCATGGTCAACTACGTCACCGAGTGGCTACCCGGTCTGGTCCCGACCCCGTTCGGGGAAACGACGTGCCTCTACACCCGGACCCCCACCGAGGACTTCGTCATCGACCGGGTGGGTCGGGTGGTGGTGGCGTCAGCGTGCTCGGGCCACGGAGCAAAGCTGTCCCCCGTGGTCGGACGCCTCGTCGCCGACCTAGTGACCCTGCAGTCACCGCCCATGCCCCGCTTCTCCCTGGCCCAACACGCGGCGAATCCCCGCTGACCTCGACAAGCCAAAGTGCTGGAGGGCCTCCGCAGGGGATGGTCAACCGGGCGCCTGTCCGCCTGCCGCTATGACTGGAAGCGCTTGACGTAGCGGCGCTGCCAGGGAGTCTCGACGGCCCGTTGGTCATAGTGCTTGCGGACGTAGGCGACTGCCTCCCCGGGTGCAACGCCGTCGAGGATCGCCAGGCAGGCCAGTGCGGTCCCGGTCCGGCCCCGCCCGCCGGTGCAGGCCACCTCGACCCGATCCTCCGTGGCCCGCTTCCATGCCTCTCGGAAGGCGGCCTCGGCATCGTCGCGGTCGATGGGCAGCCGCCAGTCCGGCCAGCGCACCCACCGCGACGGCCAGCCCACCGGCGGCGTTGCCTTGCAGGTACAGCGCGAACTGGGGCAAGGCGTCGTCAGGAACTGGCTGGCGCAGGCCTCGCCCGCGCAGCAGCCGCCCCGATGGCAGGCGCAGGACTCCAGCCGCAACGTATCCACTCGGCGCTCGGCTATCGGACCCCACTCGAAGTCGAGCAATCCCACCAGCAGCCGACCATAGCAGCGTAATCAGCCTAAATCACATGTCCGGAAGACGGCAGGCAGACCACCCTGTGGATCGGTGACGGCGACCGCTGGTTCGGGTCCACGCCGACGCCGGAGCCAGGTCAAGAGGTGTCACGATGTGTGGGGGATGCGTGAGGTGCGCATGGTGATGGGTGCGGGCCAGAGTTCTTGGATGGCGTTGTTGAGCTGTGCTCCGATGACGATGCCCATGCCGAAGAAGAAGGTGGCGAGCAGGAACGCGATGGGGGCGGCGAGGGCACCGTAGGTGTAGCCGGTGCTGGTGACCCAACCGAGGTAGAGCCGCAGTACTGCGGTAGCGATGAGGAACACGACCACGCCGAGGAGGGCTCCGGGTAGTCCGCGGTGCCAGGGCAGCCGGTTGGGCAGGGCAACCTTGTAGAGCAGGCTCAGCGACAGCACGAGCAGCACCATGAGCACGAGGGTGTAGGCCCACGCCAGGATGCTGGCGTTGACCCCGCCCAGGGTGGTGGGGAGCAGCCGGGTGAGCAGGTCTGGGCCGATGGCCACCAGCGGCAAGGCGAAGATGCCCACGGCGAGGCTGGCGATGTAGATGAGCACGGCGAGCAGGCGCTGCCAGACGAGGTTGCGGACCCCGTACTGGCCGTAGGCCTTGGTCACGGAGTCGATGAAGGAGGACATCGCCGAGGACCCGGCCCACAACGAGATGAGAAAACCCACGGAGATGATTTCGCCGCGACCGGTGGAGAGGATGTCGGTGACGGTGGGGGCGATGATCTGGTCCACGGCGCTGGGACTGAACAGGTTGCCGCTGACAGTGATGATCCGCTGCTGCACCGTCTCGACGGTGTTGGGTCCGAACCAGCCACCGATGTAGCCGAGGCTGCCGAGCAGGCCCAGCAGCAGCGGGGGCAAGGACAGGGTCTGCCAGAAGGCGGCCTGGGCCGACTCACCGAACAAGCTGTCATCCCAGGCCTTCACCACCGTCCGCTTCAACACCGCAGCCACGGTGGGGTGCCCGCTCACCGGTGGTGGGCTCACCACGACCTTGTCGCCGACCCGCTCGACCACAGCGCTCACCCGCCCGAACGCACCACTGCGATCACCGACATCCCTCACCCCGCAAGGATGACCCTCCACGGTGACCAACGCGCTCATCACCCACATCAAGCCACCCAGTTCAGGATCCCCTGAGGGACGCCGGTGACGGAACGACCGGGACCCTGCGACTGCGCCGGAGCGGGTTCGGCTACCGGACACTATCGCCAGCCGCAGTGCCGCCGGTGGAGGTGTGGGTTCGTCCGGAAGTCCCCGGGGACGTCAGTCGAAACCGGGTCGGTGTCGTTGATGCCTTGGAGGCTGCCATGTCGGTTATGGGATGCTGTGGCGGCGATGCTGTGGGGTGGCCTGGGCTGAGGCCGGCGGGGGACGAGGAGCAGGCAGAGCAGTGCGGCGGCGGTGAGGACGGCGGCGCCGAGCCACAGGCTGGTGGCGAGCCCATCGGTGAACGCGTCCCTGGCTGCGTCGGCGAGGCTGCTGCCGGTGGGGCCGAGGCGTTCGGCGATCGCGATCGCGGAGCCGGCTCCGTCGCGGACCGGTGCGCGGAGTTCTGGTGGTAGTCCGCTCAGGGTGTCGTCGATGTCGGCTCGGTAGCTGCTGATGAGTGCGCTGGACAGCACGGCGATGCCGAGGACGCCACCGACCTCGCGGGTGAGGTCGTTGACGGCGCTGGCGACCGAGCGCCGCTCGGGGGGCAGCCCGTCGAGGATGAGGACGGTCCCGGGTGTGATGGCCAGCCCGAACCCGAAGCCGAACAGGACCAGGCCGGGGGCCAGCGTCCACAGGTCGAGAGAGCCTGGTGCGACAGCCTGTAGCGGTGCGGCGAGCGCGGCGAAGCCCACGGCCATGGCCAGCAGGCCGGCGGCTCCTGGCCAGCGCGCCCCGACACGGGCAAGTGCCGCGGGTGCCAGCGCTGTGCCCGCGCCGACGCCGACAGGGATGACGAGCAGCGTCGCGGCGGCTTGCAGGGGGCTGTGGCTGCGGACGATCTGTAGGTACTGCGGGGCGAGGACGAACAGCGCGAGGGAAGCGAAGAATTGCAGGGCGACGAGCAGGGCCCCGGCGGTCAGCGCGGGGCTGCGGAAGGCGCGGACGTCCAGCGACGGTTCGTTCGTGTGCAGCTCGTGGCGGACGAAGGCCAGCCCGGCCAGCGCGGCGACGCCGAGGGTGACGAGGGTGGCGGGCGCGGTCCAGCCCTGCTCGGGGGCCCGGATTATCCCGAAGACCAGGGCGGTGAGCGCCAGCACGGACCAGGTTGCGCCCCACGGGTCCAGGGACAGGTCCGGGTTGCGGTTCTGGGCGACCAGGAGCAGGACGCCGGGTACGAGCAGCAGGGCGCCGGCGCCGAAGGCGAGTTGGACGCTGCCCCACCAGAACACCTCGAGCAGGCCGCCGGCGACCAGTGTTCCGAGGACCGCTCCGGCGGCGCTGACGCCGGACCAGACGGCGACGGCGAAGCCGCGCCGATGCTCGGGGTAGGCGTCGACCAGAGCGGACAGGGTGACCGGGAAGACCGCCGCGGCTCCGACGCCGGCCAGCGCGCGCAGGGCGATCAGCCAGGCCGGGTCGGTGGCGAAGGCCGATGCAGCGCCGGCGGCGCCGAACACTACGAGCCCGACTACCAGGGTGCTGCGGCGGCCGAATCGGTCGGCGGCGATGCCCGCGGGAAGCAGCAACGCGGCGAACGTGAGGGCGTAGGCGTCGATAACCCAGGTCAGTTCTCCTTGGGTGGCGGCGAGGTCGCGGGCGATGTCGGGCAGGGCGATCGCGAGCGCGGAGTTGCCCGCGACGACCAGTCCGAGGGCGAAGCACAGCAGCAGGAGCAGGGCGCGGAGCCGTCCGGCATCCGCATCTGTAGATGCGGTGCTCACTGCCTGGCCTGCGCGTTACCGGAGGACGTGAGCGGGCCGCCGGACAGTGCGTCGGCGACGAGGTCGGGAGCCTCGCGGTGTGGCCAGTGCCCCACACCCTCCAGCAGGAGGCGGGAGCGCAGGTGGGGGAAGAAGTGGGTGTCACGGGGGTCGTCGACCGCGGGCTGTTCGATGCCGTCGTCGGCGCCGAGCAGGACCGTGGTCGGCACCTCGACGCGGGGGGCGGCGGCCAGGGCAGCCTCGACGTCGTCGTACCGGGCGTCGGTGATGGTGTCGGTCCTGCCGTGCCGGTAGGCCGACAGGACGATGTCGGCCAGGTCGGGGCCGGTCAGGGAGGCCCGGACGGAGGAGAATGCCTGCTGCCGGCCGGTCCAGGTGGGGGACCACACGTCCCAGAGGTAGGCGAAGAAGCCGGTCCTGGCGTCCAGGTCGTAGCGCAGCAGCGCGTCTCCGAGCTCGAGCATCAGCAGCCACTGGTACCAGAGCGCGTGTAGGACCTTCGGCGGCGGGAACCCGCCGTCCTCCCAGCTCAGGCCGTAACTGCCCAGACTCACCAGGTGCTCGACCCGCTCAGGGTGCAGCGCCGCCAGGCCCTGCGCGACCCGGGCGCCCCAGTCCTGGCCGGCCACCGTCACCCGCCGCACCCCGAGGGCGTCGAGGAAGGCGACGGCGTCCGTGACTAGGGCCCCGAGCTGACCGGTTCGGGAAGTCTCGTCCAGGCGGAACCGGGTCGGCCCGACCCCCCGTGTGTGCGGCGCGAGCACGCGCGCGCCCTGGCCGGCCAGCCGGTCGGCCACCGCATCCCAGGACGTGGCGTCGTCGGGGAAGCCGTGCAGCAGCAGCACAGGACGCCCGGATGCGGGCCCGTGCTCGAGGTAGGCCAGCTTCAGGATGTCAGTCGTGACGTACTTCGTGACCACCCGTTCTCCTCCGTTGCCTGGTCACTCCGTAATGGAGCGACTTGGGGCGTACTCTGCCTCCGTGACCGAGCGATGGCAAGCCGACGAGGTCGAAGGACGCGAACGCGCGCGCGTCACCGCGCCCGAGCTGTCCTGGTCGCTGCGCGAGCTCACCCGCGTGAGCGCGGAGGTGGACCACGCCCTGGCCCAGCGCCTGCGACTGCGGGCTCTGGAGTACGACGCACTCGGCCACCTCATGGACGAGCCAGGCGCACTCGGCCCGGTCGAGCTCAGCAGTCGCCTGGGCATCTCCACCGGCTCGGGGACCGAGCTCGTGGACCGCCTGGAACGCGCCGGTCACGTGCAGCGCCACCGGCATCCGCGGGACCGGCGCCGGCTCACCCTCCAGCCCACCGACAGCGCCGTCGGTCAGGTACTGGAACAGCTCGCGCCACTGTTCGCCGACCTCGACCTGCTCGCTGCCGAGCTCAGCGAGCACGAGCAGGCGCTGGTCACTCGCTACCTGCGCGAGGCCGCCCAGCGCATGCGCCGGTTCGCTCAACGGCGCCTGGAACCCGACCAGTCATGACGGCCGTCACGCCGGCGCCCCGGTTGCATGTGGAGACCCGGGCACAGTGGCGCCAGTGGCTCACCGACCACCACCAGCACGCGCGCTCCGTGTGGGTTGTGTCCTGGCGCAAGCACACAGGTCGACCGGCCGTCAGCTACGACGACGCCGTCACCGAAGCCCTCGCGTTCGGCTGGGTCGACAGCAAACCGGCCGCCCTCGACCACGACCGGACGATGCTCTACTACAGCCCGCGCAAGGTCGGCAGCGGCTGGTCCCGACCCAACAAGCTGCGCATCCAGACCCTCGAACGCGACGGCCTGATGACACCCGCCGGCCGGCGGGTCATCGACGCCGCCAAGGCCGACGGCAGCTGGACCATGCTTGACGACGTCGAGAACCTCGTCGTCCCCGACGACCTGGCCAGCGCCCTGGACACGGTGCCGGAGGCGAGGTGCCACTGGGACGCCTTCCCGCGATCGGTTCGCCGCGGCATCCTGGAATGGATCGTGCAGGCCCGCCGACCGCAGACCCGAGCCACCAGGATTGCCGAGACCGCACGACGGGCAGGCGTCGGCACCCGGGCCAACCAGTGGACGCCCCGCCAGAAGTGAGGTTGCGACCGGGCAGCGGTCTTCGCCGAGGCCCCGATCTTGTGCCACTGGCCGTGCGGCATGCGAAGAACGCGCCGTTGCATTCATGCTCCGTAGTATGTATGCTCCATCCATGGGAAGGAGGCCAAGGTCCGAGGAGCCCGTCTTCAGCCGGCTGGAGGAGCTGCGGCTTGCCCGCTCCCTGAGCCGGCAGGAACTCGCCGATCGGGCCGGGGTGCATTACCAGACGATGGGCTACCTCGAGCGCGGCGAGTACAGCCCGAGCCTGGCGCTGGCGCTACGTCTGGCGGCGGCCCTGGACCAGACCGTCGAGGGCCTGTTCTCCCTGACCCCCTTCGAGCAGGTCGGCAGCGAGAGGACGACGTCATGACGACTCCCCAGCAAAGCCAGCAGTCCCCACACGGGAGCCGGCCCAGGCAAGCAGCCGTCCGTCGGCGAGTCCAGACCGTCATGCGGGACCAGAGCTACGACCGACTCAGGACCCGGCAGGCCCGCTACCTGCTCGCGGGCACCTTGCTCTCAGGCCTCGCCGCGGCACCGGTCGCCTTCCTGCTCGGCGGCTCCTGGGCCGGGCTCCCCGTCGTCCTGGCCTGCACGGTGCTGTGGCTCACCCTTCGCATCTCGCTACGGCTGGTCGCCGACCTCCCAGAGGAGTACCTCGACGAACGCCAGGCCCGGATCCGCAACCGCGCCCACGTAGAGGCCTACCAGTGGCTCAGTGCAGCCGCTGTGCTGACTGCCGGCGCCGGCCTGCTCGCCTTCATCATCCAGGGCAAGGACCCCGAGACCGACACCGTCGCCTTGAGCTGGGACCAAGCCAGCGCCCTGTTCAGCTTCATAACCGCCCTCGCGCTCACCCTGCCCTCGATCGTCGTTGCCCTACGCGATGAGGAACACCCCTGACGCTGCTCGAGAAGGCAGGTGTCGCCTGCCACGAGCATGGGACCGCCCTGAGCGATTTTCTGCCAAGCTCATGGGACCACCTGGATTGCCAGTCATGGGACCACCCGGCGCGCCGCGTCGAGGGTTCCTCGATCTGCTCGTTGAC